>TARA_R110002049_G_scaffold285698_4_pt1 | contig 396581 bp, 296 predicted proteins | sample TARA_R110002049 | Tara Oceans TARA_R110002049 (sample SAMEA4396941) | marine metagenome | biome: Polar Biome; feature: [SRF] surface water layer (ENVO:00010504); material: water (ENVO:00002006), including particulate matter (ENVO:01000060) such as... | depth 5 m
CAGGTCTATGCCGTTTTGCCGGCCGATGTCTTGCCTGCGGCGGCACCTTCGCTGCTGCGAAGCAATTTGGTGTACTCGTCCACACCGTCCTGCTCTTCGGTCAAAATATCTTCCAAGAAGATCACCAAAGCTTTGTCACCTTCGGCCATGTCGATGGCCTGGCCATACATCTCGACCGCTTTGGACTCAAACGCCAAGCTGAACTCGAGAACTTCCTGTAAGTTTCGCGACTGTTTGATCTCGTTTCGTGTGGCGACCGGGACACCACCCAAGGCGACGATCTTGTCGCCGATCTTCTGGGCGTGACCGAACGACTCTTTGGCGTCGTCAAGGAATCTCTCGGCGTAGACCTCTCGCCATACACCTTCGACGATAAAGCTTGCCTGCGAATACTGCGCGACTCCGGTCCATTCGTGTTTCAGAATTTCGTTCAGGTGATCGATGATGGCGTCGTAGTTCATAGGAGTGATCCTGCGTTGAATTTGTCTGTCGGGGAAGAACGGAAATGACGGCCTCGCAAACGATGGTCCGCCAATGGAACCATACCGATCAGGAGCACGATGTCAAAGGCCGAAGAGACGCGAAAACGCCGCGTTTGCCTAGATATTTGGCCTACTGAAAATGCCTCTCATCAACGCCAAGTCGCCGTCGGTTTCTAGGCTGTCGCAGACGCCGTGCCAATCCAAAGCGTTGCCTCACAACGAAACGGCATTGCATGCGAGCAACGCTGGCTAGCCAGATTGTCGGTTTGTCTCAGTCAACTACTTGGTCAGAATCAACTTGCCCTGACGTGTCTGTTGCAGCCGATACAGCTGGCCGCCGTTGCGTATCCAGACTTCGTTTCCACAGCGAGCAAGATCTTCAAATTCAATCACCTTCGTCCCGACAACACTCTCCAGTTGGGCGCCGCTGGTTGGCTGGGCGGAACTGCAGGGCGAATCGGGTGCGACAGGCTGATCGGGGCCGGGTTGTTGAATCCCTTGGTTCTGGTCGGAAGTCATTTCTGTAGCCAACAAGGATTTCTTACCGAAGGTTTTAAAGATCACAGATTGGAGCGAGCCGGGAATTGCAGGGACTCAATCTGAGCATGTGCGATGCCAGTATAGGGCAAGCATGCCTTGATGATAATAGTTCTCAATAGCATTTTTGCGAGAAAGGGTTACGCCCTCTGGGGGCGGGGAGACCGGCAGCGGGTGAGGCGACCGCATGGTTGGTCCGCGAGAAAGAGCGAGGCTGCCCACTGTATGTGGCTTGGGGCCTTGGCGAATCGAGCGATGCTGCGATGGCCGCGCAGGCCCGGCCCTGGGCCCCGCCCCTGGGCCGCGAAGACCGTGATGCGGGGAGGCAGGTCCCTGCTTAGGCCGTCATCCGCGTCAGGCCGTCATTCGCGAAAGTACCTGGAAGGTCAGCAGTGCGCTTCCATACGCGAGCAAGGTCATGAAGGCGAATTGGAAAATCGCCCACCCCCAACGCCCCGTCTCGCGACGCGTCACCGCCTGTGTGGGCAAGCACTGCATTGCCAGCACATAGAACACCAGCAGGCTCAGGCTGGTCGCAGTGCTGAACACCGGCGTGCCGTCTGACTTGGTTTGCCGCCGGAGTGTTTCGACAAGGCCTGCTTGATCCTCGCCGCCTTCTTCTCCCACGCCATAAATGACCGACAACGTCGACACCAGGACTTCGCGTGCGGCGAATGAACTGACCACGCCGACGTTGATTTTCCAATCGAATCCCAGCGGCGAGAAAACAGGTTCAAGCGATTTGCCGATTCGCCCGGCGAAAGAGTTTTCAAGCGATTGCTGCGCCACGGCGTACTCGATCGCTTCATCACTGGCGCCCGTCACGGATGCGGCTTGGACGATCTCGTGTTGTCGGGTTTCCGAAAGTTTTGGATAAGTCGCAAGGGCCCATAGCACGACCGAGATCAACAGAATGACGCTGCCGGCGGTGCGCAGGAATGCGGATGCGCGATCGGCCGACGATAACAACGCGTTGCGCAAGCTGGGGATGCGATAGGGCGGCAACTCGATCACCAACGGTGCCGCTTCGCCGGGCAGGATCGTGCGTTTCAACACGAACGCCGATCCCAGCGCGGCGGCGAGTCCCAATGCGTACGCAAACGCAAACGTCAGGGCCGCATACAGAGGTCGTCCCGCAAACAAGAGTGCGGACATCATCGCGTACACCGGCAATCGGGCCGAACAGGTCAGCAGCGGTAAAACCAGAATCGTCACCAGGCGGTCTCGCCAGTTTTCGATCGTGCGCGTCGCCATGATTCCGGGGATCGCACATGCGTGGGCCGACAACATGGGGACGAACGCCTTGCCGGGCAGTCCGACGTATCGCATCCAGCGTTCCATCACAAAGGCCGCCCGTGCCAGGTAGCCGGTGTCTTCAAGGATCGCGATGAAGAAAAACAAAATGCAAATCTGAGGCAGAAAAACGACGACGCCGGCGATACCGCCGATCACTCCGTCGATCACCAGCGAGCGAAAGTCGTCGATCGGTATCAGCGCGGTGGCAACGGAAACCGCGACCGCGATGACTGTCGACGTTTTTGACCAAGAGACTTCACCGACGCGATAACCGAGGGCGAACACCGACATGGCCAGGCCCGCGACCAAGGGCACCCATGCCCATGGGGTCATCCGCGTCTCAGGGATCACGGAGTCGACACGTCCGCTGATCCAGCCGAACCCTTCTTCGATCAGCGACATTGGGATGTCGGCTAGGGAAAAGATTGCGAAAAAGACGGACATCATCACCGCGACCAGCGCACAGGTTCCGATCACGGGCGACGTCAGCCAACGGTCGAGGCGTTCGGCTGTTTCGCCCTGCGACTCACCGCCGGAAACTGATTCACATGTGACATCGTCAGCCCAGTTGTGCCTTGCCGCGAATGTGCATCCTGAGCAACCGACGGTACACGACTGTCGCAGCGGAGGCTCCGGGGCATGGTCTTCCGACAACAGCGTTGTCAATTGATCAAGCAAGACGTTCAGCCCCTCGCCGGTCCGTGAGCTGACCGCAACGACGGGGCACTGCAGTCGCTTGGACAGCTTCTGCGAATCAACCATGATGCCTTGTTGGCGTGCGATGTCACTCATCGTCAACGCGATCAACGCGGGCCGAGGATATTGCAGCACTTCCTCGGCGAGAAACAAGTTTCGCGCCAAGTTCGTTGCATCGAGCACCAGAATCGTTGCGTCGGATTCGTCTTCCAAATCACCACGAATCGATTGTGCCGCGAGCTGTTCTTCCGGGCTGGTCGCTTCCATGCCGTAAAGGCCGGGCAAGTCAATCAGTTCGACGTTTGTGGCCGATGACGGGTCTGCGGCAGGCGAGCCATGGCGCGGTAAGGGAATCGTTGCTTTACGCAGATCGACCGTGATCCCGGGGTAGTTTGCCGTCTTGGCGCGCAGTCCCGTCAGTGCGTTAAACAGCGATGTTTTGCCGGCGTTTGGATTGCCAACTAACAAGACGCGTCGCACCCGTGGCGAGCCTTCCACGACAGGCAGTGGTGTCATGCCTGACCCTCGCATACGGCATCCTGTTTCGTCGCAAAAATGGATGACGCGAAGACACGCGACAATCCGACGCGAGTGTTTTGGACCACCAAGATCATTGGGTTGCCGGTTGTCACGACGCGAATCGCTCGGCCCTCGCAAATTCCGAATTGTTTCAAGCGGGCCGCGTGTTCATCGTCAACGCCGATGTGTCGCACAACATAAATTCCCGGGTCGGCTTGATCCAGCTTGATCGTTCGGCCGCAATTCTCGACCGCTTCCAACGTTGTGGGGGAATCATCAACGGGTGCCTGACTCATTACTCTGCCGCCTCTTCGGAATTCTTGATGGCATATAGTTTGTCACCGCGGCGAATGAATAAATAGGGCGGCGCGGCGGACGCAGCGTACAGCACGCTGCCACCACCGAACGAGGATTCCTCCGCTGGCGCAGGCCAACATCGGTTCGCGTGTAATTGTTTGCCGTCGGATAAGTCGATCACCGCTGTCGTGCCCTTGTAACCAAACAAGTACGCCCGATTGCCGATCACCAGTGGCGTCGCCCAGATGCCGCCGGCGTCGGTTCGGTCGACCGATAACGCTTCGCCCGTTTCTAAGTCCAATTGATACAGGACCCCTGCGCGGTTGACGAATAACGCCTTGCCACCGTCGCTTGGCGTGTTCGTCGCGGCGACGGGGCTTCCGAACGTCGACGTCGCTTTGTTGGCCGACCAGCGAAACGCTGCTGTAAATGAACCCTCAGAATCTTTGGTGATTCGAATCAGTCCGTTCGATGCCGCAGCATCGCCCGATGATTCCTCGCCGCGCCCGTCCGACGCGCCAATAAGGAACTGGCCATCGCCAATGGGCATCGGCGTGCAGGAACTGTTGTTGGCGATGTCATCAAACGACCACAATCGCTCGCCCGTCGCTGGATCGAGCCCGATGATCATGCCGCTGGCGCTGCAAACGAGATGTTGCCCGTTGCCGACCGGAACCAATCGCGGCGACGCCCACGAGGTTTTCCCGACCCCATCTGCTTTCCAAAGCACTTCGCCGTTCTTCTTGTCAATCGCCAGGACGTAAGGCTGCTCGCTGCGTTCGATCCAGACATAAATTCGCTTGGCATCTTGTTCCAGCGAAGCAGAAAGACCGTGGCGGGCGTCAATCTTTCCATGCAGTGCAACCAAGTCTTTTTGCCACACCGTCGTACCGGTCGGCGAAAGCGAAACCAGGACGCCGCCTTCGAACACGGCAATCAATCCGTCGTCCGTCGCGACTCCGGTCGGCGCGGCACGGCTGACCATCGGCGTGTTAGCAAACGGCGAGGGGTTGGATTCATCGAATTGCCAGTTTTTCTTTCCCGTATGAATGTCATAGGCGATCACATGGCAATTGTCTTTGTTCTCACCGCTGGTGGATGTGACAAACACCTGCCCGTGGGCCACGATGGGCGTGGACTGTCCGTATCCTTCAATGTCTGCCTCCCAAGCGATGTTCTCATTTGGGGACCATTGATCCGGCAGCGTCGCTGCCAACGCTTCATCGGCAATCGTCGGATGACCGCCGTTCTGAAAGCTTGACCAAGCCGCGTCGTTGCCCGTCGCGTCGCCAGCATCGGCGCGATCGTTGACGGCAAATCCCCAGGCCACGGCCAAGGCGATGATTGCCAGTGAGGCCGCGAACGATCGCCGCGACGGATTCGGTGAGCAAGTTTTCGTTCCGTCAGTCGCGTGATCGCAAACCGCTAGGCGCTTGCAAACCAATGAGAAATCGATGGATGGAATGGTCACGGGCGTATTCGGCGGAGGGAAACGTTTTTGGGGAGGGAGGGATTCGTCGCAGCACAGGCAATCGCCGACATCGCGACCAGCATCACGCTGAACTTCGCAACAATTTTTTCGCGGCAGGGCTTTACATCGCTACGGTACGAATTTAACCTTGTTGCAAATGATTCTCAATATGCTTTGAAGTGTAGCGAGCCAGCCAAGTTTAGGCCAGCGGTTTCGTTCCGAAAACGGACGAACCGACTGAGTCTTCGAGCCAGCCAGCAAGACCAGAGCGACGTCGGGCCCCGATATGGGTCGGGGTCCAGTTTCTGTCCGTCTTCGTTGGAGTAACTCGAAAATGCGTTTGCGCACACTCTGTTTTTCTTTTTTACTGGCGGCGTGCCCGTCATTGGCCTCGGCAGCAATCTATGCCCCGGGCGACGCCGTTCCCGGCACGAGCGGTGATGTCTTTGGATGGGCCCGTGGTGACGCCGATAGTACCTATAGCGGTTGGGATTTTTTCGAAGGCGTCCCGGGTGGCGACGGTGGCCCGCTGACCGATTCGACGCCCGACGTGATGGGGCAGTTCGGAACGCCAAGTGTGATTTCAACCACGGGCGGCTATCTTCCGGTCGGCAGCGGTAATCTCTATTCGCCCTTTGCCGCTTTGGACTTCACGGTGCTGGCGAATTCGGGCATCTCCGGTGGCGACAACACACGTATCGTGGCCCAGTTTCAGACCGGCGGTAGTGAGCTGGATTACGACTCAATTCTGTTGGGTTCGGACGTCGGGACCGATGGCACGATCGCGCCCAATCTGTTGATCGAAACCGGTCGCATTGCACTGGGCGGTTTTGGCGGCGACCGAGTTCAGTATCTTGCGCTTTGGGATTTGGACAGCAGCCAGTCGGCTTTCCGAATCGATTTCAACGCGTCCGAGTCGTCGCTTTCTTTGGAAGAATTCCATGTCGACACGTTCACTCAGGCGACATCGTTCTTGACGCCCACGGCCGTCCCCGAGCCGGGCAGCTTGGCCTTCTTGGGTTTGGCAACGACGGCAATGGTGCTTCGACGTAAACGTCGCGGCTGCTAGCTCGCAGCGGTAAATCTTCGCGCCGGTTCGCCCAGCCGAGCCGGCGCCTATTGGTTCACTGTCATCCGAGCCATGCGCGGTTCGGGTGACTGCATCCACAAGTACGAAGGAATGATCTTATGCTTGAATCAACCAGTGCGTGCATCGCCTCGGATTCGGCTGCATCCGGTCAAAGAAGTCGAAGCAACTGCCTCAGGAGCGCCTTTACGCTGATTGAATTGTTGGTCGTAATCGCGATCATCGGCATTTTAATCGCGTTACTGTTGCCCGGTGTGCAAGCCGCACGTGAGGCCGCGCGGCGCATGTCGTGTAGCAACAATCTAAAGCAGTTGGGGCTGGCCATGCACATGTACAACGACGTGCATCGCCGCTTGCCGCCGACGGCTCTGGGAATCATGGATGGAACCGTCAATGGACAGATCGTCAATCGAGCCGGATTGACGCCGTGGATTTCGGTGTTGCCGTTCCACGAGCAAGCCAGTCTTTATGGCGAGTTCGATTTCAACGAAAACGCATCAGCGCCTGAAAACGTCGAACCCGCAAAGAAAACGCCTGCGGTGCATCGGTGTCCATCGATGTCGCTGCCTGACGGTGGGACTCAGCCGAACGGCTATTCCAGTTACGCGGTATCAACGGGCACCAAGAAGTATCGCAATCAGATGCACGATGGTGCGTTTGTCGATGCCATGAATGTCTTCCGCAGCGAACGAGTGATGGCAGGCATCCCCGACGCGCAGTCTTGGCAATCGTGGATCGGTATCGATGACATTGCCGGTGCCGATGGCGCCAGCCATACGCTGCTGGCGGGTGAATATGGCGTTCAGGTGCGCGACGCATCGGCGCTGCCGTTTCCGTTTCCAGGAGCTGCGGGTGAGAGTTTCGGTCGTTGGGCCGACAGCTATCCGTACAGCAGCACGGCATCGGTGTTCGGCAAATTCAACGCGAACAAGATTGGCTTGTTTGACATTCCGTCTTATGAATCATTCCGAGGTCCACACAGCGGCGGCGTCCAGTTTGTGCTGTCCGATGGCAGCGTTCGATTCTTGACCGAGTCGGTCGACGCGGTGATTCTTCGCCAGCTGGCCGCTCGCAATGATGGCACCGTGATTGAAAAGGATCCGTGGTGAGTGGACACGCAGCACTTTACGGCTCGATCGGGCTTTACGGTCTGATCGGTTTGGCGGTCGTCACGGCCACGGGTTGTGGCGGCGACGTCGCAGCCGGTCTCACGGTGTCGGGTACCGTCACCTGCGAGGGCAAGCCATTGTCCGGTGCCGTTGTGACGCTGGAGCCGTTGCCGGGAACAACGGGACCGAATGCATCGGCGCCGGTTCTGGATGGAAAGTTTCGAGTCGAATCGGATGCCGGCCTGCATGGCGGATCGTACCGCGCGAGATTCGAAATGATCCCGATCGAATTGCGAAAGGCGATCCCCGCAGAGCATGCCGGTAATCTGCCGCCGGACGATGCGGTCATCGATCCCGATTACGACGCAAACAGCAAACAGACCTGCAAGCTGGTTGCAGAACAGGAAAATTCACTGGAATTCGAAATCGAGTTCCTTAAGTAATACATGACACTGCTACTGAAAATACAGGAACAAACCATGACTCAAGCTCATACACTTTTGCAACGCGGTATCCGAACCCTGGTTGCGCTGGGGATTTTGACCGCGACGTCGGTTCAAGCGCACATGCCTTGGCTCGCTAGCGATGATCAGGGACATGCGATTCTATGGTTCGGCGAATCGCCCGACGATCGCACTTATCATATGCCCAAGAACGTCGCAGCCATCGAACTGCAACAGGGCGAGTCCAAGTCCGCACTCAAAACTCGTTCGGTTGATTCGGACAGCTTCGTCGGCATGCAAAGCACCTCGGGCATTGATGCGGGCCAGGAAGTTTTTGGGACGGTCACCTACGGACTTTACCACGGGACGAAGTTGACTTACCACGTTGAGCACCTGCCACAGCAAGATTCAACGTCGTGGCCGACATCTGCTCGCAGCGACGCGCCGCTTCAGACCATCATCTCGCCATCACCGGCCGGTGGTGTGATTGTGACGGTCTTGCAAAACGGAGAGCCATTGCAAGGTATTGACGTTAAACTGTTCTGCGAAGATGGACATGAAGAAGCCGCGTTGAAGACCGATGCGACAGGCTTGGTGACATTCGACGCTAAAGACGTGGAAACGGGATTGAACGCCGTGTTGGTCAGTGTCACCGACGGCAACGCCCAAGGAGAGCTCAATGGAGAGGCTTATCAAAGCACCTCTGATTTCTTAACGGCGACGTTCTTTAAAGCCGGCAAGACGAAGAAGAAAAAAATGAAAACGGATCAGAACGCCGGCCTTGATCCCAACAGTGGCGCGTCCGTCGTCCCCTCGGGGCTGGCCGACCTGCCGGAAGAACTCACCAGTTTCGGTGCCGCGATCGCCGGCAAGACGTTGTACGTGTACGGCGGCCACACCGGCGACGCGCATTCCTATTCCAAAGCAGAGCAATCCGATCGACTGTGGTCCCTCGATCTTGGTGCCGGCAAAGCGGCAAAGTGGCAAGAGCGACCTGGCGGTCCGACGTTGCAGGGTTTGGCACTGGTTGCACACGGCCAGCATGTCATTCGCATCGGCGGGTTCACGGCGGTCAATGAACTTGGCGAAGAACACCAATTGGTTTCGCAGTCATCGGTGGTTCGCTTTGATCCGGCGACCGATCAATGGACCGAAATGCCGTCCTTGCCCGAACCTCGATCATCGTTGGATGCGGCCGTCCTCGATGACACGCTGTACGTCTTTGGCGGTTGGCAACTTGACGGTAAGAGCGACAACAGTCAGTGGCACACCACGGCTTGGTCGTTGGACCTCGCTGACGATTCGGCGAAATGGGAACCCGTGGCAACGCCGCCGTTCCAGCGTCGTGCCATTAGCGTTGCCGCACATAACGGAAAGCTCTTTGTGGTCGGTGGTATGCAGGAAAAAGGGGGCCCCACGACTCGCGTTGACGTTTACGATCCGGCAAAGGACGCTTGGAGCGAAGGGCCTTCGGTTCCCGGCAGCGGGATGTCCGGATTCGGTTCCTCATCATTCGCTTGTGGAGGCCATCTGTATGTCAGCACCATGGACGGATTTGTGCATCAACTCAACAGCGATGCCAGCGGCTGGTCGACCGTTGCCAAGATTGATCCGGCGCGATTCTTTCACCGCATGTTGCCGATCAGCGATCACGAATTGGTGGTGATCGGCGGTGCGAATATGGAAATTGGCAAGTTCACACAGATCGAAACCATCCGCTTACCAAAACCGTAGCGCGAAACGCGTGTATCCGTTTCGATGCTCCGATTGATGCCGCGATCCGGTTTGATGCCGCAATCCGATTGGTGCCGCGATCCGGTTTGATGCCGCGATCCGGTGTGCCGACTGCGATTCGGTATGCCGATTGCGTTGCCGGGGTGATGCACAGCTGAGTTGCAAATTACCCCTAAAACACGAGCATCAGGAGACAGGCCCTATGGCCCATCGGCGGAAATTTCGACATGGACGGCGGGTATTTGTCCTCGCGATTGCGATGGCAATGGTCGCAAGCCAAGTTCAATCGCAGGAAACCACGGTCGCACCCCAAACCGAAACGCTGCGGCAACAGGTCGTGGCGAAAGGACTTGAATACTTGGCCAACGAAGGCCAGTCCGATTCGGGAACATTCTCCGAACGCGTCGGCCCAGGAGTCACGGCTCTAGCGTTGACATCCGCTCTGCGTAATGGCCGTTCGGCCAACGATCCGATGGTCGCCGAGACGTTGAAGGCGCTGGAAACCTTCATCAAACCGGACGGCGGCATCTATGGCAACGGACGCTTGAGGAACTATGAGACATGCGTCGCGATGGTCGCGTTTTCCTTGGCGAATCAGAACGGCAAATACAATGACGTCCTGAAGAAAGCGAAAGTGTTCGTCACCGGCTTGCAATTCGGTGCCGCAAAACGTGATCCCCAAGATCCCTGGTATGGCGGTGTGGGATACGGCGGCGATGGTCGCCCGGATTTATCGAATACGTCGTGGTTCATCGAAGCGTTACGCGCGACCGAATCGGGCCCCGAAGATCCAGCGATTCAGGCGGCGCTGAAATTTGTCTCGCGGTGCCAAAACTTAGATGCCAAATACAACGACACCGCTTTCGCTGACAAAGTCGATGACGGTGGATTCTATTACGAAATCCCGACCACCAAGATTGATCCCAGCACATCGGACGAACGGTACACGCCCAATGGTGGCTTGCGCAGCTACGGATCGATGGGCTATGCGGGTTTAAAGAGCATGATCTTTGCCGGGTTGACCAAGTCCGACCCACGCGTAAAAGCGGCGCTGCAGTGGATCACCGATCACTACGACGTGAAAAGTAATCCTGGCATGGGTTCAGCTGGGTTGTACTACTACTACCACACGTTCGCTGCGGCTCTATCGACAGCCGGTATTGACCAATTGCAGGATGCTGACGGACGCAAACACGACTGGCGATCTGATCTGATCAAGGAATTGGCGTCACGTCAGAATGCGGATGGTTCCTGGAGCAACGACAATCAACGTTGGTTCGAAAATGACAAGAACCTGGCGACATCGTTTGCATTGATGGCGCTCTCTTACAGTGCATCAAAAAATGTGGCGACAAATGCCGCCCCAGCATCAGCGGCCAGCGCATCGCAGTGATGAAGATGTCGTCGCCACGATTTTTCTGGTTCGTCCAAATCGTTTTGCTCGTCGGAACGGCGATTTGGACCTTCTTGGATCCCAGGTCGATAGCGATCCTGGGCCCATTTCCGATTTCCGACTCACAATGGTTCTATTCGTCGTGGATCGATAAGTTTGGGATTTGGCGATGCGTGGCCGGTGTGTTTGTACTCGCAATGTGCGCCTTGACCGGACTGCGTTTGACGTATGGATTATTTGGATCGTCATCGGATTTCCGCAGCCTGAAGGCATTGATTGTCTTGATGACGCTGAGCGCCTTGTGGTGCGGTTTAGTGCTGCAGTTCCCGTCGATCGCGTGGCAGGGAAAGCGTGCTCGCGTGTTCCTGTGCCTCGACGAATTTGAATCGATCGCATCGCCGCTGAGGGCGGACTGGCCGAGACGAGACGGAATGATCGAGCCGATCGGTCCGTTCATGGCATATCCTTTCGGTCGCCCATCGGTGTTGGTCCTGCTGACGCCACCATCGGTTTTCGATCACGGAACATCGATCAGCGCAATTGAACGCAGCGAACGCGGCGCTTTGCGATTTCAACTTAGCGGGATCGAGGGAGGTGACTGGGCCGAGTGGCATCCGCCGCACAGCCAACCCGCTTCGTTTACCGGCGGACTGAACGATCATTACCGACTCTCGTCGCATTTGCCGCTTGGAAACGGTTGGTACCTCGTCCGCTATGATGCGCCCGCGACGAAACCGTTGATGACACCCAGCGGTCTTTACTCGTCGTTGAGTCCATAATTGCGGAGCCGGTCGCGGAGAGTTCCTCGGTGCATTCCCAGCAGTTCAGCCGCTTTGGCTCGGTTGCCGCCGGTGTGTTCCAGGACGACACGAAAAAGACTCGGTTCACCGGCGGCGAGAAATTTTTCATAGAGTGATCCGCTTGCACCGGAGTCACGGTTGATCGTTTCGGTCGCCCAATTGCGAACCGATTCATCCAGCGCGACTCGGGGCGAATCGGATTCCGGTTCGCGGCCCGGCTTGGGCGGCGGAAAGTCGTCAATCGCCAGCGGCCGACCCCGGGCGACGACAGCCGCGTGCCGCACGGCGTTCTTGAGTTCGCGAATGTTTCCGTGCCAAGGGCGTTCTCGCAGCGCGGCCAACAGGCCATCGTCGATGGCCGATTCTGTGTTTGCGTAGTTCATTGCGGCGAGAAAATGTCGACACAGAGGTTCGATGTCTTCTGACCTGTCGCGAAGCGGTGGCAGATGAATTTGCACGCCAGTCAGGCGATGGAATAAATCTTCGCGGAACGCGCCGCTGGCGACCGAATCGTGCAGTTCCGCATTCGTTGCCGCCAAGACGCGCACATCGGCCGTGCGCGATCGAATGTCACCGACACGGCTGTATTGCCCTTGTTCGAGCACACGCAGCAGCTTGACCTGAGTTCCCAGCGGCAGGTCGCCGATTTCGTCGAGCAGGACGGTGCCGCCTTCGGCGCGTTCGAACAAACCTGCCTTGTCTTCGGTCGCGCCAGTGAACGCGCCTTTGAGGTGTCCGAATAGTTCACTCTCGATCAAGTCGGGGTTCAACGCGACCGGTGCGATTGCGATGTAGGGTTCGTCGGCACGACGGCTGTGTCGATGGATTGCGGCGGCCACCAACTCTTTTCCGCTGCCCGTTTCGCCCGTGATTAGCACCGACAGATCACTGTCGGCAACCAACGCGATTTGGCGAAACACTTGTTGCATCGCGGGCGACGATCCGATCAAGACTGAATTGTCGGTCGTCATCGGCTGCGTTGCCGTTGGCGGGGACGAACGGGCCGATTTCTTCAGCGTTGTGCGGCAGGTCCGCAGCGCGTCCTCCAGCTTGAATGGTTTGGTCAAGTAATCAGTCGCGCCATTCTTGACGGCGGCGACCGCGGTTTCCAGGTCGCCGAACGCGGTGATGATGATCACCGGCGCGTTGTTCGTCGCTTTTAAAAATTTTGGCAACGCCGTGATTCCGTCTTGCTGCGGCAGCCGGACATCCAGGATCACCATGGCCGGATCGTTGGCTTCGGCCAATTGCAAACCTTCCTCGGCCGAGGATGCCGTGATGACGTCGTGTCCTTCGCCCACAAGCATCCGCTCGAGCGCCCAGCAAATGGACGGTTCGTCGTCGACGACCAGAACGGTGGATTGGCTCGTCATGAGGTTTCTCGTGTCAAAGCATCGAATTCAAAAACGGTTCGCGACGGATCGCGGTGCCACGAAATTTGTCCGCCAAGCCGTTCGGCAGCGCGTCGCACGACGGCCAAGCCCAGCCCCATCCCCTCAGGCTTTGATGTTACGAATGGTTCGAATAGTTCATCAGCAATGGCGTCCGGCACACCCGGTCCGTCATCGGACACGCTCACCCGTACCAGGTCGGGGGCGGCCTGCGTCAACGAGACCTCCACATGTTCGCCTTCTTGCATCGCGTTATGGATCAGATTCGAAACGGCGGCAACCCAGGTCGGGCCGTCCGTGACTTGCCGGTCGCCGATCCCGTCATCGCACTGCCAGCTGATATCGATTTTTCGGTGCTTAGCAACCGGCGAAATGCTCTTTCGGACGTCATCAAAACAAGTCTGCAAGTTGCTCGGTCGATCCTGGTCTTGGCGACCCGAGGCGACCAGTAACAACCGCCGAACATAGTCCTCGGCGATTTCGATTTGATCGATGGCGACGCGGATACCCTCATCGTCAGCCGTCGGACATTGGTCGGCATGCAGTTCAACCGCCATCCGAGCACCCGTCAAACTGTTGCGCAGTTGATGAGCCATCCCTCCGGCAATTTGATGGATCACTTTTTCGCTTTGTTGACGGTTGATCCCTTTCCACAGTTGATCGAGTTGCATTGCCATGCGATCGACGGCACCGCCCAGCAATCCGATTTCGTCACGTACATCGTCCGAGACCGAACGTTGAAAGTCACCTTGGGCAACACTTTCGACACCTTGTCGCAACTTACCGATTCTTCGTGACAACCGAGATGTAACGACCAGGCTGATGGTCGTGATCGCCAGAATCGTCGACAGTCCGGTCAACAGTGGCAATAGCGCCGCGCGCTGGCGGGTTGCGTTGATGGTCTGTTGATCAAACAAGACCGCAATCGAAACGACACGATCTGGTCGCCTGGACTGTTTTTCCATCACAAAGCGGTGCACACGATAGCGGTGCGAATCGGACGAAATAAAATCACCGGACTGGGAAAGTGCCGACGCGGATATCGATACCGTTCCATGCGTGATGTTTCCTGTGTCGTCGATGCCGATCAGTTCGGTCTGGGTCAGTTCGGCAAGTGAATCCAGCACCATCGCGTTGAGCGGAAAACTTGAATCCGACAGCGCGGATTTGATGCCTCGAAATCGACTCTCCAGTTCGTCCGTTGCCCAGCGTGCGCCCAGCCAATAAGACGCCAAGGCAACGATCACAGCCGCAAGCAGTGCGGTGGCAATCATCGGCGCGAGCAGTCGAAATCGGAGCGATCGGAAAGGAGTGTCGGTGTTCACGGATTCATTCTAGGTGATTCGTCGCGACGGAAAATCCGCCTCTGTTGGCGAAAGCGCCGCCGCCAAACGGATCCTCACCCTGTGGTGGCGTTGCAAATCGGCGTGTTTCTGCAATGCACCCGCCTTGGCACAACGTCTGCTTAACAGGCGGACCTTGGCGCGGTCGCGTTTGGCTGCCGGTACGTCGCAGCGACTCTTCGGTTGCGTTGTCGCAATCGTGGAAAAGCTGCCCCATCAAGAAGGAACTTCATGCACGCTAGACGTTTCGCATTCACCCTGGTCGAACTGTTGGTCGTTGTTGCGATTATCGGCATCCTCGTCGGCCTGTTGCTACCCGCTGTGCAAGCGGCACGTGAGGCGGCGCGACGGATGCAGTGCAGCAATAATCTGAAACAGATTGCGTTGGCGTGTCACAACTACCAGAGTGCGTTCAAGTGCTTTCCACCGTCCGCGGTGGTCGATCTAAGCGTCAGCACAACCGGCAACAACGGTTCGTGGGGTGTCCATGGTCGCATCCTGCCATTCCTTGAACAGGGCAACGTGTTCGAAAAGGTGGACCTTTCCATTGCCTGGGACGGACAAGACGCAATTGATGGGTTGAAGATTCCCGTCTATGCCTGTCCCAGCGACCCGGGCGGTGGACAAGTGCGTACGTTCGATGACGACCGTCCATCGCTATACCCGACCTGCTATGGCTTCAATTTCGGACGCTGGTTCGTATTCGATCCGGCTTCTGAAACCGGTGGCGACGGAATGTTCTTTCCGAATCGCTTTCTCAGTTTTCGAGATTGTCTTGATGGGACCAGCCACACGCTGCTGACCGGTGAGGTGAAAGCGTGGACGGCCTATCAGCGCAACGGCGGCCCGCCATCGACCGCGATGCCCGAAACCCAGTTGGATGCCGAAACCATCGTCGCTAGCGGTGTCCAGTTCAAAGACACCGGTCATACCGAGTGGCCTGACGGACGAGTCCATCACACGGGATTCACCGTCACGATGCCGCCCAACAGCAAAGTTCAGTTCACCAACGGCGGACGAATGTACGAACAAACCGACTTCAGTTCATGGCAGGAAGGCAAAGACGGCAGCATGGGAAATCCGACCTACGCGATCATCACCTCGCGCAGTTACCATGTTGGATTGGTCGAAGCCGCGAAGTTGGACGGCAGCGTGTCCGCCATCAACGACTCGATCGACCTAGAGATCTGGCACGCGATGGGAACACGAGCCGGACGCGAAGTCATTCAAAACGAATGACTAATCACAGGGTTTTCTTGGCGACGGTCTGATTGGATTCGGCAGCGGCTGCGGCTTTGCCTTTTGCCTCGGCTTCCTCACGTTCTCGCTGGTTGGCCTGGTCGGGGTCTTTGGCGAACGGCTTTTCGTCCTGGTAGCGAGCGAGCGTTTTTTCCGCGAAATCCTTGTACTGTTGGGCGACCCGCTGGACGACCTTTTCTTGCCAACCAACGGCGTCTTCGAATTGCCCATCTGCCGCCAGTGCAGCCGCCAAAGCGGAAAGATCCGCAACAGATTCGTAGTCGCTCAACTCGCACGCCGCCTTTGCACTCTTGATGGCCTCGGCCGGATCTCGCAGCGCCTCGTCATCGGCCGTGGCCAATAGCCAAGCTCGGTTTTGAAGCGCGAGCGGATACTTCGGCGCCAATTCGATCGCCCGGTCGTAGTCCTGCAGTGCGCCGACCAGCTTGCCCAGCTTGAATCGGTTGTAGCCACGGTTGTTGAACGCCACGGGATCCTTGGGATTCAGCTCGATCGCCCGGGCAAAATCTTCGACCGCTTCTGTGTGACGGCCGCGTTGAAAGTGGATGTAACCGCGCCCCATGATCGCCGCGACATCCTCCGGCTGTTTCTCAAGAATGGCGTCGTAGTCCTTGATCGCCATTTCAGGTTGCCCGGCAGCTTTCCAGGCGATAGCACGCTGACGCTGCAGTGACGATCGTTGTGGTTCCAATTCGAGTGCCGTCGTGTAATCAGCCGCCGCGCTGGCGGGATCATTCTTTGACATAAACACGGCGGCTCGATTGATCAGCGGCGCCACGTCGGTCGGATCCAGTTCGATGGCTTTGTCATAGTCCTCAAGCGCCTTGTCGTGGCTTCCCATCGCGGCATGGAATAGTCCACGGCTGGTGAACGCGTGCGCTTCTTCATAGCCCAATTCGATGGCACGGTCAAAATCCTCGAGAGCCTTTTCGATGTTGCCCAGTGCCCACCACGATCCGGCACGCAGCGTGTAATAGCGGCCTTCAAGCGGATTGCGCTGAATCAGATCGGTATAGATGTCGCCCGATTCGGCAATCTGGACGGCGTTGACCTTATCGACGGCTCCCTTGGTCCCATCATGAGTGATGATCACATAGTCATCTTCTCGTTCCTCGAGCACGGTCAACAAGTCGCCTTGTTCGATGACGTCAATGATTTTGTCGCCGTTTGCAAGTTTCATTTCGATTCGCGCGACGACGGGTACCGACATCGGCGATGCGGCAAAACCGGTGGCAAACAATTGCGTCGCGACACACGCGCATGCGAGCACGACAAAGCGTCGAATAGCGTTCATCGATTCAATTTGGGATCGGTACATGGGGATGCAGTCCTGATGACGTTCTGGGGTTCGTCGGAAGAAAGTCAAAGGTTTCAATTCGAGTGATCCTGCGGCAGTCAAAGTCAATGCGCTGTGGCGAATTGCATCGAAGCAATACGCGCCTGAGACAGAAATTTCGAGCCTAGTCGCACCGCGGCAGAATTCGCGAGAGAGCCATAGAAAAACCTTGCAGTCCACATGTGATTGAACGCTTTTGTTACGAATACTCCGGTGCTAAGGGGTGCCCGCTTTTTTCCAAAAATGGATAACCCAACGGTTGTATGTTTCTTTTTCGCATCTAGTCTCGGAAGTAGCCGCTCGGGGGATGCGGTTGCCGCAAGGTAACTGCGTTTGTGTTTTTACCCACCTTTTTGACCCGAGATCGGAGGTACTCAACAGTGAAGTGGGTTGCTAACTTTCTAGGACTCTCAGCATGTATGCTGATGTCCGCCGGCACCTTGAGTGCTGGAAATTGTGTTCCCTGTGGCGGATGCAGCGATCCCTGCGCTAGTGGTGCTTCGTCCGTCTCTGCAGGTTGTGGCGACGTCATGGCTGCTGCCGATGGTGCCTCACAAGGCATCGCTCTAGGCGGCGGGATGGCCGGCGAGACTTTGTGCGAGCCTGTCACGGATTACAAGATCGTGATGGAGCCGCAGTATGTGACGGAGTCGCGTGCGGTGTGCGTCCAGGAGACTCGCAACGAGACTCGGTACCGCACCAAAACCGTTTACCGCACCGTACCCGTCGTCGAGACGAAGTACCGCAGCAAAGTGGTGAACGTTCCGCGTACCGAAACGAAAACGATCGAGTATTCGGTTCTGGTGCCCGTGAAATCGGAAAAGACCGTTGAAGTCAGCGAGTCGGTTCCTGTTTGGAACGAAGTTCCAGAGGAATACACCGTGCGAGTGCCTCAACTGATCGACGTTGCCGAAAACTACACCGTCAAGGTGCCACAACTGCAAGATGAGACATTCACGTACACCGTCAATGTTCCTCACGCCGTGACCGAACAAAAGGTCAAGACGGTCGTCAACGCAGTACCCGTCACCAAGACGCGTACCATCCAAGTTTGTGTTCCTGAAACAACCATGCAGTCGGTCACCAAGGACTACGGTCACTGGGAAGAACAGGTCGTCGAAGTCCCTGCGGCACCGGCAGCAGTGGTTAGCTACGGATACGCGCCTCGTACCGCTGCACCTGCAAGCGTGCGTCGCGGATTGCTGGGACGACTCTTCGGCGGCAACGGCGGATCATGTGGTTCTTGCGGATCGGCTTGCGGTACCTGCGGCAGCAGTGCATGTGGCGGTTGCCAAGTTGTCGTCGCCGGTTGCGGCGGCGGATGTGGTGCCAGCACCGCATGTGGCGATGGTTGCGGCGCTGCAGATGGCTGTGGCTCTGCCGGAAACGGCGCTGGCATGGGTGCCGGTGATGGATCGATGAACGCAGGTGCCGGATGTGGCACGACAACGGTTACCAAGAAAGTTTGGGTCCCGAATGTTGTCACCGAATCGGTTCCTGTGACCACGAACACGACCAAGGAACAGGTCGTCAGCTATACCGTTTATGAGCAACAAGCAACGTCGGTTCCCTATGAATGCACGACGGTTGTGTATCGCCCGGAAGTTCGTACCGGTACCAAAAAGACGGTTGTCTATGTCGATGAACCTCGCACGCGGATGCGCAAAGTTGTTAAGTACAACGACGAAAAGCGTACCCGAATGCGTAAAGAGTTGACCTACGCGACGGTAACAAAATCGGTCACGGTCCCTCACATCAGTTACGTGACGGAAAAGCGTGCGAAAGAAGTTTCGTACACTTACAACGTCCCTGAGCATTCGATGGAACCGTACGAAGTCACTCGCTATGACCGCGTCGCGGAAGAGCAAGTGGAAGAGTACACCGTTTGTGTTCCTTACACCGTGACAAAAGAACAAAAGGTGCAAGTCTGTAAGATGGTGCCTCGCGTTGTCGAAGAAGTCATCAACCCATGTTGTGACGGTGCTTCTGCCGCAAGTGGCGCTGCCGGATGTGGCTGTGGCGGAGCGGCTGCTCCTGCCGCTGGTGCCGGATGTGGTTGCGGCGCTGCTGCGGCACCTGCCGATTGCGGTTGTGGTGCACCAGCCGGTGCACCCTGCGGCTGCTAGGTGTTAAAAGACAAATAGCCGGGCAACCTGCTGTTGAGCAAAGCCGTCGCCTCTTTCCCTTGAGAGGCGGCGGTTTTTTTACGCGCGACCTGAACACTCTCATTGCAAATGCGGCTGAACCGACATTGTTAGCGATTGCGAAATCGCAAGATCGATTGTCCGTTTCTCTCGACGGGCAATTCGCTACGAGAGTCGAACCAGGACAGAAGATGAGTCGAACCAAGACAGAAGAAATGATCGGCCAGTTGGCGGCTCATTTGCTAAGTCGCTTCTCGATCTCTGCTTTCACCACATCCGCGTTCGCGGGTAAGTGAACAGCAGGATTTGCGAACTCACTGTTGACGCCGTCCAGTTTCGATTCGTGATACCCAACTTTGAAATCGGTGAATTTCAAACCATGGGCGGTACTGATGACGACCGTCTTGTCTTCCGGCTTGATCACACCACGCTTGATCAATTTTGTCAGCACAGCCAGCGCGACACCGGTATGTGGGCAAGTGAACATTCCCGTCAAGTCGGCGTGGGCGGATGCCGCAGCCAGTTCATTTTCAGTCGCCTGTTCGACGATCCCATCAGTCTCTTGAACGGCCTTGACGGCTTTTGCATAGCTGACCGGGTCACCAATGCGAATCGCGTTGGCTAATGTGTCTTGAGCGGTGACGCTGATCTTTTCTTTGAATCCGTTCTTAAACGATTCATAAAACGGGTTCGCTTTCGCTGCCTGCGCCGCAACCAATCGAGGCATGCGGTTGATCAGTCCGAGGTCCATCATCAGCTGGAACCCTTTGTGCAGGGCGCTGATGTTTCCCAGGTTTCCAACTGGGATCACGATCCAATCCGGAACTTCCCATTCGAATTGACGAACGATTTCGATACCGACCGTTTTCTGACCTTCGATGCGCAAACTGTTCATCGAATTGGCAAGGTAGATCGAATTGTCTTTGGTGACTTCTTGGACGATTTTCATGCATCCGTCGAAATCGGTATCCAGCGCCAGTACATGGGCTCCATTGGCGACCGGCTGGATCAACTGTGCGGTGCTGACTTTGCCAGCGGGCAAGAAAATGACTGCTGGGATTCCCGCGTAGGCTGCGTAGGCGGCCAACGCCGCGCTCGTGTCTCCGGTGCTGGCACAGGCGACCGCCTTCACCGAGCTTCCTTGTGCCATCATTTGCTTGACCACGCTGACCAGGACTGTCATGCCCAAGTCTTTAAAACTGCCGGTATGACTGTTGCCGCATAATTTGATCCACAAATCGGGCACGCCCAGCTGCTTGCCAAGTCGCTCCGCCCAGAACAAATTGGTGTTGCCTTCGAACATGCTGACAACGTTTTCGTTGGCCAGCGAGGGAATCACCCACTCACGCAATCCCCACACGCCGCTGCCATACGGCCAGGTCGATGTGCTCGCTCGTGAATCAAACAGCTGCTGCCATTGATAGGCATTCCGCTTCTTTAATGGCTCACGCTCGTGATAGACCTCCAGCAAGCTGCCACACGACGGGCAGGTATAGATGACGTCAAAAATGGAGTGTTTCGCAGAGCAGCCTGCAATACAGCGAAAGTAGACGGTCTGGTTATCGGTGTCCGAATGGGGCGCGACAGCTGACGACATGAGGGTTTCCCGGTGGTCTGGAAGTAAGCCGATATTATGCTCATAGCACCCAAAGTAGGCCAAGGGCGAGTGCGACAGCGAATTTGCCGGTAATGCGTCGTTCTTCCCGATCGTCGGCGATATCTGGCATATCGAACAAAATCTTGCACAAAGAATCGGAATGGAATCGCGATCGCTTCACACGGCTACTCTGGTTCACTGTCCATCGGGTATGACCATCGAAAACACGATCGGAATGGAAATTACCCGATCAATCGGCACTGCACTCAATGGACAACCCGAGACCCGCATCGCCCCATTGGCAAGTTGCCGCGCGAACCCGCTGCCGCGAAAGCCGCTCCATCAAGTCCGTACCGCGGAATTTCCGGCGATTTCTCAATCACTTTTCAAGACACTTATTCGGGTCAACTGAACCATGCAACGCTCGTCGGTTCCACTCTGGCAAGTTGACGCGTTCACCGACAAACCCTTTGCCGGGAACCCCGCGGCCGTCTGTCTGCTGCGGCAGTTTCCAGCTGATCAGTGGATGCAGGATGTGGCTGCCGAAATGAATCTGGCCGAAACGGCGTTTGTCGTTCCGCGAAATCAACCCAACGTTTTTGATCTCCGCTGGTTCACTCCGGTGGTCGAAGCGGATTTATGCGGGCACGCGACGTTGGCGGCGGCGCATGTGCTGTGCGAGCAGTCGCGAATCAATCCATCAGCACCCATCCGATTTCAGACACGCAGCGGTGAACTGACGTGCCAGCGAAGCGGACAGAATATCACACTGGATTTCCCCGCGACGCCACCGGACCTACCGGTGGACGATGTCACGGCCAGTCAAGTTGCCGACATCATTGGGGGTAACGCTGAGTTCATCGCTCGAAGCTCATTCGATGTTTTTGTGGTTGCAAAAGATGAACGCTTCGTGCGAGATTTTCTGCCCGATTTCAAACGCATTGCCGAGATCGAAACTCGTGGCGTCATCGTCACGGCAAAGTCAGACCAGGAAGGCATCGACTATCTTTCGCGTCTTTTCGCACCACGACACGGGATAAACGAAGACCCCGTCACGGGTTCTACCCACTGCGCACTCGGACCGTACTGGGCCGGCAAACTGGGACGTGATGACTTGGTCGGATACCAAGCATCAAAACGCGGAGGGACCATTCGTACGAAAGTCATGGGCGATCGAGTCCTGTTAACGGGTCAGGCCGTGTCGATCATGGAAGCAAAGTTGTTCGTCTGATTCGCGTACGAGATTGGGATTGGCCCAGAACGCGCTGCCTCGAACGGCGAAATATTGGCTCGGATCGCAGCGCACTAAAGCGAGGCGGAAGCGTCGTAATCGGGATTGGGTTGCATCATCTGTGCCGAAACCGACTTACGCCATCGATGCAACATCGCTCGCAACTGCGTGACTTTTTCGGGCATGGTTGGCGCAAGATCATGTTGTTCACCAATGTCATCACGCAGGTGAAACAACTGAACGGTGCCGTTTTCAAAGTACTCGATCAGTTTAAAGTCGCCGGCGCGAATTGCTCCTCCCGGACTTTGCATCCCGTGATTGCTGTAGTGCGGAAAATGCCAGTAGATTGCTTCACGCTGCAGCGTTTCACCACCTTTGATAAGTGGCACAAGGCTGACGCCGTCAACATGTTGCCTGGGCACCGGCGGCAAGCCGACCATTTCTAAGATGGTTGGATAGAAATCCGTGCTGATGACGGGTTCGGCACACTCCGATCCCGGTCGGCCTTGTCCGGGCCATTTGACGATCATCGGAACACGAATGCCGCCTTCGTACAGCCAACCTTTGGCACCGCGAAGAGGCAGGTTCGATGTCGAGTAGGCTCGGTCGAGCGCGTCCTTTGCGACGATCCGCGTGGGGCGTCCGAAATTGGCCGCTGACATACCGCCATTGTCCGCGAAAAAGATCACGATTGTATTGTCGGCCAGGTCGAGCTCTTCAAGCTTGGCCAGGACGCGACCGAGACTTTCATCGGTGGCTTCGACCATCGCCGCAAACTGCGCATTGTCTTGCTGCTGTTTGATCTTGACGGTGCGATCGGGCAGGACTTTGTGACCCGAAAAGGCTGGGCGATCCAAGCGTGATTTTAGTTCCTCGGTCGATAGCGGCGCTGTGTCGTCGGGGTTGCCTTCCAGGATAAATGGTTTGGCAGAACGCATCTTGGGCAACTGTTTCCGCTTCGCTTCGTATTTTGTAACCAGATCGCTGCGGCCCTGAATGGGATCATGCACCGCAAAATGCGCGAAATACAAAAAGAATGGTCGATTGCGATTGGTCTCGATAAAACGTTCCGCTTCGTCGGTCAAACGATCGGTCAAGTAGTCACCCGGTTGGCCGTCGAGTCCGTCAAGCTGAAACGGCGCATGGTACGATCTGGGCCCGCCGCTGGAGTGATTTTGTGGGATGTCGACATCGAAACCGTGGGCCGTTGGCCCCGACGGTTCTGCGCCCAAATGCCATTTGCCGATCGCGGCGGTCTGGTAGCCCGCGTCCCTCATCGTTTCGGCGAGCGTTTGTTCATCTGTTGGAAGTTGCTGTCGCGTGCGAACGTTGCTGAGTCGTTGGAATGGGAATTCGCGTCGTCCTGGTATCCAATCGGTCAGACCGAGTCGTCCCGGATACTTTCCCGTCAAAATACTTGCACGCGTCGGCGAGCAGACGTGGCACGCCGCGTAGGCGTCAGTAAATCGCACGCCCTGGTCCGCTAGCCGATCGATGTTCGGAGTCTCGTAGAATGAACTGCCGAAACATCCCACGTCACGCCAACCAAGATCGTCGACCAGGAAAAAGACAACGTTCGGACGTTGCGGGGCCGCCAACGCAGATGAAAAAAAACAGAATATCGCCGCGACGACGGTTCCAAACGTTTGCATTCGTCTCATGGTTTGTCCAAGCTTTGCTTTTCGACACGCAGCAGCAACAACAACGCTTCGCGTTTGTACTACAGTCTATCCGATCATTGCCGCCAGAAAGTAACGTTCAACGACCGTGGCCGTGATCCTCCCCCCTCGACTCGCCGACAACAAATTTGCAAAAGGAAGATGACGATGGCGAATGCTGAACGCATAGCTCGCGATACTCAGATGTCCCGAATGAATTCGATTTTACGGTCGACTGGCCACACGGCGGTTCTGACTTTAATGATCGCCGCTCTGAACAGTTCAGTCGCATCGGCCGAGCTAACCATGGCAAGTCTTTTTTGCGACGGCGCCGTACTGCAGCGAGATGCCTCTGTTCCCGTTTGGGGCACCGCGGATGCGAATACTGAAATTCATGTGTCATTCGCTGGGCAAACGAAAACGGCGAAATCATCCGATACAGGACAATGGCGAGTGAACCTGGATCCGATTCCCGCCTCGTCGGAACCACGTGAACTGAAGATCACCGGTGACAAAGATGTCGTGTCGATTGCCAACGTCTTGGTTGGCGATGTGTGGCTTTGTTCGGGCCAGTCCAACATGGCGATGCGAGTGGACTTGGCACGCGATGCTGAAATGGAAAAGGCAGACAGCGATCTGCCAGAACTGCGAGTTTTTTCGGTCGAGAATCAGCCGGCCCGAAATGTCCGCTCGCAAGTGACTGGCAGTTGGGTCACGTCTAGCCCGGATTCTGCTGGGCGATTCTCTGCTTGTGCGTTCTTTTTCGGACGTGAACTTCATCGGCACTTGGATATTCCTATCGGTCTGGTCGTGACCGCTCGCAGCGGCTCTGACATTGCCGCATGGATCAGTCCCGAAGCGCAACATAGCGAGCCCGCGTTAGAGAACTTGCTCGCATCGTGGTCCGAAAAAGATGCCGCCTACACGCCGGAAATCGAGGCCGCAGAATTGGCGAAATACGAACAGGCACTTGCCGCATGGAAAACCGAATCCGCTGACGCGATCGCCGCGGGAAAGGACCGTCCCAAGAAACCGCGACAACCCGTGAACCCACGTGACCACTGGCATCATCCCTACGTTCTTTACAACGGAATGCTCGCGCCGTTGATCCCATATGCAATCCGTGGCGGGATTTGGTACCAAGGCGAAACCAACGCATTTACCGAAGAAACGAGTGCGTTGTATGAAACACAATTGCGACTGCTGATCAAGGACTGGCGGAACCGCTGGGGGCAAGGCGATTTTCCGTTCGCCTGGGTGCAGTTGCCATTCACGTCGGCCAAGCAAGTTGCCTGGGCGCGGATCCGTGAATCGATGCGGCGTGCGACTGCAATCCCGAACACTGGCATGGTGGTCACATTAGATTTAGGCGAAGAGCGTTTGCTTCATCCCAAAAACAAACAGGCCTATGCTCATCGGCTCGCCCTGTGGGCGCGGGCAAATGTTTATGGTGAAGAAATCCAGTGGTCGGGCCCGATGTTCACCGGACAACGGGTTGGCGAAAGGTCCATCGTTGTTCGGTTCGATCACGCTGACGGTCTCGCGTCGAAAGACGGGACGTTGACAGGATTCGAAATTCGTGATTCCGATCAGAATTGGCATGTCGCAGATGCTCGTATCCAAAACGACCGCGTCGTTCTGCGGATCCCTGAAACGATCAAGGCGACCGCGTTTCGATACGCTTGGGCCAATCATCCCGACGGCAATTTGGTCAACTCGGCTGGGCTGCCGGCTTCACCATTCATGGCTGAAATCAGTGGTGATGAAACCCCTGCGAACGCATCCGCGGGATCCGCAAAATCGGCGCCAGCGAAAAGAAAAAAGAAGGGGGCTCCGGCAGACCTGACCAAGCCGCCACTCGATCCAGCGGACCTCAGTGCTTTTCCCGATGGAACGCAGCGACTGGATATCTATTTATTGATGGGGCAATCCAACATGAAGGGCCGCGGTGTGATGCCGAGCGAACCGCTGCGTGATCGGCGCATCGTCATGATGCACCTGGGTACAGATGGGTACTATTTGGCGAGACACCCATTGCATCTGACCGGTGATCCTGCGGACTTTTCCGGTGCCGACAACGCGGGCGTCGGGCCGGGGCTCGATTTTGCCCAGTCGATGGTCGACGCAAACCCGAATCGTCGCATTTTGTTGGTCCCGTGCGCGGTTGGCGGGACTCAGATTGCGAGTTGGCAAAAGGGAGCCAAGCTGTATGAAAGGGCGGTTCGGCGCGCAAAATTGGCGGTACAGCAAGCACCGCAGGGCAAAAGCCGCATCGCCGGCGCTTTGTGGTTGCAAGGCGAGGCGGATTCCAATGCGCCCGAACGGATCGAAGTCTACGCGGAACGACTTGACCAAATGATCGATGATCTCCGTGCCGATCTAGACCTTCCCGAGCTTCCGTTTGTCGCGTGTACAATCGGCGAGCTTCGTCCGGATTCGGAATCTCGCGTCAAGATCAACGAAATTCTATTGGATTTGCCGAACCGGAAACCGCACACCGCATGCGTCGATAGCCGAGCATACGCGGTGTCGATCGGCGACAACGTGCACTTCGATACGCCGACGCAGCAGCGGCATGGCCGTCAATACGCGGAATTGATGCTCAAGCTCTCGCAAGACGATTGATCGGATACTTGATGTGAATCGATCTCATCGCGACGGAGAAATCCAATACGATACATGGATGATCCGCTGAGCGACCGCTCGGCTACAACCACGCTTGCCCTTTGGATAAGTTGCCATGTCTCGTTCCCAGCCATATTTTCTCGGTGGATGCTTTCTCGTTTTTCTGATGTTGTTCGTCGGCTGCAGTAAAAAACAGTCGACGGAAACGGATGCACCCGCGGGCATTGCGGTGGAAACAGAATCTGTGCCGGCAAGTTTGCAGCAACAACCGTCCGACTTGCTTGCGAACACCTCGAGAGCCGTTTGTTACTCAGGGTATCGCAGCGGTCAACATCCCGACCGGGGTGACGGAGCGGTGAACCCGACCAGCGACCAGATTCGAGAAGACCTGAATCTTCTAGCAGACGACGCGGGTTTTACACTGATTCGGTTATACGATAGCGGCGAAAATTCGAAAGCGGTGCTGCGTGCGATCGCCAACAACGGTTTGAAGATCAAAGTCATGTTGGGCATCTGGCTTCAAGCCGAACTAAGCGCGCACGAAACGTGCGAGTGGTTGAATGAGCCGATCCCGGACGAGACGCTTCAGAAGAACAAGCAGAATAACGCAGAAGAAATTCAACGTGGCATCGCGCTGGCGAATGAATTTGCTGATGTCGTTGTCGCCGTCAATGTCGGAAACGAAAACCTTGTGGACTGGAACGATCACAAGGTGTCAGACGATTCGATGATGCAATACGTCAAAGAGGTCAAAGGCGCGATCGAGCAACCCGTCACCGTCGCTGAAAATTACAAATGGTGGGCACAGCGGGGAAAAAAACTAGCCGCCTTGGTCGACTTCCTGGCGGTCCATGTTTATCCGGTTTGGGAAGGGAGAGATATTGATGACGGGATGTCGTACTCGATAGAGAATCTTCTCGAAGTGCGCGAGGCGTTGCCGGACGCTAGAATCGTCGTTAGCGAGGCAGGCTGGGCGACCGAAGCGTCGGAGTTTGAAGATCGAGCCGGCCAGTCACAGCAACGACGCTACTACAACGAGTTGATGGCGTGGGCGGAAAAGAACAACGTCACCACGTTCTTCTTCGAAGCATTTGATGAAGACTGGAAAGGTGATCCCGGCAATGCGCAAGGAGCCGAAAAGCATTGGGGGCTGTACACGATCGATCGTATGCCGAAGCAAGCGATGATGGAATCGAAACCTGTCGAAGAATGAGTTTTTCTTCCGGACCATTCTGTTGGTAACGTCATGGACTTGCCAATCGATTTGTTCGTTCTTGCCGAGTCGAGTCGTCCACCCGACAGCAACTGAAAGAGCAATATGAAAGTCAACCGAATTTCAAAAGCGATCGCCCTGATAGCACTGTTGCTGACGGTGTCCGATGCACCTGCGCAAAATGCCGTCGCGCCTCATCAGGCAAACGGAATCAAGATCGGCGAGGTCACCGACGTTTCGGCGATCGTTTGGACTCGGCTGACACGTCATCCCGAGCGTAACATCGATGGGACCCCGTTTCCGAAATCCGAAAACAAGGATCGGAGTTCACGCGAATACGATGACCTGGATTCGATGGAGGGCGCTGTCCCGGGTGTCCTCGGATCGGTACGTGTTTCTTATTGGCCGGCGGATCGACAAGAGCTTGCCAAGTCGACGCCTTGGCAGTCGGTCGCGGCTGAACACAATTTTGCACGGCAGTTTCAGCTGTCCGACCTCGAGGCGGGGACTCGGTACATTGTCGTTTCCGAGGCTCGTGGTGTGAACAACGATCGAATCAGTTCGACCGTCGAGGGGGCGTTTGCCACGGCACCTGCGCAGGATCGCGAGGCGACCGTTCGGTTTTCGGTCGTCACGGGACAAGATTATCCCCGGCGCGACGATCCCGAAAACGGGCATCAGATTTATCCACGGATGCAAGAGCTGGGTGTTGATTTCTTTGTTCACACCGGCGACATCGAATACTACGACAAACCCGAGCCGTATGCGGATAACGTCGAGCTGGCCAGATTCAAATGGAACCGAATTTACGCTATGCCGTTTCAGCGTAGGTTTCACAATCATACCGCTTCGTATTTCATCAAAGACGATCACGATACGCTTAAGAACGACTGCTGGCCGGGTCAAAGCTATGGTGACCTGACTTGGGAACAGGGTCTCGCGTTGTTTCCTGAGCAGGTTCCGATGGGCGATCAAACCTATCGAACGATTCGGTGGGGAAAAGACTTGCAAATATGGTTGGTAGAAGGCCGCGACTATCGAAGCCCCAACAATATGCCGGACGGTCCCGAGAAAACGATTTGGGGTACGAAGCAAAAACAGTGGTTCTATGACACGGTTAATGCCTCCGATGCAACGTTTCGCATCCTGATCAGTCCGACACCGATCGTCGGCCCGGATCGCGGGAATAAAAATGACAATCACGCCAATCGAGGCTTCACTCACGAAGGAAACGAACTGCGAGACTTCATCGCGCAGCAAAAGAACATGTATATCGTTTGCGGCGATCGGCACTGGCAATACGTTTCGGTGGATCCTCGTACCGGAGTCCGCGAGTATTCTTGCGGGCCGACATCAAATAAGCATGCCAGCGGATTCAAGCAAGATGACCGCAGCGACATGCATCGTTATCTGAATATCGTCGGTGGTTTTTTGCGAGCGGAAGTCACACGGCGAGAGGGGAAGCCGGTCGCAATCTTCCGTCATCATTCCGTTCGCGGCGAAATTCTGAACGAAGATGTTCGCTTCGCAGAATAGTCTTCGAGTTTGTTCAAAATTCGACGCTTTCAACACTATGATCCTGCCCATAAACGCCCTTCCTTGTTGAGACAAATCGATGAAAAAAGCTTTCCTGGCTGTCGGTATCGCTTGCGTTCTGAGTTGCACGTCGGCGGGGGCCGCTGATCATCCCAACATCATCTTTATCATGGCTGACGATTTGGGCTGGAAAGACGTCGGGTTCATGGGGGCCGATTTTTTCGAAACGCCAAATATTGATCGTTTTGCGTCACAGGGGATGACCTTCACATCGGCGTACTCAGGCGGGCCGAACTGTGCGCCAACGCGAGCGTGTCTCATGACGGGCACCTATTCGCCTCGGCACCACATCTATACGCCCGGCGGAAAGTCCAAAGGGAATCCCGCCTACATGCGATTGTTGGTTCCGGCGAAGGAACGAAAAGACAAATCGCTTGAAAAAAGAGCCAGTGATCAATTCCCAATCACCAATTCGCTGGATCCGAATTTCGTTTGCATCCCCGAAGTGCTAGGCCCGGCTGGTTACCGCACAGCTCGGCTAGGGAAATGGCATCTCGGGGACGACACGCAAGGGTTCGATGTCAGTTCGGCGAACGGAAAGGGAGGGCCAGCGGGAAGCTTTTACGGAGACGTTGACGTTGCAGAACAGTTGACCGACCGCGCTGTGAAATTTATCGACGAGAATCGCGACGGTCCGTTCTTTCTTTACTTGACGCACTGGGACGTCCACGTGCCGCACCGGGCCCGCAAGGATATCGTGGCACGGTATCGATTAAAGCTGGATAGGCTTTCCAAGGATCAGCGTCGAAATTTCAGTCCCGTTTACGCGGCAATGATTGAGGCCGTTGATCAATCGGTTGGACGCGTTGCCGCGAAGGTTGACGAATTGGGGATCGCCGAAAATACGTTGATCGTTTTCACCAGCGACAACGGTGGATTGCCAATCGTTTCGCAGCTAGACCCGCTGCGCGGTTCCAAAGGGTCACTTTTCGAGGCCGGCGTGCGGGTGCCGACCTGTATGCGATGGACCGGTACCATCGAACCCAATACTCGCTGCGACACGCCAATCACATCGGTCGATTTTCTGCCGACGTTCGCGACGCTCGCCGGCGGCGAACTGCCAACAACGCAACCCGTCGACGGGACAGATATTTCGCCGTTGTTGCTGGGGAAAACCATTGCCGAACGAAATATCTTCTGGCACTATCCGTTGTATCTTCAGGGGCTTGGACTCACGATCAACGTTCCCGGTGGCGGCACGTATTCGTGGCGAGGCTTTCCGTCGACCAGCCTGCGACGAGGTGACTGGAAATTGATTGAGTTCCATGAGGACAATACGGTTGGCCTGTATAACCTAAAAGACGATCCCGGCGAAACAAACGATCTGGCGACGATGATGCCTGAGCGGGCCCGTGAATTGCGAGCCTATCTGGATCAATGGCAGGCATCGACTCAGGCACCGGTGGCAACTCAAATCAATCCTGACTGTGTCCTTGACGTGACGTCGGAAATCAACAAAGGTCGAACGATGAATTAGTTAGGCGATCCTGTTCACTCTGTCTCTGTTGCGACTGCATGCCCAAGCCAAAGAATAAGCCGCCCAAGCAAACCATGGCGGCCCGCGCCGATAAGCACAAGCTTTACGAAATATCGGTGCAGATGCCCGAGCATGAAGTCGATTTCTTCCTGCAAGCCTATGCCGAAACTCGGGGTGGTGAACCCTGGACATTAGGCGAAGACTTTTGCGGCACCTTTGCCGTTAGCTGCCAGTGGGTCCGGTCCAACAAGAAACGCACAGCCATTGGTTACGACAATTGCGGCGAGACCTTGCAATGGGGGCGCGACAACAATCTGTCTCGACTGAGCAAAGAGCAACAGAATCGTGTCACGCTCTATCAGCAGGACGTTCGTGAGCGATCGGGACCCAAGCTAGACGTGCTGGCGGCGCAGAACTTCTCGTTTTGGTTTTTCAAGACACGCAAAGAAGTCTTGCAGTATTTTACAGTCGCACTGTCGAACCTTGCCGACGATGGCATCATGGTCATTGATATGATGGGCGGAGCCGAATGCCGCACCGAAGGTTTGATTCACACCCAAACGATCCAGGAAGGCAAAGAGGGGTTCAAGTATCAATGGAAACAAGTCTCGTACAATCCAATCACCTCGGATGCGTGTTGTTCGATCAGTTTCATCTTTGCCGATGGTAGCCGGCTGAATGATGCGTTCGTTTATCGGTGGCGCCTTTGGACGATTGTCGAGGTCCGAGAAATCTTGGCGGAAGTCGGGTTCCGCGACACGCACGTTTATTGGGCGGTCGATGGCGATCTGGATTTTGACCGGGACGGCGGGTGGCAGCGACGCGAGAAAGCCCCCAGTGATGCAAGTTGGACGTGTTATCTGGTCGCCCTGAAATAGACCGCTCGATGCATTGCGATGAAGTCGTTTAAGGAGTTCGATGTGTGCCGCGATTATAGGTCGATCTTGGTTTACGCCACTCTTTTTCTCGCATCGACCTTACCCGAAAAGCCCGCGAACGCGGACGACTTGGTCACGCCAGTGATGACCGACCAACTACCCGCGGCGGGCAAGCGTGTGCGACAAGTGGCACCGGAGTATGCCGGAACTCAGGTATACCATTCGCTCTATTTGCCCATCGACTGGATTCCCGGTGAGCGCTATCCCGTGATTGTCGAGTACACCGGCAACAAATTTCCGCCGGGCAAGGGAAGCGGTGAAGTCAAAGATGCAAATCTGGGGTACGGCATGAGCGGCGGTCGTGGCTTTATTTGGGTTGTCATGCCTTACGTCGAAGCAGGCCGAATGCGAAACGCCGTCACCTGGTGGGGCGACAAACAGGCAACGATCGACTACTGCAAAACCAACCTGCCGCGCATTTGCGAACAGTTCGGCGGTGACAACGACAACCTGTTTATTTGTGGTTTTTCGCGAGGTGCGATCGGCTGCAGCTACATTGGACTGGCAGATGATGAGATCGCATCCTTTTGGAAAGGAATGTTCACGCACGACCACTTCGACGGCCAAAAAACTTGGAAATATGCCGACAGTGATCGCGCGTCGGCACTGATTAGGCTGGCGCGACTGCGCGGCCGACCAGTGCTTGTGGGTGGACAGCAGGCCAGTGCAATCAAGGATCAGTTTCTGGTGGACCACCTGGGGCTGGCCGAATTTACGTTCTTGGATGTCCCGACACAGCAAATTTTCAATTTCCCGGAGGGGCCTTACGTTCACCCACATACTGATTTGTGGATGCACCGCGCGAGTCGTTACCGAGACCAAGCGAGACAGTGGCTGCGCGACGTAATCGGCCAAGACGAGAGAGGCGGCAGCCTGGATTCGCCAGGTCCGAATCACTGATCGGAATCGGACCAGCCGACGCTGGCGTCGATGCAACCGGACGATGTTCACTCGTGCAAGGCCAACAGCTGCACCCCGCTTTCGCAGCGGATAAACTGTTCACCAGAGACATGCGTCTTTTTCTTAAAATTCGCTGGGCAGGAAGCTTGGAACGACGGTCCAGGTTTAAGGTCACCGCTTACGTTGGAAAGAAAAATGAAACAACTGATTTTGGCCCTGTGCATCGCCACTCTCGCGCTGGCGTCGTTCAATATCAGCCATGCTCAAGACAGTTTGTCGGCGCGACAATTAGAAAAGTGGCTAAAGCGTTTTCCGGAAGCGGACACGAATTCCGACGGAAAACTCTCAGTGGCCGAGGCCAATGCGTTTCGCGAACGTGCGCAGCAAGGGCGACGTTCAACGCAGGGACAAGCCCAAAAACGACCGGGGGCACCACGAGAATTCCCAGTCGATCCGGGTTGGAAGCTCGAGCGTTTTCCTGATCATGCGGTTTGTTACAAGAGTCCCGCCGAAATCAAAGCCATCTACGCTAGCGTCAGCAGCGGTAAGCAGGCATCCGTCGTTTCTTTCGACAAGCCGGCCGACGGCGCCATGCGTATCGTCGGGACAGGGCACAGCTTTATGGCACCAGGGTATCAAACCCTTCCCATCATCTGTAAAGCGGCCGGATTCACGCAACCGCTGTATACACACACCGGCGGCGGGATGACTGGCAGCGCCCGGTACAAATGGGAGCAGGAAAACGGCATCTTTCAGTTCGATGGCGATCCAACACCGAAGCTGCTCGCATCAATCGCCAACGCCCAGTGGGATGCAATGATGTGGGGACCCTACTTTAAGGACAGTCCGCGGTACTATTCATGTTGGATTGACTTCTGTTTGAAATACAACCCAGAGATGAAGTTCTTTTTGTCGGATGCTTGGCCACAGTTGTATCAACTGGGGACAAATCCAGAATCGGAAGACTTTTTCACGCCCGACGTATTTGATCGGCTAGGGGCTGAAAAGCGATCCGTCTTCGTCAATATCATCGAGCCGCTTCGCAAACGTTTTCCGAACAAGGTTTTTGTGTTGCCCACGTCCGATGCGATGGTGCTGGCGGCAAAATACTATCTGCGTGACGAATTACCGGGCATCGATGGCGTCCATCGAGTGATCGGGAAACAAGAACGATCACTTTGGCGCGATCAGCTTGGGCACTTGGGGCCGGGATTCGAACGCTTGGAAGGATACGTGTTCTACGCCACGCTTTACGGGACTTCGCCGGAACTGATTAAGGGTGATGTTCCGTTTGGCGGCGACGATTCCTTTCCAAGCCGTGAACTCGATCGCACGTTTCGCAAGATCGCGTGGCAGGCGGTAATCGGCCACCCGTTATCGGGAGTGGCGGACAAGGATGGCGACGGAAAACATGACCGTGCACCCTAACGTTCTGCAGCCGTTTGCAGTTCCGATGCGAAGTCCTTCGTGAGAAAGTACGACCTTCCCGAGACATGATGAAAACCACACGACGATTTTCCACTGCGATTTTCTTGCTCGGCGGTGCGTGGATCGCGCAAGCTGATGAACCGTGGATCATCGATCCGCACACACATTTCAAGGGCGCCGAGCAAATCGCGTTTGAGAGTGCCGCGATCACGCGAGACCCGCGTGACAGCCTCGGCCATGTGGTCACGCCTGACGATTACCGGGCGATTGCGGATCGACTGGGGATTCAGTCGACGTTGGTGGTCGAAGCGGCCGACCAAGACAAGCCACAGTTCAACGAGTGGGTACTCGATCAAGCGACATCGGACCTTGTCTGCGGCTATGTCGCGCGTGGCGATCTCTCGTCGCCTGACTTCGTCAAGTTTTACGATCGCTACAAGAACACGGACTATCTAAATGGCTATCGATTTCGACTGAACGAATTGGCGGGTTACCTCGACGATGATACAGCAAAGACGCATCTAAGGCGGTTGCAGTCTGATGGGATGGTCGTCGACCTGCTCGTCGATCCCACGCAGGCAGCCGATGTCGTCAGGCTTGCAAGCGAATTCCCTGAGCTGAAAATCGTCATCAACCACTGTTTCCGCGCGAGGATGGTCGATGGGACCATTGACCAAGTTTGGAAAAATGCCGTGACTGATTGTGCGGAACTGTCTAACGTTTACATGAAGATATCCAGCATTATCAATTTCGCTGGCACGAAACCCTTCGAAGAGACCGCACCGACCGAGGTCGACTTTTACCGCCCCGTGCTTGAACATTGCTTTGACACGTTTGGCGAGGATCGCGTCATTTTTGCAACCAACTGGGGTGTGTCGGCTCACTTTGGGAAGGTCGACGACGTTGTCAGAATCGTCAAAGCGTTCTTGAGCGAGAAGGGCGACTCGGCCGTCAAAAAAGGGATGCGAGACAATGCGATCAGGGTGTACGGTATCCCGGCACACCGCTTGCGTTGAATTCGGGCGATTTTTCGTTTTTCCGGCTGGCACCAATGGACATGCGTCTCACATTTCGTCGTGTTCAGTTAGGATAGTCTTTCCCACCTATTGCAAACTGCCGGCCACAGACGCACCCGCATTCCTGCGGCACACGCGTTCCAAGTGCCCGTTCGCAGACTCACATCAAAAGAATGACCCGGAGACCCAACTCGTGCGCTATCGCTATCGAATCATGATGACAAGTTGTTTGATCTGCCTGCTGTGCAGTCAACTGCTCGCAGAAGATACAGACTTCAAGCCGATTTTTGACGGCAAGAGCTTGGACGGATGGGTCGGCGACACGAAACTTTGGTCGGTCCAGGATGGTGCGATCACCGGCGTGACCACCGACGAGGCGCCGTTGCCGTACAACAAATTCCTGATCTGGGATGGCGAAGTTGAGAACTTTCATTTGCGTGCCGAAGTTCGACTGATCGGCAACAGCAATTCGGGCATTCAATACCGTTCGGCCCAGTTGGAAGATGAGGGCGAATATGTGGTTGCTGGATACCAATGCGATATCCATCCAAAGCCCGAAAACAATGGCATGCTGTATCACGAGCGTGGTCGCGGCATCGTCGCCATGCACGGCCAAAAGGTGTTCGTCGATGAAGCGGGCGAGAAATGGATCGCGGGTTCGACCGGACCAATCCAGCAAATTCAAATCGATGATTGGAACACATTCGAAGTCATTGCCGTTGGCAACAAACTTGTGCACAAGTTGAACGGAAAAGTTTGTGCAGAAATCATCGATCACCATACCGATGGTCGTCTGATGAAGGGAATTGTCGCGCTGCAAGTGCACCGTGGTCCTGCGATGCGTGTGCAGGTCAAAGATATTCAAATCAAGCATCTTCCCGCGGGTGGATTGCTCTCGCTCGCCGATGCTCCCATTCCCGCGGACGCGGAAAAGGTTCCTAGTCGAGCCGCGAAAAAGCGACCGGTGAAGAAGAAGCCGGCCGCTGCCCAGACGCCTGGAAACGCAAAGCGCAAAGCCAACGCGGCCGCGAAGAATGCAGCGAATGCCGCAAGAAAAGCGAATGCGAATCCTCCAGCGGCGAAAACGAACCCGTCGGCAGCTAAGCCCGTCAAGCGTCCTGGATTAGTGGCCGGGCCTGCGATCGGCGAAAACAAAGCGACTCCTGTTGATCGCATCACGGCGGCCAAGGGGTTCAAAGTGGAGTTGCTCTATTCTGTGCCCGCAGAACAGCAAGGATCGTGGGTCAATCTCTGTACCGATGACAAGGGACGCATCCTTGTTAGCGATCAATTTGGCGCGATGTATCGAATCACTCCACCAGCACCGGGCAGCGTCCTCAACGCAGCGGATATCCAGCGCGTCCCGGCCGAAATTCGAGCCGTCAACGGAATGGTCTGGGCTTTCGGCGCTTTGTACGTCGGGGTGAATGATTACGAGAAAAAGATTCCAAGCGGACTTTACCGGATCACTGACAGCGACAACGACGATCAGCTTGACAAAGTCGAACTGCTGCGAGCGATGGAAGCGAGAGGCGACCATGGGGTGCATGCGGTTGTACCCACGCCCGATGGCAAGGCTCTCTATCTGGTGACCGGCAACAATGCAAAGCTAACCGACATCGCAGATTCATCGCCGGTTCGTCAGGTCTGGGGTGAAGATCATTTGCTGCCTAGCATGCCCGATGGTCGAGGCCACAATCGAGGCGTTTTGGCGCCAGGCGGCATCATCTATCGAGTCACACCGGATGGAAAAACGTTTGAGGCGGTTGCGAACGGTTTTCGGAATATTTTCGACGCTGCGGTTAATCGTGACGGTGAACTATTCACGTACGACGCCGACATGGAATACGACTTCAACACGCCGTGGTACCGGCCGACGCGGATCTGTCATGTTGTCAGTGGCGCTGAATTCGGTTGGCGCAATGGCGCGGGCAAACGCATGCCGTTTTACGCCGATAATCTGCCGGCCGTACTGGATATCGGTCCCGGATCACCGACCGGCGTGACTTTCGGATACGGCGCGAAGTTTCCCGCTAAATATCAGAACGCGTTTTATGCGTTGGACTGGAGCTGGGGAAAGTTGTACGCCGTGCACCTGAAACCCGACGGATCGTCCTACACGGCAAGCAAAGAAGAATTCGTTACCGGCGCGCCTTTGCCTATCACTGACGCCATTATTCATCCAGGTGACGGGGCGATGTACTTTACGATCGGGGGCAGAAAAGTTCAGTCGGGATTGTACCGAGTCACTTACGTGGGCGACGAATCTACCGCGCCGGCCGACCCAGAACCGACGAAAAACGTCGCAAGAGACACGCGGCGCATGCTGGAGGCTTTTCACGGCAAACAAGACATCGACGCTGTCGCCACTGCCTGGTCTTATCTCAGTGATGAGGACCGTTTTATCCGGTTCGCGGCACGCACGGCCATCGAACATCAACCGGTCGACCAGTGGGCGAGTAAAGCTTTGAACGAGGAAGTTCCTGCAACGCAAGTCGAAGCGTTGCTGGCTCTCGCTCGCGTCGCAGGGGCCTGTCCTCAGCACCGTGAGGAAACCGACGAAGTCGATACGGAAATGCGAGACAGGCTGCTCAACGCGGTGACGTCGATTGATCTTTCTCAGCTGAATGCCGAACAGCAGCAAACGCTGTTTCGGGCCACTCAAATCATCCTCAATCGGTTCGGTCGTCCGGCCGAAAAGTTGGTTGATCAGCTGATTGCGAAATTCGATCCGCTGTTTCCCTCCGGTTCCTATGAGTCAAATTGGTTGCTATGTGAAACGCTTGCGTGGCTGCAGTCGCCCACGGTAGCCGCGAAAGCCATTTCGCTCATGGAATCCGCACCGACTCAGGAAGAGCAGATGCAGTACGCCCGATCCATCCGCATGCTGAAGAATGGTTGGACGCCACAACTGCGCGAAGACTATTTCCACTGGTTTCTCAAAGCCGCCAACTACAAGGGTGGTGCGAGCTTCGAAAAATTCATTCAATTCATCCGTGACGATGCCGTCGCGTCGCTAAGCGAATCAGAAAAATCATCAATGGCGGAACTGCTGGCGAAAAAGCCCGAAACCAAATCCGTGCTCGAAAGCCTGGGTGAAGTGTTCGCAGGGCGAGAGGCGACCGAATGGACGCTCGACGAACTTTCAGCTGCCGCCCGCAAGGAACTTCATCACCGTGACTTTGCCACTGGCCAACGCATGTTTGCAGCAACCGGATGTTTTGCCTGCCACCGTTTCGGTGATCAAGGTGGGATGACCGGTCCCGACCTGACATCGGCGGGCCGACGCTACTCGCCACATGATTTGCTGGACCAGGTCGTCAATCCCAGCAAGGTGATCAACGAACAATTCTCGTCTGTCAAAGTCTTGACCGATAGCGGCGAGGTGCACACCGGAGTCGTTGTCAATCTTAAAGGCGACATGTTCACGCTGAACACCGATCTGACCAACCCCAGCAAACGTGTCGATATCGACCGCAAAGAAATCGAAGCGATGGAAGTATCGGACGTTTCCGCCATGCCGACGGGATTGCTGAATCGGATGACCAAGAGCGAAATCATGGATTTGGTTGCGTACTTAATCAGCGGAGGCAACGCGGACCACGAAATGTTTGCAAAATGATATCCACGCAATCGTAACGGACTGCAGCGTGGCGAACTGCAGCGCCGCGGCGACTGCAAATTTAGAATGAGTTGCTGCGCTCGCAGGGTGCCGCAGTGCCCCACACCGGTTTCATCACACCGGTTTCATCACACGGAGTATTTGGCATGAATCGAGCCGTTCGACTGATCGTGTGTGTCGGTATTTTCGTTGTCAGTTGCCTTTGTGGTGCTTGTGGTTGGGCACAAGAGCAACGCATGGTCGTGATCGTCGATAAAGATATCGACGGCAATGCGGTGCAAACCGACAACCCACTGGGGATCGATTTCGACGCTCAAGGCAAAATGTACATCGGCGAATTGGCTGGAGGACGCGTGCTGCGTCGTGATGTCGATGGGACTCTGGCAGTGATTGCCGGCGATGGCAGCAGAGGGTACGCGGGTGATGGAGGGCCAGCGGGCAAAGCAACCTTTGACGGGATCCACAATGTTGCCGTCACGCCTGAAGGAGACATTTATGTGTCGGACGCGTGGAATCACTGTGTCCGAAAAATCAGCGCATCGACCGGCGCCATCGAAACGTTTGCGGGGACGGGCACGGCTGGCTACCGCGGTGACGACGGGCCGGCCACCGAAGCAATGTTTGACTTCGTGATGTGTGTTAGTTTTTCACCGGATTACAAACAGCTTTTTCTTGCAGATCTCAAAAACCGCCGTGTTCGGGCGATCGATATGGAAACAAAGATCGTGCGGACAATCGCGGGCAACGGTCAGAAAGGCGTCCCGGCCGACGGAGACATTGCAACAGAAAGTCCGTTGATCGATCCTCGCGCGGTCGCCGTCGATGACGCCGGGCATGTCTATATCTTAGAACGCAGTGGCCACGCACTGCGCGTGGTTCGTCCAGACGGAACCATCGTTACCGTCGCCGGCACCGGAAAGAAGGGTGCCCAAGACGGTCACGCGCTGGACGCCAGTTTCAACAGCCCGAAACACTTGAGCATTGCCGGCGATGGAAAAGTGTTTATCGCCGATGATGGCAATAATATCATCCGCGTTTATGATCCCAGCACTCAAACGGTGAGTTCGATCCGCACGAAACAACAGTTACGCCGTCCGCATGGAGTCTGTATTGGCAGTGACGGAACGCTGTTCGTTGTCGACAGCTGGAACGATCGCATCCTCAAGACACTAGTTCAGTGAGACAGTCAGCGCTGGCATCCCGACGGTTTCGCGTCTATTTAACGCCGCCGCCGGCATGTCGCCGCAGCTAGGGTCACGGCCAAGAATAGTGTTGCTGCCGGTTCTGGCACAGAAACACCTGCGGTGAATCCAATGTTCTGGAAATCCACTTCTCGATTGCTTCCGCTCAGAAACGCGTTCACATAACGAACGTTCAACGGTGCGGCCAGGGGAATATCCTCGGCGCGGATTCCAGGGCTGGTTCCAAGAGAAGGCGTGATCGATAGCGAGCCCACTTCTGCTTGGGCGCTGTTAAAAAAAGTAAAATCGACGTTGTCCACATCGTAACTTTCGCCGGTGTAATTCCAGAAGTGCAGAGTCGTTATGTCATAGTTTCGCTGGAAATCGAATCGTAGCTCTAAACCGCCCCCAGGATTGCTTGCGGTATACCAGATGTGAGTGGACTGATTATGAAATTCCTCGGCATCTGCGGACGGAGCATCGATTACCTTGTCGATGGTTCCGCCGGAAAACGTATTGTTAAAGGTACCCGGTGATGTGCCTGCGCCGACTTCCACCGTGATGTTTGCAATGTTCAGATAGACAACCGGGGCGGCCGTCGTTGTCTGCGTTACGAAACAGAGATAAAGAACGACGAAACAACTCAGCGTCCTGAAACCCAGCGTCTTCAACCAATGGGGCGCGGTTCTCTGTTTCTTGAAGACCATTTGCGGCTCACCTTTAGCAAATCGAAGGAAGAATAAGGCACTGTGAAAATCGAAATGCATTCCGATTCATCGACACGTATGCACCAACGCTGTTCGCCCTCTTGGCCATGCCGGCGGCGTCAAGCAACCACCTCATCAAGCGAGGTCGACGAACGACGCCACACCCCGGACGCGTCGCTGCGGCATGGCGTCAGTGTAGTGCGGACACGAGAGTCGGAAATCGACGAACCAAGAATCTCAGTCGCATATGCAGGCCAATTAAGTTATGCAGGCCAATCATGCGATGCAAGCCGGTGCTGCAGAAACGGCCTAAGCTGATAAGCCGACCGTCTGGTCCGGCGGCTTGCCGGTTCATCTTACAGATCGAGAAGCTACCGTTCGACTTTGCGATACAGAAACGCGTCAGACGTCAATAGCGAGACGAGTAGGGCTTTCATGCTGCCGCCGTTCTCTTCATACGCCTGATAGGCATCTTGCAGCACGGGAGCGTCGTTGATCGTTTCGTTGCGTCCCATCCAAAAACGAAACGCGTGGCGAACGAAGACTTGCTTGACACGTTCGCTGTCGGCCAATCGGTCGATCATCTCTAAGGCATTTTCGACCGGTCCGTCGAGTTCGGGGTCGCCGCTATCGATCACTTCGCCCGTGGTGTCAACGGGTTTATCCAGTTCGACTTCTCTGTAAATACCCGCGTGGTTGTACATCTCAAACGGCAATCCCAGTGGATCCATTTTCTTGTGGCAGGTCCAGCAATATTCTTCGCGCGTGACCCGCATGCGTTCGCGAAGCGTGTTCTGGGGTTCGTCGGGCAGCATGGCGTCGACGGTGATTGGCACGTCCGGAATGCCGCCTCCCAACAGGCGTTCGCGAATCCACTTGCCTCGGCGGATGGCATGGTTGTCCATCGCATCCGAATGGGAAACAAGCCAGCTGGGATGAGTGAGGATTCCCATACGTTGGTTTTCGGGTACCGTTGCCAGAATGCGATCGGGCTCCATCGAGCCCGAGCCAAAGCTGCGTCGACTGACACGTGCGTAGATCTTGGGGCCAGTAAGTTTAGATCTCTCGACGCTGAAATTTTCATCTCGACGTCGCTTCTTTGATGCCGCCAATCGGTTTTTCGCCGTCTTGACCGCCCGCTCTTTCTTCGCGAGTTCCGCTTTCTTTTTCTTCTCGTCGCCAGGGTTAGCTTTCAGCCATGCCTCAAGCTCGGCTAATTCATTTTCGGCGATTTCTAATGCGGCCGCATCTTGCTTGGTTCGTTCTGCTTCTGCCTTTTCCGCGGCGGCTTCTGCAGCGGCTTTTTCTTCCTTGGTTCGCAGCCGTCCGAAGTAGATATTGTCACTCTTGACGGGCACGACGGTATTCGTGGCTGCGCGGTTATCGGTGGCCACAACTTTGTTGGTCGTCAACAGCTGCTTCAGGACATCCTTGTCGTCTTGCAGAATCAGCTCGACCAACCGATCCGTGCTAGCCGTTGCGTCGAACATGGATCGGTAGTGCGCATTTCCTCTGGTGCTGACGCCTGTATCGACGAGGGCTTTCGCGTCCTTGCAGATATATCCGCCCAGGTCATAGTCAAAGAAATCGCGAAAGAAACGCAGTAGTCGAGGCTTGCGGATACTATCGTCGGCCAGCATCCGCTCGACTTCGCGCCGCACGTCCTGCCTGGTACGCATTCGACCATCGACGATGGCTTCGTACAGTTGTTCGTCCGGCTTGATGTAGCGCAGCGCGTGATTGACGGCCAAGCCCAATTCCCAATCTTGCATCATGACGCGATTGTGTTGATCCGGTTCGCCGTCGAGGGCAAGTTCTGGTCGAAACAACGCGTCGCGGTCAAGGAAGATCGCTGACAGGCCGAGAACGACGCCGTCTTCTTTGCCAAGTTTGTCGATCGATTGTTTCACTATCCGCAAGTATTCATTCCGCTCGCTCTTACTGGGCGGTCGAAAGGTCAGCGCTTCGAAGAGGTATTCAACCGCGTGGCGCAATCGTTCGTCGGAAACGCCCTCTTCGTTCATCAGGTCATAGACGGGGGTCAGTGGACGAACGACCTTGGTGTTGTAAACAATGCTGGTCGGTAAGCCGCGAATGTCACCTTGCATCTTATCGGCGATCGAATCCGGATCGTCGGTGATCTGATACGGCTTCGCAATGCTCAGCGGCCCTTTGGCCATGTATTGAATGATGTCGTGGGCAACGCCCATGATTTGCGTGGCTTCGGCACTATTGACCGAATAGAAGTCGGGATAGTTTTCCAGCCCATGCTTGCGTGCCGACGACAGGACCGCGGGGACGCTCTTGACAGACGTCGCATAGGCCACCGTTCCGCCCTGCCAATAGATGATGCGATCGGTGCCAAAATACAGCTTGAGTTCACCGCCGTGATTGGTCGGGACGGCATCGCCGTGGGCGCGAAGTCCAGGTTTCGAAGGATCGAATTCCGGTTCTGTATTGATCAGTTCGTTCAGGCGCGTGATGTGTTCCTGCGGAGTCACACGCCATATCCGTGCCGGCGACGACGGGGGAACAAGCTTGATGCCATCGGGTAGTGGTCCGAATAGCAGATCATGATCGACGAAGTTTGCTTTCGTCGGATCGAGGTGGTCATGGAAACCGCCTTTGTCACGCATCGCCTCGGTTAGCTCGCCGACGATCCAATCCGAAAACAGCAAGCGATCGACAACTTCTGGTTGTTCCGCATCGCTCGGTGGCATCTCTTTCAAGGTGACCTGCGCCCACACACTATGCCAGATACCAGCGTTGACTTCATCAATCGGACCGAGGTCATGCAGCGAGAGGTCGCCCTCGGGGGCAACATCACCGTGACAGTCCAAGCAATGCGTGGCAAGAAACGGTTTAGCAAAGTCTTCGAAGTTCTTGTCGACTTTCTCGCCGGGGGTGTATGACTGTGCGCTCGCAGTGAAGGGCAGGCACAAAAACATGATCACCGCGATCGGCACGAAAACGGTATCCCGTCGCTTTAGCATTGCAGCACTCTATCAATCGACTTTCTTGGTAACAAAAGCGGCGAACGCGGAAGCGTACGCGACTGGACCACGCCGGGCGTGAGAGCCCGGCTTTATTTCAGCACGATTCAATCGAGCTGATGCAAGAATGATCGGGCGCTGACTATGCCAGCACTTCTTTCAGTGGGCCGGTGCCGTTGTCAAACTTCTTGGCCTGTTTCTCGTTCATATTGAATCGATCAACGTTTTGACCCGCGGCCCGCAGCAGGCTTGTGTACAGCGCGTTGATAGGACGTTTGCCGTCCAATTGCGTCATACAACCCGTTTTGAAGGCTCCGTCGAGATTGCCAAGCAGCATGACCGGCCAGTTGGCGCCGTTGGTGTGCTGCTTGTCCGCATTGTTGCTGGTGTAAACGATCAGCGTATGGTCCATCATGGTGCCGCTTCCTTCCGGAACACTTTCCAGTGCTTCCATGATTCTTACCAGCATGCGGCTGTTGTACTGACGAATCTTGATCCAGATCGGATTGTCGGGTTGTTCCATGTGACCAAGGCTGTGACCTTGCTGGTCGACGCCCAGTCCCTTCCATGCACCAAAAATTTCACCGCGTCCGGATCCGATCGTCAGCGTGTTCGTGATGCCTGATGTCAGCGATGAGATGCCAAGGTCCAGCAACACATCGTGCCAGTCGGTTTCGAATTTCGGTTTTGTGTAACGTTCGTCCACGGTGGGCGCGAACTTGCGAAGGTGGTCGGCAACTGTGTCCAGACGATTGCGCAAGCCGTTCACGTCTTTGAAGCCTTGCACGTACTGACCGTAACGCTGTCGGTCGGCACTCGGAAGCGATTCGCCTTTCGCGGCGGCCAATTTTTCAATCTGGCTCAACATGCCCGATCGTGCTTCGTGTTGGCGCCGAATGTCGCCTGAGGAAATCCCACCGTAAAGCATTTGATACAGGTGGTTCGGATTCGAATGCATAAAGATCGGTTGGCCTGCGCCACTGGCAGACAACGTCGCAATCGTAGGCTTGGTCGTCATGTTCTCGATCGAGTCCATGCCGATACAAAGGTGAGGCAGCAAGGTCTGCGGCAGAGCTTTGCTTAACTCGTAATCAATCGTTGATGCACTGGGGGGGACACCGTCGCTTCCGCGATAGCCGCCTAGAGCACCGAAGAATGCGCTGTGCGAAGGGCTGGTGTGGACGCCGTGCAGACCATTGATAATGTGCAATCGGTCTTTGAACGGTTCCAATGGACTGATCGGCTCGGGAAGTTTGACATTCGCCAGTGAACCACTGCTCTTCATTCCGTCAGGAACACAGGTCTTCGGATCCACGCCCTGGTTCTGCATGAAGAATATGATGCGTTTTGGCGTGCCCGAATTCGCGGACGCTGCTCGAACTTTCCCAGGTGAAACAGTAGGTCCGAATACGGTGCCGACTCCCGCCGCCAATCCTTGAAGCATATTCCTGCGGTTGATCATATTTTTCCCTCGGTTCTTAGCGATCAGGTTACTGTCTGTTGAAATTGCAGCCGCGGTGATCTTGCAAACGCACCAATCACCGTGAGTCGATCTTTCCGATTGCGACTTGCTCTTCTCTGGTCATCTCGCTGGCGTACGTTCGCAATCAGCACAGATAGAAGCCGGAAACTCATGTCGATTTCGGGTTGGCGAAAAGTCGCCGGGGCGGGGGGGAAGGCGGGGGCGACGCATCTTACGAAAAACGCCATTACCAGTATATCGGATTCTCTTCCGAAAATCACCTCAAAATAGCGTCCGCCAAGTATTTATAAGGGCGGCTCAAGCCCGCGCCAGTGACGTAGGCGTCGCAACGGTGAGAGTTTGACCGCCGGAGTTTGCGGTTAGGAAAGCAATTTCGCGCAACGTTCGTCTTGGAGCCTGCAGAGTCGCTGGACAAACAGAGTGAAAAAAATGTCGCAAAATTGCCGCGATGCGAGGTCGTTTCGTTCCGCGTCAGCTTGCGTGGGTTTGCCAACCAGACCGATTTAACCTCGCAAGTCATTCCGCTGGCCGGCCTGGCATCGAAGGATTGGCGCTGGCCAGGAATGTAGGCGTACTTCCAAGAGGGTATGTACTGTCGTGAAGTCGCCTTAACGTCGCATTTTGTCGAATCATGAAACCAATACAGCGCCGTGCATCCAATGCAGCGCCGTGGGCTCAGCGCATCGCCGTGGGCCCAGCGCATCGCCGTGAAGCATGGACGCGCTCGACCGCATGCTCATCGCGGCTAACGATGAGGATGGTGACGGCGAGGAAGCGAATGGCTCTAGCTTTGGGCACGCTCGGCTTCGGAGACCTTGGGTTTCGGAGGTCTTGGGTTTGGGAGGCCTTGGGTGCTGTACAGCGACCTGAACATTCGGTCCGCGCGAGCGCAAATTCACTCGGCGATCACGCCTCGGTCGGCCGTTTCCGCAACGCCTGGGGGCAATTCAGCGTGCGTTGTTGCAACGCAGCATGGCAAGCCGTCTTGCGTGTCACGATCTTTTTAACACGATCTCGACGTTATCAAACACAGCCTGATCAAACACAGCCTGATCAAACACAGCCTGATCAAGCGCAGCTTTGTCTAACGCCCTTCTTTACTCATTCCCGGATGAATCGTTTCGCAATTCACATGGGCACGGCTCACGCAAGCTCCACGGTGAGAACAAAAATTTGCTGCACTTGGTTTTGCTGCAATCCAAGCGGCCAGCTGTTAGTTTGTCTGCAATCACCTTTGGTCATTCGCAAGCGCCGCGACCGGAGCGTGTTTCATTTTCTGTTCCAGGTCGTTCTGTTCCAGGTCGCATGGTCCATCGATAACCCTGCGATGCAAAACGCCTCGCAAACCAACCTCCCCTCCACTTTTTCTACACTCCAGAGCACAACGGCATGAAAGTTTCTGTTGCACTGAGCGTCTGTTTTTGGATGTTGCTGAGCGTCCCAGCAAGGTCCGCCGAAAAGCCTAACATCTTGTTCGTGCTCACTGATGATCAGGGTTGGTGGGATCTCGGCATGCGGGGCAATGAAGACATTGACACTCCCGTGATAGACGCGTTTTCGCGCGAGGGTGTCGACTTCACTCGGTTTTATGCGGCGCCCGTCTGCGCACCGACTCGAGCGGGCATTATGACGGGGCGTTTTTGCTTTCGCACCGGCCTGTACAACACTCGGTTCGGTGGTGACACGATGGGGATCGACGAAATCACCATGGCCGAGATGATGAAGAAAGCGGGGTACCGGACCGGTTGTTTCGGAAAATGGCATCTCGGCAAGTACGCCCCCTATCAGCCTCACAATCGTGGATTCGACGAATTTCTGGGGCACTATCACGGCCACATCGACGAGTACGACTATCCCGACCAAATCGTGCACAACGGACGCCCCGTCGAGGCTCGGCGCTACGTCACCGATCTGTTTACCGACGCGGCGATCGAGTTTATCGAGACCAGTGGTGATCAACCTTGGTTTTGTTTTGTGCCGTTCAATGCGCCTCACTCGCCACACGTCGTGGGTACCAGTCACGATGGACAGCCGCGTGGCGACCAGCTGATCGGAAAGTACCTGTCACGCGGATTGAATCTGCACGAAGCCCAGATCTATGCGATGATCGACTTGATCGACCAAAATGTCGGACGGCTGTTGAACCGACTCGACGAACTGGATCTGTCCGACGATACCGTGGTGCTGTTCATGACCGACAATGGCGGAGTCAGCAAGCACTTCAAGGCAGGACTGCGATCGAACAAAGCGTCTATTTTCGAAGGCGGTGTTCGTGTGCCCTTGCTCGTGCGTTGGCCTGGGCACTTTCCGGCCGGCGGACGCGTCGACGCGCAGTGTTCGCACGTCGATCTGTTTCCGACCTTCTGCGAACTCGCTGGTGTGCCGGTTCCGAGTGACCGCAAGATCGATGGTCGTTCATTGCTTACGCTGCTAGAGAATGGAAAAGGAAGTCAGCATCACGAATACGTTTACCATGCTTGGGATCGCTTTTTTCCTAACCCGGACTACCGATGGGCGATCTCGGATCAGCGTTGGAAACTCGCGTGCCAGGTGCAGCGAACCGGTGCTGCCAAGCGAGTGGGTGCGAATGCGGCAGTCGCCTCGGAAACTCCCACACGAAAGGACTGGCAATTGTTCGATCTCGAGAACGACATCAGTGAGAAGAACAACCTTGTTAAGGAACATCCACAGATCGCCGACCGACTGCGTGCAGAGTTCCTTCGCTGGTTTGAAGATGTGACCGACGGGGTCGAATACCAACCGGTACCAATCCCGGTGGGGCATCCTGATGAGCCGCTGGTTGAAATCCAGCCGAGTTGGGCGACTTGGTCCGGTGACAATATCGAATACGTTTTTCGTGGGTACGACTGGGACACAATCGAGGGCTGGAAATCGCCGCAAGAAAACGCCACATGGCGGCTCGATGTTCAGCGAGCCGGAACGTACGACGTGATGGTCAGCTATGGCAGGTCCGCGCGCGGCGGTGGCACACTTGAATTGTCCGCGAGAGACGAATCGATCAAGTTCGTCCCTTCGGTCACTCCCACCGCAGATGTGTTCGCTCGCGAGCGGATTGGGCAATTGAATTTGAAGCAAGGCTTGACCGAGCTAAAGGCCGAAGTGATTCAAGCTCACGGTAGCGAATTGATGCGGCTGAACCGAATCTTTCTGCAGCGTCTCGGTGACTAGCAGCTTGGCCTGGGGCCGCTCACACAGCGGTCCCGCAGTGCCATCGGTTCGTCAGCGGTTGATCCAGAGGCAAGGCCATCACTGTCATCCGGGCGAACGGGCAAGTGCTGACTGGGGGTACGGTATCGCACTTATTTGCCTGGTCGTCCCTTGTCTATTTGCACGTATTTGCATTGCTCTGTCGGCAGCATCGTCGCGTCTTTGCCGGCCATATGAGCGTCGGTTGAGCTTGGGAGTGTTGTGTTTTGCGAAAATGCTTGGCAACGTGCATGACGACGCCAATCTTGACTACCTTGCATTGCACTGCGACGACAACGCAAATACAATGCAAGAACACTTCTATTTGCAAATCCGCTGGACCGGCCGCTGAGCTGATTTGGCTTGGCCCAGCAATCGCGGCGACTCGAGCGTCAAATCATGAGCGAACCGGTCAAACTGCAAACCGTTGCGGATGCCGCCAACGTTTCCGTTAGCACGGCCAGTCGTGCGTTGCGTGGGCATCCTGGTATCAGCCAGGAAAGCACGGCCCGGATTCGTGAAGTCGCGAAGTCGTTGAATTATCGGCCGCTGCGAAAACGCAAAGGGCCGTTGCATTCGGTTATCTCGCCCAAGCTGATCAATAAGCGATTGGCGGTCGTGACGCTTGGCATGGATCGGTCTCTGGTCTCTCTGCCCGCCGTGTCGGACGCCATCAGCGGCGCCGAAGAAGCGGTGTCTAGCGAAGGTGCTCATCTGCAGCTTTTGAACGTTCCCGATCTCAATCAGGTTTCCAGCACGCATCGAGAGTTAGGGCTCGACGGCGTGCTGCTGGTTGGCGCAATGCAGGGCCGGCATATCGCCGAAAGTTGCAGTCCATTCATTCAAGCAATCACCAAGCTTCCACGAGTCTGGCTGCTTGGGCGGCCTAACGGATGCACCGGAGACGCGGTTGGCGCCGACGATGTGCTGTTGGGGTCTCGCGCCGCTGACTATCTGGCTGACCACGGGCACCGGGATGTCGCGTTTGTCGGTCCCAAGCCGGATCACGTGCTGATGATGCGGCGCGAGGACGGGTTTTGTACCCAAGGCGTCCGGCGTGGTTTACAAATCCAGCGTTTCGTCGAGGCGCCGGCTGAGGGTTGGACCATCCCGCTGAAACCACCGTTGACGACCGAGTCGGTTCAGGCGTTGATTGACCGCATGTTGGAATCAAAGCCGCGTCCGACTGCATTGTTTGCCGCGTCCGATAGCGTGGCCGCGATGTGCTATCGTGCCCTCGCCGTCCGAGGCATACAAGTCGGCAAAAGCATCAGCATGATTTCTGGGAATTACGACCAATCCATCATTCAGTGTCTCTATCCCCATCTGACGACTTTTGACATTCATGCGAGGCAACTGGGGCGGTTAGCCGTCCAGCAATTGGAGCAACGTATTTCGACTCCTGGCAAATTTCCTGAATTAGACGTGACTGTTGCACCCACATTGATGGAAGGCGAATCGGTCGCCCGTTTAGCGAAACCAACTCGCTAACACGATCTTCTAGTAACTCATTGATTCATACGGCGGAACGTAACATGAACATCACGAAGGCGGTTGCCCTGGTCCTCACTATGCTGCTGTCGACGGCGCATACCGCATGTGCTGATGACAGTCAGCCCCAAGCCAATCACGTTGGATTATTCGGCCAGCAACCGGGCGAGCCTGGCTTTGTCCGTTTGTTCAACGGCACAGACTTGGATGGATGGAGCGGTCAACCCGACTGTTGGACGGTTCGCGACGGCGCGATTGAGTCGACCGGCAAAGGCAAGGCTCGTAACTGGCTGATTCATCAAGGACTCGCTCCGGCCGATTTCGAACTGCGATTGCAATTTCGATTTCAAAAAGGGAACTCAGGAGTCCAAGTACGAAGCAAGGACATCGGCGATTGGCAGGTGCGAGGCTATCAGGTCGAAATCGCCAATCACGACGTGATGGGGCTGTGGCACCACTCATTGATGTCACCGGATGAACCGATCCAGAAAACTCGTAAGCATTTGGCCACCGCCGGACAGCGAGTTTTGATTCGCAAAGACGCCACCAAGACCGTCGATTTATTCGGTTCGCCGGAACATATTCAATCGAATTGCCATGACGGCGAGTGGAACGAGCTTGTCGTGATCGCCCGCGGGCCCAGATTGATCCAAAAGATTAATGGAGTCGTGTTTTCGGACCTGACTGACCATCAAACCGGTTTCGCATCGCGTGCCGGTGTCATCGCCTTTCAAGATCATGGTAAAGGAACCATTGCGGCGTTTCGAAATATTCGCATCCGGTCATTCGACGCAGAAAGCACAACTTCGCAAGACAAGGCAACGCAGTTCGGGGCCGATCGGACATCGTCGGTGACGACGGAAGAGCCTGCCAAATGATCCAAGGTCGACCGGCTTATTGCAAATCAATTGTGGTCGCGGTACTCACCGCATGGGCTCTGAGCGCGCCGCCGCCGGAACTGCTTGCGCGAAACGCTGGCGAAACCCGCGCGGCATCGGAGTCTGCGTCGACCGTGCCCGCTTCGACAGTGGACGAAGGCACAGGGCATGGCACAGACAAGGTTAAAGGCAAAGACTCTCGGCCAAGTCAAATGCGGACACGTCCGAAAGCTCCGTTTCGCACGATCTATAGCAATGACACGACGCATATTCTTTCGTGCAAGATGCCCTGGCGCGATCGCGGGGACGAATTGACCGACGCACATCTCGCCAAATCGATCACGGAAGCCGCAGGAGTCGACGCGCACTTTCTGCAACCGGGACTCGGATGGATTCCTTGGTGGCGATCCGAGATTTACTCGCCTCACGATCACTACGACGAGTTTCTGCAGCAAGAATTCGGGCACCGGAAAATCAACAAAATCGGGCGTTATCTACTTGCCGGCGGCGACATGCTTGACGTTTTGGTCAGCACGTGTGCCGAGATGCAGATCGCACCTTTTTTAAGTTTTCGTTTGAATGATGGGCACCACGTACGCGAGCTCCGTGAGGCGATTGCGACGGGCCGCCCAAGTGCCGGAATGTCGCGACACTACTGGCAGAACTATCAGCGATACCGCATTGGTCCTGACGTCGCGAATTGGGACGAAGGCGTGCTCGATTGGTCGATTCCGGAGGTGCGCGAGCACAAATTCCGATTGATTGAGGAAGCTTGCCAGAATTACGACCTCGCCGGCATTGAACTGGATTTCTTGAGGCACTGGGTGCGTTTCGGTGAATCCACACCGATCGATCAACGTCGACAGATCACAACCGACTTTGTCAAACGCGTGCGCAAGATGCTTGACGAGACTGCGAAAGAACGATCGTTGCCGTATCGCTATCTGTGCATTCGAGTCCCGGCGAAGTCAGTCGTGCGTCCGGAGCAAGGGATTGACTTAAAAAAATTGGCATTTGCCGGGGTCGACATGGTCAATCTTTCATACAGCTATTTCACATGGCAGGACGACAGTGTTCGAACGGCTGTTCGCGAAATCGATGACTCTCGGGTCGCTGTCTACGCTGAAATGACTCACACCACGATGACAGGAAAGGCGACCGCCGGCAGCGGGACTCAGCCCTTTCTGAGAACGACAAATGAGCAGTTCTATTCCACGGCCAACCTTGCCTATCGCCAGGGCGCGCATGGCGTCAGCCTGTTCAATTTCCCGTATTACCGCTACCACGTCACCGATTCGATCGGGCCGTTCCACGAGCCGCCATTTCATGTCCTTTCCAAGCTCAGCGATCGAGAATTCGTTGCCAGTTCGCCACAATGGTTTTTCCTGACTTCAGGACGAAATGATCGAGTCTTGGGCCCACGAGAGTTGCCCGCGATTGTGAAACGAGAGGAAGCGAAAACGTTCTTGATCCAGATCGCGAAACCGGATCAGTCACGTGTCGACGGAATCTTGCGAGTTCGATCCGATGAAGACATCTCAGATCGCGACATTGAAGTTCGATTCAACGGAAATCGGCTCAGGCAAATACCGCACGTTGAAAAACCATTGGATCACCCCTATCAGGAAACCTGGTTAGGCTCGCCCAGTGAGCATGCGTGCTATGCATTGCCAATCTCGTTCATCGCTGAAGGTCGCAACAAAGTCTCGATCGAGATCAAGCAAGGAATCCGCGTCCGGGTCACATACATCGACGTGACAATGCCATGATCAACGCCCACGAGATGCAATTGATCGTCAGCTCACGCCGCACCCAGGTTGGCGTTTTGCTGGTCCCTGCGTTGCGACACATGCTGTTTGCGGTGATCACAATCTCGGCGACGATAGCGACAGTCGCTGGCCAGCCTGATCGCGATGTCGTGATCATTCTGTGCGACGATTTCAATCCGTTTTGTACGGGTTTCGCCGGTGATCCTGATGTGAAGACGCCGCATCTCGACGCGTTAGCACAACAGAGCGCCGTGTTCTCTCGCTGCTATGCCACGAGTACCGTCTGCATGCCATCAAGGACCAGCCTGATCACAGGGCTTTATCCTCACAGCACCGGTTGTTGGGGCAATGCACAAGAGCTGTTTGTTGCACCTGAACTTACCACTTTGTTTAGCGACCTCAAACGAGCCGGCTTTGCGACCACGGTCATCGGCAAAACGCATTGGTTCGCGGGTACGGGATTCAAGAACCGTTTCGAAAGCAAGAAGGAATATTTCCGAGACATTGGCATCGATGTGTACCACGACATCGTCACCACATTCGGAAGCCGAGGTGGAAGCGGTGTTTATCAAGACTATCTGCGAAAGATGGGGCTTTTCGAAAGGCAATCCGCGGACCTGACGGACCGTCTGGCGAACAATCAATATGTCGCCCGGCCCAGCTTGCTGGCGCCGGAACAAACCGGCGACTGGATGATGGCCGACATCGCTGTCGATCATTTGCATCGCACGCCTGCATCTCAATCAATCGCAATGTTGGTGGCGTTTTCAAATCCGCATTCGCCATTCGATCCACCGGGGCGGTACGCGACAATGTATCTGCCGGAAAACGTCTCTTTGCGGCCGAACGTTAAAACGTTCAAAAAATACGGGACCGATTATTCGCTCGCGGAACTGCGACAGGCACGTGCCGCCTATTTGGGAAAGATCACGTACCTGGATGATTTAACCGGCCGAATCATTGAAGCTTTGAAAAAACGCGGACGGTGGGACAACACCATCGTTGTGTTCACCGCCGACCATGGTTTGGCTGTTGGCGAACATGGCAACATTGCGAAGGGGCAGTTTTGGGAAGAAGTTGCACGCATCCCGATGGTCGTTCGCATCCCGGGACTGACCGACGCTGGCATCGAAACGGACGCACTCGCCCAGTTGATCGATATTTACCCCACCCTATTGCATGCAGTGTCAGGTGAAGTATCGCGGCACGTTCAAGGACGATCGCTGCTTCCCGCCATCGATGGCCGCGGCGCGGAAGTCCGCCAGTCTGTTTTCTGCGAAATTCATCACGACGAGTCGCTCGACTACATGGTCCGCGACCAACGGTACAAGTGGTTCACGCAGCGTGGGGAAGAGTCGCTTTATGATCTGAAAAACGATCCGCTGGAACAGTCAAATCTAGTTCATTCCAGCGAACATGTCGGTACGGTCAAAGACCTGCGGGATCAACTGCGCCGTTTTCTGATGACGCAGCAAGTCAACCATTCCGCGGGCTACACGCCTCTGGTCGAACGAGTGAAAAATGCAAAAGAATAGAATGTCCATCAAGCAACCTTTGCTCTCGGCGCCGGTTGCATGTTCGATCGCACCAATGCTGGCGGTCGTCGTTTTTTGTTTCGGTGGCCAGTCAGCGACGGCTGCCATGAAGCCAGACGTTTTGATGATCTTGGTGGACGACTTGCGTCCCATGCTGGGGTGCTATGGCGACTTGCATGTCAAGACACCGAATATCGATCGACTCGCGAAACGTGGCGTATTGTTTGAACGAGCTTATTGCCAATATGCGAAATGTGGAACATCACGTTTGTCGCTGATGACGGGACTGCGTCCAGATTCGATCGGCGTCTTTAGCAATCGCGACAAAGACGTCTCGATTTTTCGAAAAAGACGCCCCGACGCGTTGTCGCTTTCAAAATGGTTGGGGCAACACGGATACTTTACCCAAAGCTTTGGCAAGATTGATCATGATGGCTGGCATGTCGATGCGGACTGGTCGCTGCCGCCGTCACCAGGACGCGAAAAAGAAATCCTAGAGATCGCCGATCCTATCGATCCGACGAAACCTACCATCATCGCAGACCGACTGGCTTGTCCCGCGATTCAGAGCCCCGACGTTGATGACGAGCACCTGTATGCAGGACGCATGACATCGCAGTTGCTGGCATCGATGCGACAGCGGTTACAGCACCATGCAGCTTCAGCACAACGATCGGTATCGGAGGGCCCGACTGATGCGAAGGCTGGCCAGCCGGAATTGCGCTCCCCCGCATTCTATGCCGTGGGATTTCGGCGACCGCATTTACCCCTGGTCGCGCCCCAACGCTACTTTGACCTTTATCAGCCCGATGAATCCTGGTTGGCGACGCGAGCGATTCCGGCTGATGGATCTCCGATGATGGCATGGTTCAATTCGGATGGATACGTCGGTTCGGCAAGAAACGTTGGGCTGGTGTTACCGAGTCCACCTAGCAATCGCGAAGAGGCGATGCGTTGGAACGGATACGAACTGCGAAGCTACCTGGGGATTCCGAATCAGGGACCGATCGAGCGTTCGTTGCAACTCGATGTCTTGCAGGCTTATGCCGCCTGTATCAGCTACGTCGACGCGCAAATCGGTCGCCTGCTTGATCAATTGCAATCGACCGGTCAGCTGGAAAACACAATTGTCATCTTGTGTTCCGATCATGGTTGGCATCTAGGTGAGCAGAGTGCATGGAGCAAGATGACAAACTTTGAAGTCGCGACTCGGGTGCCTCTGATCATTGCCGCACCCAATATCAAGCCCGGTCGATCCCAATCGCTGGCCGAATTGGTCGACGTGTACCCGACCCTTTGCGATTTGACCGGCGTTCCCTCTGCGCCTCACTTAGAGGGCGAAAGCCTGATCGAATCGCTGACGGATCCCAGCGGAATCCAGCAACGCGTTGCGACCAGCCAGCACGCTCGGTTCGCTGAAAAGTACATGGGCCGGGCGCTGCGAACCGATCGATTTCGATTGGTTCGCTGGTCAGAAGAAACCGCGAGTGGTTCCGCAGGAAAAGTGGTGCATCAAGAACTGTATGACCACAGCCATGACTCTGGCGAAACCGATAATGTGGCCGATCTCCCCGAGTACGCGGACCACTTAGCGAAACTTGAAATTCTTTTTGACGAATCTTTTCCTCACCGGGATACACCCGAGCGATGAACCCCGAACGAAGACTTCAATCCACGTTGATTCGAATTGCGACTTGTGCAGTGATGCTGGCGGTCGCGGCCGTTGGCCAAGGCGCGGACGATCATCAATTTGTGCCCATCAATACGCAGCCCGATCACGAGTCGCCGCTTCCCGCGCGCGAAGCGATCAAACACCTTGCCGTCCCCGATGGATTTCAAATCACGCTTGCGGCGAGCGAGCCGGATGTTCAGCAGCCTATCGCGATCGCATTTGACGATCGCGGACGGTTGTGGGTTGCCGAAAGTTATTCCTATGACGGCAGCACTTTCACCGACGAGACTGATGATCGAATCTTGATCTTTGAGGACACCAACGGCGACGGCGTGCTGGATCGACGCAAAGTTTTCTGTGACGGACTGACACATTTGACTGGTCTGCAAATCGGATTCGGCGGCGTCTGGATCACATCGCCGCCGCATCTGTCGTTCATTCCGGATCGCAATTCCGATGATGTTCCCGATGGTGACGCGATCGTTCACTTAGACGGCTGGTCATTGAAAGCCGAGCACAACAGTGTCAATGGACTGACGTGGGGACCGGACGGTTGGCTCTATGGGCGACACGGCGTCAAGCAACCTTCATCGGTCGGCCGTCCGGGCACGCCTGCGGAAGCACGAGTGGACCTGAGTTGCTGCATTTGGCGTTTTCATCCAACTCGACACGTGTTCGAAGTGGTTGCCGACGGCACGATCAATCCGTGGGGTTTGGACTTTGATGACCATGGGCAAGGCTTCCTGACCACCAGCGTTGTCGACCATTTATGGCACTTGGTTCCGGGCGCACACTACGAACGATGGAAGGATCGCAACGTGCTGCCCAGCCCCTACGTTTACGAGGCCATGTCCGCAACGTGTGATCATTTGCATTGGGGTTCAGGCACCTATGACAAAGCTAGCCGGCAAGCCGAAGGTAACTTGGATTTTGGCGGCGGTCATTCTCACTGCGATGCAATGATTTATCTCGGGGACCGTTGGCCGCAGAAGTACCGAGGATCATTGTTCTGTAGCAATATTCACGGCAGACGCATCAACCGGGATCGCTTCGTTCGGGATGCGGGAATCTATCGTGCCGAGCACGACGACGACTTCCTGGTTTCGACCGACCCGTGGTTTCGGGCGGTATCGATGGAATACGGACCCGACGGGGATGTGTACATGACGGACTGGTCCGACAACGGTGAATGTCATGATCGCGATGGCGTTCACCGAACAAGTGGTCGCATTTACAAAATCACTTGGGGTGATCCGGTTGCGACGAAAGTCGACTTGGCCAATGCATCGTCACGGCAACTCGTCGACTGCCAATTGAACGAGAACGACTGGTATGTGCGCCACGCACGACGCGTCTTGCAAGAACGTGCCGCCGTGGGTGACGACATGTCAGATGTGCGTAAACAGCTACGAAAAATGTTCGAATCAAATGATGATGTGACGCGTAAGCTGCGCGCACTGTGGACTCTTTATTCCATCGACGGCATCGACGAATCGTTTCTCGTCGAACAACTGGACCACTCCAATGAGCATGTGCGTGCGTGGTCCATACGATTGCTGGTCGATCAGGGTGTCCCACCATCGGGCGTGATGGCAAAGTTTGCCGATCTGGCTCAGTCCGATCCTTCATGGCTCGTGCAGATGTCGCTGGCGTCTGCGCTCAGCCGAGTCCCCGCAGGCGATCGGTGGGACACGGCCGCCAACCTGGCCGTCGCGACAGCCGTGCGCGACGCGCCCAACTTGCAGCGAATGATTTGGTACGCAATTGAGCCGGCGGTTGTATCGGACGCCTCGCGCGCCATGCAATTGGTCGAATCGGTATCGCCTCAAATGCGTCGCTGGATATCACGTCGGATCACGGAGGATGGCATGCCATCGGTGGCCGTCATCTTTGACGCTCTGGACCGCGCGAAGGATCCATCGCTGATTACTGACGTTTTGGACGGATTCAATGACGCACTGTTCACCGTGAAAGTGGATCAACTTCCACCGTCAGCGAATCGGCTGGTCAGGCGGTTGATCGAAGACGAAGCGTCTGGTGTACGAGTGTCAGCAATGACGACGGCGGCGGCGATTGGCGACGCGCACGTCCTGCAGCGTGTTCGCGAGCAATTGCATCGCGGGAGCGTCGATCTTCCCACACGTCACGCCGCACTGACAGGGTTGATGCGTCGTAAGCCACCCGGCTTCGCAGACGACTTGCAGCGCTTACTTCCCGTGGACGACTTGGCCGGCCTCGCTTTGCAAGCCGCATCGACGATCAATGATCGCGAGTTACAGCAGGCGATTGTTGCTCGATTCCCGTCGTTCAGAAAGAGCGATCGGGGCGCCGCGATCGACTGCCTCGTTTCTCGTAAACCCAGTGCGTCCCTGTTAATCGATGCGATCGAGCAGAAAGTAATCAAGCCAACCGAGTTGTCCGCCGGCCAAGCACGGCAAATCGTTGCACTCGATGATGCGGACTTGCTGAGTCGTCTTGAGCAGGTTTGGGGAAGCGCACGGCCGTCTTCCAAAGATCGGCTGCAGCAAATCAAGATGTGGAAGCGGGCCCTCGATCCGTCGCGGATCGCCAAGGCCAATTTGACGAATGGGCATCGATTGTTTCAAAAGACGTGTGGCACTTGTCACAAGCTGTTTGGCGAAGGCCACTCGATTGGTCCCGATTTGACCGGCGCGAATCGACGCAATTTGACTTATATGTTGACGAGTGTGATTGATCCCAGCGCGGCGGTTCCTGCTGATTTTCAATTGACCAACGTGCTGACGGTCGATGGCCGCGTCATCAGCGGTGTTGTCACTCAGCAATCAGAAGCGATGATTACGATGCAGACGGCGACCGAGTCGATTCAGATCAGCCCCGATGATATCGAAACACTAAAGGTTTCGTCACAGTCCATGATGCCCGATGGCTTGCTGGAAAAACTTAGCGAAACACAAGTGCAAGATTTGTTTGCTTGGATGATGGGCGACGGTTCGCTGCACGCAACATCCCAAGAATCAGCAACCGAACCGCTGCCAACAGTCGTGCTGTTAGGTGATTCGATTCGAATGGGCTATCAAGAAAAGGTGGCGACCGACTTGCAAGGACAAGCGTCAGTTTGGACGCCACAGGAGAACGGTCGTGACACCGTCCACACGTTGTCTCGCCTTGAGGAATGGTTGGGCGAACGCGATGCGTCGATCGTACATATCAATGTGGGGCTGCATGACATGCTCATTGGCACCAAAACCGGCAAGCCCAAGCATGACATTGATCAATACGCGGCGAATCTTCGTAAAATCTTTGCAAAGATGCGATCGCTAACCGATGCTCCGATCATTTTTGCGTTGACGACACCCGTGGACGAACAGCGGCAAGCGTCGTCAGAAACGTACCATCGCATCGTTCGGCGCAATCCAGACGTGGTTCGATACAACGCCAAGGCCGCTGAGATTGCCGCCGAGTTTGGCATCACGGTCAACGATCTGCATGCCGTTGCGTTAAGCATCGGCGTTGACGAAGCGATCCGCGACGACGGCGTCCATCTTTCGCCCGCGGGCGTCGACGTTATCGGCCAGCATATTGCGGAACTCGTTTCGTCTGCGATCAACGCATCGAATGCGATTCCACAACACCCGCGCAGCGAAAACACGCCGCAAGGCTAGTTAGGGGAAACCATTTGTGAACCCCCGAATCAATACCTTGCCCGGCATTCATCCCGTTACAAATTTCTTCCATTGCATCCTCTCTAACTTTGGACAATCCAATGAATGACTCGCGCCGTCATTTCCTGAAACTCGGTTCTGCCGCGTTTGCGTCCACCTGCGTCACTCACCCAAGCTTGTTAGCAGCTTCACCGTCGAATGATTTGTCCGATGTTCGGCCCATTGGTTTCAGTCTTTACGGCATGAAATCGCTGCCTGTTACCGACGCGATCGAAGCTTGTGCGCGGATCGGCTACAACAGCGTTGAAGTGTGCGTCTTGGAAGGCTTTCCTACGGAACTCGAACGGTTTGACTCAAAACTTCAGCGAAAAGTGCGAGACAAATGTGACGAGTTCGACATCGACATTTCAAGCTTGCTATTTCACGGTGTAATTTTGGGCAACGATCAACAGCAACGGGATGACATTGAAACCATTAAGCGTGCCGGCGAAATTTCCAACGTCCTCAATGAAAAACGGCCTCCGCTGTTAGAGTCCGTGATGGGGGGAAGGAAGCAGGATTGGGACGAAAACAAGAATTTGATGGCCGATCGTTTGGGCAAGTGGGCCGAAACAGCTGGGGCAGCCGGAGTGAAGGTCGCGGTCAAGGCGCACGTGGGCAATGCGGTCTTTGCACCCGATCAATTGCTGTGGCTCTATCACACCGTCAATCATCCATCGCTGACGCTGACGTATGACTACAGCCATTACAAGGCTGAGGGATTTGAAATGGAATCGACCATGCGTGACGTAATTCCGCACGCCGGATTTATCCACGTCAAAGATGTGGCGCTTTGGAAACCCGTTCGATTTCTATTTCCGGGCGAAGGGACGATCGATTGGGTTCGGTATTTTCAAATCATCCGAGAGCTGAAATACACCGGTCCGATACTGGTAGAAGTAAGCGCTCATATTCATAAACTATCGAAATACGAACCGTTGTCCGCTGCCAAACTGTGTTACGACGCACTGGCCGTAGCTCGCGACAAAGCCTACGCATGATTTAGCGCAGACCGGAACACAGTTCCTCAATATCGCGACTAAGTTTTCGTCAAGCTCAGATTCTCGGGCGGATGTTTCACGCGCCCATCGGTAAAATGGCGGCGCTGACAAGTTGCGCGGCCGCATGGTGGCTGCTTTGGGCATTACCATCACGGGCGCTCGCCACTCAGCACGCACGGGTACCGACTTTCGGCGGAAAATTGGGCAAAAAATTCGGCGGAAAGTTTGCTGGGTTGATTCGTTGGGGCGGTCGTAACAGCGCTCGGTTGATGACGTATGATGGACACCGCAGCAATTCAGTAGGTGGGTGGCATCATCGATTCAATGATTCGAATACGCGTGCGCGTGACCGGAACCGTCCAGGGCGTCGGTTTTCGGCCGTTCGTTTGGCGACGCGCGACGGCTGTCGGGCTGACCGGTTGGGTGAGTAACGATTCATCGGGGGTCACCATCGAGGTCCAAGGGTCCGCGGCGCAGGTGAAACAGTTTTGGGACTCGTTTGAACGTTCCGCTCCGCCCTTGGCGAGAATCGACGCTCTTTCTCGGTCTGAAATCGCCGTTGTGCCGGAGACAGACTTTTGCGTCGTCGAAAGTTCATCACAGCCAGAACACAGCACGCCCGTCTCGCCTGATATTTCGATTTGTAGCGATTGCTTGCGAGAAATGAGTGACCACTCGAATCGGCGCTATGCGTATCCGTTCATCAATTGCACCAATTGTGGACCGCGGTACACGATCGTGACAGACATCCCGTACGACCGCGAATCCACGACGATGAATTCGTTTGTCATGTGTCGGGCGTGCCAAAGCGAGTACGACGATCCTGGCAACCGTCGTTTTCATGCACAGCCGAACGCCTGTCCCAGGTGCGGTCCGGCCATTTGGTTTTCTGACGACTTGTCGCGACCCGACCTATTCGAATGTCGCCCGACGCCTTGCCCGAGTGTTGAGGCGACGATCCAGGCCTTTCGAAAGGCGATTGGTGATGGACTCATCGTTGCCGTGAAGGGGATCGGCGGATTTCATTTGGCATGCGATGCAACAAGTGTAGACGCCGTCAAGCGTCTTCGAGAAAGAAAAGGACGCACCGACAAACCGTTCGCAATCATGGTTTGCGATGCCGAACTCGCAAAGCAATTTGCACATGTCGGCGCCCAAGAACAAGCAATACTCGAAAGCCGGGAACGTCCGATTGTCCTGCTTTCTAAACGCAACCATCCACCGCAGGAGTTCGCATCCGGTGAGGTTGCTGCACCTCACGATCCGGTCGCGTCCCCCCATAACATTTCGCCCGGCCATCTTGTCGCGCCCTGCCATCTTGTTGCGCCGGGTAATGACTTTATCGGTGTGATGCTGCCCTATTCGCCCCTGCATCAGTTGTTGTCGGAGAAGACACCACTTGTGATGACTTCCGGCAATCTGTCTGACGAACCGATTGTTCGCACAAATGCGGAGGCAGGACAACGGATTTCAACACTGGCAGATTGTTTTCTATTGCACGACCGTGACATCAACGTTGTCTGTGATGACTCGGTCGTCCGTTGTGTCGACGATCAATTTTTGCCAATTCGCCGGTCCCGGGGTTATGCGCCGATGCCGATCGCTTTGCACAATTCCGGACCAAGCGTCCTGGCGGTGGGTGGAGAGATCAAGTCGACCTTTTGCGTGACCAAGGCCAACTATGCATACATGAGCCAACACATCGGCGACATGGGAAACATGGAAACTCTGGACGCGATGAAGCGGAGCGTTAAACATTTATTGCGTCTCTTTCGCATCGAACCGGCCGCGATCTGTTCGGACCTGCATCCCGACTATTTGTCATCTCGGTGGGCAGAGGGACTCGCCGATTCGCTAGGCGTTCCACTCATTCGCGTCCAACATCACTTCGCACACGTCGCAAGCTTGATCGCAGAGCACGCATGGCCCACGGGGGATCGAATCATCGGTTGCTGTCTCGACGGCACGGGCTATGGTCTCGACGAGGCGATTTGGGGAGGCGAATTCATCGTTGCTGATGGAATTCGTTTTGAGCGAATTGCGAAACTTGGATACATGAGCCTACCGGGGGGCGATGCGAGCATCAAACGCCCGCATCGAACTGCACTTGCATACCTCTGGTCAAACGGTCTGCCTTGGGACGAATCAATCCCAAGCGTTGCCGCGACGAACTCGGCCGAACGAAAGCTGCTTCGCAGCCAGCTTGAACACGGCGTGAACTGTATCGCCAGCAGCAGTATGGGAAGGCTGTTCGACGCGGTGGCTTCGATCGTCGGGATTCGACACCTTGTGAACTATGAAGCCCAGGCAGCGATGGAAATGGAGGCGTTGGCCGCGGACGTTATTGATGACGTTGATCCGCAGGCCTACTCGTTTGGAATTGACCATCACGCCGCAGCGGAATCAACCATTGAGATGTCATCGTTGTTGCGGCAAATTTGCAATGACGTTCGCTTGGCTAAGCCTCCATCGGTGATTGCAGCGCAATTCCATCATGCCGTCGCCAGGATGATCGATGACACTTGTCAGTTCATCCGAAGCGAAACGGGAATTCAAACAGTCGGTCTGACAGGCGGCGTCTTTCAGAACGTTCTCCTATCAAAACTCGCAAGGAAATGTTTGCGTGAGTCTGGATTTCAAGTCCTCACGCACCGAGTGGTTCCCCCCAACGATGGCGGCATTGCACTGGGACAAGCAGTCATGGGCAGAAACAGGATGCAGCACACAAGCGGCGCTGGATAAGCCCGGCATCGGACATCGCTTGCGAAAACGCATGATGCGACCATCAAATGCATTCGAATAACACAGATGATGGTGATTCAAGGTGCCGATCCAACGCGATGGGATTGGACGTTTACGATCGCGCTATAACTCGCCGGCTTTTGGCATGACAATCAAACCACGACTGTTGGCAACATTAACAAGTTCGACACGGTTATGAACGTTCAGTTTCTTCATCAAGTTGGCTCGATGGCGCGTCACCGTATGTGGGCTGATTGCGAGCACATCGGCGATGTCGCCATTGGTCATGCCCTCGGCGATCAAGTGCAATACTTCCCGTTCTCGCGAAGTTAGCTCGGAATCATCAAACGCGAATTCAGACAATGCGTCGCGGTCGATCAATTCGCTGATGAAATCTTCACCCTCAAAGACTGCTTCAATTGCATGAAACAGATCCTCATCGAGCGCGTGTTTTAGCAGATAACCGTTGGCACCCGCCTTCATGGCTCGGGCGACGAATTGCGCATCGTCATACATCGATAACACCAGGATTCGAAGCTTTTTGTTCGTGCGACGAATGTCCGTGATCACCTCGATTCCACCAAGCCGAGGCATGGCCAGGTCGACAATCAAAAGATCGCTCGGTGTCGTATGGACTTTTTCGATCCCCTCGGCCCCGTTGGTCGCCTCATCGACAATCTCAAATCCGCCGTCTTGATTCAGAAGAGCCGCCAAGCCGCTACGGACCAAGTTGTGGTCGTCGACAAGAATGACGCGAATCTTTGTTTTCAGTTTCATTTCGGTGCCGGTTCAGAGAGCGAAATTTCAACGGACGTCCCGACGTCCGTGACGGATCGGATATCGATACTGCCACCTAGCATTTTTACGCGTTCTTTCATCCCGATTAGGCCCAGACCGCTGGTATTCATCTCGGGGTCAAAGCCGCATCCGTTATCGCGAATCGAAAAGACTTGTCGACCGTCCTGGTTGGCAAAGACAATTTCAACCGTGTCGGCATCGGAATGCTTGATGATATTGGTGAGTCCTTCTTGCGCGATTCGATAGAACGCCGTTTCCAACTCGCTGCTGAGTTCGGGTTGCGACTGAAAATCCACTCGGATTTGGAATTCGCATTGATTGCGGTATTCCGCGACCAGTTGCCGCAATGCCGCTTCGAAACCCAGTTCGTCCAGCGTCGGTGGTCGTAATCGCTTTGCGAGATCTCGTAGTTGAGCGGTCGCCTGATTCAATTGAGATCGCAGGCAATCGAGTTCATCTTTGGCCTCTGCCTGTTCAACGTTCAACAGTCCTGCCAAGACCTGCAATCGTAGTTTTAATCCGATCAGAACTTGGCCTGTCTCGTCGTGAAGTTCGCGTGCAATGTGCTGACGTTCGGCCTCGAGTTGCCGCACATAGTCTTGGGACAAACTCTTGATTTTTGCGTTCTTAAGTTCGAGTGACTTGACCAACTGAGCATTCTCAATTGCCACCGCCACCGTGTTTCCCAGCGATTCTAAAAAGGCGGCGTCTTGCCAAGTGAATTCTCGTTCGCCAACGCGGCGGTGTAGTTTGAAAAATCCCAAAACTTGTTCGTCCGCGTTCTTGATCGGGACGCAAATACATGAACCAATATCGAATTCTTTTAAGGCGGGATCCGCCAATGCGTTGGATTTGTAATCTTTGATCAAGAATGGAAATTCAGTTTCTAATGCAACGCCGGGGATCCCCTGGTTTGGCTTCCACTGCCGTGAGAATGGATGCCAAATTCCGTCGAAGTAATAACTGTCGCACTGGATAACGACACCGCGTTCGGACCGGATCACAATCCCCGCCGCACCACCGGCCGCGTCCAGGAAACCGGTGACGTTTGACACCAGTTCGCGAACCATTTCGGTAGGCTCGAGGTGCTGGTTGACGGTCGCATTGAACGAAAGCAGAGTCTCGATCGATTGCTTCCATTCTTCGATCCTGTAGAAGAGCCTCGCACGATCCACCGCACTTGCCGCGACGCGGGCGAGGCAGGTGGCCAATCGCACATCGTGCTCGGTGAACATGCCGCCGGTGCGTTTGTTTCTCGCTTCGACAATGCCGAGGACGCGATTTTGAGTCGAAACAAGCGGGACGCAAATCGAGTTTCTTACGTCGGGAATCGTCTGCGTATTCGCGACCTTCGCTTTTAGATAGCGGACACACCACGCCGCATCCTGATTGACGGTGATGGCCGAACTTGAATCGGGAAATCTCGTCTCTGGCTTCAACTGGTTGTCAATATTTGAATAGACGACCACTTTATCGGCTTGCAGGATTTCGCGAGTGTGTCGCGCGATGTCCTTCAATAGATGCTGATAGTCCAGTTGGTTCGCGAACGTCCAAGCGGCATCAGAGATTTGCTCCATCTCTCGATGCGATTGCGGTTGAGGATTCCGCAAGGGCGGATGTGCGGCTGCCTCTTGCGTTACGATCCGACCGGCTCGACCCGGCTCATCAATTGAGTTCGCTTTTCTCGCAAGTACTCGATCCACTGCTCCATCCCCGCGCAAGTTTTTGCGGAAGTCTCAATCACTCGCATTCCCGGTCGAACAGCGTCGATGTTCGCTAACGCTAAATCTCGATCGAACTCGCACGGTTGTGCCAGATCAATTTTCGTGATCACAGCGACGTCCGAAGTGTTGAATAGTCCTGGATATTTTAACGGTTTATCTTCGCCCTCGGTGACCGAAAGCAAGGCAACACGAACGGATTCGCCCAAGTCCCAACTGGTCGGACACACGAGGTTGCCGACGTTTTCGATGAATAGATGTTCAAGATCCGCGACGTCCCAGCCGCTCAGATGGTCTTGAACCATATCCGCTTCTAGATGACAGCAACCGTGCGTCATGATTTGACGCACTGGTGCACCGCTTTGCGCCAATCGCTTGGCATCGTTGTCGGTTTCGAGGTCGCCGACGATCGCGGCAACCGAAACACCGGCATCGACAAAACGCGTCATCGTCTCGCGCAGCAATGACGTCTTGCCGGTTCCCGGACTGGAAACGAAATTGGTGACCAAGACGCCCGCGGATACGAAATCATCACGCATGCGGCGAGCGAGTTCGTCATTCTTCTTTAGAATTTTTGTGCGGACTTCTAGGATGCGTGGCTCGATCATGTACTTTGCTCAAGGCGGATTTTATACGGCACAGACATTATCGGAATCAACAATTTCAATCGATTCAATCTCAAGCTCGCGGCCTTTGCGGATATCGCCGCTGGGCGTGTCGCAACTGGGACAGCGAAAGCTCTGGATACCGGCGAGCTGAACTTCTTTTTCACAGGCAGCGCAAAAAATCGTCACGGGCACTTGAACGATGTGCAAAGTAGCGCCTTCCAGCATTGTGTCTTTGCTGACCAGTTCAAAGCTGAACTGCAGTGCGTCTTGATGCACGCACGACAACGTGCCGATCCGCAATGTGATCGCCTGAATTCGTTCTGCACCTGCGTCACGCGCGTGCTCACTGGCAAGTTCAATTAGGCTCGTCGCGATCGAAAGTTCGTGCATTCGATTCGGTTCTTTCGCAGCGGATTATTTCAAGTGTTTGGCGAATGCCTTTGCAAAGGCAAAAAAGAATCCGACCGATTTTTGTACGTCCGGGTCCTTCGTCGCTCGCAGTGTCGCAAAAAGTCCGCCAATCGGCTCGACCGGGCGGCTCGCGACTTCACGATAGGTGTCGGCGCCTTTTTTGCCGAGTTCTCCGAGAACCTCGACGACGTCTTTATCCAGCATACCGGAATCCAGCAGGCTGATGCTGGCGTTGATTGCATCCGGTAAGCCGTCGCCCATCAGTCGCGAATTCAAGAGTTGTTCGCCGGCGATTTTCAGCTGCGGCAAGCCTTTCATCAACGCGTCGAATTGGGCGGGGTCGATATTCCAATCCTTAAGGTTCAACTCTGCCACAGCATCGGCCACGTTGTCGGCAATTGTCTCACTGCGTTGCACAAAACCTGCGAACGACTCGAGCAAGAATGCTGCCAGCGGCAAATGGTCAAGCAACTGGTTGATCGCTTGCAGCGTGTTCGGATCGGTAAGTCGGTGCAGGATTCTCGACCGGGAAAGTTCGTCCACGTCTAAATCGCCAGCGGCTTCCGTTAACCGGCTGCCGGTTTGCAAAAGCTGTGGTGCTTTATTGAGCATTTCGGCCGTCTTGCCGTTGGTCAGCCCCTTCACCTCGCCCACGGCGGATGCAACCGATTCGGAAATCACCTCCGAGCGACTGATAAAACCATCCATGGATTCGACCGCAAAGGAAACCAGATCGATGCGATCTAGCAGTCGGTTTAGTCCTTCGGCAACCTTGGGATCGTTCAAACGTTCGCGCAGCTGGTCCGCTGCGGAGACCGCACCGTTTGTGGTCATCGATGTATCCGTTTTGTCGAGGCGACGAGAATCGGTCGTGCATCACCAGCGTGTGACAATCGGATTTTGTAAACAATGGCCTGAACATGCTATTTCATCTGGATAAACACACCGCCACATTTCTTGAATCGGTATCGGTGTGATGCCGATTTCGTTTGTTTCGCTTCGCTAGGAATTCAGATGAGTGCGGAATTTAGCGTTCTGGTGGCGACCGCTTTTTCCGTTGGGTTGATTCATACATTGTTGGGGCCGGACCACTATGTACCCTTCGTCGCCATGTCGCGCACCAATGGCTGGTCGCTGAAAAAGACTTTTTCGGTGACGGCGATGTGCGGTATCGGGCATGTTGCCGGTTCGATTTTGATCGGTGCGGTCGGACTGTTTTTCGGTACCGTCTTGATGCGCCTGGAAATGCTCGAAGCGATTCGTGGTGAGACGGCTGCATGGCTGTTGATCGGATTCGGGTTGGCGTATCTAAGCTGGGGAATCCTGGCAGCGATCCGGGATATTCCTCACACGCATCTGCATTCACACGCCGACGGTACGGTTCATTCGCATCTGCATCATCACAATTTCGAACATCGTCACGTTCACCAGGCGGACGAGATCACCGGTGGTGGCCATCGCACGGCAGGGTCGATGACGCCTTGGCTGTTGTTTGTGATTTTTGCGTTTGGTCCCTGCGAGGTTTTGATTCCGTTATTGATGTATCCGGCCGCCGAAGCCGACGTGTTTTCAGTCATCGCCGTCTTGATCGCATTCTCTTTCGCAACGATCGGCACGATGCTGGTTGTGGTCATGGCAAGCGTATTTGGACTGCGTTTCGTTGCGATCCCGACTTTGCACCGATACAGCCATGCGTTGGCCGGATTTGCGGTGCTGGTATGCGGTATCTGCGTCAAGATTGGATGGTGAGCACAGCCATGTTCTGTCTCAAAATACATAGTTCGTGCTATAGCGTTTGTGGCGACAGCGGCCGATAACAAACCAAAGATGACCGACTAGGCAATCTTCGGCACCGATAAGCCGACGGATTGATCACCCAACGAACCTCGTAAAAGTGAGTCATTCATGGCATCCCTACTCTGGCTGCAAGGTGGTGCGTGCAGCGGCAACACAATGTCGTTTCTCAACGCGGAAGAACCCAGTGCGTGCGACTTGGTCACCGATTTCGGGATAGACGTCTTGTGGCATCCGTCGCTGGGAATGGAAATGGGCGACAACGTTCAACGTATGTTGCGAGACGTTACTGCCGGCAAAAAAGAACTCGACATATTTGTCTTTGAAGGCACGGTTATTTTGGGCCCAAGCGGCTCGGGCCGCTTCAATATGTTTGCCGATCGGCCGATGAAAGATTGGGTGATTGAACTTGCAAACCAAGCGAATGCGGTCGTGGCATTAGGCGATTGCGCTTGTTGGGGCGGCATTCCCGCTAACGCGCCGAACCCGACCGACAGCGTGGGGCTGCAGTACTTGAAGCGTGACCACGGCGGTTACCTGGGCGCCGATTTTAAGTCCAAGTGGGGATTGCCCGTGATCAACATTCCGGGGTGTCCTTGTCATCCCGATTGGGTGACGCAAATTCTGGTGGCAATCGCGTCCGGACGCGCCGGTGACATTTCGCTGGACGATTTGCAGCGTCCCCAAACGTTCTTCAAGACGTTCACGCAAACCGGTTGCACGCGAGTTCAATTCTTTGAATACAAGCAGTCGACCATGGAATTTGGCCAGGGCACTCGAACGGGATGTTTGTTTTACGAGTTCGGCTGTCGTGGCCCCATGACCCACTCGCCGTGCAATCGAATCTTGTGGAATCGTCAATCTTCCAAAACGCGTGCTGGCATGCCGTGTACTGGGTGCACTGAACCTGAGTTTCCGTTCTATGACTTGGCGCCGGGAACGGTTTTCAAAACACAAAAAATCGGCGGCGTCATTCCCAAGGACGTGCCGGTGGGGACCGACCACGTCACCTACATGGCGCACGCGGCTGCGGCCAAAGTCGCTGCGCCTCAGTGGTCAAAAGAAGACATGTTCGTGGTCTAAAGAAAGTCCTGTTCGTCGTTTCATCATCAATCCATCACCTTGCGTCACCAAGGGTGGCGTGCCACCACGTTTTGAGTCTGATTATGGCAACAGCAACTCCCATGAGAATCAGTCCGCTCGGCCGCGTTGAAGGCGATCTGGACCTCAAACTGGAAGTGACCGACGGCGTCGTCACCGATGCGTGGACGGAAGCCAGCATGTTTCGCGGATTCGAGATCATTTTGAAAGGCAAAGATCCGCAAGCCGGGCTGATCGTCACGCCGCGAATCTGCGGGATTTGCGGCGGCAGCCATTTGTACAAGGCTTGCTACGCGCTCGACACGGCCTGGCAGACGCATGTACCGCGAAACGCGACGCTGGTCAGGAACATTGCTCAAGCCTGTGAGACGCTGCAGTCGATTCCACGATGGTTCTACGCATTGTTTGCGATCGACTTGACGAACAAAAACTACGCAAGCGTGCCCGAATACGAAGAAGTCGTCAAGCGATTCGCTCCCTTTGTCGGAACGTCTTACGAAAAGGGCGTGACGCTGTCCGGAAAACCCGTCGAGGTCTATGCGATCTTTGGCGGGCAGTGGCCTCATTCCAGCTTTATGATTCCTGGCGGTGTGATGTGCGCACCTAATTTGTCCGATGTCACGCGATCGATCGCCATCTTGGATTACTGGAAACGTGAATGGCTCGAGGATACCTGGTTGGGGTGCTCGATCGATCGTTGGATGGAAAACAAGTCATGGGATGACGTCTGGTCGTGGGCCGATGAGAACGACAGTCAGCGAAACTCTGACTGCGGTTTATTCTTGCGGTTTTGCAAGGCGGCAGGCGTGGACCAATACGGGCATGGGTGCGGTAAGTTTCTCGCAACGGGAACATACTTTGAACCTGAGTTGTACGAAAATCCGACAATTGACGGTCGCAACGACGCGTTGATCAATCGTTCCGGTGTCTACGATGGCGAACAGTTCCACGACTTCCAGCACCTGAACGTGCGCGAGTCGATTGCCCATTCATTCTTCAAAGGTGATTCCTATTTGCACCCGTGGGACGGAGTGACCGATCCGGTCGACCCTTTGGAAGGACAGAAGCAAGGAAAGTACAGCTGGGCCAAATCGCCACGCTACGAAGTTCCGGGGAAAGGTCCGATGCCGCTGGAAGCCGGGCCGCTGGCGCGACAAGTCATTGCAGGTCGGCCGGACGCACTGGGGCATCAAGATTTCGACCCTCTATTTCTGGACGCCGTCAAACAAGACGGACCAAATTGCCTTGTGCGCGTGATGGCTCGCATGCACGAAGCCTGTAAATACTACAAGCTGACGCAAAAATGGCTCAGCGAGATTGATTTGCACGGAAAGTTCTATACCAAACCAGAAGAGCATCTGTCGGGCAAGGGATTCGGAGCGACCGAAGCGGCTCGTGGCGCACTGTCCGATTGGATTGTGATCGAGAACGGACAAATCGAAAACTATCAAGTCGTTACGCCGACCGCCTGGAACATCGGTCCCCAAGACGGAAACCAGGTTCATGGACCGATGGAGCAATCGTTTATCGGTGCGACCATCGCCGACCCATCCGATCCGGTCGAGATGGGGCATGTCGCTCGGTCCTATGATTCCTGTCTGGTCTGCACCGTTCACACATACGATGCCAAATCAGGAAAAGAACTCGCAAGATTTCGGGTCGGCGAAGGCGCCTAGGGTCAGCCGACACCAACGTATTGACCATTCGCCAAACCCACGGTCCTGGGCGAATTGCCAAGAAAATCTGAGGAACGATCCCCAAGCTTGATTTGACCGTAGCGTGAACAACAACGGGGGCCAGACCGCGAACATGCAAGTTGTGAGAACCGAGTTTGTGCGACATGACAACTGACCTGGATTTGAATCGACAAGCATTCGATCCGTCCGTCCCGACAACCAGCGGTGTGGATACGCTGATCATCGGTTGCGGTAATATCCTTCGTGGTGACGATGCAACCGGACCGGTGTGTATACGTCGCATGTGGGAGCGTGGTTTGCCAGAGGGCGTGCATTGTGCCGACGGCGGCACCGGCGGTATGGATGTCGCGTTTCAAATGCGAGGTGTACCACACGTGATCTTGATCGATGCCTGCCAATCGTGCAGTTCGCCTGGTTCGCTCTTCGAAATTCCCGGCCGGGAGGTCGAGAACCTGCCGCCTTATGACGGAATCAATCTGCACGCCTTTCGGTGGGATCATGCCATCGCGTTTGGCCGATGGCTGCTGAAGGACGACTACCCCAAGAAAATTACGGTTTATCTAATCGAGGGTGTTCAGTTCGACGTGGGCCAAGAGCTGTCTCCCGCTGTCGATCGCGCGATCGATCAACTTGTTGACCGACTTTTCAAATCCATTGCAAGCACGGCGTAAAATCGTCGAACTATCCGAACTTGGTGCAAACATGAAAGTGATCAAACCGACCCGCACCACCCTGCAAATGCATTTGTCGGCCGACGGTTACATGCGGTTGTCTTGCACCGACTCACAACACTTTTTTCCAGATGACACTCTGTTGGCACTTTGGCGGGACGACTCGCTGGTGTTGCTGCCAACCCGCGGCGCGGCCGCTGGCGGATTGATGCTGAAACAGCGTAATGCGAATGGAGACAGAAGCCTGTTGATCTCGGAAGTGTTTGATTTCGATATGCCGTCGGGAGATTTCACTGCGGTTTGGGACGACCGCATTGGCGGCTTGCGAGTCAACTTGCCGCACGATAGCCGAGTCATGGACGCCGCTCGATGACTCAAAGCAATGAACCGTCACCGTTTGATCGGCGAAATCGAAACTTTGTACCACTGGACGCATTCACGCACGTTGTAAAAGAACATGGCCGCTGGGTCGTTTATCTAGACATCCCAGCGTGGGAACCCAGCGATGGCGAATCTCCGGTGGCTAACGACTGGAAAAGGATCAACGATTATTCTTCCGAATCCGATGCCCGGGTCGCTGCGTCATGGTACGAGCGATCCGCCAATCGAACGTTCCGTCCATCCACAGGTTTTTAATTGAAATCCATCGATCGCATCATCAGCCTGCGGCCACAGCCGGTGGGGATTTTTCCCTTTCCGGCAGCCAATCTGTTGTTGCCAACGGTTGCGAGTGACCATGCGGAAGCGCTCGCGGCGTTGATGGTTGGCGATTTGGATACAGAGCTTCCGCCGGAATGGGAATTTTTCCGCGATGCGGCTAGGGGAGATTCGGCGTCTGCGATCCGAAGGCTTCAAGCACGGACAGACGCAAGCGAAGTGTCGTCACTCATTTCATCGTTTAACTTGTTTGTCCTAAAACCTTCACTGCGATCCTACCGAGAACTCTGTCAGTCACTCAATGGAGAGTTGCGCGAACTGCTTGACGTCGCCGCCTATGTAACCGGCGTGGTCGACTCGGTGCCGATCGATTTTTCGATCGACGGTGAAATTGCAGGACTCGCGCTTGCGACATCCGCGGCAGCTGAGTTGGAACGCGATGCGACGAAAAACGCACAACGGTTGCTTAGGGACGCTTTTTCCGCAGCGAAAGATTCCTCGCCTATTCTCGCTGCCACTCTTCTTTCGCAACTTGCCGACATCGCGGCTGCATTGCCAGGGGTGCCCTCGGACATCGTCATCAAGGATTACGAGGAAGCGATTCGACTTGCCGACAAATGCAAACTGCCACTGTTGTTTTCTGAACTGCACATCAAGCTCGCAATGTTGCTGCAGAATACCGCGGATGGACGGCGAGGTCGGTTATTGCAAGCCGTGAATTCGTACCAAGCAGCATTGCAATCCGGTGTCACCGAAGAAGGACACCCCGAACTATTCGCGCAGATTCAAAACAACCTGGGGTTGGCTTACCTTTCCATGCCATCGAACGGAGCCAGCGATCAATTGCGAAACGGAATCGCGGTCCAATCATTCCGTCATGCGTTAAAGGTTTATCGGCCAGACAAACATCCTGTGATGTGGGCCAGCGTCAGCATGAATCTTGCCAACGCGCTGCAGTACGCTCCATCGTCGCACCCCGAAGAGAATCTGATCCAAGCGGTGAAGACCTACGACGAAGTGTTGCAAGTCCGCTCCCGCGAGCAAGATCCTGTCGCCTACGCGATGGTCCTGCTGAACCAAGCCAACGCATTGGCTCATTTGGGTATCTTCAAACCCGCACTGGAAAAGTTGGCAGAGTCTTACAAGTTGTTCCAGTGGTACGAGCAGCATCCGCAAGCCGACGCGGCTCGCGAATTGGTCGAACAGATTAACCAGAAAATTGGTGAACGTTCGGACTGGGTACTTCATGTTTGACAACAGCAAGCAAAGCGAAAACGATCGGACATAAGACATGGATATGTATCAGCGGCAACAGTTCGGGTTCTTTTTGCAGACCGCGACAGAGCGTTACGTCGCTCGGCTCGAAGAGCGTTTTCGCGGCGCTGACGGCGCGCTGGAGATACTGCAGCGATCCCCAGTCGCTGATGAGACAGGACTGGACTGCTTTACAGATGCCGTTTTTGAAGACTTTTTATTGAACAATGTCGACGGCGCATGCTTCATACTGCAATCCTTAGCCGGGCGCCGCGTCGAGTCGATCGAATCGGGCAGCGTTGAGGAGACACTGGTCATCATGGCCAAAACTTTGTTCGCCGATCTACTGCTGCAGAAAACGATCGAAACTTTGGAACAACATTCAGGCTATCAGTCTGTTTAGCCGGGAGCAAGCCATGTCCGCCGATCTTTCGGAACCAAAAACCAGTCTGCCGATGACGACCGTTGATGATCTGGATCAACTCGCCCAACGCGTTGATCAGGCGATCGCGGAGGTTCAATCGATGGACACCAGTAATCGTGGCAAAGCCATGACGCTGAAATCCACGATTGAAGAGTTCCACAAGGTCGGGCTGACGCGCATCGTCAAGAAAATGAAAAACGATCCGCGGGGAAAGGAACTGCTTTTTGAATTGGTCGATGACCCAACCGTTTATGCATTGTTTGCGATGCACGGCCTTGTTCGAGCTGATTTAAAGACACAAGTCGGACGCGTGATCGAGATGGTGCGGCCTTACATGCAGTCACACGGTGGAGATGTTTCGTTGGTCGATGTCGAGGGCAAGACCGCCTACATTCGTCTATCGGGAAACTGTAACGGGTGCTCGATGTCGTCGGTAACGCTTCGTAATACGGTCGAAGAATCCTTGGCCGAACATGTTCCTGAGATCGAGGCCGTGAAAGTCGTTGCCGACGATCCCGATCCAGAGCCCGTCAAACTGGTGCAGCTATCGCCCGATCCACCCCAGGACGAAGAACACGGTTGGGTTCAGGGGCCGTGGATTTCCGAGGTTGAATCAGAGAGACCGTTCGCGTTTGACGCCGGTGATGTTCATGTTTTGCTGATCAAGTCCGCCAAAGGGATGCGAGCGTACCGCAACGCATGCGCACACCAAGGGTTGCCGCTGGATGCTGGAATCCTTGACCACGAAAACGGAACGATCACCTGTCCTTGGCACGGTTTTCAGTTCGACAGCGAATCAGGTGAATGTTTTTCGGCACCGCAGTGCCAATTGGAGCCGTTCCCGATGCGCATCCGTGACGAACGGATTTGGGTGCGTCCACTGTAGATCTACCGGTGAGAATGAAATGGCATTTTTGGCAAAGCCGATTCCCGGCATTCGCACGGTCAGCATCTCCAAACGCGGTGCACCAACGAGTCATCGGGCGCGATCGCTCGAGTCACCTGCATTGGGCAGGCCGATGTTGTGGCTGGGCGCGACGTGCCCGTTCGGACTTGCCCTGCCGACCGCGCGTCCGGATGCCGATACGATGTACGCGCCGCGCGGCGTCTGGTTGGACGATCAGCGATTGATTGTTTGTGATTCGGGAAACCATCGCGTTCTGATTTGGAATCAAATTCCTTCATCCGATCAAGCCGCGGCGGACGTGGTCCTCGGACAGCCGAACAGCAAGACCGAAGGCCCGGCGGCGCACGGCCGTGGGCCCGAAAACGGCTTGCATTTGCCAACCGGAGTGATTGTCGCTGATGGCAAACTGATCGTCGCCGACGCATGGCATCACCGGTTGTTGGTGTGGAATAAAATTCCGGCGCAATCCGACACGCCGCCAGATTATGCCATCGGACAGCCGAACCTGTCCGATGTTCAACCGAATCGCGGCAATCGGCCGTCACTTGCCGGTTTGTATTGGCCCTATGGGATCGCTTGGATTGACGGAAAGCTGTACGCATCCGATACCGGCAACCGACGCGTGCTAGTCTGGAATTCGATTCCAGAGTCTGACAAGCCTGCGGACATGATGTTTGGTCAATCCGATGCCGACAGAAGCGATGAAAACCGCGGCGGGCCGGTCGCGGCAAATTCGTTTCGGTGGCCGCATGACTTTGCCGGCTATCGCGGATCACTTTTCGTCGCCGACGCAGGCAATCACCGCGTACTTTGTTGGAACTCGCATCCAAGTACTGATATCGCCGCGGATCGGGTGATCGGCCAGCGGGACTTCGACGTCGCCTACGAATTACCGTACGATATTCAGGGGCCGCGCCGTTTGCGTTTTCCCTACGCGATCGACTGCTGTGAAAACGTCCTGGCCGTCGCAGATACCGCGAACAATCGTGTGCTGTTTTGGAAACTGCCGCTGAGCGACACGCGATATCCCAAGGCGTTCGATGTGATCGGGCAAGCGGACTTTTCCGGCAACGGTGACAACCGCTGGGAATCGGTCAACAAAGAAACGCTTTGTTGGCCGTACGGCATCAGCTTTCATCGCGGAATCCTTGCGGTGGCCGACTCGGGCAACAACCGGGTCATGCTTTGGGATTGTCGAGCGATTCTCGAGCACGCCAAGCAAGCCGAACACGCCAAGTAAGAAAAAAGGATTCACGATGTGCCTAGCGGTTCCCGGACAAGTCCAGCAAATCTTCCACGACAATGGGACTCGGATGGGCAAAGTCAATTTCGGCGGCGTTGTCAAAACTGTATGCTTGGCCTATTTGCCTGACATCCAGATCGGCGACTACACGATTGTGCATGTCGGGTTTGCAATCAGCCAGATCGACGAGGAATCGGCCCAGCGGACACTTCGAACGTTCGAGGAGCTCGGCCTATTGCAGGATGAACTCGAAGAGCTTCGCGAAACGGAATTCGAAGATACGTCGAACATGCCATCGACACGGCCACGTTAGGACAGAGTCCGATGAAATACTTGACGGAATACCGTGACGGTGAAAAAGCGAAGCGAATGGCCGACGAGATTGCAAGAATTGTGACCCGGCCGTGGGCGATCATGGAAGTCTGCGGCGGCCAAACACATTCGATCATCCGCAACGGTATTGACCAGATATTGCCGGATGAGATTGAGATGATCCACGGGCCGGGTTGTCCGGTATGTGTCACACCGCTGGAAGTCATCGATAAAGCGCTAGCGATCGCGAGGCGGCCCGACGTTATTTTCTGTTCCTTTGGCGATATGCTAAGAGTTCCGGGATCGAATGAGAATCTGTTACAAGTCAAAGGAACCGGCGGCGACGTGCGTGTGGTGTACTCGCCTCTGGACGCAGTCAATATCGCTCGTGCGAACCCGGACAAGGAAGTCGTTTTTCTTGCGATCGGGTTTGAGACAACGGCGCCCGCCAACGCGATGTCCGTCAAACTTGCCAAGGAACAAGGCGTCACCAACTTTTCGGCACTCGTTTCGCATGTTTTAGTTCCACCGGCAATCGAGGCGATTATGAATTCGCCGGGCAATCGCGTCGATGGTTTCTTGGCAGCCGGTCACGTGTGCTGCGTGACGGGATACAAAGTTTATCCCTCGCTTTGCGAGCGCTATCATATTCCCATTGTTGTCACGGGTTTTGAACCGCTGGATCTGTTGGAAGGCATCCGCCGTGCGGTAATCCAGTTGGAAAACAACGAAGCCAGGGTGGAGAATGCGTATCCGCGAGTCGTGCTTCCGCAGGGCAATGTTTGGGCCATGAATGTGATCGATGAAGTCTATGAAGTCACTGATCGAGGTTGGCGTGGTATCGGCGTCATCCCGTATAGCGGTTGGCGATTGCGCGACGCGTACCGCGATTTTGATGCAGAATTGAAATTCACCGTATCCGACATAGCGACACAGGAATCATCACTTTGTCGCGCCGGCGATGTGCTAAAGGGAGCGATCAAGCCCAACGAATGTGCCGCGTTTGGCAAAGAATGCACGCCTCGCAATCCTTTGGGTGCCACAATGGTTTCTGGCGAAGGGGCTTGCGCCGCCTATTACAACTACGGTCGTTTCGTGCAAATTGAGGCTAACACACCGTCGTGAGTGATACATCAAAGATTCAATGCCGTGACGAGACAAGCACCGACGGACAACGCCAGCATCCGCCGATCGACTTTGATGGTCTGGTGTGCCCGCTGCCATTACGGGATTACCCCAATGTTGTCGTCGGTCACGGCGGAGGCGGAAAATTATCCAGCGAACTCGTTGACCATGTCTTCTTGCCAGCGTTCCAGAACGATCATCTCGCGAAACTCGCCGATTCCGCCGTCTTTGAGGTCGATCGTGGACGGCTGGCGTTCTCGACCGATTCGTATGTGGTACAGCCGCTGTTCTTTCCCGGCGGTTCGATCGGCGATTTAGCGGTCAATGGTACGGTCAATGATTTATCGATGAGCGGGGCGCGACCGCTTTACCTCAGCGCCGGATTTATCCTGGAAGAGGGCTTGCCGATCACTCACCTGAAACAAATCGCCGACGACATGGCCGCCGCGGCACGGCGGGCCGGTGTCACGATTGTTACCGGTGACACCAAGGTTGTGCAGCGTGGTCACGGCGACGGTTGCTACATCAACACAGCCGGCGTCGGTGTCGTACCCAACGGGATCAACGTTTCACCGGACCAAGCAACGCCGGGTGATGTCGTGATTCTCAGCGGTACATTGGGTGACCACGGGATGGCGATCATGAGCGTCCGTGAAGGGCTGGAGTTCGAGGCTGCGATCGCAAGCGATTCCGCACCACTGAATCAGATGGTCGCCGACATGCTGGCGGTCTGCCCCGATATCCGAGTGTTGAGGGACCCAACTCGCGGTGGTCTAGCGGCCAGCTTGAATGAAATCGCATCCGCATCGAGTTGCGGGATCGTCATTGAAGAAACAGCGATTCCGATCAATCCAACGGTCCATTCCGCATGTGAAATCCTAGGTCTCGATCCGCTGCTCGTTGCGAACGAGGGCAAGTTGATTTGCATTGCTCCCGCCGAGGCGACTGATCGGATTTTAGCTGCGATTCAGGCAAGTCCGTTCGGCGCAAATGCTGCTGTCATTGGTACCGTCGTCGCAGACCATCCGGAAATGGTGGTTGCAAAAACGGCGATCGGTACATCTCGAGTCGTCACGATACCGATCGGCGAACAGTTGCCGCGGATCTGTTAGTCGTTCATTGATGACCAATTGACCTCCGTTCGACCGCGGCGCGATTCGCGTAAGCATTCGCTAGGGGCCGGATCGCTTTGTGGCACATTGGCTCAGCAGCGATCCATTCTATGCTGCGGCTATGCGAGGTCAAACAGCATGATCTCGGCGTCGTCGCTCGCCGTGATTTTCAGTTGATCCTCTTCGCTGACGGCCGCACCATCCCCGGTTGCCATCGGGTTGTCGTTCAACGAGACCGACCCACGCAGCATTTGCAGCCAAGCGTGACGGCCGAGGTCGAGCGGGTATGCGACCTGGACGCCGGGATCGAGGGATCCAAGCAGAATCTTTGCATCCTGATGGATCAATAAAGATCCATCTTCGGCGCCGCGTGATGCAACCAATCGCAACTGGTTGCGACGTTCCTCTTCGGGAAAACGCTTCTGTTCGTAACTTGGCTCAATCCCCTTACGCTCTGGAAACAACCAGATCTGATACAGGTGTACCGGATCGGTGTCCGACGGGTTGAATTCGCTATGCGTAATGCCGGTTCCCGCACTCATGCGTTGGAACTCACCGGGACGCAACACTTCGCCGTTTCCCATCGAATCCTTGTGTTCCAGGGCGCCTTGTAAGATGTAGGTCACGATTTCCATATCTTCATGCGGATGCGTGCCGAAACCTTGGCCCGGTGCCACGATGTCTTCGTTCATCACCCGCAACGATCGAAAGTGAACATGTTTGGGATCGCGATAGGATGCGAAAGAAAACGTATGATGCGTGTTCAACCATCCGTGGTCGGCGTGTCCGCGGTCGCCTGCTTTTCTTAATCGAATCATGAGACGCATTCCTAACTTATTTCAACGCATTGCTTTAAGAGCGCGGTCCATCCAAACTGGACCATCAATAACTGACACTTGGTTTTGGTTCGATTTTGATGGTTCCTTTCCTAGGAACAAATCGGGCAGGAATGACGACAACGAAACAACGTCGAGTTTATCACCTACAGACGCGCGATCACCATTGCTCGGTTCACGCCACGTTCGCATCCACGAAAGGCCTATCATCCATGCGGCAGATAAAAGCAGTCCTCGTAGTCTATGTCCTTTTGACTCTGTTGACCGCCGAAGTGACGTTCGGAGCACAGCCCAATGTTGTCTTTGTGTTGACCGATGATCAGCGCTGGGACACCGTGGCGGCGTCTGGAAACACTCGGATTCGCACGCCTAATCTGGATCGTCTCTGTCGGGATGGTGCGAGTTTTCGAAACGCCTTTGTGACGCTTGCAATCTGTTCACCAAGTCGTGCGGCATGCCTGTCAGGGCGTTATGGCAGTCGCAATGGAGTTACATCGGTTGGCAAAGTTTGGTTGAACGAGGGCGAACCGACTTTCGCAAAAGCCTTATCTGCAGCCGGATATGCGACGGGTGTAACGGGTAAATGGCACATCAAGACCACGCCGCAAGAGTGCGGGTTCGATTTTGTGTCGACCTGCTGGTCCAACGGGACCTGGTACGACCGCAAATTTACGATCGATGGCGAAACCAAAGTCATGCCTGGCTTTGTCGACGATGTCGTTGCCGACGAGTCGATTCGCTTCATCCAGCAGTCACATGAGCGCAGTCAGCCATTTGTTTTATGGATGTGCACTCAGGTCCCACACATGGACCACAATTTCAATTGGCCAGCCGAGCAGAAATATCTCGATCGTTATAACGCCGATGATCTGCCGCTTGCAGAGACTTGGCAAGATGATTTGTCAGGAAAACCGGATTATCTAAAAACGTCGCGCAACCGAACGAAGGCTTTAGAATACGGATACGACGATCCACAGTCGATTCGAAATCATACGCGTGATTACTACGCATCAGTCGAGCAAATGGATGCTGCGGTCGGGCGGGTACTGGACGAAATGGACCGATCGGGTATCGCACAGAATACTTGGGTCATCTTCATGGGCGACAATGGCTGGATGTTGGGTGAACATGGGATGACCAGCAAAGTGTTGCCATACGAAGAGTCGATGCGCGTGCCTATGGCAATTCGCGCACCCCTTTTGGCGCCTCGCGTCGTCGACGACTTGGTACTCAACATTGATCTAACGGCAACAATCTACGAAATCGCTGGCCTTCCCGTCCCAGAAACACTTCACGGTCGCAGTTTGATTTCGCTGGTTGACGGTAAAACGCCGCCCGACTGGCGAAAAAGTTTCTTGTACGAAGCACCGACACCGCAACTGGGCAGCAAACCGTTGTGGGCGGTACGCAGCAATCGTTGGAAGTACATCGAGACAGAAACCGGTGAAAATTCATCAGAAGTATTCGCCGAGCTCTATGACATGCACTTGGATCCGATCGAGCAGACCAATGTTGCCGCGAAAGACGAGCACAAAGCAATCGTTGCTGCCCTTGCAAAGCAGCTTCGCGATCACAAACGCCAGATCGCCACCGGTGATCACTAGTTGAGATGGCTCCCATAGATCGACGGCGATTCGCTGATACGAATGGGTATCGGCAGAATGTTTGTCGATTTTAGGCGATCGAACCGGGTGATTGACGGCGCGCGAAATGGTGTGTTTCGACGGTAGTCGGCTTTGCTAGGCGGCGCAGCCTGTGTCGCCGAACATGGCGAGGACGCGATGCTGGCGTCGCTTCGGATAAATGGACCGCCGTTCGTGATTAAGGCTGGGGGTTTCGTTCACCGGCAAACGCTGGTGCAATGTGTGATCTTGCTCGAGAGACAAATAGTACATCTGTGCCGCCACCGTGACCGATTTTTCTTCCGAAACGCTGATCCTGGAACTCGCCCGCAGTTTGCATGCGTGCGGTTCGCCGGCTTACGAAATCGATCAGCGGATGGAACAGGTTGCCGCATCGCTGGGACGGTCGGCAACCTTCTTTTCAACGCCGACGGCGCTGTTCGTGACGTTCAATGATGATGGTGATCAAAACACTCGGTTGTTGCGCGTCTATCCGGGTGAAACGAATCTGCGGCGTTACGCTGAATTGTTCGAATTACAATCCGCGATTCAAGACCAGGGATTGCAACCGCAGCAAGCATGGGACCGGCTTCAGCAAATCAACGCCACGCCCGATGGCTACGCCAAAACGGTCGAAATCGCCGCGTATGGAATCGTCGGTGCGTGTGTTGCCGTCCTCGTCGGTGGAAACACGACGGTTGTCGTGGCTTCAGGAATGATTGGTCTGATCGTTGGCGGTTTGGTAATCGGACTCACGGCACTGCGTCTGCAGTCGCACCTGATCAATGTCATCGCCGGCTTTGTCGCCAGTGCGATTGCTTGTTCCATTCAAGTGTTCATTGGATCGAGCAACTTTGAATTGACGGCGCTGTCATCGTTGATTGTGCTGGTTCCGGGGCTGTCTTTGACGATCAGCATCAATGAGCTTGCAACGCAAAACTTGGCGTCCGGGTCTGCTCGGATCGCCGGTGCGTTTACATCTTTGCTGACCATGGTATTCGGCGTTTACATGGGACATGGTTTGGTCGGTGCTTTTCACGTCGTTCCCATGTCGGTGGCACCCGTTCCGCCCTCGATGCTGGAATCATGGGTTGTGATGGTTCCCACCGGCCTTTGCTTTGCGGTGCTCTTTCGCACTCGTTATCGCGACATCCCTTGGCTGCTGTTGGCGACGCTCGTTGCGTACGGAACTTTACGGCTGGCCGTCGAATTCTTCAGCTCGTTTGCAGCAGTATGGATCGCGTCGGTGGTCGCGGGAATCGCAAGCCATTGCATCACCAGTCGGTTGCGATTGCCCTCGGCTGTCATGTTGATGCCGGCGTTGATTTTGTTGGTGCCGGGAAGCATAGGTTTTTCTGGGATGGCACAGATCATGCTTAGGGACGACTTGCCCAGTGGCATTCGCTTGGTCACGACCGCGGTGTTGACGGCAGTCGCGATTGTTGCCGGATTATTGTTTACCGACGCGATCGCGTCCGGTCGACTGACCCGAGCACACGATGATTCCCGCGCCGCGGGGTGAAACGAATGGGTTGGTCGACGCGACTACTGGCTTGCGTCTAGCAGCGACTGGGATCATCGCCATCGGATGGCGACATCGTTGGCGGTGCCCTGACATTCTTGGCCGAGCGACGGTTGTCGCTCGGCCAGCCGTGTTGCGCATCATTGCGAGCCCCGGGGCACTATTCTCTATTCCGTTTTCGTGGCGGGAAAGAGTGCTCGGGCCTCGCGTGGCGAATCTCAGTTCAGCGTTACCGACTGTGCTGGTCCACCGACCGCTGCGTCGTTGGCCACGATTGCATCCGGTGCGTCCTTGCCCGCTTTGATCACGAAAGTCTTGCCCTTTGGTGCAGCGGGAATGAATGATTTTCCTTTCACCCGAACCGTATAAAGAATTTCGCCGCTGCCCGAATCGACGAGCTGAACGACAGGCGAATCGACATCAAAAGTCAACTCGCCGAGTTTTCCCCAAGACGGCGGATTGAAATTGTCAAATTGCGAGATCGTGCGTGGCCAGCCGGGATACTGCTTGGCCGTTGGATCGGTCACATCAACATTGCGTGGCCAACATTCCATCGTGATTTCGCGAGTTTTCGTGTTCAAACGCACGATGCCAAATCCGGCCGCTCGCGTATTGAGCACGTTGCCGGCGGGCGACTTCTCGGGATTTGCCGCCGCATAGTTGGTGACTTTGTTGTCGAATCCATCCAAGGAATCGCCCGTGTATTCGGGGCTTCCGGGTTCTCGGTTCTTGCCCGGTTGCAAGGGTTCCCACCAACGCAAATACAAATTGGCGATCGAGGGAACGCAGAACGACCAGATCGCGTCTCGGTGCTCATCGATACCATGATGGAAAATTGTGGCCAAGTGTTGATCACCGGCGTAATGAAAAGCGAACGCTTTCCGAAGTGCCTTTAGTGCGAGGTTTCGTCCTGTTTGAGGCCAGCCATTGGAGTCCATGTCCGCGTGCAGGCGACCGTTGGCGGAACCGTGAATATGTGCACCACCGCAAAAAATCGTTTGCGACAGAGCGACTTTCATCTTCGCATTGTGCCAGTCTTGGGCCCATGCATCCAAGAAGTCCAGCTGGCGTTTGCCAAGCAGAACGGCGCCTTCGACATCCACGCTTGCAGGATCGTAATCGGGATTGCGAATATGGTCCGGACGCGGTCCCTGTTTGGGTACCCGGCCAGCCGGGCCTGTTTTGAATTTGCGATCTTCTAGGATGGCAAAATCAATATTTCCCCAGTTCAAGTTGGTGAAATAGACGCCGATTCCTTGACCAACTTTTCGCGGGTCCACGGGATCGGGAAAGTGACTGGTTTGTGCCCGCTCGACTTCTTGAACGTAAACACCTGGCTGCGAGTAGCCTCCGTCGGCAGCGCCGCTGAGCGTAGAAACCTTTCCGCTTTCGCCCCACAGATTGGGTTGCCCGGCGTCATGATCATCGGGCAGACAGAGCGTTGGGCGATCTTTGATGATTTCGCCAAAGTCGCGCCCGAATTTTAACCACGCCGCATAGTGACGATTGTGGTCATAGACCTGATCGCCCGAGAAAAACAGCACGTCGGCATCGACTTTGTTGACATTGTCGATTAGATCTTGACGAGAGATATCGCCGCCGTGCACAGGGTGAATCGAATTTCCGGTAAAGCCGGCAACGACGATTTCGTTTTTATCTTTGGGGTTTTTGCGAATCACCCCTTCATATTGTGCGTCGGCACCGTGCAGCACGCGGTACGGATAGCGTTTGGTATCGTCCCAGTTTTCGACTCGGAACGGAGCCGTCCAGCCCGCTTCGATGACGTCGGCTTTGGCCACTTCCACCCACTTGCCGTCTTTCAGGATTTCCAAGCGAGCAATCTTGGGATCGCTCGGTAACAGCGGGTAAAGCTGGGCGGTCAGCTTGAGTGTATTGTCATGAACGGTGTAGAGCGCGAAACAAATCACTTCGCTACGCGACACCTCGGGGATCGTCAGGATGGCTCGACCGGGGCGTTTCTTTTCACCTTGTTGAGCGATCACTGGTGTACTGACAAAGAGCAACAAAAGCGCGCACAGCGTGCTAAGTTTCGGTTTTTGTAAATTCATTGCGTTCGTAATCGTGTGACGGAAATTGTTTTAGTTGTAAACTGCCTGCCGGCCGCTGGTCACCGCGTCGAGTTCTGCGGTCGCGGAATCGTCAGCGGAACTTAGGTCCGCAACCGTGTTGTTTGCGGAACGCGGCTGGCGCCATAGTAAGAAAAGATACAGCGGAATGATAAAGTGTGGTGCGCGAAGTACCGCCTCGTGCAGGTATTGGTCGGCGCCCCAGTAATTCAGGTTCCATGACATGCCTGAAACCGGCCGCGCGATCGCGGTCAAAAATCCCCAAACGATCGCGTACATCGCGCTCGGTTGTCGCAGGTATGGTACACAGATCCCAATGCAAACCAAGAAATCAAGTATACCGGCGGTTCGCAAGAGGGTCTGTGCCGTCGAATACTCCACGCCAAGAATGAGTGTTGTCATACCAAAGAAACGGCCGGGCGTTGGCCACAATCCAAACGCGTAGCTGCCGTGACCGGCGAAGGTCATGATGACGGCGAGAACCGCAGTGACGACGGTGACACGGTGCTTGGGGCCGAGCGCGAGAGCCATGACAAGCAAAGTCGGCATCAAGATTTGACCACCGTGCTCGATAAACATCGGCAGTTGTTGCTGCGAACGAACATAGGCGGCGTAGCTGAGCAAGGTCAGCAGACCGCTGCCGAGGACTAACGCAGACATTTGAATCCACGCATTTTTTCGAACGGTTAGGCACAGCACCGTGCAAATAAGATACGGCCACCAAAGGTGAGCGATCCATTTTTGGACGAGGCCATCGTTGGCTCCCGTTCCCACAAACTCGTCCCAGGTGATGCCAAAACGTTCCGCCATTTCGTATGTGGCATCATGCCACAGAAGCACGCTGTAGGGGCCTTCCCAATAGTAATGCACCCAAGTCCACCCAGCGAAACAGAAGAACGCACCGAGACGAAGACATGTTGTCAGATAATTATGTTGGCTCGGTTCGCTCACGTTCCGCCTGGTTGAACTTCGGTCGTCGAGCTGGCGACGACATCGACCGGATTGGCAACGATCAAGAATAGAAGATCGCTTGCCGAGGCTCTCTCGTTGGAATAATCCCCGCTTCGGCAGCGTGTATTCTAGTCAACCCACTGGCGTTCATCGACAAGGCACGTGATCGAAATGCAACAACCGATTTGCGGTTATCATCGAGACGAGGAGGGGCACTGGGTGGCGCAGCTCGGTTGCGGTCACAACCAGCACGTTCGGCACGATCCGCCATGGATGAATCGGATTTGGGTGACGACGGAGCGCGGACGCGATGCAATGCTCGGGCATCTGCTGGACTGTAAGATATGCGACGAAAATGTTCCGCCGGATCAGCGACCTTGAACCACAGGGGAATGCAACACGCGGAAGCTTAGCAAGGGTCTCGGAACAGTGAACGATTGTTCCTGCGGCACGGTGGCGGTACGTTTCAAGCAGTGAGCCGCATGGTTCTGACCGTGATTTGGTGGTTTTATGCAGCGACGCGGCGAAGGGACCAATGGGTTCGTGCATCGTCACCAGCTTTGCAATCGCATGCGTGTGGACGAATCGCCAATCCCCAGCGCTTTACATTGTCAACAACGGTGTGGTCGGCAACGTTCCAGGGAGTACACGCTTGCCCTGGCGAGGGGCCGCGTTTGAGTTCGATTTCGATTTCGGGGTCGTCGCCGCCCACGAAATCTTGAATTCGCCGCTTGACGTCTTGTTGGCAAGTTCCAGCACGGACAATTGCATCGAAATGCAGCAGCTTCCCTTCCGCGCTCGTTGCATAGGTATCGTAGACCTCAATCATCATTTGATAACTCCGCCATATTGCCATCAAGATATCGGGGTGACTGTCAAGCATGCCGTTTGGACCGAAAGATGTATTCCGCACTCATCTTTATATCGGCCGAGGCGAGATTATTCATGAGTGCAGTTCGCCGACATGAGATCAGCTTGCTCGTGCGGCCGCCTACAGCATGCCGTTAATACGCCAAATTGGGCGCGAGCCAACGTTCGATTTCTTTGACCGAGATCCCTTTCCGTTTCGCATAGCATTCGACCTGATCCTTGGTGATTCTTTCGACCGTAAAGTAACGTGATTCGGGATGGCCAAAGTACAGTCCACTGACACTGGCGCCGGGCGTCATCGCAAAACTGCTGGTCAATTCAATGCCGGTGTGCTTCTCCGCATCCAGTAAATCGAACAGAGTACGTTTTTCGGTGTGATCAGGACACGCCGGATAGCCGGCTGCGGGACGAATGCCTCGGTATCCTTCCGCAATCAATTCTTCTTTGGAAAGACCTTCTTCCTTGCCGAAACCCCAGTCGTGTCGCGCCCGTTGATGCAACATTTCAGCGGCTGCTTCGGCGAGGCGATCCGCGATCGCTTGCACCATGATTGCTTTGTAATCATCAAGCTCGTTCTTGTATTGCATTGCCAGTTCGCTCGCACCGATTCCGGCGGTGACGGCAAAGCCACCAATGTAGTCGGCACGCTCACTCTCAATCGGTGCGATGTAATCGGCTAGCGAACGGTAGTCATGTTGGCCTTTTCTTTCCCATTGTTGACGCAGGAAGTGTAATCGCGACAGTTCGGTGCGGCGAGTGTTGTCGGTGAAAAGTACCACATCGTCGCCTTCACTGGCTGCCGGCCAGAATCCGTAAACGGCGTTGGCCGTCAGCGACCGTCTTGCGATGAGATCGTCCAGCAACCGAAGAGCGTCGTCATAGAGTTCCTGCGCTTGTGGTCCGACGACTTTGTCATTGAGAATCTTTGGAAACTTGCCTTTGAGTTCCCAGGTGCTAAAGAAAGGTGACCAGTCGATGTAAGGCCGCAGCTGTTCAAGGGGAATGTCTTGAAGAACGCGAGTGCCCGTGAAGGATGGCGCGTCAATTTGCACGGTCTTCCAATCGGTCGCAAATCGTTTCTCAAGAGCTTCGGCGTAGGGAACTAATTTCTGTTTGCGACCGCGAAAACTCGCGGTCAGTTTTTTTTGCGTTTCCAGATTGGACGCGATAAAATCGCCACGTCCATCGCTGAGCAATCGTTCGACCACGTTCACGCTGCGGCTGGCGTCGAGCACATGGATCACTGGTCCGTCATAGCCGGGCGCTATCTTTACGGCGGTATGCTTTGCACTCGTGGTCGCTCCTCCAATCAGCAGCGGCATTTTCATGCCGGTGCGTTGCATCTCGCGAGCGACATGTGCCATTTCGTCCAGGGATGGAGTGATCAGACCACTCAATCCGATCATGTCGACGTCCTGCTTGATCGCCTGTTCAAGGATGGTTTCCGACGAAACCATCACGCCAAGATCGATGACTTCGTAGTTGTTGCACTGCAAGACGACGCCGACGATATTCTTGCCAATGTCGTGGACATCGCCCTTGACCGTGGCGACCAAGAACTTTCCGCGAGCGGCGTGATCCAAGGTTCCCGCTAAACGTTTTTCTTCTTCCATGAATGGTTCCAAATAGGCGACCGCCTTCTTCATGACGCGCGCGGATTTGACGACTTGCGGCAAAAACATTTTGCCGGCACCGAATAGATCGCCGACGACCTGCATGCCATCCATCAGCGGTCCCTCGATGACTTCGATACAGCGATCGTAGTGCTGACGTGCATCCTCAGTATCCTCGACGATGTACTTATCGATTCCTTTGATCAAAGCGTGCTTCATCCGCTCGGCAACCGGTCCGTCGCGCCATGCCAAGTCTTCGCCTGACTTCTTGATGCCATCGCCTTTGACGGTTTCAGCAAACTCTAGCATCCTCTCGGTGGCGTCCGGCCGTCGGTTTAGTAGCACATCCTCGACCCGCTCAAGCAGGTCCGGCGGTATCTGCTCATAGACTTCCAATTGACCGGCGTTGACGATTCCCATATCCAGACCTGCGGAAACCGCGTGGTACAGGAACGCACTGTGGATTGCTTCGCGAACGGGATTATTGCCACGAAAGCTAAAGCTGATGTTGCTGACCCCGCCACTGGTCTTTGCGCCCGGGCATTCTGTTTTGATCCGTCGAACCGCATTGATGAAATCGACGGCATAGTTGTTGTGCTCGTCCATCCCCGTGGCGATGGTGAGGATATTCGGATCAAAAATGATGTCTTCGGCGGGAAAGTCCAACTCGCTGGTCAGCAAGGTGTATGCACGCTTGCAGATTCGAACCTTACTGTCTTCGTCGGCTGCCTGGCCTTCTTCGTCGAAAGCCATCACCACGGCGGCAGCGCCGTATTGACGTACCAAACTCGCACGTCGCAAGAATTCTTCCTCGCCATCTTTCAGCGAGATTGAATTGACGATCGCTTTACCTTGGACATTGCGCAGCCCGGCTTCTAACACGTCCCACTTGCTGCTGTCGATCATGATCGGAACCGACGCTGTGACATGATCGCCTGCGATCAATCGCAAAAATCGGATCATCGCTTCGACGCCATCCAGCATGCCCTCGTCAAAGTTGACGTCGATAATCGTGGCGCCGTTTTCGACTTGTTCCCTCGCGATTTCGACCGCTTCGTCGTATTTCTCGTCGCGGATCAAGCGAGCAAACTTTTTGCTGCCCATCACATTGGTGCGTTCCCCGACCATGGTGAATGGAACTTCTGGACGCATGACCATCGGCATCTGTCCGGACAGCCGGGTATAAACCGGGCCGGATTGGTCTTGTTTCGGTTTACATCCTTTCACTCGCTGGTCGATCGCTCGAATATGATCGGGCGTCGTACCACAGCACCCACCCAGTATGTTCACCCAACCTTTGTCCGCGAACTCACCGACTTTATCGGCCATCTCTTTCGGACCAAGGTCGAACTCGCCCATTTCGTTGGGTAATCCCGCGTTGGGGTGACAGGAGACAGGAATATCGGCGACCTTGGCGAGTTCTTCGATGTGCGATCGCATCACGTCTGGACCGAGGGCGCAGTTCATCCCCACCGACAGCAGTGGAAAGTGGTTAATCGCGATCCAAAACGCTTCGACACTTTGCGCACTGACGAACGTTCGTCCTCCGTCGCCAAACGTTCCGCTAGCCATCACGGGAACGCGGCGGCCACCGGCAGCGAAAAGATCGGAAATCGCAAACAGACATGCTTTCAGGTTGAGTGTGTCGATTGCTGTTTCGGGCAACAGGATATCAACGCCCGCGGAAACCAACGATTCGACCTGAACACGGTAGCTATCGACAAGTTCTGGGAAGGATGATCCACGATAGGCAGGATCGTCTTCGGTGCTGATTGCAAGTTGCTTGGTGGTTGGGCCGATGGAACCGGCGACGAATCGTGGCTTTTCTGGAGTTCGCTCGGTCCACTTTTCGGCGGCTTGTCGCGCACATGCAACCGCGGCGAAGTTAATTTCGTCGACAAGTTCGATCGGCAAGCCAAACTCGGCCATCCCAACCGGCGATGCGCCAAAGGAATTGGTTTCGACGATATCACTGCCCGCCTCGAAATAGGCGTGATGGATCTCGGTGATCTTTTGCGGATGCGTGAGGCACAGAATGTCGGCGAAATTCTTGAGATCTTTGTCGTGATCGGCAAACCGCTCGCCTCGCACGGCTATTTCATCCAAACCAAGCCGTTGAATCATCGTCCCCATCGCGCCATCGAGCAGCAAGATTCGCTCTCGGATCAAGTGGCTGAGGTCGTGGGAGGACCCGGTATCGTTCACTGGTTTCATTTGTTCGTAATGGACAAAAGGTTGTTGGCCGGCCCTGCCGGCGATTGCTTAGCCGGGGAACAGAGATGCCAGGTGGTTTAAGCAATGCCCAGTGGTTTGTCAGGACTAGCGATTGGGTTGGAACTATCCAGGTGGCCGGGATTGCTTGCCGGGGGGCGTTCGACGCGCTGGGGAAACGGCGACCGTTTGGTGCAACCTTGACAGCGGGAATCGCGAATCCTTAAAACATGTAACAACGATACATCTTTAGGCGTTTTGCGTTAACCCGCGTTCTAGAAAGTGATCGATGGCAGAAGAGAAACCGAAGAAGTCCAAGGTCGAGTTGATCAAGGAGGCGAGTATCGGGCTGCGCGGTAGCATTGTTTCCGAACTGGCGGATAAGAGCACCGATCACGTCGAGGATGCGACAACCAAGCTGCTTAAATTCCACGGGACGTATCAGCAAGACGACCGAGATTTACGCAAAACTCGCCGCAAAGAGGGACTAGGAAAAGCCTATTCGTTCATGGTTCGCAACCGGATTCCCGGTGGGAAGATGACCGCGGCGCAATTCCTTGGCGAACTCGATATTGCGGATGAGCTGGGAAACGGCACGATTCGCATCACGACGCGCCAAAGCATTCAATTGCATGGCGTCGTCAAAAACCATTTGTGGGATGTGATTCATCGCATCAACGAAATAAAACTATCGACCCAATCCGCCTGCGGCGATGTGACGCGGAACGTGTGTTGTTGTCCTGCGCCGTTACGACACGACGGGCTGCGCGACCAACTGCAGCACCTCGCCGATAAGATTGCCGTTCATGTTCGGCCAACGACAACCGCCTATCACGAAATTTGGATCAAAGACCCGGACACCGGCAAGCGTGAACAGGTCGTCGGTCCACCGACAAGCGCGGAACCCGATCCGATTTATGGTGAAGCGTACCTGCCACGCAAGTTTAAGATCGCACTCGCGCTGTGCAACGACAATTGCATTGACATCTATGACAATGATCTCGGGCTGCTGGGTGTGACCGAAGGCGACCGATTGGTCGGGTTCAATGTCTTGACTGGTGGCGGGATGGGAACCACACCGAGCAAGAAAAACTGTTTCCCTGCGCTCGCGAAACGTTTGACCTTCGTGAAGGTCGAACACATTCTGCCGATCATCACCGCTGTCATTATGGTGCAACGCGACTTTGGAAACCGCGCTGATCGTAGCCAAGCCCGGTTAAAGTACACGATTAATAACATGGGTCTGCCCGCATTCAAAGCCAAGGTCGAAGAGTATTTAAGTGAGGCAGAATCGATTTGTGGAGTAGCCGATAGAACATTGCCGCGACCGTTACCAGATCCGCATCCGGACGACGTGACCGGTCACGACGATCACATGGGGTGGCACGAACAGGGTGACGGCAGGTGGTTCTTGGGCGTGCCGATTGAAAACGGACGAATCAAGGACGAAGGTGACCTGCGATTAAAATCCGTTTTTCGCGTGTTATTTTCTGGTCATGTGTCGAATTGTCGGTTGACGGCGCAGCAAAATATCTTGCTCTGTGATATCGAACCGCAGCGCCGAGATACGATCGACAAGTTGCTGGCTGATCATGGCGTTGCGACGGTCGAGAAAATCAGCAACGCCCGTCGGTTCTCGTTTGCATGCCCTGCCCTGCCAACCTGCGGGTTGGCCGTGACCGAGAGTGAGCGAGCCTTGCCTGGCGTGATCGACGACATCGAATCCGAGCTATCCGATTTGGGATTGGCCGACGAACAGTTCTCGATCCGAATGACGGGATGCCCTAACGGATGTGCGCGACCCTATAATTCGGATGTCGGTTTGGTCGGCCGCAGTATGGACGGTAAGACTGGCGAGGGACGCTATACCGTATTCCTGGGCGGGAACTTACGCGGCAATCAGATGGCGGAGATCTATAAAGATCAAGTTCCCCGCAGCGAAATCACGACGATACTGCGTCCGGTGTTTATTCACTTCAAGGAGCATCGTGAGCCGGGCGAAAGCTTTGGCGATTTCTGCAGTCGAATTGGTGTTGAAGCATTAGGGAAAGTCGCCGAAGCGACGTCGTAAAGGGCATACAATCGCGAGCGCGGTACCTATCGAATCGTTCCGCTCAAACCGCTTGGCAACAGCTAGCCACTAGAAGGTATCGGGCCTATGAAAATCGAAACTTATCCCGCTCGCACACTGTATGGAATCGAGACGCGCACATCCAATGCGACGCCCAAGCAGATCGCGGCATTGTGGGGACGTTTCATCGGCGAGAATCTCGCGGATGAAATTCCGGAACGGGTTGATGACAACTTCGTTGCGGCGTACTTCGACTATGAAGGCGATCATACAAAGCCGTTCACGTTCTTTCTGGGCTGCGAGGTAATCGACGCGTGCTGCGCTGTGGATGATTTCGTTTTGCGAGAAATCCCGATCGCGCAATACGCGGTCTTCACCGCCAACGGGAAGATGCCACAATCGCTGGTTGAAACGTGGCAGAAGATTTGGGACAGCGGATTAAGCCGCAGCTATCTCGCTGATTTCGAAATTCATGACCCAGCGAATCCTGAACAAGTGGCGGTCTATGTCGGAATCGATTAACGAAGCGGACCTGCACGAACGAATTCCATTGGCCCTGCTAAACGCGGGTGTATTCGGAGGGTTTCGTCGTCGCAGTCCTTGGCGATGGCGTCAAGCCGGTGCGACACGGTTGAATTGACGTCGCGTTGGCAACACGTCTGCAAGCGTGACACCGTGAAGATACTCTTGTTGAACGCGTTCGGCTTCGGACAGCACACCCTTGAGTTTACAGAACGAGTGGATCAGGCACGAATCGTCGCTTCCCACACAGGATAACAGGTGCGTATCATTCTCCATCGTATCAATCACTTCACCGATCGAGATCAACTCTGGCGCAACCGCTAGTTCGATTCCTCCACCGATGCCGCGTGTGCTGCGAACGTACCCGGACCGTGCCAGTAAGTTTACTACTTTTGCAACATGATTCGTCGAGATGCCAAAGAGATTCGCAACATCCGCCACGTTGGATCGCTCGCCACGCGTTGCCAGGAACATGAGAGTCCGTAACGCATAGTCGGTTTGAGTGGTGAGCTTCATTGATTTTGTTGACGTTGCGTGGGCTAACAGCGTGCGCGGCAACCATCCCCAAAACTTTAAACGGTCACACCCAGGTCGAAAACGACACGCAGTGTACACATGTCTTGCGAGTTTAGGTCTCGCGGGCTCGACGGTCAATGGATGAAGCGATGATGACCGCCTGCCGTAAACGCTGCAGCACGTCCTGGGGACTGAATCCTTGATGCACACAGACATAGTGCAGCGACTTTCCGGCACAGCTTGAATTCAGCCCCATTTCATCGAACACAATCGATGTCTCGGGGTGCTCAATGATCCACTCGGGAATACTGGTGTCGAGGTCGCAATTCATTCTTCCATCGTAACCCAACAGACAACCGTGACGAACCGTTCCGTACTCTCCACTGCGATTTGCGATCTCTTGGGTTGCCGATATCCGATTCTGCAAGCGGGCATGGGCGGCGTTGCGCGGGCCGAACTTGTCGCGGCAGTTGCTCGGGCCGGCGCATTCGGGTGTCTCGGGATGGTGCGTGAGTCGCCTGAACGAATTCGGCAAGAAGTCGAGCAGGTGCGATCCATGACGGATCAGCCTTTCGCGGTGAACCTGATTCCCGCCGCGACCGACGCCGCACTGTTTGACGCGGAACTAGAGGAGTGTTTCCGATTGAAGGTTCCAACGATGCTGTTTTTCTGGGATGTCGATCGCGACGCGGTGAAAAAGGCCAAGGATGCGGGATGTGTCGTCGTTCATCAAGTTGGCACTGTCGAACAAGCCGTGATCGCGGCGAAAGCGGGCGCCGATGCCATCATCGCTCAGGGCATCGAAGCGGGCGGACACGTCCACGGGGAAATTTCATCGTTGGTTTTGCTGCCTCAAGTGGTGGAAGCGGTGGCCGTTCCTGTTATTGGGTCTGGTGGATTTGGCAGCGGTCGCAGCCTCGTTGCCGCTTTGGCGTTGGGGGCACAGGGTATCCATTGCGGCACGGCCTTTCTAGCAACGAAAGAATCGTATGCGCATGACGTTCACAAACACAAAGTGGTCGAGGCAAGTTCTGGTGACACCATTCACACGGATGCATTCGCGATCAATTGGCCACCGCACTCACCCGTTCGAGTCCTCAAGAGCGAAGCAACGATGGCAATCGAGGCAAGTCCATTCGGGCACAATCCGGCCGACTTGCCACGACAACAGGTCGCCGAGGAAGAGGGACGTCCCATCTATCTGATGAGTACCGATTCACCGCTGCGATCGATGACCGGACAACTGGACAAGCTGGCGATGTACGCTGGGCAAGTGACCGGACAGATCAAACAAATTGCAAGCGTGAATTCGGTGGTCGAAAGTATGGTCCAAGAAGCAGAGAAAACTATCCGCCGTTTAGGTGAATCTCAATGAATCTAAAATCGATATTTGTGCTTGTATCCGTCTGCGGTTTGTTTGCGCCGACCTTGATGGGCAACGAGTCGGCCGTTCCTTCACAAGTCGAGCCCTTTCCGCCGTCGACCAGCATCGGCGAGGCTCGCAGTCGAGCTCGACTGTTGCATGAAACGATCCGTGGAACGCTGCAGGTCATGCATCGCGATTTCTTTGACGAAGACGATGCCGCCGCCATTCCGTCTGCTTCCCTGGAAGGCGTGTTCGACGAATTGGCGGAGACCTATGATGTGCGATTGAAGTGGCTGATTGTTGAAACCGACATCGTCAATGTGGATCATAATCCCGAGGACGCGTTTGAGCGGGCGGCGGTGATTGCGCTCAAAAAAGGTCGTCCGCGACACGAAGCGGTCGAGCAGGATCGTTACCGATTCGCTGGCCCCATTCGTTTGGCGTCACAGTGCTTGAAGTGTCACGTCAAACATCGAACCAGCACAGAAGATCGCACGGCGGGTTTACTGATTTCGATGCCGGTTCTGATCGATCGAAAGTAGGCACGAAGGAGTCGCCGATTGTGTTCTCCGCTCAACCACAAATCAGGATGCGGATGGTCGATCAAGAACACCGAACCTCGCAACGTCGGCGAGTGAGTCTTACCGTCACGGAATCGACTTGAATGCAATTTCGCTTGACTCGATTATCGGCTCAGGGGTTTCCTGGTTTTGCCTAAGCTGGAACGTTTGCGAAAAGAGGCCCTTCGCTACCGAAAACACGCTGCGAGCCTAGTTCTTTTTGTCGAGCCCTTGGGCCGGCTTGCCCGGCACAGCTGGGATGGTGAACGGATCGAATACCATCGTTTGGAAAGATTAGTAACAGATACATTGTTTTCTCGCTTCACACTTCAGTTCACCCCTCCGCCCTGGAAACGATCTGATGAAAAACAAGCGACTTCCCCGCATTGAATCCTTATCCAGCCGGCTGTTATTGGCGGCTGACGTCTCGCCAAAGGATGAGCCTGCCATCGAGAACGCGCCAACCGCGATCGAGCAGGTAGACAAGGCCAGCAAAGTCGACAAGGTCGCCGAGGCGACGCTGCAAGTGCGTGCGCTCGGGGAAATGATGGATGCTGACGAATCTCTGATTGAAGAGTCGATTAAAAAAGTTGCCGAAGCGATTGCTGCGGGTGACGATGTCCAAAAGGTGACTGCCGATACCAACTTAGCCATTCTCGTCGACGGGATGGCATTGCCAGAGGAGGCGTTACGATCAGGCCTGACCGCAAGTCAGTTGCTTGACTTCAAAGCCACGCTGGCTCAGATCGATAACGACGACACCAAGATATTGCATGATCCTCAAACGTTTATCCAAATTCGGAAAGACGGTCCGGCCAAGGGAGTCGACAACATTTACAAGAAGTCGATCGGCACCCAGTTTGGCGTTCCTAAAAGCCTATGGGACCAACTCACTGGCAAGCAAATGCTCGACGGCGTTAGTCTTTCCGAAGTGTTGGCCAACAATGATGAACCCGCACAAAGCGAGAAGTTCTGGTCGGACCTTGAGAAAGTTCAAAACGGCACCGCCTCGAAAGGTGAATTCTTGAAAGACTGGTCCGGTGGTGATTACACCGATTCACCGCTTGACGATTTCCTTGGCGACGACGACACCGAAGATGCGGCGAGCGGTACTGCAACCGAAAATGCAACGCAGTCTGATGTGGCCGATGAATTAGACACCGTCGATGACGGTTGGATCGACGTGGATGACGACACCGACAATCTCGATGGCGAATGGATAGATGCTGACTTCACTCCACATGGATCGGTCACGCATACGCCAGATGGCGGTTTCGATTTGAGCGGAATTTCGGAGGACGGTTACGATATCTCCGAACATTTCTCGCCTGATGGAAACGGTGGATTCACCGGCAGCGAAGGCGGCTATTCGGCTAGCCTTCCCCCGGAAGGAACATATTCTGTTGAAACGTCAGATGACGGCGAAACATTTGTCGTTGTTACAACAGGCAACGACGATAGCGGTGGCGATGACGACAGCGGCGACGCAAACGATGATGGCGACGGCGATAACGACGACGATAGCGGATCTGCAGATGGTGATTCTGGTTCGTCTGATGAGCAATCGTCCGATGACGAATCGGAAAGCGATGAAACGCCGGTGCCCGATCAGAGTGAACAACCCGATCACCTTTTACTGTGGGCGTTGATGAACGCGCAATCACCGGCGGGTCAGCAAGTCTTGAGCATGATCGGCGCCGCGATTGCATCCGCTCAAAACTACGGAGGAACCGTCGATCCGATCGATGAAATGAACGACGTTTCGGATGCCATTCTCGTGTGGTCGATGCAGAACCCAGCGAACCCCGTTGCGCAGGCGTATCTCAAGTCGATCGATCAAGCGATCCAGTCCAAAGACGACGCCGGCGGAACCGAGAACAATCCCGATCGCTTCGAAATTAATGTATGGCATCTCGCTGCATCCAAGTCCAACATCGACCTGATCATGTCGGGCGGAGGCCGTGTCGATCCAGCCGATGGCGATGGGAACACTGCCGGACTCGGAGGCTTCTTTCCTGTGATCGGACCTGGAGGAGGCCTGTTCGGTTGGGCTCAAGCATCGGAGGACGGCGACGATCCGTCGGACGATGGTTTTTTTGGGATGAACGTCGACTTCGTCTTGACGCTGAATCTGATCAACATCGATGCGTTTTCCTCAGCCCTGAAGTAACGCGGGCCGTCCGATGCGATTCATCGACGGCCAACCCATTTCGCGGTACTCGATTGGATCTAAGCAAACGTGGGCTCGATTGCAAATCACTGCTTTCCGCGAATATGCAGACGCGACTGGAATTGCGAAACCGTTTAGCCCCAGTGCCGAACCACGCTTGATGCCATGTGATGCGTTTGCAACGATCCAAGCAATCCATTCCAACGCGATGGATTTGTTCCCAACGCTGTTGGGAATCTTTGAATCGCAGCTGCCAAGCAACCGCGTATTCGATGGCGAGAGCATGGTGCCATTGCCAAGAAGACGGATAGAATCGCTGGCATTCGACGAATCGTTCTTGTGCTACATCTGCGAGACTTTGCAGACCGTCCGCTTAGTCGACTGGAAACGACACTTGCCGCGAACATCCGATCAGCTGCGGTTTTGGGATAAGAACAAGGCGTCTCCAAGTCAAAGCAAACCGTCCTCAATCACCTGAGCGACGATCGGGAAGAGTCCACGGACGTCGCGGAGAAAAATCCTGAAATCGCGAAGCAACTGTCGAGGCTGGCACGTTTGACGAGATTCGAACTCGGCGAATTCATGCAACGCGGCACCTCTCAGCCAGCCACCGGTTCGATCTTTCTTGGTGTCCCTGTGATCAGGCATGAAAAGGATTGGGAAACCGTGCCATCGGTTACCGACCGGTTCATCAACAACGAACGACGCGCACGCTATCCCGATTGGAAAGTGAAGCTGCCGCGGCCAAAGAAAAAAGCACCCCGTGAACGATTGGCTTTCATCGCGGCGGTTGGCAGCGGAGGTGAACGCATCGATGGGCCCAACATCGTTGATGCTGGTTTGCCCGCGCAAACATCCGTTAGAATGAATGGCGACCTGCAATCACTATGTTGCCCATCCTTTCCGTCGCCCCTTGCCGCAAGTCCCATCCTGCGACGGTCAATTCGATCGATACACAGCTTTCGTTTCAACAGGAACTCAGATGCCCCACCCCATGACCCTGCGTTTCGTTTCGGTTGCCGCCTACATTCTGTTCTCGCACGTGCTTGTTGGTGCATCGACCGGCGCTACGGCAGAAACACCAAATGTCGTGCTGATCTACATTGACGACCTGGGGTACGGAGACCTTGGTTGCTACGGATGCAAAGATATCCCGACACCCAATATCGATCGCTTGGCAAAAGAAGGTGTTCGGTGCACGGCGTCATACATCACCAATCCTCCATGTTGTCCGAGTCGATGTGCCCTGATGATGGGGCAATACGGCCAGCGGTTCGGAAAGTATGGAATGTCACGCGGTCTGCCGATTCCCGACGACCGCCCGACGATGGCTCGGTTCCTGAGTGGGCGCGGTTATGTGACCGGGCAAATTGGTAAGTGGGATATTGGCTCTCGCCATCAAGGGCCGCTGAATGTCGGATTCACCAAGGTGGCCAAGGTTCCGCCAAAGAAACAGTATTCCGATAAGGAACTGCTGAGTGCATCGAAAGAACTGCGGAATCAAATCGCCAAAAAGGATGGCAAGTCGAAGTACTTTTGTGTCAACGAAAATGGTGAAAGCGTCTGGCTGACCGACTATGACGGTGACTTGATGACCAGTTTCATCGACCAACATCAGGCCGAACCGTTCTTTCTGTATTGGTCACCCGAAGCCGTGCACTCTTCTAATACAGAGGTTCCCGATCGATTGGCCGATCGGACCACGGCCGAGGGCAAGCGACGAAAACTGGCCGGTGCGATTGTGTCGATCGACGATCAAGTCGGCAAGCTGTTGAAGGTATTGAATCAGCACAATCTACGAGAGGAAACCTTGGTCATCTTTACCAGCGACAACGGCGCGAATGGCGGCGAAGGGGGCACCTCGACTCCGTACACCGGCGGAAAAGGCCAAGGGACGCAGAAAGAAGGATGGGTTCGCGTACCGACCATCTTTTCGATGCCGGGGACGATCCCGGCCGGTCAACAGTACGATGGGCTGATTGCAAACTTCGATTTCTATTCCACGATTACGCAGCTGACAACGCGTACGATTCCTGAACATTGTGATGGCGTCGATCTTTTGCCTTTTCTGCGCGGTGATGCGAAAGGCGAACCGCATGAGTACCTGTTCTGGTTGAACAACGAACCGGGGGACGCGGTGCGCCGCCATTTAATCGCCGTCCGCTGGCAAAATTGGCGGTTGTACAAGAAATACGAACAAGATGAGTGGCAGTTGTTCGACTTGGAATCGGACCCCAGAGAAGAAAACGATGTCGCAGCGAATCATCCCGATGTCGTCCGTGAAATGGCAGCACAACACGCCGCGTGGTCACAGACGTTGGCACCGCTTGGCGAGATTCATGATAGCCTTGGCGGGCAATCAGTCATTCCAACGGGCCACGGGTGGGCCGTCGTTGCAGCGACGCGCGCAGGTGCCACCGAGTGAGAGAGAGCACCGAATTCGCGATACTTTTATCGAACTGGACTCGCGTTTGAATCAGGTTCGCGGTAAGCGGAGCGTTTACGTTTTACCGTCGATTCGCCGCTCAGCCCTCGGACATCTCCCTGCCGCGAATATCGCAATCGGAAACTCGATCTTATTGGCGTCGGCACCGATCTGCCTCTAGCAATGCGGCGCAGGCTTTGTCTTTGGTTGGCCGTTGCGAAAATTTGCGATATCGCAAAACCTGAAAGTACCTTTGCTGCGCCGTCACAAAAATCCTTGTCAGTGATATCACAGACGTAAGAATTCAATGTGTTCCGGCCGACCGGTCGTTGGGTTATTCGATTCCCTTGTACAATTTCACCCAATCGATTTGGACGGTACCGAAATCTTGTCCTTTGAAATCAATCTGTTGCGATTCTGCATCGGTTTTCAGTGTGATCATGGGATCCTTGATGATTTCTTTTCGATCGTTGACCTGGATCAAGATCGCACCTTCTTTGATCTCGAGCGTTACATCGTTCCACTGATTCAGCGGAAAGAAGTCACCTGCGATCAAAATCTTCTTTTTCTTCTGAAGGGTTAATTTGGTTTCTTCTTCACCGAAGATAAACGAGTTCACGTGATGGCCCAGATCGAGCAGCGAACCGCGGTTTCGGCCCTTACGCGAAGTTTCGTTGTAACGCACTCGCATTTGGACCACGAAAGCCTTTGGCACTGGTTTTAGAAAGATGACGGGACGAGTGCCGTCATGGCCATCTCCCTTCGCTTGCATCTGTTCTTGAAATTCCTTGGTTGCTAGATCGCCAGTCAAGACGCCACCTTTGACATTCCATTGTGTTGACTGGCGGATCACCCAGTGCGCGCCGACATCCAGCGGACCGTCAGATTCGAATTGCTCTTCGTAAATCAGCTCGATCGTACGGAACAGTTCAGGTTGATAGTCGGCCGACCAAGCCGATTGGACCGCAGCAAGTGAAAGAAACAAGCAGCACGATAGTGTCAGGGAAAACGTCTTCATGGATACGTGGCGATCTTTAACGGAGGGGAAATGCGGTAATCGGTTTGCATAGTCTAACTGCTTCGAAAGCACGGACCGCAAGTCGCGGACTGAGCCAATCTCGGGTTGTCGACTTTCTCAGCGTCATGAAGTTCTCAGCGTCATGAATCGGATCCCGGTCGAGTCCCGAATCTTGTCAACGATGTTTCATCAACAGCGGACCAACCGAAACCATTGATTCGGTTCGTCTGGCGGAACAGCGCGCGGAAGCTACTCTGCCGTTTTGTCTTCCCGCTTGTCGGGGGGCGTGTCAAATCGGGTGTGTAACTATTTTGGCTTTTTTTGGTTGCATGTTGGACGAACGTTCACGTCGCCCTATTCGTGTGCTAGCCTTCGATAACTCATCAACGGGGCAAGCGGGCAGACCGCATCGGTCGTCTTGCCTCGGTATCTTAGGGGGCAACTAGGGTGAGCAGGGGCAAACGCGACATTACAGGTGGATCTAAAGCCACAAGGCGAATGCGCCTTCGTCGCGGGCCGAGCTGCGCTTCGCTCATACTCGCATCGTTCTTTTGCGGATTGATATTTCTCGGCAGTACGCATGGCTACGCTGCTGGATCCTCCGCCGTTATCGATCACAACGCATCTGACGTCTCAATCGATCAATTCCAGTCAATCGCTCTTGGCGAGGCTAGAGCGGCCGTATATTCATCAAGCTTATTCGATTCGACGGACCATTCGTCGTCGCGGTCCAGCGGGAATACGTCGGTTGCTTTGAGTCATTTATCCGATGTTGTCGCAGCCGTAAATCTCGGTATCTATCTCGCATTTCCTTGCGCGTTGCTTTGCTTCTCGTTGCGATTCCGAGACCTTGTCTGTCCTCGCGTCGTTGGATTGCTCACCGCGTTGATCTTGGCGAGCGGCTTCGCGCATGCGATCGAAGCGGACTTTGGATGGTCGCCGGCCGAGCATTATGCAGTGTTCATCAAGGTGATCGCTGCGATCGTTTCATGGGTAGCTCTGGGCTCCATTGTGTATCTGATGCAAAGAACATCGACACGGGCTGAGATCGTTAAGCTTCGTCAAGAAATCAACGAGCGCGATTCTTTGCTTCACAACATCATCTCGGTTACCCCTTACGCAATCTTTTGGAAAGATACGGATTGCAACTTAATGGGCGGAAACGAAGCGTGCGCAGAGCTATTGGGCTTGGAAAGCACCGAATTAATTGCACAGGTAGACGACAAAGACTTTGGATTCTCTCAAGAGGATATCGATCGATACAAGGAAGACGATCGCCGGGTGATGAGACTTGAGAGCGATCCAGTCCCCTATGAAGAAATAGTGACGTTCCCGGACGGTCCGAGAATTCTGAGGACCACAAAAATGCCAATGAAGGACACCGATGGAAACGTCACCGGTCTCGTTGGACTGACGGAAGACGTCACGGAAAACCGACTGGTTGAACAATCGTTGCTTCGCGCCGACATGATGTTCGCCGCTCTGCAAAAAGCCGACATCGTAGGAATCGTTACGTGTAAATACGACGGCAAAGTCGTTCAGGCAAACGACGAAGCACTTCGGATCATGCGATCCGACCGCGCGCAACTCGATCGCGGGGAAGTCGACTGGCGGAAACTGACGCCGAGTGAATGGACTGAACCCGATAGCGAGTCGATTGAGGAGCTTTTGAGAAACGGAATTGTGAAGCCGTTTGAGAAAGAGTTTGTCGGGCCCGATGGTACGCGCACGCCGGTTCTGCTTGGCATGACATTGCTGCCGGATGAATCAAAAGAATGGCTGTGCTTCATTGTCGACATCACCGAACAAAAGCGAATCGAACGGGAATTGCACGCGGCCAAGCAACAGGCCGAAGCGGGCAGCCGCGCCAAGAGCGAATTCTTGGCGAATATGAGCCACGAAATCCGCACACCACTTAATGGGATCCTTGGATTCACCGAAGTCTTGCGCCGTAATAACGCGTCACCGCAAGATGCCCAGTCACATCTGGAAACGATTCACAACAGTGGCCAACATTTGCTCGGGTTAATCAACGACATTTTGGACCTTTCAAAGATCGAGGCTGGCAAGATGGAGTTCCAGTATCATCCTTGTTCGCCGCGCCAGATCATCGAAGAAGTGAAATCGGTCCTCAGTGCGTTCGCCGCGGAAAAGCAACTCGATCTAAAGATTCGATGGGCGGGCGAGATGCCCAGTCGCGTCATAACCGACGCGGGAAGACTGAGACAATTGCTCACGAATTTGATCGGAAATGCGATCAAGTTCACTGAGTCGGGAGGCGTTTCCATCAGCGCGGAATGGATTCCCGATATCACGGACTCTCGGTTGGAAATCAAAGTCCGAGATACAGGGATTGGAATTCGCCCCGAAAACATCGAAAAAATCTTTTCGCCTTTTGACCAGGCCGACAACTCGATTACGCGCCAATTCGGCGGCACCGGTCTTGGTCTCGCCATTTCGCGGCATATTGCCGAAGGGCTTGGGGGCGAATTGTCAGTCACCAGTGAGCTAAAAGTTGGCAGCGAGTTTACAGTGAACATTCCCGCATGGTCACACGAAGCCATGCCATCGATTGACGCGGCGAATGAAGAGCCTGATGCGGGCAGTGATGCCATCGACAAAGTTCATGGTTCCGCTCTTCCTGGCACGCGAGTGTTGTTATGTGAGGATGGCGAAACGAACCGCGATTTGTTTGGCCTGCTTCTTTCGGAGGCCGGTGCCATTGTTACGTTCGCCGAAAACGGACAAGAAGGATTGGACTGCGTCGAACAAGCTGAAGAAGAGTTCGATGTGATTCTGATGGATATGCAGATGCCCGTCTTAGACGGCTATTCTGCCGCCCGACAGCTTCGTCGTGCCGGTTGGGTCAAGCCGATCATTGCGTTGACAGCCCATGCCATGCGAGGTGATGAAGAGAAGTGCCGCGATGCAGGATGCTCGGGCTACCTGACAAAACCAATCAAAATCGACCAGCTATTGGAAGTCGTCTCCAACGCGCTGAATCAATGCGATGAATCGCCTCGACTTGCACCTGAAGTACTGGAGATCAAATGACCACTCCTATGCAGCCGGAGCCGTCGTCGGATCCTGGATGTCGTTTGCGAAAGTCGTATGCCATCGCATTCTCGATCGTTGCAATTTTGACGATCGCTGGCGAAGCATACGTGCAGTCTGTGATCTCCTCTCAGTCCCACGACTCCGCGATAATCAATATCGCCGGTCGGCAACGTATGTTTAGCCAGCGACTGGCAAAGTCGGCACTCGCTTTGAGCCAATCAGAATCTTCACGTCAGCGCACTGTCCACGCGAATGAATTACAAAATACGCTAAAGGCATGGCAGGATGCCCACTACCATCTGTTTGGCGGCGATGATGAATCGATCCCATTGGTTCAACCCAGTGAATCGGTGGGAATGATTCTTGAAGAGATGCAGCCGCACTTCGCGAAACTATTGCGTGAAGGCGGAAAGATGTTGTCCAAGTCGTCTGCCGGAGAAGGAATCGAATCCGAGTTGCAGGAAATTCTTACACAGGAAGCATTCTTTCTTCCGTTAATGAACCAAACCGTCGACCTGTTGGAATCCGAAGCGACTGCCCGTCTCGCACACCTGAAGCGAGTGGAATGGGCTTTGACGGCGTTCACGCTGATGGCTCTCTGGATGATTGTGGTCCTCGTTTTTGAACCCGCGGCTCGAACATTAAAAGAGCAGTTTCAAAAAGCGATCGAACTTGCTGTGCTGCACGCCGAGTCGGAGAAAGTCCGAGCGCACAATGAGGATTTGACCAGGGAGGTTTCACGCCGTGAACAGACCGAATGGGAACTTCGCGCACGCGTGGCGGAAGTCGAAAAGCTAAGCCTGATTGCAAGCCGTACACGACATCCGGTGATTATCACGGATCCCTGTGGCTTCGTTCAGTACATCAATGACTCATTTACGACAAAGACCGGTTACACCTTGGATGAGGTGCAAGGCAGAAAGCCTGGATCGTTTTTGCAAGGCAAAAAAACGGATCCTGAATCCATCGCAAAGTTGAAAGACCAACTCGCGCGACGTGAGCATGCGGAAGTTGAAATGATTAACTATTCCAAAGCTGGCGAGCCGTACTGGGTTCTCTTGGAAATCGAACCCTGCTGGGATGACGAAGGAAACTTGCGTCACTTTATCGGAACACAGACGGACATCACCGAACGAAAGCAAGACGAGCTAGCGCTCAAGGCGGCGAAAGAGCAAGCCGAACGAGCCAATGCGTTTAAGAGCGAGTTTCTGACGAATATGAGCCACGAGGTTCGCACGCCGTTGAACAGTATCTTGGGGTATTCGGAAATCCTGTTGCGCCGTGGTTCTGAACCGGAAATGTGGCGTTCACACTTACGGTCAATCAATACCAGTGGGAAACATCTGCTGAGCTTATTCAATGACATTCTTGACTTGTCAAAGATTGAAGCAGGCAAAATGGATTTTCAAATCGAAACATGTTCGCCGAGAAAGATCGTTGGTGACGTGCTGTCAACGCTGCGAGTATCCGCATACGAGAAAAGATTGTCACTGGAAAGCGAGTGGTTAGGTGATATCCCCGAAACCATCCAGACCGATGCGCAACGTCTTCGGCAAATGCTGATGAACATCGTTGGCAACGCGATCAAGTTTACGGGCGAGGGAGGTGTTCGGCTGATCGCGTCTCTTGATCAAAGCGGTGATGATCCCGTGCTGAGCATCGAGGTGAAGGATTCTGGGATCGGAATCCCTGATCATCTGCATTCGAAAATTTTCGAGACATTCGACCAAGCCGATAATTCGATCACGCGGCGTTTTGGTGGGACCGGACTGGGGTTGTCCATCTGTCGCCATATCGCACAGGGTCTTGGTGGGGATATCACGATGAAAAGCGAAATCGGCGTCGGTTCAAGCTTTCATGCAAGCGTCGCGACGGGGTCACTTGATGGTGTCAAGATGCTTCGCGGTCCGATTACCGAATCATTGCAGTCGTCGGAGCCGGCACTAGATTCCGCAACGATAGACCTAAGCCATGTGAAATTGCTGCTTTGTGAAGACGGTGAGGCAAACCGCGACCTGATCGGTTTAGTGCTGAAGGACGCTGGAGCGACGGTGACCTGCGCCGAGAACGGCCAGCAAGGTGTGGACATGATTGTCCGGCATCAAGACGAGTTCGATCTGATCTTGATGGACATGCAGATGCCGGTGATGGATGGTTATACCGCGACGGGACGACTTCGAGAGATGGGGTGGCGGCGGCCCGTCATTGCATTAACCGCTCATGCAATGAGCGGAGACGAACAGAAATGCTTAGCGGCTGGATGCACGGGTTACCTGACCAAACCGATCGAAATCGAACGTCTGTTGGTCACCGTCCACGACGCAGTGTTGGCGCACCAGGAAAGCTCGCTAACGCGAAATGTTTGCTCCGACCAAGACGAAGCGAAAGAGTCCAATGATTCGAATGAAATGGATACGACAAGAAACGAACCACAAATGAACACACCGATTCACACCACACTGCCAATCCACAACGAAAAGTACAAAGCAATCGTTGAAAAGTTCGTCCGCAAACTGGATGACCAAGTGGATGCGATGCAGTCCGCCCTTGATGCTGCAAATTTTGAAGAATTAGCCGACCAGGCGCACTGGTTGAAAGGCGCTGGGGGCACGATGGGATTTGACTGTTTTACGGTACCCGCACGCGAACTAGAGACGGCAGCGAAAACGGAAGAATCCTCCGCGGCGCTCGCTTACATTCATTCGATTATCGAACTCCAACAACGCATCGAGTTACCGCTGGCCAAAGTCTAGACTTTCCAAACCGCGAAAAACGACACCAACAACTTCGTTGAAAACGAATAGAAGAAATGACATCGAAAAAAGTTCTTATCGTCGATGATGAATCAACCGTACTCGAGCTATATCTGCTTGAACTGGGATCGCAATTTGACGTTGAAATTGCCGAAAGCGGTCAACAAGCGATCGATTTGTTTGACGCCGGCAACCAATATGCTGTGGTTGTGTCGGATATGCACATGCCAGGCATGAACGGTGCGGAGCTGTTGAATATCGTTCAGCAACGCTGTCCCTTGACGACACGGATCATGTTAACCGGTGATGATCAACAAGAGGTCGCAATCAAAGCGGTCAACGAAGGACAAATTTTTAGATTCTTAAGCAAGCCTTGCACCGCCAAAACACTCGCAAGCGCGTTAAACGCAGGTCTCGAACAAAATCGACTGCGTGGTGCTGAAAAAGAATTGCTTGAGCAGACACTTCGCGGCAGCGTCAGCCTGTTGGTTGACATGTTGACGGTGGTGCAGCCATTGGCCTTTGGTCGATCCTCACGAGTCAAACGGTTGGTGGACCGAGTTTGTGAGCATACGAAAATCGGAAATAGCTGGGAATTGCGACTCGCGGCGATGCTGTCGCAGATCGGCTGCGTATCGCTGCCCGACGACGTCGTTCAGTCGTTTCACGATGGCGGCGTACTGAAAGCGATCGACCAAATTGAGTTTAACAAGCACCCAGACTTCGGTGCCCGTCTGCTGGGAAAAATCCCACGACTGGAAAGAATCAGCCGTGTTATCGCTGCGCAATTCAAGCTGTTCGAGGATCTTCCGCGGCGAATGGAAGATGAAACGGAAATTCAGCATGCGGCGATCCTCGCCGTTGCATTGGAGTTCGATCGGCTGACAATGACAAACATGAGTGTGAATGATGCGATTGACACGCTTCGGCGTGCCCCGAAACGTTACTCGGGCGAGATCGTTGCGATGTTTGACGAATTGTTCGCAGAACAGATGCAGTCGCGGGAATTGAAGCTCAGCGAATTGCGCGTCGGTATGCTTCTTGAAGACGACATCAAGGATGATCGCGGCGCAATGCTAGTCACTCGTGGACAGGAAATCTCCGAACTGCTGTTAGAAAGACTGCTGCGGCGTGCCGATTCGATCACTCAACCGATTCATGTATCGGAAGTCTGTGAAAAAGTGACGCCCCCAGTTCCTCAAGCGGCAGCCACGAATGTGATCAGTGATCAAGTCGTTGCGGGATAGTCCACCGGCTATAACAAAATCACTCGGTGCTTGCGACGGCGACGGTTGGGGTTGAATGAAGCCCCACCGTATTGACAGTGATGATCGCATACCGGTGGTCGTTGTCGTTCGTTGCCGTTGAGTCTGTGAATTCCATTTTCGCAAGCGGTTGAACCGGCGTATCGCTGTACTGAAGGTTTTGAAACAGTGGCCGACCGAATCGATTCGCTTTGCTGCTAGTGACTTCTTTCAAGATGCCGCCGTTGCGCATCACAATGAACTTTTCGATTCCGCTTTCTAGATCCGCATCGGCACGCCACTGCAAGCGATTTCCACTGCGTTTGACCCAAGTCGGTGCGGGCGGAGGTGTGGAATCCTTGACGTTCGTATCTTTGCGGAACTGTATCCACGCTCGCGCGATGCTTTCGTCCGGCAACCAAATCATGGACAGTGGATCGCGATCAAATTGCGTCGCGGGTATCGCTGATGTTCCTGTCGGTTCGGCTAGCCATGACCCAGTGGTTGAAATCTCTCGCAGCGGTTCGCCGATTTCTTTCGGCAATCGAAGGTTGAGGCATTTGTCGAACCATGGAATCGCCAAATAGCGAGAGTTACCACATTCGTGCGCCGTCAACGGATCGATCGCAACGCCTAGTAACCCGCCGGACCCACGAACCTTTTCAAAGAAAGCAAGATTGGATGGCCATACGTTGGCAAACCGGCCATCCTTGACCGTCACGCCTTCCTTAGTTCCCGGATTGCACATCATCGGAACTCGCAACGCGGCATCGGGAAGCGTATGCGGTTTGATCGTTGTTCGATCCGGGTTGATTTCGAACAAAGGAACTCCGGAACGAAGCCAAGCGGCGGCGATCCGTTCAGGCTGTGTCATCACCATTGCGCCGCACCAATGTCCACCTCCGCTATGCCCCCACAGCGCGAGAGGCACTTTGGCAAGTTCCGGATGTCCAGAGATTTTGCCAAGGTCCGTTAGGGCACGATCAAACGCGGCGGCAGAACCGTTTCGCGGATCGCACCACATTTGGCAATCCGCTTCCTGAGGCTGTTCGTACGAGGGGGCCAGCAACGCGCAATCATGTTTCTTTGCCAGTGCCTGCCAGTGAAGGTCGTATGCGCCGGTCAGCCCTGAACTGCATGAACCTTCGCCGCATCCATGCTGGTGAACAACGATGCCGCGAACGGTCTTCACGCCTGTGGGAATCCAAATCGTGTATTTGACGGGAAAAATCAAACCGTTCGGTTGATCTGATGCTTCGAACCGAACGCGATAATAGGGCGGTTCGGCGTCCGGAAACACGTCATAGGGAGGCTCCTGGGCGAAAGCAGCGGTCGCGCTAATGAAAAACAAGAGGACCAACAGATTGTTAGAAAGTGACATCGTCAAGCTGTGATTCCGAAAAGAAGTTGCGCAAATTGCGTTTCCATTGCAGGCGATTTTTCTTCGCTTGCGCGGTGACGTCAGCGGTCGAATCAATTAATCATGAACCACGACACAGGCGAGTCGTCTTGCCGCGCGATCCGTTTAGATGATGGTTAGTCTTCTGCGAACATGGATTGAACCAGTCTTCATGGCAAGCGCTGAACATCAACAAAATAAGCTCCGACGCGCTCTTGATTTTCGGTGATGAACCAGGCTTGCAGGTCAACATCGCCTGCCGGCAAGTTTGCAGTGAATGAGACCGATCGCATTTGTCCCGCGACAGTTTTCTCGTCGCTATACGTCCCTAATTTGATTCCGGCACGTTCGATTTTCATCGCACGCCCGCCCTTGATTGCCGATCGGATGGGCGATCCGAGTTGCTCGGGCCAGCGGCGCAGCGTAAATCGATAACGTCCCGCCTGCGCGATTTCTGCGGGGATCGTGCCTTCAAACATTTCACCTTTAAGAATGAGCGCCGTTCGGTGAGTGCGGTACACTCGGTCTTCGTCCAACCACTGTTCGATGGTGAGCGACACTTTAGGTTCCTGGTCGCTTCCCAGCACAATCCGTTGTTGCCGCGTATCGTCACCGCGAGCTGATTCTGAGATTGCTAACTGTAATTTCGAAACAACGTCAGGGTGCTCGCTTGAAACGTCGTTTCGTTGCTCGGGATCGGCTAGTACATCGTACAGTTCGGAATTGTTGACGAGTCGCCAACGCTGGGTCATTGCAATGCGATTGAATGATTCGACAATCGTACGTTCTGACCACTTGTCCGAGTTTCCTTGCAGCAGCGGTTTAAGGCTGACACCGTCGAAATCAAGATCACTGGTGGATTGCAGACCGCATAGGTCTATCAATGTTGGCAGAACATCAAGATGGGCGGCAAGCTGCGAGACGTCGCGTCCACCACCCAGTTGACCATTGGGCCAGCGCACAAAGAACGGTACGCGGTGACCGCCTTCATAGCTTGACAGTTTCTTCCCACGCATGCCTGCGTTGTAACCGTCTAGGACAAATTCTTGCTCATCCAGTGACACGCCAGCGGCTGTCCCATTATCGGTCATGAAGATCAAGATCGTGTTGCGATCCAGCGACTCGGATTTTAGCAACTGGATCAAACGCCCGACGTTCTCGTCCAAATTTTCGACCATGCCATACATTTTGGCTGCGTGGTCACTGAACACACCTTCGACATCGCGGTAGCGATTGAAATATTTTTTATCCACGATCATGGGACCGTGGACGACATTGGGCGCTAAGTAACAGAAAAACGGTGCTTCCTGTTCGCGCGATTCACGAATGAATCGCGCTGCTTCCTGAAAGAAAACGTCGGTGCAATAACCAGAGTATTGCTTCGGTAATCCGTTGTGGTGATAGGTATCGTCGAAATAGTCGTTTCCCCACACGTCACCGGTTGTGCCAATCGCCCCATTACCGTGGTAAACCGCATCGTCGAAACCACGATCGTGAGGACGATAGGGGTACGTCTCACCCAGATGCCACTTGCCGTACATGCCCGTTCGGTAGCCGCTATCGGCGAACACGTTTGCAATGGTCGGTACGTCGCGGGCGATCAGGTTTGTGCAATTGTTGGTTTGACGCACGCCCACGTGACGACAATGCCGTCCGGTCATCAAGGCTGCACGCGTTGGCGAGCACATCGGCGACACGTGGAAATTGGTCAGTCGCACACTGTCGGCATACAGACGGTCAAGGTTCGGCGAGCGGATCCACGGGTTGCCTAAACAGGCAAGGTCACCGTACCCCTGGTCATCGGTCATCACCAAAATGACATTGGGCCGATCGGCACCGTTGGCGGTCAACACCAGCGATAGTGCTCCAAGCATCATGAGTAAAGCGTGACAAAACTGTCGTGCGGTCCGTGTCGTTCCGATTTGCATTTGCATGGATAGCTGAGGAAATGAGCTTTATTGATGTTTAATTGAACGGAAAACTACTGCCAGTTCGCGGCGATGAACACCCAGCGACCGACGAGCATTCGAAATCATGTTCTTTTCGTCGAAACGTTTCCGCAACGATTCCAGAATCGCTATGCCAATTTTGCACCGGCTTGGCCGTTCTCGACGATGAAACTGGATCGGGTCAAGCATTCCGAATCAGGCGTGGTGACGCTTGGAACGACGCGGAAATCGGTTCGCCATTGTTGCGGCGTCACTTCGCAGCGTGCGTATCCGCGTTCGGCGTTGTAGAACTTGACGAACGGGTTTTCTGCAAGCACTCCGTCCGTGTCAGCACGTTTCTGGCCACCGTTTCCACCCGATGTGATCGACGTGCCAACAAATTCGGTGGCAACCGCAGGCGACCGATCATCGTCGAAATTCACTTGCAGATCATTGACCCAGTTGGTGTGAATATCACCGGTCAAAACGATCGGATTCGCAGTCTTGCTGTCGGAAAGAAACTGCAGCAATCGATTGCGTCCCGCTTCGCACCCCGCCCATTGGTCCATGCTCCAGGCAACTGCGTCACCAGGCGTGCGATCGACGCGAGCCATCATCACCTGCTGTGCAAGAATGTTCCAGCGCGACGGTGATGCGACAAGTCCATCACAGAGCCACTTTTCTTGAATGTTGCCAAGCAGGGATGCGTTCGGATCATAGACGCCATCACATGGCGAGCTTTTCTTGTCGCCGCACGGCTGATCCGTACGATACTGTCGCGTGTCCAAAACGGAAAACTGGGCGAGCCGGCCATAGGTAATATTGCGGTACAGCTGCATGAACGGTCCGTGGGGCAGCGCCGAACGTCTCAGCGGCATATGTTCGTAGTACGCCTTGTAGGCGTTGGCACGACGATGCAGAAATCTTTCCGCGACAACGTTGGGTTCTTCGGAAACGTCCGCGGCGTAGTTGTTGTCAAATTCGTGGTCGTCCCAAGTGACGATCCACGCGAACGCGGCATGGGCGGCCTGCAGATCGGGGTCGCTTCGATACAGGGCGTAACGGTTGCGGTATTGGTCGAGCGACTCGATCTCTTCCGAATTGTGTTGCCTGACGTGTTTTTTCGAGATACCGCCTTCATAGATATAGTCGCCGAGATGCACCACGGCATGCAGGTCTTCCTCGGCCAGATGGCGCAGCGCGGTAAAATAACCGTGTTCGTAGTGCTGGCACGACGCGAACGCAAAACGCATCTTGTCCAACATTGCATCGCCGGTAGGAGCCGTTCGTGTGCGGCCGACAGGACTCGTTTCATCGGCCATCTTGAACTGGTACCAATAGGTGCGATCTGGCAGCAATCCTTGAACCTCGACATGAACCGAATGCGCCCAGGCACTCGATGCCGTTGCGGTTCCTTGCCGAACCACATCGGTCATCGCTTCGTTTCGCGAGACTTGCCAGCGTACGCGAACATCTTCGGGCGGCATTCCACCGCCGTTAATCGGATCCGGGGCAAGCCGCGTCCACAACACGACTCCATCCGGACGTGGGTCGCCCGAAGCGATTCCCAATTTGAATGGATAGTCCGATGTCACAATGCGGCGATCGGCGGCCACCGCTGTGGGCATTTGCCGAAATGGCCATGCGGCCGTGGATGCTGAGACTGCCGCCAGAAATGATCGACGTGTGAAGGAAGAATGTGCATTCACGATATCGCGCCTTTGTGCCGTGCCGCAGGAGTTGCCGCTGATGATTATGATACGGAAAACCAGCGAGGCATTCTCGAATGGTTTTCGTTCGCACATAGTTTAACGGCAATCGAAGCAGACGCCGCCATTGACTGAGTTTTCTCGATACGGACGATCGGATACGAGTGAACCTCCATCGGAAAGTGCATTGTCATGTTATCTAAGCTTGCCTGTTTCGGCATGACTTTCGGTATTCTCTCTATTTGCGCGAGCTTGTTGCTGTGCGGTGGCGTCTCGGTTGCCGACGAGCGCCCGCGGCTGGCCGTCTTGACAGACATTGGCGGTGATCCCGACGATACTCAGTCGCTGATCCGTTTGATGGTGTATTTAAACGAGTTCGAAATCGAAGCTTTGATACCTAGCGCATCGGGTGTGCCCGGCGAGTTAAAGGACTCCGTGACACGCCCCGATTTAATCCTTGGTGTCATTGATGCCTATGAACAAGTGTTACCAAACCTAAGGCGACACGCAGGCGAGTGGCCATCGGCAGAACGGCTGCGCGGTCTCGTACACTCGGGCAATCCGTTTCGAGGCCGTGAACATATCGGCGAAGGGCACGACACGCCCGGATCCCAATGGCTGATCAAATGTATCGATGCGGGCTCGCCCGATCGGCCGCTGCACATTGCGATTTGGGGCGGCCAAACGGATTTTGCACAGGCTGTTTGGCGAATCAAGCAAGATCGCGGAAGCGGTGGTTTCGCGTTGTTTGTCAAAAACTTTCGTGTCTATGATATTGCCGATCAAGATGGTATCGCCGATTGGATACGCGGATCGTTCCCAGGCATGCACTATGTCTTAAGCAAGGCCACCAAGGGACAAGATAAACGCAAGGCTACGTTTCGCGGTATGTATTTGACTGGCGATGAGTCGCTTACCAGCCGAGCGTGGATCGATGAAAATATTCGATCTCGCGGTCCGCTTGGTGAACTGTACCCGACCGAGACTTGGACGGCTCCTAACCACTACGGTTGTCTGAAAGAGGGTGACACACCGTCGTGGTTCTTTTTCCTGCCGGCAGGTGGGAACGATCCAGACGATCCGAACAAGCCTGGATGGGGCGGTCGATTCGAGCGTCAAGCAGACGGTTGGTATCGAGATTTACCCGAAAGCGAATCGTTTGACCCGCGATCAACCGTCAGCCGCCATCGACAGGCATTTCAAGCTGATTTCGCCAGACGAATGCGTTGGTGCGAAGAGTAGAGACGAGGTATTTCGTTCAAGCTTGGGTGATCCGTCCCGCGTCCACCGGGTTGTCACGCAGATTTTCGATTCAACGTTCGTGCAGAGCGGCTTGGGACCGCCCGACTGTTTGTGGAAAGTTGATTCGGGCCAGTTCGCGCCGGGGTACCGGGCGTTTCGCGGCAATCGTTGGCGACGATGAACTAATGGTCTATCGGTTCATGCCCACGACAATCGCCACGGGCATCGTGAACAATTGCATCCGTTCTTGCTTGGTCAATTCAAAGCCGGCGGATTCGACCAAGGTTTCTAGCTCAATCGGTTGACAATCCACGATATGTGGAAAGTGAGTGTGCATCCAGATGTACGTTTTTTCCAGCGCGCTCGCTTTGTCACCGTCGGCCACGGTCGCCATACTTACCACGCCCAGTCGTCCCTGCGGTTTCAACACACGACGACATTCGGCGAGCACCTGTGGGATCGTTTCGGCGGCAAACAGTTCTAAGGTAAAGCTCATCGTCACGGCATCAAACGAGTCGTCATCGAAAGGCAACGGCGGAACATCGGCGACCACCAAGTTTACTCGGTCCATCAGGTTTGCTTCGGTGAGACGCCGTGTAGCAACGTCTTTCATCCCCGATGAGATATCAACGCCAGTCACCTTGCCGTCGCGACCGACTGTCTCGGCGATCGCTCGTAGCGAATGACCGGTACCAAAGCCGATTTCAAGCACCGACTCGCGCGGCTGCACATCCAACAACGCCAGCCCGCGCTTGCGAGCGACATGTTCGCCGCCATCGGCGATCAAGTCATACGCGTGGCTTATGCGATCGTAAAACTGTTCAGCAGGATTAGAGGTCATGTGATTTCAACGTGGCAGAAAGGTTCGCGCGGAGCACAGGGTTTACGCGATGGAATGTTCGCTCGCGAGAATTCTAATCCTTCTTGAGGCGACTCATCCATGTCGTTGGAGAGAAGATTTCTGTGGATTTCGCTTGGCCCGCTTCTTGTTTTTGTCCCGCGATTCACGTGTGTGAAGTTATGCGAACATCTCGTGATTTGCGTTGTCATCACGCTGAATGGATTTTTTTCGCGAATGGTGAATCCAAATTGCGGAATGGTTGACTAATTCATCCCGTTTGATCCACTGGGGGCCACAAAGGAAGAACGCATGATCGATGCTGAGCTGCCGTCCGTCGTTCAGCGATTCATGTGTAGTCGCAGAGGGTCTCACTGGAAAGCACCCTGCTGAGCTCCGAACGATTTTTATCACCGCATGAAGTCAGAAGGCTTCGCCGGAATTTGGTTTCTTCGTGACAGTGACGTTCTGGCGAGCGCAACGAGGCGTCAATGGCGCTGGCTAGCTAGAGAAGTCTTTGAGAACCGCAAGCATGGTTGATTTCGAACTTATCCCAGGACCTAGCGGCGTTCCGGTCTATTACCAACGACTTCCCGTCAATACGGTTTCGCTGAACTGGCTTGTGTTTGTCGGCAGCGCCGACGACGACGAAGCGGGTGGGCATGGCATTTATCATTGGTTCGAGCACATACCATCGCGGGGCACGCGTAAGTTTCCCGGTGGGTATCGTGATACCGAAGCACGGCTGGTTCGACACGGCGGTGGCAGCGATGCCGAAACGGGGTCCACGCATACCGCATTCAGCGCTAGCGTACCCAAACGTGTGTGGGCCGATGCGCTAGAGGTGATCGCCGACATGGTCGGCCAGCCGCTGTTGCGAATCGAGGATATCGAAGCCGAACGGGAAGTGATCCTTCAGGAAATCAGCGAATGGCATTCCGATCCATACCACCACTCGCAGTGCCAACTGCCTGGCCTGTTATGGCCTGGGCATCCACTCGGACATGATCAACTTGGCACCGCCAAACAGCTACGGGCGATCGATGCCGCTCAGTTACACCAGGCACATTCGCTTGGTTATTCACGCAGTCGTTCGGTCCTCTTTGTCGCCGGTGACATCGAACGCAATGAACTGCTTGACGTCGTCGCGAGTTGCATGGAGCAAATGCCGGATACGCCACTCAGCGTAAGACGCGCTCCGGTGTCGTACGGATCGCTGCCGGGCTGGCAAAAGGGAAAGGTCACGACAATCGAGACGGGACACGCTGATTCAGTCGTCTATTTGTTGTTTCCCATCGCTGCGTTCAGTGAGGGCCTCGCGACGCATTTGCAGTGGGATTTTCTTGCCGACGTGTTTTCCGCAGGGGACCTCGGGTCACCGCTGAATCGGTTGATTCGCGAGGACGCACAGCTGGCGTATTCACCCGAATTCGTGAGCACCACCTATCCCGATGGCGGGTATGCTGGCTTGGCGGCCCAGACCAGCGTGCAACCCGAAAGGGTTCTCGACGCATTTTGGCGAGTCATCAACAGCACCGAGATTCGTTCACCAAGATGGCTTGATTACGTTCGCGATACGATTCGTGGTGCGATTGAAATGCACGACCCTCATGCGAGTGCATACACCGATGAAGGAAGTGCGTCGCTAATTCACTACGGTCGCTGCATCAGCGACCATGAGTTTTCCACGACCATGTTGAGCTATCAGAATCAGGATGTGGTGGATGGGTTGGATGCGCTCCGTCCCTGCGATGCCCATGCCATTGTGTTTCAAGGACACGGCCAAGAGGATTGAGATACGGCGCTACTGTCATTCGTGCGGCTGAGCATTCTTGAGGCGTTGACGAAACACGGTCCACGAACCTGGCCAACAAGCCGCCGAAACCATTTGTCGTGGGTGTCAGCGGATTTTCGCATTTTCGATTTCGTCGAGTGCGAGATATGCGGCGGAGATGCTCTGGCCAGAGAGTTTCCGGCGCCACGATTCGCTGGACGAGTTTGTTGTCTTGATGGCGCGCCAGAAAAGCCAAACGGAGAGAGCGAACCCGCCAATCCCGACCGCCAGCGAGACGAAAAGTGAATTCGGATGCAGCACGATGTCGAAACCGAGGGCCACGGCAACAGGAATCCACATCAGCCACCACACAAATCCGATGATGACGCCGGCTCGCAAATATCCCGATCGCAGGCTATCGAGCTTGCGGCGAATGTCGACGACCGATTTCGAGTAGTCGATGCGTTTGAGGCGGGTGCAAACCAGTGCCGCTTGAGAAATCACAAGAATCCCGTAGACGTGCAGGATCGCGCCACACACGACACGACTGGGAATGCCCACGTTTCTAGCCCAGCATTGCGCCCCGAGTGCGATTAGCAGTACTCCAATGAACACTTGCAGCATCTGTCCACGAAACAGGGGACGCAATGAGTTTTCGACACGTTCCATCAGTTGACGTCGTGTCAGCAACATCCGTCCGGCGAGTTCTTGTTGTGCCAGATTTTCGGTTGCGTTTGTTTCAACAGCGTGCGAATTGGCGTCGCCTGTAATCGTCGCCGCAAGCGCCGGGTTGCTGGTTGAAGTGATTGATTGCACGTCCGATTTTATTTGACTTGCGTGCTGATACCGGCGCCGTGGTTCCTTCTCAAGGGTCCGTAGGACGACTTCATCAAGGCGGACGTCGATTTCAACTTTTTTCGACGGTTCGGCGAAACGTCCAATCGGCAGCTCGCCAGTCAGCATTTCATAAAAGACGACGCCCAGTGAATAAATGTCGGCGCGGTGATCGACCCCGCGTGAACCTTCCAACTGTTCAGGAGCCATGTACCGCGGTGTACCCATGACTTGATGGGTTGCGGTCAATACGTCGTCATGGGGTTCGTGACCTAGAATGCGTGAGAGACCAAAGTCCGCGATCTTCACCGAACCGTCCGCGGCAATCAGAATGTTCTCGGGCTTGATGTCGCGGTGGACAACACCTTTATCGTGTGCAAACTGCAGTGCCTCGCAGAGATGCGGCACAATGGCCAGCGCATGCTGAGGCGCTAATTGGCCTGCCTGGACAACCTCGCGAAGCGTTGATCCGTCAACGTATTCCATGAGGAAGTAGTAAGTCTCTTTTGCTTTTCCGAACTCAAAGACGGATACGATATTGGGGTGACTCAGCTTCGCCAGTGTTCTTGCTTCCCGCGTGAAGCGTAACGCAAATTTGACGTCGTGGCTCAGTTCCTCCGGCAGTATTTTTAGCGCCACCAGCCGATCGAGTCCTGGCTGGCGAGCCTTGTAGACGGCGCCCATGCCGCCCGCGCCAATGAGTTCGATAATTTCCAGCGAAGGGAACAGTTCAGCGAGCCGGCCCACAGACGGCGGTTCGAATGCGCCTTTTCGTTTGGCTCCCTCGTTGCGTGGACCGCCAAATTCGCCGTCGAGTACCTCATTGATTGCCGTTGAAACGTCCGGGAATCGGTCCAGGTACTCTTGCTTGGTCAGCGTTTCTCCGAGCCGCCGCCGGTAGTCAATGTCCAATACGATCAGTTCCGCAAGCAAGACATCTCGCTCGATGGCTGAGATTCCCTCCGGCAGCACCGTTTCGATCGTTGGTCGATTCCCGGTTTGCCACTGTCGTTCAAAAGCGGCGCATCGATCATCAATTCGTTCCAGGCTTGCAATCGGTAGTTTTTTCTGACGAATGTTCATGAAGTTCGGCCCATTCCTGCTGGCATTTTTCTCGAATCAGGTGCAGGCGACGTTCGATCGTCCGCTCCGAGCAACCAAACCGCTGTGCGAGTTCCGCGTTTGAGTACCCTTCTAACTTGGCACCCGCTAAATCCGCGAGTTGCCCGACACCTAAATGAGAAAAAAACTGTTCCACCGATTCCTGCATCATTAGCACCATTTCGGGAGACGGTTCGTCGCCGATGGCTTCAATGATTCTGCCATTTCCATCCGCACCATCATCACCGGCGGGGTGAAAGGAATGAACGACGACGTTGCCGCCACGTCGCTGTCGCAAGTCGTGTCTTCGTTTGTCGACCACTTTTCTGGCCGACATCCTCAGTAAAAGTTGCCAAAGATCATCACGATCGGACAAGTCTGGAAACCGACCATGCTCGGCCGCGCCGTAGAAACTTTCGAAGACGCTCAGTACGATGTCTTCCTCGTCGGTGACGGCTCGATTTTGCCCGTACAAGCGGGCTCGAACCGAACGCACGAGACGGTCGAAATAGTGTTCCCAAATGTGATTCGCAGCGGACGAATCGCCGATCTTCACCAAATCAATCCAGTGACTGACATTCGTGGATTTTGACATGCATGAAGGCCAGCAGATGCAGGATGGATCGGGAACAGACGAGGGCCAAAGCAATCGTACCACATCCAGAGGGATTGCCGAACTCACTAGAGGGTTCGCCAAACTCGGTCGTTCCGTGGAACGGGGGCGTCTGACGCGATCAAGAACAAGTCGTTGGCCTGTTCAGAACGCCGCGGGCGCATCCAGAGACGCTGGCACAGGATTAGAACAATGGGTCGTGAGAAGGCGACTCGGCGGATCCGCCGAGTCACCGGACAGAGTATCGCAGTACAGAGAATTACAGTGCTGAGAATTACGGTACAGAGTATCGCAGTACAGAGTATCGCGGTGGCGATCTGTTATGATTCCTTATTCCATGACACGCCGCGGGCGGGCCGTCAACGTGTCGAAGTCGTTGGACCGGCAGGCTCACGGATTCCGCGATGATGTTTGATGTACACCCTTCTCGAGATAGCAGTCTGTTTATGCGGAAGCTGGCGAGCAAGCGAATTGCAGTGACGTCGATGCTGTTGTGCTTGTGCGGCTTTGTGACGCTGATTCCCGTCGGAGCTCAAGACGACTCAACCTCGGCGGTGAAAGCGGAACAGAATGGATCTGATGTGCAGCGACGATTTGTTTCAGGCACTCGGCTGATTCTTGGGACCCAAGCGTATCGCTCTGCGTCGGTGCGAAGCGCGGACTTTGATGGCGATGGCGACCTCGACATCGTGGTCGCCAACGGTCGCCACTGGCCGCAGCAGAATTTTCTTTTTTTGAATCAGGGACGCGCCCGGTTCAATGTGATTCGGCGAATCGACGACGAGTTATCGACCAGCTACGCGTGCGAACCCGCTGATTTTGATAGCGACGGCGACATCGACATTGCCGTCGGCAACGACAACGCACCGTGCAAGGTCATGATCAACGATGGACGAGGCCACTTCCGATCGGGTCACCCATTCGGAACACCGACCAGCGTTCGCAGCCTGACAGCGAGTGACATCAATGGCGATGGCCATATCGATCTGTTGGTGACCTGCCGGGGACAGACCAATTGGATTTATCTAAACGATGGTCAAGCAAAATTCGCTCAGTCGATACCCTTTGGCACCTCACGTGATTCGACGATCGACGTCGCGGCCACGGATGTGAACGCTGATGGGCACGTTGACGTGATTTTGGTTAACCGAGACGCTCAGCCTAACAGTTTGTTGATGGGAAACGGCGATGGAAGTTTTGGTACCCCGGTGACGTTCGGTGGTGATTCGGTTTCTAGTCGGGCAGTTGCGACGGGGGACTTTGATGGCGATGGCAAACTGGATTGGGTGATCGGCAACATTGATGCAGCCAACGTCGTCTACTTTGGTGATGGTCGCGGCGGAGTGTCAAGGCAGGAAACATTTGGACGTGACGATGACAAAACCTATTGCATCGCGGTAGCCGACATGAACAATGACAACAGTCCGGACATCGTGGTAGGCAACGTTGCGCAGCAAAACGTCAGCTATTTCAATCGAGGTCGTGGCCGGCGATTTGATGAAACTCGATTTGGCGACCCCGATGCGGCAACCTATGGACTCTGCTTGGGCGACTTCGATGGCGATGGGTTCATCGACGTTGCGGTCGCAAATTCCGATGGACTGAATCGTGTCTTCTTGAACAAGTCAAAAAATGCCAGGCCATAACGATGCGCGACCTGACCGTCGTTGCTGGTCGATGGATGCTACATCGACTGATTTCATGCTGCGATAAGCGAAACCAAAGCTGTCAGACAACCAAGGCGATTGTAATGATTCGTATTCTAGGGCTTCTCTGCTTGCTGTTTTCGTATGGTTACGTGATCGCCGATGACGATGCGATCACCGATTGGCCAGGATTTCGTGGTCCGGGCGGGCGTGGTTTTGCGATTGGGCACGAAACTGCCCAAGAGTGGGACGCGACAGTCGAAACTGATGACGCAGTTCTTTGGCGACGCGAAGTTCCCGGTCTGGCGCACTCGAGTCCGACCGTTTTTGGCGATCGAATTTTTCTTGCCACAGCCGTTTCCGAAAGCGAGGACGTTCCACTGCAAGTCGGCCGCGGTGGCAATACGGCCGCTGCCGACGATAACGGTGAACAGACGTGGATGGTTTTATGCTTTGATAAAAACACCGGGCGCGAACTTTGGCGAAAGGATGTTCGCAGGGGCAAACCGCAGGCGACGCGGCACGCAAAGGCGACTCATGCCAATGCAACCATCGCGGCTGATGCAAAGCACATCGTTGCCTTCTTTGGCTCCGAAGGCTGCTATTGCTTTGATCATGACGGAGAATTGTTATGGGAAAAAGACCTTGGGGTTATCGACATCAGCAAATACGGCACGGGTTGGGGTTACGCGAGTTCGCCTGCGATCCATGGTGACCATCTCGTTCTGGTTTGTGACGATCCGAAAAACCCCTTCATCGTTGCGATGCATCTGTCCGATGGCGAGGAACGTTGGCGAAAGTCACGTGCGGGCGATTGCGAGCGGAGTTGGAGCACACCGCTAATTCACGAGTCCGACGGCATCTCTCAAGTCGTTGTGAACGGTTGGCCCTGGATAGTATCGTACGACCTGCAAACGGGCGACGAGCGATGGCGAATCGATGGCGGAGGCGATAACCCGACGCCAACTCCGTTCGCAATCGGCAATCTTGTCTACATCACAAGTTCTCATGGTGGAAAGTCACCGATCTATGCGATCGAGGCCGATGCGAAAGGCGATTTAAGCGAGACGGAATCGGCGGCGGCCAAGAGCGTCCTGTGGCGAACCGATCAAGGCGGCAGCTATATGTCGACACCGGTCGTATGGGATGACCATCTGTTTTTGGGTAACACCAACGGCGTCGTACGGTGTTTTCATGCAACCACCGGTGACAAAGTTTACGAAGAACGACTCGGCAGCGGTGTGTCCATTACGTCTTCGCTGGTAGCAGCGGATCACAAAATCTATTGTCCCTCCGAAGACGGAATTGTGTACGTACTCCAAGCCTCGCCCGAGTTCAAAATTCTGGCGAAGAACAACATGGGAGAGCCCATCTTTGCCACACCTGCGGTATCGGCAGGTGTGATTTACATACGAACGACCAGGACCTTATTCGCCATCCAGCGGCCGAGCAAAAGCCGGCAAGACGCTCGGCCCTAACCTCGGAACTCAGACGATTGCATGCTGGCAAGCAACGAACAGTTTTCGCATCGTTTTAATTGTGGATGATTCCTTTCGCTGCCACGGCATCAACATTCGGCGGCTAGACGGTTTCCTGTTCCCTATCCATCAAACGGACGAATCTGGTGCAAAGCGTAAAATTGATCGAAATGGGATTCGATGCATGATTTGACTCGATGGACGAGTCATTCAAACGTTACGCCACCGATTGCCGGCATGCCGGTGTGAAACACGGGGTGAAGTAGCTGTGCAGCTCGTGAGGATCGCGCTGCCTCAAGCTCGCTCTGCTATGCTGATTCTGCCCTCCGATGATGCCGGCGAAGACGCCTGAGCAGTCTTCAATAAGTGCCTTAGCAATTTACAGCCCACCCTGTGAGTTCCATGTCGAAACCGTCCTTTGCTATTCCGTGCAATTCTTTGGCCAGCCGGACACATCAGCTTAGCCGTCGAGCGTTTGTGCGCGATGGCACGCTCTTGATCGGGGGGGCGTCGCTCTGCGGTACAAGGATCTTCGCTGATGAAACGTTATTGGTGGACAAGACAGCAGGCGCAGTGCGGATCGGGATGGTCACCGATCTTCACTATGCGGATAAGCCGACGGTTGGATCTCGGCACTATCGCGAGACATTGATGAAACTTGGTGAAGCGGCGAATCATTTTCAGCAGGAATCGCCCGACTTCCTGGTCGAACTGGGCGACCTGATCGATCGAGCGGACAGTGTGGATACGGAAATGAGTTACCTGCAGACGGTCAATCAAACGTTCTCGGCGATTTGCAAAGATCGTCACTACGTTCTGGGAAACCATTGCGTAGACACGCTCCGCAAGGAGGAATTTCTCAGCGCGGTCGCCCAACCCGAATCTTACTACTCGTTCGATCGAGGCGATTTCCACTTTATCGTGCTCGATGCATGCTTTCGCGGCGATGGCGAACCTTACGGCCGAAAGAACTTTAGCTGGAAAGATACGAACATTCCTAAGTCCGAAGTTGATTGGTTGCGATCGGATCTCCAAGCCACGAAACGCAAAACGGTCGTGTTCGCCCATCAGCGTTTAGATGACACGCAAAGTCACAGTGTGATCAACCACGCGGAAGTCCGCAGTGTCCTGGAGTCATCAGGTAACGTGTTAGCGGTCTTTCAAGGACACAGCCACAAAAACGAGGTTAGCGAAATCAATGGCATTCACTATTGCACCATGGTCGCGATGGTGGAAGGCTCTGGGGAAGAGAGTAATGCCTATGCCATGATGACATTGATGCCCAACGGATCAATTGTCGTCAAAGGTTTTCGTAAACAGGCGACCTACGACTGGGCAATGCATTAGTTGATGAACGGCATCTGCCGCTTCATCGAACCCCTGACACGGTTGGAATTGATTTGGTGCGCTGATAAGGAATCGAGAGCACTCCGTGAACTTGTATTCTAAGTCGATGTTGACTGGTCTTGATGTGGTCGACTGCTTCCTTAAATTACCACTGGAATTCTTGTTGGGTTTAGTGCGGCAGTCCAGTCAGACGCCTGACGCTGAATCCGTCCGGTTGATGCGAATCGAACGCCATGCATATTCCATTGCGTCCCTGACCGCTTTCTCTGTGCACAGTGTTGGTCGCTGATCCATACGGCTGCACTGTTCGTAACGCTTTATTATCCGCAACGCCGATCCGTGAATTTGGGTACCACACGCCCGCGCGGTGACTCGACCAAGAAACCTAGCCATCATGAAAGCTGCCACGATCAGCCAGTTAAAGAAAGAACTGAGTAAATTAGATCACGATGATTTGCTAGACGTCTGTCTTCGGATGGCAAAGTTCAAAATCGAGAGCAAAGAACTACTCACGTACCTGTTGACGAAGGCAGACGATGAGGTCGGTTTTGCCAACGAACTGTGCGACGAAATCGACGAATTGTTGAACGTGTCCGGACAAATCCGTAAGAAAACGCTTCGCAAGATCATTCGTTGGATGGACAAGTCGCTGAGATTTTCAGGTGACAAAGAAACTGAGTTGCAGGTGCGAATTCACTTTTGTCGACAGATCAAGGTCCGCAGGATCGGTTTAGGCCACTGCCGCGTCAGTGCAAATATGTATGCCACGCAAATCAAGAAAATCGATAAGGCAATCGACAAAGTTCATCCAGATTTGCGATTCGATTTCACCCAGCAGATGTCCGGACTCTAATCCCGACGAGCGCGATCCCAGACACTGCCCGGGGCGGCTGTCCCGTCATGGCTGTTCGGCTCTTGCTTTCGATGCCGCTCGTCGTAGCTGATCGAATTTATATATAGTCGCTCGACTTTCGCTCGAGCCCATTCTGTCTTGCGAAGGAATTTCAGACTGCTGTTGATGCTCGGGTCATAGCGAAAAGAGTCGATTGGGATGCGTTCGCCCAGTCGCTCCCAGCCATACTCGGCGACCAAGTATTCAAGGATCGCTTTGAGTGTGATCCCATGCAGTGGGTTGTTGGGCTGGGATTGATTCATATATCTTGATGAAACGAGTAGCGACGTTTGGCAACGCAGGGACAGTTCGCGTCAGTTCTCGGACGCTCGGAAATGAAACCGCACGGCGTCGACCAAGGTTACATCGGCGCACTGAGTTGGTAAATCCGCATCGCGAAAGTCAGACGGGCGAAAAGCGACTGCTTTGGTACCGGCTCGGTTGTCTGCAAGAAACAGCGGAAAAACAGACAGACTCTGCCCGAATAACCGCCGTGGGATTCATGCCGCCAAGCGATCGGAGATTCGCCACTCGACTGCGCATTTTGAGCCGATTTCGTTGACCTGAATTCTTAGATAAAGTTGGGTTGTAACGATTGAGAAGACGAGAAACTGCTCAAACTGAATTCGTTAGCGAAGCATGCTTGCGAAAACTGAGCTAGCGTTTGGTACGGGAGCGTCTTGCGATGCCCCCGGAGTACCATGGGGGTCCTCCAAGCAAGCAGACTGTGCCAACTCTGGCGCCCTGCAGCACTCCATGGCGATCAATTCAGCATCTTCATTAGTTGGACTCGGCGGAAGGCCGCTCATCGTCGAGACCTTGCGATTGTCAGCTCGGAAGACAGTGTCGGTTTCAGCGACGTCTCCGTCACCCAAGATCGACCCTGCGTTGACCAGAATTCAGCGGCTGACCAATCAAATTAAAGATCGGTTACTCGAGGATGCTTTTTCGGGTGGCCGCCCCAGCCAAGGCGCGATTGATGAATCGCTAGTGGAAATCGCACGGCTGTTGGGCACGAATTTGATACCGGGTGGTTCAGATAACGCAATTTTCAAAGGTCTGAACTCTGAGCAGATCAAGAGTGTCGACGTGCTCGCCTTGGCACCCAATGCAAGGGCTGATTTCAGTGGCGGGATCACGCGATCAAAAGCATCAACCAGCGTGTTTGTGGCAAACGCAAGTGAGCTGATTTCTGGTGGCGGAAGACTTCAATTTGGAACCGGCAGTCGTCGCGAATCGGTCAACGTGCTCAGCGGTTCATCACTAGGCAGCTTGGTCGACAGGATCAACCGAAGCTCGGACGTGGTCCGAGCACGTTCAGCGAACAGTCGATTGCAAATATATGCACGCGGGTCATCAAGCCAAACATCATTGACCGTGACTTCTCGGCCAGATCAGTTCCTTCGTCGGTCGTCAACAACGAACATTGCTGGCGTTAATTCGGCACAGGTTACCGATGTCGATCTATCCGAACTTGCATCGGGACAAAACTTTGATCTCGAGGGGACGCGCGACAGCGTCGCATCCGCAGCCGCGCTTGATTACGACGGCGACGGCGGAGGATTCGTATCAGGAACAGCAACTTTTGATTTGACGGGCCGCCTGGGCACCGTTTCGATCAGCGCAACCGATGGTGAAACGCTGTCCGAGCTTGCCGATCAGATCAATTCACACACGACCGACACGGGAGTCGTCGCCAACGTCGTCGCCAACGAACTGCAGTTCCGTTCAGACACCAAAGGCGACACCGCTTCGATTCAGATTTCTAATGTGATCGGAAACCAAACGAGATCGGTCGATAACGTTAATGCAAGTCAGATCGACCCGTTCGATTTGCTCGCGATTCCCGACGATACGGCAGTCACATTGGCTGGTTCGGTGACGCGTGCTGCCGATACAGCGCAGCTAACCTATGCGGGTGGCGCAGGCGGTGTCGTCGTTGACTCGGCAACCTTTACGCTGTCGGGGGCCATGGGAAGCGAGCAGATCTCGATCACTCAAGGTGAGTCGCTGGTCGATGTCCGTGACCGAGTCAACCTCGTTTCATCATCGACGGGAATTGTCGCGTCTCAGAGCGGCAACGATCTTGTGTTCCATAGCGAAAAGTTCGGTTCATCAGAGACGATCAGCGTCACGCTGGTCGACATTACGCAATACGTTGACGTGCAGGGCGTGAACGCGAGTCAATTCGAAAATTTCAGCGTCTCGACTTCCGAGCGAAATTCCACGAACACAATCAATGGGACGGTATCCACAGTCGCGGCGAAGGGAGTGTTGACTCACAATGCCCCGCTGCTGCGCGCAGCCGCCGAGTTCACGCTCACCGGCGAATTGGGAAGTGCGACGATCAACGTGAGTGCGTTTGAATCAGTCAATTCGATTCGTGATTCGATCAACGATGCTTCGGCGGCAACAGGTGTCTCGGCATCAACCAACGGACAAGAGCTTACGTTGACCAGCAGTAACGTTGGATCGGCGGGGATTGTTCAAGTCGATGTCCAGTCAGGAACGTTCGATACCAGCGGTGGCGACGGCAACGGCAACGCTGCGGGAACCGATGCAACGGCGACCATCAACGGGACGACGATCACTGCTGTGGGAAATCGTTTTAGTTATTCAGATTCCCTGGGTACTTACACGTTCGATGTGATCCAAGGATTCACGGGGGCGATCGACGAGATCACGGTGGACACGAGCGATGGAGAATTTGCGATCACGGGCGGGGATGGCAACGGTACGGCGGTCGGGATCGATGCCGAGGCAACAATCAACGGAGAATCGTTTGTGGCATCGGGCAATGACTTCGATGTGACGGTGGATGCCGTCGAGGTCACCTTTGCATTGACCAATGGTTTTGTTGGTGCTTTCGATCCAATCACGGTTCGTTCAGAAGCGGAGTCCTTTGATTTCGGCGGTGGTGATTCTAATGGAATCGCAAATGGACAAGATGGTCGCGCGACGGTCAACGGAATCGAATACACCGCTGGGACCGACAGTTTCGCGGTCACAACTCCCGGCGGGCAGGTCACTTTAACTTTCGCGAGTGATTTTTTGGGTGCGTTCGACCCTATCGAAATCTCTTCCCCACGCACTGGCGTTCGCAGGTTTGGTTCTGCCGTGACCTATCACGGGTCTGGATCAAAGTCGTCGCTATCGGTCAACGGCGTCACCCCGGTTCAAGAAGATGGTCGCTATATCGTCGAACAAGATGGCGTTCGGTTAGCGATCGAATTTGCCAACGGTTTTTCCGGACCATTCGATAGGTTTTCCGTATCGGCAGGCCCAACGGCAAATGATTCCCTCTCCTTTCCGACGTTCTCGCCGCTAAACGAAGTGCAGCGCGAGTCGACATTGGCTGTTCTTGGGGATCTCTTCGAGCTCGCATCCGGCGGTAAGTTTTCAGCCGATGGGGCAGAAGCTGCCAACGCGTTATCCGTCGCAGTTGAAGCGATTGCGTCGCTGGGAGCCACCATCGGTGAACCGACCATTCGAGGCAGGTCGTTCAGCGGTATTTCTCTCGACGTGCTGGCTTGAAACCACATCGAAAGGATTCGGATAGGGATTTCCGCGAGAGCCGGACTGACCGGTTGCAGCAACGGATCGACTTGTGTTGTTAGGTCCTGATACCTTTTTCCAACGCAAGATGCTATTCAATCGCGATTCAATCGTTGCGTTTTCGGTCGACTTCACGAATCACTCTGCCGCTGCGTGCAAAGGAGATTCCTTGCTCTCCTGTGGTGTCAATCATGACGGCCTCGATAATGGGTTCGGACACGGCTTTCTCGGCAACCCAATCGACCAGGAAATTGGCGCCGCTTCCGCCTGCGGCGTGTTCCCGTTTAACAAATATCTCGGTCGTTCCTAGCGGCCCAAGCGTCACGGGTTTGGTCAAATACGATGTGATTTCCTTACCTTTCGTATCAAAGTACCGAATGCTTCGAACAACAATGTCATTGCTGTCGCTTGTGTTGCGGACGCTCATGGTGATCGTCAGCATTTGTGGCTTTCCATCCTCGTGATAAATATGCGAGTAGGCGGGAACGTAAACCACCTGACCTTTGCTGCTTGAAAGCGCAACTTGATCGACGAACTGGAGCTGTTGCGGGTAGTCATGCGATTCTTCGGGCGGACGATAATGCAACGCCGCTTCGAATTCGTCTAGCCGCTTTTCCATGTAAGCCGCATAGATAAAAAGCGGGATCAGGGGCACGCCAATGACCAGTCCTAGAATCAGCTTGAACCGAAACATAAATGATTCGACCTCTTCGTGCGTAAGACTCTTTGACATCTTGATTTCCTATTCATACGGATGTCCACGAACGATCCCAGCGATTCGATCTGCAATTCGATTCTCTGCACACTTAGAACGACCTACCGAAACGCGTTTCCGGCGGGAATCGGACTTCCGCTAATGATCTACGCCAGCGGGACGTTGTCCGCTTGTGGCGAAAACGTAAAACCTAATCGGAACACAACGAAAGCGACACCACCACCGGCAAACCGTCTCTCGTTCGCGTTCTCTATTCGGTTCGGATCGGTGCGTTTCCGCCTGCGCGTAACCCCAAGGTTCTGGTTGCGGGGGAAGGGATGACGCACGTCGCAACCCGTTTGCTCATTGCCGATGCCGCCACGATTTGTGCAAACGCCGTTCGCATTTACTCTTTGGTGGCGCCTTCTATCGAGGACGCGTTCAGCCTCGGTTTCCGCAAGTCAAATAACTAACCCAAGCCACATTGCATTACGTCGTTTACCAACGCGGTTGTTCGCATCAGACGATCATCGTTCTCGCAATTTTAAAAGGCGGTCTTGATGTCCTCGAGAGGTACACCGAGGATGCGTCTTGCCAGCGGATCGAGTTCATCCTCTGAACCATGAATGTGGAAAGTTCGTTGGACGTGCTGCATCGTCTCACCGGGTTCCAGAGCGGCGGCGGGAGAAGAGGTTTCCAGTTCATAGAACGGTCCCAATGGCGGTTTGCCTGGCTCGGGTGAACCGTCGTTGTAAGAGTTGATTACATCGCCGGCGTAGGGTTCGTCCTGAAGTTCCCACATGGAATTGACGAATCCATGCGGCGCGTCCTGCAGGTTGTAGGTAACGATGTTGAGCACCTGTCCAGCAGCATCGTAACTTCCGGCGATTCCTTTGGATCGCTGTGGGGTGATCCCGATTTTTCCGCGGCGGGTGCCATCGCCTCGAAAGAAAAGTCTTTCTTCGTCGACCTTCAGGTAGTCAAGCGGAACTTTGCCAAAGTACGTATCGTTCACTTTGGGCCCGAGTGTATTTTCTGCGCCTTGCTTGAAGGGAATGACGACGGTTGTTTCGGGCGAGGGGTTATACATGCCCAGGATCCAGATCGACAACAAACCGGTATCTGGACTCCAGGCACTGGCGCCCGTGTTGATGATGCGGTTGTCCGTTTCATAGGCCACCATGCGGAGCCCATCGGTGAGCTTAACGCCCAACAACTTCGAAGCATCCTGTTTACCTAACAGCTTCACCGTACGTTCAATGCCAAGCTTGAATTGTGAGCCACTGTAATTGGTCAATTCAGTCGCGTGTTTAAACTTTGCCGACGACTCGGACTGTTCAACCAGTTCGAATGCTTCGGTATCGATGACCGGTGGGGTGGCCCAGTCGGAGAACTCGAATTTTGATCCAGGCTTGAAAAACACCGCGTACTGCCCGCCTTCGGGCCCAAGCCAGAAGCGTTCCTCGCCTCCGAAGATATAGATGTGTTCTTCCAGCTTGCCCTGTTTCTCTTTGTCAGAAAGCAAGCCCCTTTCGATCACCGGGCGGTTGATCCAGCCGAAGCTGGGACCGTCCTTGCCGTCAAAGGTACTGGTCATCACACGCCCCTGGTAAGCAGGAGCCACCGCGATCGCGGCGTCGCCCTCGTGCAACAAAACGATCTGTGTATGTTGCTTCATGAATGCCACATCGTCGGCAAACCCGTCGCCGGCCGATGCCGATCCCGAGAGGAAACACAACGCTGCTGCGGCTAATCCGGTTATTGCTTCTGTTCGCATCGATTTCATGTTAGTTCTCCACCGTGACGTTGAATCGCTGAATGAAAGGCAGTTGATTCTTGTTGCCTTTGGCTCTTCCAATCTCAACTCCCCACTGAGGAATCTCTCCCGTGCCGCTTTGGGTGAACGCTTCGGGACGATAAGCACCTCCAGCCCAAGGGCCATCGAGAACCTTGTGTGTCTTGGAAAAGTGTATTCCATCGTCGCAATAGAGGATCGAATTGGTAATCGTCTTTGGTCCTGTTGTACCGATCATCGCCGCAACGCCTTTTCCATGCGGCCAGACCAAGACTTCATGGTTGCCAGGGATCACGGGGTTGCCTGAATGTCGCACATAGGGGCCTTGCGGATGATCGGCGATCGCCAAGCCCATTTGCGTTTGACCCGGGCTCTTGCCAAGTTGGCGGCCCTTATAATAGAGCCAGTATTTGTTTGCGCGTGTAATCAGACAGGCATCGTCAACCAGGTGACTATCAAAGTCATCTGAGTTGTCGCTGTTCTTTAGGACCGGGTTTGCGGCAAGTTTTTCCCACGGGCCGTCAGGTGAATCGGAAACCGCGATACCGATCTTTGAATCGGGGTTAAACCCCTTGCCATACTTTCGGGATGTGCCCGTGTAGAACAACCAATAGCGTCCGTCGGCCACAAGAATATTGGGCGTGAACACACTTGCGCCTTCCCAGGTTCCAGGGACGCCTTTGGAGAGTGCGATGCCTTTTTCTGTCCAGTTGTGCCCATCTATGGATGTTGCATACCAGACGGTCGCATCGTAACCGGGCGAAATGCTTCCTTTGGAATACCACACGTAGTACAGGTCGCCCACTTTGATAATGTCGCTTGGATCTCGACGCATGACGCCAGTTTCTGCACCGATGCCTTCGATGGCCGAGTGGGTGACGGTCACGGTGGGAAGCGCAAGTTCGTCCGCGCTCGCAGCAGTCGCCAGGAGGAAGGTCGCAGCGAAAAAACGAAGTCGATTCATGATTTGCTCGATGCAGGCTGTTTCGATAGTGATTTCTGACGGGCAGCGCGATGCTGCGTGATTTACCGCTCCTGTGGATCCACCAGGTGAATCTCTCGCTGATCCGTTCCGACCGTGGCAACATCGCCAAGTTCAGCTCGGACGTTTTCCGCATGTTCTTTCAGTCGTGCGACGATCTCGGGATGCTGGTCTGCGACGTTTCTTTGTTCACCTACGTCATTGTCCAGGTCGAATAGTCGAAAGTCTTTTAGCGTCACAAAGCCCTTCCATGTGTGACTTGGCACTTTCGACCAAAACGGCTGGTCCTTCGGGACCCGGGGCAAATGCAGTTTCCAGTTGCCTTCGCGTACCGCTTGCAGATTCGTGCCGTTGTAGTAATAGAGTATTTCGTGCGGCGTTGCGTTTTGCTCGCCCCGCAGAATCTGAAAGATGTTTTTCCCATCGATCTTGCGATCTTGGGGAAGCCCGACACCGGCCAGTGAGCAAAACAATGGCAGCAGATCCATGCTGGAAAGCGTAGTGCCAGAAACCTGACCAGCAGGGATTTTGCTCGGCCAACGAAAGATCCCGGGGACGCGATGGCCGCCTTCCATCGTGCAGTACTTACCACCGGCGAGTCCACCGGTCGATCCTGCACGATTTGGTCCGTTATCGGACGTGAACACTACCAGAGTGTTTTGGTCGAGTCCCGCATCGCGTATCGCCTTCATGATTCGTCCGGTGCTGTGATCCAGTTCCTTAATGAAGTCACCGTAAACGCCTTTGGCCGACGTGCCGATAAAATCTTTGCTGGGTAACAACGGCGAATGCACAATGTGGTGCGAAACGTAAATGAAGAACGGATCGTCTTTCTGGCGGCCAATGAAGTCGACCACTTCATCGGTATAAAGTCGAGTCAATTCCTCGCAGCGGACCTTTGCTTGTTCGATCCGCCTGCCTCGATACAGAGTGTTATGATTCTTTCCGCGTTTCGACTCGTAATTACTTGGGATACCAAGGTGATCGTCGAAGCCCGCATCGATCGGGTGCGAGCCATCAATTTCCAGGCCCAGGTGCCACTTGCCGACCATCAGGGAACGATAGCCGGCGGTCCGAAGTAGTTCCGGGATGGTTAGCTCTTCCGAAGCGAAACCGTAGTTTCTGTATTTCGCAATATTTTCATTCCGCGCGACCGGCATGCCGCACCGCATCGGATAGCGGCCCGTCAACAACGCGGCTCGCGAAGGGCTGCACACATTGGCCGGAACAAAGAAATCGGTGCTGCGGAATCCTTCCGCCGCTAAGGTATCAAGATGCGGAGTCTTGACACCGGTTGGGGCATAACAACTGATGTCACCGAAACCAAGGTCGTCGGCAAAGATGACAATAAAATTGGGTTTCGAGCCGGGTTCACGTTGGGGGGCTTTGTTCGCAAGTCTGATCGTCTTTTTGGACGAGTCGGGCTGTCGGCCATCGCTAGCACCCGCGGCACCCGCTGCGGCTGTTGTGGCTGCTGTGGCGTTCGATTGGGTCAGTCCGGATTGATGTTGACCCGTCGATTTTGCGTCAGGCAACTGCAAGAGGACTTCGCCATCGAACTGAAAATCGTCGACGGTGATATGCCCCCACCCGCCCGTCGCCCGATCGACGATTTTGATGAACATCGTTTTGCCAACGTAAGGCGATAGATCCCATGTCGATTCCTGCATGACTTGGTCATTGATGCCTCGCGCGAATCGAACTTCTTTGCCGTCGGCTGTGCACAGTGCGGCATAGGTCGCATCACCACTGCCACCGCCGATCCGAAACGTCATGCTTCCGCCCTTGGGAACAAATAATGGTGACACGATCACACCCGTCTGGGCGTCCATTCCCTTTTCAGCATTGGGTGACGGTTCGAGCGTGGTCAGGTAGTACGTGCCTTGTTTGTTATAATCTCGCTCGTTCCTGAAGAATTTGGTACGACTTCCGATAACGTGGGCAAACTTTCCTTCGACCATCTTCCAGGGGGCCAACTTGCCGGACTCAAAGTCAAACGACGCGCTTCGGGGACTCGGTCTGGCCGCTGACTTCTTGGCAGGCCTGCTCGGTGAACGCGGACGTCTATTTCCTGCACGAGCATTCGGGCTCGCTTTTGCCTCGCTTGGTTTTGGTTTGAAACTCGCCAGCAACGAAGTTAGTTGTTTGACCACTTCGGGATGTTCGTTGTGGACGTTTTCGGTTTGGTTCACATCTGCGGCTAAGTCATACAGCTGCGCCGTCGGCGCATCCTGTTTGATCTGTCCGTCTTCGATGTCGCTATTGACGCTGCCCACAAAACTGGCCGCTGCCGGACCGGCGAATGTGTGGTCACCGGGTTTCTTTCCACCAAACCCACCGCTGCCTCGGCCAGGGATAAACATCCAGTTCCCTTTTCGGATCGACAGATGCGTGCCCTTGTGTGGCGCGAGAACCAGGTGATCGCGAATCGGTTGCTCGGGCTGGCCGACCAAGGCAGGAAGCATATTGACGCTGTCTGCCTGTTGAGTCCTGTCGAGTTTCTGCTGAGTCAATGCGGCAAACGTGGCCAACATGTCGACATTGCCGATCAACTGGTTCGAAGTCGTGCCCGCCTTTACTTTTCCCGGCCAGCGGACGATCAGCGGCACGCGATGGCCGCCTTCCCAAACGCCGAACTTGAAACCTAGCAGATCGCCGTTTTGGCGATGCCCGGCTTTGAACGCGGCTTGCCCACCGTGGTTGAACATGCCGCCGTTATCACTGGTGAAAATCACCAGCGTGTTGTCGCTCAGGCCATTGTCGTCCAGGCACGAAAGTATCTCGCCGACCATCCAGTCGAGTTCGTGGATAAAGTCACCATAGAGTCCACACTGGCTGGTGCCCTGAAAGCGTTTGGCCGGAGTAAACGGGTGATGGATATTGGTCGTCGCAAGATAGAGGAAAAACGGATTGTCTTTGCGGGTGTTGATCCACTGGACGGATTTTTCGGCCAACGTTGTGCCGACCTGATAATCGTTGAATCGATCGTGAGCAACTGTCGCTCCGCCAAATTGATTGGGGCTACGCTGCGCGGCTTCCGGTGGAATCGGGGTGATTGGCGTGACGTCTTTTGCTTTGCGACCAAGATAAATCAGTGGGTCGTCCGGGTCACTGCCGACGATACGATCGTTTTCGACAAAGACATAAGGTGGTGCGCTGTTAACAACTGGCATGCCAAAGTAATAGTCGAATCCAAGATCCTGTGGCCCGGGACGCAGCGGTTCCTGCCACTGGTTTGTCCCCTGACCGAATCCAAGATGCCATTTTCCGATAACTGCCGTGTCGTATCCGCTGCGTTTAAAGACATCCGCTATCGTCGTTTTCTCAGTGTCGACGATCAGCGGTGATGTAACCGGCGCTGGCCCCCAGACACCTCGACCTCCGTTGGCCCGTACGGGATACTGTCCGGTCAGCAGTGCATACCGTGACGGCGTGCAAACGGCGGACACCGAGTGAGCATCCGTGAATCGGCGTCCTTCGGCAGCAAGCTTGTCGATGTTGGGCGTCTGCACTTTGGTCGCGCCGTAACACCCAACGTCGCCGTAGCCGAGATCGTCGGCAAAGATCAGAACGACATTGGGCGGCCGCTGCGCGATCACGCTTGTCGTGCTGGTCAGCAGGAACAGGCTGAGCATTCGAATCAGTGATGTCGGTTTCATATTTATTCCTGCTCGTATTTCGGATGTCGACGATGCATGGCAGTGGCTGAGGATGTCGTGACGCGGGTATTAAGCGGACGGGTACACGAGAGACAGCAAGACGCGGTGTTGCCCCGGTGTCACTGGCTTGCGTTTCGAATGGACTGTCATGTCGGATTTTGAGTTTTTCCTCGGACGCCCCGCGATACTTGATCAACGGAAGTTACCAATAGTACCAGTGCTGGCACCGGAGCGTTTCGGTCCTCAGCCGTGCACCAGAATTGCGTCGATCTTGTATTTCGGTGTGTCCTGATCCTTGAGTCGTGATCCAACAAGCATGAACCCGTACGTCAGCGGGCATCTTGATGGGCCCGGTCGCTGGCGCGTCGCGGCTCACTTGGCGGAAAGGCAGACGACGGATCCATCCTTTAGGGAGACATAGTAACTGCCATGGGCAATTGCGATGCCGTCCCAAACGGGGGCCGCATCGAAACGGATTTGCTGCATCTTTCGACCATCGCGTGCATCGAGTAGCCAAGCGATGCCACCTTTCTGGCCGGCATACGAGGCATGGGTGTCTTCGGCCGTATAGCCTTTGAGCATGGGGACACCGGCTGCCATCACCGTATTGGCGGCGGCGGCGATCGCGTGACCGGCAAAGGGCGTCGGTGTGTTCCATCGTTGTTGCCATTTTCCAATCGCAGGGATTGCCGACCTGTTCGCCTTCTCACTCATTCCGGCGTAGGTTCCGGAATGAACGGAATAAAGTTCTAGTTGATTGAGATCGCGACCGCGTCCGGGCAGATTGCGGCCAGGCGCGTAGCCTCGGACCTCATAGAACAGCTTGCCATCAAATGCGATCGTGTCGCCGGCCGGTCCCGAGCTGAACTTGCCCATCGCGCCGCCGTATCGCAAATCCTGATCCACGGTCCAGTAGGTACGATGCTGGGGCGAATCGTTCAGGAAACCAGGCGACGCCATCAGGTGCACGCTCTTGACGCGTTCGGGAATGATGGGAGTGAGATTAGGTTCGAAGGGTTGGTTCCGCATGAACAGTTCGTTGCCGGTGCATGAGAGAATGTCCGCCTTGCCGCCTTCCAATTGAAATTGCCCCGCCGCTGGGATGGGAAAACTGCGTTGGTCATCTTCGTAGGGACCGTGCAAGATTCGGCTGTGCTTTAATTCGCCGGTCACCGTATCGAGTCCAAACACCGCAATGCCACCATCAAGAAACGTGCTGCGCCCGGCGGCAAAGTAAGCCGTTTCGTTAAAAACCATGATGCTGCCGTGTACCGGCCAGGCTGATTCGAGTCGCTGTGAATCACAGATCAGCCGACGGTCGGGCATCCCATTGAACTTCCACGCCAGCTGACCGTCGGATGCTCGCAGGGCGTAAACCGTTCCGCCACGGCTGCCGACCAGGATCATGCCTTTGTTGTAAGTCGGGGGACTGTCGATGCGACCATCGGCGATGAACGACCATCGCGTCTGACCGTCATCGCGGTTGATGCTATAGAGCGTGTGGCCGTCCCGATCAGCGACGTACACGCTGTCGCCAGCGACAACTGGGGCGGTGGGATGCGACCCGATATCGACACTCCATTTGACCGCAAGAGATTCCGCCGTACGGCTCGGCGTGACTCCACTGCGCATACCGTTGTAGCGATACGTCGGCCAGTCATCGACCGAGGCACTCGTGTTTTCGGCGGATCCGAACGCAGGTCCTTTGACCAAACGCGGCTCGATCTGAATGGTAAAGCGACGATCGGTATTGCCAGACCCGTTATAGAACCCATTCACGCCGGTGGCCATTGTGCCTATGGCGCACTGGCAGACATAAGGTCCGTTGTAAATCATTCCATTGGCAGGCATCACCGCCAAGCCGCACGTCGAACGGGCCCAGGGGTTCGGCGTCTCCGATGCGCCATTGAGTTCTACAAAGTCGGCACCGCCGGATGCGCTATTGAGGTAGTACCGATGCGTGATTCGATTGCGATAGCAGCGGTCGTGCGACATGGGGCCGGTCATCTCTTGCGCCAGCGAGCGGACCACTTTGCCTGTTTTTGGATCATGTCCATTCAGGTTGCGGCTCCAGACCAGTCCGCCGGCGACAAAAACCTCCGTGCTCTTCATGTAGCTTTTTCCTGCGGGTGCGGACCACAGCGTCTTGCCATCGGACAATCGCTTTGCGGTCATCGTGTCATGGATGGCGCAGAACACCATGTCATCGGTCAGCACCAGCGTCGGATGGATATTCGATGAGAACAGCGCGGAATTGGCAGGTTTTTTTCCTCGTCGCACGGCACGACTCGCCTCTTTCGTCACAGGTGGCACGGCTTTGACCGGCAACTTAGCTGACCAAATCACCGTCCCGCTTGCACTATCAACACAGGTCACACCACTTGTGCTGTGATACACAAGTCGGCCGCCTTTCACGGCGAACGTGCCCCCGGTGTATTCGTCTTCGATTGGTAGACGCCAAAGAACATCGCCACTTTTCACATTCACGGCACAGAGCTCAGCAAGGCCATCGGACTCCGGTGCTTTAGGAAGCTTGTAGGGTGTTCCCTTGATCGCGTAGAGCGTGCTGCCATCGATCGCAAATTCGGTGGTTCGCTTTGTCTGTTGATAAACTTTGCGTGTGGCCCCGCTGCGAATTGCTAAAGCCATGACGGGATCGCCAAATCCAGAGCAAACGTAAACCGTTTTGCCGACGGCGGCTAAGCTGCGCTGTTGCTGTGTCGGAACGGATTTGATGCTGCCGGTTTGCCACTTACTCCAGTGTTTCATCGGACGATTCCAAAGCTGAATGCCGTTGAATCCATCGCGTGCTACCAACTGGTAGTCGACCGGCGCATTGACGTCTTCGGTCGTGGCCCGATCTTCGATGGTCAGCAACACGCCATCGGCAGAGACCATATTGGTCAAGGACGGTGACAGCGACTTCGAGCGACCGTACTCAGGCGTGTCGTGCCAGCGGAGACGTTGAGGAGGCCCGACGTCATCCAGTGAGACGCCGTTGTTGTCGGCGCCATGCAAAAACTGGTTCCACTCGTCCAGGCCGTTGGGAACTGGCTTGGCCCGTTTCTTCCACCCGTTGGCCCCTTCGGTGACGAGACGACCGCCGGGAACCAGGACGCGCATTAGTTCTGGTTGCGGCACTTCGCACGACGCTTTGCACAACACGAGGTTCACCAAGTCATCCACGTAAGGCAGATCTTGACCATTGTAAAGATCGCACGAAATTTGCCCGTACAAACCCGCCTGTTGAATCATCTGGCGCGCCGCTGCGACACGCGCCTCATCGCGCAACAGCGCGTGAATGACGAAAGGTCGCTCGGTTGCCAGATCGACAATCGACTGCCCGTCGTCAAAATCAAGCACAACAACAATCCCTCCGGTGAATTTGAATTGTTCAACAAGACTGGATTGAGCGCACGACCTGTCCTGCGACAGACTGATCATCGCCACGACTCCGGCTAGTAGGAAATGGCGATAGAGGTTCCTGGTTATCATTCAATTCTCGCGGCAACGGCCGTGGTTTGCTGGGGGTGTCGAACTTGTTCTCTGGTCGTTTGATCTGCTTTCGAATCAAACGCCAAGTCTTGACGGTGGCTTCGGGCCGTAGGTGAAAGCCGATTATATCGCAGAACTGCGACGGGAGGCCCCAAACACGCTAGAGTATCCGATCGTTTGTCGTTTGGTGCGAACCCATGCGTTTGGGCCCAAACGTGTCGATATAGAAATCGTCTAAATTTCGTAGTGGATGTTGACCCCAAGAGAGAGCGGGATGCACAGACCCACGCTGATGCAATTTGATCGTTAGAAGACCGTGGATTTTATGTTCGTCGTGGATACTGCGTTGCGTCGCGTCATGCCATCAACGGACGCATTGTCAAAGAATGAAGATCGAAACACGTCGACGTCGTAGATTCAGCTCGACAATTCTTGGTCCTAGCGGCGGAAGGCGTTTGGGCGTCGCTGGCCGGACCTTCTCCACGAATTTCCTTCAAGCATTCGCGATCTTAGGCCGGTCAACAGCGGCCCCTCGCATCAAGACACTAAACGCAGATGTTGAATATTATGACGAGTCGTCGCAACAGACGCGTTCATGCGTTAGCGGGTGTTGCGCGGCGCATCATCTTTGCGTGGTCCGAGTGCTGACTGGGAAAGAAAAGAGATTGATGAGAAAGCAACCAATCGAGAAACCCGCCGTGCGTTTGGGCAAGAGCAAGCCGAAAGCTTTGAGAGCACGGGCGAATTTCGCCGCGCGACTGATCGCCGTTGTGATTCTTTTCGCGGCAACTCGCGGTTATGCCGACGAGCCGATCGACATCGGATCACGCCGCGAATTGTTTGTTGACGATCTGCTTATCGACCGTATGGACGGCGTAGCATTGCGGTTGCACCATCCGATCAAGACAACGAGACCAGAGTCGCCGTTACCACGCGTCGCTTACACCACTGTCATCAAAGACAAGGACGAAATGGGGGTTCTGTTTCGCGCTTACTGGCGCGGTTCCGATCGATCGTTCACCGGTGAGAGACACACAGGACACGCCGGCGAAACGGTTGCCTATGCCGAAAGCCGAGACGGGCACGACTGGACTTTTCCGAAACTCGGGCTGCATGAAGTCAGCGGTACGCGCCGGAACAATGTGATTCTGGCAAATCAGCCGCCGCTGCTGACGAATTTTTCGCCGTTCATTGACACCCGGCCGGGCGTGCCACGGGACGAACGATACAAGGCGCTCGCAGGTTATCCCGGTCCAGGGAATAAGCAAGGCAAAGCAAAGCCGGGCATCGGGCTGTTCGCTTTCTATTCCGCCGACGGGATTCACTGGACAAAGCAGGGTGAGGTCATCCCGTATCAGGATAAATGGCGTCACGCATTTGATTCACAAAATGTTTCGTTTTGGTCCGACGCCGAGCAACAGTACGTCTGCTACTTTCGTACTTGGACGCCGGAGGACAAGCTGCGCAGCATCAGCAGGACAACGTCCCTTGATTTTCAAACATGGACGAAGCCAATTCCGATGAATCCCAATCGCCCCGGCGAACATCTCTATACCAACCAGACGCATCCTTATTTTCGAGCGCCGCACATCTACATCGCGTTGCCGACCCGATACGTCATGGGTCGAGGAGAACCGTCGGCGTCAATCGAGAAGAACAACGCGACGGATGTCTTGCTAATGACGTCACGAGCGGGCAATACGCATTACGACCGGACATTCCAGGACGTCTTCATTCGACCGGGTCTGGATGCATCTGCTTGGACCAATCGCGCTAACTACGTCGCCTTAAACGTTGTCCCAACGTCTCCCACCGAAATGTCGATTTATCATCGCAGCGGAGACCGCTACACACTGAGAATCGACGGTTTCGCCTCGGCGCATGCCAGTTTCAAGACCGGCGAACTGTTGACGCGTCCTGTTACGTTTGCCGGCGACAGTCTTCACATTAACTTTAGTACCAGTGCGGCGGGCAGCGTTCGTGTCGAACTGCAGCGCCCCAATGGATCGGTCATTCCTGGATTCTCACTGAACGAAAGCGATTTGATTTTCGGAGACGAGATCGACCGTGAGGTGCGTTGGGCTGGTTCGACCCTTACGTCAATCGCCGGCCAGCCCGTAAGGCTTCGATTCATTATGCAGGAATGTGATCTCTATTCGTTTCAGTTTCCGAATTCTGAATAGACTTATAATGGTCTAGGCAGTCATAACACGAGTGCCTGTTCTTCGATCCGTTGGCGCATCTTGCCGACGTTGTCGTCGACGCAGCTTGTTAAGCCAGTGAAAGCCGCGATGTTGTCGGGCTATCGCTTGTGCATTGCGAGGTATTTGGGTGGGTCGTCCAACGGCATGTGAACCGCGTTCGCCTCGTTCAGCAGAGGAATTCAGTTAGGTTTCTTGAATCTCAATTCGACCTGTCGCAAGTTTATCGGATTCCATTCCGCCGCGTCCGGCTTGACTCGCAGTGTGTGTTCTCCAGCTTGGTCGATTCGGATCATACCGAGATTTTTCTCGACATAGTTCCCATAACCGCCCGTTGAATCCGCTTCCACCATCAAAGGTTGTCCGGCCAATTTAATACTAAATCGCGACTTAGGCTTTTGGACCGAAATCACGGCGCGAACTTCATATTCACCTGGTTGTCTCGTGCGAAACGTCCATTCGACCGACGCGTTGCGGTCCAGCCAGTATCCGATGTGCGGGATGTTGTTATGCATCCGCAATCCGGCATTGGCACCGCCTTCGTTGTTATTGATGTAAGCTTTGTCGGCGGTCAGCACCACTTTGCCTCTGGCATCGACGGTGGGCAAATTAGGCGCAACATCCAGCGTACCCTTGACCTTTAACACCACAACGCTGGCATGTGGGTCGGGAGCTTTCGCCGGCAGCGTAATTGTTACTCCGTCGCTAGTCCGATTGCATTGAAGCGGGACGCCGCCGTCAAGCAGCGACGCGTGCTCGATATTATTCTGCAGGCCTGGTACTAATAGTTGACCGTCTTGCGGCCAATGAAATACGTGTAAGTACAACAACGTTTTGCCGTCGTGTTGTTTTCGCGTGCAACGGCCCCACTGAAGATTTTCGATTGGGCTGCGTTGCGTGCCATAGATCGATTCGCCGTTGATATCCATCCAAGCTCCGATGGACTCCAGACGTTCAACCGCAGCCGGTAAAAGCGTGCCTTCACCGGTGGGGCTGACATTCAACAAGTAGTTGCCGCCCATGCTGGCGATTTCAATCAGATTGCGAATCAGTTTTGTGGTTGATTTGAAGTCATTGTCACCAATTTTATAGCCCCAGCTGCCGCTGATTGGCATGCAAACTTCCCAGTCCTTGCCTACTGGGACTTGCCGCGGAATATGACGCTCGAACGTTTTGTAGTCTCCGGCACAACCTTCACCCAGTCGGTCATTCGTGATCACATGGGGTTGCATTCGAGTCAGCGAATGAAGGGAGTCAAATGACTTGCGACTCATCTTCCGCGGCGTGTCCCACCAGAAGATCCCGATCGGGCCATATTCGGTCAGCAACTGCGTGACTTCGGGAACCGCTTTGTCCATCACGTACTGATCATTACTGACCCGCTTGATCGTTTTGTCCCAGCTATTGCCAAAGCCGCCGGGATGATGCCAGTCTTGGGCCTGTGAATAGTAGAATCCAAACTTAATGTCTTGCTTCTGACAAGCGTCGGCAATTTCTTTCATGATGTCTCGTCCAAATGGCGTCTTGTCGACGACGTTGTAGTCACTGCATTTGGATCCGAACATTGCGAAGCCGTCGTGGTGCTTGGCAGTGATCACCAAGTACTTCATGCCGGCCCGTTTGGCTCGCCCGACAAACTCATTCGCGTCGAACTTGGTTGGATTGAACTGAGCGGCGTACTTTTCGTACTCAGTGATCGGAATCTTTCCTCTGGCCATCATCCATTCGGCGCTGTTGGGCAGGTCCTGGCCTTTGTATTTCCCGCCGACCACCGAGTACACGCCCCAGTGAACGAACATGCCGAATTTCGCTTCACGCCACCACGTCATGCGCGAGTCATTGTCGGCTCTCGCTTGGACGTCCTTCGTTGCAGCCTCGTCTTGCGCATTGGAAACGCATGGGCCAAGCAAGATGATGGTGGAAAGAACCACGGCGAGTTCTTGAGTTCGCATCAAGATTTCTTGAGTAAGAGAGATGAGATCGATACGCGAGTGACCGAACCAAAAATGGGATCGGAGTCATTCCAGTCAGTTTGCGGTGCTCCCATGGAACGGCCGCTCAACGGCCCGCGTCACCGCGGGCGGGTGTTCGTCAATGTTGGCTAAGGTTCGTCAGTGATTCTGCGCTGAACGCGTATAAGACTTTCGCTAGAGTGCGGCTCATCGAGTCCCATCCGATTGCGAAAGCGATGAAGCGATCTGCTCGTAAACGTCAGCGTAACGCCTCTTCTTGACTTTGACGAAGTCTCCGCTCGCCCGAACGTGGCAGAAACCGGAAGTCTACGTGCGATTCGTCGGAGCTGCAGCGATGCACGATGTATCGGTTTAAAAGTGGTGCTGTTCAACTCGAGTCTGGCGATTCCTGCAAGATACGGTTGTCAGTCGAGTGTGGTTAACGGAATCTGATGTTCAAGCGGAAGAATTCCCAATTGATGTGATCGGTTTACCGCGGCTGCCGCGTTGCCCACTTCCAGTTTTTCGTAAATGCGACTGACGTAGGTGTCGACAGTCGCGTATCGGATATCGAGCTGATTGGCGATTTCTTTCTTCACATAGCCTTCGGCGATCAAGCGAAGAACGTCACGTTCACGTTCAGATAAGATTCGCTCGTCGTCGCTATCGCATGTCTTATCCAGCGACTCGTTTGCCGAACCTGTGGTAGGTCGGTTCGGCGCCGCAGCTCCGTCGATGACCGACCGAAGACTCGCGGCTATTCTGCGGTGGCTCGAAAAATCGACTTCAGATCGTCGACGGTCTTGCGGCCGCCGTGGATTCAAGGGAAGGGAGGAACCTAGCGAGAGCGAAATCGCGATTCCTTGATCATGGTCCAGCGGGTCAAAGACAGCGATCTTTGATGATGGCAATGTTTGGATTAGCTGGAATACGGAATCAAGTCCGTCGCGAGTGAATGCCTTCACGTCGACCAAGACCAAATCGGGCGTTAAATCCATTGATGATTGCCGAATCGCACAGGTCGCGCGATTCGCGTTGGCAAATTGACCAACCAGTTCAACGCCAGGAGCATCTCGCAAAACGCGTTGGATGACTTGCGAATCAGCATCGTCACCACTCACCAGCATGATCCGAATGGTTGTATCCATGTCCTGTTCTCCGCTGTGGAAACCCACCAAATTGGCCTGCGAGCCCATTTCTCACTGGCAGCAATGGATGCAAATCTGCCTTTCTTAACCAGGTAAATGGAAAAAACTTACAATTGCGCCCCTCCCGTTCGGAAATCGCCCCCCTTCGCTTAGCTCTTCGTTGCCACGTTGCCGCTTCCTCCGGCTTTAGGTTGAGGATTCAACGCTCTTGCGATGATTTGTCCACGACCGTCGTGCAAGCCATCCGGCGTGCATGCCATCCGGCGTGCAAGGGGGTTGGGTTGCGTTGCCGACTTGGTAGTGTTCTGTCGATTTCAAAACCATCAATGACGTCCATGTTCGCCGCGAAAGAGAGGGGCGGATGATTTCGCGGGCACGCCACGGCATTCGAGTTTCGGGCTGCGATGCTCGATCGTTCAGGAGTGATGCTTTTGTGCCCGGGGTTTAGGTTTGCAGCATGCAGGCACGCCCAATGGCTGGTCTTGAGCTTGCGAGGGTGCGTGCTGAGTGTGTCGACGGGAGGGGGGCGGCGGAATAGCGTTGTGTACGCGACGTTCAATCGCAGATTCTGCGAAACGTAAACACAACTGGCGTCGACCAGTGTGCCGCTTGGGGGTGCGGCGGTCTCGCTCTTTGTTCCAGCCGACCAGGATCGCGGTTTGCACCGCGTGTTGACACCAGGATTTGCCGCTGTCCTTTAGCCGACTTCATTGGATTCGCTCGCATTCGTCGGGGGGGGCAGGTCTGGCACCGTCGAGGTCATGGCCTGAAAACAGGCGGCCGGTTACGAATCGCGATCTTGGGACGAGGGCAACTCGCGATTTAGAGACGATCGCAACGGCCCGAATCAGCTTGCCAACGGTGGCCGATGCGATCTAGCGGAGCGTCTTGCAGTTCGTAACGACCGATCGTAACAACCGTTTGTGCTTGCTTCTGGTGGCAATCAGATCGCCAGGTTTCGACCTGCGTTTTAAACCGACTATGGCGAATATTCAGGCTGTTATGTCGTGCTTGAGGGGTGTTTACGCGACATGACACGATTGTCAGCCCTGCGTAGTCTGTGACGCGGTCGAAGTTCTGCGAAATGTTACACCTGGAATAATCTGAGGGTTAAGGCACATGACAAATAGTATGCGATTTCTATTGGCGGCGGCGGTGGCCGTCGCGCTGGGCGGCAACGCTATGGCGGACGCCTGGACGGGTGATGGCGCCACCGACAAATGGGAGGACGCAGACAACTGGCTCCTCGATGCCGTTCCCACAAACAACGGTTCAGGGAATACCTTTATCAATGGAGGTCACAACGTTCTCTTCGATGCCGATACTTGGGCTGCTCTAGACACTGCCGGCAATTTGCAAAGCGCGACTCAGTATCGGGTCGTTCGGTTTCTGATTAATGAAAGCACTGCCGCTACCTCCGGCCCAATTGGCACGAACAGCTTGACTTTCGATTTCGGTGATGGACTGGAAATTCTCCAAACGAATGGAACCAGTGCGGTCTTTGGTGGCCGGAATGGTAGTGACACTACCTTGAACATCGTCAGTGGATTGCTCAACACTGGGTCAAGAACCAGTTTTGGAGCCCGAGTCGGAGCAAGCGGAACGGTCAACGTTATGGGCGGCGATTTTATCATCGGCCGTGTGAATCTTCAGCTCGGCATCAACAACGCTTTCGATACGACTACCGGTACGGGCGTTGCCAATATTAGCGGTGGTACTTTTCGCACTCGCAGGGGTGTCGCAATCGGAGGCACTTCTACCTTTCATGTTGCCGGTAGTGGTGTAACCGAGATTGGGGTTGGTTCGCAGGGCAGTGAGGATGGTGTTTGGACTCAAGTGGCTGGCGGTACTCTCCGCACCGGGATTGATGCCGGCGGCATCACTGCGATTCTTGTTGACGACGTCGATGATGACGGGGGTGGCACGCAAGGCAACGTGACCTTCGCCGCAGGTTCGATTCTGGATCCCTACGACTTGGGCGGCGCACCGACGAACGTTTGGACCACGATCATGAACTGGGAAGGCACGTTGGATGATAACGGGCTTGTTCTTAGCTCCGACGCCTTGAACGCTGGCTGGGAGAAACGAGTTGATGGAAACAGTCTGCAGGTGCGACTCGTGGCTACTGCCGTACCAGAGCCATCTTCGCTGGCGCTGCTCGGGCTGGGTAGCGTTGCATTTGTAGCACGCCGACGGCGGTCCTAGGGACAAGAGACCTGAGTACGAGATAGCCCGCTCCCTGGCACTCTCCCTGAGCCAGCGGGGCGGGCTCTCTTTTTGAATGAAGCTTGTTAGAGGCTTGTCGACTAAGTCGTCGTTGAACTTCTTGTGAGCCGGTGGCGCGAGCCACGTGCCACGGAGGGTGACGTGATCACCAAAAAAACTGCGGTTAACGCCATCGGCTGACTAACGGGTAGGCGCAAACTTAGGTGAACGGCAGTGAGTGCCGCTCGGGGATAGGCCCCCATCTCTCGTCCTTTACTGATTCGATGATGCGAAAGTGAGCATCGAAAGGAATTCATGATAATCCGCTGGCTTGCCGTTCCGCTGCTGTTGAGCGCTGTCTTGCTGACAGAATCGCGCGAGGCCAGTGCGCAGATCGCTCTCAACACAAGTGATCGTAACCACCGGTTCGAGGCCTGGGGTACGTCGCTCGCTTGGATGGGCAATGAGATTGGCGGCCAGTCCAATGCTAAAGGGCGCGAAGATCTGATGGATATCTTGTTCGACCAAACCAACGGTCTGGGGCTGAACTTTGCGCGATACAACATCGGCGCCGGGTCAAATCCTGACACGTCCGTTCAGAACATCACCCGGCCGGGTGCCAAGATGGACGGCTGGGTTCCCGATGCACCTACCACAATTTCAGACACCACCACATGGAATTGGGATTGGAACGCCGATGCGACCCAGCGGTTGGTCTTGGACATGGCCATCGAGCGCGGTGTCACTCAGGTCGAGGCGTTCGCCAACTCCGCACCGTGGTGGATGACGAATTCGCTTAGTTCGTCGGGTTCATCGACGAGCAGCAACAATCTTTCGACCGCTCGCCAGAACGAGTTTGCCCACTACATGCTTGAGGTAGCCGATCACTTCGAATCGAATCTCGGCATCCAGTTCAACACCATCACGCCCGTGAACGAGCCAGGGTCGGGGTTTTGGACCGGCGGCAGTGGTCAGGAAGGTATGAATATCACACCGGTCAGGCAACGCAGTTTGATCACGACCTTTGGCCAAGAACTGGCAAGCCGGGGCTCGCGAATCGGTCTGGTTGGCCCGGAAGAAACTTCGACCGATCAGAGCGCCGACACCTGGGGTGTTTACAGCACCACAACCAAGTCACACATCGCTCAGGTCAACACACACACCTACCCGTTCAACGGTGGCAGTGGCCAAGCGGATTCGGAGCGTTTGTTCAACGCGGTCAGTGCCGATGGCAAAAAGATCTACGCGACCGAATACGGCACCGGGCAGGGGGCAATCCGGATGGCCCGCCAGATCAACTCGGACATCCGTTACCTCGACGCGGCCGGCTGGACCTATTGGCAAGCGGTCGAGGACAATAACGGAAGCGGCTGGGGCTTGGCAATCCAGCACTTCAACGGGAACAATTCCCGATTCGATGTGCAGGACCAATACTTCGGATTGAAACAATTTTCAGCGCATATCCGCCCCGGCTCGGAAATCATTGAACTCGCCGGCCAGGAAAACATCACCGCTGCCTATGACCCGCGGACCGGCACCACTGCGGTGGTGGTTACCAATGACGGAGCCGATAACACTTCGGATCAATACAGCTTCGACTTGGACCGAGCGGTGACGTCCACCCGGCTGATCCGGACCACCGACGAAAATAACAGCTTGCGGACCAACGCATACGAATCGCTGGGGCCGGCAACGGTAGGCGGTGGCAACAACATCAGCTTTGATGCCGTGGGTAGCGCCATTACCACCGCGGTGATCCACCACCGTCCCAACTTGATCGACAACCCTAACTTTGATCCCGGAGGGTTGCCCGATAATTCACCAGAGATTGCTCGGTGGAAATCGGCAGGCAATGCGGTATTCGACACCGGTGCCGACATCAGCGGTGACGGCAGTGGATCGGCGCAGTTGCAGACCAACGCAGTGGGCAACTCCGGTCGCATCTTCCAGACAGGAATCGGCAATGCTGACGTAGACCTTACCGGCGTGGCATACCAACTGTCGGCCGACGTTCAGTTCCGAAACGGTGGCAATCGACATTACGACGCCAACACCTTTCTGGGCCTAGAGTTCTACGGCGCCGACGACGAAACCCTCGCCTCCGTGGCGTTAAACCAATACGAGACAAAGATCGATCCAGCCTTCGCCGTCAAACGCAATGGGTTTGAAAGCAGCGTCGACGGCAGTGACCCCAACGACGACGTCTACCGCACTTACCGCAGCGGACGATTCGTGGCACCCGAGGGTACCCGCTACGTGCGGCCTGTCGTGCGTTTTGATGGCGTCGAGGCTGGCAGCAACCATGTGCTGTCGCTGGACAACATCCGGTTGCAGGAAGTTCACCCCGAGGCCGCGGCTCGCGAGTGGAATGACGAAGGTGGTGGCGAGTGGACCAATGATCGCAGCTGGCTAAATCACTCACGAGTTGAAAACAATCGTCACGCGTACTTTGGCAACGCAATCGAACAAGACAGCGATATCGCGATCGATAGCACCCAAGCGGTTACCGGTTTAACGTTTTTCAGCGAGCACCAGTACGATTTGCAAGGCGTCGGCAAACTCTTGATCGGCGATCCGGGGCTGCCCTTTCATGCGTTGGTGGATGTGCGCGTCGGCAGCCACCTTGTCTCGGTCGAAACGGAACTGATGGATGATCTTGACTTGCAGGTGCTGCCTGGCGCGGAAATAGGATTTGAATCAGGTTTGAACCTTAGTGGCAACCACCTCAAGAAACTTGGTGCTGGCGATGTCGAATTTAACATGGGCTTCATCATGAACGGCGGCACCTTGTCGGCGTATGCTGATTCAGACGCAAGTATCTTCTTAGGATCCGATGCGGTGCTGGATGGTGATTTCGAGTTGTTGATTGGCGCTGGCCAAGTCTTGCAGTACGGCGACAGTTTTGATTTGGTCACGTTTGCAACTCTCAATGACTCATTCGATGAACTGGTCTTGCCTACGCTTTCAGAAGGACTTGCCTGGGATGTCCAATACGGGACGAGTCGACTCTCTGTGCGAATTGTGACAAGTGTTCCTGAGCCCTCATCCGCATCTATATTGTTGGCTGGTCTGATTGGCCTTTGCCGTCGACGCAAGCGACCCGGATTCAGGGTGCTCGCATCTAATCGTTCTCCTCTGCTACCCGCGTCGGCCGAAAAACAATTGGCGGTCTGAATCGTAATGTCTAATCCTCTTCTCTGGTCTTCCGATCGGATTGTCCGCGGAATCAAGTCACTTCGGACAAAATCGAAACAACGCCGCACCGCATCACAGCGGCGTAGGCTGCGACGGTTCGAGTCGCTGGAATCGCGCGTCGTACTCGCGTCGTTCATCGCGAACAGCTTGGCGGAATTGCGTTCCTATGGCATGACGGCCAATAATGACACCGTAACGCTGAGTGCCACCGATGGCGACCCGCACCCGGTGACAGGTGTCGTCACGCCAGGCGAGTACTGGATCAACGGCGACCATATCGCGAATCCGACTCAATCGATGCCGATCTTCATGGAGCTCAGCGGCACGGGCAACACCTACGATCTTTCCGGTGCAACCATAAACCTTGATACTCGCAAACTTGATGGCTTTGGTCGAGCACTCGGACACGATAGCGGGGTTGATGTCATTCGAATCAGTGGTTCGAACAATACGGTTTTGGGCATCAACCTGATCGGCCAGGATATCGCACTCGACACCGATCCCAACGCGCAGCGCTATGCGGATTGGGCCACACAGTACATTGAACTTTCCGGTGACAGCAACATGGTCGATGGGGCCAATGTCGTGACCCGTGGCTCACGCACCGATACATACGGTCTGGGCGATGCATTCGGCAAAGGCGCTTCGATGGGTGTCACTCCCTTTATTGGCCACCGCAAAGCATCGGCTTTTCGAGTCGGCGATGCTACCGATGCGGTCGTCAACGACATGCACTTGCAAGTCAATACGTTCGGTCATGGCTTCTTCGTTCAAACGTCCACCAATACAACGTTGACCAACAGCACCGTCACCGGCGAACTATTCCCATCGACCAATGTCATCAACCATCCGCTTTACCAGCAGTACGGATACACCTATTGGGGCAATCCGATCCCTGACGACATCATGATCTCGGGTGCCGAAGGCGGCGTCCGAATGTACACGGGATCGTCGGGGCTGACCGTGGACAATGTAGTGGTAACCAATATGCGTTCGGGTTTCGCCACATCGCTGGGTGCTGGCACAAAAACGCTGACCAATGTCGAGGCGTACGGTACCGAAGCTGCTTTTGGAGTCGGAAACAACACGACCATCATCGGTGCCAAGGCAGACGGCGTGAACGGGCCGTTGGTGATTGTTGACCGAGACATTCGTCATTCTTCCAGCGTCGAAATCGAGTTGGTTGGAAACCAGCCCTTCAACCACGACTACGCCCTCGTGTACGTCAACGGCAACAACATGGACGTCAGTATCACCAGCGATCGACCCGCGGAGGACTTCCAAGGGACGACTCTGTTTCGTAGCGCACAGTTCTGGTACGAAAACTGGCGAGAAAACAACGGCACCACGACGCACGACGTCTCTGGCTATGATCACGTCAACTCGGAAATCATTAACGACACCAACATGACCCTGATTCTTGGGGAGCAAGCCAGTGGCACTACGGGCAGGTCACAGGGACTGGTCATCACCAACGGGGAAAACAACGACTACGACGGAATCTCATTGGTGCCATCTGGCAAGCGCACGGTGCTTGTCCACCCCGATGGCTTAGGCAATAACGGAACCGCCGCGGATGGCTCGTTGGAGACCAACGCATCGATCGTTGCTGACGGGGGCACCCTGGAAATTCAGCCAGGGATCCAGATTGCGGACGAAAAACTAACGATCACGGGCGACGGCGTCGATGGCAATGGAGCGTTGTATTCCGACGGGTCCGTTAACTCCGGTACTCGATTCGGTAGCTCTAACAACGGCGACGAGAGCACCATCTTTCTCGACGGCGATGCGTCGATTGGGGTGGGCGTCGCGGGCAATCAACTCTTAGCCGGCCGAATTCAGGGCACAGGCGATCTGACCAAGCTTGGCGACGGAAAACTTGTCATCGGAAAATCAAGTACCTTTGATGGAAATCTGATTGTCGCCGAAGGCCATGTCACGGGACGTCCCGGCGTGGTTCACCGTGATTTGACGGTCGCGGCGGGCGCCTCGATTTCGGGAATCGGTAACAACGCGTTCAACACTCAAGGCGACGTCAGTCTTGACGGCCAACTCGATCTCAACGACCGCACCGACGGCAATACACTCTCGGGCAAGATTGGCCGGTTATTCGGCACCGGGCAAGTGGTATCGTCCAATCCATTCGCTGGTTCAGCCGCCAACTTGGAAATCGCGTTCGGATCCGGCGAAGCTGATTTCTTGGGAGACATTTCAACCGCAGTCTCCCTCACCAAATCGGGCGCAGGCACGCAGATCCTCTCAGGCATTAACGCCTATACAGGCACGACCACCGTCAACGGCGGCATGCTGCAGGTCGATGGGACACACACCGGCGGTGGGCAATACACGGTCGGTTCCGGTGGCACACTTGGCGGCAACGGTTCAGTCGACTCGGCCGTGATGGTCAACTCCGGCGGGCATCTCTCTCCGGGCGCCAGCGCCGGCTCGATAACGGTGACGGATGTGTCGTGGTCATCGGGCGCCTTTTTCGACGTGGAACTGGCCGGAACGACACCGGAATCCGAATACGACCAACTGATCACGGACTCGGCCGCGCTCGGCGGCCTGTTGACTATCTCATTACTCGAGTCAGCTGGAGTAACCTATCTGCCTCTACCGACGGACACATATACGATTCTCGCATCCAATACCAATTTGTCAGGCGCGTTTGGCAACGTTGCCAGCGGGCAGCGGCTCGAGACACTGGGCGGCGAAGGGACATTCCTCGTCACTTACCAGTTGCCCGGCGAAGGCGGACCGAGCAACACGGTGGTGCTCTCGGACTTTCAAGCGTCAGCGTTGGATTACGGCGATGCCCCGGCCACATATGCGACGCTGCTGGGCAATGATGGTGCTCGGCATGCCCCGGTGGGACCTCAGCTTGGACCAAGTCGCGACACCGAAGGCAATGGTGTCCCATCCGTCGCGGCAGATGGAGACGGCAGCGACGAGGATGGCGTACTTTTTGGCGCGATCGGCGTCGATCAGTCGCTAGCAGCGGTTAACATCGATCTGGAAAACGCGATCGAAGCGAGAGTGGACGCGTGGATTGATTTCGATCGCGATGGGGTTTGGAGTCCGGCCGAAAAAATCCTTGACAGCGTTGTCGTCGACCAACCGTTCCAGACATTCAATTACAACTTGCCTGCGGGGTTAACACAGGGCGATCTTTTTGCCCGCGTGCGACTCAGCACCGATGGCGGACTCGAACCCTCAGGCTTTGCGCGCGATGGTGAAGTCGAAGACTATTTGATCAACGCTGCCCCGGCTGCACCTCTGGTCGAAAGCATTGTCATTAACGACGGCGAGGCGACACGATCGAAAGTAACATCCGTGACGGTCAAGTTTGACAGCGAAGTGGATCATGCCGCATTGCAATCGGCGTTTGTCGTGACGAATATCACGACGTCAACGGAAATCGGCACCGTGAATGTGGTTGCGACCGACGGTGGCGGCATGACGACGGCAGTGCTCACCTTTGAGGGCGCATCCACCATAGCACCCGAGCTTGAAACGCTCCGCACGACGCTGGATAACGGTAACTATCGACTGGACGTTCTAGCGTCACAGGTCGTGCTCGCATCGCATAGCACGACGACAATGGTACTTGACCATTTGTTTGGAGGGCAATTGCATGGACAACCCGACAATGATGACTTCTTCCGTTGGTACGGCGACCATGACGGAGACGGGCTGACGAATTTTAGTGATTTTGCATCAGGCTTTTTGCCGGCCTTCGCAAGCGGGCTCGGCGATGCGGCCTACGACGAAAGCCTGGATTCCGATGGTGACGGCTACGTCAATTTCAGTGATTTCGCTGGTGGTTTCTTGCCCGCCTTCAGCACAACACGCCCGTGATCTCACAACACGCCCGTGATCTCACAGCATGCCCGTGATCTCGCAAGCAAAGTCTTGAAGCCTGGCTAACCGCAAGCGGCAGGCGCGTTTGTCTGCTGACACAGCGAACGCTAACTCGTTCGTTTGCTGACACTGGCAACGCTTGCGCCGCGGCTCACGGTTAAACGGGTCAATAGTTCACTTTCCCGCCGCGCACGGGCGGCTGCCTTTCGTTTTTCCACCAGTGGTCGGGGCCTTCGGCTTCGATTTCTTTCCATACCTCAAAGAGCTGCCTTTTCATCGCTTCCGTTTTTTCCGGCATCGAAGACGCGAGGTCATGTTCTTCTTTCCAATCTTTTTGGATTTCGTATAGCTGAAACTTTGTCAGTGTCTCGTCGCCGACTAGTTTCCAGTCACCGATGCGCAGCGCCACTCGGTCTGCAGGTGGCGAGACGTGCGTTCGCCAAAACAGCGGTGTCTTTCGTTCGACAGGCATTCCGGCAAAGGCGGGCAGCATGCTAACGCCGTCGATCGTGCGATCTTTCGGCAGCGCGATGCCGGTGATGTCCAATACCGTCGCAAAGATATCAGTACCAATCACGGGAACATCGCTGACCGTTCCCGCCTTGATATGACCGGGCCACCGCGCCACGCCGGGCACGCGGATGCCACCTTCATGTTCGCTACGTTTGCCGCCTCGCAAGCCGCCTGTCGTACCGCCAAAACTGGCGACAGGACCATTATCCGACGTGAAAATCAGCAACGTGTCGTCACTCACTCCCTCATTGTCAATCGCGGTCATCACTTGTCCAAGCGCATGATCGAGCTGCGTGATGTTGCCCATGTATTTGCTGTTGTCATCTCCATCGTACAGACCAGCAAATTGTGGGTCCGTTGCGATCGGCGAGTGTGGTTCATGGACCCAAACAGATAACGCAAACGGTTTCGATTTGTCTCGCACCTCACTCAGCCAACGACTTGCTTCAGCAGCAACCAACGGCGCTGAATAACCCTTTAGTTCGCCGACAGGCTTGCCGTTGCGGACAAAGTTGTCAGGGTTTTTATGGCTGGGTTCCGCGTTGTTTTGTGTCGCCATCCAGTAGTCGTAACCGTGATCGCCAGGTTGCGGGTACTCGGGCGTATTGAATTGCGGCTTTGAGTTGAGGTGCCACTTGCCGACGTGACACGTTTCATAACCAATCGTTTTTAACAACTTTGGATAGGTGATTTCACTGGCCCGAAGATGAGCCTCGTGATTGCCCGACAAGTGGCGATAGACACCGTTGCGATATGGAGTCCGTCCGGTCAGGATCGCAGACCGCGACGGCGAACAGACACCGCAGGCTGAATAGCACTGCGTGAACTTCACACCCTGTGACGCCAGTTTGTCGAGATTGGGTGTTTTGATCAGAGGATGCCCATAGGTCGCCGAATCACCCCAGCCCATGTCGTCCGCCATAAAGACCACAATGTTTGGCCTCGACGGCTCTGAGTCTGCATACAGATTGACCGGCAATAACAAGAACATGAGCGAAAAAAGAAGAAACAGTGACTCGCACCGATCGCCGCGAGGACAGATGTCGCTGGCTTCGGTGTCTGTCCGAAGTTCAACGGCGGTGTTAAGGCAGGCAATCGACCAACACGGCTTGGGCAAAGGCACGCCACCGAAGCGGTCGTTGCTGTTAGGTTTGACGTTCATATATTTTTGTGGCTTGGCATGATGGGAAATGTGTATCAAAACGCAACGCGGGTCGATTCAGTTTGCCGCGATGATTGCCGGCAGACCGAGTTGTAAATCAACAAGTGTTACGAACACGCGATTGTAAGAGATTGCCAAGCAGATTTGATGGATAACAATGTCGTTTTATAGGGGTGGAAATTACAGAGTCGTATCTGGGGGCGAATCAAACGCGGCGTCCTCAGCATCGGAAAGCAGCAACAAATGCTACTCGCTGACCGTGGCAGTTGGACGAACGTAGTCGTACCACTGGAATCCGTCAGGCAATGCCTGCGACGATGAAAATTCCAGGTGCATGATTCGCCGATGGCGTTTGGTTCCGGGCACAGAGGCTCCACTGCTGTGGCTGATGAGTGGCCGCATTGCGAGAACATCACCTGCCGCCGCGTGAACGTCGACGACTGCATTTATTCCTTTGCCTTCACTATCACTTGAGAGATGTGAGCCCGGGATCACTCGCAGCGGCCCGTTCGCATCGGTGACTTCATCAAGGTGAATCCGTAACGTCAGCATTTGACGCAGTACTTCATCGCAGGCGATGACATGAGGCACGCCGGATTTGGTCGTGGGGCGGGAAAAGAACACTGACCCAAGCGAGTTGTCTTTGACTGCAATCGATGTGTCTTTGTGCCATGCCAATGCCCACGTCCGATCCGGCGGTTTGTCAAAGAACAGCGCTCTTACCAATCCAAACTGATCGCCGAGTCGATGGTGCAGGAACGACAGCAACACGCTGTTTTGCCAAACCGTTGTCACTTCGGGAATCGTCTCGATCAGATTCCGTGCCGCGTACACATGTCCGCGACTCGATCGGGCACGTACTTGATCGGAATCGTTATGAAACACATCACGGCAAACGCCTAGCAAGCGCTGCACCGTGCCACCATCAATCGCGTTACGCAACATGGAGTAGCCGTCGTGTTGAAGATTTCCGTCAATCATTAGGTTTCCCTCGAGAAACCATCACGCAACCTGCCAAGCAAAATGTCGCACCAATCAATTCAAGTGCGGCAAAGCACAAGTGCATCGGTGAATAGGCATCAATCATGAGGCCGAACAATCGGCCGCATGCCGAACCCACCAGTGGTAATCCGCCGACTAACAATGCAGCAAACTGATCGCCTCGCCACCAAAGCAGTAGCATCGCGACCGCAATCGCTAGTTCAACGCCGCCGTAAAATGCACGCACCTCGGTTAACATCTGCGGCGTCGATTCCTCGACACCAAACGCTGGCAGCAATGCGCCAGGATTTGAGCCAAGCCAGGCGGCAAATCCCGCCCATGAAGCAGCGGTGATCCAGATTACGACGGTGGGGAACCGATTATTCATCCGCTCATTATCGCATACGCCAAACTTTCGCGTCGACCGATTCTGTCGTGTGCGGGTGTGGTTGTTTATCGCCGCGAAGTTCAAGTCGGTTGCCAATCGCGTTCACCCGCTCAATGTAGACTTCCATTTTGTACCTTTATTGTGACAAGATAGAGTCGATCAGTGGTGCAGTGGTGCAGGCGAGGAGCGAAGGTTGAATAAACGAGAAATTGACCAACAAGCGGCCATCATGATTGTCATTGAACACTTTGGCGACATTCCGCCTGGGACGAAGTGTTCGGCGGTGTTCTTCGATCGAGAGAGGATTCGTCGGGAAAAAGAGTTCTATGCAAAGCTGTACAGCGAAAACGGTGTGCATGATCTGGAAATTCTCCGTGCGATGGTCGCGGCGAATGTGCCGGACGATCCCTATTGGTTGGTCTCGTTGAAATCGGGCGACGGGGCGTTGGGGGAGGTCACTCGGCTTCACAGGGTCGACGACCGAACAGGAAAAGTGCTCGCCGATCCGGCGTAGGCGCCGGGGCAGCATGCGATAGACGATGTCGCACGTGGTCGCTGAACAACTCAGCTGCACCCATTGAACATCTAGAGTTGGGGAGCCGCCGGAAAGAAACGGTGCCCCGCGCGATCGCTCTTGAATTTCAATTCTTTATGAACGCGAGGCAAACCCGCCGTCGGTGTTTGTCGACCGGTGCCAAACGCGAGTCCTTCCGTTGAATGTTGCTCGGTCTGGCCTGTGCGCGGAACTCGGATTCATTGCAAATCGAGAAAATTGAGGCTGGATCGGTTCGGTTTTTCGCGGGCGAAGGCGGTTGTGGCGGTGTCGTGATTCGCGATGCAGCATCGCGTTTCGGATCGACAGACGCGACGAACTGCGAGCCAAGTCGAATTCAAGGAGAGCGATCGGCGAATCCCGAGTATTGCTCGACACCCATCTCTGTCTCCCACCGCGTCAATTTTTCAACGAGTGTCTTCACCTTCGCTGGATGACTTGCGGCAAGGTCCCGCAGTTCGCTTCGATCCTGCTCGACGTTGTACAAACTCAGCCTTCCGCTTCGATAGCCGATCAATTTCCATTCGCCTTCTCGCACCGAGACATATTGATCTTCGTAAGCCCGATAGCCAAAGATCGTTCGATCTGGATCGAGGTTCAAATTGGATTTTAGAATCGGCAGCAGCGAGACACCGTCCAGGTCATTGAAACTGGACGGGAAGCCACCTGCAATTTCAACCAGCGTCGGAAACAAGTCGGTGGTTTGAACAACACTGTCGTTTGTGCAGCCAGCCGGTACGACGCCCGGCCAACGCACGATCAATGGAACTCTCGCTCCTCCTTCACACAACGTGTCCGACCGTTTGCAGCCACGGAAAGGCGCCCACTCGAAAAGACTTCCTTGGTCAGAAGCGAGAATGATCAACGTGTTCTCATCCATGCCTCGCTGCTTGATGGCGTTTAAGACTCGTCCAACCGATTCATCAACTGCTGCGACCTGTGCCGCGTAGTCGGCTCGTTTGCCATCCAGTCCCGGTTTTCCTATGGTGCCTCGCTTCAGATCTTTACGCCCGATGTTGGGCGAATGTACGTTGTAGTACCAAAGCGAAACCATAAAGGGCTGTTTGCGTTCGTACCCATCGATAAATGCGACCGTCGCATCGGTAAGTTTGTCCGTCAGGTACTCGTCTGCTTTCGCCTCGGGAAACACTTCGCCGTGGGGTGTGAACGGAGGATAGTATCCCTTGGGGTGCCCGTAATTGCTGGTTCCGATCTGCTGGTCAAATCCTTGGTGGATCGGATGATACGGCTCGCGACCCAAATGCCACTTGCCGACGAACAAATGAAAGTAGCCTTCGTCTCGTAATGCTTCGGCATAGGTGACTTGATCGAGCGGCAGCCAATTTCGACATGGGAATTGCGCTGGGTCGGATTCCCAGTGATTGAACTCGACATCGGTACGACCAAACTCATCAAAGTCGGGATGCTTGGGGCCGCCTGGAATGTGACGCACGATTCGAAGGCGGGCCGGATGTTTTCCGGTCAGCAAGGTCGCTCGACTCGGGCTGCACGTGGGACTGGCAACATAGCATTGGCTAAAATCCATCCCTTCCGTGGCAAGTCGATCGATATGCGGTGTCGTGAACAATTCAGGATTGCGATACCCGAGATTATTCCAGCCAAGGTCGTCCACGAAGAACAGAACAATGTTGGGGCGCTCATCCGCGAAGGTGGCTCCCGTCAACATCAGTAAAGCGATGAGTGGCAAGAACGACTGATTCGTGATTCGTACAAGCATGGGATGTTGAAACAGTTGTCGAGTTGCGGAAATTGCCACTAGCGAAAAATCCGTTCAGCACTTTTTGACGATTGTCGTGTGCGCCTTCGCCAAGTCGCTGATTGTTTAAGTGTTTCTCTTTTTTCAATCGGCCTCAACCCGGCCATCGCCAAGGACAATGCGGCAGAGCTTGTTGCGGAACCGATCTGCGATTTCATTGTACTCCGCGTGTGTCCCCACTTTTCGCTCGGCTTGACGTTCTTTTCTCTGTCTCGCATTGCAAGGGCAGCATCATCCGACCGGGAAAAGGCAGCCCGCACACCGACAGCGAGGTGTTGTATCGTTCGGTGCAAGTGACCTCGCTGTGCGCTCTTGAACGCGAGTTCTTTGGCACGTTTCCTGAATTCGTGGTGTCCACTGGGTTGCGGTTGCATCATGGTCCCGCGATCATGTCGGCCCGGTCGTTTCTCTGACGCAATCGCGCCCGCGCCGAGAGATGTCAGCGTCGGTCTGCGACTTGTGGTCGCGCATTGGTTCTTAAAACCATTGTCCAATCAAGAGATTTCGCCCGCCAAGAGAGCCTCAATCGTTTCAATGACTTCTTGACACTTGTCGCCATCGAACACGTCGGGGTGAGGGGACGCAAAACGGCCGGAATCGTTGTCGAAGTACTTGCCACGGGCGGTCGCGAATTCATCACTCAGGGCGGCGCGGGTCAGAATGTCGGCACCGATGCTGAGGTCTTTACCGGCGCGCCCGTAGGCCTCTTTGACCATCTTGCTGCCAAGGAAAGAGCCAGGATTAACCGCAATCATCGACGGGCCTTCACTGCCGAGCGAATCTGAAAGCTTGCGAGTCCACATCGTAATCGCAAGCTTGCTTTGGGCGTATGCTTCACCGTCTGGCAGGCGGCTTTGGCCGGCGAGAGCACGCGGATCAACGCTTGACTGAGCTGCTGAGGAAAGATTGATGACTCGGCCATCGGGGCCCATGATCGGCAACAACCGTTTCGTCAGCAGGTACGGTGCAATGGTGTTGACGACGAACCGCAGATCGAGTCCCTTTGCGGTCACCGGGTTTGGCGTCATGAATACGCCCGCATTGTTAATCAAAACGTCAAGTTTGGAGTGCTTGGCAATCACGGCTCTTGCCAGTTCTTCCACTTCGACCATTTGAGAAAGGTCAGCCACAAAGCTTTCAAGCTGTGCATGTTTGAATTCCCCAGTCAATGACTGCAGAACCGATTCCGATTTCTGAATACTGCGGCCATGCAGAAGGATATGGTGGCCAAGCGAGGCCAATCGCTTGGATGTTTCCAGACCAATGCCATCGGTTGCACCGGTGACAAGAATGATTTTCTTGGTCATTGTTTATTTTCTGTTTTTTGTAAATCGAATTGAGGCAAAACCAGCTCAGCAAGCCGTCGCATGGTCGCTTCCGTGTCCACTTGATTGAAACGCAGATTCAACACGACGTGGTTCACCCCGATCTCTTGCCGTGTTCGCAAGTAATCAATCAACGCGTTGGCTCCCAACCGATAGCCAAGATGAATCGGGGTTGGTTCTGAATCGGGATCCTCGGTTAGATCGATGTAAAGTGGTTCCAATATCGGTTGGTTGCCACGACCCCGGGTCTGCATGCGCATTCGCCAATCCCGGATTAAATTCGCTTGGGCTGTGGCGGGGCGTGGATACAGCATCCATCCGTCGCCATTGTCGGCCAACCAATCGGAGTCCTGTTGGCTGCCGCCGGTGATAAGCAGAGGTAACTTTCCCGCCGTGGGTTTGGGCAGCATGTCGATGTGTCCGGCCGGACTGCCCAGCGAATTTTGAAAGTCAGGCCATGCGTTGCTCATTTGCCGGATGTAACGAAAGCTTTCGCGAAATCGTGTTCCGCGACTTTCAAATGGAATGTTGTGCGCGGGATACTCGTCCGGACGATCTCCTGACGCGACCCCGAGAATCAATCGGCCACGGGAAAGAACATCAGCAGTCGCCGCCGCTTTGGCGACGTGAGCCGGATGACGTAGCGGTAAAATAATGCTGGCCACGCCGAGCGCAATGGAATGCGTCTTCGCAGCCAGCAATCCCAGGTAAACGAATGGGTCGTAAGTTTGCCCGGCATCGCCAAAGGTCGGTACGTTGAATGGAACATCACGGATCCAAACCGCGGCAATACCTAGTCTTTCGGCCAACTCAACTCGTTCGATATGTCGCAACATCGTCGGCACGGGCCCCGGATCGTAGTTCTCGATCGGAACGACCAGCCCAATGCTTAACTTGCCCGTTTGGAACACGCGGTTGTATCCGCGGTTCAGACTTTGGAATTCTGCGACCGTTCCGTTTTGCGTTAACGGCATGTGAGTCCTCGATGTCAGTTGTCGATGACGACTTTGCCCATGGCTTTGCCGCTTTGCAGTCTCGCGTGGGCACTGCCAGCCTGCTCAAGCGAAAACGTTTGCTCGTCCAAGACGGGCTTCAGAGCACCCGATTCTGCAATTGCAGCCAAATCCTTCAAGATCTGCGCGTGGGATTCGCGTCGGAAGTTGTGCAGCATCGGGATTAGCATGAACACGACGTGCAACGACAAGCCTTTGAAGTGAGCCGGCGTTAAGTCGAGTTCGCAAAGCGAAACCGTCGTCGCCACTTGCCCATTGAGCGCCGCGGCCTCAAACGATTTCGTTAAGTTGGCACCGCCGACCGAATCAAAAACGAGCTCAAACCCATTGCCACCGGTATGCTTGGCGACATAGTCCTCAACGGTTTCTGATTTATAGTTGATGGCAGTCGCGCCTAGCTTTTCGATCAAAGCTAGCTGTGTGTCTCCGCCCCCGGTCGAATAGACTTCAGCGCCCCAGTGCTTGGCAAGTTGCACAGCGACGTGCCCCACGCCGCCAGAGCCACCGTGCACCAGGACCTTCTGGCCGGGCTGAATTCCGGCGCGTTGTAAGCCTTCGTAGGCGGTGATCGCAACCAGCGGTAGGGCAGCGGCTTCACGCATCGACAGATTCTTTGGTTTCAGCGCCAGCAGATCGGTGTCCGCCACGATGAAATCAGCAAGCGTCCCGGGTAAGTCAGCCAATCCACCGGCGCACCCATAGACCTCGTCACCCACCGAGTAGTCAGAGACATCGTCACCAACGGCTTCGACCGTCCCAGCAAAGTCCATTCCCAAGATGGCCGGCGTGTCGGGCGACAGCGGTAGATCTTTGCCCATGTTGCGAATCATCGTATCGACCGTGTTCACGCTCGACGCCGCGATTTTGACCAAAACGTGCCCTGATTTGACGGCAGGCGTTTCAACTTCGGCTGCTTCAAAAGATGCGTCCGGACCGTAAGAATTCAGAACCATCGCTTTCATTGTTCTTCCCTTTTTTGAAGGTGTAGCGGGTCAGGTTGGACCCAAGGACTTCGTTCGAGTGAATGGACTTAGTTAGAGTGAATGGTGAAATCGCCAAGACAGTGAACGTCGATCAGGCAGCCCTGCCCAGTTTCGCACTGAATTGGCCCAGCTTCGCAATGGATTAATCCGGCTTCGCATGGATTGAATGTGCGATCGCACCTGGCGAAGCATAGTGCTGTCGCACATGAGAGTCTTGAATTCCGGCGCCGTTGGCGTACTCGATTTCGGCTGCTCTTGAGTGACAACAGCCGGAATCTTTGCGGTTCGACCATGTGCCACACCGACAAATCTTCCCGGCCTGTGCGCTCGCGTCACCAGACGCTGGGCTGTGTGGCTTCCGCTGTATGTCGGAATTCAGCAACATCCTGGGCTTCGGTTCATTAGATCGAGCGAACGCGTCGGTTGTTGTTGCGGTCGCCAACATGGCAATCGCCAGCACGGCAAGAGTTTGATGCATGATTGATCCCATGGTGACTGACATCCGAGACTCCCGCTTCCTTCGTTAATGAATGTCCTGAACGCCCTCGACCAAGCCATTCCAATTGCGTTGGTTTTCTATGTCTCGCTGCATGTCGTTTTCGTCGGCAACCGTAAAACGTTTGATCGCGGGCGTCTTGTTGGTGGCCTGATAAAGCCAGTAAGCTTCGGCCTTTAACGCTTCATCAATCGGCTTGTCGATGGATTCGTAGACGGTCTGTTTGCAAGCGTTGATGGATTCGGCCGGGAACGTCGCGATTCGCTTGGCCAGCTTGTCGACGTAAAGGCCGATTTCATCGGCATCGAGTGCCTTGTTGATGGTGCCGTAGGCTTCCGCTTCATCCGCATCAAAGTCACGAGCACTCAAGATGATTTCTAACGCGCGACCCAGGCCCACCTGACGTGCCATGCGAGACGCACCGCCACCGCACGGCAGGATGCCCATGCCGACTTCCATTTGCATGAATTTGAATTTTCCGCGAGCCGCGAATCGCATATCGCAGGCGAGCGCGAACTCATGGCCTCCGCCACGTGCGAAACCTTCCAGCTTGGCGATTGTGGCTTGAGGCAATTTGCTGACTCGCTCAAGCACCCTTTGCAAATCGAGCAGTTTGGCTTCGTCTCGAGAAACCGTCTCCGTTGACATGTCTTTCAGCAGATTGGTGTCGTAGTGGCAAACCCAGATCTCGGGGTGTGCCGATTCGAATACGACCACTTTCACTTCTCGGTCGCGTTCCAGCCGTAAGCAAAGCGTGTTGAGGTCGGCCAGCATTTCTTGCCCCTGCAGATTCACGGGCGGAAAATCGATTGTGACCGTGAGAACACCTGCGTTCGATGCAGCTGTGAAAGTCGTGTAGCCTTCGTAATGCATTTCCTCGTTCCCTTTTCTCTCAACCGGCAAATGCAAATGGACGCTTGCGTTGGCCGTGATTGGTATTCATGCTACAGGTAGATCGCAGTCGGGCAAGTACGCACTTTTTGGGTAGGTAGGCACAGAATGGATACCAAGAATGGATCTCGACACACCAGCTATGAACTGCCGGCGTGCCCGGTCGAAGCGACGCTGGAACTGATCGGTGGAAAGTGGAAAGGCATCATCCTGTATTACTTGCTCGATGGCCGACTTCGGTTCAGCGAACTGAAACGTCAAATCGGATGCGTGACCCAAAGAATGTTGACCAAGCAGCTTCGGGAACTCGAATCCAGCGGACTTGTCAATCGCATCGTCTACGCAGAGGTTCCGCCACGAGTGGAGTACGAACTGACCGAAGAAGGCGAATCGCTCAAGCCGGTACTCAAGGTGCTAAAGAAATGGGGAGAGTCCCACGCGTTGCCGTTGCTGGCGAAATCTGCAGCAGAGTCTAGCCGCCAACAAGCGACATGAAGTAACTTCATCGCCGATCCGTCGCGCACAAATCACCCACCGAGGCGTAGCAATCGCGTTGCAGCGAGACGTGTTTAAACTGTGACGCACGCGCCAAACAATCAACGACAGAGAGCACACTCGTGAATCAACGATCGATCGTATTTGTGGTCATCGCGATATCGTTTATCGCTTGCGGCCAAGGCAAACTGTTTGCCCAGGCCAGCAAGAACAGTGTCCCGCTGTCTTCCACGGCTGCCGATACATGGAAGATTCGCTGGGATCGGTCGGACGATTTCAATGGCGATTCTGTGGATTGGCGAAAGTGGAACAGGTCGCCTGAAAATTTCGGCGCTTGGGTTTGGGACAACGAGCGCAATGTCACGGTCTCGCAAGGCGTTCTTCAAATCACGATGCGGCGATTGCCAAAACCGATTGTCAAAGGGAACCGAGCTCCGACGCCTTACACGTCCGGCATGTTAAAGTCGCATGTGACGGGAACTTATGGTTACTACGAAACTCGCCTGAAAGGAGCTGCACTATTTCCTGGTGTGTGTCCATCATTTTGGCTGTACAGCAAGATCGATGATTCGATTGTGACAGAGGGCGAGACGCGATACAGCGAGGTCGACATTGTTGAACTGACACAGCGCGGCGATCGAGTCGAAGGTAACCATCGCATCGCCGATTGCAACTTGCATGCAATCGTGTCAGGCGGAAAACCAGGCATGCCGGGACGTCAATGGCGTCGACCTAACGACGAACGATTCAGGGCAGAGCAAGCGAACGAGGTGCGGCTGCCGTTTGATCCGCGCGAAGACTTTCATACCTACGGTTGCGAGATCACTCCGCAGGCAATCACATGGTTTATCGACGGCAAAGCGATCGGACAAAAACCGAATCGTTACTGGCATCGTAAGATGAATGTCGCCCTGTCCCTAGGACTTCGCCCACCCTATTCCATCTATACCGCGAAAGGATTCGTGCCCTCGGACATCCAAGTGACTGACGAGTTCCCCACCACCATGGAAGTCGACTACATCCGAGTCTGGGATCGAGTGAAATAGCTCACCGTGGGGCACTTCATCGCGATAGGGTCAGGACGATGAAAGGCTTCTCGCTGGCATGATCAAAGTTAGATGCCGCGACGGGGTCGACGCCGATCACGCACGACGACTCAGAGGCAAGAAGCAGGTCGAGAACAACCATACGACGTATCATGGTCTGTCCCCTCTGCAGACTCTGTGTCTTCGTGCGAAGTTGTTTTTCGATCGTTTCGTCCGCAACGCATCGCTTTGAACGAGAGTGCGAATGAACTCACTGACGGAAGATTCTTTGCTTTGGACCAAACTAACGATTCGGTTTGCGAAGTCTTCTTCGGTGAATCCGCGGGCAAAGTCTTCTTCTCGTGCGGTGATTAGGTCGTGCTAGTCGTCGAGCTCCGGTCGTTCGCTTGCCGACTCCTCGTCCTCTTGTGTTTCTCTCCCAAGTCGTGCTTCAGCCGGGGCAGACTTAGCGAGAGAGCAAGATGAGAAAGCAACGGAACCAAGCGTTTAAAAAAACGAGGCACGGATCGATGGAGTCGATTTGTGAGTTTTATCAATTCTTTATTTTCGACCAAATGCAGGGTGGGCTACGATGGCGTGGATGGCGGCGCGAAGTGAGAAATCCTCTTGAGCAATTGACTCGAAGACGTCCTCAACGTGCGGACGATCGGCCAGAGTGATTTCCCGGCCATGGGCGTAGCTAATGAGCTTCCCAAGGATGCCCTTCAGGATGCGTTCCTTGTCAGCCATCAGGGCGGCCTTGAGCGTGGGCAGGTCACGCACCTCGCGGCCGCCCGGAAGTTTCATGGCGGCCTCAATCGGCACCTCGGTGAATTTGAGTTTCTTCGTGAACGTGGTGTCTTCTTGCTCGGCAGCCAGTTCTTCAACGTGGCGATACTTGTTCCGCTTGCGGCCGACCGGGTCGTAGTACTCCAGGGCGAAGCCGAGCGGATCGATCTTCGAGTGGCACCGCGAACAACTCTCGAGTTCCTGATGCTTCAGAATCGCTTCGCGGATAGTGGTGGTGCCGCGGATGTCCGGTTCGTTGATCAACACGTCGGCGGGCGGTTCGATGCGTTCGTTGTACAAATTCTTGAGAATCCACGAGCCCCGGTGGATCGGTGAAGTCGCGAAGTCCGTCGAGGTCAGCTTGAGGAAACCGGCCTGAGCCACCAGTCCGCCGCGTTCGTTGTCTTCTGGAAGCTTCACTGGCACGAAGGCATCACCCTGGACTGGGGGCAAGCCATAGAAGCGGGCCAGGCGGTCATTGGCCATGACAAAATCAGAGTCGATGAAGTGTTCCATGCTCAGGCCATTCTCAAGTAGGTGGCGAAAGAGTTCACGGCCTTCGCGGCCCATGGAATCGACCGTCATGCGGCGCACGTTCTTGAATACTCGGACGTCCGGTCCAAAGTCGTCTACCTTGTCGCGCTGCAACCATTGACGGGTAAAGTCGTCGTTGAACCGCTCGGCCTTGGCGTCGTTAAGCATCCGCTCTACTTGAGCCGATGGATTGTTCCGCAGGGTGCCGGACCTGGCCGCGTTGATAAGTTCGGCGTCTGGGGCGGAGTTCCAAAGGAAATACGAAAGCCGGTGGGCGCGTTGTACGTCGGTTAACTCAGTCGATTCGGACTTGTAGACAAAATGTGGCGAGGTCAACAGCGCGATCAACACGCTGCGCGCAGTAGCGATCTGCGGGGCGCCAGACTTATGCTGTCTCCGCGCGATTTCGACGAAAGCTCTGCGATCCTCTGCGGCAAGTGGTCTTTGCGTCAGTAACAGCGCGAGGTGATCGACCAGCTCACCCGGTTTCATGTTCGGCTTGGGGAGAATGGCCTGCATCGCGGCGGTCGGCCACTGCTGCGTCAACGGACCGGTCACCGTCAGACGGGAGAACCGCAGGGTTGGGCCCTTGTGTTCTTTCTTTTTAAGGCTCTGTCCCGGCACGCGGGCGCTATCGAACGTGAATGCCAACTGGTCGCCCGCCTTGAGAGTGAGCTCGGTCGAAAAACCTTTGGAGCCATGCGGAATGGGGACCCGGCGGATTTCACGAAAGCTGGTTGGATGACGCCCGTCCCCGAGATTGATCCCGATGACTTCGCCTTCATCGGATTTCTCCGAACGCACCTTCACCGTAAGGCGGTACACCCCGAAGGCGGGAATGGCAAACTGATCATGGCTCTCCGGATCGATGGAGAAATGCAGATTGCTGCGGTAGGGGCGAAAGCCCGTGAGCACATAGTCGTCTCCATCGCGGTAGTCTCCACCACCGCCGGTCGCAAAGTTTTTGCTGCCATGAAAATGTCGCACATCAAATTCCCACGTCCTTGTCTTGGGTTTGGCGTCCGGCAATACCCGTTCGGCGATGAAGCGTGCGGTCTTAAGGTAGGCCATTACCTGATGCGGCGACATGAGTTGAGTTTCGCCGAACTTGTCGAAGCCATGTTCCACGTGATCCGGCGGCAGCAGGCCGGTCAGGTCGAACCGCACGCCAAAGAGATCGCTCAATGTGTTGGTGTATTCAGCCCGAGTGAGTCGCTTGAGTGGATTGACCGAGCGCTGTGCGAGGATACGTTTCTGCAGCAGCCTGGAGATCTCATTGACGACTTCGGTTTTGGGTTGCGGCGTCTCTCCCGGCGGCATTTCCCCGGCCTCGATCAAGGTCGTTATCGTCTCAAGCAATTCCGCATTGGCCAGTAGCGTGTCTACCGGCCTGTCCAGCCGTACGCCGCCCTCTTGTTCTTCGAGACCATGGCACTTGATGCAGTATTGGGTAAAGAATTGCTTGAATTTAGTCTCCGCGCAGAGACTTCCTGAAAGCAGCGAGCTCGCCAGCAACACGGTCAAACGCAGTCGCATCATGCCAATACCTCGAAGGCCGCGGTGCTCTCCCCGAAACGATCTTGTTCGGCACCAAACAGTTGAAGCAACCCGAGGTAAAGGTTGCTCATCGGGACATCCTTCTTTTGCCAATGGCCCGCGGTCTTCACGCGACTGTCAAATACCAACGCTGGCAGGTCGTCGAAATTGTGGGCGTTAGCGCTGCCCATCGAGGCGGTTAGCAGAGTGGTTGTCTGATCGAAAAGGGAACTGTTGCCTGCGGTGCGCTGTTTCATGATGCTGAGCGAATTGCTGATCCGCTTGAGGATGGCGTGCTCCAGCATGAGCAGTTTCTTGATCTTTTCCGGCTTCTGGCCGTGGTGGGAAAGGTCGTGGTAGTTACCACTGAGATCTGGTTCCTTGAAGCCTTCCCAGAACGGAATCTGAACCGTGACGGCGCGGGTGGAATCGGTTTCTAGCGCGAGGACTGCAAGATCCAGCAAGGTGGCTACGTAGTCGTCGACCGATTTGCGGTCGAAGTCCTTGATTTCGTAATCCCCATTTGGCTTGGAACGATCGGCCCAGTAAGCGCGACGTTTCACGGTCTGTTCGACTTCGCGCACCGAGGTCAGGTACTCATCCAATTTCGCCCGGTCTGTGGCATTTAATCGCTTCTCCATTGACTTGGCTTGAGCGAAGACCGCATCGAGAATGCTGCGGTCTTCGGCGAGTACTTGTTGTTGCATCTTTTCATTTTCGTCGACCCGAAAAAGCAGATTGAAAATCTTGCGCGGCGAGTCGATCTGTTTCACCGGCAATCCGTGCTTGTCCCAGGATATCTGTGAAAAGTTCAGGTTCTCTCCCGCCTGAAAGACCAAGGACTTGAAACGCGTGTCGTCTCCAGTCAAATCCGCGATCGCCTGGTCAATCGATACCCGGTTCTTGCGTTGCAGCTTGTTGAAGTAACCGGACAGAATACCGACGCACGGCGTGTGGCCGAATCCATTTTGTACGGCCGGGTTGTCCAGCCCGCTAAAGATTTTCAGATGGTCGAAATGATCGGACAACTCGTCCAACAGGGGCGGCGCCTTGTCGATTGCACCGTCCACTTGCGGAATCAGCTCGGGCTGATAAAAGCTAAGGTGATTCACGATCGTGAGCAGGCGGCGCGGCGAATCCGACTCGCTCACCTGGCCGAGACTTTCCATGCGTGGGAGGAGCAGGGCAACCCCAGTTCCTTGAAGGAAGGTACGTCTTTTCATGTTACCGTCTATTGTCAAGTTGTAATTGCGGCTTCATCCATTATGACTCAACGCCGCCGCATCCGCAGATAACGCGATTGAATCAAGCCCGAAATTCCTTCACGGCGTCGCCGCTGTCGACGTGACGCAGAGTGTTGATGCCGAGTCCCCGCAGCATCGTCAGCCACACATTGCACACCCGTGTGTCTTTCGGCAGCACAGGATGCTGGCCTCGTTTCAGGTTGGCTCCGGCGCCGTTGGCAACCGTAATCAGTTGCTTCTTGCTGCTGATTTGTTGTTCGATCATCACTATCTTTCATTCTTCCGTTCGTTCAGCGTCCGCTGTCATATGCGTGCTTCTTGGTCCACAATTCTCTTGAATAAATTGTGGGTAATCTGCTGCACGCGTTCATCGGGTCCTTGCTGCGCGACGCCATGACGAATTGGATTCACATGTCCTGGCGGACTAGAAAGTCCATTGGCCCACCAGATGGTGGCGGCGTTAAAGACAATGTTGTTTTGGGGGCCGTCGTAGAGCGTGGCTGCGTAGCGTCCCGTTTTCTTTCCGCCCACTAACGCGTCGCCTTCCGCAACAACGTTCATTCCCGGCAGGTCCATCTTTGGCGCACCGTGCCATTCCCAGCCAAGCAGGCCTTTGATGGAATCGCCTTTCTTCATTCCGGTCCCCGCGAACAGCCAGTGGTCCGGCATCGCGCAAGTCCAATCGCCCGCGCCGATTCCACGTCCACTGCCTTCCCGGTCCAATCGCCCTCCCATCAAGAGAGCACCGTCGGGGCCCATGTTTGGCTCGAAGTCCTTGTCGTTGAGCGATCTTCTGAGAAGCGTCTGCCGAGCGGCTTCAGGGATATTCTCAGGCATCGGCAGGAACCAGCCTTCCCGGCGTATGTTTCGGTTTGGCATTCCATCGCTCGCAGGCAACATCGGTACAACACACAAAACCGAATTGCCGCCGAAAAACGCGAGGCTGACTCCTGCGTCACGTGCCTTGATGGCGTTGTCATACATTTCCAAGCTCCAGTATTCGTCGTGCCCAACGGAGATAAACCCCTTGGCACGGAGTAGACTTTTAGGATCGGTATGCGTGTCGACGTTGGAGATGTAGGAGACGTCGTATCCGTGTTTTTCCATCCAATACGCCAAAGGAAACTCCCACGGCAAATACTCGCCGCTGCCGCCTGACTTCTTCAGTCGATTGACCGGATGCGTGAAGAGACCATACGGGCGATTAAAACTCACGGTTCCGCTGGGCACACCAATGCTCGTCCAGTCCTCGTGCTCGGTGTAGATCGAATAATCCAAGGGCCAACGGTTGTAAGCCGACCAGGTCAGATCGCTGCATTGAAACAGAAAATCGCACGGACGGTCGTCTCGCACGATGAAAATTACGTAGCTTTGGATGCCACTTTCAGCGGCGGTCATCTTTCCAAGATAGACGCCACTAGGCCAACTCTCAGGGATCTCCAGTTCAACTGTGGGTTCCCACTTGCATTCACGAACGTAGTCGTCGCCGACGGCGGGATCCGGCTGGGGGCGCGCCTTAAGTGAATCGAACGTTTTCATCAAACGAGCACCCGAGCCACCGTAGTATCCTGTTCGGAAAACGTCCAGCTTGAAGTTGGATTCCGGATTCGTGCTGACCATGATCTTCAAGGTCTCACCGGCTCGCACGCTGTTTGCACTGCAGTAGCCTTCAATTTCCTGGCATCGCCCGTTCGTAAGATGCTTGTTGATCTTTCCGGGTACGGTGCGAGTTTTGGTCAGCATCCAGTCGCGCGTTCCTGGTTCCGCGTTCTCTCGCCGAATCGCATCGCGACCCGCCGTGTGATTCTCAGCAGAATGCACGAATCGATGGGCTCCAGTTGCAGCAATCAGTCCCGTCGCCGCCGCCCCTTTGATCACTGTACGGCGGCCAACTTTGCCATTCGGATCTTCTCTGTCGATCACGCTATTTCCCCGATCTGATTTTCGTTCTCGAGCAAATGATGCACCAGCCTTGGGCTTCTGAGGCTGTTAAGCACCAGTCGGCAGCATAACAGGTTCGCACAAGACCAGAGCGAAGATCCCCAAGACACCAATCCTTCTGCTCAAAATACGGCTCTCCTGATTCATCCTGTTGCCTCATGACCCTCTGAGTACGTAATTCCTCCCGCAACTTATCCTTCAAGAATTCCGGCGCCGGGTGTTTTCGGGCATACGTTCAATCCCCATCGACTCACGCGAGGGATCGAACGTCTCGCTTTTTAGGGATATGGCAATCAGAGCCGCAACTTTTTAACGAGCAGACTTTTCTCTTCATCGTCTTTCAGTGGCTCCCATTCGATGGCAACACCGGGCATTGCCGATCGCAGTTTCTCGATATCTCGCTCGGTTACATCCACCCATTTCAGCTTGATGGTTTTCAGGTTGTGTGACGACTTGAGTTGCACCAGTCCGGCGTAAGAGAATCGAGCTTCCTGCATTTCAAGCACTTCGAGCGACTTCATCTTAGCGATCTCAGCAAGGGTGGTGTCGTCCAGGCTCGCAGGCCGCTTGGAATTCTGATTGGGAAGCCGTTGTCCCAATTTGAATTTCTTTAGTGGCAAACCCACCAAATGCTTGATCGCGTCAGGCGATTCCCAGTTGTGCCACTGGCTGAACTCTTCGAGTTGAGTCAATTCACCAACCGCCTTGAATGCGGCATCACCAGTGGACGCGCCGGCGAATGTCAAGCGTCGCAAATTTGTAAGCGACTTTAGGTGAGCCAGACCCTCGCCCGTGAATCCTTCAACATCGCGAGATGGATGAAACAAAGACAACCGTCGCAACTTTGAAAAAGCGGCGAAGTGTCGATAGCCATCGTCAGTCAACTGTGTCCCATTGATCTGAAACGCCTCCAACCCCGAAAGCTCCGACAGCAGAGCTAGATGTCGATCCAACATCGGCTTCCCACTGATCGAGATCGACTTCAGACTCTTCACACTGCCAATCAACTTGTAATCCGCATCGGTCAAGTGAGTGCAATCAACCCGCAGGTCGACAACCATCCCGTTATCCTCCTTTACGTTTGCGCCGATTGCTCGCAACCGCTGAGCATTTGGCGACATTGCGAACGCCTTGCCAGTCGTCAAGGCAGACGCGGTAAGGATCAGGATTGAGCAGACCACGGTAACACGCAAAGTCATAAATTTCGCCAATAAAACGAGGAGAGGATTCGAGAGTGGTCGCCGTCGACATCCTGGACGGTTCAGGCTTGAAGACCGCGTTGGTCGTGACGGACATTCGAGAGATTCACGATGTGCTCGGTCGCCGATGCGGTGTCACTCCAATCGTTGATGACAACGCAGGCAGCGAATCCTGTCGTTGCATCGGATACAGACTCGGTGTAGCCCACGTCGATACAGGCGATTGTTATTGCTCGGATGCGGCGGCATTGCGAACGAGTTCGTGAAGTGTGCGGCGGAGCGACTTGTGCGAATAGCGTGCGAACGATCCCTTGAGGTGGCGGATTGCGATCGATTCCACCACATCGGCGAATGTCTTTGTGGGTGCGTCGCAGGTTGCTCATCCCACAAGCAATCCTCATTTCGATTAGCCGAAATAGCCGAACGACAGAGAGGCCATCAATCTGCTCGACGTTCCGCTCACCGACCGGTTCGAAGACAGAGAATTCGCCATCTTTGCCCGCTCTCTGACCAGCGATCAAAAACCGAATTGTAATACCGTCCGCGGTGCGAAACTCCGCTTTTTTTGCGTCCCTTGCGAATCCGGCGTCAGTCAAAACCGTTCGACCAGAATCGCTGTCCTCGGATCGAATGACTAGACCAAAGTCCGTTGTGTTGCGTTGGTATCCAAAAAGGCAAACAGCGACACCTCCGCAATCCGAATAGTCGATTGCGGCGTCGGTGAGCAAGTCATGACAGCGCGCAGCAACATCCCAAAGCGATTCATTGCCGAGCGTCGTATAAACATTCTTGCCTGTGTTCATCATTTGCCTCACGTCCAATGATACCTGCACGGCGCCGGAGATACCTGCACGGCGCCGGAACGAAATAGAGACCAATCAACGGCGGGTGAAGCGCACGAATGAGTAACGCTCGCCGGGGATTTCTTTTCCGCGGGTGTTTCGTTGTGGGTTAGGCTTCCAGACTGACGGCTTTGACAAGCAGCACGCTTATCCCACGTTACCGTTTGACAGATTCGACTTTGCGGACGAAGCGGGATGCGTCGTTTGCTAGGAACGTTGAGACGACGTGGAACAAGACGTCACTGCTAAACACAGCGTCACTGAAGCCGCCGATGTTCAGGACGCTGTAGTCGTCTCGCCCCGTTGCCGGCCCAGTTTGCTGGCTTGTTGCGTATGGCTGGATGTCGATGCCAACCAGTTTGGGATCGGTGACACCACTTCTTGCAAACGAATGTCATTCCCCAGGGCGATCGTTGCGCTTCACATACCGCCGCTTCCTGTCGTGTATCAGACGGATTCGGAGAGTGCTTCGTCCATCGGACAAGCCACGAAAGAGATCGCACCTTATCGCTTGGTGAGCGTCTCTGCTTCGGTCCGTCAATTCTGGAAACCAAGATGACTACCTTCATCAAATATGGATTTGCGTGAGTTGCTCAGCGAGTACGGTTACGACGGCGAAGAGATTCCGGTGGTTCGGGTATCGGCCAAGCAGGCTCACGATGGTCCAACGGATCCCGAAGCGATCGAATGCATTGAGCAGTTGCTTGATGCATTGGACCGCTGGATCCCTGATCCGATTCGATTGGATGATAAGCCGTTCTTGATGCCCATTGAGAACGTCTACTCGATCGCCGGCCGCGGCACTGTTGTGACTGGCAAGATTGAGCAAGGGATGGTTCGCGCCGGAGACATCGTTGAAATTCTCGGGCTGAACTTCGCGACCACGACGGATGTGATCACGCAAGTGGAATCGTTTGGCGAGGTTTTGGAAGTTGCTAGCGCAGGCGAAAGTATTGGCGTCCTGCTTCGCAAGACAGCTCACAACGACATCACCAAAGGTCAAGTTTTTGGCGAAGGCGGGAACGTTAACTCCGCATTGCGAATTCGAGGCCGAGGTTTACGTGCTGACGAAGGAAGAAGGATGTCGGCACACGCCATTCTTTGATGTCTATGCTCCGAAGTTCTTTTTCCGAACCACCAACGTGACCGGAAGTGCGAACGTGCTGGGCGGAGTTGACATGGCAATGCCCGGCGATGGCGTCCAGTTGAAAGTCACGCTGAAGCAACCAATCGCGGGGGCCGATGGTGATCGCTTCGCCATCCGAGAGGGCGGTAAGACCGTCGGATCTGGGGTGGTCACCCGCGTCGTTGGATAGTTCGGCCAGCATCAGGAAGCTATGCGAAACGACTGCGACGGTTCAGACCGTCTCGGGCGTTTCTATTTGGCAGACGATCTGCGAACCGATCAGGCCACGCTGTGTCTATCCATTGCGATCGGCCGATGGGGTTCCGGCGCCGCAGTATTCCTCGATTCTTTGCGATTGGGATTCCGTGTTCCGTGTTCCGTGTCACGGGTTTTGCACGAACATCGGACGAAGTAGCTCAGTGGGTACCTTTCCGCTCCTGCCGCCGGTCGCGTCACCGGTTTCGCCGAATGAGGGTCCGCCAGGTTCGCCTGATCCGGGGCCGCCGAGCTACGGCGACGCAGAAGCCGATTTTCCGAAACCACTAACATGTTGCTGGATGGCCACCGCGGTTTGTTCGACCCGGCCATTTCTTGTGCTCTGGCAGAAGTCGGCAGCGAGAAAAGGTCAGCGGTTGTCAGCCCATTTCTGTCTGCACCAACGGACCGCAATTGCAATACGGAGTTCAGCAAAACGAATGGCAGTTCAGCTCAAGCCTTCGCGTCTTTGCATACTTTGACTTGGCGGCGCAATCGCGGAATTGAGTTTCGCTCGCTGTGAACGGCAATAATGTCCGTGCAAAGCTCGTCGCTCGGGCCCTTGCCATAGGCATGCTATGACGCTGATGCTCAATTCCTTCGATTGCTGTTCGCGGCTTTTTTCATGATCTGAGAGGCATGGGACGGTAGCGGCAGATAATCGCTTTCTAGCACCATCCAACGATCCAAACGCGATCTAAGCTTCTCCTCCACATCGGCGGTGGATTTGTCGCCGGCTAGATTCGTTAGCTGATGGGGATCGTTGTTCAAGTCATAGAGTTCGAAGATGGCACGAGGGGTCTCAAAGTAGAGGCGTACGTGCAGAGCTGATAGCTCGCCGTTCGCGTAAGCTGCTTTGACAGCTTCCCAGGCGATATTATCTCCCTTCGTCATATCCACGGGACCGTACTTTCGCTCGGGGATCGCATTGAAGATTAGGTGGTAGCGGTCGGTAGTGACGCAGCGCAAAAGGTCGAATCCATCGCTACGTGTAATCGGCCCCCAATGCCAACCGCGTTCGGCAAAGACCGCTTGTCTGCCGTCGAAGCGTTGACCCTTCAGTTCAGGAAGAAAACTCAGCCCAGTCATTCCTTCCGCCTTTTCGAGGCCGGCCGCAGCTAGGATCGTTGGCGCCAGATCCACACCGCTGACTAGCGCTTCGCTCACGCTTCCCGGCTTTACGGTATTGGGCCAGCGAACAATCAACGGCACATGAATGCCTCGCGTGCAAAGGGTGCCTTTGCCTCTCAGCAATGCTTCGCCATTGTCTCCCATGAAGATCACGATGGTCTTCTGGTCCAGTCCGCGTTTCTCTAGCGCCTGCATCATCAGACCAACACCCGTATCAAGCTCACGCACATCGGCAAGATAGCGAGCGTAGTCCAGACGCACCTCGGGCAGATCCGGCCAATCGGGAGGTAAGGTCAACTTCGCAGGATCGATTTTGTCGTGGTCTTCGCCCCATCCGCGATGCGGTTGATTGAACCCAAAGTAGAGAAACCAAGGCTGGTCATCCGGAACGGTATCCAGAATCGAACCGACCTTTTCTCCCACCCGATGCAGAGCCGGAGGTCTCGTTGAAACGCCTTCAACGAAATGATCAAAACGATCTTCAAATTGTGGCCCCCGCATTCCTAGCTCGGTGAGGGTCTCTTGCACCAGCGACAAGTCACTCTTTCTGCCGTTCAAGTGTTGGTGCCGGCCATCGATGCCAACCCAGTACCCAGCGGCGCGAAGCACGTCTGTAAAGAAACGCACGTTCGCCCGGGCCGGTTGCGAGAAGCGAGTGGACGAAAGGCCGACCGGTGATCGACCGGCGAAAATCGCGGTTCTGGACGGCGCGCACTGCGGCGACGCTGTGTAGGCGCGATTGAAACGCATCCCTTCAGCAGCCAACGCATCAAGATTGGGCGTAAGTCCAAAACGCGCGCAATTGTTCGAGCCATACGCGCCAACGTGTGGAATGCTGTGATCATCCGAAAGGACGAGCAGGATGTTAGGTCGAGCGGACGCGGAAAAAGCCGACGTCATCGACAGCAATGAGAACAACGCGATCAGGAAATTCAGTTTCATAGTCTTACCTCATCGATCTACTTTGCATCGGAACGGGGGCACGCCATTCTTTGGCATGCTGACGATCGCGGCGTGCAGATTCCTCCGAGCAGCGCCTGTTCCGCCGAGCAGCGCCTGTTCCTCCGAGCAGTGCCTGTCTTCGGTGAACCGACTTTGCGACGGACCCGACATTTTTGTCGATCCCGCCGCGATGCGTGTGCTGAACTTCTATTCATAACGTAAGAGCGTTTGCCCTTCCTCGGGCATGCGATCGAGCACGCCTTGCAGCTTCTTTCGTGTTTCGTCGTTGCCGGCGACGGGTGTTTTTTCAAACACGTCATTCTTCACGTCGAACAATCGTCCGTCGCCATAAAGTTTCCATCGTTGGTCGCGAGCGAAACGGGTCGGCTGGCCTTTCTCTGGCCGCGGCCAGTAATAGATATAGATCGGATCGCGCGGTTCAGATTCACGCCCGTGCAATTCTGGCGAAAAACTAACACCATCATGAGCTTCCCCCGGCGTTGTTTTACCCACTTCGGCGATGGTGGGCATGAAGTCGGAAAACTCGACCAGACGATTCGTCACGACACCCTGCGGAATCGTCCCCGGTTGATATCCGACGAGCGCGACTCGTGTTCCAGCGTTGGTCGGCGAACCTTTACCGCCTTTGACAGCGACGTCACCCATCATCGAGGTCAACGATTTGTGAGTCCCATTGTCGCCGGTCACTAAAATCAGTGTCTTCTCGGCAATACCCAGTTCGACCGTTTTGTCGACGATGCGTCCGATCAGCTTATCCATATAGGTGACCATGTCACCGAAGTTCTGTTGTTTGTCTTTGCTCTTTCGATTCGCACTGTCGGGTGTCGGTAAAAAAGGGCTGTGCACCAACACCATCGGATAGTAGAGGAAGAAAGGCTCGTCCTGAAATTCCTCCATGCGGTCGATCAAAAACTGGCTGTACACATCCGGGCCGTAGACGTCGTCACCGAAGGTCGTGAGCTCACCGTCGATCGTCACCGACGGTCCCCAGAAACGATCTCCTAGTTTATCAACCTGCCACAAACAGTGGCGTTCAAATCCCATGTCCTGCGGCAGCGATCCCTTGGCGCGAAACGCTGGCTTGTAATGCTCGGCGCCATAGAGTTGCCACTTGCCCGCGATCGCCGTGCGATAGCCGGCGCTGCGCATCATGTGACCAAACGTTGTCTCACCTTTCTTCAAGATTGAGAACGCAGCATAGTTGCGCACGTTGCTCTTGCCCGTCATGATTTTGACTCGACTGGGTGTGCACAACGGCTGTGAATAGCAATGATTGAATCGAATTCCACTCGCTGCTAACCGATCGATGTTCGGCGTCGCGTAGGACGTTCCGCCATACGCCCCATAGCATTCATAACCAATGTCGTCGGCCATGATCAGCACGATGTTCGGCTGATCTGCGCCAGTCACTGCCGACGCACTCAGAAAGAAAACGACGAGGGCGGCCGGGAAGAAGGATCGTTGCATGATTCATGCTCTCTGGTGGTTGCGTAAAACGAACGGTTTGCTGAGCCGTTATTCGAGTTTAATGATAACAGTATGGTCTCCGCCGTCTGCCGAAGTTCAGGTTGCGGCGTCTGCGCTGTCAGAATGCTTTTCTGCATTTTTCCTGTCGGGTTTCGTTTCCTTGATTGCAGGTTTGATCATTGACGGCTCGGCAGTACGCCGTTTTTTCTTCGCCGGTTTTTCTTAGTCGGTTGACCGTCTGAGCTCACCAACTGTGTTCGTTGCAGTTTCGCCCGCTAGCGGTGCAACTGAACGATCGAGAAGTACGCGGGTATCCATCAAAAGCGACAGCGAATAGCCCGCGAGCATCACGGCGACTTGACGACTCTCCCGACGCCCAATGCAAGCCTTGTGATTTGCTGCATCCTTGGACGCTTCCGCACAGCCACATGAGCGTCGGATGAGTGGGCTATAGTGTGGTTTCGATAAAAACGCGAACCTGCGAGTCCCGTTCCTTCGAAAAGCTCAACAAGAAATGAAACATCGAGACACTCGCCGCGCCTTGCTGAAGGCTGCCGGTATCTCCATTGCCGTGCCATCACTGCCGTCATTGGCATCAGGCAGAACGGCGAAGGCACCCAAACGACTCGTTTGCGTTGGAACGCAGCTGGGATGGTACAAGCCGGACTTCTTCGCAGACAAACCCGGTGCGCGGCTCATCAAGCCTTTCGACGACGCAGGTCTCGGCGACAAGCTCACCACGATTTCTGGTCTCGACCACAAAGGACCGACTGGGAATGGTCACGCATTGGTCTACACGCTCTTCACCGGCCAGGTGACGAAGAGCATCTCACTTGATCAGCTCGTCGCGCCGGCAATGGGAGCGGAAACGCGGCATGAATCGCTCCAACTCTGCGCGGGCGAGCAGCGGTTCAACGCGCCGGTCTCGCTGAACAAGAATGGCATCCCGTTGCCACCGATTTTGCGGCCGAGCGTCATGTTTGCCAAGGTGTTCGGTGGCAAAGCTGCGGATATGCAGCGGCAGCAGTATCTTCTCGAATCCGGCCGCAGCCTGCTCGACGAAGTGACCGCCGATGCAAAAACGCTCAGTAGTCGCGTTAGCGCCGGGGACCGCGATAAGCTGGATGAATACTTCAGCAGCGTGCGCGATGTGGAGCAAAAGCTCGCTCGTCGCCGCGATTGGCTGGACAAGCCGTTTCCTAAGCCGGAGGCGAATTTCAAACTGCCGATGGAGGAGACGATTGCGCATTCGATGATGATTCAGAACGAGGATTTGATGTGGGACTTGATGGCGTTGGCGATCAAGAATGACGCCTGCCGCGTCTTTTCGCTGACGATTCCGCTGGCAGATGGCGCGCTGATGCTCGGCGATGAGCTGATGTCGGCTGGTTACCACAACTTGTCGCACCACGGCAACAAGACGCAGAAAGTCGACCAGCTGGTCGCGATCGAATCGGCCCACATGAGCGGGGCGGCGCGTTTCATGAAGGCGCTGAACGAGACGCGCGATATCGATGGCTCGAACATGCTGGACAACACCACGGTGCTGATCGGCAGCGCGATGGCCGATGCGGCAAAACACCGGCGAGTGGACTTTCCGCTGATGGTCGCCGGCGGCGGCTATCGGCATCAGCGGCACCTGTCCTGCGGGGCCAAGCACGAGCACAAAAACGAGATGGCATGCGATCTCTACGTCACCGTGTTGCAAAAGCTAGGGTTCGAGATGGAGTCCTTCGCTACAAGCCAGTCGAATCTGAACGGAGCGTTGCTGTGAGATCTGGGACGAAGACACAAACGCACGAAGCCTTGCTGATGCTTGTTCTGACTTTGTGCCTTTGTGGCTTAGTGAGAGCTGACCAGCCTGATAGCGTTGCTGCGTTTACTCGTGAATTCTGTATCAAGTGCCATGGCCCTGATGCGCAGGAAGCCGAATTCCGAATCGACACATTGTCGTGGACTCTGACTGATGATGAATCGAGAGAGCAATGGGAACTGGTTTACGATTACGTCGCTGACGGTGACATGCCGCCCAAAAAAGCCAAAACGCACCCTGACGCTGCGCAAACAGAACCGTTTCTAAATTCTCTCAAAAACGGTTTCACCAAAGCAGATCGATCCGCTCGGCCGGGTGGCACTCCGCTGCGTCGGCTCAACCGCAACGAATACCTCAACACGGTCCGCGACCTCTTCGGGTTGCGGATGATCGACCTGCCGCTCTCGTTTCCCGAGGATTCGACGAGCGAAGAATTCGACACGATGCCCGCGGGGCTGTTCCTGTCGCCCGCGGTGATGGAGGCTTATCACGAAACGGCAACCGACATTGCCGACCGCTTCGTTCCGCTGCCCAATTCGCCGACTTACAGCTCTAACTTGACGACCAAAACCATCGGCGGCGACCAGACGCGGCGCTGGTTCGGCCCCGAAAAAGACTTTCTCATGTTCACCGGCTTTAACCACTCCGGCTGGGTCGGTGCGCTTTGGGACAGCCTCTTCGTTGCGCCCTCGTCTGGGGTTTACCGTGTGAAACTGCTCGCCAACGCACAGGCTGCAGCGGGCGCGGACGGTAAACCGTTGCGGCTTAGCTTCTACACCTTCGACCCGACCGAGGAGCAATTGCCGAAACGCTACCGAATCGATCGTGCGACTCGGGTGGCCAAGGTCGAGATTGCGGCGGGCGAACCGACTTGGGTCCAATGCGACGTTCCAGTCGAGGCGGGCGAAACGCTGCACATCTACTGCACCAATCGGCTCCCAGCAGACGCTTACCGCGTGAGCGATCAGAATAGGAGCCAGGTCAGCAAGGAGTTAGCCAAGATCGAAAAGCGGCCCGAGCCGACGGTGGAGCTATGGGGCTTGAAAATCGAAGGCCCCGTCGCAGTTGCGTCGCGCGTCGTCGATTTTTTCGGTGTATGGCCACCCAAGCTCGACGTCGCGGAGTTGGAAACGAAGCTGCTTCCGCTGGCGGAGCGTGCCTTTCGGCGCCCCCTGACGGATGCAGAGTCGGAAAAGCTCATTGCCGCCGTTTTGCAGCATGGCGACCAAGTTGGAAAACCGGAATTTGCCTGGCACTACGCGATTCGCCGCCTGCTTTGCTCGCCGCAATTCCTCTACCGCGAGGCTGATGGCGACGAGCAGCTCAGCGACCACGCGCTCGCCTCGCGACTTTCGTATTTTCTCTGGAGCACGATGCCCGACACTGAGTTGTTCGAACTCGCCGCTGCAAAAAAACTATCCGAACCTGGAATTCTCGCCACACAGACCAAGCGTCTCCTCGCCGATCCGCGTTCGCAGCGATTTGTGAAACACTTCACCGGCCAGTGGCTCGGAAATCGCACCGTCGAGTCGATCAACGTCTGCGACAATCGCTACCAGTGGAATGACACAGTGCGTTACGGTTTCGTGCGTTCGACTGAGATGTTTTTTGCGGCGGTGCTACGCGATAACCTGCCGATTTCCACCTTCATCGACTCCGATTTCACCTACGCCAATAGCGCGATGCAGTTGGTTTGGGGGATGAAACCGGCACGAGACAAGAGTCTCGGGGCGGTCGAGGCGCGCCAACGCCAGAGCCTGGTTTGGCCCGAGCCGGAGCGAATTCGTTTCGGCGATTCACCGAACTTACCCCGTCATGTCCTTGATCGTGGTGGCGTGTTAGGCCTGCCCGGCGTCCTCACCGTGACGGGCGACGGCGTGGAGTCTTCGCCGATTCTGCGTGGCGTTTGGGTTTTAGAAAATCTTTTCGGCCAGCATCCGCCCCCACCTCCCAAAGACGTGCCGGCCCTCGATATCGATACCAGCGGTGCCACTGGTGTTCGCGAAACGATCAAAGCGCACACGGAACTGGAAAGCTGCGCGAAGTGTCACCGCGACATCGATCCGCTAGGTCTCGCCCTCGAAAACTACGATGCCATCGGCGGATGGCGCACCAAGTACATGGCCGAGAATTCTCCCATCGATGCCAGTGCCGCCATGCCTGATGGCACCGTCCTCGACGGCGCCTCCTCAATCAAACGCATCCTAAAAGAACGACCCGAAATCTTCACCCGCTGCCTGCTCACCAAACTCCTCGAATACGGGGCAGGTCGCGAACTCTCAGTCGGGGATAAGCAGATCGTCGAAGATCTGGTCAACGCAGAGCCTCCGGAGGGCTACCGCTTCGGCGACCTCATCGGCCTCGCCATCCAGAGCGAAGTTTTCCGAGCGAAATAATCGCAATTGAAGTATGTCCTGTTCACGGTTCTCGTCGTAACCAGATCGTTCCAATCGCCCCAGGCAATCGACAAGTAACTCTGCTTCGGTCACGACGCCGTCTTCGACATGGATTCAATTTCAAACCCGACTCGAATTCGCTGCCGCAATTTCTCTTCGATCGTAGCGTCATCAGCGTCTGGGAATTGCTCTCGGATTGCTTCGCGCGCAATTCCAACCGACGCCTCGTACAAGCCAAGCCCAACGCGCAAAAGCTCCTCACCGGTCATCCGACGGTAAGCCTCCAACTGAAGTTGGTCGATGTCGCTAATCGAATTCGCGTGTGCCATGATCGCCTATTCTGAAACGCGATTCTCATGAAGCCCACCATGGCTCCCGATTTCAACACTTGATTCTACAGGACACGTCGAAAACTCAAAGCGATGCGTACCAAAGTTCTTCCCTGACCTGTTCAGTGTCTCAATCGGGCTGCCGATCGAGACCCTGTATGCGAGACCCTGTACGCGAATTTCGCTTCGCGTCTCGAAAGGGTGTCGCTTCGAGAACGGGCGTTCTCCAGTGCCACCCCGATCTCAACAGAGCGACCTGCCACAGTGCACTGGTTAACACCGACTTTCTGGTTAACAGCCGAACGCTGATTTGCCCGTAAATTACTACGCCAAAAGATGACGAAGCACTTTCCAAAAAAGTCACCGGCGGCGCGAATTACGCCAAAAAAGCGTGCTTTGGGAAGCATCCACGCCAAATTTTCCCCGATCGAGACCCTCTCCGCCTAAACTCTGAGAGAGCGCAATCACCTTAAGTCATTTCCCAACAACAACTTGCAGGAAACTCCGTCTCACACGGTCCCCCGCCTAACCAAACGAGACCGAAAGCACCAAGTACAACCTCTGTTTAACAGCCACCGAGTGTTAACCAGCAAATCTGTTCGTGACGACGAAAACTCGGTCTTGGTTAACACTCTCGCACTCTAACCTGCTGTCGCTAGTAATCGATCGATCGCAGCTTGCCAACGATCTTCGAGCGGGATCATCGACGACGCAGTCCAGGTCAGACCGCCAGCATCAGCGGTTGTGGAATAGACCCACTGCGCCACTCGGGCTAACGTGGGCAAGTCATTCAGAATCCCTCGAGTGATGAACGCCTGGTGCAGCCCGTCCCGAAGGGTCAGATTCCGATCGACCCATTTGTCCAGGAACTCGGCTGCTGCAATATGGTCTGACTTTGACGAATTGCATGTCGCATGAGCCAGCACGAAGTTGTGTCCCAGGTCGACAGGATACTTGGCCCATGGAACAAAGTGGTCAACATGAGCGGTCTTTTCAGACAGCCCTTTGTCGCAAAAAAAACACTTGCTCGCAGAGCATAATCCTCGCCTCGGCGATCTTGTTGACCACCGCCGCCTGCCGGCCAGTATTCTGCAGCAGGATTGCTTTCTCGACCTCTCCCGCGTTCGGCACAGACGGCGTCCTCTGTCGACGGCCGAAACTCAGCCACCAAAGCCCAAACATCGGTCAGTTGACTAGCGTTTAAATTAAACAACGATGCCACGTGCCGTCGAGATAGACTTTCATTCGGTTTCGACCCAATGGAACTTATCGGCACTCAGTTCCAACTCACCATCCCAGCGGTAGGCAACCAACTTGCCGCCCTTCGCTACGCTGTAGTCTGTGCAGGCCACGTTGGCCGCCAGTGGCGTCGGCGTACCTGTTAGCCAATAGTGGCCCACAAACACCGGAACCGCGTCACGGGGGTAGATGTCAACGGTCGCCAGATCGTCCGTAACAATCTCAACGTTCGGCACTTCATCGCTGCCAAGGTGATGTTGACGATAAGTTCGACCAGTACCATCTTCGTACCATTTGATCCGAACTGAGTCTCGCCGGTGTCCAGCCTTGTCGACAATCGAGTGTCCGCTAGGCATCTGCAACTCCGGACCTTTCAATACATTCTCAATCGCGTTGTTCAAGTCGCTGCCGGCATCTTCCGACATGGTTAGAAAGTCGGATGTGAATCGGCCCGCGTCGGCCAATGCATCATTGATGCAGTCGATGTCCCGCGTCTGCCACGAAGCGTGAGCCACACGGATCCCATCGATTTCAATCGCTACCGGAAGTGTTCTGAACCAAGCGATCGCATCAGCAAGTTCGCCCGGCGAAAACTGATCAAGCGTCGCCTGATGCTGCTTCAGGTTTTTGTCCGAATGAGGCCGAAACCATTCGTCCCGCTTTCCTGGACGAGAAGTATGAAACGCAATCGCGTTGTACTCATGATTCCCCATTACGGCTAACGCATCCCCCGCATCAGCCATCGCACGAACAAACTTGACGACCTCTCCAATTGCTGGACCGCGATCCACAAAGTCACCGACGAAAGCGACCTTTCGATCCGTATGTCGATATCCTTTTCCGCTTCGCTGGTAGCCGAGCGATGTCAGCAATCTTTTCAGCTCATCCGCGTGCCCATGGATGTCACCGATGATGTCGTAGTTGGTCACGTTAGACCTCATCAAAATAGTCCGTGTCAATCTTTTTCAGCGTGAAGGTTTGATCACGTGATACACCGATGTCGTATTCAATCATCAGTTCACCGAGTCGATCGCCGTCGATCAAAACAACTTTTTGCGTAACGGCTTCGGCATACTCTATCGCGGTGTTACGAAAACTGCTGGTCGTGATAAACACGCCCTTGCTCGCCTGCTTGCCTGCCAACGCACCGACGAAAGCTTGGATCTCTTTTCGCCCAACATTGTCTTTCCAACGTTTCGCCTGAACATAGATCATGTCGAGGCCGAGACGATCCTCGCTGATGATTCCATCAATTCCCTCGTCGTTCGACGCCTTGGTGACTTTTGCCGCTTCGGCTCGGGAACCTCCGTAGCCCATCGCGAAGAGCAAGTCGATTACAAGTTGCTCGAACTTGTACGGGTCCATGCTCCGGACTTGGCTCAACAGATCGTCAGCTAGCTGGGCATTGAGTTCGCCCGTCAAATTGGCGATTCGCTCTTCAGGCGTCTGAGTCTCCGGTTCGTCGCCTGAACCGCCGCCGCCAATCGCCTTATCAGGACGTTTCTTGTGATGCCACTCGAAATGTTCTGGAAACTGATCAAGATCCTTCAACGTGAGCGACGAAGGCTGACTGCCGATCAGTTCCTGTCCTCGCGGAGTGATCTTCATGACTCCTCGCGCGGTGTATTCGATCAATCCTGCGTGCTTCAGATGAGTCCTCGCCCAGCCCACGCGATTTGCAAGTCGTCGCTGGCTACCGCTGGGGAGCATTTCTTCGCGATCCTCTTTCGACAGTTGCATCGCGTCGGCAATTGACTCTGTGACTTGCTTGATTGCGTGCTCTTCTCCATCGGCGGTGATTTTCAAGAACGGAACAAACATGGATTGAAAGTCGGGAACAGACATGAGGCAGCAGCAACGACAAGGGACAAGTGAATGTTCTGCGGCACGAACCAAGTTTAAAAACCGCAATCCAAGTTTGAAAACCGCAATGAGCGGCTTGCTATTCTGAGCGATCCGCGTCACCGACACCATGCCCACTCTTCAGCAAGTTTCGTGTGATAGAATCTCTGAAACATACTTTGCGTTCTTTTATGGACTTAATCTTTGCGAAACGTATTCGATCAATATCAACAGCCCGAGAATCGGCTTACGCACGCGTTGATGGTCACTCTTGACCGCGAACGCCATTTGCTCACTTCATTCTTAAACTTTCTTGGAGTGCGTAACGCACCAAAAGAAAATCGACTCACGCTGACTGAACAGCGTCTGCCCGGCGATGCTAGTGATGAATCCCCAGCGTTGACCGAAACGGGCCTGCCGGATGGAGCGATCTTTGATGCTGATGGATGGGCAGTCCTCATCGAGAGTAAGGTGCAAGCGAAGCTGACCAAGAACCAGCTCGTTCGTCACATCAAAACCACCGAGGCCCGTGGCTACAAGAGTCCGCAGTTGGTTGTCATTACTGTAGACGAGCAACTTTCGCCTCTGCTGCCAGGCTGTATCTGTGTCACTTGGTGCGAGCTCTATGCTTGGTTTGCAAAACGTGCTGATCGTTCGCAGTGGGCGGGCACTCTCGTCGAATACATGCGAGTATTCGAGCAACAGATGATATGGGAAAACTATCAAATCAGAGGAACCATCACGATGTTCGACGGCTTTCATTTTGCGGCCAAGACTCCGTACACATACGCTGAGGGGAAGCGACTAATCAAACTTCTTCGCCAAGAATTGATTAAGCACCCCGATCTAAATGCGATAGGTGTCGATCCGAAAGGGAAAGGTCGCGGCGCAATCACCGGCCAGAAGCAAGTCGGCGTTTGGGACTATATGCCGCTGAAACAAGCCTAAGACTTCAAGAACTTTACTGACTTGCCACATTTGACTATCTCTATCAACCGTGATCGCGCTCAGGCAGCGATCACCATACCGAATGGTGTCAAAGGTGGATTCAAGAAGAAGTTGCGAGCTGGCGGCATCGATGCTTTTCGCGAGCTGCTCTACGAAATCGAAGGCAATTTAAGGCCCATCGTTGCAAAGTCGGCCAAGTCGAAACCATGGATGTACGCGTTACAGCGTCACTACAAAAGCCAAAGTGCTCCGGGGATCGAAGATGGCAGCGTCGGGGCCGACATGCGAACCGTCATCAAGGGCGGCAATTCAAAGGTAAAGTACCAGCCTCAATGGAGTGACGCGATTTACCAGCTGTTGGCGAACAAACGATCAAATATCCAATTCGGCGTTGTCATGCGATTCAACTACGATTGCCCGATTATTCAGTCGAAAAAGGCGGTCGAGTTATTCGTCGCTGCATTTAGAGGCATGGCACCAGTCGTTGACTTCGTATTGGGCGAGTAAGCTCAGTCGGTCAAGCATCAAGTAATTGAAGAACATCCTTCGCCTTTTGATCATCGCTTTGGGAGTTTCGGCTACGAATCACCGGACAAACAGCGAGACTAGCGTTTACTGATCAATCAGTTTGGTGCTTTCGCTTGTCCCTAATTGTAAAGCCACACTCGGTGATCAACCTAAAGCTCTTTGCTCCCTTCCCTACTGGAAACCCCGGCTTCGGCAATTCACCTGTTACAGCCTCAATCGCGTAGGCGATGATCGCGGGCGGCGGATAAGACTTGCCGTCATGCTCTACATCGTAGGTATGAGAAGGCTTGAAACCAGCCGGCATGCCCAACTGCTCGAACTTAGTGATCGCCGCGAGGAAATGTTCTCTGCGTACGCCGTCGGGAATCGCCATGATGGAGCCTGCTACTAACTAAATCGGTGAGGTTACAACAAAAAGTATAGCTATAGGGAGTATGACTCAAAGCACCAACAGATCATGCGGATTTCAAACCTTCGATCACGGCGTCTACGAACTCATCGGATGCCAAAGGAACTTGGGCGTAAACCAATCCGGTCTCGCCTTCCAGTTTCGCAAGCAAGTGCCCCTTCCCAAGTAGCTTTTCGGCACCCTTGTCTCCCAACGCGATCTCAGAGGTGCCTTCGCCATCGACCCGAAGAATAAGACGATTGCCGAGGTTGGCACGGAGTTGCATTGGCATCACGTTGGCGTCGGGACGTTGGGCGGCGAAGATTAGGTGGATGCCCGCAGCACGGGCTTTGACTCCTAGACGCTGGACTGTTGTGGATACGGCTTCTTTGTACTCTTCCACCATCATCCATTCAGCAAACTCGTCGTGAATCAGCCAAATCGTGGGCATTCGCTCGGCTGCTTCAACTTTCGCGTTGTACGAGGTGATGTTGTTTGCACGAGCGCTCTTGAACCGCGTGTATCGGGCATCCATTTCTACTACGAGGTTTTGCAATCGCGTAATGGCCTGCTGGTTGTCCACGATCACGCCGCCGCCGAGGTGGGGCAGATCCTCAAACTGAAAGTAATCGACGCCTTGCTTCGGATCTATCAAAATGATCTCGGCCTGCGCGGGCGTATTTGTCGCAGCGATTCCCAGCAAAATGTTTTGCATCAGGACTGATTTTCCGCTGCCGGTTGAACCGGCAATCAACGTATGCGGCGAATGTTTTTGGCTCGGGTCAAGATAGAGAATTGAACCATCGTTCTCACGGACCGCAATCGCGATATTTTGGTTTCCAGCGGTTCGTTCGGGGCTCCATTGCTTCCAGATCGTTGCCAAGTTGACGACCTCTCGTTCTGCCCGCTCGACAGCGATGGACACGATGCCAGGTTCAGGTTGGATTGAAATAATGTTCAATCCGTGGGTAGTTAGAAACTCGGATCGTCGCTTTGCTACCTGTTCGACGGTCAGATGTGAGCTTCCTGCGAATTTAAGAAGCGCTGCATTCGGAGTCATTGTTTCCGATAACAGCTTAGCCTGCAGGTTGTATTGCTGGAGGCCAGTTTTCATCTGTTTAACGACCTGCTTGAGCCATTGAGCGTCTACTTCAGACACTTGACGCACCTCAGCAAATTGACTCACCACCGGAGCGATTTTACTGTAGGCCCAGGTTCCTGAAACCGAGAACGCTTCTGGTGTTGTGACGACTTCATCTGGTCCGTCGCTCGACAGGCCCGTCGCTTGGGATGGACCATCCTCGTCGCCTGCTTGGTTTTCCGGCTCCATTGTTTCGGTCTGCGATTCGGCCGTGTCCTCAGTGGGTGCGGGACGGCGAACGGTGTTGGCTTTGCGATTGATTGAAGTTGGTGGTTGGAATTCGTGCTCGATGTTGGAAGGCGGGAAATCAAAACAGCGGTTGCGAACTGTCTTCGGATCGTCGCCGTTCCAGTAAGCAAGAACTAAGTCTCGCAGCTCCTTTCGAGCAAAGACCTCTTGGTGACAGTTGGCGGCCTCGGCAATCTCAAAGGCGTCCGAGTTGTCAAAGTCCGGAGAATGGACGAAGACATGCGAGTAACCAAGAAGCATGATCTTGCATTGCCCATCGCGAATCGCATGACGCCAGTTGCCAACATTGGGCGACTGACCAGCCGCAAACTCAACGCCATCCAAGACCAAATCCGCAAGTCGTGCTAGCCACAGTTCTCGGTCGAGCCGATCTGGATTCCCAAACAAAGCTTCATGGATTCGTCGCACTGTGTCCCGAAGTTGTTTTTGACTTTCCTTTCTCTTCTTCGACAGACTGGCTTCATCAATGTACTTCGCTTCAGAGCAAACGATTGACAGTAACAGATCGCCATCCGCTGTCTCTTCGGGGCTGACAATCATCAAGTCGGCAATTTGCTCTTCACGTTGCCCCAGCCATTCGGCATAGTCGTCCAAGAAATACCAACCGAAGTACCGATCACCGGTAAACTCGTGTCGGATCAAGAATCGGCTAAGCACCACACCCATCAATTCGTATGCACTCTTACCGCGTTTGGCGGCACGCAGTGCCAAGTCGCCTGAAATGGTGTTCGCATCGTCAATCATCTTGGTAGCGAGAGAATCAAAGTCCTCATCGCTCAAGCCCAAATTGAGTTGGCGCAGTCTGCTTTGAAGCATCGTTTTAAGCAATCCCGAACTAGCAGTGGACGAGATCACAAGATTTCGGCCCTGAGTCGCCGACTGCTTGTATCGAATGATGCTAACGCTTTGATTCTGAAGTTGACGGCGATCCAGCAACTCGTCGTAATTCACAACCCAACTAGCCAGATTGTGGGTCTCTTCAAAAATTTTTGCAGTTTCGTTGTCACTGAAATCAAGCTGGCGGACCGGAAGCAGACGCGTTGATGAATTCCCGTCCCAGTCGCCCTTGAAGAAGGTCGTTACGGCCGTTAGGTACGCCCACGTTTCCTCACTTTGAACAGGGCAACAGAGATAGACCACCGATTTTAAATCGTCTTTGGCCGCTGGCCGTCGGCGAGACCACCGCGGTGGAACCAACTTCTCAAGCTGCACCGGCTTAAAGGCTTCGAGCGACCATTCCAGCTTGGCGTGACGTGCAATTACGTCTTGAGAAAAAGATATGTCGTGTGGGCATCCATCCTTGGGATCGGGTGCAGCAGCTTGATCGACAAGGATCCCGATGCGAAGTCTCGCAAGGAAATCTTGTGTTGCCTCGCTTGGGCTGTATGAATCCACGTCTTCATCGGCTGACTCGATGATCTCTTGGTAGAGATGTCGCAGACGTTTTGGCTCGGTGTGTCGAAGGATGATTTGACAATGAACTTCCTCATCGTCTTCGTGCAATACACCTATGCGGTCAACAACCGCTTGCGGAAGTCGTGATGAATCGCTGTTGAAAAGCACCAATGACAAGTTGGCTCGTTCGTGGGGATGTAGACTGACGTATTGCTTTAGCAGTTCCATCACCCGTGCAGCTGCCGGAGCAGGATTCTCATTAGTGGTTGCGACTCGTTTCTTTTCAAGAACTGGCGGTTCGTGAAGACTGTAGTCACCAACCGTATCTGTCACGGACAGCAAATGCGGTTCATTGTCGATCCAACCTACGACCACCTCGGGGTAGAAAGGGTGCTCAAGCTCACGAACCAGCTCTTTGAAGTACAAACGCTGATCGCCAAACTCAACATGCTTCTCGCTAAGCAGGCGACGAATGATATCGCCGACCAGCTTTGCTTTCCGGGCGATCGCTGCCATTCGCAAAGGATGCCATGGCGCGACAACGACGGTCGGAATGTCTGCATTGATCGCAACAGCACCAATCTCAAGCAAGGGGCGAAGCAACTGCTGGCGATTGCTGTCACCCTTCGCTTCCGTACAGATTGTCTGAAGCAAACGGGCGTACTTGGCAAGTTGCGTTGTTAGTGACTCTTCAGAAACACCCGACTCTGTAAAACGCTCGATCGCAGATTTGTAGTCGTCGAGAAACAAATCAAATTGCTCGGAGAGCTCTTGCCGAACACTTTCGGAAATCAATCCATCTGATGCGGCGTTCTCTAAGTTCGCACGCCATTCTTTTTCGAGATCGTTTTCTTTTTTGTACGCAGCGACGAACGATCCTTTGGTTCGGTCGTAGGCTGCGATGAACGTCTTGACGTTGGAGAGATCGACTGCTTGATAGATACCTTTCGAGCTAATCGGATCAAGGTCAGTCCGACACCGCACCAATGGATTCTTCTGCAATCTAACCCAGTCCTCCACAAACTCGCTTGTCACAGCATTTGGGTCATACTGCCAAATCAATTGCGTCGATGAGCTGTCTACGTTCCCTTCAGTGCTCTCTGACTCAACTTCAAGAATGAACTTGAGCTGCAGTGCCTTCTTGGCCTGCGATCGGTTGAGCCGCGTCTTTTTCTCGTTGCTCCATTCGTTGATTAGAACAGGAAAATCAAACAATCGCCCGACATCCCATTTTACTTTTTTGCCAAGCAATGCCTTCAGTCCAGCATAACGTCTAGCGAAGAATGCTCCCGCACTGATGTTGAGATCTCGCAGTTCACGCTTCGTCGCACTGTCACAACGGATCAAAAGCGTTCGCTTCTTGGCTTCCCCGGCTTGGTTAAACAGCGACTCGATGCTTGCGGCCAAGCCGACCACGAAGTCAAAGCACTCCCGCGGCCTGCCGTAGATGAATTTGTCCCAAGCCGAACGCAACTTTCGATCCTCTTTGATCTCATTGCGATGAGATTCATAGAACGCTTGATCGTCCTCGTTCGGGTCGGTGGCCTTGGGGCGTTTGGACAGCAGTTCCAAGTAGTCGCTATCGTCTTCGCTGAGAAGATCAGGACTACGTTCGTCGTAGAAAACGATCGTCGCTTCTCCGAGGTTAAGCGTGACCCGTCGCAGTCCGTCAAAGAGCGGGCGAACCTCCTCCCATTCGCATTCGGACAATGCTTCCGCTTCTCGGTTCCACCCGCTTGCCGCCGCGATGAAGCCTTCGATGACCGGGTGAAGTTCATCCTTAATATCAACACGGACCTTGTCGAATGACTTCGCCAAGTCCTCTTCACTAAGCAGGATTTGAGAAGTCGTTTGCTTACGAAGAAAGCAAGCGTTCTTTCGATAAACTCGATTGTACTCACGTTGCCAAACAGACTTGTGCGTGCGCCGATTGTCATTGATTCGGTCGATAAAGGAGGAATCCTTCGGAAAGTGCAATGCGGGCATGGCACGTCCCAGCGCGATTCCGATCGGCAATCCTTCATCACCAATCAATTCACGTGTTTTCACCACGTAGGACGCAAGCCGCTCCAACGCAACAACGCGAAGATCACAAAGCCCAGCGATTGCCTTTTCCCACCACCGCTGATGCTCCTCAGAAACACTGATCCCCTGACAGGCCGCAGCAACCCACAGCTGAGGGCTTCCGGTCAATTCGTCCAATCCGATGCGAATAAACTCTTTGAGCGACTGATCTTCTTCGTCGCCTGTACTCGCTACTAGTAGAACAGGACGATCACAATGGCGGTTTCTGAAGAACGTCACAGAGTTCGATGTCAGGACTTCCGAAGGCAAGTTCGATTCGCCGATGAAGTCTTGATTTAGTTTCAGGTCGACCGCACTCTTCCAATCCGGATGGTTGAGTACGGCTTCCGCAATGGCGATGGTTTGATGCGGCGATAGGTGGTCGATCATCAACCGCGCGGTGCCTTCGTCGTTCTCTCGCTCAACGTTCGTATCAAGGTAGCGAACGAATACGTCCCCAATCAATTCAACAGGATTCATCGGGTTGCCTCCGAATACGGATTCAAGACGTAGGCACACGCATCGGACAATCGTCTCAGCATTCCCAAGCTGCTGAGCCGCTGCTCCAATCGGCTTGCATTTGACTCGAAAGCCTTGCTGTCGAAATCGCTGTCTTGCATAACAATTCTTGCTTCACGCTCTCCCAGCACAATTCCGTAACGGTCAAATAATCGCCTCAAAAACAATTTGAACTCCATTCGGTCCCGCACGTTCGCGAGAATCAACGCTTTAAGTAATGCGTCGTTTGGGGCGTATCGCAATTTGTTTGTGCCTCGTTTAGAAATCAGCCCGATCGAGCGACCGTAAGACCGATGGACATTACCTGCATGTTGTCGGTGCCGAGCGAGAGCAGACTGTTTCAAATAGCGGATCATTAGATCCGGGTCGTGCGCCCCCTCGTAATCATCTGCATCACGCGGCCACGCGATCTCTCGATTCAGGATGTTCTTGCATTGCGGGTATGCGTCGGTGGCAGATTTGGCCGCGATCCACTCATCCGAATTTGCGATGCCGTCGATCAGAGCAGCGACAGCGTTGGCCGACCGCTGAGAATTATTCTGGTAGCTGTTAATTGACAGTTCACGGACAAGCGTCTTCTTCGGAGCCACGATTTCGCAGATTAACAACGGACGCTCTCCCCCCGTCAAGTCGGCTGCAACCGTCAACTGATAAAGCATGACATGCATTGCCGTGAGTATTGTCAGATGAGGGTAGTCGTCGAACCGAGGTAGCTTCAGCTCAAAGAGATGCAGGACGTCCTCGCCGAGCGCGTCAAAAACTTGGTGGTTCTTGTAAGGTAGATAGCAGCTGCGACGTTGGCTTGTGTCGGGTGACTCGGTCTTCTGAAGTTGTCCTACCAGTGCATTCCACGGATTTTGATTTGTGACGACCGAGCCGAAAAACGGCCTGAGTTGGCTTGCTGAACTAGACCGGCAAAGCATTTGGTAGAGCAGTTCTCCCGTTCTTCCAAAGTTGATGTATTCACTGGTGGGCTTGTCTTGAGCTGAGATTCCAACGTCTTCGTAAAGACAGCTGTCACCGAATGGGAACAAGAACCGCGACGACCATCGGCGATTGGAGTCACTCTCGACGGTTGCAGTGCGCAACATACTGATCAGTTTGACGAACTCGTCAAAAGTTGAGAATCGCTCGCCCACGTACTCAAAGTCCCGTTCAACGACGCCCCGTGCACTTCCTTTCATCCACTTGGCCCACTCGCTCCAAGCGCGACTGTCGTCTGGATACTTGTCCTGAATAAAGGGCATGATTTGGTTGTTGTAGAGAATGTTGCGAAGCATCATCCGCTGATAGGGACTGAAGGTCAGTGGATAATGTTTTCCATCTTCGTCAAGCAATTTCCCTTCGCGCTGCGCCGACTCGGCGACGCAAAGCAGCTCAAGGAAAATTAACCATGGCGTCTGGTTGTCCCATATCCGGTGCCCCCAGATTCGTTCGTCGATCCAATACGCGAGACTCTTATGATCCTGCCACGGAAGATCAATTTCTGGCTTCAGAACGGTCATAGATTTAGCTCCACTTCGACATCAAACGCCTGGCCGTCGTCATTCAATTCGAGAAACTTGAAACTCATCTCTTCATCCTCAACGCCCATCGCATCACGACGTTGTTTTGAAGCAGCAAGAATCCGTGACTTGAATGCGAGAATGTCTTCGTGGCATTCCTTAGAGAAACTCCCTGGCAATACACCCTCCGCGACGCGGCTTAGGAACTCGAACCGTGTGAGAGTCAGCTTTAGGTCAACGAAGATTTCATTCGTTAGTGAAACGCGAAGGGTTGGAAACTCGGATTCATCTTCGATGATCTCAATGCACTCCGTCATTCGCCGCGCAACGGAGACACGGTCCTCCAAAATGCAACTGACTTTCGCGGAAGACCCGGCAAGTCCTGTCGCCAAAAGCAGCTCGCGGTCAGACGAAACCAACATTCCAATGAAAACTCGATTCAAGCCCTTTGTCAGACGGGCCAGCACGCCTTTCTCGATTCGTTGCTTCGCCTTCAATCGGTTGATGACTCTATCCAGATACTCACCAGCAAAACTGAAGACGGTTAGATCCCATGGGGAGAGTTCGTCGGACATCGAATCAGGAATTTTGAAGAACAAGCCACGCCGTTGTGCCACCAGCAGCTCAAGGAACCGTTCTGTTTCTTCGTCGCCTTCATCGGCTCCTTCGATGTATTGCCGCTGAGCAGCCTGGTAGTTCTCGTCGGCGCCATAGTGAGGATCACTCGACAGGAACTGATCGAACAGATCTTTCAACAAGAGGTCCGAGTATCCGTAAATCAACAAATTGTCGATGCGGTTGGACGTCTCATGTCCAATGCGAAATCGCCCCAAATAGTCGTAGATATCAAGGGAGTTGCGACGGTAAGGTGTAAGGTTACCACCAAAAATATTGTTGTAGAGACTCGCTTTGGCGACTTGGTTGGATGAAATTACGCGAGGTACATCAACCGCCCTTAGCAGTCGATCGTTGACGTTCTTTCCAGCGGCCTGTTTCTCGGCAAAACCCAGAAGCGAATTCGCAAGCAACAAGAGCACTCGCCGAATGGAAAGGTGAACTTCGTTGTGGTCGCAAAGGACCAGCAGATCACGTAGTCGATCAGTGACCTGGGATGTCTTGAGCAGTTCGTAGTTTCTACGAATAGGGCAGTTGATACCGAATAGCTCGTTGTCCGCATCAGACTCATCGTAACAGTGCGTCCAACCTTCGTGATTCAGCAAGGCGTCCAATGCCAGGTCGAAAAGCTGCGCCGAAGGAATCCGACTGAGATTGAATAGCTTTAGAGTGCTGCCTTCACGCTCGCGTCGGTTATTGAAGAGCAAATCCTCAAGAAGTCGTCCGGCGTCATCAACGGCTTCTTCACCGTGATTTAGTCGCGACCAAGTATCGACAAGCTGGCCATCATTCGCCGCGATAAGAAAAACGCTATTCGAGTCGACTTCGTAGATGGTGTGCGAAAAAAATTCGAGAAGATCAGTCTTAGTTCCAAAGGCGCCGCTTTCCCCGGTCTCAGGCAAACCCGTAAGGTCGCGGACAATGTGGACAGTGCGTTCCCTGCCAGCGATTTTGGTGTTGATGTCGAAGTAAACGTCGTCAGATTCCCAGCGGGCAGGGTCGCCACCAAGTTGCGTCCAAACTTGACGGCACAAATGTGTTTTTCCGTCCCCTGCGGTCCCAGTAAGAATGACCGACACTGGCGATTGCGTTGACTCTGTGAACAGGGGAAGCAATTCGTCCTCAATCGGGTTCTTGAAAAGCAAGGGCTGCATCTTGCTTCGCGCGGCTGAGCGACGAATGTGTTCGTCGTACATGTTGTCGTTGTGAGCGATCGGCCCGTACTGCCTCAAAAACCGTATCCACTGTGGTCCTTTTTTTGCCATCTGCAATGCTCCAACGAATGCCCCTACTACGGTTCTTGGCGATTCCAAGAACCCGAACGAAATCAGCACACCGCCGCAGCGAGACGACAGACAAGAAGAGGCCGATTTGGTAGTATCTTGGACATATTGACAGCAAACCTCAACTAGACGTGTGGAAGGAATCTCCGTGAGCGAACCGGTTTTTCGATTTAGCGGGCACGAATCGTTTTCCTGCCGGTATGCCTGGCTCCCCAAAGCAGTGGAAGCACTCCAAGCGAACCCGCTTTTGTTCAGCGATACGGATGAAGCGATGGTTCAACTGGGACTTGGCAAAAACATGGTCCAGTCGCTGCGTTTCTGGGTGCAAGCGATGAGAGTTGCCGAATCTGGCGAAGGCAATTCGCTGCAGCTGACGGAGTTTGGAACTCAGGTCTTCGGAAAGAAAGGCCTTGATCCGTATATGGAGGACGCGAGCACATTATGGCTGCTTCATTGGCAACTTTGCTCACATTCAGAAAACCCGCTTTTTGCGTGGCATTTTCTTTTCAATCGCTACAACGAACCGGAGATCGTCAGGTCCGTTGTTTTAGAAGCGATTGAGCGTGAGTCTCAAAAAATGGCTCGGCCATTGGCTAAGGCAACGCTCGCTCAACATTTTGACGTTTTTATGCACACTTATGTGCCGACGCGCGGAGCAAAGAATGAAATCTTAGAAGACAACCTCGATTGCCCGCTGGTTGAACTTGGATTAATCGAAAAACTGGGTGAGAAGCGAAATCGCCACGACAAGAACGAAACAATCTATGGATTTAATCGAGAACCCAAGCCGGACCTATCAATCGGAGTGTTCCTCTACGCCGTGTACGACTATTGGCGTCGCTACAAGCCGGATGAGGAGACTCTCTCACTCACTGAGCTAACTGTTGGACTAGGTAGTCCAGGCCAGGTTTTCAAACTACCTGAAGACGATATCCGCTCACGCTTGAACCTTATCAGCGAATGGGGTGAGGACTATTCCTTTAAGGAATCGGCAATGTTTGACCAGCTCCAGCGGGTCGATGACGCCTACGAGTCTAAAGAATTAATTGAATTTGCCTACGAAGGAGAAGCTGCCAATGTCTAAGGCCAATTCGATCGCGAAGTTACTCCAGCCCAGTCAGCGATTTTCTCGGTCGGTACATCTCGAGCGTGACTTTGCGGATACTACTGCACTGAATCAGTACGTCGTCACCGACCGCGTGGCACAATTATGTCGGCGTTTCGCATCCGCATTTGGGGAAGGATCGACTGAGCGAGCATGGCGAATCACCGGCGACTACGGCACCGGCAAGTCTTGCTTTGCACTTGCGCTTGCTCGGGTGTGCGATCGAAAGTCAAGTCAGCTGCCTCCTCAGTTGACGACGCTTTCAAAAACGCTTCCCCAGGCGGATGCTCTGCCGGTATTGGTCACCGGAACTCGCGAGCCGATCTCTACCGCGATCATTCGTGCGATCGAAACGACGCTCAACAATTCTCGATCGAAAAAACGTCCGCCGGAACTTCGTAGCGCCAAACGTGTACTCCGTGAAGCATCGCCAACAGATCGCGACCGATATGCGATCGAGCTACTCGAATCAACGACTCGGTTCATAAACGCTACAAAGCAAGGCAACGGTGTCCTGCTGATTCTTGACGAGTTGGGTAAGTCTCTGGAATTTGCGACTCAGCACCCAGACGAACAAGACATGACGTTCCTACAAACACTCGCGGAGACAGCTTCACGAAGTGGATCGAATCCACTTGTCATCCTGGGGATTCTGCATCAAGGGTTCTCCGCTTACGCCGATCGCATGGAGGCGAATGACCAGCGTGAGTGGGACAAGATCGGTGGTCGCTTTGAAGAATTGCTTTTTGATCAACCCTTGGAGCAGCTCGTTTCGTTGGTATCCAGTGCACTCGGGGTGAAGGTTGACCGAGTTCCGCCAGCGGTAGCTAGGGCTGCGCGAGAAAACATGGGCCGAGCGATCGACCAAGGTTGGTTCGGTGTGGTCAGCAACAAAAAAGCGTTGATGGATCAGGCGCCCTCGATCTATCCGCTTCAACCAATGCTGTTGCCTGTGTTGGTGAAATTCTTCAGTCGCTTTGGGCAGAATGAACGATCACTGTTCAGCTTTCTTTACTCAGCGGACACGAATGCTCTGCGATCGTTTGCTAACCAGCACGATGTCGGCGACGGCTTCTTTGGGATCCATCATCTATACGACTTTGTCCGTTCGACAATCGGCCACAGGTTGCATACGCGGGCGTTAAGCAGTCGCTGGAGTCAAATCGAGTCCGTCATTGACGCTTCTCTCAGTAACAACGCTGAAGAAGTGGCAATGCTGAAAACCGTCGGTGTGTTAAACATGCTCGACGATCAAAAGCTAAAGGCAGACGAGGAAGTTCTTTCCGTCGCTCTCGAAAGAACCTGTGTTCCAGGTAAATGGGATTTCAGCGATACGCTGAAGACACTGCGTAGCAAGAAGCGAGTCTTGTACTACCGCGGGGCTGCCGGTGGCTACTGCTTGTGGCCGTACACGAGCGTCAACTTGGAGCTGAAGTACGCGGAGGCGGAAAAGGTTGTTCGCAAAGATGCCAACGTAGTGGATGCCGTGTCGGAGCATCTTCATTCGCGTCCGATTGTGGCGAGACGGCACTACGTCACAACCGGCAATCTTCGCCACTTTGACTTGGTGTACGTCAAGGCCGGAGAGTTGGCAGACACGATCAAGAAGTGGGAACCGAACGATGCAGACGGAGCGGTTTTCGTTCCGCTTTGCCAAACGGCCAACGAACGCACCCAAGTCAAACAGTCCATAAGTAAGCTTGGCCTGAACCGCCGTCCCGAAGTGCTCGTTGCAGTCCCTCAACCGCTCAGCGGATTTTCGGGCCTCGCCGCTGAGATCAAGCGATGGGAATGGATATCTGAAAACGTGCTTGAGCTAGAAGGAGACAAGCACGGTCGTGAAGAAGTGTCGCGCCAGATAGCGGCTGCCAAAGCGGTCATGCTTGACAGGATCAATCAAGTGCTTGACGTGCGGTCATTTCGCAGAGGGCAAGGGATGGGGTGGTTCCACAAAGGAAAACCGCTCAGTCTTGCTAGCTCTAGGGAGTTATTTGCGTTCGTCTCCACAATCTGCGACCGCGTGTTCCCCGAGTCGCCAGTTTTGCGAAACGAATTACTGAATCGAAGACGACTCAGTTCGGCTGCGGCGGCGGCCCGGATGCGATTAATCGAACGAGTGCTGGACAACGCAACCGAAGACTTGCTGGGAATGGACCCGGCAAGAAAGCCACCCGAGATGTCGATGTACTTGTCTGCACTCAAGCAGACCAATCTACATGTGAAGACTCGAAAAGGATCAAGGATTGCGATCCCAAACTCAGGCAATGATACCTGCAACCTGATCCCCCTTTTTGATCGCCTTCGGTCTGTGCTAACGGAGAAAGAGGGTAGCCGTATCCGTGTTTCTGACCTGTTCGCAGAACTAAGAAAGGCTCCTATCGGCGCAAGAGACGGCTTGTTGCCGCTAATGCTGGCAGTGTTCTGTGTTGCAGAAGCGCAACACGTCGCGATGTACGAAGACGATATCTTTCTTCACGACATCGGCGGAGCGGAGTTCCATCGACTTTCAAAGGTTCCAGAGTCATTTGAGCTTCAGTATTGCAAATTGAGCGGGGTGCGTTCCGAAGTCTTCAATCAACTGCTGAGCGTCGTTGACGCTGACGTCGACGATTCACGCGCACCAGACTTGATCGACGTCGTTAGGCCACTGTGCGAATTCGCCGCTGGCCTATCCGACTACGCACGCAATACAACCTCGCTCAGCAAAAAGGCACTGGCGGTTCGAGCTGCGTTGCTTGACGCGAGAGAACCTTCAACGTTGTTGTTTGAACAACTTCCAGAAGCGTGTGGCCTTCCTCGCATCGCAGTGCGAAAGAAGACAGGTACGGCAGACATCAAGAAGTACGTCAGAGATCTCAAGAAGTGCTTAGGTGAGCTTCGCAGTGCCTATCCGTCACTGCTATCCCGCATTGAGCACTCAGTTACGAAGGGATTTGAGGTTGATGACGAACACGAAAAGCTACGAGAGCAGTTGGGAGCAAAGTCTGGCGAATTAGCGATTCACATAACAGAACCCACGTTGAAAGCATTCTGTTTGCGACTGGCCGACTCCAAGCTGGCTAGAGATGCATGGTTGGAATCGATCGGCAGCCTCGTTCTTGCAAAACCACCGCGTCGCTGGCATGACGCCGATGCCCCAAGGTTTGACGAAGCGTTGGAAGAACTCGTAATTCGTTTCCAGAAAACAGCCAGCTTAGCTTTCGCGAAAGGCAAATCTACCAATCGTCAATCGATGCGGATTGGCATCCTTCAAGCCAGTGGTGAGGAGACGAGTTGCGTTGTTGAAATCCCAAACACCAAGCAGGCGGCAGCATTAAAGCGAAAAATGGAGCGGCTGTTCGACGAGCACCCCACTTTGGCCGTAGCAATAGCATCCGAAGTCGTGTTATCCCACATCTCAAATGGCAGCTAAAAGGAAGCAGTATGCGATTTGAAGTTTCGGCGAGAACCATACTCCAGTTAGGTCGTGAGCTCATTAGCTCCGATGGGGTCGCATTTTACGAATTAATCAAGAATGCCTTCGACGCGCAGGAAATTCAATTCAAGCAGCAAACCAAAGGTCTCAGCGACGCAGAGTTAGTAAATGTCGTGAAAGAAGTTTGGGTTAGGGTCGTCGTAATTCTTCCGTTTGACATAGTGAAAAATGCTCGAACAAAACTCGAAGACACAGAACTAACTGTTGAGGAAGTCCAGACTCTTGCGAGTGATCTCGCAACCAGAGTCGATCGCTCTGCGCCCCAAGGTGATGAGCTCTATAAACGTCTCAAACAAACCGATTCAAAAACAGCCCTTATTGATATGCTAGATGCATCCTCATCCATTGAGGTTGAAGACTTTGGTGAGGGGATGTCGGACGATGATCTGCGTGAGATCTACTTGCTCATTGGCACCACCTCCCGCAAAGACCAGGGCAACAATGACCATATATTTTTAGGTGAAAAGGGCATTGGACGCTTATCAGCAATGCGTCTTGGTGATCAATTAAGCATAAGAACTGCGAAACGGCACGAAGAAAGGTGGAATGGATTAAATATTGATTGGCGAGAATTCGAGAAGCATTCGCTTCTTGAAGACGTCGCTGTCGAGCCGTTCTTCGGTGAGGCAAAGACTGTTGATGAATGCGGCACGAAGATCCTGATTCATGCTTTGCGTGATGCTTGGAGCGAAGAGAAGCTTCGTGACATTGGTAGAGATGAGTTGTCACGGTTTGTTGATCCATTTTCCGAACACTTAACAAATCAAATTTATCTGTCCTACAACGGTTCTCCTGTGGGGATTCCGCCAATGAATAGGCTCCTATTTGATAACGCACACGCGAAGGTGCACGGGGGTTTAAATCTGACGGAACGCGGAAGCCCGCTATTTTGGGCTGACATTGACCTCAGGATCTTTAAGACGCAGGAAGAAATTAGGATCGAAAAGACTGACCTGCTGAGTGTCGCAGACTGCAGTACATCGACCTTAGAATCGCTCGGCAGTTTCAAGTTTGTCTTGTACTGGTTTAACCGCCAAGCCCTTATTGCAGTTGAGGCAATAGGAAAGAAACGTGATGTACAGAAGTTGGTCAATCAGTGGTCTGGGGGCCTCATGCTTTATCGGGATGGATTCCGGGTGCCTCCATACGGTGGCGCAGATGATGACTGGCTGGATATTGATCGGATCGCGCTTTCCTCACAAGGATACAAAGTCAACCGTGCTCAGCTGATAGGCAAGATAGATATCACAAAAGCAGGCAATCAGAACCTCGTAGATCAGACTAATCGAGAAGGGCTTCAGGACACAACTGAAAAGAAAGCCCTGAAGAACTTGATGATTGCACTTTTGTTGAATTTCCGATCCTACATAAACCAAATTGAGGAACTAAAGTCGCTGGCTGACGCGCCAGGAATAGAAGTTCTAAAAACTCGCTTTGCGGACCAAAAAAAACAGCTATTGACCAATGTGCGAGTCCTGAAATCAATCGCAAAGGAAAATCCGAACATCGGACTAGAAGTTCTTGCAACCGAGTTTAGTCATGTAGCATCAAATATTTCTAAGACAATTGCATCGGTTCTAACACAAGAAAAAGAGGTCGAGAGTCGAGGCAAACGAATCGAAGACCTGGCAGGTTTGGGCCTACTAGTTGACATGGTTGCCCATGATCTAAACCAATCATTAGTGCAGTCGGTGACACAGATCAGGCGTGCTTCTAAGAGCACCGCAGATAAAAGTTTGGTGGCAACGCTGAAGTCAGCCGAAGCACAACTAAAAACCCTTCAGAAACGGGTAAGTCGTATCGACAAGGCCGCGATCAGCAGTCGACAGCGAAAGACCGATGTTTGTGTTTACGATGTCATTTCTACTGTATTCGAGGGCCGCTCCGAACAGCTTAAAACGCTCAGCATAGATCACTCGATATCGTGTACTGGATCGGCTAAAACTTTCCGCGTTCGGTTTGTGGAAGGAATGCTCTATCAGATCTTCGAGAATTTAATCGAGAATTCAATTTATTGGTTGCGAGAACTGCGAACGGTCTCGCCATCTCACAAATCGAAGATCACTGTAAAGATCGACACATCGAGCGGCGTCGTCTATTTCTCTGATAACGGCCCGGGCGTTTCCCCGACCAACAAATCACGGATTTTCGCACACGGCTTTTCGCTTAAAAGAAAAATGCATGGCAAGGGACTCGGGCTGTATATCTCAAAATGTTGGGCGGAAGATCAGGGGGCAAGCTTGGATTTAACGGAAGTTTCGGACCGTGAAGACGGCTACCTCAATACCTTTGTGCTTGAGTTCGGCGCGAACGAGCGGTCGGCGTAATGGATATGGATGCAGTTACTGCAAAACTAAAGGCGGTATTCGAGAGGCACGGTGTCAAAAACGCACTTATTGTTGACGATGCAATTCAACTTGAATTTGATGACCTAGTCGATGACGAGACATGGAGTGACTTCGTTTCTGCTGCAAAGCAGTTCCCGAGTGTGGGTAAAGAATTCACAAATGCAGGCCTAAGCTTGCAGGACAAGTCTAGAAAATTTCTTCTTGAGTTAAGCCAGAGAAGAAGTTCTTTTGACGAGGCTATTGATGCAGTTTCGTTACTATTGGCTGACTTTGACACTAAATTGCTTCCAATACTCTCCCTCGAGAAGATGCTCGTGGCCTGCGGACTGGATGTTGCAAGCAAGGGAGAGGTTTTTGATGTCCCGCATGACTACAGATGCGACATTGCGTTTATTGATTTTTTCTTAAACAGCAGTGACCAACCGGATGTGGGGGAGTCAATTGATGCTGGATTTCTGGAACGCAATTCCGTTGTTGAATCGAGGAAAATCGCAACTGAAGTATTTCAGCATTCGAAAGCCTTCATCATATTGATGTCAAGCTACCCAGATGTAGAGTCGTTTGAAGACGCATATCAAAAACGATCAGACTTTTTACTCAAGGGATTTTTTAAGTTCGCACCCAAAGATTCGCTTTGTGATCCTGAATGTATAGCGGAAAGCCTTATTCGTTTACCGCTCGATAAATCATTGCGTGAATCTGTGTTTGACTTTACTCTCGCGGTGGAAGACTGCTGCAAGAAGCTTGCCAGCGGGGTTGCTTCCACGATTCGCGATCTAACCGTTGATGACTATGGATATCTTAGCTACCAACTAATTAGGACTGAGTCTCACCCACTGGGAGACTATTTGCTTCGCCTGCTAGGAAGTCATCTTGTCGCTCAACTGCAGGCACAGCCAAGCATTTTGACAGCAGCCAATCAATTGGATGTGACTGTACTAAAAGATGGTCTCCCTTTGCTAAGCGAGCCGACATCAGCACTCTCTCGACTTTACACAGAGCATGTGTGCGAGATTTTGCCAGATGATGGGGACCTTGGGTGGGGGTGCCATCCGTTTTTCAGAACCTCGAAAGGAGAGCCAAAAAACGAGTTGGCAGACCTTCCGTTTCTTCGGTTCGGCGACCTTATCACAAAGGACGCGAACTCAACCGTTTTTCTGGTCCTTAGTCCCGGCTGCGACTTGATGTTCGGCCCGGAAAGGACTGATCGAAATGCAGATGATACTGTTCTCTTGCTCCCGGGAGAACTCAGGGAATTGCACGCGCCGACAAATGGATCACGTGCGCCCTCTGCAACAACATGGCTCGTGAATATTTCGGATCAGAAACGTAGAATCGAGTGGGACTTTCGGAAATTCCACTCGATATCTCACAATAGTGTGAGGAAGAAGTGCATATCTCAGAACTATGTACGAAAGCACAGGATTCGTCCCAACGAGGCGTTACACATTCAACAACAATTCTTGGCCCATTTAGGTAGGGTTGCGACTGAATCTCCTCCGCCAATCGCTTCGTGGCATAGTTGCAATATCTACTGCAAAGGAATTGACGACAAGCCAAGTTTACTTCCCGAAGAAATCCCTGGATTCATCGGAATGCACAATCGACCTGGCCCGAAAAAGAAGGGCGATACTATTTCCTGCACTGACGGAGCCAGGCGCGGCTTAGTCAAGGCTGTCAGTAAATGGTTAGAGTCGGAACTTGGGATGCTTGATGATATGGAGCGAACAGATGATGCCAATAAGAAACTTTCCAGTCGCCGCAAATACCTAGCGCGCGTTTTGAAGCGAGTCTCTGATTGGCGTTTGGAATTTGACCTAGATGATCCAAAAGACTTTCCTGGCGGGAGAGGGTCCGGTAGAAATGAAAACAAAAAGCAGGTTAAACTGAAAGATGTTTTGGTCTGTAGGGAGTTCGATCCCTCGGAATTTCAATGGACTGCAAAAGAGGACTACGTGGCAATTCTTATGTTGACATAACTATGAAAAATACAAGACACATACTGAGTCTCTCTGGCGGGAAAGACAGCGCTGCGCTCGCCATCTACATGCGTGATCGCGTGCCAGAGATGGAATACATCTTCCACGATACGTTCAAGGAACTGGATGAAACCTACGAGTATCTCGACCGGCTGGAAGCGATTCTTGGCAAGCCTATATTGAAGAGCAACCCGGATCGCGGCTTCGACCATTGGTTGAAGGTCTATCGAGGGATGATCCCATCGAACATGCGGCGATGGTGTACTAAAAACCTTAAGCTGAAACCGTTTGAGAAATGGATCGGTGACGACCCAGTAGTGAATTACATTGGACTGCGGGCTGACGAAAGCCGCACAGGTTACATCAGCGCGAAACCAAACATCACGACAGTTTATCCGTTCCGGGAAGACGGGCTTGTGTACGAGGATGTGATGCGCATCCTAGAAGAGTCTGGTTTGGGATTGCCGAAGTACACGGACTGGGGGAGAACGCGTTCGGGTTGCTTCTTCTGCTTCTACCAGCAAAAAATTGAATGGGTACGGTTGAAGCAAACCTATCCCGATCTTTTCGAGCAGGCAAAGGCCTACGAGTTTGATCAATTGAAATACAACGAAGACGGCAACGCGTTCTTCTGGTGCGGCGATGAAACGCTCGAAGAACTTGAAAAACCTGAGCGAATGGCTGAGATCGAACGACAATGGCTGGAAAAGAAGAGCAAGAAGCGGAAGTCACCCAAGCTCGTTCAAATTCTTACGGACGTTGAATTCGAGGACGATCCCGGCCGGGAAGACGGATGCTTGATTTGCCAACTGTAGGGGTGCCACAATGTTCATCCATCAGGCCGCAACTCGAGCTCTAGGAGAACTTGGATCGCCTACGCACGTTACCAAGTTATGTCGATACATCGTAGACCGGGGTTACTACGACTTCGGCGCCAAAGATCCTGAGAACGCTCTTGCGATTCAGCTCAGCCGACGCTCCTGCAATGTCGCAATTGGAAAATCAAGTCCGGAAAAGGTCTTCTATCGCGCGGCTCCAGCGACCTACGGTCTAAACGAATGGCTCGAAATCGGTGACGGTACGGAAAATCTGTCGAACGACCCGTCGGAAGTAGAATTGGATGTTGTCGCGATTCTTCAGCGCGGTGCGGCGATTACCGAGCAGGAGCGCTTGTTGCTTGCGCGCATCGGCCAAGGGACTTTTCGCTCCAGCGTGCTTGGACTCTGGAATAATCGCTGCGCAATAACCGGCGCGAGTCTTGCAATTCGTGCATCGCATATCAAACCATGGCGGCGATCCAATAGTTCGGAACGGCTGGATCCGAACAACGGGCTCCCGTTGGTCGCAACGCTTGACGCTCTGTTTGACTCTCATCTGATCTCGTTCGAGAACAATGGGCACATCATTTTCGGAAGTAAAATCCCTGAATTTGATCGACAGTGTCTGGGAATCGATAAGAAAATGAAATTGCGCCGCCGTCCGTCTGAGGAGACCCAGCGATATCTAACAGAGCATCGTGAACGCTTGGATGCATCTTGTGCGTAGCGACGAAAGTATAAAGTAAATCCGAATTCAGTAGTCTCGCTGACGTTTGACAGCTTCCCGGAGCAAGTCTACTGCGACACCAACTTCACTCTCTTTGGTGTCCTTTCCGAAACCGAATCGAATTGAACACTCGGTAATGTCAGGCGACTTCCGCAATGCTGCAAGCACGTGGCTAGGAGCGAAGTCTGCGACATGACATGCCGATCCGGTGCTCGCAACGATCTCAGGTAGCATTGTAAGCAGACCTTCACCATCGGCACCAAGAAATGCGATGTTGCTGATGTGTGGCAATCTGCTCTCTCGATTACCATTTACCGCGACGCCTTTCAATGATTCAAGGAGCATAGCCTCAAATCGATCTCGAAGACCCGAGATGTGCTCACTCCACGCTCGATGGTTCTGTGACGCCAAGCGACATGCCTCACCAAGTCCAACGATGCAGGGCACATTCAGCGTGCCAGGCCGGATTCCCTTTTCCTGGCCACCGCCGTACAGTCGCGGATCAATTGATTTCGCCTTTCCCAAGTCGCGAATATACAACGCGCCCGCTCCCTTGGGGCCATAAAACTTGTGCGCGGAAAGGGTCAGCAATGAGACGTGAACCGCTTCAACATCAATAGCCACTTTCCCTGCCGCCTGAGCTGCATCACAGTGGACCGGAATGCCTAGTTCACCGCAGATGGATGCAATCTCTGCGACCGGGTGTATCGTGCCGATTTCGTTGTTGCCCCACATTATTGAAACGAGCGCGGTATCGTTACGAATCGAATTTTTCAACTCGTCGAGGTCAATGTTTCCCAACTCGTCGACATTCAAATAGGTGACCTGCCATCCTTCTCTTTCAAGATGGCGACATGGCTCGAGAACCGCGGAGTGCTCGGTAGCCTGTGTAACGATGTGACGCTTGCCTGGCGGCTGCTTAGATGCGAAGCCAAGAATCGCCAAATTATTTGCTTCGGTTGCCCCGCTGGTCCAAACAATTTCGTTGGGAATACAGTTAATCAAATTGGCAACTGCTTCACGGGCTTGCCTTATCGCTCGCTGCACAACGCCACCTACGGCCTCGTGCGGCGTCCCTGGATTTCCAAAGTTCTCGGTGAAAAAGGGAAGCATGGCTGCAAGCACGCTTGAGTCCAGCCGAGTCGTGGAACAGTTGTCTAGGTATATTGGTTGCACGATGGGTCCTTGACGGTTTCTTTGCAGCGATTTGAAGAATGACGAATCATCGCCGAGACATCAAGGATGCGTGTGCGAGACCGGACGCAAAGACAGCCTGAATCCCCAACCAAACAGCTACGTATTCCCGACTGAGTCGAGCAGAATGTCGATTCCCAAGATAAAGCGACACAAGGCAGCGATCAGGCGGTATGAATATTCGCGACCATTGAAATGCCTCTGGCGTGATTCAATAGTAGCCGTGAACCGTAGTTTCTTCGACTATGGATGCGGCCATGGAGACGACCTCGCGGCACTCGCTGAGGACGGAATCGAATGCGATGGATTCGACCCTGTTTTTCGACCGCTTCCGCCTCCAAAAGCGGCCGACATTGTCAACCTAGGATACGTCCTAAATGTAATTGAGGACCTGAATGAGCGACGTGACACGCTTCGCAGGGCATGGGATCTTGCGTCTCGCGTGCTCTGCGTTGCCGCGCGCGTCGTGATGGGAGAATCGAGTGGCCGGGAGATTGAATTCGGGGACGGCCTTGTAACTTCGATCGGTACTTTTCAAAAGTATTTCACGCAAACGGAGTTACGCGAATACATCCAGGAAACCCTAGGAGCAGATGCGCTGCCAGCGGCACCAGGAGTGTTCTACATATTTCGTGACGAAACGCTCAAGTCTCAGTTTCTTTCAGAGCGGGTTCGTCGGTCAATTCCAGCTCCCCGCAAGCGTGTTGCCGAAGTTCATTTTGAGCAGGCAAAGCATCTTCTGGAGCCGATGATCGAATCCATACTTGCGCTCGGTAGGCTTCCTGAACCTGACGAGTTTGACTTGACGGACGAGATAGTGGAAAGCTGTGGTTCTTTGAAGCGAGCTTTCACGCTTATCAAGAAGGTTACAGGTGAAGAAGACTGGGAGAGCATCCACTCCGCACGAATGGATGATCTGCTCGTGTACCTCGCACTTTCAAATTTTGGAAGACGTTCTAAATTCTCGCAGCTGTCTAGGCGCATGCAACGCGATATAAAGTCCTTTTTCGGAACGTACAAACGTGCTTGCGAGCAAGCTGACGCACTACTGTTCCTAGCCGGAAACGCCGACGCGATTAACGAAGCTTGTTTGAACTCACAGGTTGGCAGATTGACATCCAATGCACTGTGGCTGCACAAAGAGGCGGTGCCAATGCTTGTGCCGCTCCTTCGCGTCTACGAGGGCTGCGCACGAGCGTACATTGGGGCAATGGATGACATGAATATTGTCAAGTTGCATAGATTCTCGGGCAAGTTATCTTACATGTCATGCGACTCGTTTGACGAAGATGCCCATCCGCCACTAACAGCAACCGTCAAGGTCGCGTTGCGGACACTGAGGCTTGACTACTATGAATACGCTGCTTCCCCGAATCCACTACTGCTCGATTCCAAGGACACTATGGTGCCGATCGATTACCCGTTGCGACCCAAGTTCGAGCGTCTCTCCAAGCAAGAATTGAAGCACGGAGTGCTAGCTAGCGACATGGATCTACGGTCAAGACAGCAATGGCAGTCAACGCTTGAGTTTCTTGGGTTCACTCATCGTGGCCATCGGTTGATCAGGAAAAGGGCATAGCGATGTCACCAACGGAATCGAGAGTAATGCTGCCGCGGCGATCGAAGAAGTTCGGCGTAGGCAAGGAAATCGGAGGCAACGTCTATCTCCATCGGCTGTATGAACAGCTGCTAGACATCGATTTGAAGAAGGTAAAAGAGAACTTGCCGCCGGATTTCAAATACACAGTCGTGAAGCTCAATCTGAAAACACGAGCAGTCACCTTTACACATTCACATGACTTCGACACGGCAGAAGAACCGATTGTTGGCAAGCAGCTACTAGTTCGAGATGACGGTTCAACGAGTATGCGCAAGCCGCCAGAAGATCCGTACATCTACCATCACAAGTGGCTATTCGTTGCCGACGACTACAAGGGTTTTGACGTTGATGAAAGCCGCAAGCGATCCTTAGCTTGGATGTCCTTGCCTGACGTAGACAAGTCCCGAATCGGCAGAGCTAGCTATTGGGATAGTGAAGTCGTACCTCGGCTAACTGAAGCGTCCAATGAAGTTTGGCTTCGCAGCGAGGAAGTACGCAAGCGACTAAAGCTGACAACGTGTGAGCTTGCTCACATGCGTGAAGCAGGAGAACTGCCTTTCAAGAAGCAAGGCAATGCATATCTCTACAGAACCCCGGAATCCGAATGATCTGCTAGCTACCGCAACCTTTCGCAGACATTGTTGCATCTCGCTGCTGGGTTGGCTTCGGAGGTCGGTCAGCACTGCTTTCGCTTTGACAGGGAAAGAAGGAGAAAAGTTCAAAAGGGGCCAAAACGCCCACCGGCTCGACGTCCGAAAAAGAAAACCTAGCAGCGAGAAAAACGCCGCGAACCAAAACCACCACATTCAAAATGGACCACAAGCACCCATAGGTGGTCCCTTTTCAAGCGCCCAATGACAGCCAAAGATCTCAATTTTGCGAAAACTCCACTCTTTCGCACCACGATGCGAGGTGGACACTTAGTTTAGCAGGTGTCCGCAGCGAGAATTCCCACAATCTGGCGCCTCGTCTGCCAGCGGGGGAAATCGCGGTCGCGGCCAACTTGTCACGCAGTTGATTGAGCTTAGCGATCAATACAGGTCACCCGAGTGCGCGACTGGGCGTAGCTTTCGCCTGAAACGATCTCCGATAAGTGTCACGCAATGCGTTTGCCACAAATAACTTACGCACCAAATAAGGTACAAGCGTACACGTTGAGTGCATGCCTTATCTTTGTCTGCAAGGATGGGTGTAGTAATTACCAAAAAGCTATCTTTCAGCTGCATTGTCTTTTACGTAACCCTATCAACGAAAAAAGCAACCCCCTCTGCGGGGCTATTTGCGATTGTTTTTTGGGTGTGAATTCGTAGAGTTGGTCATCGCAACACCTCCGACCGCTACGAAAGGGATCTCATGGAAACGATCGCACAGCCATTGCAAAACCGCTCACTGGATTGCTGTCCTACAGCGCATTTCGACGGGCCAGTACGGGGGTCGAGGCACACGCTTGACGTTCATTTCTTCCTCGACTTTTCAAACATTGCGATTTCGGCAAGCAATATCGCAGTCGAAAACGGAGACGGCTTGTTCGATCAACAGCTGGTCCGAATTCATGCAGGAAACCTAAGGCAGATTGCTCAACGCAACCGCTGTTGGGGAAGTGGATTCGCCGCAGCAGGACTGGTCGACCAGCAATCGCGAATCAAGAACGCATTCGAGAAAGAGGGCGTCTCTTTTGAAATTTGCGAACGCGGTCGCATCACGAACCGCGAACAGTACGTTGACCAGCGAATTCAGCTTCAAATGCATCGCCTACTACGGCGACCCGTAGAGCGGGGAGTCGTTGTTTTAGCGACCGGCGATGGCAATCGGACTGCCGACTCAGACGGATTCATTGAGACGCTTGCGACTCTGAACGAATACGGGTTCAGGATCGAAGTTATGTCGTGGCGAGATTCGATGAACAGCAATCTAAGATCCTGGGCGAGCAGATTTGGTCGCTTCATTGAGCTGGATGACTTCTACCGCGACCTTACGTTTGTCGTTGGTGGTCGCTGCGCGACTCCGCAGCACGAACTGGGCAGTAAGCTAATCCGCAAAGGGATTATCTAGCGTCCCATCACACGTCCATGTGAACTGTTCTTCATGGGCTCTCCTTATTCGTTTTACGCCGCGTTTTTGATGCGAGAGAGCGGTGAACGCTACCGGTCTGTTCGCATCACATCGTCAAACACGCTAGGAAAAAACGCATGTCCAAGAAATTCCCCATCGCAACCACAGCAAAAGTACTTTCCGCAATGAAGGACGCCCGGATAATTTTAGATTGTCCGGCATCTGAAGCCACCAACGGCGAGTATGTAGGCTTTGATGATTCGTCTCTGCATTTGAGCATCAGAAACGGTCTCAAGCGAAAATTTCCGAACGGACTTTTTACTCACCAACACCAAGCGATCGAGCACGTCCTTGCTGGAAGGCACACGGTCACTTCTACACGTACGAGCAGTGGCAAATCCATGACGTTCGCCTTGCCGGCAATTGATTCGATTTGCGAAGACCCGCAATCAACTGCGCTTTTCTTGTATCCACAAAAGGCGTTGGCGAACGACCAATTTCAAAAGCTGATCGAATTTGCTTCGTTGGTGCCCTCATTGGCTGACGCAATCAAGAGCAATCAAGAGCTTGTTAGCCGTTACGACGGCAATACTGGCGGAGAAGATCGTCGACGCATTCGAGACAATGTTCAGCTTTTGGTGACGAATCCCGACATGTTGCACTTAGGAATTTTGCAGCACCATGGTACGAACTGGGGACGTTTCTTTGGGAATCTTAAGCTTGTCGCTATTGATGAGTGCCATGACTACCGGGGCGCCTTTGGTTCTCACGTCGCCATGGTGCTTAGACGCCTTCGCGAGATCTGTAGAATCCACGGCTCTGACCCTGTTTTCACTGCGTCCTCAGCCACGATTGCGGATCCCCAGCAGCATCTACAAAACCTAACCGGATTAAAGTTCGAGTTGGTTGGGCCGCATTTGGATCGAAGTCGACAGGGACGTCGGAAAGTCTGGATGGTTGGAAGCGAGGCCCATCATCATGACTTCGGACGTCAACTGGCGGTTCGACTAGTTCAAGCCGGGCTCCGTGTCTTAGCTTTTTGTCCAAGTCGTGTCGCGGCCGAAGAAATGATCGATCGTATGCGAGTCAGTGATGCAATCCCAAAGGACCAATTAGCAGTTTATCGCGCTGGTCTTTCAATCACGCAGCGGGCAGAGATCGAGCGCGGGCTTCAAAGCGGGGCAAAGCGATTGGTATTCTCAACGAATGCGTTGGAGCTCGGAATAGACATTGGCCACTTGGACGTTGTGATATGCATAGGACTTCCCTCAACGATGATGAGCCTCTGGCAACGAGTTGGTCGAGTAGCGCGAGGTGGCCGAGAGGGAGCGATCGTTCTCTTGCCGGGCAACTCGCCGATTGACAGCTACTACTCTCAACGCCCGGCCGAGTTGCTTTCTCGCGAGAATGAGCCAATCGCAATCAACATCAACAATGAAAAAATAGTTTGTCAGCACTATGCGTGCGCGATTGATGAGCAAGGCAGCCAAGAAGATAGTGTCAACGTGGAGACGCTTGGCCCAATGGCAGTAAAGATTCGTGAACGACGAAAGCGTGGTGAGTCTTGTGGCTTCGATGATTTCGTGTCTAACGATCCTCATGGTGCTGTTAACTTGCGCAGCAACGGCGACCACAACTATAGGCTGCTTTGCGATGGCAAGGAGATCGGTGAAATCGGGACTTATCACCTCCTGCGTGAGACACCTCGAAACGCAATCTATCGACATGGTGGGCGTGCTTATCGTGTCCAAGCGATTGTCCGCGGGGAGCGGATTGTTCGGCTTGCAGAGGAGCGAACTCGAAACAGGACTATTCCTTTCATCCAAAAAAACATCCTCCTCAGGGGGCTTCTAAAAAGGATGAGCTTCACGGATGCCGATGTTTCTGTTGGCAAGCTTGAGATTACAGAGTATCTCGAATCACTGACTGAGAAAGATCCGTCTGGTCAGACTCGAAATGGATGGTCTCGACCCGGCGTAATGCCTACTCATCGGCTCCGAACCGAGGGAACGCTTGTGGTACTAAAGAAGCCGATAATCTCTACACTGAATCGGCGTTTGGGTAATCGCTACCCGTTGGCGGCTCCATCTGCGGAACGGCTAATTGCAGGTCTCTTCCCTACAGTGGCCGGGCCATGTGACCCACAAGACTACTCGTCCGGCGTCCTAGTCACAGGCGAAAGAGATGTTGCCATCTCGCTCTATGACACCGCATCCGGCGGTATCGGATTGACTGAAACGCTCTTTCACAATGCCAACGATCTGATCATGAAAGCAATTGACCGCGTTCGCACTTGCAAGTGCGAAACAGACCAGGGGTGCATTCGCTGTGTTGTAAATCCGCATCAGGAAGCTGAATCCAGTAAGGAGGCTGCCCTGCTTCTACTTCAGTCACTGAAAACAGCACTGGCCTCACCTCCAGCAGAATTATGGATCACCGATGGCGAAGAGTCGCATGGTCTCAATCCCTCAACCCGTGACTGTCCTGAATGCAATAGACGCGTTCCGGGTGAATCTCGCTTTTGCCTAAATTGTGGTCACAATCTGGAGAAGTCACATGGTTAGTCTTGTAGGGCGCGCGAAACAAGATGCCGCGTCACTTCATTTGTTGAAGGTGACTCGCGATGATGAACGTATCATCCGCGAGCTGGAATTGTCCTTGACCCAATTGCGTCAGTTGGCAGATGATAATCTAGGTATTTTTGCTGGTGGACTTGAACAAACGGGGATGATGGAGCGACAGCTCGTTACGTTTGCGAAGTCTGCGTCGGCAAGAACCTGGATTGCTGCGGTGTCAAGCAAGAAGCTCCTTGCAGACCTGCAGCTTAGGTTGAACGACGAAGAGAGCTACAACGTCAACATCCGCTCGAAAGGTACCACTGGGTTTGTGATTGACAATCTTTTTGTCACTACCGTTGAAGGACTGAGGAGAACCAAATTCGAGCAGCTGGATGGGGGCTTCCTATACGATCCCATATGCCACATACACAAGGCCAGGAACTTCCAACGCTTCGACGGCAACAATCATGATCGCCCGCAGATTGTGGCAAATTTCCTCTCGTTACACAGGCAGCGAGGCAATTCGCCAGTCTTGTGTTTGATGACGCGAAAAGCAGCCAAATCCGTTTCAACATCGGCCATTGCAAATGCCTACATGCAAGAGGGATGGTGGTTTGCGTACCCACGGAGTTTGAGGTTCACGGACACGTAAAAAACGCCCGCGGTGGATTGCTCCTCCGCGGGCGTTTCGGATTTTGTTCGTCTCTGAGGAGTGCACAGAAACTTACAGTTCGACGGACTCTACTTCGCGGACGAAGCGGGATGCGTCGTTTTCTAGGAACGATGAGACGACGTTGAACACGGTGTCACTGAAGCCGCCGATGTTCAAAATGCTGTTGTCGTCTCGCCCCGTTGCCGACCCAGCTGCCTGGCTGGTTCCGTAGGGTTGGATGTCGATGCAGACTAGCTTTGGATCGACAATGCCGTGTCCACGCTGGGTCTTCTTGAACTTCTCCCATTGGGTCATCACTCCGGTTGAACCGTTTTGGCCGTAGCCGTATCGGCGTCCCGAGGTGATCCAGCTTTCGTTGTCGCTGACCAGCACGATGCCTGCGAAGGCTTGCTTCGCGTAGCGTGTGTTGGCTTCAACGAACGGCAAGGAGCAGTCCGTTCCTCCGCCTCCGTACTTCGACAAGCGTGCTGACAGTGACAGGATCGAATCACTTGGATCGACCTTGACCTTGTAAGCCTGCGTATCGAACGGGATCACGACGCTGTCTGGGTTGCGGCGCAGGATCGCTGCTGCGAACAGTGCCGCAACATCGACGCATCGCATCTTCGAAGTTCCACCGCGACCACGGTTACCCGTAACAGCACATCCCATCGAACCTGACGTGTCGAGTCCGATGATGACTGGGCCTGGCAACTTTGGCACGTTTCCGCACGCGATCTCAGCAGCGTCATGCAACGCCGTCTTGATCTTGCTTGGAACCTCGTCCGATGCGTTCATGTAAGCCGCCAGGAACTGGTACGGGAACTGACGGCTGCGAGCGATCGCGCCCGGGTCAGCCAGTTGGCCGGCCACGTAGTCGATCATCGCGTTGTCGGTACCCGCGAATCCAACGATTCCAGGCTTCTTGAAAGCGTCGTGACGCAATAGCGTGTTGAGGTTCATTCGCAGTGCCTGCGGTCCCATTTGTCGGGCAATTGCCTTCCAGACGAGCGGACCCTTGGCCGCGTCGGCCAGCAAGTCCCAACGAACCTGCAGGTCGCCCGCGATCAACGTCTGTGCCTCGGCCGTGTCGGCGCCGCGGTACGCGATCAGTGACTGAACTGTTGCCGGCAAGTCGGTTTCCGTTGCCGGAGCCCACTTGTCGACTGGCTTGTCGGTCAGCCATCCGAACAGCGCACGACGCGCGTCATCCTTCGGTGTCGGACGTGCCATTCGCAAGACGTCTCGCAGGCTTGGATCGTTTCCGATCGAAGCTGAGAGCAACTTGCCAACGGACGCGTCGTTCAGCCAACGCTGGAACGCACGCTGCAGCGATGACGACAGACTCTTGCGTCCGAATTGTCCTGAGCGAGTCATCTGGAAAACGGTGCGTAGAACGCGGCCGTTGTCAGCGACTCGATCGAACACTCGGTGCATCAGCTCGGTGTCACGCGTTGACAGTACAACCAACAGCGCCGCTGGCATGTCCTTCATGTAAGCACGCTCACGTGAGTAGACGGCCAGCTTCGCCAGGAATTCGTTGTCGTCGACCTGGTCGATCAGCTTGCGCATCTCGTCAAGCTGCGTCTGCGCGCTCGCGTAGTAGACGTTACCGAACGTGCCGGTAGCCGCCATCTGGGCCAGCGCGTGCTTCGGCTCGAACTTGTAGGCCGGTCCGCCTGCTTCGTTGACGGTCGTCGCTCGCGGAATAACGCTGGTGATGCTCTGGAATAGACTCTTGTTGGCCATCTTGACCTCCTACTCAAAAAAAGTGATCCGACGAAGTTTGGTGCAGAGGTTTGCTCCCAAATGAGCTTCGCCCCGTTGTGGGGCCGCGACCGAGAAACGTCTCGGCGCGGTTGGAGTCGGGACGACAGGAATCGAACCTATGGACTCCACTCCGGCAGTCGGATCATGTGTCTTGCCACCGCGTGGAAACGCCCCGAATAAAATGGGGCCGTTTCGCAACACGATGGTTTTGTGTTGTGCTGTGTTGTGTGGTTAGGGCAAATCGAAAGAACACTCGGCGAAGTGTTGGCCAGAGAACCCGTCCGTATTCAATGAAAGCGGACGGGGCGGGACTTGAACCCGCTAAACCTTGCGGTCATTTGCCATGTACTCCAAACCGGCAGCCGAGTGTGTTTCGATGTCTTGTTTGTTGAAATAGTGATGCACTGTGCTTGCCTGATAAAAGGCGCGACCGACGAAGTTGTGACCAGAGGGTTTTACGGCGCTCTACCACTGAGCTACGCCCCTGAGTTTCAGAACACCATGTTTCTGAAAGAAAGTTGGGGCGGTGGGACTCGAACCCACGACATCCGGCTCCTGAAGCATGTACTCCGAATCGGCAGTCGATCGTGTGCGTTGGTGCTATTTCTGTTTCTTCTTCAATGTCTTCCGCATCTGCTTCCACACACTGCGGCTGTGGTCCGGGTCGAGCCGGACCAATTGCTGCTGTCGTGTGTCGATAACGTTGACGCCTCCCCTGGGACGTTTGACGTAAACGAAGGGCAAGCAGACGGCGATGACTTTGTAGGGCTGACCCGCGTCACTCGGCTTGTACGGGATCCGAACCAGTTCGTCGGCCGGCAAAGCGGCACCCGAGCAGCTCCATAGGTAGGAGGGCAGTTCGACGATTTCGTTCAGGACGGTGACGTAGTCTCCCTGGTTGATGTCTTCTCCGGCGATCCGTGCTGCGACGGTCGTTGTGGACGGAGTTTCAGTTGTAGCGTTCATGGTTTCACTATTGCTTTCCAAAGAATGAGTTGTGTGTGGGCAATGAATCTTCGTGCGACGAGCGATTACTCGACGCCGGTGGGCGTAATCACGAAGAAATTAAGTTGCACACGCACGGTTCGCTCTCTGGTAGCAATGTGAAAAACGGCTGACGAAGTTTGTGAATCCGAGATTCCTTTCGATGCTCTGCCAAATTGAGCTACGACGCGAGCTTGGCAAGCGTCGACGGGAATCGAACCCGCAACCTCCGAATTAACATGTACTCCGAATCGGCAGTCAGTCGCGTCTTGTAAAAGTCCAACGAAGTTGTTTGCCGAGAAAACCGCTCTTATCGACAGCAATGCCATCGACAGTGGGCACACGCCGACGATTCTCAGTGAGATTCGCTGACGCTCACGCTGCTTCCGGTCGCCCGGAAGCTCGATACCTTAGGGTCCTCATAGTTAGGATGTATTCCCAGCAGGCAGTTGAACTTTGTGTTGTGACCGATCGGCGAGGGAACAGCTCAGACGTTTCACATGGTAAAGATGTAGTCCAAGCCAGCAGTCGATCAGTCAAGAAACGCCGGTGGGAATCGAACCCACTTCGACCGGGTTGCAGCCGGTTGCCTGGCCATCTGGCTCCAGCGTCTTGTTGCTCGCGATCCGGCGCAGTGCAGGACCGCGAGCGGTGTTTCAATCTTTCTCTCTAAAAGTATTCGTCGCGATTGGAGCCATCAAAGGCGTCCCGATCGCATGCAACACCTTTTGAATCGCAATCGACTGCCGCATGGACAGGGATCATTGCGCCCGAGCTTTTCTTCGAGTTGCTTGTCGCCGTGGACGACTCGCACGCCGCATTTGACTTGCGTTTCCGATGGGAATCCGCGTCGTCGTTTACTCATCGGCTCGAAAGGAGTGGCTTTCGTCGTGGTTGTGTTCGTATCGCATTGATTTGCTCCCTGTCGAAAGGCTCTTCATAAACAAGTGCTCTCGCCAGGAATCGAACCTGGTCTTCGACCTTCGCAGAGTCGCGTGCTGTCCGGCACACTCCGAGAACATGGATGGCTCATCAAAGAGCCGAGTAACCCGCCCAGGAATCGAACCTGGTCCGACAGTTTCGAAGACTGTCATGCTATCCAGCACACCCGCGAGTCATATTGATTGTTAGTTAGTCACAAGAGCCGACGACTGGGTTCGCACCAGCATGAGCCGCTTTACAAGAGCGGTGCCTTTCTGCATCGAGCCACGTCGGCATGGGGTTTCGCATCAGTAGCCCGACCAGGAATCGAACCCGGAACTTCTGGTTAGAAGCCAGAGATGATGTCCGTTTCACCATCGAGCCGTTTTGCAATCAAGCGGAAGGCGAGGGAGTCGAACCCTCATCACCCGAAGGTGGCACGCGTTAGCAGTGCGGCCCGGCAAACCGTATCCGGCTGCCTTCCGAAATCGTTGAGTGGACCGGAAGGGAATCGAACCCTTCTCACCGATCTTGCAAGGATCAGTCGCCCCCTTGGAACATGCCAGCCCATTTCACTCAGAGGTCCGTCCGGGAATTGAACCCGGTCTTCGTCCATACCACAGACGCGTGCTGCCGCAACACTTACAGACCGTTCTATTTCAGTGATCACGGATGGAGTCGAACCATCGGTCTCCTGCTTGTCACGCAGGCGTCTTAGCCGCTGCACCACGCGATCATGTTTGGATTGAAGTAGTCGAGACAGGAGTCGAACCTGCAAAATCACAAGCCTCTCATGCTTGCCGCTTTGCCTGTTTGCGTACTCGACCTTCGTAAGTAGCGGATCCGGGGGTCGCACCCGGCGGTCCTGGCTTATGAGGCCTGGCTGAGCACTGGCCCATCCGCGTTGTTGTTTGCATTGAAAGTTGCAGGTCTCGGTATCGAGCCGAGCACACCGACCTCATGAAAGTCAGTTGGACACCTGTCGCACCTGCAGTGTTGAAGTAGCCAAGGCGAGAGTTGAACTCGCACGCCGCTGTGGGCACGACATTCTGAGTGTCGCGTGTCTACCAGTTCCACCACTTGGCTGTATCTGAATCGAAGTACTGCGGGAGGGAGTCGAACCCTCAAACACGAACGTTTGAAATTCGCCGCTTTGCCGGTTTGCGTACCACAGCATGTTGATTGAGTACTGAGGGCGGGAGTCGAACCCGCAAGCACTTGTTCCTAAGACAAGCGGCTCGCCGTTGGCCTACCTCAGCGATTCTCGAAGGAGAGTGGAGCACCGGGGAATCGAACCCCGATTTTCTGCGTGCAAAACAGACGTCTTCCCGTTGGACGAGCGCCCCATGTTGTTTCGTTAACGTTGCAAAAGTGCCCAGAGCAGGAATCGAACCTGCAAACATCCGGGTTTAAGCCGGACCGCTCTGCCGATTGGCGTATCTAGGCGTCTTTGGAAGTGTGAAGTTTGAAGGGTGAATTGTGAAAGTGGTTCGCGTTTCAAACTTCACCCTTCACTCTTCAAACTTCCTGCCGTGTTATGCTCGGAGTCGCAGCGTACTGTCGCCCGTTGACTTGCGGTGGTTTCGGATTGCCTTGCGGTAGTCCGGAACACTGTCGCCTTCGACGATCACGTCGCCGACCGTTTCGACAACCCAGCCATCGACCCAGCGGTCGTCGCTATCTTTCAGCTTCAGTACTCGACCGACTTTCGCGAATTGCGTCGGGATATACGAAGTTGTGACGACACTAGCACCAGCGACGATGCGTCTCATCGCACATTGCGCGTACTTCACGTTTCTGGTCATCGTCGTCTCCTTTTTCAGTTGGTAAGAACAATCATTGTTTGCGAAGGTCGAAGTAGTCCCGGATGGAATCGAACCATCGTTTCCTGCGTGTAAAACAGGTGTCGTAGCCGTTGGACCACAGGACTCTGGAAGTTTGAAGTTCGAAGGAGGAAGTGTGAATCGAAATGCGATAACCTGTTGTCATGAAAAGTGACTTGCCTGATCGAACGTTTGCGCTTTCCGAGCGAATCGTAAAGCTCTGCCTTGCTTTGGAGAGCGATAGCACTGTTGCTGCAACCTTGATGCGGCAATTGCTTCGGTCCGGCACATCTATCGGTGCGAATGTGGAAGAAGCTCAGGCAAGTGAAAGCAAGCGTGACTTCGTTCACAAATACTCGATTGCAGCCAAGGAGGCTCGCGAAACACACTATTGGCTGCGGTTGCTGGCCAAAACGGAGATCATTCCTCCATCTCGTCTTGAACCACTCACCGCTGAAGCTAATGAACTGGTTGCAATCCTGACATCAATCTGCAAGAAGAACCGGTGACGGACTTTCAAACTTCGAACTTCACCCTTCAAACTTCCAAGCACGTCCCCAAGGATTTGAACCCTGACTAACTGGTTTGGAATCAGCAGTGCTACCGTTACACCAGAGACGTGTATGTGTTTTCAAAGTGGGAACGCAAGGAATCGCACCTCTCGCCGGCTACCACACAATTAAAGGCAGAAGGGTTACAACCTCCCGTGTGGAAACGCTCCCATGATTTCGTTAACAAGCGGAAGCCGTGGGACTCGAACCCACAACGGTTTTTGACCGCAGCTGTTTTCAAGACAGTGTCCTCATCCGGCCGGGTGACTTCCGTAACGGGTCATCAAACGCAGTGACGTGAGCGGGAATCGAACCCGCGGACTCCTGGATGAAAACCAGGCAATTCTGCCATCAGAATCTACCACGCCGTTTTGTTGCTTCGATCGAAGCGAGTACCGCATAGGAGTTTCGATCTCCTTCCTGCTGCCTGAGAAGCAGCCGACCTAGCCAGTAGTCGAATGCGGCGAAATGAAAGCGATGGCAACGGGAGTCGAACCCGCAGCGACTTGATAGACAATCAAGCTTCCTTCCCAGAGGAACTTGCCACCGAAAATGTTCGCGAGGGTGACTAACCGGAATTGAACCGGCGACAAACTCATTCACAGTGAGTCTCTGGAAACCAACACCAGATCTAGCCACAATCGGGTATCAGTGAGTCGCACACTGTCCATGCGTGGTCCCAAACCACACCGCTTACTCCAAGCTATACCCGAGAAAAACACAGCACCGGAGACTGGAATCGAACCAATGAACTCCTCGTTCAGAGCGAGGTGCAGCGACCAGCAACTGCTACTCCGGCGTTTTAAATCAAATCATCAGCAGCACTCCGTCCGGGAATTGAACCCGATCTGCGAGCTTCAAAGGCTCACGTCGCGACTACGCGCCGGAGAGAGTTTTCCCAATGAAAGAGTGTCCTGCGGGAGTCGAACCCGCCTATCTGAGTTGGAAGCCCAGCACCTTTGCCGCTCGGCCAAGGACACGATGAATGCGGAAGTTTGAAGGGCGAGGTGTGAAACGAAGCGAGCTATTCCACACTTCTCGCTTCACCCTTCAAACTTCGCGAAGCTCCGGCGGAAGGACTCGAACCTTCACTCGTCTCCTTAACAGGGAGCCGCCTTACCATTGGGCCACACCGGATTGTTGTCTACTGAAGTCAGGATGGCTGGATTTGAACCAGCGATCTCGTGTTTCCGGAACACGCGGAGTGCCAGACTTTCCCACATCCTGATTTGCAAAGCGCCCAGTGGGAGTTGAACCCACACTTCCGCCATGGCAAGGCAGCAGGCTACCGCTACATCATGGGCGCAAAATTGCATCACTACCAAATTGTCAAAGATCAAAATCAAGAGCACCGAGCCGGAATCGAACCCGCATTACCTCGTTACGACGGAGGAGTCTTGCCGTTAGACCATCAGTGCTTGTACTTCAGTGGGACCGGTGAGAATCGAACTCACATCGTTCGGTTTAAGAGACCGATGCATTACCTTGTCTGCCACAATCCCATGTGTCGTTTGTTTCGTGTCGATCGGCGCGGAAGGAATTGAACCTTCAACCCTCGTCTTATAAGGACGCCGCTCTTACCACTGAGCCACGCGCCGCAAGTAGGGCCGGAGGGAATCGAACCCACACCGAACGGATTAAAAGTCCGTCATGCTGCCTGTTACACCACAACCCCATGATTGGTCGGGCGTATGCGTTTCAATCGCAGTGCAAGAAGCATGTCGGATTCTCTTTCGTGTTAGTTGTCGTAAGTGGTAGCCCCGAGGATCGAACTCAGCGCGACCCGCGTATCAGGCGGATTTGGGCGACCAGCCCTCGACTACCGTGTTGTTGTAAAAAAGTCGGACACCTCGGAGTCGAACCGCCCGTCGCGGAGCGACCCACAAATGAACGCAGTCTCCTGCTCCCAAAGCAGGCGTGCTTCCATCTGCACCTGTATCCGATGTTGTTTGTCGTATTCGCCGCAGGTGATTCCGTCGGCGCATATCTTCCTTGTCAGTGGGCCGGGAGGCGCTCGAATCCTCGTCTGCGGTTCTTCAGACCGCCGCTAGACCGTCTCAGCTACCAGCCCATGTTGGGTTTGTTCTTGGTGTCGCCCCTTCAATGCGGGCACGAAAAAAGGCCCGATGTCTGCGTGACATCGGGCCTTGATGAAAGGCGCTTCGAGAGAAGCAGACGTCACATAGCAAACGCTTGCGCGGGGGCATCATTATTCGACGGTGTCCCGCCGAAGAGATTGCCTTCGCATATTTGTTCGAGTCGACTGGATTGGAATTTCGATAACATGGAACTTTCTGCTCGCTTGTAAGACGCCCGATTGTCGTGTTCAGAGGGTAAGACGCGAAACCTGCATGAGGGTTCGCGAAAAAACTCGCTCGCACACAACTACGATGCGCGAAACCGCGATTCTATTCCCTTGAACGCAAAGTTTTTTCAAAGTACCTGCAAAACACGGGGAGAAAACATCGATGTTGATTTTTTGCAACATCGCCATCCTACGATTGCTATCGACGCCGGCCACCGGCGCGTTTCAGGCCTTTGGCGACGAAGTCGAATGCGTCTGCGGCTTTGTAGTCCTCAAGTACATCGAAAAAACACGCCAGAACGCGTTTGGTTTCGGCGACGTTGATCTTCACACCTTGGGTGTCCGCCTTGCGAGAAACCTGGTCGTAGATGTCGTTGAGAGTTAATGCATTCTTCTTAGTGGCTTTCTTCTTGGTTGCTCTCTTCTTTGCCATGACGTGTGCTCCTGCACCTGGAAGTGAATTTGAAGTCCGAGCAGAAGTTTTGATTATCGCCCAGCGTCATGCAAGTAGTGCGTCACTGCAGGACGCTCTGCTTCGTCGGATTAGGATGATGGAACGCAGTTCGTTTGCTTGGGCACAGGCTGCATTGCGGAATCGCTTTCGAGTCGACGAATGCTTGGAACTCGGCTTCGGTCGCGTTGGGTCGGCACGCTTTGTAGTCGCGGAACAGTTGCCATGCCGCGATATCTTGTAGATTCAGCTTGGATTCGAGCTGTGCGAAGTAGGCCAGCGCTGGGCATTTCCAAAGCAGGCCTCGATAAAGCTGAGTGCAAGTCTTTTGCATGCAGACTTTGAACGCGGCGTTTGGGTTTGAATCGAACGGCATCGGTTTGCCGTTCTCGATGTGGTATTGCCGCATCCAGCCACGGTGCGACTGGCGAATCTTGATCTGGATGCCTGGGTGAACCTCACGCCACTTCCAGACGGTGTGTTTTGCTGTTCGGAATCGTTCGAGGTAATCCAGGTGCGTGCCAAGATGGCCAAGAAGCAAAACGACCTCGAAAAGGAACGTAGAGCGATCGTCGCTGAAGTCGCTCGACTCAAGCGAACGATCTCAGTTCTTTCGACGCCAGATGACAACGGAGATTCCAACGGAACTCGGCTTGATTCGCTGGCATCATGCAATGAGCAGCTAACGCGTCGCCAGCAAAGGCTGATGCAGATCGACACCGAGCTTTTGAAAGCTGGGCGCCCCCTTCCAAGTCGAGTCGAAATACTGAAGTCCGCTCGAGATCTTGAGACGCTGTGGGAGAAGATGACGACCGGAGAACGCAGTCGCTTTATGCAACTGTTGATTGAACGGATCGATCACGACCCCCAAGGCGGCAACGTCGCGATCACGCTCACCGATACCGGCCGAGAATTCTTGTCCAACGAGCTTTCAGTTACCGAGGATGATCAATGACCCGCGCACCCGACATGGCAGTCAGTTTTGGGCGACCGCCCAAACGAGCACGAAAACAAAAATAGAAGGGAGCCAAACGCGAACCAGAACCGAGACCGCCGCGCCTACCACACGTCAAACGGCTTATGGCACTGGCAATACGCTTGGAAGACTTGCTCGACAGCGGCTTGGTCGGCAACCAGGCGGAGATCGCCAAGGCGGCCGGCATCACCACCGCCCGTGTCTCGCAGATCCTCAATCTCAACCGGCTCGCCCCTGACATCCAACAAGCCATCCTCGAACTCGAACCCACAACTGAGAAGACGGATCTGTTCCTCGAACGCCATGTCCGAGAAATCGCGACGCATGTCAATTGGGTGCGGCAACGAAAGGAGTTCAATAAGCTAGCCCCTGGCGTTCTCAATTCCGCCAGCGAAGAGGTCAAGAACACCGCCTAATCATCGGTGTTTCCGCTCGAAAACGTGCTGAGCGTTTGTTGAAGAATTCACCGCGTCTAGCTCCCATGCAATCGCCGAATCGCTTCGATGCCCAACTCCATCTTCTTTCTTGCCGGTACGTTGGCGGAGTGGACACGAATGATTGGTGGTGCGAAATCGTTGGTCGCAACTTCTTCTTCGATCCACTAGATTACGTCGTAGCCGGTGCCTCGGTTGTCGTCTCCAAGATCGTGATCCAGGCTGATCTCGATCACTTCACCTGACCGCAGCAATTCGATGGCCTCGTCGGGCCAGTAGACTCGTATCCAACCTTGGGGCGTCTCTCTTTCGTCATCCAAATAGACTTTCATGATTGTTCTTTTGTAAGAATGACGACTCTTGCGTCGACGTTGAGCACCTGAGTGCCATTTGACAGTTCGGCGAAGGGCTCTTTCCAGTGTGCGTGCCCGCGAATGACGAGCGTCGGCTCTGATTGTTCAAACGCTTGCCTGATTCGAGGCGATCCACGGTGTCCAGCGTCCGGTGCATCCGGACCATCGTGCGTCACAACCATGGCCGGCGAATCGCAGAGCAGTAGCTCCAGTGCTTCGACGTAGTCCTCTTCTGTTCTTCGCCAAGGACGCCTCGGATTCCCGGGAATGCCACTCAGTCCAGCGATTGGGAGACCTTCCACGACGACGGTATCGTTATCGAGGAAGTGAACCGGCTTGGAGAATCGAGGACGAGTTGCGGCATCGCCGAAAAGGTCGTGGTTGCCGGCGACACCGACGACCCAATCGAACTCGCCCGCGAACGCTTGCCAGACCGAGGTGACGTCGCCAGATCCGCCACGTTTGTCTAGCGCTGGAACCGTGTAGAAGTCGCCAGCGAGAAACACGCCGATCCTGCCGTCGCCAACGCCAAGATTCGGAATGATCTCTTGGGTGAGCATCGCTGGTAGGACTTCGCCCAGTAAACGAATTGGCCGGCCGCCAGACGACTCGAATGTCTCGCGTCCTTGGAGGTCAGCGGTGACGATGATTGCCGACATCCCCACCGGCAGCGCATCGACGAAGCCATGGTGCACCGGCAGCGAGTCTCTGTAGAAACCGCCCGGCCCTCTGCCAGTATTCAGAAACGGAATCTCCTGAATCAGTTCGGGTTGTATTGATGTAATCCTCATGCCAGCCCAAGACACGGTGACGAACCGAATGGTTCAAAGTGCGTCGTTTTGGGCGAGAAATGGCCTACTCTCTAACTCTCTGAAATCTGGGTCTCAGGAGCCAAACAGAGTGTTAACCAGCGTGGCGTTGTTAACCCAGAGACTCAGAGACTTCGCTCTGTTGAGATCGGGGTGGCGAGTGAGAAAGGGCTTTCTCGAAGCTGACCCCTAGCGAGACGAGACAAGCGACGTTTGCGGCGGATCGCGACAAAAACGCCGGAAACTCGGGGCTCAAACGCAAACAGGCCGAAGCAGTTGCTCCGGCCTGGTTAACGCATGGATCGGATGTCGTAATCGACAACCGTCTCAAAAGGCTCAAAAACGGCCTGCACATTCCCGGGCAACACGGTTAATTTCCAGGGAGCAAAAACTTGAAAATCGCCGTGTTCCGGAGGTTTTTTTTGTCGTTCTGAGGAAGCTAGAAATTGCCCAAAGCGTCTCGCGCGGGCTTGCCAGCAGGACGGTCGAACCAGGAATCCCGGTTCATCGTCAGAGGCTTACGATTGAACCGCGGAAGCTTATCCGCAATTCGACTCGTAGATGGTTGGGCTGCCAATGTTGAGCCGATTTCGGCTCGTTCAGCCACCAGGATCTCTTTGAAGCGCGTGCTAAATTGTGGCCAAATCCTGCGTAGCTACGAACAAATTCAGGCCTGGTTAACACTGACGTGTTAACCAGGGAGCCCAGTTCGAGGGTCATGTCTGTCGCATTTCGCGCGAATTGAAAGAAATTATCGGTGTGAGGCGGCAGGTAAAATATGAAGCCATGAACAAGGCAAAGGAGTCTCGCATGTCCAACTCGACACAGCGATTGATCGCGTCCGCGCTACTGCTCTCTCGCGAAGAGCGCATATTCGTAGCGAACGAAATCCTGGCGAGTTTGGAGGATTACGCGGACGATTGGCCAGCCCCATCCCGCGACGCTTGGTCTGCCGAGATCGGTCGGCGCGTTGATGATCTAGACTGCGGGCGAGTGAAGGCAGTCCCGACGTCAGAAGCATGGAAGATGATCGATGGCGAAACCGAGATTCCAGACTGAATTTGAGTCCTCCACGAACCGTGACGGATCAAGATGCTCCAAGTGGACGAAGCCCGAATACCACTATCGCAAACTCCCTACTTTGACCATTTTCGGCGTAGAGCCGAACAGGCAAACGCTGCTATCCTGTCGGTCGATGGAGATCGTTTTGTTCGGAGGTAGTGATGTCAAACGAGTCGAAGATTTTGCCAAGCGTCAGCACGGCTGGCCTGGAAGCACTCGCCAATTCAATGCTGGCCCCCCGTTCTCAATCACGACTGGATGAACTTCTGCGCCGCAACTCTGAAGGCGAACTATCGAAAGTCGAGATTGACGAACTGGATTCTCTGCTTGAGCAGGTTGACGAACTGAATCTGTTGAAGGCGCGAGCCGAGTACACGCTTCGTCATCAACCCGAAACGGGGCCGTCGTGACGGCATACGTATCCGCAGAACTTCGCGCACGAGTTCGTGAGTTCTTTGAAGCTCGCTGTGCCTATTGCCAGACGGCAGAATCACTTACCGTTACAACCTTCGAGATTGAACACATCGTTCCGCGATCCAAAGGCGGCGAGACCGCTTTTGAAAACCTATGCCTCGCCTGCCCAACCTGCAATCGCTACAAGTCTGATCGCTTGATTGGCACACTCGAGTCTGGATTGGAATGCCGACTATTTCATCCACACCAGTATTCTTGGCACGATCACTTCGGCTGGTCCGTTGACGGGACGGTGATTGTCGGCCTCACCGATGTCGCTCATGCGACCATCGTTACGCTACGAATGAACCGGTCCCAAATGATTAGCGTCCGTGAATTATGGGTGGATGCGGGAAGGCATCCACCGTCTTAGGGCAGGATAGAACGGCTGATTCATCCACCGACCGAATACAATGCTTTGATTGTCATTGAAGCTTGTTTCGGTCTGGTTCTGTTCGATGTCCCTCAAATTCGATCGGTGTGCGATCTACACGCGGCAGTCGCGGAATAGCGATGCGGTGCTGTCTTCCTGCGAGACGCAGCAGTACATCTGCAGGGACATGGCCGAGGTCTTCAAGTGGGAGATCGTCGATGTCTTCGAGGACCAGGGCGAATCGAGCGAAACGCTGGCGCGCCCGGAAGTGGATCGGATGATTAGCGCGATCGAGCAGGACCAGTTTGATCGAATCGTCGTCTACAGCATCGACTGGTTGACGCGGCGGCTGTATGACTTGGCGAAGTTGCTTGAGCTATTCGACAGAGGTAGTGTCGCTTTGACGGTGGCGACGAATCCGAACTTCGGCGATTCCCCATCGAGCCGCTTCACCACCAACATCGTCGCGGCGGCTGCCCAGTTTGAACAAGAACTGACGAAAGAGCGAATGGCAGAAGCACGAGCAGCACTCAAATCGCAAGGGAGGCGTGTCGCCGGTAACTTGCCGTTTGGATACAAGGGCGACCCTGTTACGAAACAACTCCAAGTTGTGCCCACAGAGGCCGAACTGGTACGCGACTTTTTCCGCTTGGCCGCCAGTGGCAAGACGCCGGCGGAGATCGCAAACTTGGCAACGGCAAGCGGGATGGGAGCGGGCCAGAGTTGGAATCCTCGGCGACTGCTGCAGATTCTATCGAACTCGGTCTACGCCGGCTTCTTGCCTGGCGAAACGGAACGCAAAGGCGTTCACGAAGCGCTCGTCACACCGGAAGAATTCCAGCAAGTTCGAGAACATCTGAATTCACGACGAAAAGGACAGCCACGAAAACGCGAAGAAAAGTTGCTCGGGTTTCCGCTGCGAGGTTTGCTGTTCTGTGCGAAGTGTGGCAGGGCGATGAACACAAACACCAGCACTCGAGGTCCGATTCGCTTTCGCCGATATCAGTGTCGGTCGCATGCGGGTGGGCGGCCACCGTGCCCAGATGTGAAGCTTAAAGCTTGGGACATCGAAGAGTTCATCGCCGAGCAGATCAGCAAATGGGAAGACTCGCCAGAGCTGGCCACGCTCTTTCGTGAGGAGTGGTCAGCGATGGTTACCGAGAAGCGTCAGGAGTTGCTGAACGAGTTCGTTGCCAAAATCACTTACAACGACGACGACGGCCAAGTCGATATAGAGATGAACAGAGAGGCTGTCGCCCGATTCGTTACTGAGAAAGCGGAAGATGCTTCCTGCGAGGAAGAGTCGTAGCGCAAGCCTATCCCCAGGCAACGTGCTCGGGATTTACCTCAAAGCCGCATTGATCGCATTTCGGTTCAGCTGGGGTGACGGATCCATTCTCGCAGTGGGGGCAGACATTGGAGTCAATCAAGAGCTTCACTTCTTCGCCGAGTCGAACGCCGCAATTCGGGCATTCGGAATGTAAGTCCTTGAAATCCCAAGCGGCCCAGCAGCACGGACAGCGATCGTGCGGCACAACGGTCATTTCTCCGTTGGCGAGATAACGCATTGGAGTCAAGTCGGCATGTGTTTGGTAGGCTGACTTTCCATCGGACGAGGATAGGCCCGTTTGCAGCAACGGAAGCGTGTTTCCGCGATCTGGATCAAAGGCACCGACCGTCAAATCCAAAGAAACGGACAGCCCATCCATTTGCTTGCTCAGCTGAGCAAGCGTTTCTCGGATCTCTGCCGAGTCTTCCGATTCGATCCATTCTCCCAATCGTTCAGCGATCTTATCGAGCAGCGGATCCGTGTTTCGAAACTGGTCGGGTGTCATGAGATGCCTTCTATTGCGACGCTGCTAAGTCAATTTGCGACGGAGTTTCTCAACGTCGACATGGTCCTGATTGCGACCGGTGGAAGCCTTATTCTTGATCAGCTTCTCGAGGGAGATGAAAGGGACGCGCAGTCCGTAGAAGCTCTCGTACTCTCGCGTTTCCCAAACTTCGCCGAAGGTCACCCCATCGATCTTTGTCAGAAGGTCGATGCGGTAGGGCGCGTGCCCGAGCATGATGACATCTTTCTCGAAGAGCGGGCCCTCCGGCAGTGCACTTCCGAAACCGAACTCGGTTAGCAGTTCCCGGGTGACCTTTTCGGATTCTTCTGACTTCTCGACGAAGAAATCGATGTCGCCGGTCGCTCGTGGTTCGGCGTAACGGTTATAGGCCCATCCGCCAATGATCACGAACTTCAGGTTCATCGAGATTGCGAGTTCGATAAACTCTCTGAAGTCGCTGTGGAGAGCCATAAACGGGAGCCATCATCTTTAAAAAGTTCGTCAGCCGCTCACTGGTGGACAACTTGGCGTCATCTTCCTGGCTGGCGCGTTCAGCTTCCAGATGAGTATCAAATGTTCGGAAAGTCTTGTCCATGTGAAGTCCCAAGGTCTCGATCTCAGTCTCTCAGAATTGCCAAGCTCTCGATGCCTCTCTTGCTCTCTGCAGAGTGTTAACCAGCGTATCGTTGTTAACCCAGAGAAAGAGAGAGAGCGCTCTGTTGGGATCGGGGTGCCGAGTGAGAAAGGGGCTTTCTCGAAGCGCGACCCCGATCGAGACGAACTAAGCGAGATCTCGATTGAGAATCGCAAATTGGCCGGAAAACGCGGGAATTAAACGCAAAAGGCCGAGGCGTTTGCCTCGGCCTGGTTAACACTCTTCGGTTACGCCAAAAATGGCGAACCGTTCTAAAAAGCTCCCCCGACAGGACTCGAACCTGTGACAAGGCGGTTAACAGCCGCCTGCTCTACCAACTGAGCTACAGGGGATTAGATTGATGCGGAGCGAACTTACTGTTCGATTCGCAGGCACGGAATTTACTTTAGCTTGTTCTTGGTCGCAAGGTGCGTTTGAGGCCTCTTTTTCCACGCCTTTTGACACTTCGGTCGTCCGGTGGGTTCGGCTGGATTATTTTCTGCGAAATGATGGCTCTTGACCGCTCTGGCGTGCCGATCCGGTCGGTCGGGCTTCGCACTCGCCGGCGACGTTCCACACAGAGTTATGCCACACAGCGACGTTCCGAGCTGGGAGGTTCCACACAGAGACGTTCCGCGCTGGGAGACTCCACACAGAGACGTTACTTAGAGAATGATGTTCCTCAGAGAATTGTCCATTCCGGGGGACAGGATATCTGCCGCGAGGCTTGTCGGCGCCGAATGTGACCCCCGGCCGTGATCTCGCTTCACTGGGCTTCCAACGCGTCGCTGCCGTGGGCTTCCAACGCGTCGCTGCCGTGAGCATCCAACACTTCGCTGCCGCTGGCGTCGATCACTTCGCTTGCGGTTCGGCCAATTCGAACATCCGTTCCAGACGCGTCAACGCGAACACTTCGCGAACGGGCTCTTGCACGTTGGACAAGACCAGACGAAGACCTCGTGTTCTCGCTTGACGGTTGATCGAAATCAGTTCGTTCAGTCCATCGCTGCTAAGCCAACCGACTTGCCGGAAGTCCAACGTCAGCTTGTCAATTTCGGAACCATCCGTTTCGCCGAAATACTCTTCGCAGAGCGCGACGCATTCGTCGTCAGAATCGGACGAGGACTCAAACGTGTTGAAGAGAGCGCCCAGTAACCGTGACAGCGAGTCGATCGAATCCGAGTGGTTCAGATGATCGGCTAAGACGCAGATCACGCGCTCGGATCCGCTTTCTTTGACCACAATGTCTGGCATGCCACTCATGAAGGGAGGTTTGGCGGGGTAAGTACAAAGGCGATTTGACGATTACACCGTACTGCAACCACGAAAGATTCGCAATCGTCAATCGGCTCGAGTCGCGGGTTTTCGCGATCAATTGTTATCCGCAACCCACAAAACTTACTCCGTTTCTTATCACATCGGTTGCTGAGCCAGACGCGTATGCACCGCTGTGGGGACTTCGTAATTCGCATCGCACTTTCTTTGCCGTACGTCCAGAGGCGTGTGACAAGCTGCCGCAAGCGTTCGTGATGAGTGCACGCAGCGATCGAACTCGCTGAATCCGCAAGCCCTCCGGATCCGCAAGCCCTCTGGATCCACGGGCTACCGCTCACGGCGTCAAATCAACCGCGGCATCGCCAGTGAGGATGGCACCGACCTTGGCTAAGTCAACGCAGAAACTGGTACCGGGAATCCTCAAGAGTCGAAAACGCGATGTTTGTCAAAGTGCACATGATGAAGTTTGTAAGCACAACATCTTTCACACGATCATTGATTGCTGTTTTCGCGGCTCATTTGTTTTCGTGCGTCAGGCGTTCTCGCACGACATGTTCGCCGCCGCAATTCGGACATTTTTGATACGACCGGATCAATCGTCATGCCCGGGGCACGTTAACGGCGGTGCGACGCGCACGACGTGTCGCCAAGCAGCGAAGTTGCGGTTTTGTCGAGCTTGATTCCGATAACCCATGATGTGGCGACGGTGGCAAGTGATGTGCCGATCGCAAGACAACTCAGGCGGACTTGAGGAGATAGCCCGATGATCGAATCTGAGACGAGACCGCACCTGAGGCCCGCAGCAATCAATCACTCGACCGCCGCCCGCCCCGAAAAAGTTTCGATCGTGATTCCCGTTCGCGACGGACAGGATCGGATCGCCGCTCGCGTGTCGGATATCGTTGCCGCACTCGACGCGCTGCGAGTCCGCAGCTGGGAATTGGTCATCGTCGACGACGGAAGCCGCGATGCGACGGCAGACCTATTGCAAGTGATCGCGTCGCACAGCGACAGGATTCGCGTTGCCCGTCATAGTCGTCCGCGGGGCATGGAAGCAGCAGGGCAAACCGGATTAGAACGTTCGACCGGAACCCTCGTCTTTGTGCAGGAATCCGATACGGACCTTCGCTTCGAGGACCTTCGCACATTGATCGGCATGAGTAAGGATGAGTCAATCGTTGCGGCGCGAACGGAAAGTCGTCCGCGTCCGATTGCCGGCGAATTGATCCGCCGACTGCGTGCTTGGGGAACGGATGCGGATCGCCAGTTTGTGAAAACCGGATCGATCGAAAAGTCCTGCTTGCAAATGATTCGCCGTCCGCATTTGCAGCGACTAGCCGGGCCTCACGGCCATCAGTACCACCTATCGGCTGAAACGCTGCGACGCGCGACCATTCAGCGCAGCTGATGTGCGTTCAAGCAGCCCAGCTGATGTTCATCACGAGTTGCCTGTGATCGCGGAATGGTCACGGCTGAAAGATTTGTTGCAGCTCTTGGGCCCAGGCAGTCCAATCGCTCGCAGCAGCCTCAAAATCGACTTGCATCCAGCGAACCGGCTGCGGTGGTAAGACTCGGGGTGGAAATTTTGCGGTTCGACTGAGCGGTAACTGGCTGCTATCACCCATTGCCAAGCGATCTTCCGTCTCGGGCTGGATCAAGTAATCCACCAGCAAACCGGCGGCGACTGGGTGCGGCGCATCCTTTAGGACGGCGACGGTGTTGGGGATCCGCATCGTGCCCGGCTTGTCCGAGGCTTGGTCAGGAAACACGATGGCCACGGGGCGGCCCAAATCTTTTTCAATGATCGCGTCATCGGTATCGGTCAATCCCCACGCCACTGTGCCGGCCGAGACCGCCAGGGCGACTTGCTTGTTGCCCGAAAGTATCACCGCGTTATCACGGATCGATTCGAGTTGTTGCAGCACGGTGTCGCGTCCGTTTCGTTCTCGCAGCACGGCAAAATGCGTCGCGGTTGTCCCGAACAAGGGTCGCGCCATTGCGCATCTTTGGGACCATTTGGGATCGGTCAGATCATCAATCGATTGCGGATAGTCGTTGGTGTCATCGACCAACTGGGTGTTGACCAGCAAAACGCGGGCGCGGGCGGCAAAACCGCACCATGTGCCATCGGTCGCGATCATGTCGGTGGGCCAACCGGGTTCGACGTCCCATTTCCTCGCCTGCAGCAGACCGAGTTTTTGAAGCCGGACGGTGTGGAGAATTTCGTTGTTCCAGAACACGTCACAAACCGGGCTGTTCTGTTCCGCAATGATTTCGTTGACCAAGCCGACGGTCTTGGTCGATTCAACATCGAATTTGGCAACGACACCGGTTTCGTGGTCGGTGGATCTTTCGAACGCCGCAAGAATCGGATCGGAGAATTCTTGGTCGAGCGCGGCGTAGACCACAACATCGTTTTCGGCGCGCGGGACACAGCCTGTGATCATAATGCTGGCGAAAACCAAGCAAGCCGATTTCATCGATGTCGACGGGATCGATCTGAACTTGACCGTATTTAGCGTGACCATTTTTACCGAGCGGGCAACTGGCAAATCGACGGGTGTTGGATGTGACGTGTTCGGAAGACGGCATTCGTTTCGGCGCGGGATCGCGTTATGATGCGATGATGATTCGGACATGGAATGCATTTCAGATATTGGTAGGTTCGTGTGTGGTGACAGCAATGTCGCTGGGCATTTCGCTGCTGGGAACGGGATCGTTACTTGCGCAGGTGTCGAACGAGTCGGGTGTGGGCAAAGTTAGCAATGCCGACCTGATTCGATCGTCGGGTCGCCATACTGAGTTGGTAACCGACAGTCACACACAGCGACAAGCCGATGAATTCGTCGCTGCCTTTGACGCCGCGGTTCCGCAGTGGGAGAGATTCTGGATGCTTTCACCGGGAACGCTGGATTCATGGAAAGTGGATGCCTATGTGATGCGTGAGCGTGAAGACTTTCGTCGCCGCGACTTGATCCCCGAACGAGTCCCTGATTTTCGCTTTGGCTATGCGATGGGCAAAACCGTCTGGGTTGTTTCTCAACCCAGCCAGTATTACACGCGGCACCTGTTGTTGCACGAAGGGGCTCATGCGCTGGCCGGTCAACAATTCGGCGGTGCCGGACCGGCGTGGTACATGGAAGGCACGGCTGAAATGTTGTCGACCCATCAGGGAACCGGCCGCGAAGTCATGATCAATCACATTCCCAAGAGCCGGGACGAAGTTCCGTACTGGGGACGTTTTAAAGCGATCCGGCTGCGACGAGAAACACAAACGATACCCTCGATCGGCGGCGTGATGGGGCTGCCTTTGGATCTGGACGGTGACGTGGAATCGTATGCTTGGAGCTGGGCGGCAACAATGCTCTTGTATGCTTACCCGGAATACCGTGACGCGTTTCAAGCGGCGGCGCGGAACGGTCATCAGGCTGGCAACGAATTCAATGAAGTCATCCGCCGGCGACTTGCATCACAGTGGCCCGTGCTTGCGGCGCGGTGGCGGTTGATGTGTCGTGATTTGAACTACGGTTTCGATTGGCAACGAGAACGCGTCGCGCTCAGTACCCGCGATCCATTGTGGCAGGGTCAATCGCTGGACATGGTCGTCAGCGCTAATCGGGGATGGCAATCGGTGGGCGTTCGATTTCCACCCGGTACGCGAATCCGCATCGCCGCAACAGGCAGATGCACGTTGGCGCAGACGACCGCGCCTTGGGTCAGCGAGCCTGACGGAATCACGATCCAGTACAACGATGGCATTCCGCTGGGGAAATTGATCGCATGCGTCGTCGGCAACGCACCAGGAACGAGCGAAACCGAACCGGTATTGTCAGCCATTGCAATCGGAGAAGGCAAAGAGATCACATTTGATGAACATGCTTGGTTGTTACTGCGTGTCAACGATGGAGTCGATGCGATGTCCGATAACACCGGCGGCTATCGTGTGGAAATAGAAAAGTAAGTGATCGGCGTCTTGGTTCGGTTGCAACGTTAAAGAACCTTGCCTGGGATCATGCGAGTTGCAGGGTGCGAGTTGCAGAGTGCAAGTTGCAGAGTGCGAGTTGCAGAGTGCGAGTTGCAGGGTGCGAGTTGCAGGGTGCAATTCAGACGCCCATCGGTGAGATGGATGTTGGTCTTTGATGGCTGGTCGCCTGTTCGGTCCCTTACCTTGGTCAGCGGCGGACGCGCATTTGGCGACTGAACTCGATTTTGTCTAGGCGTACCGATGCAAATGGTCATCGGGGTAGCCGTCATAGAACCTGCGAATCCAGTGACGGCCTTTCCAGTTCGGCATGTGCTGTTGCCAGCCGATACGACTTAAGAATCGGTCACTGATGTTTCCATTGGTCACGTGAGCGACGATCGCGACTGATTGGCGGATTTTCGCAATCTGTTCGAGTACTTTGACGGCACCGATGAACGTCTTGTAACCCGCTTGTTTGCCCGAACGGATGTAGTCAAGCGTCAGAAAAGCAGGCATCCCGAGCGGTTGGTGATAGTCTAGCCAGCACACGCTTTCGTCACTGCGTCCGTAACTGGCTTGCCACCAGACTTGAGCGACCGATACGTTTCCGCAAAGCAGGCGGTGTTGAACCTCAACCAGTCGTCCATTCTGCATCACGATACGGCCACACCGCCATCGACGAAGCTTGTCGGCATCGGCATTGAGATCGTCGGTTCGTCCCAGTGTGATCACGGTTTTGTCTCGCTGGATTTTCACGCTGAGATCGCCAGCGTCGGGGCCGCCGAAAACGGAGGCGGAGAATTCCCATGGTGATAAATGGTTGCCTACAGGGAACAATACATTCCAGTTATGGCATTACGAAGCGAGTCGCGAGTGGCGATGCGATTTCCCACCGATTTGATCGTTAAATTCGGTGGGACCGGTGCAGGTGTGAAGAGCGCGGCGCACGAAAAAAGGCGACATGCCGAACGCATGTCGCCTCGATGTTTGATATAGGCGTGCAGAGTTTAACGGCGTCGCCGGCGTGTTGCGGCTCCGGCAAGTCCGATACTTAACACAAGAAAGCTTCCTGGTTCTGGAACGGCAGTCGTGCCGACAATGGTCGCCGATCGGAAATCGATCAACGAATCAACGGCAATGGAATTTCCGCCGCGTTCGCCTTGAATCGAATTAACAATCGCTGCACCGTTTGGAGGACCGTTAGCAGTCGTGATCACTCCAGGTCCGATCCCGTCGAAGGTGAAATCGAAGGAACCGACCAACGTCTCGAATCCACCGTCGCCTCGTTGGGCCACATCAGGTCCGAAGACTGAGAAACCCAAAAACGCGTTTCCAGCGCTTCCGTCGGTGCTTTGCGAAGAGCCGTTGTTGGTCAATCCGGTGAGCGGGCCTGACAGATCAATCGTCATATTCACGCCGACCAATCCGCTCGCCTGTTGAGGGTCCAGGATGTCATTGTTGTTGACACCGTTGTCAAACGCGTCCCGCAACAAGCTGTCACCGTCGTCCCGCAAAAACAGCTCGGCAGTATAAGTGCCAGAATCGAGGGTGATGACCTGGTCCATGCCGGTATCGCTAATCGAGTCTTGCCCGTCGATACGAAGGAACGTTTCGAAATCGAATTGGGCGTTTGCCGTTCCCACGGTAAACGCTGCCAATAACCCTAAGATCGGTAAGATGCGAAGCATGACAAGATGTCCTAACTAGGTCTTTGGAGTAGATATGACGATAAAGTAGAAAGCCTTGAGAACCCAAATTAACACCACGAAGGTCGCTGAGCAACGACTAAACTAGCATTTAGAGGGCTTCAATTTTCATTGTCGACTGGTAGCGAACGCGGGCAAAAATCCGTTGGAAAAGTCGGTGAAATTGACCGATCCGTCTCCGTCGACGTCTAGTGACGGTTCAAACGCATCAGAGCCTTCGCTTTGAGCGAACGAAGGCAGGAATCCATTGGAGAAGTCGGTGAAATCGGTACTGCCGTCGCCGGTCACATCCCCGTAATGGCGGAAGAAATCGTCGTTGTTCGCTTCACCACTGGTCTGCCCCCCGAACTGGTAGTCGGCAATGGTCCCGCCGCCGGCGGGGTCGGTCAGCAGCGATCCGATGACGTCGAGCCGATAGTTTCCATTGGCAAGCGAGTTTCCTAGGTCCGTGCCGGTCGCACCCAGACGATCGACAACGGATGCACCGCCATCGGCGAACGTTAGCACCGCGACCGTTTTAAAGTCTTGCTCGGATAGTTCGACCTGAACGTTGGTTACCGTCGTACTTGTATCAATGTTGGTCAATTCGAAAGCGGCCGCAGTCGCGTCGACCACGCTATCGAATGTCACCGTGACGGAAGTGATCTGTGAACGTTGTGCTGACCCGTCGTTGATCACGACGCTCTCAACTTGCGGAGTGACTTCGTTGAGCACAAACAGTTCTCGGCCGCTGTTCTCGTCTTCGCCGACAAAGTAGATCGTACCGCCGACTTCGACGATGTCTGCGGGCTGGCCGCCTCGGAAAACACCTGGAAACAGGTCAAGCACTTGTGCCGAACCGGTCGCGAGTGGTCCGCCTGAAGTCCAAAGTTCGCGGTCTGATTCGTTTTCGTCCACGGCCGAATAAAAGACCCGTCCGTTGGCAACCGCCAGTTCGGTCGGCGAAGCACTGCCAGCAACATCGCTGACAAGTTCGGCAGCGGTCGTCGTGGTTCGCCATAACTCGCGACCGTTATTTGTACTTGTTGCGGCAAAGTAAACTTGTCCGCCAAGTTCGACAAATCCCGATGGCTTTGATCCTTGGTTGCCCGTCGTATTAATGTTCTGAATCAGGGTCGTGTTGATTCCATCGGACTTGTAAGGCTCGTCATCTTCATCGTTACCGGCATCGGCCCCAAAATACAGGACGCCGTTGACATCGGTCAGGTTGATCGGCGTCGAGCCGCCATTGCCGGGGTCAATTTCAATCAGCGTTGGTGATCCGCCCGTCGGCAAGACAAACAGTTCAACACCACCGGCCAATCCGTTATTCGCAGTGAAGAACAAGTTCGATCCGCTAACGATCAGGTCGCCTGGGTTCGAACTGCGAACGGTGCCGTTACCTGCAACATCATCCACATAGATGTCTTGCGTTTGAACAGTTCCCCCGACCGTGCCGTCGGATTCCCAAAGCTCTCGACCGAATCCGTCAAAGCCTGCGGCAGGTGTGATTTCAGTGGCAGCAAAGTACAACTTGCCATCGAATACGGTTAGGTATTCGGGATCACTGCTGTTGGCCCCACCGTTGTTGTTTGTGCCAGTATAGATATCGACGAATCGAGCGATCGATGTTCCTGCACCGTTGGAACGCCAGAGTTCAACCCCCTGATTGTCTCGGGCCGAAAAGTATACCCGTCCGTTGAACGTAGTGAACAAGTCGTTCGGATCGGAGCTAAGCGGGATGGGCGATTGCTCGCCGACCAGGAGTGTTGTTGTTCCATCAGTGCGATAGATGGCACCGTCGGCATTTGTGCCGGCAAGGTTGTTCCAGAACCAAACCGATCCATCTTGAATGGATAGACCACTGATAGTTTCGGCGCTCGTGCCCGGCGTCATGTCGATCATCGTTACCGAACCAGGGTTCAACGTATCGGCAACCCAAACGGCATCGCCATTGATCCCGTCGTTGGCGACAAAGAAGATATCGGTGCCGTTGACGACGACTTGTTCAACGTCGGCGCTTTTCGTGGACGGATTGATGTTCAGCACGGGATCGGTGCTGGCGGTCGTGCCTTGGCTTGTCCAGAGTTCTCGGTCACCGGAATTGTCCAGCGTGGTGAAGAACAGCTGGTTGTTGACTTCGACTAAATCTTCGGGGGTGCCATCGTTGGGAGAACCGTCTTCCCCGTTACCTGTAAACGAGTCGATTAGACGCGCGGTGCCCGGTGCGTCGAAGGCGCCTTGGCTGCGCCACAGTTCGCGCCCGACGCCGGTCGGCTCATCCGCCGAGAAGTAGAGGCGACCACCGGCTTCGGTCAGTTGCGACGGATTGGAGCTTCCACCGGCGACAATGTCTTCGACCAGCACGTTTGTGGAGCCATTGGTGCGCCACAATTCGCGCCCGACTTCACCTGAGATCGCCGTCAGCTCGGCATTGACCAAGACGGCCTCTTCGCCTCCGTTTAATTGCAAGCCGTTAAACGTCATGCGTACCGTGGCCGAGGTGACCGCGGCTCCGCCGGGATGGACAAGATTAATGTTGTTCGCGTCACGACCGGCGAACCAGTTGTCCAGATCGTCGCCTTGCACCTCGATCTGAGTTGCCGTGCCGGTATTCAGAATCAATGTAAAGTTCAGTCCTTCGTCTTCCTGGCCCGCGGTGCCGTTGTCGAACTGGTTTCCAGATGCAAAGCCGTGGAACTCAATACTGCTGAGCGATTCTCCCGGCAATGCACTGACATTCCAGTCCCACTGGTAAGAAGCCAGGTCGGACCCGCTGACGTCTTCCAGGTACAGGTCACCGACGGCCATCGTCGTTAGTCCAACCCCGGGATCGCCAATCGCACCGCCGGAAACCCAGCCCGGTCCGTCATTGACGGCGTTCATGGGATTGGCGGTAAACGCATTGCCGCTTGATCCACCCACGGTGAGCCCGCCTTGATTGGGAGCCGTGATCGAATCAACGATCCCAGCCAGACCATCGGGCGTTCCTGTGGGCGCGTACAACGTATTGTTTGCGTTGATGGACGGTGAGTTGTCACTGACCACGTTGCCACCGGCCGCAGCAAAGAACAGTCGACTGCCAACGACCGTCAAATCCGCGGGATCGGTCACCACATTGCTGCCGTCACCCGCGAGGCTGACAGATGTTCCATCGGAATGAAAAAGCAACCGCGTTGCGGAACCATTGTCGGCACTGAAGTATGCTTCGCCGTCGAACTCGACAATATCGGTCGGGTTTGATCCGGCGAATCCTGGATTGATTTCCAGCAAAGTCGTGCTGGCGCCATCGTAGACATACAGTTCCAAGCCAGTCCCGGCGTCTTCGGCGGCAAAGAAGAGGTTCGTGCCGACACTGGTCAGCTCGCTGGTATTCAGATCATTCAGGTCAGCGACCTTGATCGTATTACCTGCCGTTCCGTCGCTGCTCCAGATGTCTCGATTGAAGCTGGCATCATAGCTGGTAAAGAATAATGTTCCGTTGTGGTCGGTCAGTTCTTGAGGTCCCTCTGCCCCGTAGGCCGCTTGGTCGGGATTCAAATCGGCGACCATCATCGTTCCGGCCGAAGAACCGTCGCTGACCCATAACTCTTGGCCCGTTGCGTTGTCGCCCGGACCGGGGTCGGTATCGATTTGGTAAGCGGTAAAGAACAATTTTCCGCCCGAGGCTGTTAGTCGTTCCAGCCCATAGACACCGGCTTCGTTGGCATCGTAAACAAGTTCCGTTCCGCTTTCGGTTCCATCGGTTTTCCACAGATCGAACTCGCCGCTCTGGTCGGCGGCGGTAAAGAATAAGTGGCTGCCCACAACGGTCAGATTCGACGGTTGCGATCCATCGGTGCCGGGCAACAAGTCGGCGAACCGCGCCGTGCCACCCGGGGTGCCGTCACTGGCCCACAACTCGGAACCGGTCTGACCATCGTCGGCTGCGAAGAAAGCGCGACCGTCGAACTCGACCATGGAGTCGATATTTGACGAAACGCCGAATTGGTTGATGTCCGCGAACACATCGGCAGAAAAAGCAAGTAGCAAACGGCTCTCGAGATTCTCCAACGCACCGCCGATCTTTCGACGCTGGTTACGACGGTCGTTGCGAGCAAGCTTGGCGGATCGACCCGCCTTATTCCGGAGCTTGTTCACCAAGCTAGAGCGTTTCGCGGACATAAAAATCCCAGGATAAGAAAAGGAACGAATTGCTAAATTAGGCGAAATAGCGAGCGTGGTTGATGCGCTCCAAATGCAATCAGAACACGCCACGACGTGACGGAGTCCGATCGAAATGAGTGTGAATCAGACGTACCGAACAATCGGCAATGCGCCGGGCGGCAGTGCGCCAGGCGATCGGCAGCCAGTCGGCGTTAATGGGGTCCGATTGGGCGTTCTGTTAGGTTAACGCGTAAACTAACGGTCCTAGTCTAATGGGAGAACCCAACAATGTGGCCGCCAAGGCGGCTTTTTTCACACCTTCAGCGGGGCTCCATGATTAGCAGCGAGCTGGCCGGTCCTGCAGAGGGGGTGTTTGCCCATGGGGCTTCTCTGCCGAAATCGCGGTCCGGGCCGCTCGTTTGAGCTGCGGCAAGGTTCTATCCGTCGCTGTCTTGGAGCGGGATAAAACGTGGAGAAAAATTGACTTGTGAAGCCAATGGCGAACCCCGGTGACATCAAAGTGACTCAGTCGCGATCGGATCGCTTCACCGCGCCGTTGGAGCCGTTGTCCGAGACGAGTCCGGGCACCAATTCAGAGTTGGGTATGACCCATGTGGGTGATTGCTGGTCTTCCACCGGGTATGGCCCGCACAGGACGGGGCTGTACGTTTGTGGCAGAACTTGCACGTCGAATAGTTCTTCGACTCCGGTTTGAAACTCGAGGTAGGCGACACACTCACCGGCCAGCAGGTCGACGACGACAATGCCACAGCGCATTGCCGAGCGGTCCTCACAAATGGGAACGCCACCGAAGACGGATGTTTCTCTAGCCTTGCTCATCCCAATGAATGCGAACTGGCCATGGATGCTCATGCCTCGTCCGTAACCCGGATAGCGGGTGATGGTTTCGACGTCACCGGAGACCGGGTCGACCTTCACGAGTTGTCCATGACCGCTGTCGAGCAAAAAGATTTTGCCTTGGTGCACTTCCGGCGAATGCGGCATGCAAAAACCTGCCGCAATCGTTTCGCCGCTATCGACATCGATCAAGACGCCGCCGGATGACTTGTTGTCGCGCCATCCCCGTTTGGCATTGGACGTGCCGAGCGCGGTGACGTATTTCGGTTTCCCGTCGACCATCGCCATCCCGTTCAAATGGCAACGATCTTCCGGCGCCAATTCGGTGATAAAGCTAGGCTGCCACCGCGGTACAAAACTGTAGTCTTCGTGCAGCGTACACAAACAAGAGAACAGGGTGTTGACGACCCATAGTTCGCCTTGCGATCCCCATCCCATTTCGTGAATTTGAATGTTGCCGGTCACAAAGGACTCTCGCGTCAGATAGCCGCGATCGAATGGGCCAACTCCATCGGGTCCGATTGGTTCGATCCGCGTCGCAAGTGATCCGGCATCGCGCAGGAACCAAATCAAATTCGGGCCTCCGATCGCCAGCCCGCGAGGGCCGGCAGCGATTCCCATGGCTTGTTGAAAGTTTGAAAAGCTCAACCGCAATCCGTCGGGCCCCGTTCCGATCGCCGCAACTTTCCCAGCCGCATACGTTGACGCCAACAACGCACATCGCGTTTGATTCAAAATCGGAACGAAGCGGCTGCTGAACCGAAAATTGATTTCGCGACGAGGCAAGGAACGTGTCACCGGGGATGTCTGGCTGTCTTTGTCGGAACCCGAAGGCTCATGATTTGATTGGCCGCTATCTTCGTTATTCAACCGCGTGACTCCTGAGGGTGACGACGACTCGATGTTGCGAGGGCCGCGAACACTTTTAACTGTTTTTAATGATCGCGCCGGCGCGTCAGTTCATGCATAAAGATCGCCCCGGCGACCGCAACGTTCAGACTGTCGGCGGTTTCGTGCATGGGTATCGTGACTCGGCGAGTCGCCAAATTTTCGATTGACGGCTCGAGTCCTGCCGCTTCGTTGCCCAGCATTAAAACGGTGGGGCGATATTCGCGTTCACGATCCAGCGACTTACGATCATAGGCGTCGTGATCAAGCCTGTCGTGATCAGGCCTGTCGTGACGGCTGGGATTCCATTGATCCAAGGGAACGGCTCCGTCACGCAATGTGGTTGCGATGATTTCAAAATCGTGTTCATCGCGCAGCCGAGTCAGATCGCTGGCGACATCATCGAATTGGTAAAAATGATGGTGAAATGCCGCGCCCATGCTGACTCGAATGACGCGGCGCGAGAGATGATCCAGCGTGCCGGGACCGATGATCACTCGTTCGATCCCGAGGGCTGCGGCAGTGCGAAACAGGCTGCCAAGATTTTCCGGGCATGTCACATTCATCAAAGCCAGCACGACCGGGCGCACCGATGCCATCGGTACGATGGTCTGGGGCGGTAAAGCGGTGACGTGGGTGATCAAGTCATCGATGCTCCGCCGCCGCTCGCGAACGCCACAGGCCAGGATGCCGCGATGAAAGTCGAATCCCGCCAGCGACCTGATTGTGGATTTCGGTAAGCGAAAGATCGGAACACTCGTCGGCAGATGACTCGGCAGCAGGCTTTCTCGACCTTCTTGTACCAAGACTGACTCGATTTCGTGTCGACTCTCGGCCAGTCGCTCAACCACCCAACGGCCTTCGGCAATGAATTCGGATCGCGGGTGAGTGTCCGTGGCATGACGAAGATTCGCATAGGGAAATAGACGCGGGTCGTCGAGCGATGGGATTGGTGAGTTGGGCAAGGTGATTCGCAAGGCTTTCGCGAGATGGGCCTAATGGAAAAGGACTGGTGAAACGAAGGTCGCCGTTTGGCCGGTCAATTTTAGTGATCGTCTGTGAGCCATCCTAACCGGCACAACCCAATTCGGTGGTACGGGTTTGGGTTTAAGTAAACACGTTGGGTGCGAATGATGAGCGTCGCTGCAACGCAATCACCAACCAGCAACCTTCAATTGGTCCGTGACACATGTACAGAAGCGTCGATCGACCTAAACGGTTTCTCGACGGTTTAGCAACATGTGCTGAAGACACAACCGCGGATCACGATTGGGGCAATCGTGATCCGGCCTTTCGATGAAATCATGAAAGCCCCGACACGAATCCTCATTATCGATCCGCACGAATTGGTGCGGGCCGGCATCCGACTCGCCTGCGAATCGAAAGACTCGCTCGAGATCGTCGCTGAGGCTGATGACATCGTAGCGGGACGACCGCTTGTCGCAAAACATCGACCCGATGTGATCCTCTTGGATCTGGCGAATTGTCAGAGCAGCGATTGTCACCTAGTCAAAGTGTTAACGGATGAGTTTCCACAAACCGCTATTGTCGTATTTACCTCCGCCGATTCCGCGGAGGCCGCGTCGCGAGTCATGGCCGCAGGCGCGTCCGGTTTCCTGACCAAGATCGCTGGGCTCGACGAGATTGCTGCGGCGATTCGCTGTGTCCACGCGGGCCGAACCTTTGTCAGCTACTCGACGGCCAAACGCTCGGATGAAGCGACCGAGACGTCGAATTCAAACAAGCTGGTATCGGTGGTCGCCAGCATGGCGTCGGACTTGGTCGCCACCAATGCATCGCCAAACACCCATCGCGATTCGCAAACACCAGACAGCAGTCAAAACCTTTTGGCCGCCAAGCACGACACCGCACACCAAAGTGGTTCACCGAAGCCGAACAAGAAAGCGGCTGGGTTGTCACAGCGCGAAGTCGAAGTGCTTGGCTTTCTGGGCGAAGGGATGACCAACCGCCAGGTTGCCGAACGCCTGTTCCTTAGCGTCAAAACGATCGAAACCTATCGCGCGCGAATCATGAAAAAATTCGATTTATGTGATCGAAGCGAACTGGTCCGCTTTGCCAGGTCATCGATGAGCGACGATTCGGTCCAGGTGGAACGTTGAGGCCGTTGGCGGGCAACCGGTCCGCACCGTCTGTCAATGCTCGCGGTTTGTCAACGCTCGCGGTTTGTCAAGTCGCACCGCTGCGTCACGAGCGTTACACCGATATCCAAAACGGCGAACCAATCGTGGCTGCCGCGGCGCAGGTTCGCGGCCGAGCGGCAACGATCAACAAGTGGGATTCTGCGGTTGCCAATTGTGGCAAGTGATGACGCGTTCTTGCGGCATGACCATTGTTCTGACACGCGAGCGGTTCACGAGGGGGCCGACGACATGCGACAGACAGTTTCAAACACATTCACGATCGAGGCATCAGGCTTCACTTTTCAGTCAGGCAACTCAGGACGCGCTTCGGGTAAAACCTCTCACTGTTGACGGATCTGTGGGGCAAACAATGGTGTTTGGTCAATATTTGTCAGGGCGACTATGACTTCTGAATCAAATCGTTTGCACCGGTTCCAAACCGGCATAGGTTTCAGTCGTCAGCAGCGAACGGGGGACACGCAGGTGACGAAACGACCGACGAGACTTTGTCGCAACGGTCGCAAACTCACAACGTGCGTTGCTAGCAAATCGGTTTCCGCGTGGGACTCCCTTGATTTCAATCGCCAAGTCTTCCTAAGGTCCGCTTTACAGGCGTGAACAAAGGTGCGCCGGCGAAGGATGTCAAGGGAGTTCAACCAGGAAATTCGACCATGTAAATGCTTTTCCAGACGCCTTTTCACAGAGAACACCAAGATGAACATCAAGCACACATTCGCAGCAGTCGCATTATTGATCGCCGGCACTAGCAGCACCGCTATGGCACAAACGACGGCGTCGCAAAAGTTCACGGTAACGGTACCGTCGGCGATCGCGATCATTGCACCGGCGAACGTTTCGATCATTCACGACGAATCAGAAAACGACCAACCGTTTCAAGCTCAGCAGTGGGTCGTCAAAGGCAACTCACTGGCGGGCGTCGCGGCATCGTTTTCCACCAACCAAGCTTTCACACATACGACCGATCCGACATCCAAGCGTAATGCTCAATTGGGCGTCGCGATCAATTCATCGGTGGGTGCTGCGGCTTGGACCGTCACTCAACCGACCGACACGACCGACTACGCCAATAACGACGGCGTTGCGACGGTCGCGATTTCTTCGAACGGTTTCGGTCGAGCGAATGTTGACATCACTGTCGCATTCATCACGGACGGATTCGGATCGTTTGCCTCCGGCGAATACGATACGACGGTCACTGGTACGGTAACCGCCAACTAAGAAACTGAAACGATTGACTTCCAGCCGCCGTCTTGATCGCTAATTTGCGGTCAAGGCGGTAATGGCGTTGACAGACACATGATCTCCATCAATCAACGGCTTGCGATTACCGCATTTGTCTCGCTGACTTTAGTCACGACGGCAGGGCGAGTCGGTGCGCGCGACGGACTGCGTGTTAGCAACAATGGAGTCGTGGTGACCATGACACCCGGCGAAACGCCATCGGGCAACGTACCGGTCGTCGAGTCGGATTGGGTCATCCGGTCCGCGGTGAATCAAGTCGTTTTGCATTGGCAAACGACTCCGTTCATCCACTTGGAAAATGACGAAATTAAAACCGACGCCGTCATCGCGGTGGCGGTGACCGATACGTGGGGACGCATCCAAGCGTCGCCCTCGCGAAGCCGCGACCGAACTAATGTCGCCGATGGCGACGATAGTGCATCGGTTGCAATGGGTTTACGCAGACCGGGCAGCGTCGATGTGCGGATGAGAATTGGAATGGACGATCGGCACGCGGTTGCGGGCAGACATTGTGCGGACGTCACGCTTACTCTGACCTCACACTAAAAGGCAACCTTTTTGCTCACGGCCATGACGCCATTGACGGACAACGTTGCTGCCCCATGGATTGCGGTTGGTCGACGGACTCTATTGCCAAACGTGTTTGCATGGATCCTGCTGTGCTTATCGGGTTGCGTTACGCGTCCATTGCCGCCCCGACCATCGGTCGATGAGCTAATCCGTGATTCCTTTTCGCAGTCGCTGGCCACGATGGAGATTGCGGATCCGGATCCCTCATGTGGCAATTGTCTGTGTTCTCCGTGCCAGTGCACGACCGAACCGGCGATGACGAGCCTTGGTGCTTTGGCTCCGATCGGCGAAGAATTTCATGGCGTCGATCCCGATGCGATCTTGATCGACGAAGAATTTGTTGAAACAGATATTCGCGAAGCCCTGTTGTTGGTCGCCGAGGAAGCCGGTGTCGACATCGTGATGGACGACAACGTGCTGGGAATTATCAACACGCGAATCGATCAGTTGCCGGTCGATCGGGCGATCGAGAAATTGTTGATGCCGCTGGGGTTTGTGTATGGCAAGAACGGCGGTCAATACATTGTCTCGACCACCGATCCGGATTCGCCGCTTTTCCCATACATTGCACGCCGTGTGGAGTATCGTCCGTTTCACATGGACGCCAAGACCTTGGCATCGACGGTCCCCGATCGGTCCAAGCCGTTTGTGCAAACCATCGACGGCAAGAACCTAATCATCGTGGAGGCACCCGCGGGGATCGCAAAAGAAATCACCGAGCGATTCGCCAGCATCGATCAACCGGTGCCACAGGTTGTGCTCGAAGCGATCATCTGCGTCGTGTCACCGGATTCCGGTTTTCAATTTGGTCTGGATTGGCAACACGCGGTGGAACTCAACGGCGCGAATGCATTCAAATTGGGCGCCGCCGGGCTTGCTTTGTCGACCAATTACAGTCGCGCCGGAGGCAACGCGATCTTCGACGACTTTGCCCAGACATCGGCTTTCGTCAAGCTACTATCCGAACATGGCTATTTGACGATTCGAGCAACGCCGCATGTGATGGCCGAAGACGGCAAGAAAGCAAACATCGCGATCAACCGCGAAACGTTCTTTAGTGTGACACCGCCGGGTACCAGTGGCGATAACAGCGCATTTTTCTTTCAGCAAGATATTCAAACGGTTGAATCAGGAATCACGTTAGACATCACACCTGTGATCCGCGGCGACGTCGTCACCATCAATATCGACAAAGCAGAAGTGAGCGAAGATATCCGCAACGCGAATGCCGAGTTAGCCGTTAATCCGTTTCCGATCATCAACCGGCGCAGCGTGTCGACAACCGTGCACGTCAAAGACGGTAAAACCATCGTGATCGGTGGGTTGGTGCAACGCGAAACGGTTGATCGAGTCAATCGCGTTCCGGGGCTCAGCAGGTTGCCAGGGGTGGGCTACCTTTTTGAAACAACTCAACGACAGACGCGGGAAGCAGAAGTCGTGATCTTTATTTCGCCCCGTATCGTGACGCCGCCCTGCTTTGATGCATTTGGCTCGGCAGATGAAATACCGATCGTCGAGGAAACATACTTCTCGACTCAGTAAATCATCCGCGTGATCCGCTTCGCCGTCGTCTCGATCATTGTATTGGCTTGATTGAAATGACTGTGACGAATCGAAATGCTGACGCTTTACCACGACCGCTGAATTTTGTGCTGTCGGCGCTGATTTTTGTAACTAGCGGATTGATTTTCGCAAGTGTTGCTGACGCGGAATCAGAAAAGTCACCTTCCGGGCCAGCCGCCGCCGGCAAACGTGTGACATTGACCCGCAGTGTCGAACCGTCGTTTCACATCGAACCGATCGTGCAGCGATTTGAGGCCAAGCGTGGCGCGGTGATTCCCTTTCAGTTCTTGATCAAGTCGACCGGAAAATCGATGGACGTTTCCGTTGCGGCGGTTAGTCTGCGCCAGCAAGAGACCGGCCTGGTGATGCATGACGGCGAGGGGGCACCCTCCGACGCCGTCCGTTTCACTTCACCGATCGAGTTTGCGTTGGCTCCGGGCGAATCTCATGTCATCGAAGGCACCGTGACGGTCCCGTTGGCGAAAACCAATTTCCTTTCCTACGGCGTTCTCGTTCGTGACAACGGGATGGTCAGCGGCGAAGAAATCGACAAGTCCGATCCGTCAAAGACATCCGCGACGGTGCGATTTGTCACGCAGTATGTCTTGCGCATCGATATCGAAACGGGGGTCAAGGATCTGAGTGAATTAAACCATCTTGTTTTCGAAGATGGCGGGATCTATCGCGACAAAGGTTTGCCCATCGCGCGAACCTATTTGACGAACCCGACCGACTATGCGTTTGAGTTTGGTGTTCGCGGTGAGATCGATTCGGAAAATGGATCCAAGCCAAAGCCGTTTCATTTTTCGATGCCTTCGCGTTCGACCTTGAAAACCGATGAGAAATATCTGGTACGATTGATGCCTCGGTCCCGTATCCGTTTGGAATCGCCCGTCGATAGCTTGCTGTTTCCTGGCAAACAACAGATGCACGTTTCGGTGACCAACGGTCGCAGGTCGGTCGTCGAAAAAAGTTTTCCGCTGCACGTTCGCGGTGGTGATTTCCCGGCGCTCGAAACGCAGCTTGCCTATTTAAGCGACCATCTGTCAGTTCAGCCGGCCCAGATTCAGGTCGGACAAGCCGCCGGATCCAATCGCAGTTGCAATTTGCGATTCGTCAATACATCAGACCAACCGCAGAGCGTGGCGATGCAGGTCCGAGACTTGTCAGGAGAACCGCTTGACGGCATCCGGCTGTCGAGTGATTCGTTCGAAGTGAAACCGGGGCGCAGCAAGACGATTCGCGCGACCATACGTGCACAGCGAGGTGATCATCGAGTCCGGTTTGGACAAATCCATTTGTCGGTCGAGGGAGAATCCGTCGCTGACGCCTTACCGTTGGCTGTCATCAACGGCGAACGTCCGGAACCTCGCGTCGAGCTAGGCGACTTGCAATCGCTGCAGCAAAGCGGCGTGACTTCGTTCCGTCTGCCCGTGACCAATCAGGGTGACGGTTTCGTGCCGGTTCACGCGGACCTGCAAGTCGCCGATACACAGGGTCGGGCCTATGAGTTGGCCGATGGATATGGGCGTTGGTTAAAACCCGGCGAAACCCGCGAGTTGGCATTTATCCCCGATACGGTGCTGGAAGCGGGCGATTATCAACTGACGCTGACGTTTAAGACGACCGAGGACCAACCACCGGTCACACGCACGCTGGTGATCACGCTGGACCCGAACGCACCTGAGGCGGGCGAACGCGTCGAGACGAACTAGGGTGTCGAATCCAATGGCTCGCTGATCCGCCGATCATCGCTTTCTGTTTCGGACATAACATTAGACGATGGACGAAACCGATCCTCCATTGTGGCAATAGCGCCGCAATGGGGCGAATCACGATTGGTTGTCCTCTGTTCGCGGTTGACTCCGACATGTTGTAATAGTCGCATGTAATGGAAACAGACGACTTCTTACGAATTTGGAATCGGCGACCATGGTAGTCTCGCAAGACGGCGCAGCGAAATCGTCACGGCAATTGACTCGTCCCCGCATCGGCATCCTGACATCTGGTGGTGATTGTCCAGGGCTGAATGCTGTCATCCGTGCGGTGACCAAAACGGCGTGTTGGTTGGGCTATGAAGTGATCGGTTTCAACGGAGGTTTCGAAGGCTTGGCTGCACCGATTTGTTACCAAGTCCTTACGCCGCAAGACGTGGCCGGCATTCTGGTGCAGGGTGGAACCATCTTGGGTTCGACCAACAAAGGTCGATTCGGCACGCGAGTCGGAGTGAGCGGACGCGCAGAAATCGACGCTTCCCTGGTCGCAAAGGTCGCCGAGACGTTTGATCAGCTGAAACTGCAGGGCCTGATCGTGGTCGGGGGTGACGGCTCATTGTCGACGGCGCTTCAGTTTCATGAAGCCGGACTGCCTGTCGTCGGCGTGCCCAAAACGATCGACAATGACTTGAAATGCACTGCGTACACATTCGGATTCAACAGCGCGGTGTTGTGTTGTGCCGATGCTCTGGATCGTCTGCACACCACGGCGGCAAGTCACGGTCGTGTGATGGTGCTGGAAGTGATGGGACGCCACACCGGATGGATTGCCCTGCATGGCGGAATCGCGGGCGGAGGCGACGTGATTCTGCTGCCCGAAATCGAATGGACGTTCGAGAATGTCATTGCGAAAATCGAAGAACGCAGTCGAATGGGAAAGAACTTTACACTGATCGTTGTTGCCGAGGGTGCCACGCTGCCCGACGGTGCACTGGTCATGGACAAGTCCAAGCAGACAAACCTGCAGGTCAAGCTTGGCGGCATCGGACAGGTCGTCACGGACGAATTGGACAAGCGGATCAAACAGGAAACCCGCTGTGTCGTGTTGGGTCACCTGCAGCGTGGTGGTGGGCCGACGACGTTCGATCGAGTGCTCGCAAGCGAATACGGCGCCCATGCGGTTCGCTTGATCGTGGAAAAGAAATTCGGCGAAATGGTGTGCAGTGACCCGCCGGATATCCGCAGCGTGCCCATTGCTGACGCCGTCGACGCGATCCGAACGGTTGACCCGAATGGATCCGCCGTTACATCCGCACGAGCGATGGGAATTTGCTTTGGCGATACACCCGGCTACGTGAGTCCGTTCAAACATCCGGGTTAAACTATCAAGTTGGTTACCTAGGCGGTCGCTGAGCCCGCGAGCCAGTCGGTCATCACTTCGGCGAGTGAACCGGCTGTTGAATCAGCCCGTCAATCCGTAAGCGAAGACATTTACGGGGCGTCGCGGTTGAGTTGTTTTTCAATTCGCAACAGCGTATTGCTGATCGTTTCAAGCAACGCCGCGTGATCGTTGGACGCGCCCTGGTCTGGGGCGGCGCGATCGTCGTCGCTGCCGTAGGTTCCCGCCGCCAAGTCCCGCTGCTTCAGCACGGCATCTCGAAACTCGCGTCCCTGTTTGATTCCGGCGAGACCGACGAGCGCGCCCGCTGAGGATTGCCCGGCCGTTTCGACCGTCAGCACTTCAATTCCCATCATTCGCATGATCGGACCTTGCGTGAGCCCGACGTCGGTGATCCGATCCAGCGGCACCGTTTTCTCGGTTCGCGTCAGGACGCCTTTGGCTACCTTTAAGTTCCGATTCGTCAGCGTGCAGCGGTGACTTTTGAGGTAGCGTCCGGTCACGATGGAGCCGAACAGGAACCAGAACGGAATCAACACAATCCCAATGACAGTCGCCAGCAAGACGATGCCTCCGGTCAGCAACCAGTACTGCTTTACGGCGGGGTTGAACTCGGCATCCCAAATCACTTCTTCGTTTTTCATCAATCGTCCTCAACTGTTTTACGTTGTTTTTACATTCTTCTCAGGCGTAGCCGACCATTCAGGTCCGGTGACCTGATTTGATAGACGCATGCCATCGTCGCCGCTTACGGCGCGGCCATTCGTTTCACTCGCACAGGAATCTTGTCATGCGTCAAAAGCTTCTGGGATCGGTATTTGTCCCCGCCATCTGTTCGTTATTGCTTATCGGCGATCGCCCAAGTTACTCGGCACAGGTTCGGCTGGATGTGGGCGCGACGAATCCGACCATGTTGGCCGATCAGAAAGAAACCAACTACATTCGGATTTCGCTAGAGGGTTTTGACTTGGCGGAGCAACAGTCCCGTCCGCCCGTCAATGTGGCGCTGGTGATCGACACCAGCGGGTCGATGAATGGACAGAAGATCGCTCAGGCACGCGATGCTGCGATCGCAGCGGTGCGTCGACTCAGGGACAACGATATCGTATCGGTCGTCTTGTATCATTCATCGGTACAAGTGTTGGTTCCCGCCACCAAAGCGACGGACCGCGATGCGATCATCCGGCAAATTCGCGGTATTCGGGCAAATGGCAGCACCGCCTTGTTTGCCGGTGTCAGCAAAGGCGCCGCGGAAATTCGAAAGTTTCTCGACAGCGAATCGGTCAATCGCGTGATTTTGCTCTCCGACGGTAAAGCCAACGTTGGACCCAAGAGTCCCCGCGAGCTGGAACGACTAGGGGCCTCGTTTGTCAAAGAAGGCATCAGTGTCAGCACACTCGGGCTGGGGCTGCAGTACAACGAAGATTTGATGAGCGGGCTGGCGTCGGCCGGAAGCGGCAATCACTTATTTGTCGAGGAAGCGGACGATTTGGTGGCGGTGTTTAACAACGAGTTCAACGATCTGATGAGTGTTGTGGCGGGTGAGTTTAAGATCTTGGCAAAAGTCGGTCCCGGAGTCCGCCCGGTGCGAGTGTTGGGGACAAAAGCGGATATCGACGGATCGAACGTTTCAATTCCATTGACGCAGCTCTACGCCCGTCAAGAGCGTTACTTTGTCTTAGAGGTCGAGGTGGATGCCGGTGAAGCAGGCACCAGCCGACCGCTTGTCGATGTTTCGGTACAGTACATGAACTTGGTATCCGAGACGACCGACAAGTTAAGCAGCAGCGTGATGGTTAAATTCTCGGACGAGGTCGCGCAAGTCAAAGATGATGTTGACCTGGAAACCTATGCGTACTGCGCGATTCAAATCGCAAATGACAAGAATGGACGTGCAACGCTATTGCGCGATGCCGGACGTATCGGCGAAGCGAAGGAATTGCTTGGCGAGAACGCCGAAGAGCTGAAACGATTGGCGTTGAAGTGCGTCGACAATAATCTGAGTGAAATCGTTCCAGAGTTGCAGCGAAACGCAGTGCTGAATCAGAGTCAGGCGGTGTCCTTAGAAGACGCCAGCAACTGGAGTCGTACGCGTAAGGCGATGAAGGCGGAACAAAACGCGAACGCCGCTCAACAGTCCTCACGCGGTTACGATTACAGTGTAAAGCCGTAATCACGACGTCATCCCTGGTTCGAAAAAACGCATGCCGTTTCGACTGCTCATTGCCCTGCTTATTCTCGTTGCGGCGCCCCTGGCGCTGTTGGGCTGGGTGTCCTCAACGTCGATGCGTCAGCAGAGCGAACTGGCGCGAGACCAGTTGAGTTCGGTGCTGCGGGCGCGGTTGGTCGAACTCGACCGGACACTCTCAGGCGTACTCGATCAGCACGTACGCCGCGTCAGCGAGCAGCTCGACGGGCCCAGCAATGTTGCGGCGACACTTCGAAAGCTGGAGTTGACCGATCCGGTGGTCCGGCAAGGGATCTATGTCGATTCGGCCGGAACGCTGGTTCATCCGCCCCGGCCCAATCAAGGTTCCTCTGATGAGCTTGCCATTTATGCGTCGTTGCCTGCAATGATCGACGGACGTCCCCAAGAGCAGGGCAACGACTCGGATGATCCGTTTCAAATGAGCAATGTCGCGGAAAATTTGTCGATCCAACAAGCCGAACCGATGATACAGCAGCGGGTTGTCCCCAGTCCCAATCGCGGGGCACGCACCCCGAGTCGCGAGATAAACCAAGCCGAGAACCGAACGCGATCGATGCAAGCCGCGCTGGCGCAAGTGAATCAGAACGCATCACCCCAAGACTTATCGCCCCAGAACGCGCCGGCTCGCAGTGGATCGGCTCGCAGCACGCCGGCTCGCAGCACGTCTGCTCGCAGTACACCGGCTCAGGTCGTTGGCACGCCTCGATGGCAGGTATGGTATTTGGACGAGGGCAGTCAATTGGTGCTCTGGTTTCCCTTGTTAAATGGATCCGACGTGGGCGTCATGTTCGAGCGCGCCCGGTGGATCTCGGATCTGACCGCTGCGCTGCCGGATACCGTTTCATCGGTCGTTGTGCCGGACTCATCAAGCTTGCCTGGGGATCGATCTTCGCAGCATCTTCGCACGCCGGGGTTTACGGCTTTGGTCGATGAGTCCAAGCAGGTGATTTATCGCTGGGGTGATGAGGGCCAACGTTGCGAAAATCCGTTAGCGGTTGTGTCACTGTCATCGCCGCTATCGAGTTGGCAGCTCGAATACCATGCCGACGAAACGCTGTTGCCCAAAGCAGACCCGACCTCGCTGTATGCGTCGCTCGCTGGCCTTGCCGCCGCACTGATCGGCCTTGGCGGGTACGTATTAACTAGCGTGCAGCGGCAAATGAAAACGGCGCGCAGTCGCGTCACCTTTGCCGGACAGGTATCACACGAACTGCGCACGCCGCTGACCAATATCCAGCTATATGCTGAATTGGCCGAATCCGACTTGGCCGCGCTGCCGGAAACCGAAACACGCTCACAACTGGCCAAGCGCCTGGATGTGATTGATGCCGAATCGCAGCGGTTGGGACGATTGGTTTCAGGCGTCTTGGAAATGATCCGTGATGATCGAAAGCAACGAGGCCCCCGGATCGTCTCGGCGATTCCGGATGAGTGGATTGATCGCACGCTAAGCCAGTTCGAGCCGAGTTTTGAAAAGGCCGAGATACAATTGGTGCGAGTCGCCAACGCACCGCTGGAAGTTGGTTTCGATCCGGACATTCTCGAGATGGTTCTGATCAATTTGCTAAGCAATGTTCTGAAGTACGCCGCCGAAGGTAAACGCGTTGATGTCGTCTCGGAATTGACCGCAAAGGAACTCGTCGTTCGCGTTGCAGACCGCGGACCCGGAATTGCACGCCGTCACCATCGGCGAATTTTTCGACCTTTTTCGCGTTTGGATGACTCGATCAGCGCGCCCAGCGGGACCGGTATCGGATTGGCAATCGCCCGCCGCGCGGCCGCACGGCACGGTGGCGATCTGCGATTGATACCAAGTCCGTCCGGATCGTGTTTTCAGCTGCGAATCCCTGTAAAGCGATAGATTGATGAACTGGAAAATACTGGTCGCCGAAGACGATCCGAACACACGGGCCGCACTGGTCGAGATCTTACGTGCGGAGTCATATCAAGTGGCCGAGGCCGCCGATGGCATGCAGGCCAAGAGTTTGTTCGATGCGCAAACGCCAGACATCGCCTGCTTGGACGTGATGATGCCAGGGTTGAGCGGATACGATTTGTGTCGACATTTCCGTCTCACGCAGCCGCGCATGCCGATTCTGTTTATCACCGCCAAGGCAGAAGAAATTGACAAGGTTGTCGGTCTTGAACTCGGCGCCGACGACTACATCGCCAAGCCATTCGGTGCGAAAGAGGTGTTGGCTCGGATTCGCGCCGTGGCACGTCGCTGCTTGCAGGAAACTTTGCCGAGTGCAAATGAGGGCGAGTTTTCAAACGAACCGTTCGGGATGCATGAATTGCAAGTCGTTCCGAAACAGTTGCGGGCTCGCCGCGGTGATGAAACGATCGAACTGTCACCGCGAGAAATGCGTTTGCTGCAGTTGTTGGCAAGCAAGCCCGGCGAAGTCGTCGATCGGAACGAAATGTTTCGCGTCGGCTGGGAAGAAGATCATGTGCCGAACAGCCGCACCTTAGATCAAACGATCAGTCAGCTGAGAAAACGGATCGAACCGGATCCGAAATGTCCGACCATCATCCAAACCGTCTACGGCGCGGGCTATCGCTTCGAACCATAACGCCCGCAAGATCGCCGCTCGGGCCGGTCGTTCATTGTGCCGGATTTGAGGGTTGCGATTGTCGAGCGGATTGAATCCGTGATTTTTTCAGGGGCCAGAATCTAAAAAGCGACACGCCGTAGCCCTCGCATCCGCAGCAAGCTAGATCCGAGTGAAACCTCGCATCAACAACGGCGGGGTGTTTGGGACTCTAGGTGCGAAGACGGCAAGACGATGAATCCGGAACTAGGTGAATACGGCGATCTGATGATGATGCCGGCGGCGATTGCCCTTTTCGCCATGATGTTTGTCGCGTGTTTGGCCGTCGCGGGCTACTCGATGAAGTGGTCCGTCGGTCTGGTCGATGCGGGCAGAATCGGTTTTCTCTATGCATTGATGACTTCTATCATCGCCTCGGTTGCCGGTGGGATAACCACCGTCGGATTGGCCCTGGCGACCGGAACGCAGAACCAGTTCGTGCTGGTGGCGTATTCAGCGGTGGCGTCGATTGCGGTGCTGGCGTTGATGGTTCAATGCAATCCCTTCAAAGCCTTTCTGGTTTACCTTTGCAACATGGTGATCGGATCGATGATGATGTTTGGGGTCACCATTGTCGGCGTGTTGCTGTTACTGGTCATGTCGGCCACGAATGTGGTGAAACTGCCAAGCAATGCACCCGCGATGACAGGGACGGCCAACGAAAACTGGGTGGGGGAAAACTGGGTGGGGCAAAATTGGACCGAAACGAGTTCGAGCGAATCGAGTTGGGGATCTCGTCTCTCGGAATCGCAAGAAATCCGATATGTCACCGACGGTGGCGGCGGACTGCAAACGAATCCTTTCGCAAAGTAACAATCATCCTGCTTGCATCATTCGCTGGGCTGAGCCGTAACGGTAACGGTCTGTGAAGCGATGGTGGTCGCGATTTCAAGCGGGACCAACAAGTCCGAACGCTGACGACGACTCGCAAGTTCGGTCTCTTTTCGCATCTGTGCACGCAGCGACTCGGCACGGGCCAGTTGATCGTAAACATGCCCCGGCATCACGCGCGCCGAGACAGGCAGCAATTCCGGATCGTACGTCAAGCCTTTGCGATGCTGGGGCTCGGTAAAACGCTCGACCGACGGGCGTTCGGTATCGAGTTTGACCAGTCGGCTTTCGATATGCCTGTCAGCAATCGTTCTTTCCATGCCGTCAAATTTGGCTGACTTTGGGCGTCCGGCAGCGTCGAAATCATCGTCCGGATTGGTGACACGGTCCCACCAGCTCGGTTCGTTGCCGAAAATGTTGACAACGATCTGGTCGATTCGCTCTTGCATATGTTTCGAAACAGCCCGCCCTCTCTTGAAGAACGAGGTTGGGATCAATGCGTGATCCCATACCGTCATTGTCTTAGCGGCCATGTATTGCAGATTTGCGATCATATCGTACAGCAGGTCCATTCCCGCCGTGTTTTCCGTCATTTGCGTATAACTGACTCCGTAGTTCAATGATCGCTCGGCCAGGTAATTCAACTTTGGCATCAAAGACTTGATACTCCATCGCCCCCAAGTGCGACTATTCCGCGCGACCTGTTGTTCGTTGAAAATGTCGACCAGGATCGAGTCCGCAAGTTCGCCGCCGATCTGTAAGATTTCTTGATCGGTCAACGGACGGTGGATGTAATTTTCAGAAAAGCGAGGGAACGTGCGTTCGCTGACCAGCCGGATGAACCGATCTACTTTGTCCTCGAATTTCAGGGCCAAGAACATTCCGTGTTTGTTTGCTTCACTGAGAATGAAATCGTCATCGACCATATCAATCGCGTCGACCTCGTACAGCACCGCGGAACCCTTTGATGAATCGAGCGTGCGTCGGGCCTCGAGTTTGCCGACTTTGCGTTTCTTGAAAAATCCCCATGACGTGTCGGTATCGCCCGTGTCATATCGGTGCACGATTACCCATCGATGCAGCGGGTCGATCTTTTTCAATCTGCGTTGCAAGGCGTCGGCTTGGTCTTGCAACCAATCCGCTTTGGGTTGAAACAGGATCGTGCGTTTCTGGATGTCGAATTCATGCAATGCGCCCAATTCGGTGTCTGCAAGACCGGCTGCTGTTTTTGTGTGTCCGCCCACAACGTCGCCCGTCCGGGCGACGTACTTGTTCCATCGTTTGATTTGCCGCAAAAAATCCTTTCGCGATTCGAGTCGGCTTGGCGACTCATCACCGCCGACCGGAATCAGCGAATTTTGCAGCATCTCAGCGCCGCCGGTTCGTGAGTCACCGACGATGTAGAAATTGATGTCGTAATTTGCGGCGGCTTGCAAAAATTGTTTCTTTGCAAGCTGGTCGAATGCGACGGTCCGCCCGCCAGGCGTTTCGTAGTAATTGTTTGGGATGATGATTGTCATCCCCCGCCATTGCTCGAGCAACGATTGATCTTTGGATACGTCTCGCACGAGATCAAAGAATCCGTAATAGGAGACATCCCAGACGTCGAGACTGCTGCCGAAGTAATCCGCCATTTGAGTCCACTTGTTGATGTCGTTCACATCGGTTCGATGATTCGCCACCAACAAGAATCGTGAACCCGTGTCCTTTCGGTAGCGTTCGGAAACGCGAATGAACGTTTTCCGATAGTCGACGCGTCGAAACTGTTCACGCCGATCACTCGTGCCAGGCCGCTGTAAATACAAGTCGACTCCGACGGCGAAACCATGATAGGGGACCACTTCGGGTTGGTCCTTGACGCCGATTCGCGTTTCAAAGATTCTCGTTTCGCCGGGATCCAAATCACGCACCGCAAGCGTCAGTTCTGTTTTGACGAGGTCATGCGGATTGTCGTCGGTGTCAAAGAACAGCAGATGCTTGCGATCAATGTCGCCGCCGATCAAGCGTACGTGACTATTGACGGCCCGGCGCAAATACTCATGATCAAACGGTTCGTCGCCAACATTGGTCACAGCCCAGATGACGCGAGTTGATTCGCCGGGTGCCAGAGAATTCAGTGACGTGATCGCCCGCAGTTGTACAGGGAAATGGACGTGCAGATTTTCGCCATTTTCGAATTGACGAAAAGGGCGATGGATGCCCGATTCCAGTGACGCCAGGGGACTGACCCGATGTCGCAATGTGAACGGCCGGCGCCGCGGATCGTCGACAACATAGTCACCAAGCCGAAATCGCAATCCATCCTGTTCGAACGTATGCGTCTCGCCTGGGTCAAGCGGCCGTTTCAGAATCAGATCGTCGCCCTCGCGGAGAATCCAATCGTCTGATGGCAAGTGCACCTTGACGTCATAGTTGTATGGCGTCGGCATACCGCCACAATTGCGGATGACAATGCGGTCGATCGAGACGATGCTGTCGGGTTCCAAAACCGAATATTCCGACGCAACATCGAATGAGACGAGTTGCAGATCATAGGGCGATCGATAGAGTTGCGTTGATCCGTCACCGCTGCGCACAATGATCGTAAGACGCCCGACGTTTCCTGGTTGAGCATCGCGCGCGCGGTAATGTGAATCCATTCCGTCACGACCATCGCGGCCGCTGTGTCCGCCCGGATTGCTGCGATGAATCGTGCGGCTTCGACGATTGCCTTTTGAGTCCGTGTAGTGGCGCGTTTCGGTCCAGTGATAGCTGCTGCCGCCAGGCCCGCCGGGGCCGCCCTTGCCGCCGCGGCCTCGTTCGCCGGCAAAGCCCAAATCACCCGCAGCCAAGTTCCCTTTGGCCAACATCAACAGGCCCGTGTTTGCCGCGTCGACCGTTAGCGAGATCTCGCCACCGTCGCCGCCGTTGGCACCGTCGGTCGGCTGACCCGCATTGCCGCCGTCGCCCCCGGGGCCGCCGTTTCCGCCGCGGGAAAAACGCGTGGCATTGCGCCCACGATAACCGCGGCTGCCTGGCCCGCCGTCGCCGCCTCGGCCACCGTTACCGCCTTTGCCGCCGTGGGCTTGAATGAAAATGTACCCGTCGTCGCCGATCGCGATCGATGGCGAGCTGTTGACGTCGCCAGTGACGATCACTTGGGACCGATTGCGATTGGCATAATCAATCATCAGGCTGGCGTCGGTGGCGTCTTTGCCGCGGGTCGGACGCGTTGCATCGCCACCGTCACGTCCTCGCTCGCCATATCCGGCGGGAGGTTGAAAAAAAGATTGGCCGTCGCTGCCATCGAAGCCGTCACGCCCGTGCAAATCGATCAATGCCAGGCGCACGTTCTCCTGGTCCGACGCGAAACAGCCAGCATCACTGATGTCAGACGCGTCGTTTTGCTCAGATGCGTCTCCGGATCGCTGCGTTCGTCCGGTCACAGACCGCTTTGCTCTTTATCGAAAAAGGAAATCATCGCGGTATCTTTTCAACCGCCCGGTTCGCGATTGTACTCGATAAAGAACTTCCAGACCGTTTCCATCGCATTGATGTCTCGGTTTGTCGTGCCGACTACTGATTCTGGCATGTACTGCGCCGCGCCAGGCAGCGTGTGGCCGCCTCCTTCGACACGATAAAGTGCCACCGCGGTTCCTTGGCTTCCGCCCGACCACAGCTTGAGGTGAACGGTCGACCCGTCGGTGGGATCGGAGTCGGGCAGGTCCGTTGTTTGTGATTCTTTGCCGTCGAGTTGATTTCGTTTACGCCAAAGTTCGACGGCGTCGTCTGTCGCAACACAGTTCCCGCGACTCGGCTTGTTCTGCTGAAAGCGAGCTAGCCTTGGAAACAGATTCACTTTCACTTCACCGCCGTCGTAGGGAACCAAGGGGTCTTTCGTCCCGTTCATGAACATTACGGAAACCGGGCGCTTGGGATCGAATGATTCCTTCAGCGGTTCGGCCATTGAAGCGATCAAGATGGCGACTGCCGAAAACGTTTCGGACCGTTCGATGGCCAGGCGCTGCGTCATGAATCCGCCGTTCGATGCTCCCAAGCAAAAGACTCGATTGGGATCGATCGAATATTTGCTCTTCAGTCGTTTGACCAACTCGGTGATGAACGCGACATCGTCGATTTTCTTGTCGTGTTCGGAAAAGTATTCCGAGTTGCGGCCGTCATTCCAATGGCGATTGATGCCTTCCGGATAAACGGCGATGAAACCGTGCTGATCGGCAAGTGGGGTCATGCCGATTTTGGATCCGACCTGCGCGTCGCCGCCACCGCCGTGTAACGTCAGGACCAATGGAACTTTGTTCGTGGGGTCATAACTGTCCGGAACGTGAATCCGATAGGCCCTTGTTTGCCCCTGGAATTCAAACGATTGACGTTCTCCCGTCGCACCACGCGCGCTGCGACGGTCACGCAATTGGCCCACCGCCGGCAGACTGATTGCGGCGAGGGATGTCATCAGGGCGGACCCAATCAGAAATTTCTTTGTTTTCGACATTCGTCGTGCTCGGATAGCGGATCAAGGGACGGAATCTGTGTGCCGATTCGTCTGCCGCATCAGTATCTTGGCGATCGGTGTCAAAAAAAAGCAAATGAAAATAGTCGTCCGATTGGCCGTTCCAAACACCCTGATAGATGTGCTGGGGAATCGATCAAACGTCGCCGTACTGTGCCAGCAGGGCATCTGGGACTCGCTGAACTTGCCCGTCTCGGTCGATCACGCACAGCGTGACGGTCGCCTGTACCAGCGTCTCGGTGTCGCGCTGGATCGTGTACTCGTGAATGATTTTGGCAGCCGTCACGCTTGCGATTCTCGTATGAATCTTGATCAAGTCGTCGTACTTGGCTGGTGATCGATAGCGGCAATCGACGCGGACCACCACGACCAGTTGTCCGGCTTGCTCCATCTCGCGATAGCACCCGCCCGAGGCTCGCAGCAACTCGGTGCGACCAATTTCAAAATATCGCAAGTAATTCGAGTGATGAACGAAGCCCATCGGGTCAACTTCGTCATATCGGACACGTAACTCAACGGAATGCTCACGCACGCTCTGAGATTCTCCAGCGGATCAATTGCTTTTCCGCCGAGTGTAGCATCCAAAGCGTGTTTCCGCCGTTGGTGGCCAAATCAATTCCTCCGGCGGCGCACATTAACGAATTGTGGGCCTGCTCTACGTGCGTATCCGTCTCCGTCGCCAGCTTGAAAAAATCGTCGGGACCGGCGACCTGTTGCAAGAAATTGCCGTTGGCATCAAACCGCTTGATGCGTGTCTGGCCCGCTTCGGCGGTGACGATACTGCCGTCGTCCAGTGTCGCCGCCGCCAGCGGATTGCAGCAACCTTGAAAACCGATGACTTCACGAGAACGCTTCCCCCAGGTCGAAACCATCTGGCCACGTTCGCTGCGGTATTCGATGCGATGGCGACTTGGATTGGTGACCAACAATCGTCCTGGTGTTTGCCAGGAAAATCGCCCGCCCGCGGGCAGGTCAAATCCGTTCTTGCGACTCGCGATCGTTTCCCACCGGCCACGGTCAGTGAACCTTGCCAGGTTACCGGCTGTGATGTCGGTCACCATGACACCGCCGTCGTTTTGGATCAGATCACCAATCAAGTGCCCGCGTCCGATCGTCGGTAACCACGTTTTTAAACGCCCGGATCGATCGAGAACGCGGACATGATCGCGAATACCGACGGTGATGTGCTCGTCGCCTGCCGCAAGACATCTCACGGGACGATCAAAGTCGACACGTTGAGTCAGTGTTCCCTGTGGCGAATAGATCAACAGCGATTTGCCGGCCGCAACCAAGACGTTGTCGTCGGGATCGACCACTGCCCGTCGCAGCCCCGGTTGTGGAACGTCGATGGCGACGTCTCGGGTGAAAATCTTATCTTGCGGACTAAGTGAGTCCGTTGATGCGTGCGACGTCATAGCCGAGCTTGCTGCGACTGCCCCCGCCGTTGCCCCCATAAATCCGCGACGAGTCGATCGGGTGGACTGATTGGATAGGTTCATCTTTTCAATTCCGCAGGTGGATGAGGTTGATTGCGTTAAATCGTGGATTACGGTTCGATGTGCAGTCGCAGGCAAATCAGCTCGTGCTGACTGCGCAGGTAGATTCGGTCGTCGACGATTGCCGGGTGTGACATGCTTTCCGCTTTGTTGTGGTTGATCGGTCGGATGCTGGCCAAGACGCTGAACTCATCCGCCTCGGCGTCCAGCAACATCAGGTCGCACCCAGAACTCCACAACAGCACTCGGCCGTTGCCAGCGATCAAGTTTGTGTGGTCATAAAACCGTTCGTCCGCTTGGCTCCACAGCGTTTCGTAGCCTTTCGATGCGTCTAAGCAAAACAGTTCGCCATAGGCGCTGCAGAAGACACGCTCGTGATGGACCACCGGTGTGCAAGTGTCGGGCGCACAGTCCTGATTCGTGTTGATCGGGTCGGCGACCAACGCCCCAGTTTCGTCAAATTCGTAGACTCGCGTTGCGTTGTTTTCAGTCGCAAGAATCAACACTTCGTTGACCAGTACTGGAGTTCCCACGTGAAAGTCGGTGTTATCCGGTGGGATCAATTCCCACAACTGTCGACCTGTTTCGGCATCGAATCCAAACAAGCGGGCCGAGTCATAGCCAATGATTTGTGTTGTCGCACCGATCTTTGCGTGGATCATCGGCGCGTAAGCAGCCGCGTGCCCGGCCGCGGTCCAGATCGTTTCGCCCGACACTAAGTCGATCGCCATGACGGAGTTCTGTTTTCCGCCCGGAGCGATGATCACTTTATCATCGATCACCAAGGGCGGAACACAGTAACCCCAAGACGGCAGCTCGCCGCCAAAGTCTTTCAACATGTGTTTTCGCCAAAGGATCGTGCCTTGATCAACCGTCGCGCAGATGAGGTCGCCCATCGCGCCTTGCAAGATCACGTGATTATCGACGATGACGGGGGTTGCCCGAGGCGAATCGGTGTAATCCATTTTGCCCTTTGCCGCATACTGTATCGTCCACAGCGGCTGGCCGGTCATCGCGTCGAACGCCCTGAAGATATCCTCGGTCGCCTCTGCGTCTTTGTCGGCCACGACGACGACGCTTTCGGTGGCGCTGATTCCCGCCATTGCGGGACCGGTCACTGTCGCCCGCCATAAGACCTGCGGACTGGCCGATAGAGACTTTGGCAAATTCTCGCACTGGCCATCTCGGTTCTTGCCTCGCCAGTCTGTCCAACCGTTGTTGACGAATCCAGACTCTGATTCGATCAAGCGGCGAACGTCAGGGTCGCGTGAGACACGGATCATGGTTGACGCGATTCGTTGACGATCGGCTGCGCCCATGTTGTCGGACACGAAAGCTTGCACGAACCGCGTGTCGTTCGTCACGCCGATTTTGCGGAAGGAATCGTGGCCCAGTTTGCCACAGCCGACCAGCAGTGGCGGCAAGAAATCGGAGACCACCACGGCATCGACTTCACCGTCGTCAAACGCATAGATCGACGATTCGATACTGTCATAAGTCGTTAATGATTCGAGTTCGATCGAACGCAAAACGTCTTTCGCGGCGGCGTGACATTCGGCATGTTCGGCAGGCCCAATTGCGACCCGTTTTCCCTGCAAATCGCCTATCGAAGTGATGGACGCATTCGGTCGAGCGAGCACGACGCCACCAACGGTGCAGCTGCCGTCTTGGTCGGTCAAGGATGCGACTGGATGAAACGTGAGTCCCGTGTCCTGGGCATCATGCACCACGGTCGAGCGTTTGCCGATCACCATGTCGATGTGATCGACACGGCGAAGTGCCAAGTGCAGGCTCTCTTCGTAAACCAATTTGATTTCGCGGTTAAGTTCCTGCGAAAGCCGATCGGCGAATGTCTCGTATCGACGTTGTCCGATGCCGTCCACGCACGCACATGACAAGGGCAGAGCCCGGGGGTCCATCACCAGCATCGTGAGCGGTGACGCCGACTGCACCGGGCCGCCGAGGAATGCGAGCAGCAGCAGGAGACCGATTCGAGCGTAGCGATCGATCATTGTTGCTCCAGTACACGAATCATTCCCGCACGAACGTCCATGACATAGATACGTTTCCCATCCGGCGCCACTTCGACGGGGATATAGCACGACATGGATGCCAACCGGCTGCCACGATCAAATTTTGTCGTGTCGACATATCCGACCAACTGGCGGAACGTCCCGTCCGGATCGAACGATTTCACGCGACCGATACCCGACTCGGCCGTGATCAACTTTCCCTTCGACATGTCAAAGTTGACCGGATTGCAACACGCCGCAAAGCCCTCGATCCCGGTTCGGTCCCGCTGACCCCAGCGGTTTTGCAGTTCACCGTCAAACGAAAACCGATTGACGCGATGCCGGCTGTTTTCGGCGACCAACAACGTCTCGCCATCCACATCCAAGTCGATATGGCTGCAACACCCGAATTGTTGCTCAATGATGATTTTGGCGTCGGTCAAATCATGCTTCATGCGGACGATATCTTCGGTGGCCCGCATGCTGCGACCGCTGCCAACGGCAACGAAAACGAATTCGTCGCTGGTGGTCATGCCGCTGACATGCGAATCGGGCGCAAGATTTTCGATCAGTTCGGCGACTTTGCGTTGGTGCGTGATTTGGCCGCCGGCGTCGATCCGCGCGATGCGGTGCTCGCCGCCGACAAAGATGGCGCCATCGTCGGCGTCACACATCTGCAGCGGCACGACACCGTCAAGCTGGATGGAACGAAGGACCTGTCCGGCGCCGTCGAGGACTTTCAGTTCGCGATGTTCATCCCAATAATCCCAGAACCGATCCGAGTTTGCACTGGGCGCAGCGCCCGTCGCGTCGGGTTTCTTCTGCAGCCACGTCACGGCGGCGATCAATTCGCCATCGCGGTTCATCGCGATGGTTTCTAGTCGACCTTCGTTGCCAAGAGGGATTTTGATCGGCGTGACTTCGGCGTGCGTCGGCTGTTCTGGATCGTTCGACACCCCTGCGCCCGGTTCCGTCACGCGATTCGATCCTGCCGGCGGCGATTGTTGCGCCAGAGCCGAGTTGCGCTCGTTCGCCATCAGCATGGCGGCACAAACGAGTGAAATCAAAATTCGCATCCGTCTCTCGATTAGTCGTGCAAAGCGGCCCGCTTTTTTCCGTCGTCGACGCCAGACAAGCTTTTTGGGCGTCAACGATAGCGGTGAAAGGGTCGGTGGGACCCTTACGAGCTTGAACCCTCCTGTTTCGCAATAGTTTCGTGGACGATCTATAGCGATTCAAAAATCGCTTGGTAAATCGATTCGGCGCGGTCATACGCCTCCTTTGCCGCTTTGCGTTCTTCTTCGCGAATCATTGGTTGCTTTGACGCCCAGCACTGCCGAACGGCGTCGGTACACCATTTTGCACTTTTCTTGTTTGCCCGGATGGGTTGATCGTCAACGTGGATGAATACCGGGTTGGTATGAACCGAGGGTAAAATGCGGACGGCAACCCATGAGGACTGATCGATCGGAACCGGGATGTCGAACGATTGGATTGAGCCGTCAGCGGTGAGCGTTCGTGTGGCAGCAACCTCACCGTTAACGATCACTTCAACTGGGACATCCCGCGTGTCTGCGATTCGGCAACGTTCGATGTGCCAGAACGGTTTCTGGTCGAGTCGTCGGTTGCGGATGTCCTCCGTCTTTGGCGTCGGTTGCGGTTCCAACAACGCCGCCGCATCGAAAGTGACTTGGACGGTCGTCGGCTCGTTGATATCCAGCCGGCTGGCCGCTGCATCGGCACTCTTGCGGGTGCCGACGCCCAGGCCGTCGACTTGGAAGTCAATCACGTGGCTCAATCCATCGCCGCAATAACTGCGACCGTCTTTCAATCCCGCAACCCACCGGTCGTAGTTCAGCGGTTCGTCGTCATCCAGCTGCACATAAATCCGGCCTAGCCCTACACGGTCGCCATAGATACACGGGAAATCGGTTTCACCGCTGATGCGAGACGTCATGCCACAGTTAAGCGTGTGATACCAAATATTCAATTCCCACAACGAAGGCGTGTCGACCGTCGAGATAAAGTCGCAAGCGCCCAAGGCGGTAGCGACGATGTACTCGTTCGCACCAATACTATCGAACGGTGGCATCGCGTAGTCAGGAATCTTGCTGACCGGTTTGCCAGTCCATTCGCGTGGCGGTCCGCGGCGGGCGCGCGCGAACTTGCGAGTTCCGTCGGGCATATGATCCGGCAGCTCTAACCCCCAGCCACTGTGACTGTAGCCAACGACGCCTCCCTGTTGCTGGCCCCACTGCAAAACCGGTATCGTCCAGCTGGGCCAATCTTCCAGGACTTCCGTGCCTGGATAGTCATCCTCGGTCAGTTTCAGTAAGCACAGGTGCCCGGCATGGGACGATGGAAAGCCGCTGACTTCGACGTCATATCGCATCAAGTATTCGTCAGTGGACAGTGCGGATGCGCGCCCTTCGAAAAATGTCTTTTGAGTGTACCAACAAGGCCCCCAGCTCAGGACGCAACCGACGTTCAAGTCTTCGCCCAGCAGATGACGCATCATGTCTTCCGGTCCGACGCCCTCGGTCGGACTGTCGTAATGCGCGCACCCGGCCGCGTGAACATGATGGTCTCCCGAGTACCAACCTTGTTTGGCAAGATGGATCCAGCGGCGAAGCTTAACGGCGACTTGGTGACGGCGAACGTCCGGAATGTTGACCTGTAATCGCACCGGCACGTACTCGGGACCACGGGTCACGTTGATCGTGTAATCTCCAGGCGGCAAACGCACCGATTCCCCGTCAGTTCGATAAACCTGTTGGTGGAAAAAGAAGTCGGGCGCCAATCGTTTCGCCGGATTCGGATAGATGCGGCCTTCTGCGTCAGTGATCACAAAGGCGGCGGTTGTTGGCCGGTCGTCTTCGTCGCGGACCGACAACATGACTTCGACCGATTCTTGGCAATCGAACAAGATCGGAACCGTGTTGCGAAAGCCCAAGTCTTGGGTTCCCTGGCCGACATTGAAAGCCAACGAAGCTTCGCGTTTTCCCGCATCGCGGCTGAACATCAGGATGACTCGATATTCAACCAGCAGGCCACTGAGTCGCGGTTTCATTGGCTGACGATTTAGCATCGCGACGTCAAGCCAAAGATCGACGACGTCTTCGGGATCGACCAAGTCTTGATCGGTTCGAGGCCGTTGCCTGGGCATGCTGCCTTTTTCGTACACTGGGCCCGCATTGGGACTTTCGACCATCAACGCGGGATTGATGCCCGCTTCGTTGTGAATCTTGATCAGTTTGGTTCGCCAACCTTGCTGGACGAGATCTTTGGGCCCTTCGCCCTCTTTGACTTTGACGCGACTTTCGGCATTGATGTGGACTTCGGCAATGCAAAGCGGATCAAGAATCGATTGCAAACGCCGGACGGCATCGGAGTCTTTTTCGATTTTCTTGGCGGCTTGCAGTGACTCGACCACTGCCGAATCCAAAGGCGTTCCAGCAAAGTCCAACGCCTCGACCAATCGATCGGTCGCTGCAAACAAAGGTTGCCGCTCGACACCGACCACGATGGATAGGTCTTCACCGGCCGCGCGATTCGCGATACCGAAAACCGTTGCACAAACGAGCACCAGGCCGCACAACACATTGCGAAACATCGCTGACAACTCCCGTCTTAAGTTTGACTATGGTTTCCACCAGTGATCGAGCAGTCCTTGCAGTTCCGTTACGGTTTTGAACAGTTCGTCGCGGTCAATCAAGTTGTCTGTTTCGGCCGGGTCGGAAACAACATCGTACAGCGCCGGTTCGTCCAAGTACCGATTCCACGGTTGCTTTTTGTTGCGTTTGACGGGAACGATCAGCTTGTATTGCTGCTTTCTAACCCATCGGTACGCGACGTCGCGTCCGGGATCACCGATCACAGACGCATCACCAGGATAGATTGCGCCGAACACGGCTTCGTTTGGATCGCCATCGGCCTCACCGATCGCCTCGCCCAACAAACCATCGGCAGGCAAGCCCAGCGATTCGATGTCGATTCCCGCCGCGGTGAGGATGGTAGGCACGATTTCAACGGAACTGACCGGCCGAGTGATCGTTCTCGCCTGCGTATGACCGTCCCAGCGGAACAAGATCGGCGTTCGCAAACCGGCATCGAACGGCGCGCGTTTACTCTTTTTCGTGTGGTCCCATTCACCGCGTCGTTCGATGTATCGGTCGACATCGGGTTCCCAGCCATTATCAACGGCAAACACAAATAGGGTGTTGTCGGTCAATCCGCGTTTTTCGATGGAATGAACGAGCTGGCCAACGGTATCGTCAAACTGCGCGATTGCGGCGAAGTACGGCAGTTCATGTTCGGCGATGTCGTTCCTGTCGTTGTACAGGTCGCGGTATCGTTGCGGCGAATCGTGCGGCGTATGCGGCAGAAACGGCGCATACCATACAAAGAACGGCTGTCCTTGGGTCTCATCAAGGAAATCTTCGATCGGTTGCATCGTTTCACGACCGATCGCCAACCCATGATCGCCGTTGCCGTGGGCGACGACATCACCGTTGGCCAGTGTGATATCTCCGTTGGGGCCACCGGACGGCTGGGCCGTCGTCATGCCATGAGTAAACCCAGCGTTGCGGTAATGTCCCTCCCAGAATTTGCCAGTTTGCAAACACTGATAGCCCGATTCGGCAAGCAGACGCGGCAAACTTGGTCGCGTGCGGATCAACGCTGCGCCCGCCGACCGAAATGCGTCGAATTGTGCCTTGCCAATCTCTTCGGATTTCAGCAGCGTTGCAAAACCCGGGGGTGGATGATTGAAGTGGACTCCGTGCTGATGAGGGTAAAGTCCGGTCAACAGAGTCACCAGCGAGGGGCGGCAAACACTCGCAGGGACATAACCGTGTGTGAAACGGGCGGACGCGCGAGCAAGTTGATCAAGATGCGGTGTATGGACTCGCTCGTTTCCCATGAATCCAAAGTCGGTATACGTTTGATCGTCCGAAAGAATCATGACGATGTTGGGCCGCGTTTGGCGGGTTTCGGCATGGATTCGTGCGGCAGGCAACAGCGAGATTGCCGTGACGAAAACTACGGAGAAGGCGTAATTGGAGGTGGGATGGATCATGTGTATCCTATCGCGTCCAACCGTCATGGCTTAGCGTGAGGTTGTCGCTGTCGTGAATTAAGAACTAAGGAAATCCAGTCATGCAATGGCTTGACATCGTTTCGCGGATCGTACACATCGGAACCGCGATCACGCTGGTGGGTGGGAGCGCGTTTATCCTGCTCATTCTAATGCCTTCGACACGAGAGTTGGCCGAAGACGCCAGCGATAAATTATCGGTGGCGGTGATGGGGCGTTGGAAACGTTTTGTACATGGCGGAATCGCGTTGTTCCTGCTAAGTGGTTTGTACAACTATGTCCGCGCCATTGAAAAACACAAAGGTGATGGTTTGTACCACGGTCTGGTCGGTACCAAAATGTTGCTGGCACTGGGCATTTTCTTCTTGGCCGCTGCGCTGGTCGGGCGCAGTCCTGCACTGCAAGGCATTCGAGCCAACCGCGGCAAGTGGTTGAAGGTTCTGCTGTTCTTAGCCGCCGTGGTCGTGTGTATCTCGGGTTATGTCAAGGTCCGCGGATAAGTCGTCGCTCTCTCGCAGCTCTATCTCGGCAAATCACGGCCAGCGAATGATTGCTTCATCATGACCAAAACGCATCGTGTATGATAGATGTATGCGTGGTGTGCATGTGTTATTTGCTTCGTTCACAAAGCGTGTCGATGGAACTGGATCAGCTTGAAAACTTTCTGAAGGTCGCCGAGCTGGGGAATTTTACTCGTGCGGCGGAAGAGCGAGGGTTGTCCCAACCGGCCATCAGTCGTTCGGTGCAGCGTTTGGAAGAGGAGATCGGTCAGCCGCTTTTCGAGCGGAAAGCTCGACAGGTCACGTTGACCGACGCCGGTGAATTGCTGCAGGCCCGAGCACGTCAGGTGCTGCGAATCGTCGAGGATACTCGCTTAGAGATTTCGGACGATGGACAGTCCGGCCGCATCCGATTGGGAGCCATCCCAACGATCGCGCCGTACTTCCTGCCGGGGTTGCTGCAAATGTTCGCACGAGAATTTCCCGATGCGCATGTCACGGTACAGGAGGATACGACCGATCACCTGATCAAACGCGTGACCCAAGGTGAGATCGATCTAGGTCTGTTTGCACTGCCGATCAATGCCAAGTATGTCGATATTGAACCATTGTTCGACGAAGAGCTCTTGCTGATTTTGTCCAAGGACCACCCACTGCGCGATAAAAAGCAGATTCGAGTCACCGATATCGAATCGTTGCCCTTTGTAATGCTGGACGAAGCGCACTGTTTGTCCGACAACATCAACACATTTTGCCGACAGCGATCTTTTCAGCCAGTGGCCATGGAACACACCAGCCAGCTTGCAACCGTGCAAGAACTTGTTGCGTTGGACCACGGTGTTTCGCTGGTGCCTGAGATGGCAAAGGCGCTGGACGAAAGTAAACGACGCCACTATCGATCCTTGGCCGGTGTTAAACCGACTCGGACGATCGCCGCTTGCTGGAACCCGTACCGTTTTCAGAGCAAATTGCTGATCGCGTTTCGAAATACGCTAAGACGTTACAGCAAGGAACACGCCAAACGCATGAAAGCGTTGAAGTGAACGCGTGCTGAGTAAACATGCAGACGTAGGCATACGTAGCGAACCGTGCTGATGTCGGCATGTGAAAAGAATCGCGGCCGGCTCGCCAACGTTACAAACCGCTTGCCTTACCCTCGCTCGCGGTGACAAGTTGTTCCGGCGCGACTGGATCGGTGGAAGAGACTTTGGCGCGTGCGGACTCGATTGAGCGTCGATCACGTTCAAGCCGGGCAATCTTTCGGCGCAATTGTTTGGCTTCCGATTCGACATCAGCGAGCTGGCGTTTCAATTTCGCAATCGAACGCTCAGGGCTCAACTTCAACGCCCGCCGAAAAAACTCGATGACGACCAGCGCACGCATCATTTTCATCGCGGTCGCTCGCAACCGATAAACGCGCGCGATTTGACTCAGTTGCTGAATCTTCATCAGCTTGGCCAATCGCGTCGCCCGCATCGTCTGCAGGGATCGCAGGAACGAAATCAGCGGCAACAAAATGATCGCCAGATCGAGCCAATGTTTCTTACAGTATTCCAGTTTTCGGTCCGCGACCGACACCATCAGAATGAACTCGGCCGCAAACGCAAACCAGATCACGCCGGTGCCGATGTGCAGCAATACTCGCAGCCAAAGATGTTCAGCAACTTGTTCTTTTAAGAAAAATTCGACGATCAGCACCGGCATGATTAACAGGGCGATCATGATCATCGGCACACTGAATTGTCGCTGCAGACGACGCCTCAGTCGACTATCCGCTCTCCGCCACCCCAGTCCCGGCAACCACAAGCGGTCGTGCATTTCGGGGCTGCGCGCACACATCCGCAGTGCGGGGCAAAGACAGAACAGGATTCCGAATCCATGCGTCTTCATGGTGTCGCGATTGTATGGTCGGGTGATCCAGTGCACGATCGATTCAACGATCACAATCGGCCAGATGGCGAGCATCACGATGATCGCGAGAAACTCAATCTGCTTCGCCGGCGATGAGAGTGAAAAGAAGTCATGCGAGGCAACGACACCCATATCCGAAGTCGTCGCGTGCGTACCGCCAGGGGCACGCGACTTGGCGAAAGCGTTTGCACTCTCTCGCAGGTTGGGCACATCGACCCACAGGACGATCAGAATGGCCAAGCAAACCAGGAAGGCTAGCGACAACCAGAACATCGCCGGCGCTGTTCGCGCCGCAATTCGTTGTCGAACGTCCAGCCTTCTTGAATGCACCGTGTCCCTCCCTCTCGTATCCGCAGATTTTCCGCCAAGGATACCCTAACCCGAGAGGCACGAGAACAACAACATTCGGGCGCGCCTGAGCCATGGCGAGCAATGTCCGACACCGTAAAAAAACGGCAGAAAGTGGTTTTTTCGCTACGATGGATCAAACATCAGTTGCAGTAGCGAATGGTCGATCGCGATGTTGTGTGCGACGTCGCTGTGTGCACCGGTATTTTCATCGGTGTCCAGCTCAATCGCGTCGTGCAACAACGCGCCAGTGGGCTTAGATGCCGTGGATGAAAAGTCGGAGGGATCGCCGGTGCGTTGATCCGCTCTGCGTCGCAGCGTCCGATCGGCTAACAATGCAGAATCCCGATCGTTGGATCCAGTGGAATCGGGCAAAGTCGGATCGAGATAACCGACCGAGCGCCGGTCCAGCGTATCGACGGCTGGTTTTGCCGCGTCCTCTCCTTCACCGGTGCCCTGTCGCGATAACTCGTTAATCACGCGCAGCGCGTCGAGTGGTGAAGTGCGGCCGTCGGCATTATGGTCCGGGTACACTCCGGGAAATGGGTCAAAGCTTGCGGGATCGTCCATCAGATCGGTATCGGGATCCGAAAAGCGGCGCAGTTTTAATTCATTGATCACACGCAGAGCATCACCGACGCTGACTTCACCATCGCCATTGACGTCGCTTGGCCGAACATAGTTGTGCCATGCGGTCGGCAAATCCGTTTGGATAAACTTCAGGCCCGTTTCGATGCGCGTGAAGAAGAATCCGGCAACGACCAGCGGTTCACCCATCCGCCACAGTTCGGCATCGAGCAAATCGATTCGATCACCGGTTCCGCCAGTGACCACCAAGCCACCGCCGTCCGGATCGATGGCGTCAAGGGACGGGCGATCGATCACCAGGCCTAGTTCGTTATCAATGCCGAGGTCCACGACATCGATGTTTTCCAGCTCGACATTGCCGTCAGTACTGACGTCCAGCTTGACCGAATCACCAACCAGGCGGACCGTGTTGACTCGATCTCCTCCGTCGTATCGCATCCCGCCGGCAGGCAGCGGATCGCCTGCCGTGTGATCGATTACCAGCACGTCGCTTGAATCAGCGCCAGTGATGTCGTAGCGGGAAATCGATGCAACGGGCGCACGGAACACTTCCGTTTCGCCTAGACGGATCGCCAATTGGTTTCCGTCGGCTGCCAGTGTCGCGGTGCCTGATGGCAATGTAATGGCGACATCCTGTGGACTGTCGCCATCAACGATTTGTATGACAAAGTCTTCGACTTCCCCATCACTAGCCAAACCGGTCGGCAGCAATCCGCCAGTGGTGCTGACGCGGAATCTGGCGTAGGTTTCACCGGCTTCGGAACCGACCGGTACGGAAACGGAGATAACGTTGTCACGAATGACCAGATCTAAACTTGTCCCACCACCAATGTGCTCGCTGGGGTGATCGAATGTCCCGTCGCGATTGAAATCAATCCAGCCGTCTAGCTTGCTGGCTGCTGAAACATTGACCAGGAACCCGGTCGTCGTTGCGGTCAGTGGGTTCGCGATCATGGGGGCTATTTGGATGACGCCGTCGTCGCCGGAGTCTGCATCAGCAGTTTCGGATGGTTGCCCGTCGGCTTCCAAGACAATCGTTGCGCCAAGTCGCAGAGTTCCGTCGGCGTGCCTCGCTCCGTCGCCACCCCGAGTGGTTCCATAGGTATCTGGCGCGTCGCCGAAATCGAGCGGCGGGACGACGTCGATTGTGACGCTGGCGTTACTAATGGAATAGTTAACGTTGTCATCGGGCGTGAATTGAACGTTCAATGTTTGGCCGTCGCCTTCATCCAGCACCGTTCCCAACGGCGGCGTATACACGAACGTGCCGTCGACGGGTGCGGTCGCATCAAGCTGCGTGGTCGTCAATTCGCTGCCGATCAGGATAGGTCCAGGTGCATTCCAATGGATCGGCACCGTCGGTGGTGGCTGAACTTCGACCGCGCCCCTGTCGACGATTCCTGCCTCGCCTATGGAATTCGAATTGCGATGAAAGAGTGCGCCTCGCTGGTCATTCAACAAAGCATTCGCATCGGAATCCACAGACAGGTCATTCCGTCCCGAATCGATTGCGAGGCTGCCAGCAAGCGGCAGACGCGTGGGGGTGGGACCGCCATTGTCCGCCAAGTTGCCGAGCATGGGATCAAGCAATCCGCCGCCTGGCGCGGGGGCACCCACGATGTTTCCCATCGCGTCGGCGGTTTGAGATTCGGTGAGGGGCGTGCCCGTGGCATCGCCAACCAAGGTTCCTGCAATGGTGAAAAGCCCCGCATCGGAAGGCGGCGAAAAATCCGGCGCCGTGCCGTCGTCGGTGTTCTCTGCCACGATTGAATTGAGCAGCGAAAGGCTGGCCATCGAGTCTTCGACGACGGCAATCCCGCCACCAATCCCAAGCGCCGCTGAATTACCGGTGATCGTTGAGTGAACAACATGCAAGTCGCCCTGGATGGCTGCGATGCCGCCGCCCATGCCGGTGCTACCGTCGGCCGAGTTGTTGTGGATTGTGCTATTGATTAATTCCAGATCACCATTGATTGCAATCCCGCCACCAATCGAACCGATTCCATTAGCGCTGTTGTCTGTGATTGTGCTGCGCCGGATGGTCGTTGCACCGCCATCAAGATAAAGACCGCCTCCGTAAGCCTGTGCGCTCGACGTCAGATTTCCACTGACCAGACTTTCTTCGATCGTGACGGTGCCAAGTCGCATGTGCACGCCGCCGCCATCGGCAAAGACGCCGCTGGTGACGTTGTCAACGACTTGCGAGCCCGACAGCGTGACCACGGCACCCGAAGTCGAAACACCACCGCCAAACGCCGACAAGCCTCGGGTGCGATTCATCGAGATGACCGAGTCGATCACGTTGACCGTTCCGCGGTCGGCGAACAACCCACCGCCAGTCGCTGAAACACCCGTGGTTTCGTTGCCCGTGATGACGGTGTCCATCATCGTCAACGTCCCATCGGTGACGAACCGCACTCCGGCGCCACTATAAGTCGTCTCGGTTACGCCCTCGGATTCGACGTTGTCATCGCTCGTGCGTCCTCCAGTCAGCGTTAATCCTTTGATTGTCACGTCCCCAGATAAGGCAACGATATTGACGACGCGTGACGCGTTCTGGGCATCGATCGTCAGTTGGCCAGGGCCGGGGCCGACCAGTTCCAGTGGATTCGAAATCGAGAGCTCGCCAAACAACAAATCGATTTCGGTCGGCGATGCAAAAACGGTTTCATCGAATGTGATCGTATCGGCGGCGGCGGATTCGTTCGCCAATGCGATGGCTTCACGCAAGCTGATCACGTTGTCGCCTTCGTCAACGACATCGACCGCCGTGTTGACGACATAGGCAGCCAAGACACGTCGATTCTCGAGCTGCTGGACGCTTAGTCGCCGCCGACGTGTTTCTCCGCCGCGCCGGTTTTCTGCTTCGCGCCGGACCTCTGCGGCGCGACGGGCACCAGATCGAAATCCAGGCCGCATCGTGTGGCGACGGAAAGCAGTCACGAGTTTCATTGGGTATTTGAAAACGGGGATAATGGGGATGAGGTTGCGGCGAGACGTGTCTATCTGTCGTCGTCCGAGGCTTTTGATTCAACGACGTCGGCATGTCCAAGTCGCGTGGTGGCGATGGGCACCGCAGTCGCCTGCCCCCTAAGACGCGCTCACAGCGAAAAGGATTCCATGGATCCTAACGCGCCGGCGACTTAGGAAAGATCTCGCGTGACAAAACCAAGTCTGTATTATGACTTCAAACCGACGCAAAATCCCTTGGAATGTCGTCCAATTTGCGACATGGCCAAGAATAGACCGCAGGTCGGCAACGGATGATCCGCACGTTTGCTCGATGTTAGGACTGAGTGAATAAGCGATGCTGGCCGAAAATCTGGGCCAGCAATGGTGGCTAGTGATGCCTCCGCCGGCAACATCGCGTCGCCGCTCTGTCTCAGGATTCAGCTGAAATCGTCGGAGGTAGTTCTTCTCCTCGGAGCACAAATCGCATCGAAATTGAATTGACACAGTGGCGTGTGTTTTTGGGGGTGAATCGTTCGCCCTCAAAGACGTGACCGAGATGACCGCCACAGTTCTGGCACAGAATTTCGACGCGGCGGCCATCGGCATCCGTTTCGTGTCGCACCGCCCCTTCGATTTCGTCGTCAAAGCTGGGCCAACCACAACCCGATTTGAACTTATCTTCGGATCGATAGAGAGGCGCATTGCATTGCCGACACAAATAGGTACCGGCCCGATCGTTATCGTTCAGTTCTCCCGTACCCGGCCGCTCGGTGCCCTTACGAAGGATGACGTGTTTCTCTTCTTCGCTCAGTGGATTGTATGGATTCGACATTGGTGATTCCCGTCGGTGTGAATGCTGGTTCAAATGACTTTACTGAAACGCATCGTGTCGCGATCGCCGCGACCGCCTGATCCGTTGGCGGGCCTTGTTGGTGATTGCTTATTCTTAGATCATAACGGACAACTTAGAAACCATTTCGCATTCAAGGTTCGACGTCATGACGCAGTCCGATCAACAAACGCAACTTGCGACCTTTGGTAACGGTTGTTTTTGGTGCACCGAGGCCGTGTTTCAAATGTTGCACGGCGTCGACAAGGTTGTTCCCGGATACGCCGGTGGCTCGACCCCGAATCCAACTTATCGACAAGTCTGTACCGGGACGACCGGACATGCCGAAGTGATTCAGATTTCGTTTCGCCCCGAAGTGATCAGCTTTGCCGAACTGTTGGAAGTGTTCTTTAACACCCATGACCCGACCACGCTGAATCGTCAAGGGGCCGATGTGGGAACCCAGTATCGCTCGGCAATCTTTTATCACGACGACCAGCAGCGCGACCAGGCGACGCAGTACAAGCAACAACTCGACGAGTCAGGTGTTTTTGATGCACCGATCGTGACAGAAATTACTCCTCTGGAAACGTTCTATTTGGCAGAGTCGGACCACCATAACTATTACACCCTGAACCCGAACCAGGGTTATTGTCGTGCGGTGATCCGTCCCAAAGTAGACAAGATGAACCAAAAGTTTGGCGAGAAGTTGAAAGACTAAGCCGGTCGGAATTTCACGCCTGCACAACCGCTTTACTGTTTTACGGCGACAGGAAAAGTTTCCGATAATCGTTCGCTCAGTCGCTTGATGATTCCGCGATGCGATTGTTCGGCGGCGACGTTCATCGTTTCCTTGTTGTCGGTTTGGTGATCGTACAACTCGCGAGCGATGACTTGATCGTCCGTGATCGAACGCCACTCGGTGTACCGCCAATCTTGCGTGCGGATGGAATAGCCCCACGCTTTCCAGTTCTTGCGGTTCCCATAGAACGGATGTTGGTGTTGGGTGAATGCGGCGGGTTTGATGATCGCCGATGGATCGGCCAAGGCTGGCGTCAAATCCGCACCTTCGAGTCGCTCGCTCAGGTCGTCGTCGATGTGGGACATGTGTGCCATCGTTGGGTACAGGTCGATCAGTTCCGATGGCGTTATCGCACGGGCGCCGTGGGTGGATGGCCGACGCGGATCCGCGATGATCAGTGGCACGCGGGCGTCAAGTTCAAAATTGGTCGTCTTAGCCCACAACGTGTGTTCGCCGATATGAAACCCGTGATCGGATGTAAAGATGACAATGGTGTTCTCGGCATGTCGACTGTGCCGCAGCGCGTCAAGAATCTCGCCGATTTGCGCGTCCATGAAACTGATCGATGCGTAATAACCGTGCCGATAGTGTCGCACCTCATCGTCGGTCAGCTCGCGGTCGCGCGGCCGGTCCCCGTAACCTCGGATCTCCTTTGACGCGTGCATCGCAATTGCCGGAACGTTGCTGGGCGGTTCAGCCGGATCAGGTGGCGCAATGTTGTCGGGATCGTACATGTCCCAATACTTTTTGGGCGCGACAAAGGGTAGATGCGGACGCCAAAAACCCACGGCCAGAAAAAAAGGCTGTGGGCTGTCGTGATCACGAATGGCTGCTGCGGCCAAGTTGGCGATTTGTCCGTCGCGATAAACCGTGTCGGGTACGTCAAGGGACTCCGTCACAGGCGACTTGTACGGCGGTTTGCCGGCACCGTATGGCTGATTGCCAAAGACAGTGTCATTGGCGTGTGTGCCGCGATAAAAGACTTCGTCAATCGACCACGAGCGGCGGTCTTGTGTTTCACCAGTGTTGTGAAACATCTTGCCGATGTCCTGGCAAAAGTATCCGTGATTCTTGAAGTGTTCTGGCAGCGTAACTAACTGATCGCCATCGGCCGCGGTGTCTCGGAAATAGGCTTGCAGGTCATCGACACCAACGGTGTTCGGACGCAGTCCGGTCAGAAACGATGAACGAGAAGGATTGCAAACCGCTTGTTGGCAATACGTGCGCAGGAACGTCACACCGCCGTCAGCCAGCCGTGAAAGATTTGGTGTGCGCGCGATCGGGTCGCCGTAAGGCTCGATCGCGCAATTCAAATCATCGGCGACGATAAACAGCACGTTGGGTCGATCGCGTGTCGGGTCATCTGCATGCACCAGTGGAAGGTCGGCCGCCAGCGCAAACGCGACCAACACCACTTTGGCGAGTGACAGATACTTCGGACTCGGGAATCGGATACACGTCGTGTTCGAACTTCTTTGATTCACTGGTTCAGCCACCCTTGTTGGTTGCGATTGCCTTTCTTAGCACGCGGCAAGCGGCACAGTGTAACTTGATCGAGCGAACGTTACAGTGAGCGGTGGTCACAGTGGGCAGTGGTCACAGTGAACGGTGGTCGCAGTGAGCGGTGGTCGCAGTGAGCGGTGGTCACGGCGGACGGTCGATACAACAAGTCAAGGTTACAGCGAACGGCAGAGATGGGTGAACGGATGAGCAAGCCGATCGACAGACGGATCTGTTGTGAAAACTAAGTCGGTTGTGTCACGCCTTCGGCGGTCCGCTCTGCTTGCGGATGCGATTCTTGGTTCAGCAGTGCACTGAATGCCATTTCATCCAATGTCTCGGCAGTAAACAATGCCTGGGCAACTCGTTCGAACACATCACGATGGGTATTGAGGATTCGTTTGGCATCTCGATACGCGTTGTCGAGCAATTGTCTGACTTCCTGATCAATTTCATGGGCGGTGTCGGGGCTGCAATCAAGCGTGCCGGCGTAAGGTGAATCCGGCAGGTATTCGTTTTCACGGCGGGCGCAGTGCGTCAGCCCAACCTTCTCGCTCATGCCGTACATGCAGACCATCTGTCTGGCCATTGCGGTTGCCGTTTCCAGGTCGTTTTCGGCTCCGGTACTGATTTCGCCATACTGAATGTCTTCGGCGGCGCGTCCGCCAAGTAATCCTCGAAGCCGATCCAGCAATTCGGTTTTCGTCATGATAAAACGTTCACCGACCGGAAGCTGCATGGTGTAACCGAGCGCAGCCTTACCGCGTGGAACGATGCTGATTTTGTGGACAGGATCTGACGTTTGGCAAAATGCGCTGACGATGGCGTGACCCGTTTCGTGGTAGGCAACTCGCCGCTTTTCATCCGGTTCCAGTCGCCGACTTTTACGTTCCGGACCGGCGACGACTTTCTCTACCGCTTCTTCCAGATCCGATTGCGAGATGGTTCCTGATTGCCGTCGCGCACTTAGCAGGGCGCCCTCGTTCATGACGTTCGCTAAATCGGCACCAGAAAATCCCGGCGTTTCTTGCGCGATCGTTTCCAAGTCGACGTCTTCGCCAAGCGGTTTGTTTTTAGAGTGAACATTCAAAATTGCTTGTCTGCCTCGAATGTCCGGTGCATCCAACACGACCTGACGATCGAATCGTCCTGGTCTTAGCAGTGCTGTGTCCAAGACGTCGGGGCGATTGGTCGCGGCAAGCAGGATGACGCCGACGTTGGCTTCGAATCCGTCCATTTCCACGAGCAACTGATTCAGCGTTTGTTCACGTTCATCGTTGGCCGCCCCGATGTGCACGCCACGCTGACGGCCGATCGCGTCAAGCTCGTCTAAGAAGACGATGCATGGTGCGGTTTTGGTTGCTTGATCAAAAAGATCGCGCACCCGGGAGGCGCCGACACCGACAAACATCTCCACGAAATCGCTGCCACTGAGTGAAAAGAATGGCACGCCCGCTTCGCCCGCCACCGCGCGTGCCAGCAGCGTCTTGCCGGTGCCTGGCGGTCCCACCAACAAGACGCCCTTGGGAATTTTTGCACCCAGCTTTGCGTATTTGTCTGGGTGCTGCAAAAAATCCACCACTTCCTGCAACTCGTATTTTGCCTCGTCGCAACCGGCAACGTCGCTGAACGTCACACCCGTATCAGCATTGGCGACGATCTTTGCTCGGCTCTTGCCAAATCCCATCACGCCTTGACCGACCGATGCCATCCTTCTTGCGAAGAATGACCACAGCAGAAATAGAAGTGCCAGTGGAATGATCCAAGTGAGTAAGACGGTGGAGACAACGTTTGGCCGGAGTCCGGTGAATTCGACGCCAGCGGATTGCAGGTCTTCGATCAGTTCAGGGTCCTCAACACGAACGGTCCGAAACGCATAAGTCGTGGTCGATTCTTCTGGAGGTTGCTCCGCCGGCGATTGGTGGGTCGCTTCGGCACTGGAAGATTTCGAGCCGGGCGGTTCGGTATCGGTCGCCGACTCGGTCTCGCGATCCAAAACGGCGGGCGTTCCGCTGGGTGGTTCCGCTTTTTTACCGTCGGTCGCCGATGCGAGTGCCGCGTCGATGGTGCCCGTGATCTCGGTTTTGCCGATTTCACATTGCTTGACCGCTTCATTGGCAACGTAGGTCTTGAACTGACTGTACGGAATCGTACGAACGTCGCTCGATTGAATAACGTTTTGCCACAGCCACACGGCGATCAACGCCATCAGCATCATCCACGTGATCGATCGCCAATCGGTTGTCGTATCACCCAGAGATTCTTTCTCGGACTTAGGATCGTCGTTTTTCGATGGGGTCGATTTGTCGCTGTCCATTTATTCGCCTGTTGAAAAGCGTCAACCGTTTCGCCGGTAGCGCGAATCGGGGACGTTTTGGAACCGCTCTGCCATCCTGACGCCATGAAGTCGTGCGGAAGCTGGGCATCATTGAATGGGTGAGGCGGAGCAACAACGCAACCGACGTGCCAATCGGCGGATGATGTGGGTTCGAGTGGGCCGATGGGGGAGGGCTGTTTCGAGTCGACGCAATCGCTGGCACGAACCGATCCTCGCCGTTGCGCGTGATCGACAGCTCGAATTGGCAAATGTATGTCGCTGACGCTGACTTGTGCGGTCACGCCCATGCATCGATCGTCAGCAGATTGGCTTCGCCGCAAGGCCGGACTCTTATGTGAGTCCCGCAGTACTTTGTGCGCATATCAGCACATACAGGAGTTTCAATCGCGCGTCTTTGGCGTCGGCGATCAACATCTTTGGTTTGCGGTACCGAACTTGCTGCAAACTCTGTTGCGTTTGGTTGTTGAAACCGCGCCAAGCCGTTTCGTGCACAGTGCCGTGTCATTGCGAGGAAATATCGATGAATGACCCATTTGTTCAGTCGGAGTGGGGGCTGCTTTGCGATCGTCTGCGTCAATGCGCCAAGGGGATCGCTCGAGATGAAGACGAATTCGAAAAGTTCCAAGAGCAACAACGTGCGTTTGCCGAGCAAGACGCGCCCCAGCGCTACCGTGACCTGTTAAATCTAACCGCTGCCGCTGCAAGATTAGCTGTCAGCTGGCAAGAAACACGGCATGCGGATATCGTTCACGAAGAAGAGATGATCGACGAGACGTTGGACGAGAGTTTTCCGGCGAGCGATCCGCCATCGTTCACCCACGCACACGCCTAGGTCGTGCGGAGCTAGAAATGGGGCGTGCGGAGCCAGCTTTGGGTTATGCAGAGCCAGCCCTACGGTGTGCGGAGCACTGAGTACGGCGATCGTTTGCACAAACGGCGACTCAGCGTTATCGCGTCATCATAGGGGCAGGATGTGTAGGCGGACTGACGCGTCGCGCTACTCGTCGGTCCGAAGCTTGCTGCGCCGCGACGTACGGCGATTACCAAGCAGTGTCTAGATTCAAACCATTGGGACAGACTCTTGAAAGTTGGGATTGTAGGAAGTGGTTTCGTTGGTTCCACGGCCGCGTACGCGTTGGTCATGCAGGGAATCGGTCGCGAAATCGTAATGGTGGATCTTCGTCACGAACGGGCGAAAGCGGAGGCGGATGATATTTTTCATGCCGTTCCCTTCGCCAATCCGTTAACCATTCGGGCGGGCGACTATGCGGACTTGGTTGGCAGTCGTGTCGTGATTGTTGCAGCAGGGACGAATCAACGGCCTGGCGAAACACGACTGGAACTACTGCAGCGAAATGCCGACGTTTTTCGAGAAGTGATTCCACAGATCGTCCAACACGCTCCGGGGGCGATTTTGCTGATCGCGACCAACCCGGTTGACATCATGACACACCTCGCTGGCGAGTTCGCCACAGCGTGCGGCGTGTCGCCCGAACGGGTGATAGGTTCGGGAACCATGCTCGACACCGCTCGTTTTCGGACCCTGATCGGTCAACATTTTGGCGTCGACGCTCAACATGTTCATGGTTACGTCATCGGCGAGCATGGTGATTCCGAAGTGCTTTCTTGGTCACTCGCGACAATTGCCGGTCTGTCACTGGAAGAATTCAGCGACGTGCGCGGCGTGATACTGGACGATGCGACACGCGCCAGAATCGACGACGATGTACGACGGGCCGCGTATCGCATCATCGAGGGAAAAGGCGCCACCTACTATGGAATCGGCAGTGCGTTGGCTCGAATCGTCGATGTCATTTTGCACGATCAGCGATCCGTATTGACGATCTGTTCACGCATCAAGGACATGGATGGTGTTCCCGACGTGACGATTTCGATGCCTCACTTGTTGGGCGGCGATGGCGTGATCGCCCCGATAAGACTTGATCTCGATGCAGGCGAGCTTGCGGCACTGAAATCCAGTGCGCAAATCATTTGCGAAGCGATCGAGTCGATCAATCTTTCAGACAACTAGTGAGGGGTTGGTCTCTTCACTAGCGCGAGAATGCGAACGTCCTAACTCTTCGCAAGACGTGGTGCCTGTCTGCTGAAGTGCGCAGCAATGTGTGCAACTCTTGTTTTGCGTGCATATCCGCACGACGGGAATTCGCAGTAATCTCTTGTCTCTGGTAAGTCACGATCGTTAGGGGCGTCATGTTGGTCATCACACGCAGACAGCGTGGACGATCGTGATTCGGCATGCACCTTGCTTGACAACAGCCTTGCCGATCGAGCGGAACGTCATGCGACTGTCGCGTTGGATGTTCCGGCGTTCATTCGCTTTAAGGACGAACTTTAATGTTCAGACGCGTGGTCATCAGTCTCTTTGTAGTCCTCGCCGCCGCGGGAGGCTGGTATTGGTGGCAAACGGAACAGAACCGCTTGGCGGAGAACGCGTTGCCGCCGGAGATCGTTGCCGGTAACGGCCGGATCGAAGCGGTCCAGGTGGACGTATCGTCTAAGTATGCCGGACGAGTGACGGAAATCACGGTCAACGAAGGCGATCTGGTCGAGCCCGGTCAATTGCTTGCTCAATTGGACACGATGGAACTTCAAAAGCAGATGCAAAAAGCGCTCGCGCAGAAAGCAGAAGCGGAAGAGTCGTTGGCCGAGACTGATGCCGAAATCGTTCGTTGTCAAAGCGAACTGGCGCTGGCAGAGAAAAACTTTGAGCGGTCAGCGAAGCTTGTCCAACAAAACGCGATTTCTGTTGAACAACACGAAACCCGCAAGACGCAAATGGAATCGGCGGAATCGGTGTTAAAGGTTGCCGAGGCTCATCGGCGAACGGCACAACGTGCGATCGAGGCGGTACAAGCGGAGATCGATCGCATTCAAACGCAAATTGACGACTTCACGCTGACATCGACAGTAAAAGGTCGTGTGTTGTACCGGCTTGTTGAGACGGGGGAAGTACTTGCGGCCGGCGGCAAGGTGCTCACCGTTTTGGACTTGAGCGACATTTATATGGAAATCTACGTTCCATCGGAGGTCGCGACACAGCTGGCGATCGGATCCGAGGCACGTATCGCACTAGATTTCGCGCCGCAGTATACGACCCCCGCACGCGTGACCTTTGTCTCGCCGGAAGCGCAGTTTACGCCCAAGCAAGTTGAGACTCTGAAAGAACGCGACAAGCTAATGTTTCGAGTCAAAGTGCAAATTCCATCCGAATTGGTGCGCCCGCATATTCGAAAAGTCAAAACTGGCGTTCGCGGAATCGCCTACGTGAGAATCGACGAAAACGTGGCGTGGCCGGAAAGACTGAATCAACGTTTCCCCGAGGCATTGGTTGCTGCTTCGCAGCAGCCGATCAATCCGATCGCCGATGCGGCCAGCACCGACCAAACATCGCTAGCGCCATGAATGAAATCGTGGGTCAGTCGCTCAATCGCGATCATCCCGATGGCGGGCCCGTCAGAATCGCATCGGTCCGTTCGGTGAATCACGCCTATGCGTCAAGCCAAGCCTTGGTGGATGTCAGTATTGAATTGCCGGTCGGACAGATGATCGGGCTGATTGGTCCCGACGGGGTGGGAAAGTCGACACTGATCGGCTTGATCGCGGGCGCAAAGAAAGTGCAAGACGGCCAGGTCGTCGTGCTGGGCGGATCGATGCGGGACGCGAGTCATCGCCGCAATATTTGCAGTCGCATTGCTTATATGCCGCAAGGTCTCGGCAAGAACCTATACGCCGAGCTAAGCGTATCGGAAAACCTTCATTTTTTTGGCCGGTTGTTCGGACAGGCGCGATCGGAAAGAAACGAACGTATTTCACGGCTCGTCGACGCGACGGGACTCGCGCCTTTCAAAGATCGCCCCGCCGGAAAATTGTCCGGCGGGATGAAGCAAAAGCTCGGGCTCTGTTGCGCACTAATCCATGATCCTGATTTGCTGATTTTGGATGAACCGACGACCGGCGTGGACCCTTTGTCTCGCGAACAATTTTGGACGTTGATCGATGCGATTCGGCATGAACGTTCGGACATGAGCGTCTGTGTCTCGACGGCCTATATGGAAGAAGCTGAGCGTTTCGATTGGCTGGTAGCCATGAACGCTGGGAAAATTCTGGCCCAAGGCACTGCCTCCGACCTAAAACGGGACACGAAAACAGAAACGCTCGAACAAGCTTTCGTTGCACTGTTGCCCGGCGCGGATTCAGGGCGACACGCGTTAGAAATTCCACCGTTGGCCGCATCGGATACCCAGCCGGCGATTGTCGCGAAGGGCCTGACACGGCGATTCGGCAAGTTCACCGCGGTCGACAACGTCAGCTTTAAAATTGCGCGTGGTGAAATTTTCGGCTTTCTGGGATCCAATGGCTGTGGCAAAACGACCACCATGAAAATGCTGACCGGACTATTGCCCGCTTCTGCAGGCGAGGCGATGTTGTTCGGTAAACCGGTCGATTCGCATGGCATGAATACTCGCCGACGCGTCGGATACATGTCGCAAGCATTCTCGTTGTACGAAGAATTAACCGTACGGCAAAATTTGACGTTGCATGCTCGCCTGTTCAACGTGCCCAGCAAGAGCGAACGTGTGCGAGAACTTGCCGATCGATTCGACTTGAATTCGCACCTGGATGACTTGGCGCAACAGCTGCCGCTGGGCGTTCGGCAACGACTGTCACTGGCGGTGGCGATTTTGCACAAGCCAGAAATGTTGATTCTGGACGAGCCGACCTCGGGTGTGGATCCGGTCGCACGCGACGAGTTTTGGAAACTGCTCGTGGATCTGTCACGTCGTGATCAAGTCACGATATTTATCTCGACACACTTCATGAACGAAGCACTCCGGTGCGATCGCATTTCACTGATGCATGCCGGAAAGGTTCTAGCCTATGACGAACCGCGGAAATTAATCGAATCACGGGGGGCATCGTCGCTTGACGAAGCGTTTGTCGGATACATCCAAGATGCGATCGACCGCACGGCAACGGCGGGACCGCGATCCGATGACCTGCCTAAGCCGTACGCAGGGTCGTCGGTCGCGACCGTGTCGCGTCGGCAATCTCGTGTCAGCCCACAACGGTTGTTCGCCTATTCGTACCGCGAAACTTTGGAAGTGATTCGTGACCCGGTTCGGCTCGGTTTCGCGCTGATCGGATCGCTGTTGCTGATGTTGGTGTTGGGGTTCGGGATCACCACCGATGTCGAAAATCTAAGGTACGCCGTTTTCGACCAAGATCAATCGCCTGAAAGTCGTCAATACACGCAAGCGTTTGCTGGCTCTCGCTATTTTCAACAGCAGGATCCCATTGCCGATCCTGGTCAGTTACAGCAACGACTGGTTAGTAATGATGTCGCGCTTGTACTAGAAGTTCCGCCGCAGTTCGGGAGACATCTGAAACAAGGACGCTCACCTGAGGTCAGTGCGTGGGTTGACGGTGCGATGCCGTTTCGGGCCGAAACGATCGTGGGCTACGCCAACGGTGTGCACTTAACGTACTTGCAAGAATTGGCACGGCGTCACTACGGAAGTTCAGGTGATTTGACAGCCGCCGATATTGAGCTGCGTTACCAGTACAACCCTAGCTTTAAGAGTATCAATGCAATGGCACCCAGCGTGCCGGCGATGTTGCTGATTTTGATTCCGGCGATTTTGATGGCGGTCAGCGTCGCGAAAGAAAAGGAACTCGGGTCGATTACAAATTTTTATGTAACGCCGACCACGCAATATGAATTCTTGATCGGAAAGCAACTTCCATACGTCGGTATTGCCATGATCAATTTCACCTTGCTAACAGCGATGGCGGTCTTTGTCTTCGGTGTTCCGCTGAAAGGCAGTGTTGCGGTCCTAACCATCGGAGCGTTGTTGTATGTCTTAGCAACAACCGGATTGGGATTGTTGATGTCCTGTTTTACGTCTAGTCAGGTGGCTGCCGTATTCGCGACGGCGATTGTCGCGATGATGCCAACGGTGCAGTTTTCTGGCATGATGCAGCCGGTGTCGACACTCAGTGGTACCGCACAGACGATCGGCTTGTTATGGCCGACGACCTATTTTATGCACATGAGCGTAGGTGCGTTCACCAAGGGGCTTGGTTTCGATGGTTTGTCACGCGACCTGTGGGCACTGATGGCGTTTTCACCCGTGTTCTTGGTGGTTAGCGCAATGCTCTTGAAAAAGCAGGAGCGATAAAGATGGCAAGCGTTCGAAATATTTTTTGGCTAAGCATCAAGGAACTTCGTAGCTTGCGACACGACAAGATGTTGCTGGCACTGTTGGCCTTTGCATTTACGTTCAGTGTTTATTCACAAGCCACAGGCATATCGGCGGAAGTCCACCATGCGTCGATCGCGATCGTTGACGAAGATCACTCGACGTTGTCTCGACGAATCGCATCCGCATTTTATCCGCCCTATTTCAAGACACCGATCGAAATCGCTGCGAACGAAGTAGAACCAGGCATGGACGCAGGCGACTATATGTTTGTGGTCAACATCCCCTCGGATTTCGAGGCAGACTTGGTCGCGAGTCGCCATCCAGAACTGCAAGTCAATATCGACGCGACGGCTGTGATGCAGGCTAGTATCGGATCGTCATATATCCAAAACATTATCAATAACGAGTTGAACCGGTTCGTCACCGGTGCCGACGAATCCGCCATCATGGCCGCCCAGATTGTGACGCGACGGGCATTCAACCCCAACGGCGATTCTTCCTGGTTCGCCGCCATCACGGCGCTGATCGACCAAATCACATTGCTGACCATCGTGTTGACCGGTGCGGCCTTGATTCGCGAACGCGAACACGGAACGATCGAGCACTTGCTGGTCATGCCGTTGACGTCGTTTGACATTGCCGTGTCGAAAGTTTGCGCAAACGGTTTGGTGATCTTAGTCGCCGTGATGATGTCGTTGTCGATCGTCGTCCAGCGAATCCTTGAGGTGCCAATCGCTGGATCGGTTTGGTTACTGTTTGGCGGAATTTGTTTGTACTTGTTTTTTGCGACGGCGATGGGCATCTTTCTGGGCACCGTCGCTCGATCCATGGCACAGTTTGCTCTGTTGGTATTGCTAACCGTGCTGCCGATGCAGATGTTGTCGGGGGCAATCACACCCATCGAAAGCCAGCCCGAGTGGCTCGGTCCGATCACGAACTTGTTTCCCTCACGCCACTTTGTCAGTTTTTCTCAATCGATAATCTTTCGCGGTGCGGGACTGTCAGATGTATGGCCACAGTTCGCCGCGACTGCCGGTTTGGGGTTGGTCTTTTTCTTGGCCAGCTTGGCGATCTTTCGCCGATCGATTGCGGCAACTCACTAGAGTGTGCGTGAGACGCCATCGGTGTTCGGCCAACCGGCCTCTTGTTGGAATATCTGACAACTGGGGCGCTCTTGGCTCAGCGAAGCCGCGAATTGGCTTCGATCATTCCTTGCCAAATGATCCAAACTCATTCTCATGACGACCGCGAATCGTTGTCCATCCGAATCCAATTGCGACGCGTTCGGGCGTTTCGACTCAAAGGTGCGATTTGATTCACAACTGCCGGCGGACGAGGTCACAACCCAAGCGAATACCGCTGTCAAAGGTGGCGACCTGCTTGCGAAGCCGACGGAGCGCACCCCAACGTTTTGCTCCACTTGCCGACGATCACCGCAAAGCCGATTGGGACTGTGACGGCAGAAATCGATGCTGCCGCGACAAGTGCTGTGAATAGCGGAAGGTCAATCAGGTTCGCATCAAACAGCAATCGCGCAACGACAATTTCAGTGGTTAATCTTGCATCGAGCCCGATTCCGATCGTTAACGATTCTCGCCAGTCAAGTCGACCTAAGGGAACCATTAGGAACGTCGCCCCCAATTTTCCTAACGACGCGGCGAGAAACAACAGGATTGCGAGTGTCGGGCTCGCGACCAAACCATCTAGGTCGATACTGAGTCCGATCCAGAGAAAAAAGACGATGCCAAAGAATCCGTAACTGATACTGCGAAACACGTGAATCGCGTGTTCGCCGAACGAGTCACCTTTCAAAATCGGCGCCATGACGACACCCGCGCTGATGGCTCCGACGACCATTCCCAAATTCGTCGCTTCGCAAATTCCTGCGAATCCGATCAGCACGACCATCGACAGTAGTACGCGCTGGCGTGTATCGGGTTTCGCGATCTGGTTCAACCACCGCAGACCGCGGTGGTACAGGAACACGCAAAGCAGAAGGAACAAGATGGCATAAGCGACGAGCCAAAACACGGCTGATATCGGTGTCCCGGTATAGCCTGTTGCGTTTGTTCCAATCCATACCGAAACAATGCCGACCAAGATGACTTCGAAAAAGTCATCCAGCGTGCCGACACCGACGATAAATTGCCCGACTTTCGTTTTTAGCAGTCCGTAATCATCAAGGATCGGAACAATCACGGCCTCCGCGGTGGGAATGCGAGTCAGCCCAACGATCGCCGCGACAAGGCCGCCGTAACCTAGGAAAAGCATCGTTCCGAAACCGAAGAGAAAGGGCAACATCGCACCCAGTGCGGTCAGTAAGAGTATGTCGCGCCCGCGAGACATCATTTCTTTGATGTCGATCTCGAGTCCGATAAAGAACAGCAGAAACAATGCACCCAATTCGGCGACGAAACTAAAGGCAGGATAGAGCTCGCCCGACATCAACTGGGTGCTAATCGGAGTGTAATGGGCCGCGATCGCGGCAAAGAGCGCGCCGAGGATTGGTGGAATATGGAATCGATGCAGCACCGCCGACAACGCGTACGTCGCAAAGAATAGGATCGAAAGATTGATCAAGATTGCCGAAAGCGCACTATGGGACATGGATCGCGTTTGTCTAACGAAATGGTTGATTGGCTTTGCGGATGACGCGTTCCTTTCATCCCGAGTGTTGCCGCTGTCAGACTTTGATCGTCGGCGGGCAGCGAACGGGTTTGGGATGGAAACGGTCGAGATAGACATGGGCACCGAGCAGCTGGAGTGCCAATGGGGCCAGCCGCTGCGGGAATCGTGACAGCGGAAAAGATTCCACCGCATTGAGAGTCTTAAGCCCGCAGTGGAACAATCGTGCCGTGCTGCGCCGCACGGGACATGTGCGTATCGATTCACTCCATGGGGCGTCATGCACCGTTTTGCGAGGCGCGTTTGACGCGGGCAACTCAACCGCACAAACTGCAAAGTCTGAGTCAACATCGACGGCAGACAATATTAGATGTTTCGAGCATGATCGGTGCGTGGTGCGGCGGTCAATTCACTGTTCAATCGAGTCGGGTGCTCGTTTGGGTTCCGATGTAAATAGGTACAGGTTTGTTCATGGTTTCTGCATACAGCAAAAGAGCGGTTTCGAACGCGTGGCGAAGAAGTCAGATTGGCCTCGTCGGCGTGACATTTGGAAACACGTTCATGATCGCGACGCTTGGCGTGTTGGCGATGGTGTTCGAGGAATCGAAAGCGCAAGCAGATGAACGTCCCAACATCGTCATGATCATGGCGGACGATCTGGGTTATTCTGATATTGGCTGCTATGGCGGCGAAATTTCGACGCCGAATCTTGATCAGCTCGCCCGAGACGGCATGCAGATGACTCAGTTTTATAACTGCGCAAAGTGCACGACGACTCGTGCGGCGCTAGTGACCGGCCGCTATCCCCGTCCCAAGGATGGTTTGCTAGACCGGACCGATCTGACCATCGGTGAATTGATGAAAACGGCTGGCTATGCGACCAGTTTGAGTGGCAAATGGCATCTCGGTCATGGCGATGATCAGCATCCGTATCAACGCGGGTTTGATCGCTTTTACGGACTGCTGGACGGTTGCTGTAACTTTTTCGATCCGTCGATCCCTGACCCGCCATTCAAAGGCAGTCGGGTGCGAGTTTTCGGCCAAGACGATCAGCTGATTACCGAGTTTCCAAAGGGTTACTACACGACGACGGCGTTTACCGACCACGCGATTGAGAGTATCGAAGCGTTCGCGCCAGGTGAAACACCATTCTTTTTGCACGTGACGTACACCGCGCCGCACTATCCCTTGCACGCACCACCAGAGACGATCGCAAAGTATCGCGGCAAGTACATGGGTGGCTGGCATGAACTGCGGAATTCTCGCTGGAAACGACAACAGGAATTAGGTTTATTCAAGCCCGGATTGACACTATCGCCGACCGACAGCAAGGCATACGACTGGGACACGGCTGACCAGCGTTGGGAAGATTTGCGGATGGCGACCTACGCGGCGATGATCGATGAAATTGATCAACAGATTGGGCGTTTGGTCCAAGCACTAGAAACCACCGGTGAGCTGGACAACACGTTGTTCATGTTCTTTGCCGACAACGGCGGGTGTGCAGAAGAGCCCGGCGGCCGAGACACCAGTCGGATTCCCGGGCCGAAAGATTTCTATACGGCGGTGGGGCCGTCATGGGGTTGGGCACAGAACACGCCGTTCAAACGATACAAACAATTTGTCCACGAAGGAGGGATTAGCACGCCCATGATCGTGCATTGGCCTGCCAAGATTTCACCCGGCACGAAATCAGATGCCGTGGGTCACGTGATCGACTTGGCGGCTACTTGCGCCGACGTGGGACAAGTTGGTTGGCCCGAAAGTTACAACGGAAATCGGGTCGGCCCGGTCGAAGGCAAATCATTGCTGCCCGTCTTTGCTGGCGACAATGCGGACCGGCATCAGACCCTGTACTGGGAATGGAGCGGCAATCGTGCGATTCGCCGCGGCAACGACAAGTTGGTCTATGACAAATTGACAAAGGAATGGTCGCTGTACGATATCGCCGTCGACCGAACAGAAACGGTGGATCGTACCGAAAGTGAACCCGCCTTGGCAGAAAAGTTAAAAACAGATTGGACCAAGTGGGCCAAGGAAACGGGAGTCTGGAAAGACAAGGTCACAGAGAAAAAGAAGAAGTCTTGATGAACGTGCTGTCGATGTAGGGCCGATCGAAGCAGCCAGATCGTGGTCGGTCAAAACTTTCGATGCCAGCCTTTGATAAGCGAACCATGTTCAGCGAAAAAGGCGACACGCGAGTTTTCTCGTTCGTCGTCACTGTCCGGCGACAGGTTGACCAGTGCGGCCGATGACGACATGGCGATTGATTCGATAGTGGATTCGGTTTCTGCCAACGAAGACCTCTGGCGGCTTAACTCGTTGATCACAATCAACGCATCGAGTGCCGTGAATTGATAGTCACCGTTGACATCAAAGAAAACGCCGTTGGGTTGCTGGGTCTGCGGATCCAAGAAACTCGATTGTCCCTGGCGGCGGCTCAATTCGTTAACGGCTCGCAGTGCGTCCGCCACCAATACTTCTCCGTTGCCATCGATGTCGTATCGATTGGCGGCGTTTTGAAACAATGGCGGCTCGTCATCGAGAATCGAAAACTCGACTTCGCCAGAAACGTATCCGGCCGCGGTGAACGTGTATGTCAAATGGCTGGTCGGTTCAGGCTCGTCATCGTCAATGGGCGAGATAGGGATCGTTAGTTCTTGCATCTGTGCCGCAATGGTGATTTCGGCATCGATGTCGACTTCGGATTGTCGGCCACCGATCGCAATGGTCAGCGGGGCGGCAAGATCCGTGTTACTGCGGCGGACGGTCAACTGAATCGAACCGGGCCGATTTTCGGCAATCTGATTTCCCGAAACGCTCGCCGAAATCGTTTCATGATCGGCGACGTTCAGTGTGACTTGGGCCGGCAGCAACGCTGTCCCGCTGGCCGCAAACGCGACTTGCTGCAGACCGTCCAGCAACGTGTCGTCCACCGCGTCGACAAAAACGCTGGCCGACGTGTCGCCGGCGCGAATGACGACCGAGCCCGGGATGATCGCTTCGCTGGTATCGCTTGATGCTAAAATAACGTTTTGATCGCTGGCGAGCGCCGGACCGCTGCGCTGGACGATCAGACGAGTTGCCTGGGCGCCATCGGATTCTCGGATCGTCTCGCTTTCAAGGCGAAGTGAAAGCTGAGGTTGCTGCAAAACGGTGACGTCAAAAGACGTCGATCGAGTACCGCCGTCATCGTCGACGACCTGCAACCCCACCGTGTAGGTGCCCGAGGATTCGTACACGTGGGAACCGTCAAAAGATGCAAGCGTGGTGACACTAGGTTTCGACGTTCCATGTCGATCGATGGTTGCGGTGCCGCGATCGGGGGCAGTGCCGTCGCCCCAGTTGATCGTATAGCTGAATGTTTCTGCCGTGGGAGGATCACTGCTCGTGTTACGGAAACCGGGATCCGAGATGTTGCCGATATTTGTGATCGAGAGTGTTTCACCGGCGAAGACAGCCGATGCCGATCCCGCGGTGAGGGTCGGTGAAACGTTGGTCACGTTGGCGGTCTGAGTTCGTGTCACGTCGCCGATTCGGCTGCCCGATAAAACGATCTGAACCGGATAGTTGCCGTCGTCGGCATAGACGTGAGACGCGGCGACGGAGGCGGTGGCGGTGTTGGCGGACCAACCAAGGTCATCCATCACGGCCAGGTCGACCGGCGTCAATTGATAACGTACGCCGCGGCTGATTTCTGGATTCGTTAACAGCGGCTGACCTTGGTACAACGCCGTTTCGGAAAAGTGTTGCACGTCCGGGTCCAGCGGTATGTTTCCGCCGGGATACGCAGCGTTACCTTTAGCCCCCAGGTAAGTCCCGTTGCGCGTCAGGTATTCCCACGAGCTGGTTGCGCCGGTGTATCGCACGCCGAAGCCCATCACATGAAGCAATTCATGAGCGGCGACGCTATAGAAGTCAACTTGGTTTTCGCCGAGCCCATCGACATCCAGTCCGTAATAAAAATTGGTATCCGTGTCGAATGCCAGGGTGCCGCCCCAGGTTGCAAAGTCGGTCGGTGAATTGCCGGTGGTTCCACTTTCACCTCGCGTGATCACGGTGTTTCGAAACGCGATGATTTGATCTAACTGTTGTTGTGTCAAATTGTTGACCGCCGCAAACTCATAGGTGCCCGGCGCACCCTCGCCAATTTTGTTGCCGGAAAAGTTGCGGGCGCCGACATAGATGACCAATTCATTTGCGGCAACGGAAAGGTTAGCCGTCCTTTGGGTCTGGCCCGTATTGGGATCAATCGTCGTTGCGGTCCACTGCAGCAATCCGGTGGGCCGGATTGCGGCCAGGTCGTCGGTGAAACGTTCGATGATCGAATCTGCGGCTGCTTGCAAGATGGCTCGACGACCCGAATTGGCACCGCTGAAGAACGTATCGTTGTTGGCGTAGACGAATCGTACGGTTAACGGGCCGGTTGCCTGATGGCCTGTCACCGAACCTTGAGATGTGGTCCCGTCGCCCCAATCGATGGTCGAGGTGAATGAGCCAACCAGACCGGTCGTGTCGAAGGCCTGAGAAATATCAAAGGCTGCACCTTCGGCAACAAGCAAACGCCTGGTTTCCAGGTTCTCGATTCGACACAAACGTTTTGCGGCGGGCGAGTGACTCGGCCGTCGCGCCCGGCCAAGACCGCATCGGTCCGCCGTGGGCCGGGCGACCGTTATTCTTTGATAAATCCGTTTTAGAAACATGACGCGTCGATACGAGGTTGCGATGCGGGTTCTTAAAAAACGGCATCAACGAAACGGCGTCCGCGGTGGAAAAGGGGCCGATCATGCGGAGCGGAACTCGCGTGATCATTCGGATCAGATCCTACCGAATGGCACGTTGCATGGGCAAGGAAGAAAATGGCGGACGTTCACCGAAGGATGGCAATCTTCGATCAAACGTGGGCGTGGTGATTCGGTCGATCCCTGACGCGGTGGCGGCGGGGTATCCTGATGGACGGGGTATCCTGACGGGCCTGTCGACAGATGTCGGCGATCGGGCGTCGGCGATCAGATGTCGGTGATCAGGTGTGCGGCCCTAAGTTGGCTTTCACCGCGGTCCCTTCGCGACAACGGGGCTCTCAGCGTGTAAATTCACATACCCGTCGCCTCGCCGGATTCCACCGATGCGACTTCGTTTCCCACCTTTCCTTGCATCGGAGATACCTCGATGTTTCGCCCTCTTTCTGCATTGCTGCTGTTTACGATTGGTACGTCGGTGTTCGCCGAAGATTGGACTCAGTGGCGGGGCGCCGATCGGGCCAACCGGTCCAACGAATCCGGTCTGTTCGAATCCTGGGGACCCGACGGGCCTGAACTCGCTTGGATGGCCGAAGGGATTGGTTCGGGATATGCGAGCGTTTCGGTGTCCGGCGATCGAGCCTACACGAGCGGCAATTTCGAAGACAACCAATCTGTGGTCGCCATCGATACCGGCACCGGACAATTGGTCTGGAAACAGGCAATCACCGACGGGCCGCCGGATCACCGTTACGATGGCAGCCGAACGACGCCAACGATTGATGGCGATCGATTGTACGCCGTCGCCAGTGATGGAAAAATCGCTTGCTTGAACGCGGACGATGGAACCATTCGATGGAGTCGCGACTTTAAGGATTGGGGGGGGACCATGATGAGCGGTTGGGGGTTCAGCGAGTCGCCGCTGGTCGATGGCAACCAAGTCGTGTGCACACCCGGTGGACCCGACGGGATGATCGTCGCGCTGGACAAGATGACCGGCGACGAAATTTGGGCGACGAAATTGCCCCAGTTCGAGGAAAAAGAAGGTCTCAACGGAAAACCGCTCAAAGACGGCGCTGGTTACTCCTCACCGATCATTTCCAACGGTGGTGGAACCAAGCAGTACATTCAATTGGTCGGACGCGGCTTGATCGGCGTACGCGCTGATGACGGTGAACTGCTGTGGATGTATGACCGCGTCGCCAACGGTACGGCCAACATTCCCACCGCGCTGGTCGACGGCGATCATGTCTTCACCAGCACCGGATACAACACCGGTTCGGCTCTGTTGAAACTGGTGGCCGAGGGCGAGGGTGTCGAGGCGAAAGAAGTGTATTGGTTGGAAAGTAAGCAGCTGCAAAACAAGCACGGCGGCATGACCTTGGTTGACGGACACATTTATTGTGGCCACGGGAACGGTACGGGGCTGCCGATCTGTGTGAATTTTCAAACGGGCGAAATCGCTTGGGGACCCGAACGTGCCGACGGAAAAGGCGAAACAAGTTTGGTTTACGCCGACGGGCATATCATCTTTCGACGCGAGGACGGTACCGTTCTTTTGACGAAAGCGACGCCACAATCGATGGAAGTCGTCAGCACGTTCAAGCCCGCTTACCAAGAGGGCAAGACGTGGGCGCACCCGGTGATCGCTGACGGCAAACTGTACTTGCGCGAGCAGGGCAAGCTGATGTGCTACAAGTTAAAGTAGTATTCTAAAAGTGCTCATCGGTCACCACGAATTTTGGCTCCGGCACATCGCTGGCTTTGCCGTGCAAGGTCAGCAGTGCTTGGTAGACTCGGTAATCAATCGAGTCGGAGATGAATCGGGTGGCACCGTCTGCCATCGCCGCATTCACGCCACCGACGTGCGCCGATGACGGACGCGCCAAATGATGGGCGTTCGCGAGCGACATGCTGACCCGCGTCAATTCGATACCCCGGTAAGTGCCATTGATGCGATGCAGCGGATTGACATCCGGAGCATTCGCGGCGTGATGTTTGTCCTCGAAATGCCAGACGACACCGTGCACATATCGGCTCGTCGGATCGTACAGGAACGTTTGCGATGCATCCGACGCGACAAACCGATCGGCGTCGACAAATCCTGCCCGGTGCCACGGAAGCGCCTGCAGGTTCTCGCTAAATAGCAGCGTGTGGCTCTGCCCGTCCCGGAAGTCGGACAGCTTGACTTTAGGGCCGGCCGGAACCTGATTACCGGCATGATCGGTGGCATTCACTTGGTTGTTGAATGCTCCGTTGGCACGCTTCATTGAACCGGCAAAGTCCATCGGGTTCGTTTCGTTGCCGCGCTGGATCGCCCAGAAGTTTGCGCCCTCAGGACCCCGGTGACACATGCCGTTGTTGGCGACATAGTGATTGTGACCCAACCCGTCGGCGTTGGTCGAAGCGGACGGACAGATGAAAATCGCAAGGCGAGGCGCCGACAGCGGGTGGAATCCAATCCCGGCGACTCCCTCGGACGCATCAAGATCGCCGTTGCCGTTGTGCATGATCGGATATCGATCTTCCGTCCAGTGCTCGTAGGTTGGCAGGGCATCGAGCCAGGGCAGCAATGCCACACCCCAGGGGCCAATCTTCCGATGACTGGGAACGGACCCGCCAAAGTTGTCCGCGTCCGACGGATCTGCACCTCCGGGAAAATAGCCGAAGTCATTGACGAATCCCGGCAGGTGCCCGTGCGTAGCGTCCAACTGAATCGTGGCGAGAGCGAGATTCTTGAGGTTATTTGTGCATTGAGATCGACGATGTGGAGGACGATGGTTGAAGCTTGGAATAACGATCCACGTCAGGATCAAAAGGCACGCAATCACAACGGCTAATTCGATCTTGGTGAATCCTCGATTGCGCTGTCGCATCGCAGGCATTCCGTGAGAAGTCGAGGGGATGTGAGAGGAGCGTCACATCATTGTCACGGTTTTCGCTGCGCTACGCAAATTATCAGGCCAGCCGACCTGCGAACCCGTCAAGCACCCCGGCGTATGAACGCAACGAGTATCGCAGTCGCCGCCTGCCGGGTGTGCGGCAAATTGTCGAGGCGACGCGGCCGGTGAGCTTGTTCCGTGACCTAAGCCGGTGACCTAAGATCGGGCCAAGGATGGCGCGGGCATTCGGAGGGCGGCAGGACCGAATTGCCAAGCACCAAACAGCAGCGTGGTGTACACCAAATCGCCGGCTAGTGTGTAGCCATAGAAGGGGATTGCGTTGGCATAGCAAGCGACCAAGCCCGCACCGGTGGTCGGGTACCAGGGCCCAAGCCAAACGCCAAAATTGCTGATCAGAAAGAACGCGGTGGATGCGGTGACGGAAGCGGCAGGTACCTTCCACCATTTCTTGTCCGAGCGGAGCAGACGGCCCAGCGGGATAGCAGCAAGTGCGCCGCCGTAAACCGCGATCATCGGCGCTGCAGTGTAGAACCCTTTTCCGGGAATCCCCATCAGTTGGCCAATCATGTCGCTCAACAGCAACACGCTTAGTGGTACCAAGTAGGCTTTTCGGCCCTGCAAGTAGCACCCTGCGAACAAACTAAGTGCACAGACACACGCAACATTTGGCGGATGCGGCAAAAATCGGCTCGCGGCAACCAGCAGTACCAGGGCGTAGAACATGGGAAGGTATCAAGTGATAGGGAAGAGGGTACAGGTATCAGCGATCAGCCTAGCATCTGGCCGATTTCTTGTCACCCTGGATCGCGAGGGTAGGATGCGAAAAGTGTCGAGCAAAGCACCGCAATGTTTGACGTGTCTTCCGGGGCTCCGATCGGTCAAGAATGGCAAACGATGGATGAGGGCGATCGCCGAAGGGACGGTCGCTTGTCCTGCGTCAGTCTATCTCGTGCGTCAGTTCATCGCGTGCGTCAGTCCATCTTGCTTGCTTGTCGCCTCGCGGACGCCCCGCTACATCAGGTATTGGTCAGACGCTTCTCGCTCGGGTTCGGTCAATCGATACATTTGATGGATCAATTGCTTGTCGCATTCTCGCTGTGCCACATTTCGACGCGCGAACATGCGTGCTTGTGTGCTGATCATGACTTCCGCGGGCAGCAACGACGACTGGCCGAACAGCGTGGCGTAGTTCACAAAACTTGGAACATTGGACGTTGCAAATCCGTACAGCATGCTGCAGACGCCAATCACTTTCCCAGTAAAGATGCTGGTGTTGATCGCCGTCTTGGAGTAGTCGCCCATGATGCATCCGAGGAATTGCATTCCCGTGGCCAACTTTCGTTCACCGTATTGGATGTTGATCTTTCCGTAAGTGTTCTTCAGGTCACTGTTGCATGTGCCGGCACCCAAGTTAATCCAGCTTCCCAGGTAGCTGTGACCGAGAAATCCGTGGTGCTGTTTATTGGTATAGGACTCGATCACGGAAGCTTCGACTTCACCGCCAATCTTGACCGTGTGCCCCAGTGCGACACCGTCTTTCAACGCGGCGTGTTCAATCACGCGTGCTGATTTCCCCGCATAGACCGGGCCTGATAGAAAACTAAACGGTCCGACGCGGACATCGTCATCCAGGACAATGGGGCCACTGGATGTATCGATTGACGCATACTCGCCGATTTCGACGCCTTCACCACAGAAGACGCCGTCGGTGGTTTGTTGGTATTCGCCACTGGCAACTCTCCATTCCATCGCGTCACGCATCTCGTTCATGTGACATTGCACAACGTCGTGAGGCCAAACGAAGCAATCCAGTTTGATATCCGATGCGACTTGACTCCCTGCGATCGATGCCAGTGTCTTGGCGACATCTTTGGACTCGGCCAATTCGGCGCGGCGGTTGGCAAGGTCCTTCGCCGTCAGTCGTGCCGCCAGTACCGCGCCTGATTCTCGATCCAGCACCGCAGCGCTTTGGGTGGATGCCGCGAGTGTTTTGAGTTTCGCTTCGATCGAAACGCGTGGGACCAGCCTCGCGTTGACCAATAGAACGCCGTCGGAATCATCAATTTCGCCGACCGCTTCGACGCCTCGATCGCTCTTTTCGAGCTCTCGCAAGTGTTCTCGCACCGATACGAACACATTGCCGGGCATACGCTGCAACAATTCGATCAGCCGGATACTCGCGCAAGAGATGGCATACGCGGGACGCGCTAACGTGATCGGTCGAAGCTGGTCAACGAGGTCGTCTTCGAAGCAAATGATTTGCATGAGAACTTTGCGGTATCGGGAAGAGGGAGTTGTCGGTGCGGAAAACCGGTGACGAAAGAGACCGGACGAAAGGACGTTCGGTTGTATCGATAACGCAGTTTAACCGAATCAGCGTCGACGTCTTGAGGCCTTGACGACTCGATCCGGCGGCTAGTGTCCGTGGTGCGGCTATTTGGGCAACTAAGCTGTTTCTGGGGGAATGTCGAAAGTAGCCTGATTCCATTCCAGCACGGCTGTTCTAATCGAGCCGTGCGCGTCGTCCGTCCTGTATGCGCCACACCTTTCCATATTTCATCGCTTTGGCAAAGCACGACGGGCCGACGGTCGTACGCGCTTTTTGGGCAGCCGCGATTGTAAGTTCACTCATGATTCTGCGGGCACTGGGCGGCGATCCGGTAACCCTCGAATCGTCGAGCGCGACGCAGCCATCCAGCACGACGCAGCCATCGAGCGCAGCCCAGCCATCGAGCGCGGCCCAGTGGATCGCCGACCTTGGCGACGATTCGTATCAGGTTCGTACCGGGGCACAACGGAAGTTGTCGGTTCATCGCGACAGTGTCCAGGTGAACGAATTGTTGATTGATGCTTTGCGGCACCCGTCACTAGAAATTCGTCATCAATCGCTTTCGATTTTGCAGCGATTCCAGCTCGAACGGTTCGACGAACAGCTTTCGCGGTTGCACGATTCGGCTTGCCCGCCGGAACAAATCGACTTGCCCGGTTGGCGCCGATATTTCACTGCGGTCGGCAGCGATCAGGCGGCCCGCGATTTTTTTGACCAAGTCGTTCACAAACATGGCGCGGCGCTGCACGCCATCGATCAAAACACCTATGCCAATGGTTTTGGCCAATCGTTTGATCCCTACCGTGCCGCGAAAGGTGACTCGATTCGGTGGGCTGTGATCCTAATCGCCGATCTGCCCGTCGCAGGCACAGCGTCGGGCTCGTTTCCCAGAACTGACGTGAACGATCTTTCGCGTCGAGTGGTCAACGCATTGTGCAACTCTGGGCTTGGGCCGCAACCGACGTCGGCGAACGAACGAAGTGTCGTCGGTCGTTTGGTCAATCACTGGCTGGTCACGCGTGGCCATGTCGGTACGCCTCGTGAGCAACTGTTGGTGGCGATGCGATACGATTGTCGTGAACACGCCGGATCGATTTGTGATCGCGTGTTTACAGATGCGAATGCGACACCCTCGTCATTGGTCACTGCGATGCTAGCCGCCAACGTCTTGCAGCGTGATGGGCTAGCGAAAGAGTTGTTGCGACGCATGGATGACGATCGAACCGCTCATGTTTGGCAGCTGATCGCGTCACGCCGTACCAAAATTCGCACCGAGGTCCGCGACGTCGCGTTGGCACTCGCGCTGCAGCGGAAAGGGATCGATCCACGTCGCGCCGGTTTCACGGAACTGCAGGCCGATCCATTGCTCTTGTTTCGTGATCATAGCCTGGGATTCGGAAGCGACCAGGATCGCCGATCGGCACAACGGCAAGCAGCTGAACTGCTGGGAAAATAACGACGTGGCGAATCGCTGCCTAGCGAATCACGGATTGCCAGCAAAGATCGCCAGCAGAGATCATCGGGCGATGTTCGCGTTGTAGCCCTGAACCGACTGGCTGAGCTCACTACCTGCATCCGTGGACGCATCTTGGCGATAAGTCGAACGCATTCTAGATGCCTGCAGGTTACCTATTTTGCCAAGCCGCTCATCCGCAGTTGACCCGGTGGGGGCCGGGTTGCTAATCGCAGGGTTCGTGAGTCGGCAATTTGCGTCAATTTGAACCGATTGCTGCTGAAGCGAGCTCATTGGGCCCCAAAAAATTCCGCACGAGACACCCGTCGCAGCTGTGCCTTTCCGTCGAACTTTCGATCCGCAAGCGTCTGACGACCGGCCAATCCGCCTGTCCGTTGGCTCATGCGCGGCGCTGGGACTCGCCCTGGTCGCAAGTTTCGGTGGCTGTCGCAGCCGCGCCCACCGCGATGTTTATCACCAGAAGATGGCCAGCGAGATTCGTGTCCTCGAAGACCAGCTATACGACGCTGATTATCAAAACCGAGTGCTTCGCGATAAGCTCGAGCAGGAACGTGCGATCCGGTCGCGATCGACTCCCGAGCGTATGAACGATCGCGTCCATCAATCGTATGGTCCGCCGGTCGATCCCGCGCCGATTTCCGATCCCGCCTACGGCGGCCCAGATTACGGCGACTCAGATTACGGCGACCCAGATTACGGTGATCCAGTCGACAGCGATCCAGCCGGCAGTGATCCGATTGAAAGTTACATCGATGAAGGTCAGCGAGTCGATCCTGGCGAGCTTGAATCCGGAACGACATTCCCTGAATTTGGTGACGAGTCTTCTGCGTCGTCTGATCCACCGACGCCAAGGGATCCGTCGGATCGATCACCGCTGAGGGATCCAGCGGGACCGATTGCGATTCCCACGCCTGACCCGGACACGGACGCCGCCGACACCGGGGCGGGAACCGATCAAACCAAGCAAAGCGACCGTGATTCGGTACCGAAATTCGAATTGCCCCCGGCTCCGGGTTTGCCTGAACCGCCGGGGCCCGATGATTTGTTGCTGCCGCCAATCGTGCCTGGCGAGATCCTGCCGCCACCGCAACAGGGAGATGAACCGGAGAAGCCGCCCGGTCAAGTCGAACTGCCTGAGTCGCTGCAGGCAAAGAAAAAGCAGCTTGCACCGGCGACAGAACCACCGCAAGAATTGAAGATTCATCCCGGGATTTCCGGTGGGCATCAGTTCGATCAGGATGACGAAGTCGATGGCTTGTTTGTCGTGGTCAACGCCTTGGATCGCAACGGGCGGATGGTTGACCTTTCGTCGTTTGACGTGGACGCCGATCTTTCGTTGGTTGTGCTCGATCCCGCATTACCGCCCAGCGAAGCAAAGATCGGTCGTTGGGATTTTACGTCTGAACAAGTCGCCAAGCTCGTGCGTTCGCACCCGGTCAGCGGGTTGCACATCGCGTTGCAGTGGCAAGATACGCAGCCGCTCGGCGATGAAGTGATCGTGCATGTCCGGCTGGTAGCGGGTGAAGAAGAAATGCGGTGCGAAGGTCGACTGCGTGTTGATCAATCCGTCGCAACCGCCAAGTGGACGCCGCGTGGCGAACCGATGCAGCGTTAGTCACGTTCCCGAACCACCTCTCGCGGTGCGCCAACGGCGCGCGTCTTAGGCCGCGCGTCGGGTACCGACTCGCCGGTTGCACGCACGAGACGGCGATGATTGTTCCGCCGGCAGTTGGCTTGTGCGAGCGATCCGCTCAGGCCAATTGATGTGGCACCCACCCTGATTGGCCGAACGTGACGACTGGCGAGTGACTTGATTCGCACTCGACTTATTTGCGTCTCACTCGATGCGGCTGATCGGTACGCTGCGCCTTGAAGTGAACGTGCAGGTCGCTTGGATCCTTCGCATCGGCCGCCGTGCTAGCGGTGTCGCTCGGCTCATCGTTGAGCGACGGAGTTGCCTGCAATTCTGGTTCTCCGCTAGACGTGGGCGCATCCACTCGAGGTTTGAACCAACGACCCGCCGGGCCCGCCAATAGGGCTGGCAGTAATACCAGGTCGCCGACAAGCGCCGCAGACAGCATCACCAACATCATGGTGCCAAAGCGTTGTGTGGGCGTGAAAGTCGAAAGGGCAAACACGAACAGCCCCAGTCCGCCAACGATCGTGGTTTGTGTCATTGCCGGACCGACGCGGCGATACGTTTCGATCACCGCAGCGGTCCGGTCTAGGCCCTTGTCCAGGTACGATCGAAACCAAGACAGAAAGTGAATCGTATCGTCAACAGCCACACCCATCGCCACGGACGCCGTCATCATCGTTCCGATATCAACCAGCACGCCACGGTGCCCCATCATTCCAAAGATTAGCAGGACGGGAAACACGTTGGGAATCATCGAAATCGCACCGGCCATCAAGCCATTGCCAAAGTGGCCCGGCAACAGCCATGAACCGGGGAATCGCCCGGGGTTGAGCAATACGATCATCACCAGGGCGATCATCACGAATGCCATGCCGATCGATTGCACCAGGCTGGCCAGCAACGTGCGTTGTGCTTTATAGACGACCGGAACGACACCGGTATAAACGACTTGAATTGCACCGCTGCCGGAGACATCGGGGATACGGTCACTGGTTAACGTCGGTTGGGCCGTCGTCTCATAGATCGCTCTCGCGTCGATCAATCGCTTTGCGCCTGCAAAGTCGTCTTTGGTCAGGCCGTCCCCGCCCAGCCAGACGACTGCTTCGACCTTGGCGATGTGGTCACGCCATTTATTGTTGACCTGTGGATCGACCCAGGCGGGCGTCTTGATCGCTTCACCGGACAACAATTCACCGAGGGTCGAGAGATAGATTTCTCGAGTCTTGATTCGATCGGCGGAATCTGACGGTTCCAAGCTGTGTGCATCCTCATCTGCTGCGGCGTCGGTCATGACCGCGATCTCATCCAGTGTGCGAGGCCGCGCGGAACCAACCACGATGATTTGATCTTTGACCGAGACGGCCTCAGGTTGACCATCATCATTCAGCGCGAGCTGGCGCATGAGTTCATCGCGGGTGTCATAGGCGCGTAGCGCCGGTTCAACCGCGGTGCGAAGCGTCGAGATGAATTGTCCGTAGTCAACATCCGACAAGGCACCAACCCGCAGGCTGATTCGCCAAAGTTCGCTGTTGGCATACGGCCCCGATTTCTCGACCCTCAAGTAATCGCTGTTGAGCAACTCGGCGCGCCCGTCGAGTAATTCCTTGTTGAACAGCGTTCGCGTGGGCCAGTAACCGTTGCGTGGCGCCGGCAAGGGCGGCAGGAACGTGTCAGCGCTCATCGATTGGCCAACGACGCCCAGTCCCGTTTCACCCAGCGTCCGCCGCACGACTTTTTCGATGCGTGAGACAGCTTCCACTCGCTCGAGCATCGATAAGGATGTCGCGACCGCGACAGGATCGCTCGCCGCATCACCCCGCGTTTGCAGCTGTTCGGATTGACTGCTGGGTGGAACGCGAACGATCAGTTCCATGGGGACCAGTTTGCCGAAATTGTCTTCCAGCCAAGCGTAGTCGCGGATGATTCGTGAATCGGGATCGAACAGCTTGAGCAACTGTACCGACGTGTGGATCTTGGTCAGCCCAAACGACGCTGCGACCAACGCGATCAAGCAAACGGCGGTCACCGGCACATGGTGCGACGTGATCCAGCGTCCCACGCCGGCCCACATTTCCGACAACCGGCTTTCTTGCGGTGGCTCCGGTTCGACGCTTATCGGTGCGTGTGGCTGTGCCGCGTGCGCAGGCGAGGACTGCGATTTCAGATCGTCTGTTTTGGCAACGGAGAAATTCGGAGCGAATGTTTGCAGGGCTGCTGGCAAGTAAGTGAACAGGACGGCTAGTGTTGCAATCACGCCGATCGCCGAGTACATACCGAAATTGCTGATCGGCGCCAGGTTGCTGGTCGACAGCGATGCCAGTCCGATGGCGGTGGTTACCGAAGCCAGCGAGCAGGGCAGCAGCGCGTGGCGCAGCGCACGGCCCGGCGCGCCGCTCTTTCCGCCAGACCGTACTTCGTCGCGATAATAGTTGATGACATGAATGGCACCTGAGATCCCCAGCACGTAAACCAACGACGGCATACTCATCAGGATCGCGTCGACTCGTCCGTTGGTCCACCAAACGAACGACATGCTTAGCATCGCTGCCGAGCCGCCGACGATGAAGACCATGGTCGTAATCTTTAGGCTGCCGAAACAAAGATACGACAGCACGACACCGACCAAGATGCTATAGCCGACCAAGCGAACCAGCGTGATCGAGCCTTCTTCATCGATCGCTAGATTGTCCACCGGAGGACCACCCAATCGCAGCGGCGGTCGACCCGAGGATGCTTCGACGTGCGGTGTGTTAAACGGCGGCGGAGCCATCGAAGGCGCCGGCGCGGCTTCGATGCCGCATTCTTCGGCCAACTGTAAGAGACGTCCGCGCGGGCCGCCCATGACACCGCGTCCGATCGCATACGGCAGGTTGTTCTTGCCCGTTTCGGTCAGTGTGACCAGGACGCAAGTCAATCGCGGCGGTGGCTCGACGCCAACCGCGTCGAAGACCTGGTACCAAACCGCGGTGCGCTGCGCTGTGTCGGCGTGCCGGATCGCTTCGGCCGAACCATCAAATTGTTCGGCCGCGATCAACTCAAGCGTCTCGGCAACTTTCGCGTCAAAGTCTTCTGGCAGATCCGAACGTTCCTCCGGTGGAACGGCTTCGCGAAACGCGGCGGCCGTCCAGCCAAAGTCATGCGGCATCGCGGGCGCAAATAGGGTTCCGGTCAAACGATCAACCGCTCGTCGACGGGCGACTTCGCTGCGACGATTTTCGTCGGTCAAATCAACCGGCCACAACGCGCCGCCTTCGCGGGCGAGTTCGGCAACGATCGAATCGCCCGTTTGCACGGTGTGGAAAAGCGGGGCACACAACAGCGAAGTGTCGTTATAGAACGGATTCGCTTTGTCGGGCGTTGACGGGGAACCGAACGCAGTGACGAATTGTCCTTGAAGCTCGTGCTTGCCCAGAGCACGGGAGATCGAACGAATGCCAGCCGCTGGGCCGTTGACGGCTTCTTCCCAGCGATAAAGTCGCCCATCAGGCGTGATGTAATACCAGGCACCGCTGGGCGTGCCGAGCCATTTCTCTTGTTGGCCGCCCCAATTGTTGAACCTTGATCCCGACGGCAACAGACTCAATTCGCGGCCGATTTTCCTGGCTCGCTCGAACTGTTCGGCCAATTCCGGCGAAAAATCGGTGCTAGGGTCGTAGGTGTCCGATTCATGCACAAGTTTGCGGCGAAAGAGGTTCAACCGCTGGTCGTCGGACGTGCATCCCGGCCAAGTCGCCAGCACAAAACTTTCGCCGGCAAAGTGATCGCCAAACCATTCCAGTTCCGCCGTCTCTGGAAAATCGCTGGGCAACCAATCCTTAACGTTGTTCTCTTTTTGACTCAAACTCAACCGCGCTGCGCGAAACGCACTCGGCATGACAAAGAAAAAGACTGTCAGCACCAACAGCGCATAAGAAATCCCCACGGGGCTTCGTCGCTCGAGCAGGGGACGCGTCATATGGTGCGAAAATTGAGGGTCGAGAAGCGGCGAGGTCTGGTGAGACGACAGGCTGCCGCCACAATTAGATTTCGGCGAAAAACAGTGGCTTAAATTACCGCAGCTTGTGAATTCGGTCTACTTCAAACGATGATACCGCGAGTCGCTCGGGGCGGAACGTTGCGGCAGTGGTCTGGTATTAGCGGTCAGGTTGCCTTTGATGTTTCGTCCCCAAACAGGGTATTCTGTGCGGGCGACCGATACATCGCGTAAATCATTCAACCAAGTAAATCTTTCAACAAAGGCAGTATGGCAATGTCCAATCCGATCCAATCGCTGATCGATACCGGCACAAAACTTTACCTGGACTCGGTCGAGCCGTCCGAACTGGACAAAAACCTGTCCTGGGGTGCCGTTGGTGCTACCAGCAACCCCGCCATTATCTCCGGCATCGTGGCGGAAGGATCGCTGGATTCCGATATCGAGTCCTTGTTGGGTGACGGTTTATCCGACGAAGACGTCGCGTGGGAATTGACCGATCGGTTGGTAAGTGCTGCTGAGCAAAAGTTGATGCCCACATTCAAGTCCAGCGGCGGGAATACCGGATGGGTCAGTTTCGAATTGGACCCATTGTTGGAAGACCCCGACGCGGCTATGTCCGACGCCCAGCGAACGGAGCAGTATATCGAACTGGGCAAAAAATGGGCCAAGGGTCATCCCAACCGAATGATCAAAGTTCCGGCATCCAAGGCAGGTCTTGCGGCGCTGGAAGAACTCGCCGCAGCCAGCATTACGCTGAATGTCACTTTGATGTTCACGGCGGACCAATACCTGGCGGCCCGCGATGCCATTTGGCGGGGCGCGCAGCGACGCACTGACGGGTTGGATCAATTCAAAAGCGTCTACAGCATCTTTATCTCGCGAATCGACGTCTACACCGAGAAACATGTTTCCGAGTTGTCCGATGACGCGCAGGGCTTGGTGGGCATCCTGAACGCGAAACGCATCTGGAAGATGAATCAAGAGTTTTGGGCCGACAAGAACTGTCCACTCGAACAAGAGTTGATCTTCGCCAGCACCGGAACCAAAAAACCAGAAGACGCGCCGTGGAAATACGTACAGGCACTTGCCGGCAGTGATATCCAAACCAACCCGCCGGCGACCAATGAGGCCGTTGCCGAAAGCGATGTGTCATTCACCCGGACCGTCGATCAAATGCCGGACGCGTCGATTGCAAAAGAAATCGATGAGAAATTAGATGTGCAGGACATGCACGATTTTCTGATGGCCGAAGGGATCGATAAATTCGTCAAGCCACAAAGGTCGCTCATCGCGTTAATCGCAGACAAAAGAAAAGAGCTTTCACCGGCCGGTTAGCACCTGTTCGTATGTCTTCACAGTGGCCAGGCGATCTCAGGCGGCACGAGAGAATTCGTGCTGCCTGCCAGACTGCGTCCCTCGACGCTTTGCAGATTCGGTAAGATAGGCCGAATCGAATCGTCGCCGCTTTATGCGAATTCGCCTTGTTGGACAATGCGACAAGCTTAGCCCTGCGATATCATCGCGGGGTTTTTCTTTTGTCAGAACTTAAAGGTCGATCTCTTACGGCTCGGTCGGTGCTGTCGCTTTGGATGCGCATTTACGCGGCGCGGCGAGAGTCCGGCCGGCGTGCATTCTTTCAATCTTGTTTTCAGAGTCTTTCGGTGCCCATGCGAATCACTTCTTTGATCTGTCTGCTGGCAGTCTTTGCGACTTCGGTGAATGCAGACAACCCACTGAACCATGCGAAGCTTTTTTTGGATCAGAATCGCTTGGTCGATGATGCGGAATCAAGATCGGTCGGCGGCGATGTGATCCGCAAACGAATCGCCGCGTCGCGAGACCCGGAAACAAAACTGCATGTCTTTTTGTTTGCCTTGGCCGGTCGACATAGCGCACAACTTGATCCATCGCAGCGGTTGCAAACAGAAAAGATCATCGCCGACCGTAGGGCCGCAGTGAATTGGCACGATGTCCGCAACATCGTGCGCGTGCATGCTCAGATTCAGATGTGGAACTACGCCGCATCAAGCAATGCGACCGAGGCCGCACAACACTTGGATCGGTGGAACGAGTGGACCGATCTCAGAATCGCTTACATGTTTCAAGAATTCGTGGCCCGCGAACGTTTTCAGCGAGCGATGTGGGACACGTTCGATGAGTCACAACGCGCCAAAATTGTATCGGGCCAGTGGGACCATCTCGTCAAGAAGAACGTCGGCCACGGTCGGCTTTTTTCAGCGGACAAACAGGTCCGACGCGCGTTGGGACCGCCCGTCGATGCGCGCGCATTCCAGCAAAAATCCGATTCCCGACGTCAGCTGTGGGAACCCATGTTGGCGACGTACCGTGCCGCGGCAAAGTTTGAACGCCAACGCGAGTTTGCGATGGACCTGTACGACGAGCCGTTCGCGATCGAGGCTTGGCACGATTACGCTGCTGCGTTTCGCCCGTTCGCCGAGGCGGAATGCCACTCGATCCGAGAAATCGTTCAGGCCGGCTACGCCGATGACGCAAAACTTACAGAGAAAATCACACAGCATACATCTGAGTTATATTCGCAGATGCTCGAAAAGTACGGCGAAAGCTCAAAGGCTTTTCTGCAACACCTATCACCCGCCCCCTAAATCCTACCCTCCCTGCTCAGCGGTCAAGTCATGCCTTTCTGTTTTCTGAGACACGTTTCAAACCTTCTATTCATGAAACGGTTGGCGGTTCTGTTTTTCGCGTCCGCGCTCGGCGCGTTGGCGGCGCCCGTAAATGCCGCGCGGCCGAACGTCATTATGTTGCTGGCCGACGATCTTGGCTTTCAAGACGTCGGATGTTATCAAGGGCCGGTGACGACGCCGGCGATCGATTCGCTTGCGGCCAAGGGCGTGCGGTTTACGGATTTCTATTCCGGATGCGCCGTTTGTTCGCCTTCTCGCGCGACGCTGTTGACCGGGCGTCACCATATCCGCGCAGGCATTTACAGTTGGGTTCACGATGAGAGTCAAGACTCACACTTGTTGCGCCGCGAGGTCACCCTTGCCGAAGTTCTGAAACAATCAGGATACGCGACCGCGCATGTGGGAAAATGGCATCTTGGCCTGCCCACGCCCGAACGCGATAAACCGACGCCTGATCAGCACGGATTCGACTATTGGTTCGCGACCGGCAACAATGCTTCCCCCAGTCATGAAAACCCCGATAACTTTGTCCGCAACGGTAAAGCCGTCGGCAAAATCGAAGGCTTCTCGTGCCAGATCGTTGCCGACGAGGCCATTGAGTGGCTGACGAACCATCGCGATCCGGATGCACCTTTCTTTTTGAACGTTTGGTTTCACGAACCACACGCACCGATCGATGCACCGGACGAGATTGTGACGCAATACGGCAAGTTGAAAGACAAGGCCGCCGTGTACTCTGGAACGATCGACAATACGGATCGTGCGATCGCACGCCTGCTGCAGAAGTTGCGTTCGATGGGCGCCGACGACAATACGCTAATCATCTATGCGTCGGACAACGGCAGCTATCGTGATGACCGTACCGGCGGATTGCGCGGTCGCAAAGGAATGAACTGGGACGGGGGGATTCGCGTGCCGGGAATTTTCTGTTGGCCGGGACAAATCGGTGAGGGGCAAGTGGCCAAGCAGCCCGCAGGATTGGTCGATGTGCTGCCGACCGTTTGCGGATTGCTGGGGATCGACAAGCCAGCCGGCGTGCACTTGGACGGGTCCGATTTGTCGCCGATTTTGCGTGGCAGGACGGACGAGTTTCGTCGGCATCAGCCGCTGTTCTGGCATCTGCAGAAATCGAGACCGGTCGTCGCGATGCGTGACGGAGATTACTCACTGGTCGCGGACCCCGATTACGAACTTTCGACCAGCAATATGTTCGAGGAATCATGGATCCCGTCGATCAAGAATGGCGGCTACCAGAATTTTCAATTGTTTGACCTGAAGTCCGATCCCAGCCAGACGACCAACATCGCTGACCAGCATCCCGAGGTTCTTAAGCGGATGCGTGCAAAGTTGCTCGAGATCAATCAAAGCGTGATGGCCGACGGCCACGATTGGCACGTGCGTTAAAACGAAGTTCAACACAACCCCCGCTCAGCAAACTAGAATTGGCGACGCTGGCGTAGCTTCACCGCACTTCTCGCGGTAGTGCCGCGGCGATCGTTGGTTCACGAACCTTTGGGATGTAATTCGATGAATAGGCAATTTCGCAATCTCGTGTGCGCGTTTCTGGCGGTGCTTGGCGGATACGCGTCGCTCGCAAACCCACCCCACGTCGACGCCGCTGACCAGGCGGATGTTGGCAAGCCCAATGTGCTGTTCATCGCGATCGATGATTTGAACCACTGGGTCACACATTTAGGACGTAACCCGCAGGCCAAGACGCCTAATATCGATCGATTGGCAAAGATGGGGGTCACGTTTGAACACTCATATTGTGCTGTGCCGGCTTGCGAGCCATCGCGATGTGCATTGATGAGCGGTCGCCGCCCCTGGACCAGCGGGTGCTATCGCAACGGAGACCCCTGGAAGAAATTTCAGAAGCCCGGCGAAGGGTTGAGTGCACAGTTCTTGAACGCAGGTTACCACGTCACGGGCGCGGGAAAAATCTATCACTCGATGGCGTATCACGAATCGGAATGGACAGACTATATGTCCCGCGAAGGCCTTAGTTCCAACGGTCCGAACGTCCAAAAGATGGACGGCTATCATGATCCGATGAATCATGATCTGAAAGATGATGATCTGACCGACTATCACACCGTGAACTATTGCATCGACCAAATCAATGCGGACACGGGTAAGCCATTCTTTGTCGCTTGCGGACTATACAAGCCGCATCTTCCCTTCGCGGTTCCACGAAAATATTACAACATGTTTCCGCTGGAATCGATCCAGTTGCCGCCGTATCTCGAAACCGACCTCGACGACGTGCCGCCGTCAGGCGTGAAGATGGCCGGTCCCAATGGTGACCATGCCAAGTTTCTGAAATCCGGTCGTTGGAAAGCGGCGATCCAGTCTTATTTGGCGACATGCGCCTATACGGACATGAATGTTGGACGTTTGCTAGACGCACTCGATGCGAGTCCAAAGAAGGACAATACGATCATCGTTTTATGGGGCGATCATGGTTGGTCATTTGGCGAAAAGCAGCACTGGCGCAAATTTGCGTTATGGGAAGAACCCACTCGCATGCCGCTGATTTGGGTCGTGCCGGGAACAACACCGCAGGGCAGCGTTTGCAGTCGCACGGTTGATTTGATGCACGTTTATCCGACGCTGTGCGAACTGGCCGGACTCGAAAGACCCTCACATGTCGAAGGCAAAAGCATCGCCACTTTGCTAAAGGATCCGTCGGCGCCTTGGGAAGTGCCTGCGATCACAACTCATGGGTTCGAAAACCACGCCGTCCGCACCGAGTCGTGGCGGTACATCCGGTACGCAGACGGTCAAGAAGAACTCTACGACGAAAAAACGGACCCATACGAATGGAAAAACGTCGAGGCGCAACCCGAGTACGCATCGGTGAAGATGCGTTTGCGAGAATGGTTGCCGACCGATCCCAAGCCCGCGTTCAAGCGAAAGTAGCTTGACCGTGTGTCCCTCTCTTAAAAGTCACTCCAAAGCCCGCAGGAAGTCAGATGTCACGATTCAATCGCGCTGTTGCTTTGTTTTCGCTATTGGCTGTCGCACTGTTGCCCGCTGCTAGGGGACACGCCGATAAACCGCTGCTGTTCAACGGAAGCGATCTCGATAATTGGAAGGTCGACAAAGAAGAAGCCGCGGACCACTGGACGGTCTCTGATGGCATGATCATCGGCGACAACGTCGACAAGGTCGGTTCCAATTTGTGGACCAAGCGAGATTTTGGCGACTATGAACTTGAATTGGAATACATGACGCCGTCGCCCGATTATGACTCCGGTGTTTACGCTCGAGGCCCCTCGCACCAGATTCAAATTGGCATCTCAAGATCATTGAAAGAGGACCTCACCGCTTGTATTTACGCACCCAAAGACAAACAAGGGAAATACCCAGCGGTGTCGGACAAGATCAAGGACGTTCACAAGCTGAATGAGTGGAACCGGCTGAAGATTGTCGCACAAGGCAAACGAATCAAGACGTACCTCAACGGCGAACTTTTCGTCGATTACGAAACCGTAACAATGCCCGAAAAGGGGCCAATCGGTTTGCAGTTGCACGGTGGTGTGCATCAAAAAATGTTCTTCCGCAATATTCAATTTAAGGAACTTGATTGAGATGCCGGTTTGTCTGCTGCAACGATTTTTTTTCGTCGTGGTGTCGGGGCTTTGGCTGATTCCGACGCACGCCGATTGGCCTCAAGGGGCCGGGCCCAATGCTGATTTTCAAGTCGGCGCCGCCGCGCCAGTAAAGTGGAGCGTGGTGCGAGATGAGAACATTGCTTGGAAAATGACGCTGCCCGAAACTGGGCAAAGCACGCCAGTGGTATGCGGAGAAAATCTGTTCTTTACCACGATGGCTCCGGTCGACGGGGACGCCGAACTTGGCAGCGAAGTCGTTGCATGGTGCTGCAACGCAAAAACCGGCGACGTGAAGTGGAAACGGCATCTCGCCGGTAAGTATCCGCTGCGGCTATCGGGCTGCTTCAGCGATAGCAGTTCGCCCGCACCGGTCTGTGATGGCGAACGTGTCGTGTTTTTGAACGCGTCGGGATCCATCGCTTGTTTTGACTTGCAAGGCGAGCCAATTTGGCATCAAGACATCATGCCGGCCGGACGCACCGTGCCCGTGGTTCATGATGGAAAGCTTATCTTTACCCGGCAGACCTATCCGCCCGAGCCCACCGGCGTGTTCCCTCACAAGTACGCCGATTCGCCACCGGAGCTTTGGACCCAGCTTCAGGCCTTGGATATGGAATCGGGCGCTCCGGTTTGGAATACGACGTGCGGCGTCAATATGGGTTGTACACCGATGCTACAAACACTAGCCGACGGGAATCGGGTCATGGTCGTTGGCCGCGGGGGCGGCCATGGGCCACCGGAAAAACCGGATGGCATTTCTTTGATCGATGTCGATGACGGGACGACGCTTTGGACGCTGCCTCTGGACGGTTTCATGAGCACGATGACTATCAGTATTCGCGCGGGCAAGGCTCATTTGTTTCATGGCACCGAGCATCTTTCGGTCGACGAAAAAAAGGGCCAGATTTTGAGCCGAGTCTCCATCGTTGACGACGTACCCGTGCGGCGTTTCACCGCCGGAACCCGGTCGACCCATCGCGAGACGCTTGCCGACAGCAAGAAAGGGCGGATGATCACGCAAGGGTCGAATCTATTGGTGGGACCCTATCATTATTTTCGCAGCTACACGCATCCTTACTTGGGCCGCGTCAACGTGGATGATGGCAGCGTCGAGTATCTAGAGCTGCCGCTGCAGCTCGCGCGAACGCGCGGCGGTGACGACCAGTTGCTTTGGTACGACCCGCCGCCGGCAAGCCAGAAAAAGCAGGATCCCAATGGCGTGCCGGCGATGAAAGACCAAGCGATCGTCACAAACGAAGTCAAGAACTCACGCGGGTTCGTGGTCATGGGTGACAAACGATCCACGGGTAATGGATGGGGGCACATCGCGGCGCCGATCATCACGGTCGCCGGCCCACACTTGTACGTCCCCGTGATGAACGGCACCGTCTACGTCGTGAAATGGGACGCTGAATCGCTGGATGAACATGCGGTCGTCGCCATCAACGACTTGGGACCGGCCGGTAAGTCATGGACTCGGGCCAGTTTGTCGTTCGCTGGCAATCACGCCTATGCGCACACGATTGGCGAGCTGATTTGCATCGGCAACTAACCCAAACGGCGTGACCACCTCATCACGGACAACCGACGCGTGAGCAAGGCAAGCGTTTCTGCCTCGCTCACGCTCTTACATCGGTTGACTTAACCGACCCCCAAACACACACAACGATCCGATACCGGAAAAGTCGCAGCCGTGCGCTTGCCCATTTGCTGCCTATTTGCCTTTTTTCTTTGGCTGCGCGATAGGCTTGATCATCACGACGTCGACATCGTTGGCGAGTGGGTTTCCGGGCGTTGAACGTCCGTTGTCAATGATCTGGCGTAGTGCTTGCTGCATTTTTTCCACGCGATCGGGATGTTCGCTGAGCACATTGTTTTGTTCGCCGGGATCGTTGGAAAGGTCGAACAGTTGCATTGGCGGCAACGCGGACAAATCGGCGCGGCCGGGTCGCGGATCGCTCCAACCGCCTGAACCGGGGCACAGGCAAAGTTTCCAATCCCCGTCACGGATCGCGAATTGGCCACCGATCGACTGCGAAACAATCGAGCTGCGAACCGGTGCGTCTGCGGTGCCGTTCAAGACACTGAGAAACGACACGCTGTCTTCCGCCGCATCGGCTGGAATGTCGGCGCCGACGATTTCTGCTGCCGTCGCCAAGAGATCAAACTGACCGACGGTCTGTTTGGTTCGCGAACCGGCTGTGACCGTTCGCGGCCATCGGGCGAGGAACGGGACCCGGTGTCCGCCCTCGAAAATGTCCGCTTTGTGTCCGCGATAGATATAGTTTTGATCGTGCCCCGCGGCTTCCAGTTCATCAATCTTTGCCGCGGGCGAACAGCCGTTGTCGGTGGTGAAAATGACCAGCGTGTTGTCGGCGATTTTGTTGGATTCAATGGCGTCCAACACTTGTCCGACGGTCCAGTCGACCTGCATGGTGAAGTCGCCATATTTATTGACACCGCTTTTACCTTCCCATTCGCCGCTGGGCACGATGGGCGTATGGGGCGCATTCAACGGGAAATAGATAAAGAAAGGCGACTCGCCGTTGGCGTTTCGTTCAATGAACTTCACAGTCTCGTCCGTGATCGTTGGCAACACGTCAACCGCTTCGAAGTCCTTGCCGGCGGGGCCTTTGCGGTGGAATGCTTTTTCTACGGTAGCGATCTCGGTCGGTCTGCGGTTTTTCACAAAGACGTAGGGCGGCATGTCTAGTGAGGCGCTGATGCCAAAGAAGTAGTCGAATCCCAGGTCGCAGGGGCCGTTCTTGATGTCGGCCGCATAATCGACGTTCCAGCCATCCTTGTATTTGCCCGAGAAATCGCCCTGGTCATTCGCGATACCACCGTCTTTCAGTGGCCAATCCATTCCAAGATGCCACTTTCCGATGCAGGCCGTGCGATAGCCGTGGTCCTTTAACATTGATGCGACGGTCATCCGTCCTGGCGAGATGAGCGGCCGCGAGAATCCGCCCAGCACACCTTTTTGTAGATGGGTCCGCCAATGGTAACGCCCCGTTAAGATCGAATATCGGGTGGGTGTGCAAACCGATGACGACGAATGGCCGTCCTCGAATATCATGCCTTCTTGTGCGATTCGATCGATATTAGGCGTGGGGATCTTTGAATCGGGGTTGAGTGCTGAGACGTCGCCGAAGCCCTGGTCGTCGGCGAGTATGAAAATGATGTTGGGAAGGTCCGCGTCGGCAGGCGGGGTACCGACCACGACAGAGATCGCAGACACGCAAGTAAGAAAGACAGTGATCAGTCGAGCAGACACAAAGACCTCGAAACGGTTGGTGGGTAAAGTGGTCACAAAAATTAGCGGCTGGAAATTCAGCGGGCGAAAGATCAACCAGTTCAGTGGGTTGCAGTACGTGAATTGATTTGGACTCGATCGTTTGCGAGGTGCCAGGCTTGGCGAATCAGACGAATTCAAAAAATCAGCGAATGAGTCTCGGCATTCCAAATTGCTTCGCGATATAATGGGCCGTTTGATGGATACAAACTGTCTCAATTGTATCTGCTTTTGATACGACTTGGTTGCTCTGCGGATATCCAAGTCTCCTTCCTCTCGATGAGCCGGACATGAAGTTTGTTTATGCGTGTGTCTCCGCCGCCTTCCTGCTGAGTCACGTGGGTGCCCTCGATGCAGCCCCGCCGAATATTGTGTTGATCTTGACGGACGACCAAGGCTGGAGCCAGTTGGACGTGGCGATGGATCCGGAGTTGCCCGATGCCGCGTCGTCGTATCTTGAAACACCCAAGATGTCCGAGTTGGCCTCGCGAGGCATACGTTTCACCAGCGGTTACTCCCCCGCGCCGTTGTGTACGCCGACTCGCCGCAGCATTTTGTGTGGCACATCGGCCGCTCGCAGTGGTCCCGAGTTCAAGAGCGAATGGGTTCCCAAGGATCATCTGACGATTCCGGTCGCTCTGAAATCGGTGAATCCGCAGTACCGCTGTGCTCATTTCGGGAAGTGGGGCGAGCAAATGATTTCCACGCCGGAAGAATGCGGATACGACGCGAGCGATGGCATGACGGGCAATATCACCGGCGGCATGCCGTCGTCCCTAGGTGTAAAAGGCAGCCACGACGACGGGCCACCGTACTTTATCGATAACAAGGATCCGAAACGAACGACTTCGGTGACCGATAGTGCCATTGAATTCATGAAACAGCAGTCCGAGAGCGGAAACCCTTTCTATGTGCAGGTCAGTTACTACGCACAGCATTTATCGATCGTCACCAGCGACAAGATGTTGTCGAAGTATCAGTCCAAGGGAACGCCGGATCGACGCTACACGCCGGCATGGGCTGCAATGATGGAAGAACTCGATCAAGGGATCGGACGGTTGGTCGACACGATCGATCAGTTGCAAATCGATGAGAACACCTACGTCTTCTTGACCGCTGATAACGGCGGACGTGGGACGGTCCCGGCGGGCGGTGAGGATCGGGCTCCGACCAACGTGCCACTGACCGGCGCAAAGCACAGCCTTTATGAGGGTGGGATTCGCGTTCCCTTTATTGCGGCTGGTCCCGGGATCGAAGCGGGCAGCATTTGTCGAACGCCGGTTGTTGGTTACGACTTTCTGCCCACATTCCATGACTTGGCCGGTGGTGATTCGGCCAAGCTGACGGACGAAGTGGACGGCGTTAGTTTTGCCGCATTGCTGTCTGATCCATCGGACGGCTCGTTGAATCGGCTGCACGATGCGATCTATTTTCATCGTCCCGACAGACTGTTTTCGGCCATCCGAACGCCGGATCAAAAATTGATGTTGTTCTGGAAGCGCAATGGCGAAGTCGACCGACATGAACTGTTTGACATGAAAGCATCGCCGGTTGAAGAAGGCAACGATCGCGCCGCGGTCGATCCGGGCAAAGCAAAGAAACTGCAGGGCAGTTTGGTTAACTATCTGGAATCGATCGGCGCCGACAAGCCGCGGCCGAATAAAAGGAAGGCGAAGAAGCCATCGCCGAACAGGCCATCGCCGAACAAGCGGGCGACGCAACGATAGCGTTCACAGGGGGGCGGTTCGGTCTGGCATCTCGGCTAGCTGATCCCAACACATCCCCCTATGCTATCGTGCCGTGAACTGTTGCCTGTCGCCTTGAACCCATTCACCTTTTCACTAATGGCATCGTTGTTCGTCGTCCGAGGCCGTGATCAAGGAAAGCACTACCAGCTTTCTGGTGTGGCAACACGGATCGGCCGCGAAGCGACGAGCGATATTCAGCTTTATGATTCCGAGGCGTCTCGCAGTCACGCAGAGATCCGTGTCCGTGACGGCAAAGATTTTGAACTGATTGACCTGGGCAGCAGCAACGGCACCCGGATCAACGGCACGCGTGTCTCCCGAGGACACCTCTCCAGCGGCGACCGAATCGAGATCGGCGGTACAATGCTGATCTTTACCGGTACGAATCAGCCGGCCGCGATGGAAGCAGCGCACGGCGTCGATATCGTCATGCAAGCCAGTGAAAATCAGGCCAGCCGCATCGTGTCGTCGATGTCCAACGTCATCGCGCCACGCAAAAAGGGCGAATCAGACACGGCTTCATCCACTGACGCGGATCGCTCGTTAGAAGTGATGTACCTGACCGCAATTGCGGTCGGCCGAACCGATGACTTGGATGATTTGCTGAACCGTATTTTGACGTTGGTGTTTGACTGGGTCGAAGCCGACCGCGGTTGTATCATGCTGCGGGACAGCGATACCAATCAGTTGCGGCCGGCCGCCCGGTGTGATCGTGCCGGATCGGAAACCAGCAGCAGCGCGGCCCAGCCGATTTCGATCAGCCATACGATCCTGGACTATGTGCTGCAGAAAAAAGAAGGTGTTCGGACCAGCGATGCGGGCGATGACGAGCGTTTCGATGCGGCGGCATCGATCGTGCAAGGCGGCGTACGCGAAGCGTTATGCGTTCCGCTGCAAGGTCGCTATGACATCGTGGGGGCTCTGTATATCGATACGTTTACCACTCCCGGACAGCTGATGTCACGAGAGGTCGCGCAGCGGTTTACGGACGACCATTTGCGCTTGATTACGGCAATCGGTCATCAAGCGGCTCTCGCGATCGAGGATACGTTTTATTACTCGGCGCTGGTGCAAAGCGAACGGCTTGCGGCAATGGGGCAAACGATTGCAACGCTTTCGCATCACGTCAAGAATATTCTGCAAGGCATACGTGGCGGCAGCTATCTGATCGAAGCCGGTTTGGAACGCAACGACACGTCGGCGGTTCGGCGTGGCTGGACCATCGTCGATCGGAATCAGGAACGCATCTCGAATCTCGTGATGGATATGTTGACGTTCTCGAAAGAACGTGAGCCCGATCGCGTGGAAGCAGATTTGAACGAAACCGTTCGTGACGTGGTGGAACTGATGCAAACGCGTGCCGGCGACATGAATGTGGTGCTGGAAAGCGATTTTGATGCGTCGCTGCCGATGGCTTACTTTGATCCCGAGGCCATGCACCGAGCGATTTTGAATCTTGTCACCAACGCGATCGACGCGGCGTCCGGCAATCTTACATCCGATGACGAAACTGATTTCGAAACCGAACAGGATGTGCCGACCGCAACCACCGAGCCTCGTGTATTTGTGACGACCGAGTACGATCCCGCCGACGGATGGCATATTGATGTGATCGATAACGGACCAGGCGTCGGCGAAGAAGATCGTGAGAAAATATTCTCGTTGTTTGAATCCAAAAAAGGGGCCCGCGGAACCGGGTTGGGGCTGCCGGTGAGCGCAAAGATCATGCGTGAACACGGCGGGGATATCGATATCCTGGATACAGAATCCGGCGTCGGTTGTTGCTTTCGGCTCAGCTTGCCCAACATGGGAACCGACGTGAACGAAGTCGCAAAGGGCGATACGATCGCGTAACACTTGCAAGCGTCAATCTTTGACGCGGCGAGGTCGCTCGCGTTTGCGACTTCACGCCACCATCGATTCTCATGGCGTAACGCATGCCCATACCAATTCGAAAGACGATTCCGACGGACGTATCGGGTCTGTCAATCCAGCTGACCGACGACGGAAGCCGGACACTGGTCAGAGAAGATTCAGGTGACGCGTATCACAGCGGTTGCGGCGCTTTGGCGGAAACCAAACATGTCTATCTTGACAATAGCGGCGTCTCGGCGCGATTGCAGCGAGGGAAACCGACGTCGGTATTGGAAATCGGCCTGGGAACCGGCATGGGATTGTTGCTGACGGTGGACGCGGCGACGAAATCCAGTACATCACTGCGATACGACGCTTTCGAAATTGACTGGGTGCCCGCCAGTGTGCTTCGCGATTTACATCTCGGTGTGGGGATTGACGATGCCAAGCTAGCCGAGCGGTTTGTTGCGTTTCGCAGTTCGTTGGCGTCGGATATCGCGGATGGTGTCTATCGCTGGGATGATTTGCCCTGTGACGATGCATTCGAAGTCATCGTTGATATCTACGTCGCCGATGTTCGGTCGCATCCATTTGCCGAATCGAACTCCTACGACGCCATCTATTTCGACCCATTCGCGCCCGCATCGAATGCGGATGTGTGGACGTCATCGGTGCTCAAAAAGATGTGCCAGGTGTTGGCGCCAACCGGGCGATTGGTGACCTATTGCTGCAGCCGCGCGGTTCGGGATCTGATGCAACAGTCAGGCTTCATCGTCGAGCGAGTGGCTGGTCCACCAGGCGGAAAACGGGAAGTGTTGATCGCGACGAAATCTCACGGGTAACATACCGTCTCGGTTTTTCGCGAAACATTTTCTGCGCGACTGGGTGGTCTGCTCGAAAGTTTATTGCGCGAACTTTTTCCAGCAGTCGCAATCCGTGCGTCTTTGAGATCAACTGAATATTGACATGCTCGTTGATGACGCACCGGATCACTCTTGGCACCTCGCCGCGAGTGAGATCACAATGTCCCAAATCGCGGCTACAGCGATGGTCGAGGCTTTTAAGTTTGCACTGGACCACCCCGACGAATCGAACTAGAACTCGTCGTCAATCGTTTCTTTCGATGCCCGTGTGCCCAGGGCGCCCCACAAACCATAGGGGCTCATCGAACCGGGAGGCAAGTTTTGAGGGCGTGTACCCGTCGGACCTCCGTCACGATCGACGGGAGGCTGCATTGAATTACCAGCCTCAATCGAATCGGTAATGAACTTGACTGCTCCATCGCCCATCAGAACGTGAGCGCCACCTTGATGCCGACTCGACGGTGGGAAGATCCCGTAATTGAGGTTGGTCATATTGGAAGCCATCGGAGAGTTTGGCCCCAAGATGGTATAGATCGCGGTGTGGATGGGACGACCAATCGCCCATTTGTAGCCGCGGCGATCTTCCGGACCGGTTCGCATGTTGATGGCTGCGTACTGCGCCGGGTCCCAAAACGTTGGACGAAGAGGATCGACAAATGGTAGGTGCGCCGAAGGGTTGTCATAGAGAATGTGATTGCTGACAACATCTCCAACGGGCAACGAAGCCGTCCTGACATCGAAATCGCCCAAGTCAGACGCGATTTCGCCCATGGCAATCGTGTTGGCAAGTCCGTCAAGCACGTCACGAAATTTCGCATCTTGCCTCGGCACAAAGAAACCGCGACACGACGCGCGAACGTGCCGAGCTCGACCGTTTCCGGGGCGGCTTCCGTTGTTGGCGCCGAGACCGTTTTGTGATCTTCGCAACGCGTCCCCAAGATTCGCGGCATAGTTCGTGCGTCCCTGCGCCGGCAGCCCGCGGCCTGGATCACTTGGACAGCGAAGCGTTGGGATTTCCGTCACCCACGGATCGTATTGGCCGTTCATGGAATGTTCGTTCAGGGTGATTCTTGGATCCGGCCCCATCGCGGGATACGTGGCGGTGATCATTCCCATCGCGTCAACGACAGCGAAAGGGTTACTGATCTGTTCCCAAAGCGCTTGCTGTTCCATGAACGGCAGCAAGCCGACCAACACACTTAGTTCCAGTCGGTTGTGGGCTGTTGCAGGCGCAACACTCGATCGCATGGCGTTGTATGGATCTCCGGTGCGATCAATCCATCCCGTGCCACCCATATGCATTGGCAGTTGATTGTAAGCGGCATGGTAGTTGTGAAGCGCTAATCCGATCTGCTTAAAGTTGTTACTACAACTCATGCGTCGTGCGGCTTCGCGAGCGGCTTGGACTGCCGGCAATAAAAGTCCAACAAGTACGCCAATGATCGCGATCACCACCAGCAATTCGACGAGAGTAAAACCTCTTCGCCTTGATGTTTCAATTCGCATCGTAAACTCCATCGATATCTAGGGATAAAAACCAAAGACAAGATAAGAAAGTCAAATTCCGAATCACTCATTGGCAACTCCGTCTGCATCCTCTTCGGCTTCTGCCGCTTCGTCGGCTGCTAGTTGCTTTGCGGCGTGATCAGGATTGTCGGCCAAGTATTGGTCGATCTCACTAAGTTCCGTCGTTTGCGGATCAGGCGACGCATCGCTGCATCCGATCGTCGCAAACAGTGCCGTCAATAACGAGGCGGTAAAGAAGGAAGTGCGCATAGCGGAACCTAAGGATGAAGGCACGAAAAAACCATTGTTCGACGGCGATCCGAGTCGAGCAATTTGCTTTGGCCTATGCCAGATCCCCACGCTCATTGTTCGTCGTCAAAGCACAACGCTCTCTCGATTGGAACATTCTTGCGTGATGATTGCAAAGTTTTTATTTACGAAGACGTGTTAAGTTTTGATTTGATGCTCAATGAAATTTGGGCGCGCTTTTCAATCACCAAAACGTTGGGAACGTCGCATTGTCGCAATTCAGAGCCGGTTGCTGATGCAGAAAATCCGGTGCAAAGCCTTGCTGGAGCTCTGGAAACGGATCCAGCGCTCGTCGTTCTTTGATCAGCGTTCGAGCAACTTTCTGCAACTAAACGCGGGCGAGGCGTGCTCGTTGCGAGCGTGCTGTGCTCATTGCGAGCGTTGAGTGCGTTGCTTTTAGAGATTGTGAGCGTGTTGTTGACCAGTCCTGTGCCGCCGCGGCGACGATCGATTGGTTGATTCGCAGATTCGCTACGGATGGTGGACGGATCTAGCTTTTTATGAATTGTGTGCCAGAACTTGCACGTGTGTCATTTCAAAACAGCAATCCTGTCAAACACGTACTGAACATAAGTTGATGCCGTCACGCGATGGTCGGCGAACTCGCATGGATGCATCCATGAAAACGACCGCATGGGATCAAGCTAGCGGCCCGGCCGATCGAATGCGAAGTGAATCGAGATATCAACGAAGAGATCGGCCATCTGGTCGCGCGGAGGTGCACCGGAACAGAGTTCGCTCGGGAAACGGGAGTTCTGCGGAAAACGGGACGGATCGTTTTCAGAGGTCTCGATCAATCGTTTCTTTCGATGCCCGTGTGCCCAGGGCGCCCCACAAACCATAGGGGCTTTGCATGCCGGGGATGCTGGACGGTTCAAGATCACTGCTGTTCATCATCGATACGTTGATGTACACGGTTGGAAATTGACCGTTGCCTGACTCAATGGAGTCCGTCACGAACTTGACTGCTCCATCGGCCATCAAGACGTGTGCGCCGCCGGCATGTCGGCTGGATGTTGAGAAGACGCCGAAACTGATGGCGCGATTATTAATCTGTGTCACCGAATTCGGTGGAAGGATGGTTTGGAAACCTGTGAACAAAGGTCGTCCATGGGCCCATTTATAGCCACGCCGATCCTCGGGACCCGCACGCAATCCGATTGCTGCGGTCACGGAAGGATCCCAGAACCGAGGACGCAGCGGGTCAACTGATAGAATGCCCATCGACGGGTTGTCTCGGACGTCGGCCGAATGCACGTCGCGTACCGGCAATGGAATGGTTCGCGTGTCAAAGTCGCCCAGGTCCGTCGCGATTTCGCCAGCGATGATGGTATTGGATAGTCCGTCGAGAATGTCGCGGAACGCCTGAGATTTTCGAGCCACAAAAACTCCGCGACAACTCGCTTGAACTTTTTGCGAACGCCCGCCATTGGTATCGCGCGATCCATCGTCCGCACCCAGTCCGCTGTGCGTTTGATCGATCGCATCGCCAAGGCAGGCGGCGTAGTTGGTTCGCCCTTGCGCGGGTAATCCGGTGCCCGGGTCACTGGGGCAGCGAAGGGTCGGGATTTGCGTGAGCCAGGGATCATAGCGACCGGCCATCGAGTGCTCGCTGAGACCCATTTGCGGATTCGGGCCCATCGCTTGGATAAACGGTGGCAGACCGTCCGCAATGCCTGTTGCCGGATCCGGTGGATCGAGTGGGTTGCTGATCTGCTGCCACAGAGCTTGTTGTTCCATGAACGGTGTTAGGCCCACGAACATACTAAGTTCAAGACGGTTGTGAGCCGTGGGCGCAACGAAGTCGCCTCGGTAGGGCCCAGCGGATGCGATGTAGGGGCTGCCCGTTCGGTCGGCCCAACCTGTTCCGCCCATGTGGACGGGAAGCTGTCGGTATGCCGAGTGATAATTGTGAATCGCCAGACCGATTTGCTTGAAATTGTTGCTGCAACTCATCCGTCGCGCTGCTTCACGAGCCGCTTGGACGGCCGGCAACAGAAGTCCAACCAGCACGCCGATGATCGCAATAACGACCAGCAGTTCGACGAGAGTGAATGCGTTTCGCGATGCGTTTCGCATGGGCAATTGATATTCTTGCGATGGTAGGCGTCCGGCCCGCCGATTCGGTTCAGGCGGCCGGCGAGTCGAAAAACACTCTGTTCATTAGAATAACTGAGCTGCAGATATTCTACTGAGTCTCGTTTCGGAAGTCCCGGCAAAAGATCAGGCGCGGGCGCGAATCGATCGACGCGATTTCAATCCAACGCGACGAATCACGTTCAATCCAACGCGGCGAATCACGGCAATTGCCATCAACGACGAGCGGCCCAGGGACCGCGTCACCGCGACTGGACAAGTACTCAGCTGATCGCGGTGCGAAAAAACGCTCGGCATGATGTCTTTATTTGCTCAACACCGGGCACACATCAAACCATTCGCGTTTCTGTTTGCCCATCCACTCGGACGCTTCGGTTGGCCCCCAGAATCCAGATTCGTAAGGGTACAACGATGGCGCCGCGGGGCTTCGCCAAGCCGCGATGATGGGATCGATGATGCTCCACGCCAGTTCGACCTCATCGCTGCGCGCAAACAAACTTGCGTCGCCCGTGATCGAATCAAGCAATAGGCGTTGGTAGGCGTCCGGCATCGACCCGCCCGAAGCTTGACGGAAATCAAAATCCAGCGTGCTCGTGCGTGTCTTCATTTCTGAATCAGGCACCTTGGTTTCGAAATGCAATTGGATGCCTTCGGCCGGTTGCACTTGAATCACCAGGCGGTTGCCCAGTGGTTCCCGCATCTTTTCGCCGAACAGAATGTGCGGCACCTGTTTGAACTGGATCACGATTTGTGTCGTTCGACAAGACATGCCTTTGCCGCTTCGAAGATAGAATGGCACGCCTTTCCATCGCCAGTTATCGCAGTACAGTTTCAGCACCGCGTAGGTTTCGGTTTGGCTGTCCGGTGGGACACCTTCTTCGTCAAGATAGCCTTTGTATTGACCACGGACCGTGTTGGCCGCAAAGTCGCCGCCGGTCATTTTTCGGACGCTATGCAGGACTTTGACCTTTTCGTCACGCACCAGGGATGAATCGTATCGAGCCGGTGGTTCCATGGCTGTGATCATCATCAGCTGCAAGATGTGGTTTTGAAACATGTCTCGCAAGATGCCCGACGTGTCGTAGTAACCGGCACGGCGGCCAATGACAACTTCTTCCGCCACCGTGATTTGAACATGATCGACGAAGTTGCGGTTCCAGATCGGCTCGAAAATGCTGTTGGCAAAACGCAACGCAAAGATGTTTTGGACCGTTTCTTTGCCAAGATAGTGGTCGATACGATAGATCTGATCTTCGCGAAACACGCCATGAATCGAGTGGTTCAGCGCTTGCGCTGTTTTCAGGTCGGTACCAAAAGGTTTCTCAATGATGACACGTCGAAACCCATCGCGGTCGTCGGCCAGTCCCGCGGCGCCGAGTTGCTTGATCGCCTCTTCGTATAACTGCGGCATCGTGGACAGATAATAGACGCGTCCGCCTGGGCTGGAACCTTCGATTTTGGTCAGCGCATCGGCGAGTTCTTTGAAATCGTCAGGATTCTTGATGTCGCCGGCGTGGTAATAGACGTTGGCGCTGAACGCATCCCACGTTTCGGCATCGAAGTCATCGCCCGCGAATTTTGACGTCGTCTCTCGCAGAGAGCTTCGCCACTGTTCGTTCTCGAATCGGCTGCGAGAGACGCCCACGACGCGTGTTCCTTCGTCCAAGCGACCTTTCTTGAACAAGATATAGAGTGCCGGGATCAGCTTGCGGCTGGTCAGGTCGCCCGAAGCACCAAAGATCACGATGGAATCAGCCATGAAACGTCTCACTCGCGTAGGGTTAATGATGCGAGTAGCTTACGGAAATGGCTGCCAGCGGGCGAGGGGATTCGCGCCAGAGGATTAACGCTATGGCGATTCAGTCGACCGCTATGATTGCGGTTGCCAGCGAATATCGCCTTTACGCAAGCGGACTGCCCACTTTTTAATTTCTGGGGCACGTCGAACGGGGTTATTTTGTTCGGCCTTGAAATTCAAAGAGAGTCCCGTGATGGTGCGCAAATTCTCGCGGGCCAGAACCCGTACTGCCATTGAGTTCGAATCGAGAAACTTGACCAACTGTTCGTCGCTGCCTTCGACAAGTTGTTTCTGTGAGTATCCGACCAGCAACCGGATGATGACGTCTGCGTCCGCCGATTCCATGGCTTGGACGTCGGCAAACAATTTGCTCGCCCCTTCGGCACCTCGATTGACCGCTTGCATCAGTGCTCGATAGTGATCGGGCCAGTAATTCCGTTGGTTGACTTGGCTTAGCAATCCGTCTCCACCGAAGTATACGTCGCCGATGCCCATGGTCAGCAGCGACCGACCCGCCAGGGCAGCGACCTCGCTGCGTCGAAACATCGTTGCCTCATGAAGCGAGGTAACGATCGGCTGGTCGCTGTCGATCAGTTCCAGCAAGGTGTCACGGGCGAGTGTGTAGACCTCTTCCTGCTCGGCGTCGGGATTCTCGATCCATGCCGGTGGTTCTTCCGAGGCTTCGACAGCGGCAGGGCCCGCGCCTCGCATCGTCCATTGGTCGCCCGTAGAAAGCGTGGTTGCCGCACCATCAAGGACTAATTCTGTGTCTCCTTGCACTGCCAGAATGGTCGATGTTGGCAGATGATTCTCGTCACGAAGTGGATCAAAACCAGGAGCGCGGAAATGCGAACGTATGATCGCGATAACCGCTTCCGGATCGGCAAACCTCAGTTCCAGGTTGGCGTCGCCCAGGCGGAGCCCGATCGCCACATCCGGTTCGAGTGACCCGATCAAGACGCGTCCGTTTTCGATGGACAACGTTGCATCCAAACTTCCGGTTTCCCAGGCGACATTGGTGGCTCCCACCAGCATGATGTCCACACCCGCTTCTGAAGTCATGTGGCCTTGAAATAGTGGCGCACAGGCGATCGAAACGCCTGCCCCCACGGTATCGTTCTGTTTCAGGCGAACCCAATCGCCGTCTTTGAATCGACCGACCATCAACGTCGATTCGCTTAGTACTTTCGCGACCTTACGCTTGGCTTTGGGGTCCGCAGCCGGCGCCGTATCGATGTCAGGGCTGGGCGTTTCGGCGTCTGCGGATCCGGGAACCGGCGGAGCATCACCGAGATCGGATTCGCTGGGGACGGGCATCGCGTCGTTGCCATCGTTTGCCGGCAGAGGTTTCATGACCGGATCGTTCGCCCCGCCGATTTCCGACGCCAGACCCGCTGGAATCGGTGGCGCGAGGCTATCGACCGTCTCCGTGGCCGCGGGCGACATATCGACGGAGTCCGTCGCATCGCCATCACCAGGCTCGGACGTTTCGGGGGCTGATTTCGCGGCGACCGATGATTCGGCAGGCGGGCTCGCTGGATCCGGTTCGGCGGTCTCGATCAAAGCTGCATCAGGCGGCGGCAACGATTCGACGGTCGTCGCACTGTCGGCATCGGAGGGGACCGTTTCGACAACGACCATCGGCGGTGCGTTCTCAGGTGCAACGACAATTTCGTCGGTGGTGATCGCGTCGCTATCCAGCTTTGCTGTGCGATTTCGAAGCAACGGCGAGAAAATCTGAGCAAGTGCGAACAGCAACACAGCGGCTAGTGCCAACGACACGAGCCATGGCGTGATTCGCGACGGGCGAATTGATCCGCCGTACATGTCCGATCGGCCAATCGTTCCTGCGGATCGCTCGCCAGCGATGGCGGGGTCGCTGCCGGAAATCGAGCCGGCTTGCCGCAAACGCGTTGGCGCGTCGGAGACACCCGAATCTGCGGGGCCGACCGGCGTCACCGGTTCACCTGGGTGGACGGTCTCACCGGCTGCGGTCAGCGGCTGATCGAGCGTCGGAATATCGTCGTTGCCGGTGATCGGCGCATCGGCGGTCGGTAAATCGCTGCCGAATGCGTTGGACTGATCTCCGGGAATCGCCAACGATGAAAAGCTGCCCGATGTTGGAATGTCTTTCAATTCGCGATCGGGAAGTTCATAAACTCGTCGCCGCAATTGCTGGGAGACTTCGGCCGGCTGTCCCAGCACCATTGTTAAGATCTGGTGGCACGCCGCGACTTCGGCCAGGTGCGTTTCCGATTCCAAACAGGCGCGTTCGATTTCCGCGACCTGTTCAGCGCTTAACGTGCTGTCCAAGTATTCGCACATAGCGTTGGCATCTTCGATCGGCGCCGCCGCACTCGGGTCGGGCGCCGCCAGGTTGGGATTGACCAGTGACGCACGAATCCGCTGGACCAATTGCGTCGCAAATCCGCTTTCGGTCAATTTGGCTCGCAAAACCTCGGCGTCTTGCGGTTCAAGCGTGTTGTCAAGGTACGCCAGCAGCGTGCGAAGTGTTAAACGCATGATTTTGTTCTCAAGTGATTCAAATCGTCAGCGATCGCCGCAGCGATGTGGCATGGCCAGCATTGGTCAATCCAGTATTGGTCGATTCCGACGTGACCGGCGGATGACCCTGGTTCGATTGCGATCGCGTCCAGTGTTTACAGTAATAGTGGCAAGCGACCTGAGCGTCCGTTCAAGAATTTTGCAAAACCACAGATTTTTTCGTGGGGTCTCCTTTCGTTTCGCACCCCGACCGACTCCGCTACACTGGTTCCCAGAGCTGACATCGGTCCATCGAGCTGACATCGACGGCGTTCATCCCCAGGTAATTTCGTTCATGCCGACATCTGCTGCCACGTCGTTGCTGCCACCAGAGTTGCTCGCGCGGCTGGAACGTTTGGAATTGGTTTCGCGAAAAGTCTTTCGCGGTCAAATCAAGGGTGAACGGCGAAGTCGGCGCAAGGGGCAAAGCGTTGAATTCGCCGACTTTCGCTCCTACGTGCCCGGCGATGATTTGCGGCTGATTGACTGGAATTTGTACGCTCGCCTGGACCATCTGTTCTTGAAACTCTTTCAAGAAGAAGAGGATTTGCACTTCTATGCATTGGTCGACGCCAGCGAATCAATGAATTTTGGCGATCCGACCAAGTTGCACGTGGCCAAACAGTTGGCCGCGGCGCTTGGCTATGTCGGATTGTGTCGCGCCGACCGTGTCAGCGTCGCCGCTCTGGGGGCCGAAGGGCGGAGGGCACCGGTGCTACGTGGCCGCGCGAGCCTATGGAAGATGCTGGCGTATTTGGACAGTGTCGAGAGTGGGCACAACATTTCGCTATATGAAGGCGTCAAAGATTTTGCCGTTCGCAATTCAGGCACCGGAATTGTCGTGCTGTTGACCGACATGATGGACAAGCAGGGTTACGAATCGGCGCTGCGGATGCTGATCGGTCGCCGGATGGACGTTTTTATCATGCATGTGCTGTCACCGGAAGAAATCGACCCTCCGCTGCGAGGTGACCGAAAGTTGATCGATATCGAAGACGGCGACGCCGCGGAAATTACCATCAACAACTACGTTTTGGACAAGTACAAAGAGACCGTCCAATCGTTCATCGGATCGGTCAAACATTTCTGCAGTAAACGCAGCATCGTTTACATTCCCGTGCGGACCGACACGCCGGTCGAGACGATCGTCACGAAATACCTGCGTCAGCGTGGGGTGGTCCGATGAGTTGGGTGTCCGCGTTATCGCCGTGGCAATGGGCAGTCATGGGATCGGTGCCGCTGGGCATTATCCTGCTGTATTTCTTGAAACTGCGCCGCGAGCCCGTTGAGGTTCCCAGTACGTACTTGTGGATGCGGACGATCGAGGATTTGCACGTCAATAGTCTGCTGCAGCGGTTGCGGCGCAGCTTGTTGTTGTTTCTGCAATTGTTGGCGGTCGTGATGGCCGCACTTGCGTTGTTGCGTCCGGGAATACGCGGTGAATCATCGGGGCAAGGTCGAATGGTGTTCTTGTTGGACACATCGGCCAGCATGCAAGCGACGGATGTGGATGATGATTCCAACCGTTTTGAAAAGGCGCGGCGATTGATCGGAGATCAAATCGATGCGATGACCGATTCCGATACGGCAATGCTGGTGACCTTTAGCGACCGCGCCGAAGTCCTGCAGTCATTTACCTCGGATCGACGCCGACTGCGTGACGCTCTCGGTCGCGCACAAGTCACAAACCGGTCCACCGACGTGCTGGGCGCGTTGCGAGCCGCCGATGGTCTGGCGAATCCGCGTCGCAGCAGCCAAGTCGGCGACGTCAACGATGTCCAAGTTGCTGATGCGATGCCCGCCGATCTAATGCTGTACAGTGATGGTGGGTTTCAAACGGTCACCGAGTTCAACTTAGGGAATTTGATTCCGCAGTACTTTGCGATCGGTTCGGATCAGCCCAGCAACGTAGGGATCACTGCGTTTTCTGCCGAGCGGAATGTCGAACAACCGAGCGAGGTTCAGGCGTTTGCGACCGTCGTGAACACCGGCGCGACCATGGTCGAGGCCACCGCGTCGCTTTTTCTAGGCGATGAATTGATCGATGCCTCAGCAGTGACTCTGGAGCCGGGGGAACAAACCGGGCTGTCTTTCACTCTTGATGCTGAAGACGCCGTTTCTTTGCGTCTGATGTTAGATATCGACGACGACTTGGCTCTGGACAACGTCGCCTTTGCCGGACTGACTCCTCTGCGAACCGTGTCGGTCTTGGTGGTGACGCCCGGCAACGCGCCGCTGGAATTGGGGCTAACCACAGAAAAGGCTGCCAAAATCTGTATCGCCGAGTTCGTGTCGCCCAGCTATTTGGAATCGGACGAGTACCGCAAGCGGTCCGCCGCGGCGGTTGATGATTTGATGATTTTCGATCGATGTTCGCCGAAAGAAATGCCGCCCACCAATACGTTCTTTATCGGCGACTTGCCAACGCAAGGGTGGAAATGGGCAACCGATCCGGGCCAGGTTGTTTTGATCGACTTGGACCGAACGCACCCGATCATGAGGTACTTGGAACTCTTTTCACTGTTGATCTTTAGCGGACGTGCGGTCGAGGGGCCGCCGGGAACAACAGAGTTGGCCGGCGCCGACATCGGATCGGTGCTGTCAATCGCCCCGCGCGACGGCTATCAAGATTTGGTGCTCGGGTTCGAAGTCATCTCGAGTGATGAGGATGGCAATTCGCAAACAAATACGAACTGGTATGCCGAACGCTCATGGCCGGTATTCATCCTGAACGTCCTGCGCCATCTCGCCGGAGCCGCCGAGGCGAGCGGTGCACCGTCGTATCGACCGGGTGAAACGGTCCGCCTGCGATTGGAAAGTGCGATCGATCAAGTCGAGGTAAAACGCATTAGCGGCAACACGGAAACGCAAGTCGCCGGACCGTCTGGAATCATTGAAATCGTTTCAACCGACGAAACCGGAAACTACCAAGTGGAAAACAACGATCGATTGGTCGATCTGTTCGCGATCAATCTGTTCGACGCTCGTGAAAGTGAATTGTCCGTCGCACCCGCAGTCGAAATGGGATACGAAGAAGTCACGGCGACCCTATCCGGCATCGAGGATCGGCACGAGTATTGGCGATGGTTATTGGTCGCAATGCTAGGTCTGCTGGCAACGGAATGGTGGGTGTACTCCAAACGCGTTGCCTAATCGATGATCCCCTTACGCAAGAAGTAGGCCGATGGACGTGCTGGATGCTTTTTCTTTTCTTGGGAAATGGTGGATTTGGCTGATCCCTGTCGCCTACTTCCTGGCCACACCATTGTTGATCTGGCTGACTTTTCGATTGGAGGCGCATCCCAATATTGAAAAGGCCGATGAAACGGTGCCGCTTCCCACGGACGTGCAGTCGTATTTTTACGACTCGCATGAATCGATGCACGCAATCGACTACATGAACCAAGGCACCTATCTGCTTCCTTCGCCGACGCCAAATGTGACCGCCATGTTGGCCCTTTTCGTCAATCATCAGAAGTTGTGCGCCGCAGTCGCGTGCGTGTTTTACGCAAACGTCAATGGAAAGTGGTCACTGCAGGCGAAGTACATTGAATTTGCGACTTACTTTCAAGACGAATCGTCGATCTCAACGGGTAACCAGAATCGCAACGGTTCGTTTCCTGTCAGGCAGGAAAATCTGCAAACGATCTTTCCCGACCTCGACGATGTTGCCACGCTGGAACAAGCTCATCTATTGATGGTATCGCAGCATGGCCGAGGTCGACGGCCTGTGATGTGTATTGCCGAGGGTGCTGACGTTGACGCCAGTGACGCCTTGCGAGAGGACATTGAACGGGAATACGAAAACGCTCGGCAGATGGGATATCTTTCTTATCACGGCGCAAAACCTGGTCTGACGCCGGAGATAAATCCGTATCAGCCTTTGTCCCATCAGGGTGGTGAGTATTACTCGGCAACCTTCAAAGGGGCATATCTGATGACGTGGCGAGAACTCTGGCCCATCAAGCCCGTTCTGTATCGCATGCGCGTCTCGTCGGACCGTCGAATGCTGCAAGAAGCGGGTTGGCGCGGCTGAGCCGGCCGTGCGATGCATAATCCGCACGACCGTATCTCGGCATGACCGTTACGATCGGTCCAGCCGGGAAATGGCTCGCGACCGACCTGCCTTTCGCCGCCCAACGCGATTTTCAAGCGTTAAATCTTCGGGCTGCTCGCATTTGTCGTCGATACGCTCAGTACACCTGCAATCAGGTGTCGTGCTCGCACTGTGATGCACCGATCGGTTACCAGATCCATTCAAGGGTATCGGGTGGTCTGATCAGGTGAGGCTTCGAGAGGTAAAACCGCTCGGATGTATCGCAGCAGGGCGCTGGCAAGAACCTTCCCATACTTTCGTCCATGGAGACACCACGATGCGTCGTGTATTCGTACCAGCTTTATTGGCAATCGCACTGGTTGCTTGTAGCTCGGCTAACGTTCAAGCGTTTGGCCTATTTGACAAACTCTGTAGCAGCGGTTGTGACACCGGATGTGCAGTCGATCCAGGTTGTGGCTGCGAAGTAGCCGCTCCTTGCGGATGTGCAGCCGAACCCACTTGCGGTTGCGAAGCACCTTGTGGCGGCTGTGCCGCACCGACTTGCGGCTGCGAAATCGCTGCACCTTGCGGCTGCGACAGCGGCTGTGCACCTAAGAAATGTGGCCTGCTGGGCAAATTGTTCGGCGGACGTAGCAGTTGCGGATGCGACAGCGGTTGTGCTGCACCAACTTGTGGCTGCGAAGTAGCCGCTCCTTGCGGCTGTGCAGCTGAGCCTGCTTGCGGTTGCGAAGTTGCTGCTCCTTGCGGATGCGACAGCGGATGCGGCGCACCAAAGCGTGGTCTGCTTTCGAAACTGTTCGGCAACCTCGGTTGCGGTGGCGGTTGCGACAGCTGCTGTGCTGCACCGACTTGCGGTTGCGAAGTTGCTGCTCCTTGCGGATGTGCAGCTGAGCCAACTTGCGGTTGCGAGCCAAGCTGCGGATGCGGATTCTAATCCGAATCTTCTGTCTAGATAAAAAAGTATTACCAACAGCAAATGATCGGATTCAACACAGCCACGAGCTGTCGAGCAAGGCAAAGCCAACGCGTTATTCGTCTCTCCGCCAAGCTTTGCCAGATAACTCTCGGTTGAACTGATTCGCTGACGGTAAACCACTCAAAGTCCTCGGTCACTCGCAAGAGTCACCGGGGATTTTTTCGTTGGAATCGCGATGCAGATCCGCTAACAAGCTTGCGACCGTCGATCGCACTACGACTGCGTATGGCCGTCGTCATCAGGCCCGGCGGGATGACATGTCGGTTGGATGCTCATGCCGACGGATCGGTAGATCGTGTTGAACTGATCAACAAAAGCCTCAGGATCTTTCTCCGGCAACATCACCGGTCCCGTCACGTTTCGATCGACGACCAACACCGCTTCGAACTCGGGGGCCGCACGCGGGCTGCTGCTCGTCACGAGTCTTCGCCCCGCCACACGACCGACGGGTGCGGGAATCCCAACTGTTTGTCGACCAAGTTGTATGGCGACTTGCCATCGAAAAAACGTTTCAAATTCACGCAGACAAGGTCCGTCGTGTCGTCAACGCGCCGTGCAGACTGAGCCCCGACATGTGGCGAGATCATGACCTTAGGGTCATCCCACAACAGGCTGCTCGCTGCCAGCGGTTCGACTTCGGTGACATCAAGCCCGGCACCGGCCAGATGACCGGACTGCAAGGCACCGACGAGTGCGGATTCGACAACGACCGCGCCACGAGCGACGTTGATCAAGTAGCTGCCCTTGCGCATTTTTGCGATGGTCTTGTCATCGAACATGCCCTCGGTGCTGGCGTTCAGCGGGCAGGCCAAGATGACGATGTCGCTTTCGCTCAAGAGTCGGTCCAGCTGATCGGGTGCCCACAGCGACTCGACCTCCTCGGGCCGATCGGTGGGATAGTAATCGGTCGCGATGATACGGACGTCCCATGGGGAAAGCACGCGAGCGATCATCCGTCCGTTTCCGCCGAGTCCGACGATCCCAATCGTCTTTCCGCGCAAATCGTCGGTCGGCAAGCGGATGAATTCGCGTTTCGCTTCGGCACGAAAGAACTGCGGCATGCTACGGATCAGGCCGAACGTCAGCGCGAATGTTTGCTCGGCGACCTGTGGGGCGAACAATCCCGACGCGCTGCTGACGGGGATGTCCGAATCGATCACACCCGGTACCAAACAGTGATCTAGGCCTGCCGCGGATGACTGAATCCAGCGCAGTCGATTTGCCCTCAACACACGATCCCAGTCCACAGGAACTTTCGCGTGGCCAACAAAAATGTCTGCTGTCGGCAACAGTTCATCGATTCGTTCTTGTCCGGCATCGACAACCTCGGCATCGCCGGCCGCCGCTTGAATCTGGTCGATATGCCGCTGTTGAACCGGATAGCACAGAACGATACGCATGAAAGTGGTTTGTGGTTAAAATAATGAATTCGCATCGGAAAAGGAAAACGCACGTTGGAAACTGTAACCGGCAACCGCTTGATCGCGAAGTCCTTATCGTCTGGACCTGCGGTACCGCCCCGATGCCTGCTTGCGGGGGCGGTTTACCTATGTCTCGCTGGATTCGTGTTCGCCGACAAACGACCGGCTGGAATCGATCCCGCGATCATCCGCGAATCATTTGTCGCAACAAGCGATGGGTTCAGCAGCGACGAGCTGTTGCTGCAGGATCCTCTGCGAGATGCGTTTCTGCAAGAAGTGTCGCGGCGGCTCGGCCACCCACTCGACGGCGGCCAGCAGCGATCGGCCTTGTTAAAGCTGTTGGGCTTGCGCAAGGCAGGCAAATTGAATCATCCGGCCACTCGCCGTTCGCGTCCGAGCGACGATTCGGTGTTTGCCGTCGCCGAGATTGCGTCGCGAGCGGTGATGGATCGCCATCGTGTGACAAGTGATACGATTTTGGCGGATCCCGAACTGCGAGCCGAACTGAAATCGGAAGCCGAGCGGATCGATCCCGGTGTCGATCTGTACCAAGTTCGAAAGGCTGTTTTGTCGCTGAGAAAACGCCGGCAACTGAAACCCGAACTTGTCCTCAAGGCCGTCGATTGGTCTCGCCAGGTTCAGTCCATGCAGATCGCCGAACTCAAAGAACGATTGCGGGCCGATGCGATTTCGAAGGGCCCCGGAATCTATTTGTTCCGCGATGTTTCCGGGTACCTCTACGTTGGCGAAGCTGACAACTTGGCCGCCAGACTTAGCCAGCACGTCAAGGGCAGTGACCGCGCTTCGCTTGCCGATTACTTGGGCCAGCACGGCGGCGACGAAATTTCGGTCGAGCTGCACATCTTTCCCAAAGACTCGCCGGCCGCGAAAGTGACGGCTCGGCGAGCTTACGAAAGTGAACTGATCCGCAGTCGCGAACCTAAATTCAATGTTCGGCCTTGATCGGACGGGTTTAGAACGTGCGGGCCTCGAACGTGCGGGACTGGATCGTACGGGCCTGGAACGCACGGCCCTACGCTGCACGCTTGCAAACTTAGAGCCGGACCTCCGGCGGTCCGCCGCCTACTCGAATACGGTCAACGTCTTGCGTTGATCTGCCGGGTACCAGTCAGCGATCTTCTTGGCCAGCCGTGCCACCACATCGGGATGCTCGCCCGCGACGTTGGTCTTTTCGTGCGGGTCGGCTTGCAGGTCGAACAACTGAGGACGCTTTTCCGTTCTCGGGTGAGTCGACTTGTATCGGTTGACTTCGCCATCGTACGTCAGCAACAGTTTCCACTTGCCTTCGATCGCCCAACGAAACAACAGAGATGCCTGTGGGTTCTCGATGTCAGCGATATCGTGAGCAAAGCTCTCGCCATAGATCGTATCTCGTTCGATCGGCTCATTTGATTTCAGATTCGGCATCAGGTTCAATCCCGGCAGATCTGCTGGGATTGGAGCACCAACAGCGCCAAAGATCGTTGGCAAGATGTCAATCGTGCTGGCAAGTTCGGGGCGATCACCGGCTGGAATCTTTCCGAGCCAGCGGTACATCAGCGGCGTTCGAATGCCGCCTTCGTAAGGCGTTTGCTTGGATCGAGGTGCGTATTTTTTTGACTTTGGATCTTGGATCCATCCATTATCGCAGGCATAGATCACCAGTGTGTTCTCGTCGGCACCCTGCTTTTCCAAAATGTTCATCAACTGTCCGCACGTTTCATCAAACCAATCACACATGGCGTAGTATTTGGCGATCGTTTCTGGCCGTCCATCGGAATACTTGTCGAGCAATCGTTGCGGCGGATTGTGAGGCGTGTGCGGCAAGAACGGCGCGTACCACAGAAAGAATGGCTTGTCTTGCTTGACCGACATGTCAACAAATTCGGCGATCGGTTCCATGCCTTCGCGACCGATCTTCAGTCCGTCATCCCCGTGCCGGCCACCGGGATTGGGGAATCCACGCGTCATGCCATGAGTGAATCCGGCATTCTTGTAGCTGCCTTCCCACAGCTTACCGCTCTGGTGGCTCAGGTAGCCTAATTTGCCAAGTGCTTCGGGAATGGTTTCAAACTTGTCCAGATAAGAAATCAGCTGGGCGCGTCGTTGGTTCGATAGTTCGGAATCCCGTTCAGCGTATTTTGGTGACGGATCGTTACCCGTAACGCCATGGGTCGATGCATAGTGACCGGTCAACATTGTCATCAGCGACGGTCGACATAACGCAGTCGGCACATAGCCGCGCCGAAAAACGGCGCTCTCGGACGCAAGTTTGTCCAGGTTGGGCGTCTCGATGGTTGGGTGGCCCATGAATCCGTAATCGGTCCATGCCTGGTCATCCGAAATGATCAAGACGACATTCGGATGGTCTGCGGCAAAGACCTGCGAGCAACAAGCGGTAAGACACGCAAACACAACCGCTAGGATTCGAGTCGAGTGACGGAAACAGTTCAATCGCATTGCAGTAGTAACTCTAAGGTGGGGTAATTTAGGAAGGGGATTTTGCCGAGACCAACCGTGGACTTACACCATCGGCGCAGTTGCGGCCATCGGATCGACGTGGTGAGTGGGACCGAAAATGTCACGGTACATCAAGAATAAGGCACCTAACGAAATCGGCATGAACAAAAAGACGGGCACGTAGCACATCAACGTGAGCACCATCGAGATAATCATATTCACAATCATAAACACGATCACACCGCCCATGTTTTTTTTGACCCCCTGCCAGCTGAGCTTTACCGAGTCCATGCCCGAGATCTTGCGATCGGCGATCAGCTGAAACGAGAATATGAAAGGGATATAGACGGCCACACAGGCGAAAATTAGCAACGCATACATCATCAACATCAGGACGATACCCACCGCAGAGGGCGCTTCACCGTTGCCGCCAGACATCAGGATGGCCATCACGATGGCAAACAGAATTCCAAAGACGACCACCACCGCGAACGAGAGTGCCAGCATGACGAGGAACGCGATAAAGGCTTCTTTGAATTGGTCGAACCCCTTGAACAGCGTGCCGAATTCCACTTGGCGGCCGGATTCACGATCCAGAAAGCAGAGGTAGATTCCGACCATGATCGGACCCATCAAAATACCCAACGGGACGAGCGAACCGATCAGAATGCCGACAAACGTGATTCCCAAGAACAACCAATATTGATCGCCCATCATCTGGTAGGCTCGCTTGAACAACTCGATCGGTCGGATTTCGACTTTGCGGATGGGGCCTGAATCGACCGGGAATCCCCCAGATTCAGTGGGGGCGTAGGGATTCGTCTCGCTCATCTCGATCTGCCTTTCTTTTCATCCTGAATCGTCTCTGCACTTGACCGTCAACAACGTCGGTCACGCAATCGCTTGGGTTGGCGTCTAGTCTACAATTTGCACGGACGTTAATGTGCCCCAATCGCGCGATCCGGTCGATGAACGGTTGCGATTGGTTTTGGCAAACAAATTTCATGTCGCCGGCAACGGACGATCACATGCCCTTTGCTGAATCGCTACGGCGAGGGCATCTCGGACGGCTTGCGGCATCCTATCGAAGGAAAAACAACGACGTGACACTTAGCATCATGAGGCGATTCACTTTTTGTGCCGGCCACCGTTTGGTGGGGCACGAGGGCAAATGCCAGAATCTGCACGGTCACAATTACGTTGCCGAAATTTATGTCACCGGCCAACAGCAAGACGCGATCGGCCGCATCCTGGATTTCAAGTTGCTGAAATCACGCTGCAAGGAGTGGCTGGACGAAAATTGGGACCATACCTTCGTCCTGTGGAAAGAAGACGAGAACGGATTGGCCGCCATTCGCCAATCCCAGCCCCATCGAATTTTTGAGCTGGATTCGAATCCGACCGCCGAGAACATGGCGACGTATCTATTGAAGGAAGTTTGCCCCAAAATTCTCGAAGGCACCGGGGCAACTGCGTTCAAAGTTCGCTTGTGGGAAAGCGAAGAAACGTGTGCCGAAGTGTCGCTGTAGACGTTTCGATGTCGTTGCCGTTGCGCGGGGCCATGGATAGGCGACAGCCGTCTCGGGGCCCACGACGTTTTGCCGCAAGTCCTCGCATCGAGCGTCAGCCACCCAGGCCGCAGCGCATTTCGGCCGCAGCGCATTTCGGCCGCAGCGCATTCCAGGGCAAGACGTTCCGAACACGAGCGAAATCAATCCGTTCGGCAATCCTGATCGCTCATCGTGATATGTGACTCGTCAGGTTGCACGCCGGGAATGGCCGAGTTGTCTGCACCGAACCGACTGCCACGTCTCGCATGCCGCCTCGTGATCCTTGAGATCGTCTTCTGATTCGCGAGTGCTCTGGCAGCACACGGTCGCGGATAAAATGGATCGAGGGCAACGACTCGGTACTCAGCGGGTCGTCAATCGCGCATTAGTCCGAGAAAAAAAGCAGAAAGCTTGCTAATTCCGTGCAGCCCATGGGAATAAATAGTTAATGAGCGATGACTTAATCCAATTCGATCACCACACGCTGCAGGTGCAGACGCTGTTTGTACAGCATCAGCAGGCCGTGTTGGCATTCGTGCTTTCGCTGGAACCGGCGATTCATGACGCCGAAGAAATTGTGCAAGAAACCTTCGTGACCGCCAGTCGCAAGGCGTCGACCTGGACGGCGGGGACGAACTTTTTTGCCTGGGCCTGCGCCATCGCGCGCTTTCAAACGCTCAGCTTCCAGCGAGACCGAGGTCGCCAGAACGGCCGACTGGCCAAGGATGTCGTCGAACTGCTTGCGGAGCATGCCGAAGAGGATTTCTCGGTTTTCCAAGGTCGGGTAATGGCACTGCGCCGATGCTTGAAAGAACTCGCGCCGAAGTCGCGAGAGTTGATCAATCTGCGATACCATGCCGGCCAAATGCCAGAACAAATCGCCGCGGAGATCGACTGGACGGTCAACTCGGTTCGGGTCGCATTGACGAGGGCCCGCACAATGCTGCGAGAATGTCTCGGGCGTTCCGAAAGGATGGGGCTATGAATCAAGATCGCTTGAATCAGTTGATTGACGCTTGGCGCGACGATGCATTGTCAGAATCCCAAGTCGTTGAATTGAACGAAATCCTGCGGGAATCGGCAACTGCTCGCCAAGCGTTTTCGGACGAGGCTCAGTTGCATGGTCTGCTGCATGCGGCCGCTGCGGAAGACGCAGTTGAACGCTTCGCCGACCTGCCCGCGGTGACGCTGCAAGACGGCAGCCGTCTGTTGCGCGATAAATCGCGGTTGGCAATGTTGATGTTCATCTCTGCGATCGCGGCGGGATTGATCGTGGCGCTGGGGATTCAGTGGTGGAACAAGGCGTCGGCGGACCCCACAGTCGCAACCCTTGCCTCTAGCGAGAACGCCGCTTGGGAAAGTCGATTGCCGACGACTGCTGGTTCGGAACTCACCGCCGGGGTGCTGAGTTTGCGATCGGGTGTCGCCACAATCCGGTTTCATTCGGGCGCGGAAGTGGTCGTCGAGGCGCCTGCGGAATTGGAACTGGTTTCCTCGATGCGTGCCAAGCTGATCAGCGGAGCGGCGGTGATCGATGTGCCCGAATCAGCGATCGGGTTTGTCGTGGAGACTCCTGATGGTTACGCGGTGGACTATGGGACTCGTTTTGCCGTGCGGGTCGGCGAACATGCAAAGCAATCCAATTTTGAAGTGATCGAAGGTGAGATCGCGGTGCACCACGCGATCACCGGCGAAGAAGTCCGGCTGACCGGCGAAGGAAAATCCGTGAATGTGACCGAGCGTTCGATTGACGTGATCGACGCCGAGACACAAGAGGGGATTTCTCAGTCGCCGGAGAATGTCGTTCGTCTTGGCACGCGTGGCCGAACAGGTTCGGCGATGCGTCGCGATCAAAAGCGACACAAATTTATCCAGCGTGAACTTTTATCGGTCAAGCATACCGACCAAGAAAAGTGGGACCACAAATCGTTCTTCGCGTTCGACATCAGCACGGTCGACCTCGACGACGTGTTGTCTGCGCGGTTGCGATTGAATCTGGTGCCGTCGACACGCGGACTCGCATCTCGCTTGCCGAAAATCAATCGGTTCGGAATCTATGGACTTACCAATCGCGAGAAAGACGACTGGCGGTTCGGTGGTCTTTGGGACGAATCGCCGGGACCCGAGGACGGTGTTCTTTTGGGCACATTCGAGGTCCCACGCAGTGCCGTACGTGGAACCTTTGGAATTCAGAACGAGCGGTTGTTGACGTTCTTGCAGGAGAACCGCGACCGATCGGTCACGTTTATCTTGGTTCGCGAAACGACGCAAATCGAAGGCATGGGGCCCGGTTTGACCCACCTGTTCGCGAGCGATTTTCATCCCGAAGCCGTCGGGCCGATGCTCGAATTTCGTCTTGGCGAAAAGTGAGATGCGATCGTTGATCGAATGATTCGTCTTCCCGTTTGAATTGATTTAATCCCTCCCTTTCCTTTCCTTACGAGTACAACCTATGTCACGCACCCTGATGTCATTCATCGAGGTACTTTGTTTGTCTTCGGTCATCGGTGCGTTCTTGAGTACGACGGCCGTCGGCCAGCAAACGAGTTCGACGATCGTTTTTGAAGACCGGTTTGACCGTAAGCATGACGTCGGTAACGATTGGAAACTGAATACCAAGGAAGATCATCAATTCGTCATCGAGGACGGCGAGCTGCATGTCACTCGCAATACAGACGCTAAGCACTACGCAAATTTGCTTCACAAAGCCGCTTTTCGAAACGGTGCGTTGAGCCTGCGATTCAAACTCGTGAACAACGATGATTCGTTCCGAGTTCAAGTCCGGGATTCTGCGTTCACTCGAGTCAAACAAGGGATGTTATTCAATATTCGAATGGGCGACGGAATGCTGGAACTACAAGATGCGATCGTCGCGTATGACATCAAGCAAGACATGAAGTCGCGTAAAGCCGCGAACCCGTCACCGCAACAACAAATCGAACTCGATAAAGTGACCAAGACTGCACCGGTCGATATAAGTGTCGGCACATGGCACGATTTCAAGATCGACGTTGATGGCGATGATCTAACGGTGATGATCGATGGTAAAGAAATCGCGTCGCTGTCATCAAAAGGGATTAGCCACCCGACCAAGGACAATTTCCGCATCGAAGTGGGGCGGTCACTCGTGATCGATGATGTCAAGGTCGCGGCGGGTAGCTGAAAATTAGATCGAATCGGCTTGATCTCGAATGATGATAAGCCCAACGGAGAGCACTGAAAGTTATGATACGGTCGACCATTTCAATGATTGCCCTGGCATGTGTTGCCATCGGGTGCAACAGCGTATCGGGTCAGCAGACGCATACGTCATCCCAGGCGATCATGCCGGAAAAGCACGCGGCAGTGCTTCGCCAGTACTGCTTCGATTGCCACGACGCGGCATCGGCCGAAGGGAATCTGAATCTTGAGGACCTGTCGATGCAAATCAGTCAGGATATTCCGACGGCGGAATGGTGGTCGAAGGTGTTGGCCGCAATCAATGCCGGCGAGATGCCGCCGATGGATGCCGAGCCGATTGCCGATCAGCAAAAGGCTGATTTCCTTGCGGACCTGTCCGTCCAGATGGTCAAGGCTCGCAACATCCTCAGTGATAGCGGCGGTGAGATTACGGTCCGACGTCTGAATCGGCGAGAGTATCAGAACACTCTGAATTCGTTATTGGGTTTCCGTCCCGATGTATCACGATTGCCGGCTGATGATGGAACGGGCGGGTTTGATACCGCGGGGGCATCTCTTTTCTTTTCTGCTGATCAGTTCGAACAGTATCGCGCGACGGCGACCACAGCTCTCAAGATAGCTTTGTCCGACAGGAAAAAGCCGCAACCCCAAGTGCATCGTGTTGAACCCGAGCAAACGATCTCGGCTGAGTTCTTTGAGCAAGAGAAGGCGTTGATGGACAACATCAGCCGCGCCGAAGCCTTTCTTGCACAGAGCGAGAAACCACCACAGGACTTTGGCTTTCGCGATGTCGCGCACGCAACGAAACAAGCATCGCGAGGAAAGATTCACTTGAAGCAAGTTCGTGATTACACCCGGCGACCCGAGGCCGCCGATGGCGCTTTTTTGATTCGCTTTGCGGGACACAAACGCCAGACGATTAGTGGGCCCGAAACGGGGGCGACCGGTGGCCGCTATGTCCTGCGAATCCGCGCAGGTGCCTACGAGGGGTCACCCCAACGACAGCGCTATCTGGAATATGGGGTTGGTGGAAGAAAAGAATACACCGTTCTGGGACGGGTCAAGCTGAAGGGTACCGTGGCGGAACCCTATGTTGTCGAGGTCCCCGTTGAGCTGCAACCTGGTTCATCCGGCGCGTTTCAGTTTCGCTGGCGAGATTACCAAGAACAGTCATCTCGTTTTATCACAAGTCAGATCTTGAAAGCGGAAAATGGTATCGGCCAGTTGCCGGTTGTGTGGGTCGACTGGGTGGAGGTTGAAGGACCGTACTTTGACCAGTGGCCGAATCCGGCAAAGGCAAAGCTGCTTCCGCCCAAGCGGGCCGACGAAGACTCCACGGCGTACGCCCAACGGCTCATTGAATCGTTTGCCAAGCGAGCCTTTCGAGGTCGGCCACCGTCCAGCGAGTTCATCGACCGATTGCTCACGCGGTATCAGGACCGTCGCAAGAGCGGCAAGGGGCACGTCGAATCGATCATCGATAGCTATGCGTTGATTTTGTCCGCACCCAGCTTTCTCTACATGCTCGAGCCGCGCGGCAGTGAGCACCCCAAACGCCTTAGTGATCAAGAATTAGCGGTCCGATTGGCTTACTTCCTCTGGAACGCTCCTCCGGATGACGAACTTGACGCCGTCGCGAGCTCGGGAACACTATCGCAGCCCGAGGTATTGCGTGCTCAGACGGCGCGCCTGTTGAGTGACCCTCGATCGGATTCTTTCATCAGCAGTTTCGCGCACCAGTGGCTGGACATGGTTCGGCTAGACATGTTCGATTTTGATGCCCGCTTGCATCCCGAATTCGACTCGGCCGTTCGAGCTAGCGCACGGCAAGAGGTCTACGCGACGATCCGTCATATCATGGATGAGAAACTTTCGCTCGGGACGCTTTTGAAGACCGATTTTGTGATGATCAACGACGTTCTTGCAGACTTTTACGGAATGCCGGGTGTTGAGGGCGACCACTTCCGACGAGTGTCTGTTCCCGCCGGATCGCCGCGCGGCGGGCTGCTCGGGACCGCCGCAGTTCATGTGATCGGGTCGGACGGAAGTCGATCCGTGCCCGCGGTTCGTGGTGCCTGGGTGTTGACGCATTTGCTGCATGATCCACCTCCACCACCACCGGCCAACATTCCTCAGCTGAGTCGTTTTTCGGGCGAGGCTCTCAGGGGACGTGATCTGCAATCGATTCACCAAGAGGAACCGCAGTGTGCCCAGTGTCACCGCAGGATCGACCCGATCGGTTTCGGCCTCGAGAACTTTTCGGCCGCGGGGCGTTGGAGGGACAAGGATACGGTTTATGTCGACTCATCCGGAACGAAGAAATCGAATCTTCCCGAATCGCACGTATTCGACATTGATCCTTCCGGCACGCTGCCTCGGGGTGAGGCTTTCGAAAACTACTACGAACTCCGCGATGCAATCGCCGGATACGACGATGCGTTTGCTCGTGGCTTTACCGAGCATCTGATTGCCTACGCTCTCGGACGTCCCTACGCGATCTCAGACCACAACCTCGCCTCGGATATCACGCAGCAAGCCTCCGAGAGCGGCAATCGCATCGATGCTTTTATTCACGCACTTGTTCAATCCGAAACTTTCCATACAAAGTAATTCGCACATGTATCAACCAAATCGTCGCGCATTTCTCGGCAGCAGCATTGCGTTCATTGCGTTACCATTTCTGGAATCGTTTGGTTATCGACGGTTCTCATCGGCGGCTTCGGCGGTGTCTGCGTCTCCGAAACGCATGATATTTCTCGGCATGGGGTACGGCGTCACGACCGAGGCGTGGTATCCGGATGCCAACACGCCGGGCGTTGATTATGAAATCCCCGAATCGCTTCGGCCGCTGGCGAAGCACAAGCAAGACTTCACGGTCTTTCAGAATTTGGAACATGCCAATTCGAGGGATGGGCATTCCGGATCCACGTTTTGGCTGACCGGAGCGGACCGCTATGCGATTCCCGGGCAGAGTTTTCACAACACCATTTCGGCAGACCAAGTGGCGGCTGCTCAGTTCGGCAATGAAACTCGCTACACCTCATTGCATTTGAACGGCGGCGACGACAACGGGCATGGCCCCGGGTCGCTGTCGTGGAACCGTCAAGGTAAGCCGATCGGTGGAATGCCTCATCCTGTTGCGATGTATCACAAGCTGTTTTCTTCCGACACGATGCCGTTGGCCGAGAGACAGGCGTTGTTGGCCGACGACCGTTCCGCCTTGGACACCGTGCTTTCGGACGCCCGATCCATCACCAAGGGCCTTACCAAAACCGACAAGGACAAGGTGAATGAGTACTTCCAATCGATTCGAGAGATCGAGGTCCGAATCGCCAAAGACGAAAAGTGGTTGAATGTGCCGAAGCGTACGCCGGCAAATCCCGTTCAGGAACCGGCTAGCTCGCTGGAAGGAATTCCCGAGGTGGAAATGGCCTACGACTTGATGATTGCTGCGATGCAGGTCGATGCGTCACGGGTCTTTACCTATCGATTACCGGGCGACAGTTTCGTCAGCAGCCTTGGTTCGAACTATAGCGTGCATAACCTGAGTCACCATCCGGGCTCACCAGAACGGACGCGAGATTCGATTTTGCGCGATCAAAAGAATGCTGAGTTGCTGGCGGGGTTCATTGACAAACTAAAGGCATCGAAAGAACCCGATGGTTCGTCACTGTACGACCAAGTGACCGTCACATTGGGCAGCAATCTAAGAACGGTTCATAGCTTGGATAACTGTCCAACGCTTGTCACCGGCGGTGGTGCCGGTTTCCATCATGGGCGCCATCTCGTGATGGAAAAGAAAACTCCGCTTTGCAATCTCTGGTTAAGTATTCTGCGGGGCAGTGGCGTTCAAACGGACTCTTTCGGTGATGCGACCGGAGTCATCGACGAGCTGTTCCAAGCCCCTTGAACAGGTCCCGCGATAAAAAGTGTCGCAGACGAGCAACGCACCTCTGCGATCCGTTAGAGAAAATTCAAACGCGGCACTGGTTTTCGGTTACGAACCCGAGTTAAGGTCAGTGTCGCCTGCATCGATCGCAGCACGGGCGGCAGCTGAGATTGCTTTGCTCTGTTCGTGCTGAAGAAAGACGCAGACTTGGGCCGCGTTGAATTGAAAGGTCTCGGGGATCGCAATGCGAACCTCTCCGCGACGTTTGCTCAGCGGAACGGTCCTCAGTTCGTGGACGACACCGACGTGCTTGAGCTCACGGCCGGCGTTTTCGCCTCGGTCAACGACATTCGGTTCAGGACGATTCGTTAATGCGACGTTCAGGACGTGGTCATCGGTGGTTCCCGTGACCACGTACCCGACGGTTATCGCGGTCGCATCGGCGGTTGGATTGACCGCCAACTCGATGTTCGCTTTGGGCTTTTGCTGCAACGCGTCACGGATCGCCGATTGCGCTTTCAATTGGTGCGAACCGACGAATTCAGTGGTCCCGTTGACCACCATCTGTGGCGTATAGACTCGGCTGCTGCCGGCGGCCGAAGCGTAAGAACGCTGACGATCGGAATGTTGTCTGTCGCTGTACGGGTCGTTCCATCCGAGACGATTCCAGTAATCGACATGGAACGAGAGGCAATACACATTCAGCCCACTCTCACTGGCCAGTTTGTCGATTTCCGCAAGCGTCGCATCGGCCGGCGGACAACTGCTGCATCCCTGAGAAGTGAAGAGTTCGACCACGGCAAAGCTCCGGTTGCGACCGGTTTCGCTCTGCGATGGATCCTGCGCATCGGCTTGACCGAGCGAATTGAAAATCGAAAAGACGAACGCGAGCAGCGGCAACCAATCGAATCGCCAAATCATTCGTACAATCCTTTTTGTGTGCGATTTAAAGTCCATTTCGTGGGGCGCTGGATATTCCAGCCGACGCACGGACACGCTTGCACATGTCTCTTGTTTCCAATGACGGAAATGAATGAGATTCCGCCAGTGATGGATTCGTCGTTTGGTCGATCGAACGTTTGTACGACCAAGTCGGCTACAGGGTTGGAGCGATCGTTAATCTCGCCGGGCAACGACCGCGTCGCTCAAGTCCTGCAAGATCAATACGGTTTCGTCCCAACCGATACATGCGTCGGTCACGCTTTTGCCGCGAACCAAATCGCCATCGCTAAGTTTTTGGTTGCCCTCGACCAGATTGCTTTCGATCATCACACCCATGATGCGAGTATCCCCATCGGCAACTTGGCTGCAGACATCGCGGCACACGTACCTTTGACGTCTGTGCTTCTTGCGGCTGTTGGCGTGGCTGGTGTCGATCATGATTCGCGGTGTCAGACCGGCTTTTTCTAGCAACTCGCTGGCCGAGTCAATGCTGGCCGCGTCATAGTTGGTGTGGATGCCGCCTCGCATGATCACATGGCAATCACTGTTTCCCGTGGTCGCAAAGATTGCCGAGGTGCCTTCCTTGGTGACTGACAAGAAATGGTGGGGACGAGTCGCGGAGCAAATGGCGTCGACGGCGATTTGCACATTTCCGCTGGTGCCGTTCTTGAAACCGACCGGGCATGACAGACCCGACGCCAGCTCGCGGTGGCCTTGGCTCTCGGTTGTTCTGGCGCCGATCGCGCCCCATCCGACCAAGTCGGCGACGTATTGCGGGCTAATCAGATCCAGAAACTCGGTCCCCGTTGGCAGTCCCATGGCGTTGATGTCACGCAGAAGGCCACGGGCGGTACGCAGACCACGATTGATCTCGAAACTATTGTCCAGGCCGGGATCGTTGATCAGTCCCTTCCAGCCAACGGTCGTTCGCGGCTTTTCGAAATAGACACGCATGACGATCAGCAGGTTGTCTTGGTGCTTTTGCTGCTCGGCCGAAAGCAGACGGGCGTATTCCAAGGCTGCATCGGGGTCATGAATCGAGCAGGGTCCGATGACCACGACCAAGCGGTCGTCCTCCTCGCGCAAGACCCGTTGAATTCCACGGCGGCACAGGGCGACCGTTTCCGCCACATCCGGGGTCGTTGGGATTTCTGCCATCAATTCATTTGGCGGCATCAGTTTTTTCATCGCGCCGATACGCAGGTCGTCGGTCGATGGCGTTTGAGTTTTTTCGGTCATCCGTCGGCTTTATGGGCAGCAGTGAGGGCTTTAGGGGCAGCAGTAAGAGTTGGAATATATCGACTATCGTTGATGAGCAGGAAAGATCAATCGGTGGTCGTTCATTGTTACGGATCGGGAGCAAAAAAAGTGCGGTTTTCTTGCATCGGCATGATCTTTACCGACTTTGCCGAATCGGGATACAACTACCCCCGGAACGACCGATTCACGACAGCATCATTGCGGAACAGATGGCAAAGCGGAAACCCGAAATCAAGATGCGAACTTTCGGAATCTATTCAAAATGGGATGGTGACTCGAAGGAACTGCCTCGCTTCACTCGGTCGACCACGCGGGTTCGCGCCAAAATCGGCGTCGAATTCGGTTTCGTCGTCGACGTGAAAAACTGCAAGAATCGACAGCTTCATTATTGCATCGATCATCCTGGGATTCTGGATGCCGATGGCAAAAAAAGGCCTCCTTTCGACGGAATGGTCTACGTGAAGACCAACGACTGGAAGTTCTATCTCGGCGATACGATCTGGGAACCGGTCGACGACAAACTGGGCGATTGGCGCCTGACCTTAGAGATGGACGATCAGCTTGTCGCGGAAAAGACGTTCCAGCTGCATCTGGATGATCAGGAATCTTGACGAATGAGTTTGCGGTCTATCCGGCGCACGCCGCTTCCGAAGCTCCGTCGTACGCGAAAAATTCAAAGTGCAGCGTATCGCGTGTGGGGTGTCATATTCGGGGCTTCACATTTGGGGACCGTCACCCATAGGCGGACTCAGGGTGGTGATAACCATCGCACATTCTCGAGACCGGCAAAACGTGCGACGCGAGAAAGTTCTTGCTCCAAACGCTGTTGCCGAGTTTTGTTGATCGATTGACCGTTTTCGGTCCACAGTCGCTTGATTTCTAACGTGCGGTTCACCCGATCGGCTCGCATGTCAATTCGCCCTATCAGCGTATCGCCTTCCAGCAGCGGAAAAACATAGTAACCGAATTTCCGTTTCGCCTCGGGGACATAGATTTCGATTCGGTACTGGAAATTGAATAAGCGTTCGAGACGTTTTCGGTCGCGGATAACCGGGTCGAAAGGCGAGAGAACGCGCACGCGATTTGGCATGACCGTTGTCTCAGCAACGAGATGTTCGATGTCTGATCGTGCGAATAGTCCTTGCGTCGCCGATCCGTCTGCATTTTGTACGGCGACTCGCTGGACGACGTCCTCGCTCTGGCGTGATAACCAGCGGTTCACCTCCGCTGGCGTGACGTGGTTCCAAAATCCCGCAATTTCCGCTGGGGTCGCAAACCCCAGTCGATCGATCGCGCTGCGGCAAGACCAATCGATATACTCCGTTCGTGTGCAACGCGCCTCGTAATCATCGGTGCCGACGACTCGCTCGGACAGGTTGTAGACCTTTTGGAATCCGTCACGAGACTCAATCCCCAACTTGCCCGTTCGCCATAGGAACTCCAACGCAGTTTTTCCGTCATGCCATTGCCACATTTCGGATGTGTTTTTGCCGCTGGTGTGCTTGAGGTCACGTGAGCGGACCGGTCCATGTTTGCGTATTCGGCGTTGCAGCGAACCACAGTGTTTTTCAAATCCATCGCCTTGCCAGCGTGTCAGCCCTTTTCGCAATCGGTCTTTATCGCGGGCGAATCGATGCCGCCAAAACCGGAAGAACTGCGATGGAATCACCGAGGCGTCGTGGGTGTAGTTTTCAAAGAGTCGTTGGTGATGCTCGATTTCTTTTCGCAGGTGTTCCGGTCGATAGTGTTGGCTGCGAGCAAACAGGATCATGTGCTGGGCACGTTCAACCCAACGGATCGAGTCGACTTGCACGAACCCTAATTGGCATACCAGTTCGTGAAGCTGATCGCTCGTCAATTTTCGGTTCGGCGGTGCGGCCAGACCCTGCAGTCGCAAGATCAAATGCCGGGCCGACTGGTTTGAAATCGTAAGCATGTGATGAGTGATGGCGAGTTGAGAAACGGATCTTATTCACATCGGCACGGCGATTACGGGCAGACCCGTCCGCCAATCGCAACCTGTCGCAATGCAAAATTCAGGCGGAGCTTGCGAATCGAAACGCCGGGGCGGGAATTTTTCGCGTTTCATGCGCGTGAAACACGATCGGTGTGGTGCCGAATAAGCAATTTGCGTATTTCCACCATTGCATCGTTGCGCAGTCGAGGCAAAGAGTGAAGCCCCGCGTATTTATTGACGTCACCCCATCAGGCAGTGGTCGATGATGACCTATCCAGCAAGTTCAAGCTTTTATCCGTCGAGCGGTTGCTGGCGATCTGAAATCATCTCACGCATCGGGCGGGGACTGTTCGCGATCATCATCTTTGCAGCATGGTGTGGCAACAGTGCCAGATCGCAAAATATTATCTATTCGCAGCCCGTGACTTCTTCTGCGTATCCGTCGTCCGGCCACCAGTACCAGTCGGGATCGTATGGCGTTTCGCAGCCGTCCGTGATTCACCATTCCACCATTTCGGGTTATCCCACAGCGACGCCGCGATACAGCAACGTGGGGATTCCGTATGCCGAAACGATCATCAGCGAACGCGTGATCAGCAGCACCGCGGACACGCAAACGAGAACTCAAGCGAGTGCCAGACCTCCAGCGCCGGACGCATCGACATCGCGACAGGAAGCCAACACGCGAAACGATGTCAGCCGTCGAAATGCATTCAACACGCAAAACGAATCGAACCCCTGGGCTCGATCCGATTCCGCTGAGAACACTAAGTCAACGGCGAGTGCAAAGCTTGGCGACGTCACCCATCTTGCGAGCATGAGAGGTCATCGAACGACATCCAGTTATGACCGCGGTGGCGAAGCTGGATCGATGACTTCTTTTCAGCCAGAGGAATCTCGATATCGACTGTCCATGATCGAGTCGGCTCGACACACTGCGTCGCAGTTCCGCTTGATCGCTCAGTCGGCTCCCGAACTCGCGGCCACGATGGCGATCGAAAACGCGACTTTCGCCGATCAGTGGGCCGATGTCGCGCAAACCTACAATGTGCTTTTCGATCGCGTTAAAACCGCAACTGATAAATTGGCGACGACCAAGTTTGATTACGAAGATGTAAAGTTCAAGCTGTCCAATGATGGTTTAACACCGACAGTGGGATTGTTGCTGCGTCACAAAAAAGAGCAGCTCGATACCTGGCAAATCCAGGACTCGCAGGCCGTGTTAACGAGCGAAGAAATTTCGAATCTGCGTCGTCGCCAATTAGAACTTGAGATGGTTCGCTTTGAAGGCATCGATCCGGTCAGCGAAGCGTCCGAAATTTTGTCACAGGCCGGGTACGATGAACGTAACCCGGATGTCATCGCGTTGGCTTCGCAGGTCCAGCGATTGCTTCGCGAGCGTCAACAATGGCTCGCGTCGCTGCGGCGCGTCTATGAGGACTATCACGGTAAGCTCGGCCAGTTAGATTCCGCCACGACCGCCTCGGCGAAACTTGCCAGCGACTATCGACAGCTGATCCGTCGCCATATCATCTGGATTCGCAGTGGCGAGCCGATTCGCATCGCCGACGTGTCTCGGCTGCGTGGCGGCTTCGCCGCATTGTTTGATTCGCGTCGCAGCGAAGACTTCGGTCCCACGGTCCAACGCAAACTAGATTTGGATCCGGCGTCCGGATTTGCATTGGTGTTTAGCTGCATCACGATCCTGGTGATTCGGTGGCGAGCAAAATCGTGGTTGGTCGGGATCGGCAGTCGAAAACGGATGAGAGAGTCGTCGGCGGCGGCCCGCAAAGTCGTGGCGGGTTGGTTGACGATGGTGGTGGCCGTCTCTCTGCCGGCGATCTTGTATTTGGTTGCCCGTTGGCTTGGCGTAGGCATTGTGTCGGAGTCGACCTTGTATGCGTCCAGCGGTTTCGCGGCCGCGGCTTTGGTGGCCTGCATGGTGGAAATCCCACGCCAACTTTTCCGCAACCAAGGGTACGTCGAAAAGCACGTGGATATCGTCGTCCCGCATCGCGAACGGGCATCCAAGTATTTAACGTTGTTCGGATTCGCGCTGGTCGTCGCAGCTTACGCCGTGACGGTGATGGGATCGGTGGATCACGGCATGTGGCGTGGCTCGATGGCTCGATTCGGATTTATGTCGGCCATGCTAATGACCGCCTTCTTGTCGCATCTCGCTTTGCGGCCAAGTGGCGGTTACGTCGAGCCATTCATCGCGAAATTCGGCGGCAACGTGATTCATCGCGTCCGCTGGGTGTTGTATGCAATCGGTCTAGGGTTTCCCTTGGCCATGATCGCACTGTCGGCGCTTGGCTATGGGTTTACCGCTAACCAGCTGATCATGCGTGCGATCGTGACTTTGGTCAGCTTGATGATTGCCGCAACCTTGTGGGCCGGCGTGAAGATTTTGTCCGGCGGTGCCTGGCAACGCTTGACTGGTTCAGCTCCGCCGCCGCGTCAATTCGACGAATATGGCGAGATCGAAACTGATGCCGAAACGGTTACTGGAACGCTAGCCGAGCATTCGCTTGAACTGAAACATCACCTGGCGTTTCTTTGTCAGTGTGCGCTGGTCGTCGGCGCTGTGGTCGGCTTTGGTTGGCTGTGGATCGATGTGTTCCCGGGCGTACGGATGGGCAATCCCGTGGTCTGGAATGTGCAGGACACCGTGAGCGAGGCAACCTTAGACGCCGCGGGTCAAGAGGTCACACGTTCGGTGGTTCAAACAACTCCGGTGACCGCGCTGCATTTACTGCTCGCAGCGGGAACGCTTTTCGTCGCATTCCAACTTGCCAAATTGCTGCCGGCGATGTTCGACGCTCTGGTGCTGCAGCGAGTGTCGTTCGACGAAGGCATGGAACATTTTTCGTTGGTCCTGGGTCGCGTCCTCCTGTTCGGTGTCGGGTGTCTCATCGCGTGCAAGTTGGTCGGCATGCGCTGGCAAACGATTCAATGGCTGGCGGTCGGTTTGACGATCGGGCTGGGTTTCGGGCTGCAGGATATGGTACGCAATCTGTTCGGCGGCTTCATTGTTTTGTTTGAAAAGCCGGCAAAGCTGGGCGATCTGATCACCGTCGGACGCGTTACTGGACGGGTGGCGACCCAAAAATTTCGCACGACGGTCTTGTCCGACGACGAAGGTCGCGAAGTCATCGTGCCCAACAAGAAATTTGTTAGCGAAGATGTCGTGAACTGGCGCGGAGCCGGTCGTTTGTCGGTGATTCCGATCGAGGTCGCCGTGAAGCGTGACGAACGGTCGGCCGACGTGTGCCGCACACTGCAAGAACTGGTGATTGATCAAGACGATGTGTTGTTGACGCCCGCGCCACAAGCCACACTCGTTTGCGTCGGGCACCGATCACAACGGATCGAAGTCCGGGCGTGGATCGAAGCAGGCCAAGACGCAGCAAGGTTTCGTGACGCGTTATTGAAAACGGTCAAGAATTACCTGAAAGATAAGAAGCTGTTGGCCGCCGATCAGCCACCTCAACCGGGTCTGGATGATCGTTCGGCAAACCGTGCATCTGGCGGCGACGCCTATCAGAATCGCCGGCGATCGGCCTAGCTGACGGCGTTTTATCGAACTGCTTCTGCTCGAACCGCTTCTTATCGTTCCCGTTGTCGGGTGAAGTCGAATCTGAAGCGGGTGTCTATCTTGGTTCCGTAGCGTGATCGCGCCGGTATCGGATCCAATGGCAACAACCATCGCGGAATGTCAACAAATCGTCAATAAAGTGCGTGCGACGGGTTTGAAATACATGATGGCCGAAACGGTGGTGTAAAGCCGTGAATTTTCGTTCGTCAAGGCTCTCTACTTGGAGGGCGAGTTGGGGCATATTCAGCATCTCGCGGCGTCGCATCCGCAAGACATGGACGGTTGACCTAGCTACTGGGAAGAAATGATTCCGATGCACTATGCGACCCACGTCGTTAGCCCGTGTCTTGGATTGATGGATTCACTTGCGGAATCGGTTAGTTGTTTTGGCTCCGGTCGGGTGCGTGACGATATCGCGAAAAAGTCGGGGTGCGGTTTTGCCGTGGAAAGTTGCCATATCAAATTGAAAGACAGCGACGTGACGGCGCACGTATCGAGGTCGCTATACGACGTTGCCCGTCAGTATCGCGAAAGCTTTGATGTCTACGGAACCAAGAAGAGCTTCGAATGGACGCTCGTCGAAAATGAACCGCATGTGATCCATACCGCCAAGAAGCCCGAGCACGAGATTCCCGAGAAAGTGGACGCTCCCGACTTTGCGCATTTGTTGCCCGAAAAGATTCGGAAATTCACGATGCCGGCGGAGATTCATGACGCCGAACACCTGTCGTTCTTACAAGGCGGTGGGCATGGCGGTTCGCATCCGCATCTCATGCATGAATTTATTTCGGCATTGAAAGAAGATCGCGACCCGTGGCACAACGCAGTCACCGGTGCGAATTGGACTTGCACGGGAATCTGTGCCCACGAGTCCGCACTCAAGGACGGCGAGGTGGTTCAGCTGCCTGATTTCTAGGTCACCTTATCCCCGGGGCGTTCTGTCAAGCTGGCCGCTGTGGCGTCGCCAGCGCGTAAAATGCAAGGCACGGGCGCTTTGGCTACACCGTTAATCTTCCATCCCTTATGGCTAACTCGTATGTTTCGTATTGCACTGTTGCTGCTTGCATCTTTCGTTGCCGGCGGAGGTTCGTTCGCGGGCGAAACCCGGTTGAAGTTACTGTTTCTCGGCGATCAACGGAATCACAAGCCGGAAAGCCGGTTCAAGATGATTCATCCGATCATGCAGGCGCGTGGCATCGATCTGACGTACACCGAAGACGTCACGGCGCTAAATCGATCCACCTTGAATCAGTACGATGGGTTAGTGCTGTATGCGAATATCAACAGTATCTCGCCCGATCAGGCGACGGCGCTGCTGGACTATGTCGCATCGGGAAACGGATTCATCCCGATTCACTGTGCAACATTCTGTTTCCGCAACTCACCCGAAATCGTCGCGCTGATGGGGGCGCAATTCAACAAGCACGGTCGCGGGGAGATGACGACGCAATCATCCGGAGTCAAACACCCGATTCTTGATGGGTATGAAACGTTCACGAGTTGGGATGAGACCTACGTTCATCACCGGCACAACACGGACAACCGAGTCGTGCTGGAATACCGCACCGGTGATGTCCAGGCCGATGGGAACACACGTGAGCCGTGGACCTGGATCCGTACGCATGGCGATGGGCGAGTTTTCTATACCGCGTGGGGGCATGACGAACGGACCTGGAGCCAATCGCGTTTTCATGACTTGTTGAATCGCGGGATCCGTTGGGCTTGCGGCGAAGGCGACGCAGGAGTTGCGAGAACCGCACATCTGACAAGCGTTGATGTCTCGACAGAGCAAGCCGACAAAGAGTTGCCCCAGATGAAGTCGTTGCCAACCGATTTAAAACCCTTCGATTACATCGATGTCGGGCCGAAAATTCCAAACTATGCGGCAGGGCGAGGTGAAACGCTGAACCTGATGCAGCAACCGGCCTCTGCGAATGAGTCGATGAAGCACCTCGTGACGCCGAAAGGTCTCCACGTTGAACTGTTCGCCGACGAATCGATGTTGGGCGGCAAGATGTTCGGCGGCAAGCCGATTGCGATGAACTGGGACGCTCAGGGGAATTTATGGGTGTGCGAAACGGTCGACTATCCCAATGAATTGCAAGAGCCGGGGCAGGGCCGTGATCGTGTCCGCGTTCTCTCGGACACCGACGGCGATGGACAGGCCGACAAGTCAACGGTCTTTGCCGAAGGCCTAAGCATCCCGACCGCGATCACGTTTCACCGCGGGGGTGCTGTGGTTCAAAACGGAATTGAAACGCTGTACTTGAAAGACACCGATGGTGACGGCCGAGCCGATGTGCGCAAGGTTCTGATTTCGAACTGGACACTGGGCGATACCCATGGCGGAGTCAGTAATTTCAGGCTTGGTCTGGACAATTGGATTTGGGCGATGCAGGGCTACAACGATTCGGCGCCAATCATCAACGGGCGAAAGATTTCGACATTTCGTATGGGATTCTTTCGATTCAAGCTTTCGCAGGACGACGATCCAGTCGTGGAGGAACTTGAGTTTTTGCGGTCGACGACCAACAACACGTGGGGACTGGGGATCAGCGAAGAAGGCCTGGTATTCGGCTCGACCGCGAATCGACAACCAAGTTTTTTCATGCCGATCGCAAACCGGTACTACGAGCGAGTCAACGGCTGGGCACCGGACACACTCTCGATGATTTGCCCAACGCATCTGTTCGATCCGATCACCGATAAGGTTCGCCAAGTGGATCATCACGGCGGATATACCGCGGCAGCCGGGCATGCTTTGTACACCGCAAGAAGCTATCCACAAGCGTACTGGAACCGAACGGCATTTGTTTGCGGTCCTACCGGCAAACTGGTTGGAACATTTGTGATCGAGCGAGACGGCGCTGGGATGAAATCGCACTCGCCGCTGAATTTGATCGCCAGTGATGACGAGTGGACCGCACCCATCATGGCGGAAGTCGGTCCGGACGGAAACGTATGGGTGTTGGATTGGTACAACTACATCGTCCAGCACAATCCGACGCCACAGGGATTCGAGACTGGCAAAGGCCGCGCCTACGAAACCGATCTGCGTGACAAAAAGTATGGTCGTATTTACCGGATCGTTCCTGATGATTCGTCGTCCTTCCGCAGCGAGTCAATAGCCCACGATGCCTCCGACGCCGAACTCGTCGCCGCTTTGCGTTCGCCCACGATGCGAGTCCGGTTGCACGCGCAGCGATTGTTGGTTGAACGCGGTGCATCGAATGTCGAGCCGGATTTGATTCGCATGGTCGACGACCCATCGACCGACGCGATCGGTCTGAATGTCGCCGCGATTCATGCTTTGCATGTACTCGGCGGTCTTGGCCGTTTGGAATCCGACGGGCCCGCGCTGAATGCGGTCACGCGAGCGATCTCGCATCCTTCGGCCGGTGTTCGCCTCAATGCTGTTGGCGTGCTGCCAGAAACGCAGCAAACGGTCGACGCGATTGCCGCAGCGAATTTGATCGCCGACAACGATCATCAGGTCGTCCTCGCGACGTTGCTGAAATTGTCCGACGTTAATGGTGCGGATGCGGGTGCACTCGTCGCCAAAGCCGCGGCAAATCCGATGGTCAGCGGTGATCGCTGGCTTTGTGATGCTTTGGTCAGTGCCGGAGCGATGCACGCGACCGGATTCTTGGCCGCGCTGCTCCAGAATCGTGAACCACTTGGTGTGGGCAGTCTTGCCTGCGTCACTCGAGTCAGCGAACACTTCGCTCGGCTTCGTCCCGATGCGCAGATGACGGAGGCATTGCTCTCTGCAATGGCGACGACAACCTGCAACGCGAACGATTCGATCATTGTCGGCCTCAGTCGAGGTTGGCCCAGTGACCATCAGATTGAATTGAGTGCCCAGTATGATGCGCAGCTGGCAAAATTCTTTGACGCTTCCTCGCCGCTGGCGAAAGGCATGTTGGCTCAGCTCGCGCCGGCGTTGTCCAGCGCCGCGCTGGACGACGCGATTCAGCCGTTGATCGACTCGATGATCAAAAAGATCAACGATCGCAACGCCGATGTCAAAGCCCGGGTCGATGCCGCGAATCGCGTGATTGAGTTGGCGCCGGCTCGCGCCGAGTCCACCGCCGCGATCACAGGCTTGATCGGTCCACAGTCACCGGCATCGCTGTCGACGGGGTTGGTCAACGCACTCGGTAAGTCTTCCGATCCTAGCCTGGATGTGAAGTTGGTCTCGATCGCCCGCACGGGAACGCCTGCGATTCGAGACGCCGTGATGCAGCTTATGTTGTCGCGGGCTGATCTGACCGGAAACCTGTTGGGGGCAATTTCGGCGGGAAAGCTTAGCTTTTCGGATCTGTCGGCTGGGCAGAGGTCTTCGCTTCAGAATCATCCGACGCTGGCGATTCGCCGACGGGCCAAGCGTTTGATGGCGGAAGTTGGAATCGGTGGCAATAGTAATCGTCAACAGTTAGTCGCTCTGAAAGAACCGCTCGCCAAGCTGGCCGGGAATGTTGATAGTGGCAAGGCGATCTTTACAAAGAACTGCGCGACTTGTCATGTGTTCAAGGGAGAAGGCAATGTCGTTGGTCCGAACCTGAATGGCATGTCGGCTCATCCCAAGCTGGAACTGTTGACGCACATTCTCGATCCCAATCGGAGCGTCGAAGCCAATTATCGGCTGTACAACGTGCTGACCGCCGACGGAGTGGTCATTAGCGGTTTGCTGAGCGGCGAAACGTTGACGTCAATCGAAATGGTCGACGCACAAGGCAAACGGCACACCATTCTCCGAGACGAAATTGAACAATTGGTGGCATCGCAAAAGTCGGCGATGCCGGAGGGTTTTGAGCAGTCGATCAACGATGAAGGCCTCGTCGATTTGTTGGAATACCTGACGCAAGCGGAAACCTACATCCCGCTGGGTTTGGAAAGTGTCGCGAACGTCGTGACGACCGAAGGCATGTTTACCAGTCGCAGCAATCATCGCGAGCGACTGATTCTGCCAAAGTACGGAGCGATTGAAGTCGAGGATGTCCCATTTCAGTTGATCGATCCGGATGGGGCGGCCGTCCGCAATGCGCTTATGCTTCACGGTCCCAAGGGAAAGTTTGCTCCAGACTTGCCAAAGTCGGCTAGCATCAGGTGCAAGGTTGCGGTAGAGCGCATCCATCTACTCGGCGGCGTCGCGGGTTGGCCGGGCAAGAAACTGACTTCGCTTATTATCCGCCTGCATTACGAAGACGGAAGCATCGAAGACCATCCGCTTCACAGCGGCAGGCACATTGCCGATTACATTCGGCGTCAGGATGTGCCGGAATCCAAATTCGCGATCGCGGCCCAGGATGGTGGCCAAGTGCGTTATCTATCGATCGCTCCTAAACGTGGTTCCGTGATCGACCGAATCGAGTTTGTGAAACCACAACACAGCGCGGCGCCGCTCGTGTTAGCCGTCACCGTCCAGCGGCCGGTTGAATCAACCAAGGGTTCGCAGCCATCGACACCGTAGTGCTCAGTTGAGTGCGTCCAGTGTTGAAGTCTCGCGCCAAGTCGCCGGGCGAGACTTGACCACAGCGTGTGATATGAGCGACGTCGCGAATGCTGTGACAAGAAAAATCAATCGGCGATTGCGTGCATCGACGCTTGCTGATGCTCGGCCGGCTTGGCTCTATTTGGGTGTGACCATGGGGTTTTCCGTTTTTGGTCCTTGTTCAGGCTGGATTTGCCGCCGACAAAGGGGCGAATTTCCGCGTTGTTCCCGTGCTTTCGGGTGACAAGATATCTAAGAACGTGGACGAGTCATCTCATTGTTCGCAGCCGGGCACCCGTCTAGATTGGTCATTCTCTTGGGCTCCCACCCTGTGCATGTGTTCTCGGCTTATCGTTCGGTCGGATGATTGTTCGGTCGACGCGTTGCGTTGATTCCTGTCGCGGTGCTTAGGGGCCGAAATGGTTTGAGCATCGCGTTGCCGTCTTGCCGGACGTCGATGGTTTTTGTTGATCGGTTTGCGGGTCGAGCCGTCTGCACCATGGGGTAGCGATCGGCGCCGCAAGAATAGGCAAGCACGCACCGAAAGGCATACGTGGATCTGACAATCACCCTCACCTCGTTCCTGTTCTTTACGGGACTCGTCGCATTTCTCACATGGCGAATCACGCGCAATGATGATCACGGTAGCACGGGCGGCTATTTCCTGGCCGGTCGATCACTGACGTTTCCGTTGATTGCCGGATCGCTGTTACTGACAAACCTTTCGACCGAACAAATGGTCGGATTGAATGGAGCCGCTTTCAGCGATGGTTTGTGTGTGATGGTTTGGGAAGTCGTCTGCGTCGTCGCCCTTGTTTTCATGGCGTGGTTCTTTCTGCCAAAATTTCTTCGCAGCGGCGTATCGACGGTTCCACAGTATTTGCAAATTCGATTTGACGACCAGACACAGGTCATCACCAACATCATCTTCTTGGTGGCGTATGTCGGAATTCTGCTGCCGATCATTCTCTATACGGGAGCGACCGGCATGATCGGGATCTTGGATGTCCCATCGATGCTAGGATCATTGCCTGAAACCGTCGGGATGCAGCCTTACAACTGTGCACTGTGGCTAATCGTTTGGTTGGTCGGCTTGATCGGCTCTGTGTATGCGTTGTTCGGTGGGCTGCGAACCGTTGCCGTCTCGGACACACTGAACGGTATCGGACTGTTCGTCGGTGGTTTCATGATCGCAGGATTCGCTTTGTCGCAACTTGGCGGCGAGGGTGGAATTGCCGAGGGCACAAAGCTCTTGCTGGACCAACAACAAGAGCGATTCAATTCGGTCGGAGGCCCAGAGTCATCGGTGCCGTTTGGGACGATCTTTTCAGGAATCTTTCTGCTGAACCTGTTCTACTGGACCACGAATCAGCAAATCATCCAGCGAACGTTTGGGGCCAGCAGTTTGGCGGAAGGCCAGAAAGGCGTTCTGTTGACCGGAGCATTGAAATTGCTCGGTCCGATCTATCTGGTGATTCCCGGCATGATTGCGTTTTCCATGTTCGCCGATCAGGGAATCGACAAAGACAAAGCGTACGGCATGCTGGTGAACAAGGTCTTGCCCGCGCCGCTGACCGGTTTTTTCGCAGCCGCGATGATCGGAGCCATTCTTTCAAGTTTTAATTCGGCGCTCAACAGTTCGTGCACGCTTTTCAGCATCGGGCTTTACAAGAGCGTATTGAAGAAAAACGCGAGTGACGAACAGGTTGTACGATCGGGAAAGATTTTCGGATGGATGATTGCAGTCAGCGCCATGGTCATCGCGCCACTGCTGGATCATCCGGCTATCAAGGATCGCGGTATTTTCGACTATTTACAAAAGATGAACGGGATGTACTTCATCCCGATTTTTGCCGTTGTCTTGATCGGGATGCTGACCAAGCGAGTGCCACCGATTGCGGCAAAGATAGGGCTTGTCGCGGGATTCGCCGTGATCGCCGCTGGATACTTTGTTCCACCGCTGGACAAAATTGTTGCATCCATGCATGAGTTCCACTTTCTGGGGCTCGTATTCAGCTGGCTGTTGGTGTTGATGTTAGTCATTGGCGAAATCAAGCCGCGCGATACCGAGTTCGAACAACAAGATGTCGGTGCTGTCGACATGACACCGTGGCGTTATGCACGTCCCGCCGGTATCACGCTGATCGTCATCGTCTTTACGATTTATGTGGCGTTCGCGGACTTCTCGGTGCTGACGTCATCGACAGGGAAATAACGATATGGCGGGCGAGCCGACTTCAAGCTGGTGCCGCCAGAACGGCTTTAACAACACAATGATCGATCGATTCAGGCACGCTTGCCTGTGCTACCAATCCTCAGGGAACCCATCGAAATGAAACGACGAATCGCATTTTTGATTCCACTAGTTTTTTCAACACTTTGCAACATCGGTGCACAGGAAGTTGTCGATCAGTGGCGATACACACTGCGGCGCCCCGCCAGCGATTGGCGACAAGTTAATTTTGATGATGCGGATTGGAAAGAGGGATTGGGTGGTTTCGGGGTGATTGATACGCCCGGATCACGCGTGGGTACGATTTGGGCGACCAACACCATTTGGTTGCGGAAACAAATTCCGCTTGCCAAGGTTCCCGCGGAACCTGCATTGTTGATTCATCACGATGAGGATGCAGAGGTTTTCATCAATGGAACCAAGATCGCAACGTTGAAAGGATTCACAACCGATTACAAGGTCGTACGGATCCCTGCGGATAAACGATCAGCCATCCATGCCGGAAAGAATCTGATGGCAGTCCGCTGCGGTCAGAAAACGGGCGGTCAATTCATCGATGTGCACCTGATTGATGCCGGCAACGTTCCCAACTTGCCCGAACCCAAACGCGATACTTCGCCATTTCAGTCGGATTTGATTACCCGCTGGGGCAGCGATGTCACCGCGGAAAACGCGTGGACCGAATACCCTCGTCCACAGATCAGGCGAGAGGACTGGACCAATCTGAACGGGTACTGGGACTATGCGATTACGCCCATCGATGAGGCTAAGACGCCAACAGCTTGGCAAGACAAGATTCTCGTTCCGTACTGTCTTGAATCAAAACTTGGTGGCGCTCAGCGTTTGCTGGACGCGACCGAGGCACTTTGGTATCGCCGTACCTTTGACGCCGAACGCGTGGACGGTCAGCGATTGCTGTTGAATTTCGAAGCGGTCGACTACCGTTGCGAAGTGTTTGTCAATGGAAATCGTGTTGGCTCACACGTTGGCGGGAACGATCCGTTTTCGTTTGACGTCACCGATTCGGTCACGACGGGAGAAAACGAGTTGATCGTTCGTGTCGAAGACGCGACCGAGGAATATCAGCTTCGTGGAAAGCAGGTGATCAATCCACGCGGAATTTGGTACACGCAGGTGTCCGGTATTTGGCAAACGGTATGGATGGAGTCGGTTCCCGCAAACTATCTTCGTGACGTTAAGGTTTCGACCAATGCAGAGTCGGGTACGATCACCGTCACACCGATCGCATCACAGAACGCGAATGCGAGAGTTGTCGTAAAGCAGGGTGGGACGACGGTTGCGCAAGCATCGGGTTCGGGCGCGATTACCCTGACGATTGCGGAGCCAAAACTTTGGTCGCCTTCCTCACCGACGCTCTACGATCTGGAAGTCAGTCTGCTCGATGCATCCGGCAAGGAAGTGGATCGCGTCGATTCTTACGCCGGTATACGTGACGTTGGCAAAGTCAAAGACGCTGACGGCCACTGGCGATTCACTCTGAACGGCGACGCGATTTTTCACTGGGGACCGCTCGATCAAGGCTGGTGGCCGGACGGTTTGTTGACGCCGCCATCGGACGAAGCGATGTTGTTCGATATCCAGTGGCTCAAAGACGCCGGATTCAACATGATCCGTAAGCACATCAAGGTCGAACCACGACGCTATTATTACCACTGCGATCGTTTGGGTATGATGGTTTGGCAAGACCAAGTCAGCGGCGGTGTCGGTCAAGCTTGGCCGGCTTGGACGCGGCTAAAACCTGAACCCGTGGACGCGGAATGGCCGGCGAAACAGCACAAGCAGTACATGCTGGAACTCGAGCGAATGATTGCCGCGCTAGAGAGTCATCCTTCGATTGTCAGTTGGGTTCCCTTCAACGAACGTTGGGGTCAGCACAAAACGATGGAGGTCGGAAAGTGGACGGCCGAACGAGACCCGTCTCGGATTATCAATATCGCCAGTGGCGGAAACTTTTGGCCGGTTGGTGACGTCGTCGATGCGCATCATTATCCGCACCCTGAGTTTCCGTTTACCGATGGTCAGGGCGGGCGTTTTGATCCGTTTATCAAAGTCATGGGTGAGTTCGGCGGCCACGGCTTGCCCGTCGATGGACACCTTTGGGACGCGGGGCGTCGCAACTGGGGCTACGGTGACATCCCCAAGAATGAGGCGGAATACAAAGAACGCTACGTCACATCGATTGAGATGCTGGACCAGCTGCGGCGTCAAGGAATTGCCGCGGGCGTTTACACGCAGACCACCGATGTCGAAGGCGAAATCAACGGCCTGATGACGTATGACCGTAAGGTCATCAAGCTTCCGGCTGCGGAGCTTGCCCAGCTGCACAAAATGTTGTTCACGGCAATCGAAACATCGAACGCAGCACAATTCCCAAAATCCGCGTTTATCGAGCAAAAGACGGATCGTAAGCCCGCGCCCGTGATGGACGCCGAGACGATTCGGGCCGGACTGAAGTCGCATGATCGCGCGCTATATATCAAGTCTGGCTGGATCCGCGATCCCTACATCACGTTGGGGCCTGACGAGATGTACTACCTGACCGGTACCCAGCCAACCGAAGGCGATCCGCGAGAGATCGAAAATCCTTACAACCTCGGGCTGGGCGACCAGAGCATCGTTGGCGATCAAGTGCGTGTGTATCGAAGCAAGGACCTGATCGAGTGGGAATCGCTGGGGCCCATCTTCTCCGTCGATGACACGATGAAGGCACAGAGCGGAAAGAAGATTGACAAACGATTGATCTGGGCCCCCGAAGTTCATTGGATGCCACATCTGGGAACCGGTGGACGCTGGGCGTTGGTGCATTGCCCCAAGGTGCATTCCAGTCTTGCACTTTCCGCCGGCAAAGAGCTCACCGGACCATGGACGCATCCAATGGACGGGGCGATGGGGCGGCGACATGACCCATCTTTGTTCACCGACGATGACGGGACCGTGTGGATGTTGTGGGGCAACACGCAAGTTGCACCATTGGACAAAGGTCTGACGAAATATACCGCCGAAGCGGTCCGCATCGATCCGGCGGGAACACGTCCGGGGCCCGACGGAAAACCGATCAGTCGCATTGGTCACGAAGGCGCCACGATGATTAAAGTGGGCGGTAAATACGTCCACTTAGGAACAGCGTGGTCGACCGATCAAGGACGCAAGGGCAGCTACAATCTCTACTATAGCGTTGCGGATAAAATCACCGGTCCGTACGGGCCACGAAAATTTGCCGGTCGTTTCTTGGGGCACGGGACTCCGTTTCAAGACAAAGATGGCAAGTGGTGGTGCACGGCATTCTTTAACGCCAACGTCCCGCCGCTGGCTCGCGACGGGATACAGCAAACGGATATCGGTGACAACGCAAAAACGATCAACGAGCAGGGCGTCACGATCGTTCCGCTGGACGTCCGCATGCTAGAAAATGGCGAAGTCTTTATTCGGGCCAAAGACCCGGACTATGCCACGCCAGGCCCCGATGAAGCACAAGCGTTTTAAGTCGAGTCTGTTCTCCGGTTCGCATCGAAAACGAACCCTCCCTCAAGACAAATCCTCTCACCCAAGCCAGGTACGATGAATTCACGGCAACGAATCCTTGCGGCGCGAGTTGTCACAGCACTTCTGGCAGTCTTCCTGTGCAGTATCGACACCTCGTGCGACGCGGCGCGGCCCAACGTGGTCGTGGTCATGGTCGACGATATGGGATTTTCCGATATCGGTCCCTACGGAAGCGAGATACCAACGCCACACCTGGATGCTCTGGCGAGCAATGGCGTTCGCTTTTCTCAGTTTTACAATACCGGACGGTGCTGTCCGACGCGTGCTTCGCTATTAACGGGACTGTATTCGCATCAAGCCGGTATCGGGTGGATGACGACGGACCAAGGCAAGCCGGGATATGCCGGACGCTTGAATGAGCAATGCGTGACGATCGCCGAAGTGCTGCAGGATGATGGCTACTTCACCGCGATGACGGGTAAGTGGCACGTCGGTTTCGGCCACGGCGTGACTCCGTGGGGACGAGGGTTTGATCGCAGCTTGAATTTGCCCGCCGGTGGCTTGCATTTTTCTAATCAGACCGGTTCGAAAGGCGGTTCGAAGCTGTTCTTGAACGGCAACGAAATCGCAAAGGATGACGACCGGTTCGATCCGCCGTGGTATGGCAGCGACTTGTGGACTGAGCAAGGGATCAAATTTGTCGACGAAGCGATTGCACAGAAGAAACCGTTTTTCTGGTATCTGGCTCATGTCGCACCGCACTTTCCGTGCATGGCGCCCGAAGGGACGATTGCCAAATATCGCGGGAAATACATGAAAGGGTGGGATCGGCTGCGCGAGGAACGCTATGCCCGACAAATCGAATCGGGGTTGATCGACGAGAATTGGAAATTGGAACCGCGCCCCGATGATGTCCCGGCTTGGGATTCACTGTCGCCAGAACAGCAAACGCGCTATGACGACATGATGGCGATCTATGCAGCGATGATCGAAGAGATCGACAAGAACATGGGCAAGCTGGTCGATGCCCTGCGCCAGCGAAACCAACTCGACAATACGCTGATTCTGTTTCTCTCGGACAACGGCGGAAACGCAGAAGCCGGTGTGAGTGGCAAATACGATGGCGACCACCCCGGTGACCCACACTCCAACGTGTTCATCGGCAAGTGCTGGGCCCATTTGAATAACACTCCGTTTCGCAAGTACAAACACTATAACCACGAAGGCGGCATCGCGACGCCTCTGATTGCGCACTGGCCGGCGGCCATCAAGCCGACAACGAATAAGGGCGGTTGGATCACAACACCAACACACTTGATCGACATCATGGCGACTTGCGTCGATCTGGGTGCAGCAGATTATCCATCCGGGGTCAACGGAAATCGGATCGTGCCAATGCAGGGACAGAGCCTAAAGCCATTGCTGACCGGCCAAGGCGAGATGGCGGAGCGGCCGTTGTACTGGGAACACGAGGGGAACGCTGCGATCCGTGTCGGTGACCGCAAGCTTGTACGGCAAGGGGTGAAGGGCAAGTGGGAACTGTTTGATCTCAAGGACGACCGAACCGAACAAAATAACCTTGCCGCACAAAGCCCTGACGAGGTGGTGACGTTGAGAAAGCAATGGCGCAGCTGGGCAGAGCAGGCCAACGTGCTGCCGAAGCCTCCTGCCAAAAAGAAAAACAAAGCAAAATCGAAATCGGCAGCAAAATCGAAATTGACCAAGTCGAATGCGCAAAAATAACGCGAGTGCGAAAAAGTGACGCGGACGCAATGATTCGAGTTCGTGGCTTCGCGCAACGAGAGTCGCGTCAGCCGCTGCGACCGTTGCAAAGGAGTCGGGCGATTCGACCGCCACAGTCAATGCCAACCAACGTCGCACTCGACTGGCACACCTGAACGGCGACACGGTTGTCTCGTCATTGCGAGCCGCATCACTGACGCGGCCGGGCACATCCCACTGCCTTACGCCCATCGGCTGATCGAAATACGCCGCTAAGGTGACGACGAAACCGTGCCGCGAATAACTCGCACATTTCCGACTGATTTTTAGCGTCTTGGCACTTTCATGCTAACCGGGAACACAATCGTGAAGGTCAGGAGGCTTCGCGTTCGCTAAGGTTAGCGTGTAGGTGATTCTCGAAAGCCGTTTTGTTAATCGAGATAGCGATTTTTTTGACCTCAACCACTAGCGATCCAATGTCAAGTTCCGTGAAATCGTTTTGTTTTGCTTCGGTGACGCTGGCAGTCTTGTTTGGCGCGAATGCGAAAGCCGATCAAACGAAGCCCAACATCATCGTGTTCTATACCGATGATCACGGGCATGCAGATTTATCGTGCCAGCAGGTTTTGGACGACATCAGGACGCCCAATGTTGATGCGTTGGCTCGCAGCGGTGTGTTGGCCCGACACGGCTATAGCACCGCGCCACAGTGCGTTCCATCACGTGCGGGTTTGTTGATCGGAAAGTTTCAATCCAAATTCGGCGTGGAATCCAATGGCGAGTCATTGGACGGATTCAATGCCGAATTGACGATTGCCGAGCGTCTGCAGGCGGCCGGGTACGTCACAGCACAGTTCGGAAAGTGGCATCTAGGGACCGGCCCCCAGATCACAGAGCACGGATTCAAGCACGTCTTTAACCAGAATGCTCAGCGGCCATTCGCGTCGAACATCACGCTCTCGGGCAAGGATCGACCCATGTCGAGTCTGGATCCCGAAATGTATCACGTCGATGGCTGCAGCCGCGCTGCCGCGTCGGTGATCGAACGTTACAAAGACGACCCGTTCTTTCTGTACGTGGCGTACCGGGCACCGCATGTTCCGCTCGATGCGACAAAGAAATATTTGGATCGCTTTCCAGGTGAAATGCCTGAGCGTCGACGCCAAGCGTTGGCGATGCTGTCCGCGGTGGATGACGGAGTCGGATTGGTACTAGACACGCTGCAAAAACATGGGCTGCGAGAAAAGACACTGGTTTTCTATATCGGTGACAACGGCGCTCCTTTAAAGATCCACAAAGCGGACGTGCCGGGCGGTGGTCCCGGTTGGGATGGTTCGCTGAACGATCCGCTCAATGGCGAGAAAGGAATGCTGGCCGAAGGCGGCATGCACGTGCCGTTCGTCATCTCTTGGCCGACAAAGATCCCCGGCGGACAAGTCTATGATCATCCGATTAGCGCATTGGATGTTGCCGCGACCGCCACGGCTATCGCTAACATCGAAACGGGAACCGACGATCTGGACGGTGTGAATTTGATCCCATTTCTGACCGGTGAGATCCGGTCGGCACCGCACGATGCGTTGATGTGGCGGTGGGTATCTCAAGCGGCCATTCGCGAAGGCAAGTGGAAATTGCTGCGTGGCGGGGATCGCGAATACCTTTACGATCTCAATGCTGACATCGAGGAAAAGCACAACCTCGCGTCGACGCATCCGGACGTCGCCGAGAGGCTTCGCGGAAAACTTGTCGAATGGTCGAACACACTGAGCCCTCCTGGACTGACAACATCGCCAATGTCGACCGTGTGGAATGGCTATTTCGATTACTACTTGGATGGCAAACCAGCGCAGCCACTTCGCGGGAAATTTGCTTCACCCGATCCATCGACGAAATCTTTGAAAGGGTGGGTCGCACGCGGAACTTTGCTCAAGGTTGAGGGTGCTGATTTAGCGATCAATTCTGGACGCAAAAGCAAGACGCCGTTTCTGGCAAAGACTGGGATGAAATTGACTGGCCCCGTCATGGCAACCTTAAAGTTGAAATCGCAGGGCGGCGGCAAAGCTTCGATCGCTTGGCGGACATCCGACGAGAAAGATTTTTTACCCAACGCCAAAGTCGCTTTCGATCTGGATGATACCGATGCATGGCAAACCGTCCAGGTTGAAATTCCAGCGAAGGGGCAACTCATTCATGTTCGTCTGATCGCACCTGCCGGATCGACGTTAGTGAGGCAGTTCGACTTGAGGTCGGCGACCGGCGAAAACGTTTCACTTTGGTAACCGCGCCTTGTCGGAGCAGTTCTGCAGCGATTGAGAATCGCTGACGTTAACATTCAACAAACCAATGACCATGCACCAAACTTTTCGGAAGATGCGATCTGGCACGTTCGCACTTATCGTCGTCATCACTCAGCTTGCGAGCCCGATTCCCGTTGCCGCCGAGGATCTTCATCGACTCGACAACGATACCGTTCGTGTCGGCATCGATCTGGACAAGGGAGCGGCGATCACTTGGCTGTCTTGGGCTGACTATCCCGACAACATGGTCAATATTGCCGACCCAGGGCGTTTGATCCAGCAATCGTACTATGCCGGTCGGCGTCTGGACCGAACGGCTGATGGCCAACACGCGTCGTGGAGCCCATGGTCGTGGAATCCGATCCAAGGTGGCGGGGTTGGTTCTTGGGCACGCGTGACCGAGTTTCGCCGCGACGATCAGTCCTTGTTTGCCGAGACCATTCCCAAACTGTGGGACATGCCCGATGAGGAAGCTGCTGCACGGATGCGACAGTGGACTTCGTTGATGCCGTCGATACCCAACGCGGTGCAGGTGAAGTGCGAATTCGTTGCGCAACGCGGCGAAAATGATCGTTGGGGAGAGGTCCGATTGAATCCACAGGAAGTTCCTGCGTGTTACTTCACGCGAAATTTTCAATGGGTAAAGAGTTATTTGGGCGACGGAAAATGGCGTGACGAATCGCAACCTCCCGGTCCTCCCTGGGGAAAAGCAACGCCTCCGCTGAACGTGATGGCGTTGTTTGAAAAAGACGGGCAGGGTGTCGCTGTGTTCAGCCCATCGGCGACACAACATTGGAACTTTGGTCCGCATGGACGCGGGGGCAGCGGCAAACCAACCGACGGGCCTTGTATGCATGTCGCACCGATCGACCGCGTCATGCTGGGGCCCCGTTCCATCTATCGATATCGATATTGGCTAGTCGTTGGCGATCAGCCGGCGATTTCAGAAACGATCGATCGTCTGCTCGAGCTTTATGCTGACGAGCGGGCCGAGTTAGTGGATCCTTGATCAGCAAAACGCCGTCGACTCAATTACCGTTGTCCTTGCGGCAAGCTGAATCGGACGTTGTTATCATTTAGGCCCACGACGTCTCGTTTCCCCAGGGAAAGGTCTTTTGATGAAATCATTGTTTGCTGTCGCCACGTTTCTGTTTGTAATGCCCGTCACTTCGATGGTTGCTTGGGCAAGCGAGCGTCCGAACATTCTTGTCGCCATTGCTGATGACCAGAGCTATCCGCATTGTTCTGCGTACGGTTACCAAGCGATTTCGACGCCCGCGTTCGACCGCGTCGCAAAGTCAGGCGTGTTGTTCAATAACGCATTCACACCTGCGCCTGGTTGCAGCCCCATGCGTGCGGCGTTCTTGACCGGTCGACAGATTTGGCAGATCGAACACGCCGGCACGCATGCCAGTTCGTTTCCGATCAAGTACGATTCCTATCAAAAACGGCTCGAGGATGCCGGGTACTTTGTCGGATACACCGGTAAACCGTGGGCACCGGGCAATTTCAAAGAGAGCGGTCGGACACGAAACCCAGCCGGGCCTGAGTTTGGTAAGCAAAAGTTGGATCCGCCCGAAGGAATTTCGAAAACGGACTATGCGGCAAATTTTGGCGACTTTCTAAAAGCACGCCCGAAAGATCAGCCTTTTAGTTTTTGGTACGGTGCGACTGAACCGCATCGCAGTTTTGGCAAAGGCTTGGGAGCCGAGCATGGCTTGGATGCGGATAAGGTTGTGGTGCCGCCGTTCTTGCCCGACACCCCCGAGATCCGCAGCGATATTCTGGACTATTGTTTTGAAATTCAGTGGTTCGATCGCCACCTGGGTGAAATGCTCGACGCACTGGAAGCCGCCGGCGAGCTAGAAAATACGTTGGTGGTGGTTACCAGTGATAATGGCATGGCTTTTCCACGGGCGAAAGCGAATTGCTTTGAGTATGGGATTCACATGCCACTGGCGGTTGCCTGGCCTGCCAAATTTCCTGCCGGTCGAAGCGTGGATGACGTGGTTAGCCTGATCGATGTCACAGCGACGATCTATGACGTGACCAATGTCCCGCCGCCAAGTGCAACACCGCTGGCGGGGCGATCGCTGCGCAACGTATTGGCATCGAACGAAAACGGTATGGTCGATCCGCAGCGCGACGCCACGTACTCGGGGCGTGAACGGCATTCGTCATCTCGGTACAACACGCTTGGTTATCCGCAGCGGGTCATCCGTACAACAGATTACCTGTACATTCGCAACTTCAAACCTGAGCGTTGGCCCGCGGGCGCCCCTCGAAAGCTAGGCGCCGGCAAGTATCCAACGGATTCGGAAGTGCAACAATCGGTCCTCGGTCCGATGCACGGCGGTTATGCCGATATCGACCCGTGCCCTTCCTTGGACTTTCTGGTTGCCAATGCCAAGGATCCTCAACTGGGAAAATACTTAGCGTGGGCCGTCGATCGGCGGGCTGGCGAAGAATTGTACAACATCAAAAACGATCCTGGCTGCTTACATAACTTGGCCGATGACGATGCGCATCGGAAAGTCAAAGACGAACTTGCAAAGCGGTTGACCGACTATTTGATCAAGACGGAAGACCCACGCGTGGTTGCTTCTGACGGAGGCGATATTTTCGAAACGTATCCACGCTACAGCCGACTGCGTTGGTTCCCGGTGCCCGACTGGGCGAAAGCGAATCCCGACAGCGTGCCCAAAATGGACTGGCTTGAGGAACGACGTCCGGCAAAGTGAAACGGCGAACCCCTTGTCCGGCCAATTGGTGCTCTCGGTACTATGATCGCATGGAAATGCCGCGACGAATCAAGTTGGTGGTCATCTGTTGCACTCGAGCATCGGGGCCGTGAGGTCTTGTGAAGTGCGCCGTCGGGATCATGTGCCCCGGCGGCGACGACAGGCCCTGAGACCAGAAAATCGTTGAGGCGTTGAAGACAAAATTGTTTTTGGGGCCGGGAAAGATGGTCGATTGCCAGTGCCCGGGTCGGCGACCGCCGGCCCACACGGTTCCTTCGGCCAAAATTTTCAGACCGGCGCGATCGATGTCGGCATCGCCGTGATATTCCCAGCCGACCAGCCCAGGGATCGCGTCTCCCTTTTTCATTTTCGTGCCATCGAATAACCAGTGATCCGGGCGGGTGCAAATCCAATCGCCTCCGCCGTTAAACGGCACCACGCTGCGGGCTCCGATAATCTTGCGTTCGTCAGGCCCAGCAGATTGCAGCGGTCCAAAAAGTCTTGCGTAGGCATCCGTTTCTTCGGTCCGAAGATCGCCGTAGCAACCTGCTCGGGAAATGATGCGATCGGGATTGCCAGTGGACGAGCGTTCAAACGGACTGACCATATAGACGCTGTTGGCGCTCAACCAAGCGACGTTCAAGCCTTGTTCGATCGCCGACTGCATCGCTTTGTACTGACGCACGTCCCAGTACTCATCGTGACCAACGCTCAAAAAGAGGCGGCTGCGAGTGATATCCTCGGCACGTTTGACGTCCGCGTTACTGCAATAGGTAACGTCGTAACCTTGTTGTTCTAGCCAATAGCACAGCGGATATTCCCACAGCAAGAATTCGCCAGAACCGACGCTTTGCGGCTGATCAATGTTTTGCACGTACTTGCCATAAGGCCGATCAAAGCTGACGGCGACGCCGGGGTTGTGGGCTCCGCCGGGATGCGTGTACAGCGATTCGTTTTCGGGCCATCGATTGTACGCCTGCCAAGTGTTGTCAGAACATTGAAAGATCACATCGGCCGGCCTGTCGTCGCGCACAAGGAAAATGACGTAACTTTGCCAGTACGGATGGTCGCCGTCGGGCACCGTCGTCAGGCGACCTAAATAGACGCCGCTTGGCCAATCATCGGCAACGGTGAAGGATACCGAGGCGTCCCAGCTGCACTCTCGCAACCGACGTTCACCGATCTCGGGGACCGGCTGAGTCTTGCCCTCAAGGGGCCCGAATTCGGCAACCCGTCTCGCTCCCGCGCCGCCGTAATATCCCATTCGAAACACTTCCAATCGGAAGCGGCTGACCGGATCCGTGCTAACGTAAACCGACATTTGTTCGCCCGCTCGAATCGATTGATGCGAGCAGTAGCCTTCGATCAGCTTTGTGCGAAAATTGCCGTGGTTGATTTGGACGCGAGTGAGTTGCCAGTCGGTCGAACCGGGACGAGCGTTTTCGGTTTCGATGGCGTTGGGCGGCGAGTCGGCACCGAGGGCCGTTGCTGCCATCCCCGTTGCGGCAACCGCTTTAAAAATGTCGCGACGATCAAGGTTTTTGTCGGTCATGATGTGTCTCGGGTGTAATTGTGTTCACATTCACCGAGGCACGGCGTGACGTCATCCAACTTTGATACGTTTGACGATTCTTGCCACAAAGGGGTCGATTTCCATTCCCCAGACGCGCCCGATGATCTCATTGGCGTCTAGCGTACCGGATTCCCATTGCTTGACGAGCATCAGGGCCGTGGATGGATCGCACGGCGTAGTCGCGACGCTGCGAATGGTCTGCAGCATCGAATCCATGGTGCCACGGTCGCCATAGGTACCGCTGCGGTAACAAGCGTGACCGAGCGCGAGGGCGAGAGTCTTTGATTTTGCTTCATCCTCAAGCTCAGCCGCAAAACGTTTTTCCGCTCGGTCGGTGAGCGCTTTGAATTTTCGGTTGGATAACCACGCCATTGGTCTGCCTTTGCGAAACCGCGTCGTGAAGAGTCAGAGGTGACGCGGATAATGCGTTATAGCCGATCTTGAATGCCACGGGAAAACCTATTTTCAATTTGCAGCCCCTCGTTAGGTGCATGCAAATCGAATCGCTGTGTGTGCGGCATCGAAAGATGGCTGAACAATCGAGATGCTTCCCGGATCACGCGTTGTGCCTCTCGTTACCGCCAGCCATCCTCGACGGAACCATTCGGGGCGATTGCAAGGGTTCGGACCGGTTTGCAGCGTCACCGCATCGCTATCGCTGAGTGCGGTATTGGGCGAACGTTAGCCTTGTGATTCGGTGACGGCTCGCAGTGATTTCTCCAGTCCGTTCTTGATGTGGCGAGCGGCGGCGGCCGATGCGGCACGAGCGCCGCCCTCTGTGATCGCTTTCAAAATGGCGGCGTGCTCGAGGCACGTTGCCCGCATTGATGATTCGTCATATCGGTGGCGTCGAACACCAAACACCCTGGTCAAAATATGTGATTGGCCGGCGGTGCGAATCATGGCCCGGTTTCCGGTCGCCTCGATCACTTGCATGTGGAACTGAAAGTCGGCCTTATCAAATTGTGATGAGATTCGTTTGTCCGCGAACTCTTTTCCCGAATCGGCATGCCGCTGGGTCAGATCGACCATTCGCTGCAGCGATGCTTTTAATTCGGATCGCTGCGTTTCGTCGGCCCGCTGAGCCGCCAGTCGTGCTGCGTAGGGTTCGATCGCCAGCCGGACTTCATAAATCTCGAGCAATTCGTCGCGATCGATCCGTCGAACAACCGCCCCCAATTGCGGAACCAACTCGACGAGCCCCTCGTTGGCAAGCTGGCCGGCGGCTTCGCGAACGGGCGTTGCGCTGACTCCGATTTCTTTGCCGATGGGGCCGTACAGCAAGCGGGTTCCCGGGGCGAAGTCGCCTGATATCAGTTTCTCGCGCAGGTGTTGATAAGCGCGGGCGGCGTGGGTTTCATTGCTCATGCTTGCAAGCGAAAAGTCTATAGATTAGTGTTTAGCAAAGTCTATAGATTAGCAGGCGGCGGCGAACCGACAAGTGCGAACCGGCAATTGTCAGGGCGTCGATGGTGGCAAATGTGTCGCGTGTCTGCGAGAAACGCCTATTGAAAGAGACGGCAGTGTCACAGCCGAACGAAAATACGAGCGCGACGAGCGATTCAGCGCCAGAAAACCCGGCAAAGGTCGCCGAGCCACGTTTCACCGGCATCGTGCCTCCGCTGGTCACACCCTTGTCTTCGCGCGATACGACTGACATCGACGGGCTTCATCGGTTGCTCGACCACGTGATCGAAGGTGGCGTGTCGGGAGTCTTCATTCTTGGAACGACGGGTGAAGCGCCGAGTTTGAGTTATCGGCTGCGACGAGAAATGATCGCCGAAACGACACGCATCGTGTCCGGACGTGTCCCCGTTTTGGTCGGTGTGACCGATACAGCCTTTGTCGAATCGGTTGACTTGGCCAAACATGCGGCGGACTGTGGCGCCGACGCATCGGTCCTAACGACACCGTACTATTTTCCCGCTGGGCAAACCGAACTGACGGCGTATGTGGAAAACATCGCACCGCTGATTCCCTTGCCATTGATGCTGTACAACATGCCCGGTTTGACCAAGGTGTGGTTCGATATCGAAACGTTGGAAATTTTGTCGCGCATCGATTCGATCGTCGGCGTCAAAGATAGCAGCGGCGACTTGGACTATTTTGCCAAGCTTTGCAAACTAAAATCACGGCGACCGGATTGGAGTATCTTGATCGGGCCCGAAGCGAAGCTGCCGGAAGCACACCAGTGCGGCGGCGACGGTGGCGTGTGCGGGGGCGCAAACGTCGCGCCACGTTTGTTTGTCGACTGTTACAACGGCTTGATCACGGGCGACAAAGATGCCGTGAATACCGCCATGCAGCGGATCAATGGTTTTCAAAAAATCTATGACGTCGGCAAGTACGCGTCGCGTCACATCAAGGCGACGAAATCTGCGTTATCGCTGTTGGGGATTTGCAGTGATTTGCCGGCGGACCCCTTTCACCGATTCTTGCCACCCCAGCGGGCTCAAGTCGAATCCATTTTGCGGGAGATCGGCGTTCTATGATCGCGGCGGTCTTCTTTAGCGGATTCGACTGGTCGGTCCTGATCGGTTATTTCGTCGGCATCATGGGGCTGGGCTTTTTCTTCTGGCGAAGAAATAACTCGGCTGACCAATTCACCGCCGGTGGCAGGTCGCTGCCGGGGTGGCTTTGCGGCCTTTCTATTTTTGCGACCTATCTAAGCAGTATCAGCTATCTAGCGCTGCCAGGAAAAGCGTTTGTCGACAACTGGAACGCATTCATGTTCTCGTTGGCGCTGCCCTTTGCCGCGCTGATCGCAGTGAAGTACTTCGTTCCGCTGTACCGTCACTCGAACGAAGTTTCGGCGTACTCGCTACTGGAGACTCGGTTCGGCCTTTGGGCAAGAATCTATGCAAGTTGCTTTTACTTACTGTTTCAAATTGCGCGGATCGGCGTGGTGATGTATCTGATGGCCCTGCCGATGGCCGTGCTCTTTGGTTGGGACATCCGCACCGTGATCGTCGTCACCGGCGTCATCGTCACGCTGTATTCGTTTGTCGGCGGCATTGTGGCAGTGATCTGGGCAGACGCGATTCAAGCGATCGTGCTGCTTGCGGGCGCAATTCTTGCGCTGGGTATCCTGATGTCGGGTATGCCTGATGGAGTTTCCGGCGTGATTGATGTCGCCAATTCCGAAGGAAAGTTCTCGCTCGGCAGCGCATCGCTGACCGACATCTCGCAGCCCACGATTTGGGTCGTGTTGGCGTTTGGACTGTTCGATAATTTGCGAAATTTTGGCATCGATCAAAGTTACGTTCAGCGATACATCGCATCGAGCAGCGATCGTGAAGCGGCCAAGAGCGTATGGCTGGGGGCTTTGCTTTACGTTCCCGTGAGCGCGCTGTTCCTGTTCATCGGTTCGTCGCTGTATGCCTACTATGAAACGCACCCATCGGACGTGGAAGAAGTCCGTCTGATTGTTGCGGAGCAGAGGTTGATGCAAGCCGGAATTTCGGTCGAGGATCCGACGTACTCGGTTCAATTGCAGCAGGCGTCCAGTGAGCTGACGGAAAAGGATATTGGCGATCGAGTTTTTCCGCATTTCATTGCATCGCATCTTCCCACGGGCGCGCGTGGATTGCTGATCGCTGCGGTGTTCGCGGCTGCCATGAGCACGGTTTCGACTTCCTTGAACTCCTCCGCCACATTGGTGATGAGTGATTTCTATCAACGATTGATCCGTCCCGACTGTACCGACCGTCAAAAGGTCAAGGTGTTGCGGGGATCGACGATCGCTTGGGGGGCAATGGGGACCGTGATGGCGCTAGCCTTGGTGCGGCTAACCGAGAGCGTGTTGGATATTTGGTGGCTGCTATCGGGAGTCTTAGGTGCCGCGATCGTCGGATTGTTTTTGTTGGGACTGTTGGTTCCGACCATCCGATCCGGGCGGTCAGTGGTCGTGTTGGGATGCGGGATGGCTGTCATTGCGTGGATGGCACTTTCGAACAGTCCGTATTGGCCAAGCTCTCTGGATGGTTTGGCTAGTCCTTTTCATCCGTTCTTGGTCATCGTGATCGGTCCGCTCGTGATGATCATGGTCGGATGGTTGATCGGAAATCGTCAGGAGACATCGGATGCAACTTAAGCGAACTCAAAGGCATCGATCCAATCAGGTGACCGCGATCGTCGCCGTGATGTTGTGGTCGTCCATTTCCGTGCAAGCACAAGGCACGGTTTCCGTGCAAGCACAAGGCACGGTGGATTCAAGTGCGCGGCCCAATGTGATTTTGATCTTGGCTGACGATTTCGCGCTAGGCGATTTAGCGGGCGGGGATGGGTATCCAACGCGGACACCCAATCTTGACCGGTTTGCCGAGCAAAGTGTTCAATTCACTCAGGCTTATAGCGCATCTTGTGTTTGCGCGCCCGCTCGAGCTGCTTTGTTGACCGGGCGGTACCCTCACCGCACCGGTGTGGTGACGTTGAATATGAATACGTTTCCCGAAATGACTCGGCTAAAACGTGATGAGCAAACGATTGCCGATCTGATGAGTGATGCCGGATATGCCACAGGACTGATTGGGAAATGGCACGTCGGACGCGGCAACGGATACAATCCGAATGACCGTGGGTTCAAGGAATTCGAAGGCTTCGACGGTTCGCAAGTACTTTCGTATTTCGATTACCAACTGGACATCAATGGCGAACCCAAAAAAGTCAACGACAAGTATTTGACGGATGATTTGTCGGACCGAGCCATCCAGTTTGTAAAGCGACACCGAGACCATCCATTCTTTTTGCACCTGGCGCACTACGCACCGCATCGACCACTCGAAGCACCTGAGGAAATTGTCGGTAAATATCGTCGGCAGGGATTTGGGAAGTCCAACGCGACGATTTACGCGATGATCGAGGTCATGGATCGGGGCATTGGCCGTCTGCTCGATGCGCTAAGCGAGATCGGCTTGGCAGAGAACACCATCGTGATCTTTGCCAGCGATAATGGGCCGGATCCGGTTACCGGTCGACGTTATAACGGCGAGCGACGCGGGACAAAGTATCAAGTCTATGAAGGCGGGATTCAAGTTCCACTGTTTGTTCGCTGGCCGAGCCAATTGCAGCCTGGCCAGAGGGATCAGCTTGTCCATTTCGTGGATTTTCTGCCGACCATACTTGACCTGTGTGGAATCCAGACGAAAAGCGTGAATCCAATCGATGGGCAAAGTTTCGCATCGGTGCTGCGCGACGCTTCGGCGCCTTTTTCGCGGGCGCAGTACTGGCAATGGAACCGGGGAACACCCAATTACACCCATAATGCAGCGATCCGAAATGGCCAGTACAAATTGGTTCTTCCATTTGTCACGCGTAACCTGGATGTAAAAGATTCATCGCTGCCGCCGGTGCTGTATGACTTGGCGAAGGATGCGCAGGAAACGACGGATATCGCCGATGAGCATCCCGATTTGACTCAATCGATGAGCGAGAGTTTGCGGCAGTGGTCAGACAGCATCGAACGTGATCGATCGCGCACCGGCAACACAGGACGCGAACAATGAATCTCATGGTCAGGCGACGACTGTTTCCCGCCGCGCTGTTCGCGAGCTTTGCCGCGTTGGTGTTGGTTTTTGTTTCCTGCTTGGCGGTCTGTGCTGCGGCGGGTGATGTACGGCGGCCGAATATCGTTTTCATTTTGGTGGATGATCTCGGGTGGTCGGATCTAGCCTGTTACGGTCATCCCTATCACCGAACACCCAACTGTGACCGACTGGCAACCGAGGGCCTTCGACTGACGCAAGGTTATTCGTCCGCGCCGATTTGTTCCGCGTCGCGAGCCAGTATTCTGACCGGCAAGAGTGTCGCCAAGCTCGGATTCGAATTTGTGACCAAGAACGAACCCGGTCACCAGGAGATCAATGGCGACGTGCCACTAAGAACGCCTGCATTCAAGCTTGATTTACCGTTGGCCGAGCGAACGGTGGCCGAACGGCTTTCCGGACTTGGATACGACACCGCCTTTTTCGGAAAGTGGCATGTGAGTCGCCATTACCAAGGCAGATATCTCGCATGGCATCCAGAGTTTGGCCCCCGACAACAAGGGTTCGATTTCGCCAGAGAAGATTTCGGGGATCACCCTTACGCGTGGAAAAAATCAACACAACCGGCCGACGCGCCCGAAGGCGAATATCCTTTCGATACGCTGATCGATTCCGCTGCAAAATTCGTGCGTGGCAAGGGCGAAAGTGAAACGCCGTATTTCCTGATGGTGTCGACCTATCACGTCCACACACCCGTCAAAAATCGATGTCGCTGGTTAGTGGACCAGTATGAAAGCCGTATCGCGGCGGACAGCGTCAATCGATCGAAAAGGCTGGAATATGCTGCGTTCGTCGAGACACTTGACCATCACGTCGGCGAGATCCTTCAGGCCATCGATGAAACGGGCCAACGAGACAACACGTTGGTGATGTTCATGTCGGACAACGGTGGGCATCCCGAGTACTGCGCGAATGCTCCACTGCGAGGTTCGAAGTGGAATTTGTACGAGGGCGGGATACGTGTGCCGATGATCGCACGCTGGCCTCAGAAGATCATCGCGGGAACAACATCAAGCGCGCCGGTGATCGGTTACGACTTGTTACCCACGTTCGTGGATGTGGCTGGCGGTGAAGGCGACCAAGTTGATGGTGAAGGAGTTGATGGCATCAGCGTTTGCGGCCTGTTCACCGATACGGCTTGGCAGCCTGATCGCAGCTTGATTTGGCACTTTCCCTATTACCATCCTGAGCGCGGGTTTGCCAAAGCGATTGATCAGATTGGTATCAGCGACTTTGTCGTTAGTAGGACTCGGCCGCAATCGGCTATCCGCCATGGTTCTTACAAACTGATTCATTTCGCCGAAGATGATCGCGTTGAGCTTTTCGATCTTTCTAAGGACATCGGTGAACAAAATGAACTCAGCGAAACACTGCCCGCGGTTGCCGAATCGCTACGTGCATCGCTGAAGGAAAAATTGCGTTCCGTCAGCGCCAGACAAGCAGTCCCCCTTCCAAGTTACGAGTGAGTTAATTGATGCGACTAAAAGAATTCCTCGCATGCGTTTGCGTGTTCTGTGCGGTCCCGTTGTATACGTCTCCGATGTGTGTGGCCGATCAATCGGATTGGAAACTGCAACCGCTGAAATACAACCATCCTGGGCTGCAGGTTGATTTGGGCGTCGGCCTTTGGGCCTATCCGTTGCCGATGGACTATGACGGCGACGGCGACATGGACTTGCTGGTCGGTTGCCCGGACAAGCCATCGCAGGGAACCTACTATTTCGAGAATCCGTCGCAAGATGCCAGCGTAACGATGCCGGTCTTCAAGCCCGCGGTGCGTATCGGCAACGGGTACCACTACATGATGCTGAGTCACTTCAATGACGAACCCGTCGTCATGACACCGGCAAAAGTGTTTCGTCGAAATAAGCAGTCCGGCAAATTCGATTTCAGTAAGCCGGACAAGATCGCTGCGAAGAGTAATCCGCATGCGGCGCCGGGCCGGCGCACTCGCGGCAATATGTGGCGTTACGTCGATTTCGACGGTGATGGCGACCACGACATCGCCGCCGGAATCGGAGACTGGTCCGATTTGGGTTGGGATCACGCGTACGACAATCGCGGCCAGTGGCGCAATGGTCCGCTGCATGGGTACGTGTATTTATTCACGAACGAAGGTTCGGATGAGAATCCGCAATACACCGACAGCCCGTTTCGGCTTTCCGCTGGTGGTGGTGATGTTGATGTCTATGGTTGGCCTTCGCCGAATTTCGCAGACTTCGATGGGGACGGCGATCTTGATCTGTTGTGCGGCGAATTCATCGACGGATTCACTTACTTTCAAAACACCGGATCGCGAACGGAGCCAGAGTACGCCGCCGGAATCAAATTAACGGGGTCCAATGGCGAACCGTTAGTGATGCATCTGCAAATGATCACGCCAACGGCGATCGATTGGGATGCGGATGGCGACCTTGATTTGATCGTTGGCGACGAAGACGGGCGGGTTGCGTTTGTCCAGAACACGGGCAACCTGCGGGACGGTATACCGGTTTTTGATCCACCGAAATACTTTGCCCAAGAAGCGGACACGCTAAAGTTTGGCGCTCTCGCGACTCCGTACGCGTATGATTGGGATCAAGACGGCGACGAAGACATTTTGTGCGGCAATTCCGCGGGCTCGATTGGCTATTTTCAGAATCTAGGCCAGAGCGATAACGGTTTGCCCAAGTGGGACGCACCGAAACTGTTGAACGTCCAGTCACTCGACGGTCAAGTGGAACCTTTTCGCGTCATGGCGGGACCGAGCGGTTCGATCCAAGGCCCCTGTGAAGCGAAATGGGGATACACAACCTTGTCGGTGGCCGATTGGGACGGCGACGGTGATGGCGACATCATTTACAACTCGATCCTCGCGCAGCTGGGGATGCTCACCAACGATGCCGGGATCGTTTCGCAGCAGCCATTCGACTCGGGGATGAAAGAAACGCCACCGGCCTGGTACTGGTGGCAAACGCCGTCAAGCACGGCGCTGACACAGTGGCGAACAACACCCTTGGTCATCGATTTTGATGGCGACGATACACTGGATCTCGTCCTGCTGGACCAAGAGGGGTATTTGACGCTGCGACGTGGCGGACGTCAGGCGGAACGAATTTTCATCGATGAGTCGGGTGATTTGCTGCGGCTGAATTCAGGTACTTGTGGTCGATCCGGTCGCATCAAATTGGCAATGGCCGATTGGGACGGAGACTCCCGAGTGGATCTATTGGTGAATTCCGAAAATGCGACGTGGTATCGCAACTGCGAAACGCGCGGCGACAAAGTCGTGCTCAAGAAAGTTGGTAACCTCGCCGTTCGGAATGTTGCCGGGCATACATCCAGCCCCGCGATTTGTGACTTTGACCAAGACGATGCACCGGACTTGCTGATCGGCAGCGAGAATGGTCGTATCTATCACATCGCCCACGCAGACTGCGTTCAATTTACCGCCGAAGAGATGAATGCGACCAAGCCGAGCGAAAGCGATCCGCCAAAGTTTCCAGGGTTAATCCTTGAGGAAATGGTGTTTAGCAAGGCACCGTTTGAGCAGTGTCACGCATCGACGATTTGCCAAACGACGCGGGGGCTCGTCGCAGCTTGGTTCGGCGGCACACGCGAAGGTAACGACGATGTCGGCATTTGGTCCAGCTATTACGATGGCCAAAAGTGGAACGGGCCCAATCTGGTTGCCGACGGTGTCCAGCATTCAGGGCTTCGTTATCCGTGTTGGAACCCCGTGCTGTTTCAGCCTCCTGGTGACGCGCCGACGCTGTTGTTTTTCAAGACGGGGCCGAATCCCAGGGAATGGTGGGGCGAACTGATGGTCAGCTACGATCGGGGCCGAACCTTTGTCGATCGCAGACGTTTGCCCGAAGGAATCGACGGACCGGTTCGCTGTAAACCGATCCTACAATCCGACGGACAGACGTTGTTATGTGGTTCGTCCACGGAATATGACGGATGGCGAGTGCATTTCGAATCGGTCAAATTAATTGACGGAATGCCCACCGACACGTGGACACGCATCGGTCCGATTAATGACGCGAGCCGGTTCAACGCGATTCAGCCGACATTCAACCGACTGGATGATGGTCAGTTGCAGGCACTGTGCCGAACCAAGGAAGGTGTGATTGCCGCAACGGTTTCGTCTGACGACGGTTTGACTTGGTCACCGCTAGAGGCGACCAATCTGCCGAACCCGAACTCAGGGATCGAATCCGTGACACTGAAGGACGGCCGGCATTTGCTGTTGTACAACCCGGTCGCCGGCAAGTCCGACGGTTGGGGAAAGCGATCAATCCTTAGCCTGGCGATATCCACCGACGGTCGGCAATGGACCAAGGTTGCCGATGTAGAAAAAGAAGAACGCGGCGAGTTTAGCTATCCGGCGATGATTCAGGCCGATGATGGAATCGTCCACGCGACGTACACTTTCAACCGCCGTGAAATCAAACACCTGGCAATCGATCCGAGCAAGCTGCAGTAAGTCACAAGCAGAGACCGCCGTACCGGTTGGTTTTCGGTGAGCGGTGGATCGGAAAGCGGTGAATCCGTTAACGAATGGCCGCGGTGTGGATAAAACGCTCGGCCAAGGCGGCCGCGATGCCAGAAAACAAGAATCCGGCAAGCGATACAACGACCAAGTCGCCGGTATCGATTGCCGGATGAATGGGATTCGAAGCGACTTGCGCTATTGAACGCCCGCGGCTGCTTTGGCTTTTTCGCCTTCCATCATGTCCGCATCCGATTCAGCGACCATGCGGTTGTATTTTTCGATCTCTGATTCCGTGACGCCGTCGATGATTTCGGGACCCTGTTCTGAACAGCCCGAGATCGAAACGGAAAGGCACAGAACCAACAGCGAGAAGAAGATTGGTTTCATCGATTACTGCTTTTGCGTTGGTGGTGTGTTAGGAATGAGGAATGCCGCCCGCTTCCCCCCAAAGGTGAAAGCGGGCGGCAAAACGTGAATTGTCTCACGCATTTTTTGCTCAGAACTCTTCGTCAATGATCTCCTTGGCTGCCCGCGTGCCGAGCGAACCCCATAGGCCGTACGGACTCTGGGCACCGGAGACTTGATAGTTGGTGGCGCCCTCTGGCGAAGCACCGCCACCATAATTATCGGGTCCGTTGCGATTCAGCCAATCGCCTGAGTCGATCGAGTCGGTGATGAACTTGACCGCTCCGTCCGCCATCAGGATGTGTGCACCACCTTGGTGACGGCTCGATGCATGGTAATAACCTGAGTTACCAGCGTTCTGCTCGGTGCAGATAAAGCTGTTCGGCGGCCCGATGGTGAAAAAACCGCTAAAGTTGGGCTTGTGGGAAGCCCAGCGGTATCCGCGGCCGTCGACCGCACCAACAATTCCCATGGCTCCGGCACCCGACAAACCAGCGTCATCAAGCCAAAATTGTGGGCGCAATGGATCGACCCAAGGGCTGCACTCCGACGCATTGTAAACCCGAGCCCAGGTCCAGGCCCTTCGCGTCGCGATGGTTCGATTGTCGCGGTCGCCGAGGTCCGTGGCGATTTCACCTGCCGCAACGGAATTGGACAAGCCGTCCAAGATGTCACGAAAACGCCGCTTTTCGTGAACCGTGTACACGCCGCGACCCGATGCTCGGATTTCTTGAGCAAGCGTTGGGTTGATTGTCCCCATCGGCCCATTCATGTTGTTGCCGTTCCAAGCACCCTGGTGAGCTCGCTCGGGTGAATCACCCAGACATGCGGCGTAATTCGTACGGCCAAGCGCCGGCAGACCGCGTCCCGGATCGCTCGGACAACGTAGTGTTGGGATTTCTGTCGCCCAAGGACGATATTCGATATAGCGAGGCGACGGACCCATCGCTGGGAAGGGCTGTCCCGTGGGAAGCTCGGCGCCACCACTGACGCCACCCGTTGGCGGCGTTGCGGGCGGAGTGTTGCCAAGCGTGTCAATGTTGTTCGGATTTGCGATCTGTTCCCAAATCGCGGTTTGTTCCATGAACGGCAACAGTCCAACGAAAATGCTCAGCTGACCATTGTTAGAAATCTGTGAGGGTCGCCAGATGTTCGCCGTGGCAACATCGGTCGTACCACCGCCGTGCATCGGAAGTTGATCGTACGCGGCATGGTAGTTATGCATCGCAAGACCGATCTGCTTGAAATTATTCGAGCAGCTCATGCGCCGCGCTGCCTCGCGCGCCGCTTGAACGGCCGGTAATAGTAGTCCCACAAGGACCCCGATGATGGCGATGACCACCAGCAACTCGACCAGCGTAAATCCGAGTCGATCCCGGGATTTGAGATTCATGGTATGCTCCGCAAAAATTGAACAACAAAAAGAAAAATGCCACGCTCGCTTTCCCGTCCATGATGCTGGAACGGATGAACCAGAAACCAATGCAGTGAACGGGGGACGTGGCGCCCTAAGGCGCCAATATTGACAAAGCGAGCTCCGCTATCCCATAGCTCAAATTCCCGGGCATAGCTATTGTTGACCTTGCCTTCGATGAGGGGTGGCGGTTTACCAGGGGCTTGCGCGTGGTTCCATCCTCGATCGCTCAGCCGTGCCGGGCGTGTCAGATGACTGGTTAATGCCGGGATTCGTCGAGTCAATCAACGGTTTGGCCAACCGCACAGGAGCTTGATGCGAGCTATGTTGAGCCGCGGACCAGCCTCGCCATGCAATACGTTTCAGTCCAGAACGAACCGGTTTGCCCTTGAAAAATTGCATCGTATGCGTGAATGCGGTTTTCCGAAAATTGCGACAAGCAAGTAGAGGACACGAGACAAACCTAGTGCTGCGCCACTCGGGTCTCTTAGCCTCGTCCGGTCAGTTCGCTGGGCGGTACACCGTATTCCCGTTTGAACGCGCGAGTGAATTGAAATTGATCCGAGAAATTCATTGCCTGCGCGACTTCCGAGACCAGCAACTTGTTGTGGATCAGCAAGTCGGCAGCATGGTTCATTCGCAATCGCATTAACAATCGATACGCTCCGACCGAATTGTATTTCTTGAATAACCGCGAGACATACGCTGACGTCACGCCGCAGGCCTCGGCAACGTCTTCGATTGTCTTGACCTCAAGGAAGTTGTCTTCGATGTAAGTTCGGATCGATTCAAATGTCTGATAGGCTGTCGACGTCCTTTGGTCGGATGTGATTTGGCGCTGCTTTAGCTTCAGCAGCAGCGTTCGAGAAAGCAGTTCGCAAATGCGATGAGAAATCGGACTGTTGTCGCGTGCTTCGCGGTCGATTGAGTCCCAAAGATCTGTCAGTTCAAAGACGCGCTCGGTATGAATCATGGTTCCGTTTAACAAGCCAGCCTCGCGAAACAATTGTTCGGCTTCCGTTCCGACAAGATCAAGAAAGTACTTTTTCATCCCACCCGGCGGGACATTCGCAATGCGATGTGGAACGCCGGGACCGTAAGCGAATACCGATCCGTGCGAGAGACGATGTCTCGCAGAACCTAAGTCTAGCTCGCCCAATCCTTCGGTGACCAGTTCGACACCGTAGTAAGGGAAGTCTGAACGCTGGACGACATAATCGACTTGTGTTCTTTCAACGCCGCCGCACACAACGGTCAACGGAGCGCTCGGTGGCGGGTTCAAGTTGAGATAAAATCGCCTGGACTCAGAGGTCTGTGTTGAGAAGAAGTCGGGATCCACTGGCCCCATCCCTTTCGCAGCAAGTCGAGCTTAGTCCCGAAAGGGATAGGCTCCATGATCAATGGCAAAGCTTTTCGCAGGAGTACTCCAGCTCGCGGGTGTTCCGTTTCGAACACTCGGTCGTTCTCATCGATGATAACAGAAGTGTTTAAAGGCGCGAGTCGCGAGTTCTGCGGGCTCGCGAGACACTCGTATCGTTCCTTGGAACAGGGTTCGAAATGAGCCGCTCGATTGCGGGTTGATCGGACAGCCACGATCGACGATTTTTTTCGCCATCACGTCGCCGTCATGGAGTCGAGTGTTGGTCAGAGGCCAGGCCGGTCGGCTCGTTCATTAAGTTGGCGACCAAGTTTATCAAAGTCGAACGCTGGCCGGCTGAAGCGGTCAGATAGGCCCTGAATGATCCGCATGCCTGCCTCAGGAGGTAACCAAGGCAGGCACATTCGACCTTTGACCGTTTCTCTCGCAAGAGAGGCGGACATTTAGACGCTGCATGCCGGCGGCAGAGAATGGTTTCGATCCGACGTTATTGTACCTGGGGGATATTTGCACGCAGGAATGCGGATTCGTCGTGACGGGGCCTTCAATGAAAGTTGGGGTCAAGTTGACGGGCGAGCGGGCCGATGGTATCGTTTATCGTAGATGCACGATAAAGAGGTCAGATGACAAAGCGATCCAAATCGGGAAAACCCTGTGATTCGACGCCGGTGAAGCTGAAAGCTGACCCGACGGCCGACGAATTCGCCAGGCTGGCGTGGGCCGTCGCCCATCCGGCCCGCGTGCAGATCGTTCGGCTATTGATCAACCGTGAAGCCTGCGTTTGTGGCGAGATTGTCGACTGTTTGCCATTGGCTCAGTCGACGGTGTCTCAACACCTGAAAATTCTCAAGGAGTCGGGTTTGATTCAGGGAGAAGTCGATGGACCAAAGGTCTGTTATTGCATCAATCAACAACGGCTCGAGCAGCTGAAAAAGTTGGTGGCAGATTTGTAGCGGCGTATTTTTTTGACCCAATTAATCGTTATTCGTCGATAGACGATTTCGTATGAAAGAATCCACATTCAGAGGAACGTGACAATGAGCAAAGTTCAAGTTTACGACAGAGCGATGTGCTGTTCGACCGGAGTTTGCGGGCCGCAGGTTGATCCGGTGTTGCCCCGATTTGCAGCCGATCTGGATTGGTTGCAGTCGCAGGGACATGCGGTGGCTCGATTCAACCTGTCGCAAGACCCAGCCGAGTTCGCGAGCAACGAAGTCGTCAAGACCATGCTTGCCGACGAGGGTGTCGACTGCCTGCCGTTGGTGATCGTGGACGGTCGTGTGGTCAGCCGCAGCGAATATCCCTCACGCGAAAACCTCGCATTGTGGACGGGCACGAAAGTCGCGCCGAAAGCCATGTTGCCACAAGCAGGTGCTGGCGGATGTTGCGGTGATACCGGTTGTTGCTAGTCAACAGATGGCCGCTGTGCGAGAGAGAGACAGGTTAAGTGACACACCAGCTGGTGCTAAGTGAATTCGAGTTCCAGCTTTGAAAGGACAATCATGCAATTCATAAATTCTCCGACACGCAACCTGTTCTTCACAGGCAAGGGCGGTGTGGGGAAAACTTCGATGGCTTGCGCGACCGCCGTTCAATTGGCCGATCGCGGTCTGCGAGTGCTTTTGGTTTCCACGGATCCGGCGTCCAACCTTGACGAAGTTCTTTCGTCGCAGTTGACAAGCGAACCGACCTCGGTGGATTCCGTACCCGGATTGTTCGCGATGAATATCGATCCAGAAGAAGCCGCGCGTGAGTACCGCGAACGAATGGTCGGCCCGTATCGTGGGGTGCTTCCGGATGCGGCTGTCGCCAGTATGGAAGAGCAATTGTCGGGTTCTTGTACTTTAGAGATCGCGGCGTTTGATGAATTCGCTAACTTGCTGGGCGACGAAGACGCGACAAGCCGATTCGACCATGTGGTTTTTGACACCGCACCCACCGGTCATACACTGCGTTTGCTGACCCTGCCGTCGGCATGGTCGGGCTTTATGGAAACGAACACCTCGGGCACATCGTGTTTGGGGCCACTGGCCGGTTTGCAGGCACAACAAGCAATCTATAAACAGACCGTCAACGCCCTCGGCGATGCTGCGACGACGACGTTGATCTTGGTGACGCGTCCGGAGCCGTCCGCATTCCGCGAAGCGGCTCGAACGAGCGAAGAACTGCAAACGCTGGGGGTCTGCAATCAGCATCTGATCGTCAATGGCGTTTTCAAACGCCAAACGCCTTCGGATCCAGTCGCAGTCGCCATGCATCAGCGGGCCGACAGTGCTATCGCTGCAATGCCCGAAGCGATCAAACAACTGCCGCGAACCACCATCCCGCTGGCAAACGCAGCGTTGATGGGTGTCGAATCACTGCGCCACGTGGGCCAGTCGTCGATCGAGAGAATCGAAGCTCGTGTCGATAGGATTGAAATGGGCTTACTGCCCGGCGGACTAGGTTCACTGGTCGACGAACTTGCGGAGGGGGGGCACGGTGTGATCCTGGCGATGGGTAAGGGTGGTGTCGGTAAAACGACGGTGGCGGCGGCTGTTGCGGTCGCCTTGGCTGAGCGGGGCCTCAACGTGCACCTCTCCACGACGGATCCGGCCGCACATGTCGCGGCCACGGTCGCGGCGGATGAGATTGGCGGATTGACGGTAGGCCGAATCGACCCAGCGCAGGAAACGGCCGACTACAGACGCGAAGTGATGAGGACCGCCGGACGTGATCTGGATCCAGAAGGCAAGGCACTGTTGGAAGAAGATTTGCGTTCGCCATGTACGGAAGAAATCGCTGTCTTCCGCGCCTTCGCGAAGGCCGTTGCCGACGGTTCTGATGGTTTCGTTGTGCTCGACACGGCTCCCACCGGCCACACGATTTTGTTGCTCGATTCGGCGCTGGCGTATCACCGAGAAGTCTCCCGCCAAGCGAGTGAGATTCCCGAGTCCGTCGAAAACTTGCTTCCTCGATTGCGTGATCCAGACTTCACGCGAGTGCTGATCGTTACGCTTCCCGAAGCGACTCCGGTGCATGAGGCTGCCAAGTTGCAGCAGGACTTACGCCGTGCGGAAATCGAACCTTTCGCTTGGATTATCAACCAGAGTCTTGCACCATTGACGGTGACCGATCCGGGTTTACAGTCGCGGCGCCAGCATGAAATTCCTTTCATCGACGAAGTCATCCAGCAGCATGCGGCTCGCGCGGCGATTATCCCGTGGCAGGCCGAACCTCCAACCGGACGCGAAGGGCTCAGTCGACTGGCCGAAACCGCAACAAAATCATTGACGCAAGGGAGTTCGTGATGGCCGCGACCAAGGAACAGACGACAAAAGGGATGGGCTTCTTTGAGCGATATCTGACCGTCTGGGTCGGGCTGTGTATCGTCGCCGGGATCGTGTTAGGCAAAATCGCTCCCGGTTTCGCTCGGCAACTCGATGGAATGGCCGTCTATGTTGACGAAGCCCCCGTGATCTCGATTCCGATCGCCTTGTGTCTTTTTTTCATGATGTATCCGATCATGGTGAAAATCGATTTTGGCGAAGTCCTGAAAGCGGGAAGGTCTCTTCGCCCCGTCGCTTTGACGCTGTTGATTAACTGGGCTATCAAACCGTTTACGATGTATGCGATCGCCAGTTTTTTTCTCGGCACAGTCTTTCTTGGGTTGATCGGTCCCGATGCCGTCGACTACGTGAAGCCTCCGCTGGGAAGCAATCTTGAAGTCGATGCCGTTTATGGTGTTGGCAAAGTCGTCATGATCGACGGCGTAAAAATGATGGAGGTCCCGTTGTGGCGAAGCTACCTTGCCGGTTGCATTTTGCTGGGTATCGCGCCGTGCACGGCGATGGTGCTTGTCTGGGGGTTTCTGGCCAAGGGAAACGACGGGCATACGCTCGTGATGGTCGCGATCAACTCGCTGACCATGTTGGTTCTCTACGGCATTCTGGGTGGTTTTTTGTTGGGTGTGGGAAAACTGCCAGTGCCATGGCAAGCCTTGCTGCTCTCGATCGGAATCTATGTCGCGCTACCGTTGGTCGCCGGATTTTTCTCGCGGAAATGGTTGATCGCCGCAAAGGGCGAAGCCTGGTTCAAAGAGCGTTTTCTGCACTTTCTGACGCCGGTAACGATCACTGCGTTGTTGGTGACCTTGGTCCTGTTGTTCTCGTTCAAGGGCGAGACGATTGTTCAAAATCCGCTGACCATTTTGTGGATCGCCGTCCCTTTGTTCATTCAGACGGTTTTGATTTTTGCTCTGGGTTATGGGCTGTCCAAAGCGTTCGGGCTGACTTATGAAAGTGCGGCTCCCACCGCAATGATCGGCGCCTCCAACCATTTCGAAGTTGCGATTGCTACAGCCACGATGCTTTACGGTTTGTCCTCCGGAGCCGCACTCGCCACGGTGGTCGGTGTCTTGATCGAAGTTCCGCTTATGCTAATGCTGGTCAAGTTTTGTGTTCGCACGCAAAACTGGTTTCCGCATGACGGTCTTGACGAACCGGCGGAAACAGGGGCGACCGTTTCAGCGAGTCCGCTTGGAAAATGAGTCGACGAGCGGCATCGATCACAGTGCATGAGCCCAGGTAGGCTCCACAAGAATCTGAAGCGGAAGTTCCGAGTTTCGAAGCCGGGCAGGATCACCGAGAGCAATATCACCAAGAGCAATATTAGCGAGAACAAAAATATCGAGAACAACAATATTGAGAACAAGGCGAGTTGCACACTCGATGGTTTGGCGTTCGATTGCAGCGAGCCGTCGTCTCGATTTTGCGAGTTACCGGTGGCATCAGCAATGATCGTTTCGTGATCATCTTTCGTTGTGCTTGTCGCTTTATGCCACGGGCGATGATTAACCCTCAAAGGAAATTTTTAATGAACAAGAAGAACATTCTTTTTCTCTGCACAGGTAATTCCTGTCGCAGCCAAATGGCCGAAGGCTGGGCACGCCACTTTCACGGCGAAACGATCGAAGCCTATTCAGCAGGCATCGAAGCTCACGGGATGAATCCTTCTGCAATGCATGTGATGAAGGAAGCGGGGGTTGATATTTCCGGTCAGTCCTCAAAGCTGGCAAGTTCGTTAACCGATGTTCCTTTGGACTTGGTCGTTACCGTTTGCGGTCACGCCGACGAGAACTGCCCGGCCTTTCTCACCAAAGCAAAGGTTATCCACGTTGGCTTCGACGACCCACCCAAACTCGCAAAAGAAGCGGCGAGCGAAGACGCCGCCCTCGCCTGCTACCGCCGCGTGCGTGACGAGATACGTGATTTCATCCGCAACGAATTACTCGGAAAGCTACGCGAAAACAAAGCATAAAAAAGGGGAAAGGGGTTGTATTCGATACCAAAGGGGTTGTATTCGATACCTGAGCATGAAAAAAGGGAAAGGGGTTTTATTGGATGCCCGGGGACGGGCCGTCTCGGCGGCCGTGGCCAGAAGCTGGTCGACAAGCACGTGGAGGTAAAAATATTTACCCTTTTGCGAATGCATCTTGTCGCTTGCTTCTGTCAGAGATTCCCACGTCTCAAGTGTCGTCTTTAACCAGTCGATAGGATCGAACGTAATCGATCATTGCGGTGTTCTTCGATTCGTCGTTCAGCTCCTCGCGAGTCGGGAGTGGTTGCCAGTCAAAGGTTTCGCAGATCACGTTGATAGAATGCGGAAATTGAAACGGGTGATCGTGGAACTTCGTTGATGGATGGATCGTGTAAGCGTATTTTCCATCGACGTAGAACCTCAGGGTGTTTGCGTCGACCCACCAAAGCCCGTACGTGTGAAATTCATCCGAGACGGACGACGCGAGCTTCACACGATCGGTCTTCTTCGCTTTTTCGCGTTCTGCCTTGGCTCCCTTTGCTTTGAATGCGATCATTGCATTGGACTTCATGAAGTCCTTGTGCTGATCGGATTTGCCGATCGTGAATTGCACAATCAATTCTTGTTTCATGGTGCCTACGGGAAGTTTGATGTCGTCACTGACAAACCAGAAATTCGATGACGCGGTTAGACGCGACGCCTTCATCCGGCACTCGTAGTAGCCGTAAAGAGCCTTCTTCTTCGACTGAATGGTGCCGGCAGCAATCGTGAACTCTCCATCGGCAGGAATCAGAGGCTTAAGCTGAATGTGGAGGTGGCCGTTTCTCACGCTGACCGAGGAAGGCATGAACTTTCCTGGTATCCGGCCGCCCCAGTCGGGGTTGTGGTCGTGCCACTTGTCTTCGTTAAGCTGCGTGCCGTCGAACTCATCGGACAGGCCCTCGATGACGTCCCAGCGATGGCCATCTGGTGGTGTCGGCTGTGCGGCCGCAGGAGTCGCCCAGACGATTGCGATCAGAATTGCAAAGCGTTTCATCGACGTTATTCCTTCACCACGGGTGCCAAGTAGATGTCTCGATACATAACGCTCGTGTGATCGCCTTGCAGGTGAATTGGGCCGGGCTGCGTTGGATCGGTGAAGACGGCTCCGCCCGTGGGGCCGGCAACCGGTTGGTTGTCGATCACTTTCTCGCCATTAAGGACGACGGTAACGTGCCGATCGACGAGAGTCAGATCGTAGGTCTGCCACTCGCCTCCTTTCTTACCGGCCATCTTCGAGGGTTCGATTCGTCCGAAGATGGCACCAACGCCCTGCTTGCCCTGCATCCAGCTGTCTTTGTCGACGACCTGTGCCTCGTACATCCCGCGAAGGTAAACGCCACTGTTCCGCGCTTCCCCAATATTGAATTCGATGTGCAGCCAGAAGTCTTCAAACACTGCCTCGGTACGCAGGTTGGCATAGGCCCCAGTCGCGCTAAAGTCGGTTTTGGGCGTGGTATTGATCAGCAAGCCGTCTTTCACGCTCCACCCCATGATCTTCTCTGCTTCGTGGGCTCGCCATCCCGTCAGGTCTGTTCCGTTGAAAAGCGAGACTGGATGGCCGAATCGAACTTTTGATAGATCAGGAGGCGTCGACGGAACGGGGGGAATCTGCTTGCCGGTGAATTTATCGTGTTTGACACTCCCGTCTTGCTGAGTGGAGGTAACGACACCGTCTAGTTTTCCGTCCTTGATACCAACAGTCACCGTTTTCACATCGGTAGCTTTCTTACCCTGGCGTAGCGTGAAGTTCAGTCGGTCGTCGACAAGTTTGATGTCTTCGTGTGGGCCGTCGGGGCCGACGTGTAGTCTCAGAGTGACCTTGGGTTCGTCACCAAGTTGTTCGACGCTCATCCACGCTGGCGTACCAGAGTCGAGTTGAAGGGACCAGTCACCGATCAGGCCATCATCAGCTTGGGTTGTAGAGATGGATAAGCAACTGAAAAGAGCAAAGCCAGCGGCGGCGTGGAGGAAATGTTGATGGAGACGCATGATTCGTAGTTTCCCGTGATGAGTCGCGAGTGGGGTAGTGCCTCGTTCACCGCGCTGGTGAGCCGCTGGCCGTGAGGCCTCGGGCGTTTCGTGCTGGCTTG